>Ga0114999_10000021_pt1 | contig 206294 bp, 163 predicted proteins | sample ArcticOcean_MG_C_3_FD_89820 | JGI IMG/M metagenome (GOLD analysis project Ga0114999, IMG submission 89820) | Marine microbial communities from western Arctic Ocean - ArcticOcean_MG_CB8_126 | ecosystem: Environmental > Aquatic > Marine > Oceanic | place: Arctic Ocean: Canada Basin | collected...
CTGATTTTTATTCCTCCTGGCTGATCTGTATCCCGCTAAGATGCTCGAACGCCCTGGCTACTGCAGAAAAATCCAGTTCTCCCGATCCCAAACGGCTGGCTGCGGAATACATCTGGTAAGCGGCCGCCCCAATGGGCACTGGGACATTGAGAGATTTTCCCAAATCCACAGCGATCGCCATATCCTTCTTCATCAGGTCCAGCATGAATCCAGGCTCGTATTGGTTCTTCAGCAGGAAGTCTGCCACCCTCAACTGAAAGAGCGTGGAATTCCCGGAGCTCACACTGATCACTTTACGCATCATCTCCGGGTCCGCTCCTGCCTGCACGCCAAGCACAAGGCCTTCGGCAATCGAGGCCATGTTGATCCCGCCGATCAGCTGGTTGATGATCTTGACCGTCTGACCAACACCCACGGGACCGGCATGAAAGATGTTGTCCTCATTCCCCATGGCCGCAAAAATCGGTTTGCACCGTTCGAAGTCTTCGGTATCGCCGCCCGCAATAATGGTCAGGGTTCCTGCTATTGCACCGGTGTCTCCTCCACTCACCGGTGCGTCCATCACCCGTACACCTCGCCTCTCGGCCTCCACAGCAATTTCCCGAATGGTCAGTGGAGAAATGGTACTCATGTCCACGATCAGTTTCCCCTCGGAAGCGCCCTCCATGACACCGGCCGGTCCGAGGATCACCTCCTGAACCTCTGGATCGGCAGTAACAATGGTGATGATGATATCCGTGGCTTCCGCTACGGCCTTTGAAGAACCCACCGCGGTTGCTCCCAATGCTTCCATTTCCTCTATAATTTCCGGACGCCTGGCATAGAACGTGAGATTGTACCCGGCCTTGACCAGATTCCTGGCCATGGGTTTGCCCATGATCCCAAGACCGATGAATCCTATCCTGTCCATATTTGTCTCCTTTTCTGTGCGATTCCACAATCATCCCGTTTTTTCCGTAATCAATCCATAATGCTCAACGCGTCTGTGCGCGGAAAAATTAAAAACAGTCTCCTTGTATTTTCTGGCCTGATCGAGGTCGCATCGTGAGACGATCAATTCATCCCCCATCGTGGAAGCCATGGCAACGATCTCTCCCGATGGAGCAATGATGCAGCTCTGTCCGATCTGGCTAACGCCCTCCTCGACACCAGCCTTTGCAACACCAATAACCCAGCAGGCATTCTGATAAGCCCCAGCCTGCATGCTGAGGTGGTTGTGGAAATCCGCAAGGTGATCGCCTTCCTGATTGGCTGGATTATGATCGGGTGTATTGTATCCCAGAAGGATCAATTCAACACCCTGGAGCCCCATGACCCGGTAGGTCTCAGGCCACCGCCTGTCGTTGCAGATGCACATTCCCACTCGGCCGCCAAACGCGTCCCAAACCGGAAATCCCAGGTTCCCAACCTCGAAATACAATTTTTCCAGATTCTGGAATGGCTGGTCCGGTTGTTTATCCGAATAGCCAGGCAGGTGGATCTTTCTGTATTTCCCGACAAGGGTTCCATTCTGGTCCACGAGAATCGAACTGTTGAATCGTCGGATCTTTCCATCTTCGTCTGCAAGTTCGGCAAACCCCAGACAGAATCCGATCTTCCGACGCTTCGCTTCTTCGAACAGGACGCGCGTATCCGGCCCAGGTATTTCCTGTTCAAAATACGCATCGATCTCTTCCTGGTCCTCCATGAACCAGTGCGGAAAGAACGCCGTCAGCGCGACCTCGGTGAATACCACAAGGTCGCAGCCTCGCGTGTCTGCCTCCACAAGCAACGCCAGCAGTCGTTCAACGATCTCAGCTTTTGTATCCGATCGGTTGACCGGACCGAACTGAGCCGCCCCTACGTTCACATAACGTGGCATCTCACACTCCTGTTCGTTTTGTTGATCAAGCACCAACTTGCTTCGTTTGCAAAACCATCAACTGTCCGATCGGATTTTCAACAGACCCGAGCGCCCGGTCCTTCTCATTCGACCAGATATCATTTGCTGTGATATACAATTCACCCCGAGAAACCTTGTTGTAACAGAGCTGTGGGTATCGTCCAGCTGGCACTTCAGGCTTCAAAAAATCGAATGTATCCGTCTGCGGATGATAGCCGATAAATCGATCCATAAAGTGATAGGGGTGTCCATCCACACCAATATAAGGATCCTCCTTCACCTGGATATACGCCCCTGTTTTCTCATCATATTGAAAGCTCGCATCATAGGTACTCAGATTATTCAGCTGCCAGCCGCCATAGAACACTCCGCCACCGATGAATCCGAACTCTTCTCCCCACCCAGGTATCTCACGCTTCAGCACATCCCCCGTTTCACGATCAACGCGGATGACGTGGCCATCTTGGTAATTTACGGTGTATCTCCCAACGGATTCACCAAATCCTGGCGGAATCTCTTCGTTGTCTTCAGCTATAAAGCGAGACTGATCGGGATCCAGATATACCCGGTGTCCCCATCCTCCACCATCCAGAGGAACCGCAAAGACCTCCAACTCCTCACGCCAACCCACATCCTGAATTGAAGGTAACTCACCCAGCGCAGGGTAGGCCAGAATTTCATGCGCCTCCAATTCTGAATCCCAAACCACAAGGCACGGGCGCGCACGATCCGGAAGATACAACCTGTTCCTCTTCTTGTCCGCGTGCCCGTACCAGAGATTGGCTTCAGGGAATGGCTTGTCAACCTGGAAGACCCGTTCGGCATCCACATCGTACACCGTAATCTTTTCATTTGTCTGGGGAAGCACATACACTTTGCCCCCCGCGCAGAGACACTGGCTTCCGCCATGTTTTTCGGGAATCTCAACGGTCTCGATGCGCCCTGTCTCGGGCCGGTATCTGTGGAGAAGGCTTAGACTCCCGGTAAACCAGAGCGCCCCTTCTTCATCGTCATCAATTCCATAAACCCTCGTATTTTCAGCATCAACCCAAACAGGGTGCATCTCTGGCAATTCGGCTTCCACACGCCCTCCCATTGTAATGCGTCATGTGATCTCAGCAATGCCCTTGACACGGGCCAATATTAGTAATTACCATTGTGACTTGTGTCAATAGATAGGTTCGGTGGTCTCGCGATCAGTTTACAATCTTCTCCAATTTTTAGACCAACCCGCTGGATTCAATCTCACCCGGGGTACCCACTTCTTGCAGCAGCTCCTGGCCGGCATAGATATCGGCACTACGAACATCAAAGCGCTCGTATTCGATGCAACCGGGCGTGAGCTGGCGGCGGCAAGCACGCCAACACCCACCCATTACCCACGCCCCAGGTGGGCGTTCCACAAGCCGGAAGAGATCTGGCAATGCACCCAGGACGTGCTCGGGTCGATCACCGGACAGATCGGAGCGAAGGGCGAAATTGCTGGAATTGCGGTAACGAGCATGGCCGAATCCGGTGTACCTCTGGACAGGAATGGGAATCCGACTTCTGACATCATAGCGTGGTTCGACGGGCGAACCTCCTCCCAGGCAGAGTGGCTGGTGAGTCGCATCGGACGAGACCGTATTTATAAACTGACCGGGGTACCGCTCAGACCGATTTTTGGGCTGTGCAAAATCCTCTGGCTGAAAGAGAACGATCCGGAGGCATTCTCCCGGACGGCATGGTGGCTGAATGTTGCCGACTACATTGCCTACATGCTATCGGGAGAAATGGCTACGGACTATTCTCTCGCCTCCAGGACGCTGGCATTCGACCTGAGCAGACTGGATTGGAGTGAACCTTTACTCGAGCAGTCGGGAATCTCGCCCGAGCTGTTCCCTCCAGCGGTAGCATCGGGGTTCCCACTCGGCCATGTAAGAAAGGACGTGGCTGCCAAAACCGGTTTGTCTGTCGAGACCATCGTCTCCGCCGGAGGACACGACCACGTCTGCGGCGGGTTTGCCGTTGGCGCGATTGAGCCGGATACGCTCCTCAATTCCATGGGAACCGCTGAAGCGCTTTGTATTGCGGGAAAGCGTCCCACCTTCAACCCGGCCCTTGCCGCCCAGGGTTACACCACCGGCGCGCATGTCGCGCACGACCGCTTCTACGTTATGGGTGGTATTCACACCAGTGGCGGATCCATTGAGTGGCTCAGGAGCATACTGGGCAGCCACCTGCCATTGGACGCACTGATCGAAGAGGCTGCGCAAGCGCCTGCCGGATGCCTCGGCGTCTGTTTTCAGCCGCATTTGAGATTCGGAAACCCGCCTCATAACGATCCGAAATCCCGCGGGGCATTTGCGGGTCTCTCGGCGGACGTGACCCGGGGAATCCTGTTCCGATCCGTCCTGGAAGGTCTGGCGCTCGAGTATCGCCTTTCGCTGGAGGCCGTGACATCCCACCCGGAGATCGACAGACCAGAACGGATCATTGCGATTGGAGGAAATACGAAAAACCGATTGCTGATGCGGATCAAGGCTTCGGTACTGGATCAGCCCGTCATGATTGCAGAGGTAGAAGAATCCGCGGCCCTCGGAGCCGCCATTCTGGGTGGGCTTGGCGCCGGCGTGTATCCCGATGCTCACACAGCCCTTTCTCAGATGCATTACAGCACAGAGGTGATCGATCCGGAGCCGGAGCTCGTAGCCCACTATGACCAGCAATATCGATCGGTCTATACACAACTGTATCCCGCATTGCAGGCGTTGAACGAAGCCATTGCCGACCAACCCGGTAGACCAGAGGAGAAATCTGAATGACACCGAAGATCCTTACCAGCAAGAAGACCGCAGTTCTGCTGAAGAATGAGAACACAATGAGCCGTCGCTACCTCCGAATCCTCGAGAAGTGGATACCCACGGGCACCCGATATTTCGAGGGCTGGCCGGACAGACCGAATTGCGGGCACTTTCTGGGCGGCGTTCACTGGTATGGGATAGAAACGATCGCAGGAGCCGTGGCATGTGCGGCAGCGGCGAGCTCACCCGATTACGACCCTCGTGTTGGCGGCTGCTCGAAAAAGGAACTGAAAGAAATGGCGCTCAAGGCCCTGCGCTATCTGTGTTTTACACATGACTCCGGCCCGAAGGATTGTGTGAGACCGAAAACCGGTATGGGACGACCGGAGATCTGCGGCACCAAATGGGGCGAAACAGGTCAGGGATTTTTCAGGGAAAGCCAGTGCGGTACCACCGTATCCGGTATGGCCGTTGTGGCCCTCCTGCTGGGCAGGATGGTGGACGATGAAACCTGGCGCCTCCTCGCAAACGTCCACAAAGACTACGCGGCCAGATTCGGAACCATGGCCCCAAAAAGCGGTGTCTACACCAACACCCAGATGGAGGAAAACGGGTGGACTTCCTGTGGGCTCGCCTCGGTGGAGCTAGTCCTGAAGCATACACCGAAGAATCCAACCTGGTCGAGTACGGCGAGAAGGTGGATGTTCTCAACAGCAACCACCCAGCAGGACACCAAAAATCATGGATGGATAGACGACGAGCACACGGTGCGTCAACTCACAGGTCAGATCTTCACCACCCTCCCCGATTACATGGCTGAAAACCACGGGATGGTCCACCCCAGCTACACCGCATCCGCCGTACATTTCATGGGATATCTGGGTGTGATCTATGGAATCTTTGGAGAGGAAGTACCGCCCCACGCGCTGTTCAACAGGAAACCGATATACGACCAGTTGAAGTTGACCACAGACCGAACCGGATCCATGCACCCGGTTCAGGGGATGGATTGGCCATATCTGTTCACGGATCCGGGTACGGGGACCCACGGCGCAGCAGCCATCATGCTTGGTGACAGGGATGCCGCGGCGCTGGAACGGATGGCGCTGAAAACGCTGGAGGACAGGCAGGACAGCAACGACGGCAGGATGATAGATGAAGAAGTGGCATCGAAGGCGCACGGCCCACAGGATCCCATCAGCATCCGGGAATGTATCATCGCGGGTCCGGCCTACAGTTATTTGATGCACCGCATCCTGGGTAATGGTCCGAAGCCCGTTTCCGATTCAGAACTGGAACGCAACCTTCGCGGCGTGAAGTCCTATCCTCATTCCGGATTCGTCTTCCACAGACACCGGACCGGTCAGACCTCTTTTTCCTGGCGGAATTGCATCATGGCGCTCCCCCTGAACAAAGACGGTATCCAGACCGTGGCGCCTGCAGCGGACTCCTTTTTCGCCACGTTCAGCATCCGGAACAAGCCGGACAGCCACGAGGAAGTCAGCATTCACGTGGACGAACAGAAGGATGGGTTTTCGGCTGCCCTGCTCATCGATCGCGCTCAGGCTTCGGTTCGTCAGGAGATCCTGTTTGCGGGATTGCCAAACGGCATCTCACTCAGTTCAGAACGCCTGACCGCCGCAGAGAACCTCACGGTGGAGCACGTGGAACAGGGCTTCCTGCGAATTGTGAACGAAAATTTCAAAACGATGAAGGGCAATTGTAACGGTTATCGAGTGCTTCATACGCCCGATGGATCCGAAAGATTCAAAGGGTTCGTGAGCACGGACCCGGAGAGTGATCTGATCCGGACACTTGATCACCCGGGCTGGGTGAACGTAGACAATCGTATGGGCCTGGTCTACTCAGGTCCGGGTAAAACCGTTTACCACAACCGGCACTTTTTCAACCCCTGGCGAGCGGTTGCGGATGACCTCACGTTGAGCCGAATCGAACGACCGTTTCGTGTAAAAAAAGGCGGTGAAATCGCGCGGCTGAACGCCCTGATCGCTCCGGATCGATCCGCAGCGAAAACTGCGGAGCTCTCACCCGGCCTTCTGAAGGGACCCAGTCATGCCGTGGCTTTTCTCACACAGGGATACCTGGCTGCCGCGAACTTTTCGGATCGCAGGAGAACGCTCTCGTTCGTGTCGCCTCGATCGGTAAAGGACGCCATCCCCGTCTTTGCCGGACAATGCGAATTGTCCTCGGGCAAAGTCACCTATTCTCTCGAACTGGGCGCCGGCAAATCGACCCTGCGACAGGAATTGCTCAGCATCGTCGCAAAAGGAAGTCTGCGCATTACCGCCACCGAAACCGGAAGTGTGCTGGCCGAAAATACGGGCAGGGGCAAAGCCGTGGTGTCAACGCCGCAGGAAAGCCATCCCATTCGACCGGGGCAAATCGTAAAAATCGCCTGATCCTTTCAGATCCGATTCATTCAGTACAGATGGTCCACATTTTAGTCGCCTGATTCCAACACATGGTGTTTTTTTACGCAATCGTACCTCTGTTCGCACTGATCGGCGCGGGATTCCTCCTGGGAAAATTCCGCAAGACCGATCCGGGTCCGCTTACGGATGCCTGTCTGTACATTCTCCTGCCGCTTCTGATGTTTTCCTCTCTCGTGAGGAATCCGCTTCCGGGAGTTGCTGTCCTTCAGATCTTCACCTACCTGGCTGTTCTCGTCCTCTTCTACTGGGCTGCAGTCTGGATCGCAGGTTCCCTTTTGGGCCTGGACAGACCCACCCGGAGCGCCATTACGTTGTCCCTGTCCAGTGTCAATTCCGCAAGCTACGGCCTTCCCGTTGCCCTGTATGCTTTCGGAGACTCCGCGTTGTCTGCCGCAACACTGCTGGTTGTAGGATTTAATATCTACAACAGTTCACTCGGCATCTATATCGCCGCGGGTGGGCGCCAGAGCCCAATGGGGGCGCTGCTGAGCGTCTTCAAATTGCCACTTATATACGCGGTGATCCTCGCTGTCATCTCGATCTACCTCGATTTGAAACCTTCTGCCGAATTTCTGGATCTTCTGATCCTGATCGGCAAGGCCGGCCCCCAGGTGGCCCTCATCGTTCTGGGTATCCAGATCTCGGGGCTCAAACTGAGAGGACAGGGCTCGCGTGAACTCTATGGCGGCATTGCGGCAAAACTTCTGCTCGCCCCATTGATCGGGTGCGGTTTGACCTTCCTGATCGGCGCCGAAGGGGTGATCCGGGACACCCTCCTTCTCTATTCCTGCCTGCCCACCGCGATCAGCATGCTGCTCCTTTCGGTCCGGCTCGACGCCCGACCGGATCTGGTGGGTGGCATCATCTTCGTCAGCACCATGGTAAGCCCAATCCCAATCGCCTTGCTGCTGCTGTTCCTGGGTACATAGGAACGGCGGACGGTCGCTGACCGTCCGCCTCGAATCATCCACAGATCCGAACTGTTTTTCCAATTTCACCTGCCAGCCATCTGCTCGATCAGAGCCGACTCGCTGTAGCTCAAAGACCTGGCCACCGCCCCCTTACCCAGAAAACCCGGCTCACCGAATATCCTTGGGGCAGAATAGTAAACCGTGGTCAGGCGATCCCCCACGCGAACGGTGGACGGATATCCCAGATCGCTCTCCCCGAGGTCATCGCAGATGACCAGTCGCTCAGACCATGTTACCCCCTCGTCCTTGCTAATCATAGCCTGAACACCGAACGGTTCGTGCCTTACTCCGAACACCATCAGCACCCACCCGTTCGAAAGCAGGGTAAGATCGGCGGGATGTTCTCTAGATTCCGTCACGGCTCTCGCGTTGTCCCAGGTCATCCCGCTGTCGAAGGACCTGGACACGCCCAGAAGTCCCTCTCCAGAAGACCGCATCGCTGCGAGGAGACCGCCACCGAGGAGAACCAGGAGAGCTGTTTCATTGTAATCTTCAGCAATGAGCGAGGGTGCTTGCCAGGACACTCCGTGATCGTTCGACCGACCCACGTATGCGCAACAAGCTTCTCCACCAGATGAGATATCCGACCCATAAATCGGCATCAGCATGGTGCCGTCGTCCAGAGTAACAATCCTCCCGTATGCAGAGTGCTTTTTCATTTCCGGTATACCAAGCTCTTTTGGCACTTCCCACGTTGCTCCCCCGTCTCCGGATCGCGTAACCATCATCCGCACCTTTTCCAACTCAGCTGCCCACGTTCCGTCTTCGAGATAGGACGCCTGTTCGTGGTATCCGAGAACAACGGACCTGTCCAGCGCGCGTCCGACCGCCGGATTCCGATCGTCTACATCGCTGTCCACAATGGTGATAGGCGGCTGCCAGGTCCTTCCGCCGTCCTGTGACCGGAGCGCCTCGAGTCTACCCGAGATACCTACGTGACCGGCGCCCGCTCTCATCACAACAAGCAGCTGATCGCCGTCCGGATTAACAATAACCGGGAAATACCCCGAGTCTCTGCATAATTCAGATTCCGTCGACCCCTGCAGCTTCCTGACGTCTACAGTGCCCATATCTGGCCTCCGTTACGGTTTCCAGTATCCTTGCGGGATTCAGGGATTGCATCGTGCCCTGTTCAACGGTTAAACCCCTTGACACCCAAACCAAATCTCATATCTTCCTCGAATTGTCTGAAGACAAACGTCAAATCTACAGTTCACTCGGGGAGAAGCAACATGATTCGGCTGGGCATTGTGGACTTCCATACTTCGCACTGTGTTGAATTTTCGAAACGGCTTCACCACACGGACATCGCTGAGGAATTCTGGGTAGAAGGCGGCAGGATCGTAGCCGGGTGGACAGGCCCATCGGGCATCACGGAGCAGGATAGGATCGAGGATTACCGAAAGACTCTCGTCGAAGACCACGGCGTGGCGCTTGTAGAAAAACCCGCAGATCTGATCGGAATGGTGGATGGCATTCTCATTCAATCCCAGGAAGGCAGCCTCCATTACAAACGGGCGCTACCCTTCATCGCGGCAGGCATCCCATGTTTCATCGACAAGCCGTTTACCTGTTCGGTTTCACAGGCCCGGACACTGGCGAACCTTGCAAGAGACAGGAAGACCCCCCTCTTCAGTACAAGCTCATTGAGATATGCGCTCGAGATCCAGAAACTCAAGGAACAGAAAGATGAGACCGGGCTTATACTCGGGGCGGAAACCTATACCCCCTGTGCGCTTCACCCTGGAAATCCCGGTTTGTTTCACTACGGCATACACGGCGTAGAGATGCTCTTCGCCCTTATGGGTCCGGGCTGTCGCTCCGTGAGAAGCGTTTGGCAGGAAGGGTGCGACGTGACCATCGGGGTCTGGGAAGATGGTAGAATTGGAAGTGTGAGGGGCATCCGGTCAGGAACATCCGGGATGGGATTTACCGCGTTCTGTGAAAAACGCATTGTCAGCCACGCCATCGACACGCGATATATTTACAGCGAACTGCTGAAACAGATCTTATCCATGATCGACACCGGTCAATCCCCCCTCGATATTGCGGAAACGATAGAGATCATCTCGTTTATCGAAGCTGCATTTATGAATCAGGACAAACGGGGCGTAGCCGCCGGACTCTCGTAACCATCCAGAAATCTCAACAAACCCATTGGAGATCAGTCCGTGCGTCAAATCAACTGCTGTCTTGTAGGGTATGGTGGAATCGCTGAATTTCACACGAATGCGTTACGCCAGATCGATGGTGTGGGCCTGCACACAATCGTTGGCCGCCGGGCGGAACCCGCCGAGGCGTTCCGGGAGAAAATGGGGTTCCAGAAATCCACAACGATCTATGAAGAGGCGCTCCAAGACCCTGAAATTGACGCGGTGGTCATTGCCTCGCCCAGCGAGGTCCATTACGAACAGACCAAACTGGCGCTCGAATCTGGAAAGCACGTTCTGGTAGAAATCCCGCTTGCAATGTCCCACAAGGGCGCCCGGGATCTGGTGGGACTCACGAACAGATCCGGCTGCAAGGTTCTGGTTGCCCACACCCGCCGTTACGACCCTGTAGGACAATTTGTGAAGGACTTCATTTCCAAAGGGAAAGCCGGCCAGATCCATCAGCACCACTGCCACGAACTGTGGCTCAGGCATGAGAATGTGGGCTGGACGGGTTATGAGCGGAGCTGGGTGGATGATATCCTGTTCCACCATGGATGCCACGTCCTGGACTATTCTCTCTGGGTAATCGGCGCAGATGTAAGGCGAATTCGGGGCGAACTATCCCCTCTCCATCCAAAGACCTGCACCTCGATGGATGTCAGCATGCTGGTGAGGTATTCCAACGAAACGATCGCCAACCTGAGTCTCTCCTACAATTCACCACAGGCCATCAGCACGAACAGTTTTATTTGCGATGCAGGCACACTTGTCACCACCGGCAACACCGTCAGACTCAATGGGGACACGCTCTTTGAAGATGCGGGAGGCCTGGCCGACCACGTACTCACCCAGGATCTGGACTTCATCGATGCCATTCGAGAAGATCGGGAGCCTGCTTGCAATCCCGGTCACGCACTTGCTGCGTTGACCCTTCTGCAGCAGGTTTACGAGCAAATGACCAACATGGAAAATGAAGAGAAATATAAAAGGAGATGGGCGCTGTAGCCCATCTCCTTCTGAAATCGAAAACTGGATGTGTGCTTCGGTCACCCAAGTTTTATTTCACGACCCGTCTCACCTGATTCGTACCCGGCGAGGATGATCTCCAGATTCTTCAATCCATCCGTTCCACTCGCCAGCGCAGGCCCTCCTGATTCCAAAGTGTCGTGGAAGTGTTGAAGCAACCCACTGTAGTAATCCGGAAATTCCACCTTGTGAAGCGCCTCCCCATTAACGGTAATCACCCTGAGCTGCTCCCCCAGGATCAAGGTACCCTCTGTGCCGTAGATCTCCAGCAGATTCCCCGGGTGAGGAACCGCATAGGTCGCACTGAGTATACCATGGCAGCCTTGTTCGAATGCAATCAGAACAAAGGCGCTTTCTTCGACCGGATACCCAAAGACATTCGAGCTGCCCATATAAGAAACGCTCGAAAAATCTCCCAGCAAGTATCTGAAAAGATCCAGGTAGTGGGATCCCACATCCATTAGCGCCCCCCCTCCGCTCTGTGCCGGATCGAGACGCCATTCCTCCTGGTCCCGAGGGGTCCATTTACCCAACCGTGCCCGGATCTCCACCACCTGACCGAGATCTCCTGAATTCACTACGGATCTAATTTTTTGATAAACCGGCCATCCCCGCAGAACGAAACACACCTCCAGGTGCACGCCGGCTGCCTCACACGCGCGGATCATCCGCTCGCACTCGGCCTTGTTGATTGCCATGGGTTTTTCGCAGAGCACGTGCTTGCCGTGCCCGGCGGCGGCCAATGTGTGCTCGCAGTGCAAATTCGGCGGACTTGATATATACACCGCATTCACTGCAGGATTCGTGACCAGGTCCGCCACGTTGTCGCAGGATGTCACCGCTCCGAATTCCTCGGCAAGGGCCTTCGCCCGGTCTCCGTCTCTGACCATCAGGCTCTGTATTCTGCATCCATCCAGCTCATTCAGGGCCGGCATGACCCTGCGTTGTGCGACACTCCCGGCACCCAGAATTCCCCATCCTACCGCCATTATCCCTCCTGCAGTTTTCTGTTTTCATCCAGATCGACCACACGACGTTCTTCCATCGCCCTGTCTGCACAAAATCCGAGAAGATGTCCGTAAACGGAGTCTTCAATTTGTGTGCAGGAAATGGAATGAGGTTCACCTCGCACCATCTGCACAAAATCACCCACCAACCGAAGGTCGCCTCCCCCGTGGCCGCCGAATGCGCCATGCATATCGCCGCTTTTTTTCAAATCGATTTCTTCCTCGGAATATTCGTGTCCGGGCCTCGTATCGATGTGACGGACCACAAATTTTCCGTCCTCGAACACACCTTGTATTTCCCCTTCGGTGCCGATCAGATGGATCGCCCGGGAGGGTCTGGCCGTTCCTCCTACCATATTGTGACTACCCGTACTGCCGTCTTCAAATTCAATAGCGAGGGACTGGTGATCCACCACATTGTTATCGCATTTCCACACACATCTACCATAATCATTGTCGGTCTTCAGCGATTCGATTTTCTGTTCTATCGTGGGATCATCGATATGTTCGAGACAGTCCCACACATAAAAACTCCAGCGTTTCGGATGATCGATGTAGTGTTTCTTTGCTGAATACAAACAGTCGGCCTCGATCTCGCAGTCCACCAGACACCTCGTGCCTGCACCCTGCGGGGCCTTCTCTTCCCGGAATTGCATATTGCTCCCAAAACTGGCAACCGATGTGGGCCTCACACCGCTTTTCATCCAGGTGATCAGATCCAGATCGTGACAGCATTTCGCCATCAGCATCGAAGTATGACATCGTTCCGTATTGTTCCACTTTCCACGGACATAGCCCACACCCATATGGTGATAGCTGACGTGTTCGATGGTTTGCACATTGATCAACTCTCCGATACGCCCTTCAGCCACCAACTGCCGGATCGCCACGTAAAATGGAGCGTATCGCAGCACGTGACAAATCATCACTTTGCGACCATGCTTCAGGGCCACATCGTGAAGCTCCCACATTTCCTCTTCGTGGGTTGCGAACGGCTTCTCCAGAAGCATATCGTAACCCGCCTCCAGGAGGGGTATGGAAGTCGGCACGTGATGGTGATCCATCGTACCGTTGATCACCACATCCGCAAACTTTGGGTGATCCGCAAGTTCCTGAGCAGTTTCAAAGCAGAAATCCGCTGAAAATCCGAATCGCTCACGAATCATATCTCTTCTCATCTCGATCGGATCCGCGACTCCCACAATTTTCAACTCTTCTGGATGGTGCTCGGCATAGGATGCGTATACCACTGCCCTATGGCCTGCGCCTACCACAACAGCTTTCAATGGCTCCCGTCCCACATTCCCCTCCCTCAATTTAGAAATGGTCTGATCCAATCCATGAAACCCGGCAGGGCCACCTCCGGCTCCGGCAAATCCCTGTGCCATCTCTTTTCGTGTTCAAAGATGACCCAGCCGTCATATCCTTTCCCCAACACCAGCCTGATCGCATCGGCCAGGGGCAATTGCCCTGCACCTGGTGGCACATATCGCCATCCGTCCGCCATCGCATCTTTGTGTGTAATGTCGTAAACGGCGTCCTTGACGTGCAAATGTTTCACACGCTCACCAATGCGTTCCCAGGATTTCCTGGGGGCTTCATCTCCGACGCGGGACGTATGTCCAATATCCCACAGTATACCGAAATTGTCATCCTCCACTCGATCCAGGACGAGCTTGCAGTCCATCGAGGAAATCCACTCGTCGTGCGTCTCGAGCACCCACTGCAGGTCGGAAGCCCCTTCCAGTTGCAGAACAGAAGACATGGTTTCGCCGCCCACCTCAGCGAAACTCGTTTTCGAGTGTTCACTGGAATTCCCACCCCCGAAAACGCGCACAACACCCATCCCGAGCGCTTTCGCCACGGAGATCGTTCGCTCAGCTTCCGCCATGTTTTCGGTTATCCTGGACGCGTCGCAGATCTTCAAACTCGTACTGACGCCGGCCAGGAGACCTGCATTCCTGATCTGACCAGCCGTACGCTCCAGGTCCGCGATAAAGGCCTCCAGGACCGTGATGTCGATCTCCTCCCCGATGCCTCTAAAATCTACGCCATCGAACCCGTATTCGGCCGCTCTGCATATGATCTCATCAAGATCCCAATCGGGCGTGCCAAGTGTCGTAAACCCCACCTTCATCGCTGCCAATCCTTCGTGAATTATTTGGTGTTACACGCTATCTGATCCATACGACATTCCGTCCGCGTGATCGGACGATTCCCTGAACTGGAGCTCACACAGCCTACGGTAAAGGCCATCCTGCGCAAACAATGTTTCGTGCGCCCCGTCCTGTACAATTCTCCCATCGTCCAGGACAAGGATTCTGTGTGCGTGCTGCACCGTTGAAAGTCTGTGAGCAATGATAAAAGTGGTACGCCGCTCCATCAATCGCAGGAGCGCCTGCTGGATCAGCGCCTCCGACTCGGAATCGAGTGAAGAGGTGGCCTCGTCCAGAAGCAGGATCCTCGGATCACGAAGCAGAGCCCTGGCTATCGAAAGTCGCTGGCGCTGGCCCCCACTGAGTTTGACCCCTTTTTCACCGACAAGCGCATCATATCCCTTCGGAAGTCTCGAAATGAATTCGTGCGCATTGGCGTCCTTCGCGGCGGCCTCGATCTCCTCATCGGTAGCAGACAGCCTCCCGTATCTAATATTCTCCTTGACCGATATGCCGAACAAGTGCACATCCTGCGCTACCACACCCACCTGCTCTCGGAGGGATCTCACCGTAACCTTCTTCAGATCATGACCGTCAATCTCGATGCGACCTGATTCGGGTTCGAAGAATCTCGGGACCAGATGCAGCAAGGTGGTCTTCCCTGCGCCGCTGGGTCCAACAATGGCCACAGTCTCTCCAGGTGATGCCGAAAAGCTGATGTCCTGCAGAACAGGAACACCCTCATCGTAGTTAAAATACACATTCTCGAAAACCACCGCACCTTTAACAGGAGGGAGATCGGTGGCATCCGGTGAATCCAGGATCTCCGGCTGCGTCTCCAGCAATTCGAAAATCCGTTCCGTGGCCCCTGCCGCGCTGTTCATGGTCGTATAGAGCCGAGACATTCCCATCACAGACCTGGATATGTTGAATGCGTAGAAGATGAATGCAACCAGATCACCTGCAGTGAGTCTTCCCGCCAGCACCTCCCGCCCCCCGTACCAGAATATGATCACAAGAGCGAAGAGGATCAGAAACCCGATAATCGAAGAAAACATGGCCGCGACCCTGACGCGTTTTCTTGCAGTCTCGAACAGCTCATCCACCGCCTCGTTATATCTGTCCGTCTCATAGCGCTCACGTGTGAACGCCTTCACCACTCTGATTGCGGCGAGTGCCTCCTCGGCGATCGAAGTGGTATCTGCAAGGCGGTCCTGAACGAGTCTGGATAGATCCCTGATTCTGAGACCCAGGTGCCTGCTCCCAAGCGCAACACCGGGGACAGACAGAAAAATGACCAGACTCAGCCGCCAGTTCAGGGCCATCATCAGACCCACAGAACCGATCAGGGAGAACGACTGCATCAACAATTGGGCAAGCGCATCTGTCACAGCGCCACGAACCGCTCCCACATCGTTGGTAAGCCTGGAAGTCAGTTCACCGAGGCGCTGTTCGGAGTAAAAGCGAAATCCCAGTCGATGCAGATGCCTGTAAATATCCTGTCGGAGATCGGTTACGATTCGCTCCCCTACCCAATCTACCAGATAGTGGCTCCCGAAGGACACCAGCGATTGAATGATATACAGCACGAGCATCCCTGCAGCGAGCCAGTTCAACAGATCCTGATCACCCTTTTCAAAGACCGAATCCAGCAGGGACCGGATGCCGAGAGGAATCGTTAGCCATACAACCGTTGCCAGCAGCGTCAGCACCATCCCCGCAAGCAAGCGCCACCGGTAGGGTTTGCTGTAGGCGAATATCCTGTTCAGTACGCGCCACAGATTGGCGGGCGACCTGCGTGCTTTTTCTGAGGCTGGTTCCTTGTGCTTTTCTGCCATATTCTTGCTCGCGTTTTATTGTCTTGATTCACGTCGCATTGTGCATCAAAATATCACACCAAAAATGGAGCGTCAACATCTAAATTTTCGCGAACTTACCCCACTGCAATATGGTGCTTCAAATAGAAACGAATGTGAGTGGTGAAGAGGGAAATCACTGCGTTTAAGGAGTGCCCGAAGGAACGGGGACCCACAACTGACCTGCTTCAAAATCCTACTCAATAGAGTTCGCAGGCAGAAACACACACCCCGTGGGGCTTCCTATTGTGCTAGCAGGAGACCGAACATATATTGACAGTGGCTGACTAGCGATCCTCGAAAGCACAGTCGCGCGGCACAGTCCTCTCCTCATTGTCAGGCGCCGGCGTTTAAATTCCTTCATTGAGATCAATCAACCCGGGAAGGTCAAGGAGCATCAAAAATGGCAGCCGCGAAAGTCGAACAGTGGGACATATTCGAACTTGAAATGCAAGCGGAAGCAACCCCAAATCCGTACGTGGACGTCACGCTATCCGCGGAATTCAAACTGGGCAATCGAACCGTACAGGTAGACGGCTTCTACGATGGCAAGGGCATCTATCGCGTCAGGTACATGCCGGACCGAACCGGTCAGTGGCAATACGAAACGTCCAGCAATCTCGATGCGCTGAACGGCCAGTTCGGCGAATTCGAATGCACGTCACCGACAGAACCAAATCACGGTCCCGTTGGCGTATACCGAACGCGTCATTTTGCATACGCCGCCGGTCGGGTCTATTACCCTGTGGGCACAACCTGTTACGCCTGGAACCATCAAGGTGATGAACAGGAACTCCAAACCTTGGAAACATTGCGCAACGGTCCGTTCAATAAAATCAGGATGTGCGTGTTTCCAAAACATTATTCGTATAGCAAAAACGAACCGGATTTCCACCCCTTTCATGGGTCCATCGATGACGGGTGGGATTTTTCCAGATTCAACCCGGCATTCTGGCATCATCTGGAAAAACGAATCGGTAATCTGAGAGATCTGGGTATTGAAGCCGATCTCATCCTGTTCCATCCCTACGACCGATGGGGCTACGCAAAAATGGACTCGGTATCCGATGATCGATATTTGAAATACGCGGTGGCGAGGCTGTCGGCGTACCGAAATGTCTGGTGGTCGCTGGCGAACGAATGGGACCTGATGCGATCCAAAAGCGAACAGGACTGGGACCGCTTCTTCAAGATCATTCAGGAGCATGACCCCAGCCAGCATCTCAGGAGCATTCACAACTGCGTTCGGTTTTACGACCATGCCCTGCCGTGGGTTACGCATTCAAGCATACAGAGCAGCAACACATCCGATATGACCAAATGGCTAAAACAATATCGAAAGCCTGCGATCGATGACGAATGCTGCTATGAAGGGAACGTACCCCAGGGCTGGGGTAACATCACTGGACAGGAACTCGTGAGAAGATTTTGGGACGGCTTTATCAGGGGAGGTTATGTCGGCCACGGGGAAACCTACCTGCATCCAGAAGACATTCTATGGTGGTCAAAGGGCGGAGTGCTTCACGGCACCAGTCCGGCAAGAATTGCCTTCCTGCGCGAAATCCTGGAGAGTGGCCCGGGACCTCTGGAACCTCAGGATATCGGTGTACCTGCCGCTGGCAAATCAGGAGCGTATTATCTGGCCTATCTTGGACCGAATCAGTCTGCCAGGAAACGCCTTACGCTGCCGGATGGAGCATCATACCGAATCGAAATCATAGACACCTGGGAGATGGAGGTGCGCGCGGTCGAAGGTTCCTTTGAGGGTAAATGCGATCTGGAATTGCCAGGTAAGCCCTACACCGCACTTCGGATTACGAAGCAGGACGACCGGTAAATCCGGAAGCGTTACTGCTTCTCATAGGTAAAACTGCCAGACCCGCTGGTTGGCAGGAGTGTCAAGGCCTGCTCTCGCAGTCGGAATACAAACTCCACACCCTCCATAGTCAACCGATCGCCCGATATGGCCCAGGAACCCTGAGATGTAATCTTGTTCCCATCGTAAATCGTATTCGTAAAGGCGTAGCTTCCGTCGACACGGAAATCTATCGTATAGTTCACGGTCACGGGTTCATCGTTGGTGGCAACCAGCTTCCAAAGGCCCAAAAGGGTCACTTCCGGCTCGATCACCTTTCCACCACATGTAACTACCATCGTCACCAGAGCAACCAGAACAACGATCTGTTTCACGCCGTCTCCTTTATCTGAACGAACGAGAACTCAGCGGCTATCATTTTTACGCTGCCGCCGAAGTCGCTCGGTGGCGTGGGTGTCCACTGAAGCGCCATCCTCAGACAGTACCACCGCGTAGACCTTGAGGGCGGCATCAGCTGAAACCCTGCCCTGCCGAACATCCTCCAGGACGAGTTCTGGAACCCGTTCCAGCGGCGAATGGAATCCTCCTCCGCCTGGCAATCTAAGGGTAACCGTCTGTCCCGGCAGGATGTCATACTTCCCCTTCGGATGGGGCCTGCTGCCATCTGAAAGGATCACCTCTCCAACGGTGCCATCCATGCCTCCAAGAAACCCTCTGGCCGGACTCCGTGTACGATCATACATGCAAGAATGGAGTACAGGTGTGTCGGTATCCATCTTCAACACCATCTCCTGACCTAACCCGCCTCGATATTTCCCTCCCCCACCCGAATCCGGAATCAGTTCACGTTTGAGCAGCAACACGGGCGATACTGCCTCGATGGCCTCAGCAGGCACCCCCCTGATCCCGCTGGGAAAGGCTGTTGCAGACAGCCCATCCACCGTAGGCCTGGCCCCCATGCCGCCCGCTGAGAAAAAGATATAGGCAAACATTCTGCCTTCCCGGTCGTGTCCTTCCAGCTGTGTATTCCACAATCCGGCGGAACCATCTGCCAGAACCCTGTCGGGAATGGCCTTTGCCAGTGCACCAAAGACGGCTTGGGACAGAAAATGCCCGATCAAATGGCGAGCTCCAACGGCGCAAGGAAACTGGGCGTTGAGGATCGAGCCTTCGGGAGCCTTGACAGTCACCGGACGAAAGCTCCCCTCATTATTTGGTACGGATGGAGATATCGCACATGTCAGCGGGTATGTCGTATAAGCATGGGTGTAGTTGTAGACCACATTGATACCCCTGTCCACCTGCGGGGAACTGCCGGTATAATCCACAATCAGATCCCGCTCATTGACCTGAATTCCAATTTTCAGCGTCAGAGGATCATCGAACCCATCGACCACCACTTCGTCGCTGTAGAGACCATTGGGGATTTCCGAAATGGCATCGCGAGTAGCTTCTTCGGATCGGTCAAGGATCAGATTCGAGAGATCTTCCAGGGAGTCCAGGTCATACTCCTCCATCATCTCGACCAGCTTGAATCCACCTACATCATTCCCAGCCTGCTGTGCGTACAGGTCCCCGACCACCGAATCGGGAACCCTTACGTTCGACCTCACGATATCCATAAGATCCTGGTTGACTTCACCTTTCCTGAAGAGCTTCATAATGGGAATGTGAAGTCCTTCCTCAAACACCTCTCGCGCATCCGCCCCGAGAGTTCTGCCACCGATATCCATGGCGTGACACGTATTCGCAAACCAGCCGACGCCCTTCCCTCGATGAAACACAGGCGTAACCACTGTGATATCGTGCAGGTGACCCGACCCAAGCCACGGGTCATTCGTAAGCAGACTGTCACCCGGGTCGAGTGAATCTATCGGATGTGCTTTCACAAAATGTCTTACGCAGGTTGCCATTGTATTGATGTGACCCGGTGTCCCGGTAACGGCCTGAGCTATCATATTGCCGGCCGCATCAAAAATGCCCGCCGACAGGTCACCGGCTTCGCGCACAACGGTGGTGAACGAAGCGTGCATCAGGGCAGCTGCCTGCTCATTTACGATCGAAATGAGCCGATTCCACATGACTTCGAGCTCAACCGGGTCTATCGACCTGTAATTGCTCATTTCTCACGCTCCCTTGACAGCACCAGACTTCCCGATGCGTGCACCTCTGCAGACCATAAAGGCCCAATTACCGTTGTCGACTCGGCCTCCTCGATGATGGCGGGTCCATTTATGACCACACCGGGCTGCAGTCCGTATCTGTCGAAAACCCGCGTTTCTTCGGCTCCCTTCTGCGCATCGAACAGGGCCTGCCGTGTTCCCCTCAGGGAACTGACCCCTTCTGTTCGCATGGGAGCCCTTACCATACCCAGATCGGGATCGGGTCCGTGGACACGCACTCGCCAGTGAACAGTCTCAATATCCAGACCTTCACATATCCTCCCGTAAACTCTGGTATATTCCGCCTCGAATGCCTGCCTGATTCTCTCGCGTGCGGACGAATCTAGTTCGTCATTAGGAACAACAATCCGGATTTCGTGACCCTGGCCCACATACCGGACATCTGCGAGTCGCTCGATCCGTATCTCGGGTTTCTCCACTCCGGCTTCTGTTACCACATCCACACCGGCAGCTTCCATCTCCGCAAACAGGCGATTCAGCCGGTCGAAGTCCAGATGCTCCAGCCGCACTACATGGCTCCGGGAAAAATCGAAAGAGATGGGTGCAAGCATCATGCCAAAAGCCGAACCCACACCTGCCACCGGAGGCACGATCACTGTTCGGATGCCTAATCTTTCCGCAACGCCACATGCGTGAACAGGTCCAGCGCCGCCTGTGGCCACCATGGTGTAGCGGCGGATATCGATCCCTCGTTCAGCCGCGTGCACCCTGGCGGCATTGGCCATGTTCTCGTTCACCATGCGATGAATCCCAGAAGCCATTCGCTCGGGGGTCATATCCAGTTTCCGTCCAAGAATCTCCAGCGCATCATTCGCCGCTTTCACATCCAGGACCATTTCGCCACCCAGGAAGTAGTCCGGGTTGAGCAATCCCAGGAAAAGATCCGCATCCGTAACTGTAGGGTTCACCCCACCCTGGCCATAACACGCCGGACCCGGATCTGATCCGGCGCTCTCTGGACCTACGGTGGGAAGGCCAAGGTCGTTGAGATGTGCAATACTTCCTCCTCCCGCCCCGATTTCAATCATTTCCATCACGGGGACCAGCAAGGGCAACCCGCTTCCGCGCTTGAATCGGTATACACGCGCCACCTCTGATTCCGTAGTGATAGGAAACCCCTGCTCGTCGCCCAGAATTGCCTTTGCTGTCGTACCTCCCATATCAAAGGCCAGAACCTTATGCCTGCTTGTCTGTTTTGCCCAATAGGCTGAAGCCAGAGCGCCACCGCACGGTCCGGATTCCACAAGTCGAACGGGGAATGCGGAGGCCGTTTCAGCGGAACATATGCCTCCGTTGGACAGCATGATCTGCAGCGGCGCCTTTACGCCCACTTCCAGGAGTCCCATTTCCAACCCTCTCATATATCGCTCCGCAAGAGGCTGAACGTAGGCATTTGCAACCACCGTAGATGTGCGATCGAACTCTCTGAGTTCCGGCGCAACCTCGTGGGAGAGCGAAAGAGCCGTATCCGGCATCATCCGTCGGACGATTTCTGCTGCGCTCATTTCGTGGTCTGGATTCGCATAGGCGTGCAGGAAACAAATCGCCACTGCCTCGACTTCCGCCTGGAGAAACCGGCGGCAGGCCTCCTCTACATCCTCATCGATCAGGGGGTCAATGACCTCTCCACGAACATTCAGGCGGCCCCCGGCCTCCAGCCTCAATCGCCGCTCCACAAGCGGCTCCGGCAATTCCAGAAACAGGTCGTAAATATCATATCGTCCCTCACGGCCGATCTCGAGGGCATCACGAAACCCTCGTGTCGTGATCAAGCCTGTCCTGGCCCCCTTCCGCTCGATGAGGGTATTGGTCACCAGAGTCGTCCCGTGAATCAACCTTCCCACACTGCGCGGGTCTACGTCCTCGTTCGAAAGGAGCCTGCCCAGACCTTCCAGGACGGCATTCGAGGGATCCGGATAGCTTGTCAGAATCTTGTTCACGGCAAGGTGTTCCAGATTACTGCTCAATAGAACCAGATCGGTAAAGGTTCCACCTATGTCGATCGCGAGAGAATAGCTTTGGTTCACCCCCAAGTTCACACACCTTCCCCGGAAGCCAACAGGTTAAAAGAAGAAATCTACAAAACACTCGCCGCCAAATATGTCCCGGCGGACCGTTCTTGTCAACGAATTCGTGATCTCGCGGATGTCCCTCGAGTGGGCGCACCACCTCCGCCGGGGTGGTGGTAAAAACCATTGACTTTTGAGGGGTCACCTGGTATTATTTCCGAAGTCTTCAGCTTGCCGTATCTACCTTTTTGGGACACGGTCGCCACATGAATCTATTCGAAATTGTTGACCGGATCCTGCATCGTCCCGAGGAAGAATCTCAATCAACCGATGGGGACCCTCTGTTGGGGTTGCCGGCAAGACTAACTGGAATCGATCTGAAACCTCTTCGAGGCCTGGTTGACGCGCACCGTGTCGAACTCGAACAGAAACTGGACAGAAATGTGCATCCTTCTGTGGCGCTTCTGGACCTTGCAGACACAGATCCTGGACCACACCCCAAGATCGATGACTATTGCCTCCTCAAGAAGAGTGCACTCCTGGATCTGATCAGTGCGGCAGTTTACGACAACCTGACCGGACTCTACTCACGAAACATCCTCGAGACGAGGCTCCAGGAAGAATTTCAGCGTGCGAGACGATACGATATCCCGCTTTCGATTCTGTTCATAGAGACTGATGAATTCAAACATTACAATGACACATATGGGCATATCGAAGGGGACAAGGTTCTGGCGTTCATTGGCAAGTTCATCCAGTCTCACGTCCGGGAGGTCGACTTTCCGGCAAGGTATGGCGGTGATGAATTCATGATCGTCCTCCCCCACACCGGAGGCGAAACTGCATTGGGCATGGCCAGACGCATACACGCAAATATGGATCATGCACAAAAGGATGTAGGTCTTCGCTCAGAAGTCACCATCAGTATCGGTGTGGGTACGCTTACACACAAAATGGAAAGTGCGGAGAATCTCACCGAGGCCGCGGATCGTGCGTCCTATAAAGCAAAGGTGAACAAAAACATGGTCTGGCCCGTCATCAACGCGGAGCCCCAGGACGATATGGAAGCCTCCACGCAAGCATAAACACCTGTTAATACAAACTATATGCTCAAATGCTTGACAAAACTCGATGCATCTTTTAAGTTATAAATACCTCAATACGGAATATATTTAGAGCGGGAATAGCTCAGTGGTAGAGCGCAACCTTGCCAAGGTTGAAGTCGCGGGTTCAAGTCCCGTTTCCCGCTCCATTTTTTTACAGAACCGGCCCGCTAAACCTTTGGTTTGGCGGGCTGTGTCTTTGTAGCGAAAATCCAGAAACAGGAATGAAAATGCTCAAGGATGAATTGGCCGCAATCCGTGAGAAATCTAGAAGATTATTGGCGCCTGGACCGCACGCGCTCACGCCGGCGGTCCAGAACGTGCTCAATACCTACACCGCCACCTACACGCATCGGTCTTCGGAATTCAAGGTGTGTTACGCCAGGGCAGCGGACCTGCTGAGAGAACTGTTTTCACTTACGGATGAGTTCACCCCGCTTGTGTTCGGTCATACCGGCAGCTACAACTGGGAAATGGTGGTCACCAATACGCCAGATGCGTATCGAACGGTAGGCATGGACCTGGGTGCATTCTCGTCAAAATGGGTGCAAGTCTTCAAGAACAAAGGACGGGCGATAGATGTCCTGAGGGCCGACCCTGGAACAGGCATCAACACCACAACCTGGCGTGATGCACTTGAAAAGAGCTACGATCTGGCCCTCATCACCCATAACGAAACCTCAACCGGTGTTGCGCTGCCGCTCCAGGAGCTCTGCGAAATCGCCAGGGAGACCTCTCCGAACACGCTTGTTGCTGTAGATGGCGTCAGTATCGCGGGCGCCGTGGATATCGACTACCACAAGGTGCACCCCGATTACTACTTGTTCAGCCTACAGAAGGATTTCTCGATCCCTGCAATCGGTTCGGTAATGATCGTGTCGAAACGTGCCTTGGATGTCGCCACCGGGGTCACAAATCGAGGATACGTCCTGGATCTGATCGAATGGGCCGAGAAAGCGCAGACAGACCAGACGCCCATGACGGTAGCTGATCTCACCCTCAGATGCATCATTGCGCGGATCGAAGAAATGCTGGCCGAAGGTGACGGTCGCGTGAAACGACACGCAAATCTTGCGGCAATGCAAAGAAAATGGGCCGCAGAGAACGGATTGCGTGTTCTTGCGGCCCAGGGATTCGAAAGCCCAACAGTAACTGCAATTCATCTGCCTGAAGGCGTATCAGGACCCACCTTTGTAAAAGCTGCAGCCGAATGCCTCAATGTCCAGCTTGCGCCAGGCTACGGGAAGATGCGGGACGACTCCTTCCGGATCGCATCGATGGGTCACACCTCCGAAGAGGACATGACCCGCATATTGACAGGCCTGACCCTCATGCTACAGAATTGGCAGGAAGTCGCAGACGGTATCGAGTAGAAGCCTTACAGGATGACGCCCTTCCTGCAGTCCAGATCATATTTATGATGAAAATGGGCGCCCTTTACCTCGATATGCACCTGGTAGCGTGACCTGGATGAAACGGGATTGGCAGAAAAAGAAACCTCTGCTTCAGGTGCAATCAGAACGCAGTAGTCTACGCTTCCGCCCTCTTTCGCGATTCTCAGATTCGTACCTTTCCCTCGCTTAACACCCCAGGTGGATCGGCCGTCCAGAGGCAAGGCCATGGTTGCTGCTGATTTTCTGAACTTCCCTCCTCCCGCACCATCGCATAGCGTAAAGTTCTCTCCAACAGCCATATCCCGACCGAGCTTAACCTTCTCCGGAGTATTGAAAATCCATTCATAAGTGTGTGTGCCGTCCGCGCAAGTCAGGAAGTCCAGGACCACGGCGTATTGCTGGGTCTGGTTCAAAAGTACACACCTCCTGTGACTCACACCGATCCCTTCGTAGCCCCTGTGGGAAAACCCCATAAACTCCAGGCGAGCACGCTGTTCCCAGAAGCGGAGTCGCCCCCTCCGACCCTTGATGGACGGTCCTTCGCCATCCACAGCAACCGCATTGTGGGCATAAACAGTCTTATACCAGGTTTGGTGCAATGGATCGTCATACGAAACACCACGACCGCAATCCACTGCCAGCGGCCTGCCCTTCGCCCACATTTGAAAACCCAGCGCCTCGCTGTGACTGTGGCCCCCACCATACGGCCCGTAGTTCATATTGAAATACAGATCATCCGCACCCCATCCGCTTCGAGCCACAGCGAAACCCGATGAATCGTGGTGAACATTCGTGTGCCCCGGTTTCTTGGGTCTTACTTTTCTCTTGATCGGAAATTTTTCCCCGGCCGCACGCATTTCGGGACCGGAAGCGCCGGAAGCCCATAGCAGCTGGGCATTGCCGGTTGCGACCCCTACATTCAGATATTGGCCCTGAGGAATATCATACTCTGAATCTCCCACCGTGGGACTATGTCCAGAGGGAATGCTCATGCCGTGGGTCCACATCAGCATTTGCTCCATTGCCCTGGCAATCTGGTCCCGTTGTTTCTTGACCCCCCGGACACCAATCAGCATTGTGTAGACATCCCAGAAACTGCTCACCACACCCAGGTGATAATGAGGTGCTCTCTCCTTGTGGCAGCCGTCTTTGTAAACATCTCGACGGGTGTGCTCCAGGATCCATTTCAATCCTCTACGCACCCATTTTCCAGATTCCCGAAATTCTGGAAAAGACAAACTAATTCCAGTAAGCGTCTGTGCACCAAACACCTGCCAGTTTCCGCTATGGTATTCGGTTTGGTGCTGGAACAGCCATCTTCCGTGTCCCAGCATGGTCTTCATCATCATGAGATGATATTCAGGGTCTTGTGCCGAATCCGAATTCAGCATGTTGAAGTAATGATTCCTGAACACCCGGGCACGGTTGCACCCCAGTTCATACCAGATTACATCCAGACCTGGATGGTCTCCCTTTACCAGATCCCTCTGCCGATACCACTGTTTGAAAATCTCCACAAATGCCGCTGCATACTTCTCATCCCCCGTGAGCTGGTATGCGGTGTTCAGCGGCGACATCCACCCGCAATAGTGAAATCCATAGTTGGAGGATCCACCCAGGTTCCGGCTGAAATCGATCTCACCTTTGTATTTTATCCGCACACCACCCCAACACTTGATGTCCCTTGCCACAACCAGGTCGGCCTCCTCGATGATTCGATCCGCCTGGAAGTCCGCTCTGATAATCCTTCCTTCAATCGCTGTTCCTTTGCGTCTCAACCTTCTATCCAGGTACTTCGCCCACACCACGGAACCCTCGTCGGGGCCCTCGCTCAAATAAACATTTCTCACAGACTTCAGGGAAGGTAGTCCTACCTTCAAGGAATCAAACAAGTCTCCGTCGTCAATGTGCTTGATGCGCTTTTCAAGGTATTTCTGGTCCATTTCCACCTCGCATTTCGATTCCACTTCCAGTTAACTTCACCCAACGTAGCGTGAGACGAGCCACCGCTTGATTACCGTCCACGCAGGTATACTTGTTGCTTCCATACCCCCATTATCATAGATTTAACCACAGGCAGACTTTCAGATCATCTGTGTGCCCACTCGGTAGACGCAATCATGCGTTTCGAAAACTGACTTCGAGACTTGATCCCTCGAATAAGAAACTCAATTTTTGTTTCTCCCGGGAGCCCAAAGTGGCTGAAGAAAAGGATGATGGTGAGGACGTACCTGCACGTACAAAAGTCGCAGTTTTGATGATTGCTCTGGGCCAGGAAACCACAGCGGAGGTAATGAAATACCTCACGGACTTTGAGATCGAGCAGATCGCCCAGTCCATCGCTGAGCTCGACGTCGTGACCACGGAGCAGGAAGACGATGTGCTCGAAGAATTCGAGCAGCTTCTCATCGCCGGCAAATACGTTTCCCAGGGTGGAATGGACTTTGCCCGAGGCGCACTCGAAAAGGCCCTTGGGCCTCGAAAAGCGCAGGGACTCCTCGACCGAGTAACCAGCACCACCTCCAGCGGCTTTTACATGCTTGGAATGTGGATCCCAACCAGATCATTCCGTTTATATCCAAAGAGCACCCTCAGACAATCGCCCTGATCCTCTCCCAGCTCGATCCATCACAGTCGGCTGGCGTCATCAATGGCCTTCCTGAGGAACTTCAGGCTGATGTCTCTTTCCGCATCGCCCAGATGGAGAATATCTCTCCGCAGGTGCTTCGCGAACTGGAAGAAACACTGGCCACGGATCTCCAGGCTATTCTCGCCGGTCAGGTCACCGAAATCGGTGGACCGAAAGCCGTTGCCGAGATCCTCAACAGAACGGGTCGCTCCACCGAAAAGTCGGTACTGGAAAGACTCGATGCACAGGATCCGGAATTGGCCGAAGAGGTTCGCAATCAGATGTTCGTCTTCGACGATATCGCGAAACTGACGGACCGTGAGATTCAGATGATCCTGCGCGAAGTGGATTCAAAGGATCTCGCCGTAGCTCTGAAAGGTGGCAGTGAGGAGATACAGGAGCGAATCCTTGGCAACATGTCGGAACGTGTCGGCACCATGCTCAGAGAAGAAATGGAATTCTCCGGTCCGGTTCGGATGAGCGACGTGGAAGATGTGCAGCTCCGCGTTGTGCAAACGGTACGGCAGCTCGAAGAGGCCGGACAGGTCACTATTATACGAGGGGAGACCAGCGACGTTTTCGTCTAGGAAGCCTTATGCCACCCACCTCGATGGTATGTACCAGTTGCAAAAATCTGATTAGTACGGAAGAGAAACGATGTCCCTATTGCGATGCCTATCGCCCGGGTCTGTGGGGGATGGGTCCTGCACTCAACAAACTCTTCGGTACGAAGATCGACATCCTCGCCCTCATCCCCACCGCCTGCATTGCGCTTTATGTACTCAGTCTCCTGCTGGATCTCGAGTCTGCTCTCAACACAGGGGGCGGGCTCTTTGGCATGCTGAGCCCGGGAATGAGCGCACTGTTCTCTCTTGGCATGACCGTCAGCCTTCCCCAACTGTCCACGCCGTGGTGGACCGTCTTCACTTCGATCTATCTCCACGACGGTTTGCTACATATCCTCTTCAACATCATGTGGATACGCCAACTTGGCCCTCAGGTAGGGGAATTCTACGGTCCAGCAAGATTCTTCATTATCTACACGGCAGGCGGCGTCCTGGGTTTCGTCATTTCCAATATGCTGTCCGGGGCGCCAACCATGGGCGCATCCGGGTCAATATTCGGGCTTTTCGGAGCACTCATCGTTTACGGTCGCTGGCATGGCGGCAGCCTGGCAATGATGACGCGGCAGGTCTGGCAGTGGGCAATCGTACTGCTGATCTTCGGCTTTATGATGAGTCGTGTCAACAACTATGCACACATCGGCGGATTTGTCGGTGGGTATCTCTCTGCCCGCCTGCTGGTATCAGGCACGAACCGGGGCGAAGGTCGTATTGTAATCCTCATTGCCCTCCTGTGCGTTGTGGTCACCGCACTCGGATTTGGGCTGTCGTTTTATAGTTTCTACTTCCGCTGATCTCCTACTCTCGCTTTCCTTCCTCGTCCCACGGCCTCAGGTCATCTCCTGATCCCTCGATCCAGTCCACGTCCAACGCAACGTGATCGATCGTTTTCCTGTTGTTGGTGAAACTCACGTGAAGCTTTCCGTCTGGAGACTGGATAATGGCCGGATAGTGAAACTGACCTTCCCCGGTAATCAGGTTCCGCCTGCAAACCCAGGACTCCCCCTGGTCTTCACTCAGCGCCAGCGTCAATGGGTTCCGCGCCTCCTGACAGTCATTCCACACAAGCGCGAGTCTTCCGTCCTGCAGTTTCACAGCATCGATTGCAGCAAACGGTGAACGCATCCCGGTCTTCTCAGCCGGCGTCCAGGACTTGCCTCGGTCCGACGAAACGCTCTTCAGGATAAATCCCTGCCTGCCTGCGGGCCTCAAGAGACCCAATACACTTCCGTCTTTCCTTTCGATCAGTGCCGGATGCTGATTCGGCTCTCCACCGATCTTCCCGATCACACGCCAGTTCTTTCCCTCATTCTCGCTACTAAGTATTCTCGAAGAACCATCGCTGTACTCCGTCCCAAAAATCAGCTCACCGTTTTGAAGCCGTATCGGTTTGCACCTCGGCACGTGTCCCCATTCGGGGTCGATCATCGACACATCCGACCAGGTGCGTCCTCTATCCGACGAGGTCTTCATTCGGAGATCGCAGGTCACCCACCGGACCCCTGGACCCGGCTTGCCATCCAGCTTGCCGTGCATCGTACCATAGATCAGGATGACTTCCTGAGCTGCGTTCTGCACGAGAATGCCGTTCCCTTCCGGTTTGCCCTCTGTATCCGCCACCACTTGCAGAGGGCCAAAACCATTTGCCCCGGGTGTCTTCCTGGCCAGCACCCAGGCGGCATTGGGACGAGCCTCCCCTTCTCCAGCGTAGTAGCCAACAAGCAAATCGCCATTGTCGAGTTCGATAATCACCGAACAATGGCAAGAAAGAAAAGGGTGAGTCGGCTCAGCAACCGCCTCCCATGCGTGGATCATATCCACCTCCAGATCTGCAACCGTATATTGGCCGAGGGGAACTTCACCTGACGATCCCGAAGAAACACTTCAGATACCTGCCTTCTGGAAAGGCGGCTGAGACCGGATGGTCGACCGCCTGGAGGTGGCTCTTTACTATCTGCAGTTCGCGTCGGGCCGCAGCGGAAGCGTGTCTGAGAATGGCGCTGAAGGCCTCGTAGTCCACCTGTGTAGAACAAGAGGCACTCACCAGCACGCCACCGGGCCGCAGGACCTCGATCGCCTTCCTGTTCAAACTGATGTAGGCCCTTGTCGCGTTCTTCACAGCTGCCTGCGTCTTCACAAAGGCGGGCGGATCCACAATCACCATATCGAACAGAACTTTTTTGCGTTTGCAGTCTTTCAAATAGTCGAAGACATTCTCCGCGAGACAGGGATGGTCCTCCGGATTCAGTCGATTCAGTTCCAGATTTCTTTTGGCCAGCTCGACGGCAGGCTCCGAAATATCCACACTCACTACCCTGGACGCCTTGCCAAGTGCAGCGTAAACAGAGAACCCGCCGGAGTAACTGAAACAGTTCAGCACCTCACGCCCGTTGGCGAACGACCTGCCCACAAGCCGATTTTCCCGCTGATCAAGAAAAAAGCCCGTCTTCTGGCCGGTGCGCACGTCGATCCAGAAACGGACACGATTTTCGGAAATCTCGATGAATTCAGGCGGCTCCTCACCCGCGAGCAAACCGGTGGGAAAGGTCTCCAGACCTTCTGCCCGGCGGGTGCCTACATCACTCCGCTCATAGATCCCGGTAGGTCTCACCAGTTCGTCCAGGAGTGGGACAATCACTTCCCTCAACCGCTCCATTCCCAGCGTATGAAACTGCACCACAAGGAAATCGTTATAACGATCGACGATCAGCCCGGGGAGGAAATCGCTTTCTCCGTGGATTAACCGGCAGGCATTCGTGGTCTTCGCATCCAGCCATTTCTTCCTCAAACCTAAAGAAAGCTTGAGACGCTCGCGAAGATACGTCTCGTCGACGCTCTGGTCCGCATCCCTGTGCAATACCCGGACCGGAATAGAGGAGGCGGGGTTGTAATACCCTCTTGCCACGAAACTTCCCGAATTGTCCAGGACATCCACGATGCTGCCAGGCTCCACTCCCGACGGGTGCGCGGCAACCGCCCCACTGAACACCCAGGGATGCCCTTCCACAATCTGGCGTTCCTTACCGCCTCTCAGCCTGACTTCCGGATAGGACAAATCAGGCATTCAGCACCTCAGCTCCAGCTTCGAGTCCACCCCCCACATCGGAATTATGGCCAATGACCGGTGAGGCCAACGCCTGATAAACACGGGGATGGATATCCAGCGGGCACGGGCCCATCAGTATTCTAAAGGGTGCGATCACGTTTATCTTTCCTTTCGGGTGCAACACTCGGTGAGGCGAACTCCAGCCACTCGGTCCAGTTCTGCTATTCAAAAACTCTCGATGCCCAGTCCTGCCGTGAAGTTACCACCTCTTCCGGATGTTCCAGACTCCTGGCAAGGTGACCCACTTGCGGACGCATGGTCGATTGTGTGGCGTCTTGATAGCGCCAGTCCATACTCCAGCGAACTTTTCTGGTCGTATTCGGCAGGCCGCTGTGGAACATCAGATTGTGAAACAGAACCACATCGCCCGGATTGGTTACGATGTCAACGGCCTGGTCGAGACGTATATCGAGCTCATCCTGCGCAATTTCCAGATAGAATTGACGCTTCTCGTGTTCTACGATTCCCAATCGATGCGTCCCCGGAATGAACTGCATGCAGCCATTCTCCACGGTGGCTGGAACCAGGGGCGCCCATACATTCACCATCCGCAACTCCTCGACTCCATCGGCTGCCTGTGCAGTATAACCGCCATCCTGATGCCACAGTACCAGCGTCCCTTCCCAGTTCGGCAACTTGGGTCTGGAAGTATAGTTCGGATATAACCGAACCTCATTACCCAGGAAAAGCTGAATCACATCGAGTAGCTCCGGATGAAAAAACAGGTCGAACATCAACTGGCCGTGCAACTCGGGACGATAGGCAGTTGGGGCGATGTTCATCAAACCCTCATACAGCGAGGCTATGCGTGTATCAAACGGCTCGCCGGAATGGAGATCGTTAATTTTTTCGCTGGCGAGGAGGTTCTGAGCATCGCGCTCGACAAGGACCTCAAGCTCCTGTTGAACTCCGTCCACAACATCCTGGTGGAAGAAATCCTTAAGGATCACATATCCATCCTCAGAAAATGCGGCCTTGATTTCGCCTTCGTCCACCGTGTCGAAGCTTGCCATATATACCCTCTTTATAGAGTCTCTAGATAGAGCCGCCTGCAATCCCTGGCGGTTAGGGGTCTCGGATTGGTGGCGCTGCAATGGTCTGCAAGGGCCTTTTCAGCCAGGGGTTCCAGCTCTTCTTCGGTAACACCCATGGCGCTCAGGCAGTCAGGAATTCCCAGAGCAACATTGAGGTCCCTGAAGAATCCGGGCAGGTCCTCACCGCACTTCAGACCAAGACGAGCGGCCATTGCATCTATCTTCTCTGGACACGAGTCTGTGTTGAACCGCAGGACAATTGGAAGAAACAGGGCATTCAACGTGCCGTGATGCAGCCGTTTACCCAACGCGCCCAATGGGTGACTCAGGCTGTGAACGGCGCCCAGGCTCTTCTGAAATGCCAGCCCACCCTGGAGTGAACAGAGCATCATTTCTTTTCTCGCATCCCTGTTCTCCGGCTCTACTGTCGCTATCCCGACCCAGCGACACCCTCGCGCCAACCCATCCAGCGCGATGGCGTCTGCGATCGGATTCTCCCGCGTGCTGCAATACGTTTCAACGCAATGTGAGATCGCATCCATCCCGGTTCCAGCGGTCAGTCCAGCCGGCATCGAGAAGGTCAACTCCGGGTCGCAAACAACGGCCGTCGGAAGCAGTTTTGAACTTAAAACTCCAAGTTTGTCACCCGATTGCAGCGTAGCCAGGGCGGCCTTTCCAACCTCGCTCCCACTGCCCGCTGTAGTAGGGACAGCCACAATGGGAGGAACCTCCTTGAGGATCCGCGCCTGACCTCCTCGCAATATCGCATACTGCTCCAGCGGACCTTCGTGGTTGACCAAAAGCGCAACACATTTTGCAAGATCTATTGAAGAGCCGCCTCCAACTGCTACGATGCCATCGCAATTCCGGCTTCGAAAAACCTCCAGCCCCTCCAGAATCTGCGTCTCCTCAGGATTGGTCTCCACGCCATCGTAAACAGGCAAATGACTCAGTCCAGTACGATCCGCGATTCCAGATGCCATCAGCCCGCTGTCGGTCACCAGAAGAGGTCTGTCCAATCCTGATCTCTTGAGGATCGCCCCCAACTTGCCGGAAACTCCGAAGCCAAAAAAAACATCATTCACATATGAAAATGTAGGTATCACAACCGCCCCAGCCGCTGCTCAATGGGATCCGGAATCCAGTCCGCCTCGATCCCCAGATCACCCAGGAGAACCTGGGCACAGTTATAACCTGAAAGTCCCGTGATATTCCCGCCGGGATGACAACAGGATCCACAAAGATACATCCCGTCCAGGTGTGCTCTGTAGTGCCCTGCTCCGGGGAATGGCCGATTGTAGCCAATTTGATCGTTGGTGAATGCACCAATCAGCAGGTCCCCTTCACGCATATTGGGAAAGCTCCGCTCCACATCTAGCGGGCTCCGGACGAACCAGTCGAGAACAGCACCCTCCAGATTGGGTGCATATTTCTGCCACTTCCCCAGCATATCCCGTCCTACATCGTTCCGCTGCTTGTCCCAGTTCGCGGCATCTCCCCCGAGGTGGTATGGCGCCTTCTCCCACATGAACGCTGTATGCCGCTCGGCGGGCGCCTGCGTCGAATCAAACTGTGTCGGACAACTGCCCCACATAATATTCGGAGGCAACTCCCCGGTTTCATGACAGTGGGCCATTTCCAGGTATCGATCGACGTGATCCAGTCCCAGAATCACCATGAACGCGTCCCTGAGATGCGGGCGCTTTTCTGCCACCCGATATACCGGAGGCTCCCTCAAATTCAGATTCAGGGCGAACAGAGGCGCGATTAAATTGTATTGGAATCCCTGTGCTTTTTCGCGCCAACTGCCAGGTAAATCATCTTCATCCATCAGTCCCAGAAAGGTCTGGTGGGGATCCAGACCGGAGGCTACGAAGTGACGGGCCCGGAGGCGTTCGCCTTGATCTGTTTCCACGCCTACGGCTTTCCCCCTCTCGACCAGAATCCGCCGCGGGGTCGTTTTTAATCTGATCTCGCCACCCCGTCCATTCACGGCACGCACAAGGGCACGCGCAAGGGCTGCAGAGCCCCCAATCGCCATTTGCGCCTTTCCGGAACTGGCCAGCAACCCTGCGATATGATGGCCGAATCCCGGACACCTCAGGTCTACCTCACGGAGCCCATTGAAAAATAGCAGGCCCGCTTGAATCACGGGGTGCTCGAACTCCTGCTGGACGAATCCCAGGGGCGAGAGTTCGCTCGCCTTCAGCAGCATTCTGCCCTCGGGCGAATTTTCCAGCAGCTGCCTCCGACGAGCGGGTGGAATTGGCGGCGACTGGGACTCTGGCACAAGGATCTGCTGAACGATAGGTAGAAATTCATCCCGCCACCTCCTGAGCGTTGCAGCGTCCCGTTCGCTGAATTCAGCAAACGAGGTGGCAGTTTTTTCGAAGTCCGTCCACCACTCCAATGCCGCGTCCTCTTCCTGCAGCAGTGCGACATTCAGTTCTGGTTCCAGATAAACCGCCCCGAGACGCTCCAGGTCCAGATCCCTGTACCAGGGCATCTGGTTCAATGCACGGTGGTAGAACGAATGGGTATTATGAAGAAACCCCGGATAACGTGGGTCCTCGATGGTCGTAAGGCCCCCGCCCGGGGTATCTCTTCTTTCTATGCACAGCACATCCAGTCCGGCACCGGCGAGATAAGCCTGCAGTACGAGACTGTTGTGCCCGGCACCTATAATGATGCCGTCGTAAACCCCTTCCTGCGACATGCTGCGAATCCTCTCACCAGTACCGCTCCACGTGTACCTCTCCCTGCTGCTTCCTTGTATGTTCCTTGAACCCTTCTTCCTCGAGCAAGGTGAGCATATCCTCACACATCTTTGGGTTGCCACAAAGGAACACTTGCGTGTTCGCTGGTTCTGGATGGTATCCCCAGGAGTGATCCAGTTGGCCGGTGGTCCATAAATCCTGCACGTAACCTGTAGGCCCGCTCCAGGCTACGGGCTCTCTGGCGGGCCTGCTGATCAGCGCCAGGTAAGTGAAATTTGGACAAAGCTGCTGCATTGTCGTCAACTCAGAGCGATAGCCCAGATCCCAGGAGTGGCGTGCGCCGTGGAGAACCGCAAACCTGCGCCCCTGGTCGGCATGCAAATGCGTCCTGAGCATACTCATATACGGAGCGAGGCCGGTACCGGTGGCCACCAGAACCACATTGGATTCCGCGGGAGCCTGTTCCAGGGTGAACATGCCGGTCACCTTTGGCCCCAGCCAGATCCGGTCTCCCATTTCTAGTGCGAACAACCTTGGCGTAAGTGCTCCGGAGCGAACGACCGTGATATAAAACTCCATGTACTCCCTTGCCACAGAGGAAGAAGCAATGGAGTACGCTCGGCGAATCAGCCTGTCCGGCTCTGTTTCTTCTTCCTCCGGATCAGACCACTCGCTTCTGGGGGCGGAGCCGGGAAGCCCCAACACTGCGAATTGCCCCGCCTCGAATTCTGGCAGATTCCACCCGTCCGGTTTCACCTGCAAAATGATGATCTCGGGAGTTATCTCTATCTTCTGCGCCACAATGGAATTGGTCTGCTCTTCTTTCGCCAAAAGATCCTCCGGCAGATTCAGCTTCAACCGCCCATGGGCTTACCGCACTCCGGGCAGAATTTTCCTTTGGAGCGGTGACCACAGGCCCCGCACGTATTTCCATCTGACTGGACAACTTTATCGGGTCCAAGATCCGATGCGGCCACCACCTCGGATACCGACTTCGAACTCCCCAGGGGTTCCAACACGGGTTTCTCTCCCCGGACAGATTCTATGGCAACCTCATCCTCTTCCTTCAATTCGATATCCACAGCCTTCATCCGAACGCCCTTGGGATCGAACATAACGCGCACCTTCGGTCGATCCATCACACTTTCGTCCACATCCGCCACGACACCCTCGCATCCTTCATACGTGCCAGATAGCACTCTCATCATGGTTCCTATGGGATAGGGCGCAACCGTTTTGAGAAAAATGTCGACCACACGGCTGTTGAGATGTGTCCCGGAGAGCTGCTTGATCAACCCGACCACCTTGTCCGGCGGCCAACCCGAACGATACGGCCTGTCGGATGCCACTGCATCGTAAATGTCCGCTACAGCAGCCACCGAGCCGAAATCATGAATCATACTCGCCTTGTTCTGACCCAGCGTGTTGTCGCCCGAAATCCCTCGGGGATAGCCGGAACCATCCTGTCGTTCGTGGTGCTGATAGGCCACATGGGGAATCAGCGTACTGGAACCGCCGAGCATCGACTTCACGAGTTCATAACCCAGCGACGGATGGGCTTTCATCCGGTCGAATTCGCCTTCATCCAGCTTGGCGGGCTTGTTCAGGATCTCGCCATCGATAAAAATCTTCCCCAGATCGTGCAGCAGACATCCAATACCGAAATCCCGAAGACGCTCCTTGCTCCACCCCAGCTTCTTGGCAAGCAGTATCGCCATAATGGTCACATCGATCGAATGCTGAAATGTATAATTATCGTGTGTCTTGATGGAATTCAGTCCCACCACCACGTCCCGGTTCATCAACTGGTCGACCATCGTATCCACATCACCGATCATCTGGTCGATCCCCTGATTCCGGGTCAAGCTTTTGAAGGTATCCATAAATTTCTTAGATCGAATATTGTGATGTGCATCCTCGATAGACATCTGCCTGAAACCTTCGGTTGCTTTCCCGATGGTTTCGAAACTGTTCGTCAGATTCTTTATCGCCTTCACGCGTGCGGCTTGAGGAATGATCTGGGGCACCGAAATATCGGCCGTATCCTTATCCTGAACGTATAGCGCAGGCATACCCATCTGCTTGAGTCTGTTGACGTAGGCAGACCGGATCGTAGCGCCCCGGGCGAGCAACATTCGATTGTGCTCGTCGTAGATCGGGTCACCTGCTTCCATCCCTTCTTCAAGCTTGTCGAGGTAGATCAGTCGCATTTATAGGATCACTTAAGGTTCGAATCCAGCATTTTGTGGAGGAACATTTTGCGCCGGCAAGTTAACGGGGAATCCTGGAATTGCGGCCCCGAATCATCGAGCAAACCCATGCCCAGGAAAAAAAACACTTACAACACCTGCACGGCGGAAGGATCAATTCAGTTTAAAACCGCTTGTGGTATAGGTGACCGACTCGTCGGGATCTAGTTTGACCACCTTCGTGTTCGGTGAAAGGAATGACACCGCATTTGAAAGGGCCTCGATGTCTGCAGGCTGGCCCTGAAGCTCGCCATAATGACATGGAATCATGATGTCGGGTCGAATAAAGCTGGCTGCTCGTGCAGCCTCTCTGATGCCCATCGTGTAAAGGCCTCCGACAGGCATAATGGCAACCTGCGGCCCATACATCTGGCTGATCAACTGCATATCGCTGAACACAGTCGTATCTGATGTATTGTAAACCGTGGTCCCATTCTTGAATCCCATTACAATGCCGCATACCGCGCCATCAGGTCTGAAATATTCATCCGGCGGTGCATCTCCCAGCGACTGGTTTGGTGACATCGAAAGCGAATGGAACGCCTGCGTTGCGGTCACCCTGACACCGGCGGGCTCGATCGTCCCTCCCGGATTCATCGGCATCGCCTGCGAGCCCAACTTCAAACCATTTTTCTCTGCTGTCACGCAAAGCTCATAGTTGCCCGCGAACGTGGCGCCGGTTTTCTTGCATATCTCAAACGAATCACCGATGTGATCGTTGTGACCGTGCGTAGCAATCACCAAATCCGCATGTTCCACATCCGAAACCCTCATCGTACAGGTTGGATTGTCATCCAGCCAGGGATCGAAATATACCACTTCTCCTGAATCTGGCTCCAGGCGAAACGAGGCGTGTCCCAGAAGTGTAATCGTGATAGATGCCATTCCGTCCCCCACTCTCCGATCTTGCTTTCTGCCTGCTCGGTTTTGATGTGTGCACTGACCCGCACATCGTTCTTCGACTCCGTCCTGCTACAGATCCACGCCCACGTTTTTCCCGGTCTCGCTGATCTGCCGCCAGGTCTCGTCGTCTACAAAAACACCCTCTTCCTCCCGCTTCGTCCTCAAGCCGTGTTCCAGATCTCCCGGCATCAGGATCTCGTTGAATCCCGGCATAAGGCGGGAACTCTTCAGAAAGTCGACAAAATCGTCGACGTCACCTTCGAACTTGTCACTCCCTGTGAAGGCTTTGATATCGATGGCCATCAGAAACACCCCGTTCCCGCCGGAGGGTGCGCCTTCTCTGCTGCAGCCACCACCGCCGAGCGCCCCGGAGAGAATATCGATAATGACTGCCAGCGCGTATCCCTTATGTGCTGAGTTTCCACCGAACGGCAAAATCGAGCCTCGTGGTGGACCATAGAAATCGTCCGGCTCGGACGCCGGCTTCCCCTCCGCATCGATCGCCCAACCCTCTGGAAGCGATTCCCCAAGATTGCGCTTCATACGAATCTTGCTTTCGGCGACCACGCTTGTGGTCATATCCACCACAATCGGGTGATCCTTCCCTGTAGGCACACCAATTGCGATCGGGTTAGGCGACATTCTCGCGTCGATTCCACCGAATGGGGAAAGCAATCGGCCGCCGCCGTGATTGTTACACATCACGATGCCGATCATCTTCGCTTCGGCTGCCTGCTCCACATATTCACCAAGCCGTCCTATATGGCTGCTGTTGAACAGTTCCACGGCAGCTATCGATCTTTGCTCCGCCTTCTCCAGAGCCAGGTCCATCGCCTGGCGACAAACCGTCTGTCCGAATCCCCAGTCACCATCCACCACGGCCGACGCGTCTGCCTCCCGAATCAAACTGATTTGGCGCCCGGGCTTCACAATGCCATCCTTCACAGCATCTACATATTGCACGACTCTGACTACACCGTGAGAATCGTGACCCATCAAATTTGACATCACCAGGGAGTGCGCAATCCGCTGGGCCTCCTCCGAATCCAGCCCCGCACCCTCAAAAATGCTTTTGCAAGCTCCCTCCAGCTTCCCAACCTCAAAAACAGGCATCTCGCCCTCCCTACACCATGGGTTCTTTACGTTTCAGGATCTGAATCGTTATTCCAAAGGGATCTCGAACAAATACCAGATGGTCTCCTGCCTCAGTAACGGCGACCTCTCCCACGGCGGTGGCCCCAGCCGCAATCAGCCGCTCCCTGTCCAAAGCAACATCCTCTGAGTAAAATGCGAAATGCAGAACGGACACGTGCATCGCTACATAATCTGGAGTTTCGAGATCATCCTTCTGATAGATCTCGAACATCGTCTTTCCTGCAGCATCCTGGAGGAATGTCATATGCGTTGGCGGGCCTCCATACCGAATGACCTTCATACCCAGATTGGCGCACCACCAATCAGTTACGCCCTTCACATCTTCTACGAGAAACGCCACGTGTTCTACGAACATCATTTCCTCCCGGAGAGTTGTCATCAACGGCATCAGTTATGTTCCAATTTCAGCGTTTCAAGATACATCACCCAGCGGGATTTCGCAAATACTCAGACCCGCGATTGTCGCACCTCGAAACCAGAGGAGGCATCTGGACATCTGTTTATCGCTCTCAATCCGTGAAGTCCAATCATCCTCCTTGGCAACCCTGAGAAATGATCTTATATTGGCGGCCTGATCGGCGAATTATTCTCGTGAACAGACAAGAGGAGATGGCATGTATCCAAATGGTGTACGCGCAAAACTCAAAGCAGGTGAAATCGTACTGGGCACAGCCCTGGCCGTACCCTCCCCCATTGTGGCGGGCATGATTCTCAGCACAGAACCGGATTTCGTCTGGCTGGATCTCGAACACCAACCCTTCGGAACTGAATCTCTGGGCGCCATCCCGGCTCTGGCAAGGATGAGGGGTGTGGCGCCAATGATCAGGGTCGCCTGGAATGACCCTGCACTGATCAAAAAGGCATACGACGTGGGTGCGGTAATCGTAATGATTCCGCAGGTAAACACAGTGGATGAGGCGAAAAAAGCCGTCGAATATTCCAGGTACCCTCCCGAGGGATCACGGGGCATTTCTCCAACCTGGCCAATGGTAACCGGTGAAGACTGGGTGAGCGTCATCAAATCTGCGAATGAAGAGACTGTCCTTGTGATACAATTAGAAAGTGTCGAGGCATTCGAAAATATCGATGAAATCGCGAAGGTACCGGGAATTGACGTCATCCTGGTGGGACCAATGGACCTCTCTGCATCCCTGGGCAAGATCACCGAAACCGGTTCGAAGGAAGTTCAGGCGATCATGAAGGAAGTTCCCAAACGCCTCGAGGGCACCGGAATCGCCGCAGGAACCACGTTGGGGGATCTCTCGGAAATCCAGGAAAAGTTGGGCTGGGGATATCGGTTTATGAACGTGGGAAACGCGATCAGCTATGGCGCGCAGACCGTGAAGCAGAATCTTGAAATCTTGCGGAAAAATCCCACAGGAGCCCGATAAATTCGAATACACAATGAATCGCCATAGTACCGTTGAGGATTCAATCCGGAAGGTCTCACGCCTTGCCATACCGTAAGGAATGAACCACTCTCAGGTCTGTTCGAGAATTGCAAGGCTTACATAGCAAATCTTACTGGAGAAGGACACCATGGCAGAACCCTTGAGGATCACATCCATCGGTGCGCATCCGGCGGACATATTCGATCAGTCTGGCGGTGCGATGGCACATCACGTGGCCAGAGGCGATATCGTCAGCTGCGTAGTACTCACCCACGGCGCCCGGGTGCATGACGCTGTAATCAGCGACCAGATGTTTCACACAGACGAGGTACCGGAAGCGGAGGAACTGAAAACTCTGATGGCCGAACGATCCGATGTAAAGGCCGAGGAAGTTCGCGCCGCCTGCAAAATTCTCGGTGTCGAAGACCTGCACTTCTTTGGCGCCGACGATGGTGTTTTTATGGTCACCGAAGAATCAGTACGAAGATTAGCCACCCTCCTCCGGCAGCTTCGGCCAGACATCATCATCACGCACTTTCCGAAGGAAGGGGACGGACTCACCAACCCGCACGCAATTGCCGGGCAGATCGTAATGCGCGCAATTGGCCTGGCAGCAAGTGTAGACCCCGGGGACCAGACGCCTCCACATCGCGTGGCTCAGGTCTTCTATTTCGGAATAGGCGCCGCGAAGATTCCGAGGGAGGTCTGGGACTCGGAAGGCGGTTGTTACAATGACGTCTTCATCGACATCACGGACGTGATCGACAAGAAACTGACCTCGATGGACTGTCTGGTAAGCCAGGGATACGGAGGCGCTTACGCCAGAAAGCGAATCGAGACCAGCGACGGCGCATTTGGAATGGCAGGAAGATGCGCATACGCGGAGGGATTCATTACGCTGCACGCTGAAACCCACTACTACCTTCCGCTAACGGACCACGCGCTCACAGTGGCGAAATCGTCCGACCACGAGAACATCAACCGTTCCTCTTTTCGAACGAACACCGACTGATTCGGAGGCGTTGGCCATGAACTGGGAACCGCAATCTGAATTCTTGAAGTCCTCTTTCGACAGGGACGGCTTCGTCGTATTTCCCGAATTCTTCTCTCCCGAAAAAGCGAGAGAAATCTCATCGAGAATCGAACGGTATATCGAAGACTTGCTGCCTGAACTTCCAGAAAGCGCCGCCTTCTATGAAGAGAAAGGCAATCCCGAATCCATCATGAGACTCGAGGGATTGCATCACCACGACCCGTATTTCGAAGGCCTGCTGATGGGTAAAAACCTCACAGGGTTCGCCTCCCTTTTGCTCAACGACAGCGTGGTGCCACGAAATTCCGAACTCTTCAACAAGCCTCCCAGGCTGGGAAAGGTCACGCCTCCTCATCAGGATGGGTTCTACTTCATGCTGGAGCCGAATGAGGCCATCACCTTGTGGCTGGCGCTGGATGAGGTAGATGCGAAAAACGGTTGCCTCCATTATGTCCCGGGATCTCATCTCAAGGGCATGCGACCTCACCGGCTTTCCAATGTACTTGGATTCTCTCAGGGTATAACAGACTTCGCCGATGAAGATACGGCGATTGAAGTTGCGACACCGGTATCGCCAGGAGATTTGATTGCGCACCACAGCATGGTCATTCACAGAGCGGATGACAATACCGGTATCAGACACCGCAGAGCCATGGGTCTGGTGTATTACGCTGGACGCGCGAAGCAGGATGAGGAACGGCAGAAAGTGTACCGGGAAGAGCTGATGGAAAAATGGAAAGCTGAGGGGAAAGTTTAGAATCGAGTGACGAGTTTCGAGGTACGAGAGAAAACACCTTTGGGTTTGGTGAGTGCCGCAGAGGGATCAGGTCGCGGGTAGTTCGGCTCTTGGGATTGGGAGATCAACCCGTACGTTTCCACGGCGGTTGGATTCGAGGAAACCGATCAGGATTTCTACCACGCGGTGACCTGCGCGTGCAAGCGATAAGGGTTCACCGCCTTCATCCACCAGTTTGATCAGTTCCTGAACGCCTGCAGGTATCCCGATGACCGGCCATTCGGGAGGCACAATGGGCTCCCGATTCTCATCCACAATCAGATCAGCGCGTTCACCTTCGAATTCCACGTGCCCGGTCGTCCCAATGACCTGAACGCGAAACTTGGGACCCGCTGTTAGTTTGGATCCTCCTGCGAAGAACCCGCGAACCCCATTCCGGAAATGGATATAGCCACTCGCGGAGGGCTCTGTTGCAGGATCGTGACCTCCATCCCCTTTGTAAGCCACGAATTCTTCGAATCCATCCTCCAACTCCGCAAACACCCAGGCGGGATCTGAACCTGCATAATAGCAAATCGAATCCACCAGATGCGTACCGTTGCGAAAGAGCATCGACCGCGATCCGTTTAGGGCCCCCATCACATACTGGACCGGACCGATTCGGCCCTTGTCTACGATCTCCTCCTTGACATATCTCCACAAGGGTCGCCAGCGTCGCGTGTGACCTACCGAGAGAATCGTTCCACTTCGCTCCACGGCTTCAAGCATTCTGTCTGCATCCAGCAGGCTTGTGGCCAGCGGCTTCTCGCAGTAAATACCTTTGACACCCGCATTTGCGGCGTTCACCACCAGTTCTGCGTGACTGCTGTCTCCCGTAGCAATGGTAACGATATCCGGTTTTTCCTGGCTCAGCATCTTCTGATGATCGCTATAAAGCTGAAGTTCTGGCCATTCCTCCCTGTACTTCTCCTCGAAGGATTGCTGCTCTGTTTCGGACAGGTCACAGCCGGCAACCAGTTTTGCGCGACTCGAACCGGTGACACCAGAGGCGTGAGCAACACCGATCGGCCGGCACCCAATTACAGCGACACGCAGCATGTCATCTCCTTCCGAAATCTCTTTTGTAACCGTCAGCCAATCAGCTGTCCAGGACTCTGATCACCACGCACGTCATATCGTCAGACTGAGGACACCCGCTCCTGAAGGTCTCCACCTCGCCGAGCATGAAATCAATCGTTTCATCTGCCGTCAAGCCATCCTGACAGGACTTGAGCACCATTTCCTCGGTTCGGGCATAGCCGAATTGAACGCCCTCGTTATTCTCGGATTCGGGAATGCCATCCGTGCAGAATACGATCCGGTCTCCCGCTTCGAGTTTCGCCTCCACCAACTCATACTCCGTGTCCGGGGATACACCGAGCGGGTAGGCATCCGCCTGCAACTCGACCAGATCGCCAGTCTTATTGCGATAGTGGTATGCGAAGGGACAGCCGGCATTCGACACCTTGAATATCCGTGTTTCCGTATCCAGTTCACCCAGCGTAAAGCAGATAAATGTTCGGCTCGCCAATGTGCGGTGCAGGGATCGGTTCAAATTGACAAAAGTACTCTGGATATCCTCACCCAGGTCCATCTCGCGATCCAAAATCCCGTTGAACATCACAGCAGGAATGGCCGCATCCATGGCGTGACCCGTCACATCGGTAAGGCAGATACTCAGTTTATTGTCGCGCTGGAAGTATTGAAAGAAATCGCCACAGACCCGTTTTGCCGGTATACAGCGACCAGAAATGTCCAGACCGGGAATCTCCGGCGACAGAAGCGGCATCAACCCCATTTGCATTTCGTGTGCGGTTTGCAGCTCACGTTCCATTTCTGCAATCAACTGAGCTTGTGCAATTCTCAGTTTACGGTCACGCTGAATGACCCTTCCGGTCTGTATGCCCACCAGACCCAGCAGCAATCCGGTCAGGCCAAGCATCCAGGGATTCATCCACCACGGGGACTCCACAACAAACTTGTGCAGCGCCGGAGTGGGCTCCACATTTCCATACAGATCGGTTGCCCTGACTTCAAATGTGTGCTTCCCTGAAGGCACCCCCGTGAGCGTGAAGTCTGTGCGATCCGATCTGGTGGACCAATTCCCACCGTCCAGTCTCCATTGATATCGCAACGCAGGGTGAGGCGTCCGGTTCCAGCGATCTCTCCCAGTCCACCTCAGGAGGATATTGCCTGAAGTCGAGACACGCTTCCCGGCCTTCTCAAGCGTGGTCTCGGGGGCTTCCTCATCATCCGGATACCGAAAGTGGACGACATGCCCATCCGACTTGTCCAGCCAGAAACTCCCATCCTCCATCTGTCGAATTACCGGATAGGCCCAGCCGTGCAATATGCCGCTTTCTTCACCAAAGTACGCGTTGCCCTCTTCTCGGTAGTCTACCCAATGAGTTCCGTCGAATCTGCAAATTCCGCTTCGTGTTGCGAACCATAGCGCTCCGTCCTTCGCCTGCGTAATTCGATTGACGCTGTTCCCGATAAGGCCGTCCTCATCTCTGAACGAAGTCCAGTCATTCCCATCGAACTTCACCACTCCCGCATCCCGGCTTGGGTGCAGTGCAAACCATAGTGCGTGCTCCGTTGCGACGAAGCTGCGTGGTTTTGGACTGGAAACAGGGAAATCTACCTTGTTCGACCAGGGCGAAGGATCAGAGTGCGCCCTTAGTTCCATACTGCTCAGGCCTACCTGGGTGCCTACCCGGAGCGTACCCATTGGCCATTCAGCCATGTCTATGATGTAGTTCGAGGAAAGCCCGCCCTCTTCTTCATAATGTGTCCAGGTTTTGCCGTCGAACCGGTACAGCCCATCACCAGTCTCCGTAAACGGTCGCCAGGTGCCAAACCAGAGTGAACCATCGGAGGCCTCGAAACCACGATAGACAAGCTCTCCTTCGAGGTCATTATACCGTGTCCATCGTGCGCCATCATACCGGGCCACGGCGGCTCCACCCTCATACTGCCCCATAAACCACACCGAGCCATCCCGACTTTCCAGAATCTGGAGATCTCCAGATGAAGACTCCGTTTTAGACAGCACATACCCGGTCTGTCGGTAAAACAGATCAACCAGCCCGTCGGCAGCAGTGAACACCTTCCATTCACCCTTCAAATAACGGGCAACAGTGGAATTGCCATCTCTGATCCCGATGAACCAGATCGCCCCGTCTGAGGTAGCCTGCACGCCCAGTATTCGGGCGTCCATAAAACCATCCGAAGACGCAAACGAAGACCAGCTGCCGTCTTTGAATCGCACCGCCTCACGGCGCGTGTGAAACCACGCAGAACCGTCGTTGCCCTCTACGCCTCCAAACAGACTATCCTGATGGGTGTAGACTGTCCACTCTGCGGAATTGTTGAACCGGCTGACCTGCTTGCCCAGCCAGTTCCAAAACCACGTGTCTCCCCTGGTGGTCGCGTATCCGATCCCGGACTCCTTGAGCCGAGGAATCTCTTTGGAACTGTAAGTCTGCCAATCTGTCCCGTTGAACCGGACGAGTGTCCCGCCATTCTGATTTCCTGCCCAGATCGACCCGTCTTCTACCTGCCAGAGTTGTTCCGCTCGCCAATCCGCCGGGATCCCGTCTTTTGCCCCAAATATTCGCCACTCCCCTGCTTTGAAACGCGCGAGGCCCAGCGCATCTTTGAACCCGAACCACATGGCACCATCACGGCTCTCCAGGATATCGATGCCCAGATTCCCGGGCATCCCCTCTTTTGTGGTAAACCGGGTCCATTTTTTACCATCGAATCGGAGAATACCGTGACCCCAGGTCGTGAACCAGAGGGTGCCATCTTTCGCCGCGTGGATCTTTACGATATTCGGCCTCGCGGGACCTGCGGAAACCTCGACAGGAGACCATTTCTCGCCATCGAACCGGCTGATCCCTCCACGCATCCCGGTCGTATCACCCCATGCAAAAAACCCTGCCCATATGGCGCCGTCCTTTGCCTGGACCAACCCCCGCCACATCATGAAATTCCCGGCCAGGCCGTCGCTGGTCGTGTAGGTCTTCCAGTTTTCCCCATCGAATCTACTGATACCTGCTCCCCAGGTGCCAAACCACATTTCGCCTTCCCGGGTCTGCATGGTCGAATGCACTTCTCCACTCGCGAGTCCGTCGCTGGAGTTGTATGTGGTCCACGCATATCCGTCGTATTTTTGGGCGCCGCGCACAGTGGAAAACCACAGATTGCCGTTCCGGTCCTCATACACATCGTGCAGTCTTGCCGCGAGGCCTGCGTCATGGTCGAAGTCTGTCCATCGCCACGAATCCGCCATCGGCTCCGACGAGATGATCACGAATGCCTCTTCTGCAACCACCGATATCGAGAGCAGAAACGCAATACCTGTACTCAAGAGAAGCTGAGCACCAAATGTGTAACCATTCTTCATGTAAATTGATTCCTGATTGATTTTGCCTTCCGACCCAATTGCCATGTCAAAAAACAATAATTGCCAAATCTCATTCTGCAACCTACCTTGCCCGGCAGAAACTGCATAGAACCTAACGTATCCACCACTCAGGAGGTGCTGCAATGCCTGGATTTTGAAGGTTTCCAACACGGTGCCGTATGTACATCGTGAAGCATATGTTAAGAAGACCAAGAGTGTCATCCGCGAATTCAACAAGCTGCCTAACCGCAAACACCTGTCTTCCTACCGCGTGGCCTTCGGGAACGCGCTGGAATTCATCCATCTGTTCGAATACAAAACCCTTGCAGATTGGGAAGCGACCGAGGGAAAAGATCTCTGTGATCAGGTAAAAACGCACTATCACCACGAAGGAGCGAATCTGGTGACTGCCAGCAACTACGAATGGCTGAGACCTTTTCACATTCTATAAGACGCTGAGGAAAGAGATCGAAAGAGTCTGCCCAGGAGACATTCAAAAGGGGATACGATTTAAATCGTATCCCCTTTTGAATGTCAGGCGATCATCTTTTTACACAAGATCCTGAACATTTTCAACTCAGCCAACGCGGTGGCATAATAAGGTCCATATCACCGGAATGCAATCAGCAAACATACCCACGTTCAAAGGTCACCCTCGCGAAGCTGCAGTACGCTACATATCCAGATCGCAGCTGAACAACCTCGGCCCACTCCCGAAATATAAACGTCCACCTGCAATCGCAATTCCCGAAGTAATGGGCAGGTCCGGCCGTGAGATCGCCCGGTGCGCCAGAGTCCCTCGCTCGATACAAACTACTGCGTCCCTGAAGAGGGCATAGAGGTTTTGGTCAGGGCCAATCGTCAAACACCTCGGGGCTTGCCACCCGGACACCTCTCCATAATCTTTCCACGATTCATCGGACATGAATGCGCCTTTCACCGGGTCGAACACAAAGAAGCGGTCCGGTTCGGCCACACCGTATACCAGACCGTCGGCGACCACCATATCACGCACCGCCGGTGTATCGGGATCCAGGGGCCATCTGCCCTTGATCGTGTGCGTCTTCATGTCCAGCCTGTAGATGATAGCCGTCTTGTCCTCTTCCGCAACACCTCCGGTAGGTGCCTGTGTGGAAGTTCCTAAAAGCACATCTCCGTCCGGCAACGACACCATTGCATTGATGCCCTGATTCGGGATCAGGTCTGCCCGGTCGATCAGAGTGCCTTTTTCTGTCTCGGTATCATAAATGAGCAACCCGCTGCCCATCAGCACGCGAGCCGCGTTACCCCCAACTAGGATACTCCGACCATCGTTATGAGCGAGCACCGCGTGAGGACGCCCGAACAGGTCTCTTGCCTCTTCCGCGTGATGTGCGATCCGGGGGTTTGGCCTTTCCTGCTCGAGGTCATCGTCATAAGGCTCGAGCGGATTGTATTCGACCACTTCGCCCGAGCTGTATATTGCCCCGAACAAGCGATCCCCCTGCCGCACCCACTGGTTGACGTGACCTCGATTTCCGTTCAGTCCTCTATTCACGATCTCACCTGTAGCGGGGTCCAAACACCAGATCCGCAGTGGAATTCCGGTTGCCCCGTAGACCTTTTCATCGGGACCCGGGATAATCGTGTAAATGTTGACGCCCGCGCTTTCATAGTCGAAATGAACCTCCCTGGGTTCCTCAGCCCCTTTGTCCAGAATGGACATCTTCTTGTCCATTACATCGACACTGGTATAACGTGACCCATCCGGGAAAGTGTCCGTGTTGCTCGGAACAGCCTCGACCGGATCTCCCGCTATCGGACTTGCGCTTCCTTCTGACAGCACGTGCCAACCCCAGTCGCCGGCATTCGCGTAGACCTTTCCATCGATCCCCAGGTGGATCTCGGTGTTCCCTCTCTGTCGCTGCTCTGCAGGAATGAGGGATCGCTTTTCGCCAGTCTCAGGATTGTATCCGACCATCTGCATCTCCTGAATGCTGATTCCAGAATAGAGCCATCCGGAGGCATCCGTGGAGAGTCGCGGGTACTGGGGCCATACTTCTTCATTCAGGGGACCATGGTCTTTGAACGTGTCCGTGGACGGGTTGTAAGACAGCAGCGTTGCGTTCGGGTAGAGACCAGCGTAGACCGTTCCGTCATCCGCTGCCAGGTAATGCATGGCCATTCGATGATCAAATGGCCCAAGTTTTCTAACCTTTCGCTCCACCACATCGATGGCTACAAGGTGGTTATCCATTGTGTCATAGATCACATTGTCCGGCGTCCAGAACACCTGGAACGCACCCCAACCTTCACCCTCTGGATAAATCTGGTCAAGCTCTCCGGTCTCCGCATCGATGAACAGATACGAGGTGGTCTGGCCGGTCCACATCTTGACGAAAACGATTCGGCGGCCGTTGCCGTCTACGGTGGCAATTGTGCTGGGGCCCCACGTAGGCATTCCGACCGGGGCTACCAGGCCGTGAGCCTCGAAATTAGACTGTTCATCCGGCATGTTCTCGATCCTCCTCTGGCGATTCAATCACTTCAGACTCAGAATGGCGCGTCATTGAATCCACAAGACGCCCCTGACATCTCCATTTATTGGTTCAGGACGCATCCTTCCACAGCGCAAGTGATGCACGCGCTGGTTCTCGCTCACCTCAGGTAATAGCCGTCAAGGTAGTGTAGCGATTCGGTAAGGGAGAGCGAAACTGCACGTTCCACAAACTCGGACTTTCTGGAATCATCAAGGAAGGGTCTTGCACGGTCTCTGTTGCGTAGCCAGTTCTGCTTCGCGATATCGAGCGGAACATCACTCTCTACAAGCTTCAGGAACACCTTCTCGATCTTCCATGAATCCTTCTCGGCGTTCCAGGGACGCACCAGCTCCAGGTATTCTCTCACCATTTTGCAGTCGATAAATCCTACGCAGTCGTCACGTCTGAATTCGTCCAGTTCAGACACCAGCCTCGAGTATCCCACATCCAATTCGTCCACAAGGGACCATAACCCCTGAATAATTGGGCGCCAGTTTTCTATGCCGTGGACGTGTGACGTAACGGTATCGCGGAAGGCCTCATCCACCGTAAGATGGGAGATATAACCGAGGACAATCGCCAGATCCCTGTCCGGGAGCTTTCCCGGATCTGCAAGATCCGGATGGGTATTGAACATCCCCGATACGGCTTTTCCCCAGGTATCTTTGCGATTCTCCACATAAAAGTGGGTTGCGAGTTTGCCCATTCTGCCGATATAGCGCATCCCGTCTGGCGAACCGGAGCCGGCCAGGAAATCGGGAAGGTGTCTGTCAGCCAGTTCCGCCGCCTCGGGTCTCTCCTTTCGAAGGACCTCATGAAACTTGTGGAGAAGGGCGAAATGGCATCTGCCTCTGGGCATGGTGGGGCCTGGGTGAATTGGTTAGGAATTCTGTGAAGAAATGTAAGGGTATTGGATTTGGGGAATGGTGAAATGGACGCAAGACCGTAGACCACGGAATTAACCCCGACAACTCTGCACTTTCGTTCTGCTGAAACGCTGAGTAGACGTCACAGTTTTGCGCAGAAAGAAGCAAACCCAGGATCGCTTGATCGCTCTGCGATATTCACGTAGAAGAGAACAGAAGTATTGTGCCACCTCCGTCACCACGATACTTGCCCGGGTAACGCTCAGTCCGTAGCGGTCCTCATGATCTCCTCTGGCGTCCGAAATTTGTAGGTGAAGGACTCGACGTCGCGGATTGGGTGCTTCGCTGCCACAATTTCGTCGATATCTACGCCGAGACCCGGTGCGTCCGGAACGCGAATGAAACCATCTTCTTCCGGGACCGCGCCGGGGGCCACATCCAGGCGCCAGGGGACATCGGTTACCTTATGTTCCAGGAAGATGCAATTCGGAATACTGGCCAGAACGTGAACATTCGCCATTTCCACAATGGGACCAACTGAGCCATCGTGAGGCGCCACGGTGACCGACTGTGCCTCGGCCATCGCCGCCAGTTTCTTAAGTTCTGTGATCCCGCCCAGGCGTGTCGTTTCAGGTTGAACGATATCGACCAAATTTCTTGCCAGCAGCTCCGTAAATGCCCATTTGGTGGCGAACCGCTCGCCAGTGGCCAGCGGGATACTCACCTTGTCGGCCACCTTGGCGAAGGACTCCACATTCTCCGGCAGCACCGGATCCTCCAGAAATAGCGGCTTATAGGGTTCACTCTCGCGACCCATCCGAATCGCGGCTGAAGGGGTAAACTGGGCGTGACAGTGAATCCCGATCTCAACTTCATATCCTACAGCTTCCCGAAGTGCCCTGAGCGTGCTCACGCTTGGACCGCATTTGAAAGCCGTATAGCCGCGCGCCATCAACCCCTCTGCCGCCTTTGGCGTACTCGCGTGGCCATAGACCCGAATGCGATCCCTCAACTTGCCTCCGAGGAGCTCGTAAACCGGAACGCCAAGCGCCTTCCCTTTGATATCCCACAACGCCATGTCGATTGCACTGATGGCCCCACCACGGACCGATCCTGTAACGCCGTGGCCGTGCAGGACATCATACAGCTTCAACCATAACCGCTCGATATCGAACGGATTCTCTCCGATCAGGAAGTGCGCAAGCTCTCGGATGGCCTTGTCTACCACCACGGGCCAGCCGCCTCCCTCACCCACGCCGTGGACGCCTTCATCAGTAAGCACCTTGACAAAGAGCCAGTTTCTGCCACGCGGTCGGTCTGTGGAATCACCTTCATCAGAATTCACCAGGTAAGTCTTGATTTCTGTTATTTTCATAATTTTCTCTGCCGAATTCCTGTTGGGAGATCGCTCGGCGCTTCGATACAATTCTGAGCTTGATGACTTAAAACTAAGAATCACTCAGTAGCTTAGAGTTGCCTGCCATACATGTTACAGAAACCCTGTAGCTCGATATTTAATACCCTACTCCTTCGGAATCTTATACAACCGCTCGAAATTATGTTTTGGTTTCCAACCAAGCAATCTTTCCGCTTTTGCGGGTTTGTACTGTCCAACCGGCAAGTCGGCCAGGATGTTGAAGACCTCGTAATTCCTGGGCAGCCGGGGAGCTCTGAGACCATATAGAAAAGCGTCTCCGGTATCTTCCCAGGAAGTGAAAAAGGGCCCGGTACCGGAACCGTCTTTGGCATCGCCACCGTGTGCGGCCCTGAAACCGCAATAGACGAATGTGATCACCTCGATATCGTGCCGTTCGGCAAATACCCGGACCACCTGACCACCGAGGTGCTTTGTGAGCGCATACAGATCCGTCCCGGGTGCCATAGGCACATCGTCGGATAAATCGTGCTCATATCTGTAGTCCCCCTCAAATCCCAGGTGAAGGTGCCTTGGACCCGTGTGAATCACTCGTTTAATGCCGCATTCAACGGCCGCTTTCATCACATTGTAAGCTCCGACCAGACTCACTTTGAAAGCTCCGCCGAGCTCGCCACGAAGCACCGTACAATTGATCAAAGCGTCCATCCCCTTTGAGGCCTCCAGGACCTGGTCGTAATCCGATACGTCCACCTGCATCCACTCGTGGGGCGCACTCGGTTCTGGTGGTAGCGGCGCGTATTTGGATTGGGGTTCGGTAATCTCCGAAAAATCCCGAATATCGGTCATCCTCAACGTATAATCTTCCAGGAGTGACCTGGCCGCTGAGGCTCCGACGGGTCCACCGGCACCAAATATGCAAACCTTCCCACTATCGATTGCTGGCATCACGCCCCCCTTTCCAGTTCGAGACCCAGTGCCCGTTTGGCAGCCGAAGAAGGACGTTTGGGCGAGGAAGAAATATGGAACAGATGCCACCGGTAACCTGGATCTTCCATCGCCAAAACCAGGGCCTTTTCCATCGCCTCCATCGCGTCCTGCAAACGGGTCCCGTCCACCGCCTCCAGCGCGCCGAACCTGAGGCAAACACAGCGAATACCCCCTTCGCGGCAAAACTCACGGCAAACAAGCTCGGTCAGATATGGCCCAAGCGAATCCGCGGCAGCATCCGGTCGAGGCTGCCAGTTTTCGTCAACCAGATAATCCTCCGAATAGTCCGACACGAGGTCCAGGGTGCTGGCCAGAATCACACGGTCCACACCTGCCTCTCGCGCCGCTTTCAGAAGCACGTAAGTGCCCTGGGCGGATAGCTCCAGGCGTTCTTGTTCGGCATTGTCGCCAGGGATCTCCGGTGGATCGAACTCGGCAAGATGCAAGATTGCGTCAACCCCTGCGCACAAAACCTTTACAGCATCCGGTTCGCGCAGATTGGCCTGTGAATACGCCAGTTCGCCGGCATCGCCAGGATTGTCGGGTTTGGAATCCGTTAAGAGAACCTCGTGGGCCTTGCCAAAGTGTGCACCTGCCAAACCGCCAAGACGCTGATGGGCACCCGTAATCAATATCTTCATTCTTCTCCTCCTGTTTGTCCGATTTTTGTGGCCACCAATCTAAACGAATCGCCGACAAGTGGCAAACCGAAATAAATGCCAGTTTCTCGGGAGAGAGACGAGGTCGTGACCACCGGTCATCCTGCTGAAAAATTGGTTGTGGGTACCCCTGTATTCCCGGGAGTTGTGTAAAAATTGCTCTGCAATGTAGGAGGAAGGAGAACCTCTATGGAAGTTCCGACAAGAGCGGTTGAGGGCTTGTGTGAGGAAGAACCGAAGAAGATCCTGGAGTCTACCCTGAGCTTCTGGTCCCGAATCCCACTGCGGGTAAGCGATATTCTGAAAATACCTCAATACGGAATGCGCAGCAGTGAGTTGTTGGGGAATTCAAGGAAAGGGTACAGGACGCTGGATCTTCCGGAAGGAAATGACTGGAGGGTGCATTTGCAAGTCACGAGCTTCAGCGTTTTGGGCAGGAGAAGGCCTCCCTGCCTGCCCGCTGGACAGGTCAGTCCGTGAGGACCCCTATGAGGTCTTTCACTCTTTGTGGATAGTTCGTGTAGATCGCATCGACACCGAGGCCGATCAACCGTTCCACATCCTCCGGATCATCCACTGTCCAGGCCCAAACCTGGACAGCACGGAGGTGGGCCTCGTAGACGAGTTCTTGTGTTACATATCTGTGATTGATATTGAGCGGTGAAAGATTGGACCCAGTCGCCTGCCTTAGATATGCACCACGAAATTCGGTCGGGTCGTCCGCGGCGAGCGCGATCATTTTCCGGTCCATATTCAGGCCGACACTCAGCGCGGGCTCCAACGCCCTCACCTGCGCTGCCCAGCTCACATCGCACCCGCAGATCGCCACCTCGCCGACCATCCCAGCCTCGTGAACACATTCGACCATTCGAGGGATGATCTTCTCACACTTCAAGTCAACCGCCAGGTGAACTTTTCCTCTCGCGAATGTCAGCACTTCCTCGAACGTCATCATCCGTTCGCCCTCGAAGGCCGCATCTTTCCATTTCCCCACATCGAGCACCCGGGCTTCGGCCAGGGTGAGATCGTATATCTGGCCTTCCACACCGGTCGTCGTCTTCAGGTCTGGCCCGTGAAAAATCACCGCGTGCCCATCTCGTGTGCGGTTTACGTCCAACTCAATGAGGTCCACACCCAGAGCGAGGGCTTGCTGAAACGCAATCAGCGAATTCTGCGGGGCTTCACTTGCGTTTCCACCGTGGGCGATGACCAGCGGTCTGGTTCTCATATTCATCCCTTGTAAAGGTCGCTTCCTGTTGATTGTCCAATCATCGGTTTAAGTCTACGAATGCGACGACAGTGAGACCTGATTCATCAATAGATCCAGGAAAGCAGATCTCCATTGCTGCATCCCAATCCTTCTCTCCTTACCCACATATCCAGAATCACACCTGCCCGATCCAGATATCGCATATACTCCTCGTCCAGGCGTGACTGTGTTTTGCTTCTGCCACCATAGGTCGATGGCTTGAAATTGTATTTCCCACGCAGCTGCGTAACCCGTTTGTTGCGGGGATCAATTGCGATCGTTCCCAGCAAGGTTCGCCTGTTTTGCTGCCTCACCTGCAACGACCAGATGGATGATTTTCCGGCCTTGCACTTTGGGGCATATGAGGCGACGCAATGATGCAATTTCCTGCCCTCGGCGGCCATTTCATCTCGATTCGACAGCTCGGTAATCGTCCAGTGATAAACTTCGCCTTCCTTCTCGTTCAATTCATCGTAGACAAAATTCCTCACCGGTGATTTCCGCCACCTCACCTGCGGAATATTAGAGTTCTTGGCAAGCGATTGGTGCCATTCCTCCATATGGTCCAGCAGTTTTCCAAAGCTCCTCCCTTTGACCGAAAAATTCGGTTCAGCGGGTGTGTGAATCTGTTTCCCACCGCCAGGGTTTGCAATTTCACGAGCCACATATTTCAAATTTTGGATGTAATCGATAATCGGCCCGACCGAATCCGGATCAAGCATCGATTGGCCAATCAAATATTTGATCACCGTCGACCAGAAGGGTTCGTTTTCAAAGGATTCGCCCAAGAAGGTCCCATTGATCGCCTCGACCATTTCCTGGTTGCCACCTTGCCCAAGAATCTGCCCCCATCTCAATGCCTTCTCGATCGAGTACGCGGATGGCGCCTGGAGAAAGCGATGGGCCATACTTTTGGAAAAGGACGTAGGGATGTTGGCAGTACGAATATTTTGTCCACTGGAGATGTGAAGAAACCATTCCCGATGCAGTTGACCGCGCTTTCCACGCCCCTGCAACCAGCCAACGTCCATAAACGAGGGCATCTCGTATTGCACAACCAGGTGACGAACAAGAGAACCGAACTGGCGCCTCGGATTATAGGCATCCGGTTTCCATTCGCTCAGCGGTCTGATCCACTTCCTGTGACATCGCGCCAATTCGGCGAGCGCCTCCACAAAGGTGTTTCCGGATCGGGTGCCTTCCTCGGGAATCGCCGGACGAACTAAAAACAGATTCGCGTGTTGTTCCGCGTGCAGGAGAAGCTCTGTGTAGGCACGTCGTGCGCCACCGGCGAGCCCTCCTGCAAAGGCGTTGGAAATCGTTCGTAGGTATTCCGTTCTCAGATCGGTCTCGGTGGCTTCGCCAGCACAGATCCGTTCGACGGAATTGCGAAACCTCTCCGAACCGCTCGTGGTCGAAACGTCTCCACGTTGCCTGCGAAGCGCCACCTCCTGGCGTCTCTGCTGGACGGTCTTCAGCACCGCGTGCGAAACACCCCGGTCTCTGCACCAGGTCACATACTCCTGAACCGACCGCAGACCAAGTTCGTCGAGATGTCTGAGCAATTGAAGCGTCCTCTGGGTTCGCTGACAAAAGGTCCGATAGGACTTCAGGAGCAGACCCTCTTCCTGGAGCGCGCCGACCTCCTTGTGTTCGACAGGATTCGGTTCATTGATCACGGCAAATGTCAGCCCCCGGGACTTACTGCGAACGCCCCCTTCCACCTGGAGAGACCACGTGGACAATGGTGCACCCTGGAAACTCTGCACCGTCCAGTTCAGGGTCTCGTCGATCCGATCGTCTCGATCCACACAACTGAACACCCCGGGCATCCAGCTTTCCCAATCACCGGTGATTCGCTCGAGATCACCCACGAGCTGATCGAACCACACCTTGGCCAGATAAATCAACCGAACAGGATCGCACCCGGCGAGATCGAATTCCGGCTGCGCAGGACCGAGTCGCTCGACATCGCCGGCCGGATGCACAAGCTCCTGAAGGACACACTTCTGATTGTAGAAATAAATGGCAAGTGCCTCAACGCTCGAAGCATTCAGGAACGGATTCCGCTCTACAAAGCGCTCACACGCGATTCGAATCTCATCGGGAAACTCCCAAAGGTGATGTGCCTCGGATATTTGATCAGTCAATTCCAAACCTGGTCTCCGATAAAGTGACAAATCAGGATGCTGCTCCAAACTGTATGACCGAGCAACGGCGGCGGCGGTTTCACCCAGGAATGACTCTGGGGAATTTCATAGAAACCCAATTTTCCCATCGCCCGGGGGAAAGACAAATGGCCCCACCCGGTCAGATGCGGCCACTCGCCTGCAAAGATCACGCTCCGCCGCTATCGCAAAGTCTCATTGAAGAAATCGATCGTGCGCTTCCAGGCCAATGTTGCGGCCGCCTCATCATACCGTGGTGTCGTATCGTTATGAAAACCGTGATTGACACCCGGGTACATATGCATCGTATAGTTGATACCTGCCTTCTTGAGCGCCGCTTCGTAATCCGGCCAACCCTCGTTGATTCGCTTGTCGAGCTCGCCGTATTGGATCAGCAGGGAGGCCTTGATCTTCGGCACATCCTCCGAATCGGGCTGGCGTCCATAAAACGGAACCGCGGCCTTGATCACCTCAGGAATTCGGACAGCCAGGGTGTTTGCCATTCCGCCACCAAAACAGAATCCCACCACCCCAACGCTCCCACTGCACGCGGGATGTTCCTTGAGATATTTTGCCGCGGCGATAAAGTCTTCCACGATTTTCGAACCATCGAGTGACCGCTGCATTGTTCTGCCCTCGTCCTCGTCACCGGGATACCCTCCTAGTGATGTCAGCGCATCCGGACCGAGCGCCAGAAACCCTTCGGTTCCAGCACGGCGCACAACGTCCTCAATGTATGGATTCAGTCCCCTGTTTTCGTGAACCACAAGCACCCCAGGCAGCTTCTCCTCCGACTCTGAAGGTTGAGTCTGATAGCCATTCAGCTTCTTGTACCCTTTTGGTGATTCTATCGACACATAATCTTCTGAAATTCGCTCGTCATCCTTCGCGACCTGTGACGCGAACGCATACTGTGGACTCAGTTTATCCAGCAGGGCAGCCGCCGTAACGCCGCCAACAGCATACCTGGACGCCCCATTCAGAAAATCACGCCGGCTGATTCTGCTGTGCGCGTAGTCATCATAAAGGTCGAGAACCTCCTGGTCGAATTCTGCAGCCGATTTCCTGTTCATATGCTCACCTCGTGTATGATTCCCGGCTTGGATAGTTTCAGTGAATACGCTCAATCCGAAAGATAATATTCAACGGTCGAGACCACACGCACCATTTTGAGGTGCGGCGTTGTGCTGTCCCGATCCCTTATCGAGAATGTCCCCTGCCTGGCGGACTTGATCTTGCCCAACTTGCTCTCGGAATCCTCCGCGAATTTTTCGGCGACCTGGCGTGCGTTTCTGGTCGCCTCCTCGATCATCCCGGGTTTCAACTCCACGAGACCCTGAAAAAGAAAACGGGTCCTGTTCCTGTACTCATCACCCGCCAGTGCGATCCCCTGCTTTCCAAGGGTGATCACATCAGACATTGCCTTCCTGACCGCTTCCACGCTGGAGGAATAAACCGTAATTGTGGAACTGGCCGTATACCGGTATTGCGCCTGGGCGGAAACGTGACGTTGTGCGTGCAGGTCGACCACGGAAGGAGGATTGGTGGTGATCTCGCCCGGTGACAGCCCGTGCCCCTTGATAAAGGACACAATCTGTTCATTCTTTTCCTGAACCGTTTCAAACAAACCATTCAGGTCGTTGCTCGCTTCCTGAAAGGTGATCGGCCAGATCGCTATATCCGCCGGCATTTCCCTTTCCGACAATCCCTTTACGACCACCTTGCGCTCAAGAGCCTTCACCTTCAACGCGGCGCGTCCCAGCACCAGTCCGAGCGCAACCAGACCGGCAAACAAAAATGCTCCGAGTGCAAGACCCGGTTTTGTGGATTCGTTACCCATTTTCAGTCCTTTCCGCCAATCAGCCATCACCCAGATCCAGACCCAGCACCCGCCGAGCTTTGTCAGTACTGATCACACTGGCGTTCCCTTTCAAATCGCCGCGAATCTCCACTGCATCTCCGAAATTGCTTTTAATCAGAGCCACAGTGGGCTCCGCAAATCGGGTGGTCGGCTGGGCAATCATAAACGCCTCGTGACCTTCGATCTCCGCCTCGAGTGACAGTACGTGCGCTTCGGCCACGACTGCGGGATCCGCGTAGGCCCACATCACCAGGGTCACGGGATTTTCGGGTGTCGGTGCAGGCCAGGGAAATTCCGCCTGGCGCTCAGGAGCGACCACATTCGTGAACCGCAAACTCACCACAGAAGTTGAAGAACTGCTAGCCACCATCTCACCGATAGATTCACCTACCTTTTTTGAAAGCCCGTAGGGTTCGAAGGGCATCAGCGGGTGATCCTCATCAAGAGGCAGATACTTCGGAACGAACGCCCTGGGGTCATCTGCCCAGCCCACGGCGAATGCACTCGAGGAGAACACCACGCGCCGAAGCCCCTGCTCCGCAGCCAGTGTCAGCAAATTGTAAGTGCTGAAGACATTGTTTTCGTAAATCACTTCCGGGTCATCACCGTGCGGTCCGGGAATAGCGCCCAGGTGGATCACCGCTTCCGCCTGGGAAACCAATTTTGCCGCGAGCTCGCGGTCGCACATATTCCCCTCAAAGAACGGACACGGCGAGTCGGGGTGTAGTCGGAGGTCGGTCCCGATCACCTCGTAGCCCTTTTCAAGAAGCAAACTCACCACACGACCGCCCAGTCGCCCTGCAGATCCGGTTACGAGAATCACTGTTAACACTCCACATTCTGATTTGTTGAAATCGTTCCGGGAATCGGGTATTCGGAATTCAACCTGAAAGGGAACCGGCGTCGGCAAATATCCCCGGCGCCCCACCCGTGTGTAGAAACACAATCTGCTTCGATTCTGCTAATGCCCCCGTGGCGATTTGGTCCTTCAAACCAACCATACACTTGCCGGTGTAAACCGGATCCAGGAGAACACCTTCCTGTCTTCCGGCCAACTGTATCGCGTCTACGACTTCAGGATAGCACAAGGCATATCCCGGTCCAACGTAGGCGTCGTGGATCAAGAAATCGCCGGCATCCACTCTCGTCGAAATCCCCAGGCGCTCAGCCGCCCCATTGGCGTATTTGCAGATGCGGTCGCAGAGGAACTCGCGCGTTGAATTGCTGCACATAATGCCAACGGTTTTAACCTCTCGCCCGAGGTGCTTGAACCCCAACACCAGACCGGACATTGTCACGCCTGATCCCGCGGTCAGAAACAGGTGATCGGGCGAGATCCCAAGGTCATCGAATTGGGCGCACAATTCCTCTGCAGCATCGACATAGGCGCAGGCAGCGAGTGCAGAGGTCTCACCGGTAAGATGAAGAACGTAGGGCGATCGCCCTTCCTTCATCAGTTCACTCCGGACTTCCTCAAGCCATTCCGTTGTCCTGGGGTGATAAGGGTCCTTCGTCGGCAGAAATCTGATATCCGCCCCGAGCAATTCGTCGAGCAGAAGATTACCCTGCCGCTCCGCGTCCTCGGGACCTCTCAGCAACAAAACGCATTCCAGACCGAGTCTGCCGGCCGCCGCAGCGGTCGCCCGACACATATTCGACTGCACACCCGCTGTGGTAATCACCGAATCGCAGCCGCGCTCGAGGAGCTCTCCAAAGATAAACTCCATATTCCGGATCTTGTTGCCCCCCAACGCGAGGCCGGTCAGATCATCCCGTTTGAACCAGATTTCCGGTCCGCCGAGCGCAGTGCTCAGCCTGGGCGCTCGCTCGAGCGGTGTGGGAAGGTGACTGCACAGGGTGATTCGGGGCAGACTCGAGGCAATGGTGCCAGCGAATATTTGTGATTCAAGAGCGGTCAAATCGGAACCTCTGATAGGCAGTTTTCTGCACTTATGATTGACAACTCCCAAGATGCAGCCGCCCGGAGCTCTTGTCAAAACAAAAGCAGTTCCGTCCCTGCCGATACCAGCTCCAGGAGACTAATCAACCCGTTCGCCCATCAGAGTTGGTCATCTCCCAAAGCGCTGTAATCGAGTCAAAAAAGCGAACAAATAATGTATACATCCACGCTTTTTTCTCTAGAAATCCTTTCCTGAAAAAAGCCTTATATATTGTAAATTATATCATTTATGCCGAATATTTATGAACTGATTGATCAATAGGCCAATATTCCACACGTGTGGAATATCCTCAAAATGGGTTGAAATCTATTGCCGGCTGGCTCCCCCTTCCTCTGTGGTTTCGTGTTGACCCCTATCACGACTTGGCATAGATTTCAGAGATCGAGACTGAAACGTGACCTTGATCGGGAAGGGGTGAATCTGACTCTGCCATTTTGTAATTCAATATCGAGTCTTGGACATCTTACGACTTTTTCTCAGGAGGTTTCTGTGCCAACCGATACTCTCAATCCGCCCCCGGAACTTACTTCGGACACCTTTTCAACACTCTTCGAGACTTGCCGCCCGAAATCGGAAAGCGAACGTTGGACGCAAATCAACTGGAACGGCGAACTCTGGGAAGGCCGTCGGCTGGCTGCACAGCACAAGAAGCCTCTGTTCATCTGGGCAATGAACGGTCATCCCCTGGGATGTGTCTGAAACAATGGTGTCGCGGGCCGTGCGCTCGCTTTCGATGATCAAAGAGTGATCGATCTCCTGAATGACCACACTATTCCTGTGGCGGCCAATATCAGCTGGCTCCAGAGGCAGGACGACGAAGAAGGGCGATTCCTTCGCCTCATCTCCTGGCAGGGCCGGTTCAAGGACAGCTTCGAAGTGGCCAGCGAAAAAATGGCCGATGTCGCGCACGGTGAATGCCACCAGGGGTTGTTCGTGGCCACAACCGAAGGCGAGCTCTTGGGAACGCGCCACACGCGCGATCCGGAGGAACTGCTCGCAATGCTGGACCGGGCACTGTCCGCCTGGCCGAATCGCAGGACGCAGCTGGAGGCCTTTGAACTTGGTGAGGTCAAACGCGAGGAAGCGTTCGACTGGGCTTATCCCGAAGGAGGATTGGTTCTGCACCAGTCCTACGTGGATCTGGAGCGGAAATTTGACCTTCGCCCCCAGGACTGGCGCAAAGACGGACACAACATCGATTTCGTCTGGATCACCCGTGAAGAAATGCAATCGATCGTTCCTGAGACGATCACCCTGAACGAATCGTTCGCCCTGGTGGAACCCGTCCGGTCGCGACTTGTCAGATTTCACCTGCTGGATATGGTAAGAGGTGAGACGCACCCCTGGAAGCCGGATGCCCTGGAAGATGTCAAAATTGAGCTCACACCCTACCTCCAGAGCGACAACAAGATTGAACTCAAAATCACGGGGCGTGTCCGACTCTGCGAGAAGGGTGAATGGTGTTCCGCGCCTTCCAGACAGTCCCCCTGGGGGAGAGGTGAGATGTGTTGTATGATGAATGAACGCGGGTTTCACGCCGAACTCCTGGGCTACGCAGCGTTCAACACGAAGGTCAGGGAGTTCTCGAGATTCGACCTGGTCGCCATTGGCACACGGTGGGGCGGAACCACCTTCAACGTCCGATCCGACGACACCGAACCTGGACCAATGGGGATTGCATTTACAATCGCCGGAGATGAGCCGCGAGATCGCACGCCGCCCCACGCGAGGCCGACTACCTATTACGGCGCCTGAACACTCGCCTGTTCAAGCAATCAAAAGGCCCCGAGCAAAACTTTCCCGGGGCCTTTTGCCTTTGACACCACACATCACTTGCGGTATACTGGATTTGCATTCAGACGAGCCGGGCAACAATTCCTTCTCAGTTGCAGGAGACCAGATGACCAGAAGTGTAACGATTATGCTGGCGTCGATCCTTGTTCTTGTAGGTTCGACCCAACCTTTCGCCCAGCTTGAAAAGCGTCCAACCTTTTATGCTTCTGGTGGGGGTTACTTTTCCGCTCAACCCCGAGACCTTGCACGATTTCTGGAAAATCGGCAAGAATGTGGGAGCAGGAATCAGCTATCCGATGAACGACCAGCTCGGACTTCAGGTGCTGGCGAATTACAGCACGCACAAGATTGACCAGGAGGCCTTGCTGGGTATCTTTGGTCTGGGGGGCTCGAATGTAATGCTCACCGGTGGCGATGCGAACATTCTGACCGTAACCGCGGGATTCAAAGTGTATCCCCAGCCTCCCACATCTGGCCTTGCCGTCTACGGAATTGCGGGCATCGGGTTCATCAAATTGTCCACAAAGAATTTGAGCGGACCTTCAGGGCCAGTGGCCGGCCCACAAACCCTGGATACCACAGCTCTGGGTCCCGGTGTGGGAATGGGTTTCGATCTGATGCTCGGAGAGAGATTCTCCATCTTCGTAGAAAGCCAGTACTTTATGGGCCTAAACGAGGGTGAGAGCACCCAGCACGTCCCGGTACGCTTCGGTCTTACATTCCAGTAAGCCGGGCAGGAGCCAACAGTCGCAAGGAAAAACGCAGGATCCTGCCAGGATGATCGGTCAGCGTACTCCCGCCCTCAAGTCTCAGGTCGTCCGCGCCAGCAGTCCTCCGTCCACAACAAGCGATGTGCCAGTGATGAATGATGCCTCGTCCGAAGCGAGGAAAAGGACCGCTCTGGCGATATCCTCTGGTTGACCGATTCGGTTTGCGGGCACCATTTCAGACCAGTGCTTCAGGTCCTTTTTCGTAACCTTTCCCCACAGGGGTGTGAGGATCGCGCCGGGCAGCACCGCGTTGACCCTTACATCTGGTCCGTAATCCAGAGCGAGCACTCGTGTAAGTCCCAGTACCCCCGCTTTCGCAGTGTCATACGCCGTGTGCGTAGCGAACCCCACCAGTGAGTGGACCGATCCCGTATTGACGATGGCTCCCCCACCGGTCTTCCTCATCACCGGGATTCCGTACTTTGCACTCAGGAAAATCGACTTCAACCCCACCTCTATCGTTCGGTCCCACACCTTCTCGTCCAATTCGGTTGCAGGGGCATTTCCATACCAGATCGCATTGTTGTGCAAGATATCCAGCCGGCCGAAAGCCTTCTCAGTCCGGTCGATCATCCGCTTCACCTGGGCGGTCTTTCCAACATCCGCTTTGATGAAAATCGCCTGACCACCACTCGCCTTGATCTTCTCGACCGTGTCGTTTCCGCCTTCCACATTCAGATCTACGACCGCCACTGCGGCCCCTTCCTTGGCCAACAGCAGTGCGGTGGATTCCCCGATACCCGACGATCCACCTGTCACCAGTGCAACCTTTCCATAAACGCGACTGCGACCAGAATTTTTGGACATCTTTTCGCTCCTTTATTCGTCCTGCAGCTTCTAAAGCTGCTGCCAAAAGCGCATATTCGGGCAAAAATATAGCCCGCACTCTAAGAGATGTCCAGAGGTAACGGGCGACGGTTGCATTGAATCGGAATGGGTTCTGGGTTAGCCGCCTGCCGGGGGTCCAGCTTGCGTTTGGGATGATCTCTGGCTGTACAACTCCTCCAGAATTCTGACCACCTCCACTCTCACGAGCACACTTTTGTCTTTCATCGCCTTCGAAAGGTAGGGACCACTAATCTCGGTAGGAATATTTCCCAATCCCCTGACCGCCTCTAGTCGTATTTCTTCTTCCGCGTCGTGGAGTGCCCTGCCCAGTGCGGCCGCCGAGCGAATCTGCTCCTCAGGTGTTGCAACCATCGTGCCTAAAAGGCGAACCGCATCTCTCCGTACCAGCAGATTCTTGTCCTTCAAGGCCACCTTCAGAATGCCCTCCATCGAGCTGTCTGTTCCTTCGCCAAGCAGAGGCAGATATTTCAAAGGAGGAACGCGACGCACCGCACAGCCGGCGGTCATCAGGAACAGGCAGAGTATTGGTCCCAGGATTCTCAGGAATCTGTTGGTGCGCAAAACATAACCTCGAAATCGTGAGATTCAGACACACTTCGGGTGTCAGGCAGGTCCTACATATACATATGTCGGCAATTCTCCGGGTATCTTAAGGACCATTCTCATTCGGCATGGAATCTTCTGAACTCCTGGAGAAACGTCAAACTGACCAAATCGTCCATCCTGTCCAGATACAAAACCCCCTCCAGATGGTCTATCTCATGCTGGATCACCCGCCCCGGATACCCCTGAGTCTCGAAGCAGATCGCCTTGCCGTTACGATCCAGCGCTTTCACTCGGATTTGTGCTGGCCTGGGAACTCTTCCCCTGATTTCGGGTATGCTCAAACACCCCTCCCAATCCACTTCACAAGATTCACCGACTTCCTCAAACTCCGGGTTGACAAGCACGATTACGGAGGGATCCCCTTCCTCATCCTCGTTGTCTCCCTGTGCTTTCCGGACAACGATGACACGCGTGGATTCGTGAACCTGAGGTGCGGCCAGTCCAACACCATCATACTCGAACATCGTATCGATCATATCGTCTATGAAATCCTGGAACGCAGGATCCTCAAACTCTTCAGGCCTGACTGCTTCGGCAACCTGCCTCAACACCGGATTTCCCATCTGCGCAACCTTCAGTATTCCCAATTTTCCCTCCCATTCCGGTGAACTGGGGTTTGGTACCGCGAGTGATCAGTTTTGAAATATGTTTCCAAAAACCTGCACACGTCTGGTGTGGTTTGACCTATCTTTGGCCAGGTGCAAGGTGAACGCTACCAGGTGATTTAATGGTCGCATCAAAATCTGAATATCTATTCAAAATATACCCAGCCACCTGGCGAAATCAACTTTAATGTGGAGGATTGGCTCGTGGCCCCAACTGCACTGGTAACAGGATCCAGCCGTGGCATCGGCCGTGGCATCGCAATCTGTCTGGCGGATGCAGGGTATGACATTATGGTAAACTTTACCCGAAATCAGGAGGCCGCAGAAGAAACCGCAGCGGAAGTTCGGGAGAAGGGCAGGGAGGCCGAAATATACCAGGCGGATATCGCCCGGATCGATCAGAGTAGGCAGTTGATCGACAGCACCCTGGAGCGATTCGGAAGACTGGATCTCCTTGTGAACAACGCTGGCATCGCACCCCGGGTTCGAGCGGATATCCTCGAGGCAGAACCGGAGAGCTACGATGAGGTGATGGCTACCAATCTGAGGGGCCCCTATTTCCTTACCCAGTACGCCGCAAACAAAATGATTGAACTCAGAAATGACGGCAAGATCGACATCGCGAGAATCGTAATCATTTCTTCGATTTCTGCCTTTGCAGCCTCCACTGCTCGCGGCGAGTACTGTGTTTCAAAGTCCGGGTTGAGTATGATGACCGCCCTGTTCGCCGACCGCCTGGCCGAACACGGAATCACCGTGAACGAAATCCAGCCGGGCATCATTGCAACGGATATGACGGGTCAGGTCAAAGAAAAATATGATGCGCTAATTGCTGGCGGGCTTACACCGATCAAAAGATGGGGTCAATCTGAAGATGTCGGAAAAGCGGTTGCCGCAATCGCCATGGGGTATCTGGATTTTACAACGGGCGCCGCAATACCGGTGGATGGAGGCTTCCACCTTAAACGCCTGTAGAAACTCACTGTAAATGTTGATAAAAGGGCTCAGGTTCGTTGACCCTGAATCTAAAAATACCTATATTTATTAGAGTTACCTGCGACATACCCTTGTCTTCGACCTAAAAATTAAACCATAAATGCCTATAGCACAACGGTTTACTCTGTTTTCCGGATTCGGATTTGTGTAAATTGTGAAATTATAAGGATATATGCTTTTCACTTGAAGGTGGAGATCAGAAGTTATGTTGAAGGGAATTTTTAAACGGGATGAAGAAGCAGGTGCGAACGCCCGTGAAAAACAGATCGTCATAGAAGGTCAGAAGGAAGAGGCTGAAGAGGCCATGAACCTGATTGTCAAGGATGGGAAGAACAACCTTGACGAGACGATGGAGGAAATCAACGCGGCGGTTCAGGAAGCTGCAAAAGCCTCCCTGAGAGACATCCGATTGATGGAGGAAGGACGGTGTCCTTCCTGCGGCCACAAAACGCAGCAATTTCTCTTTACCAGTGTGTGCGCCAGTTGCGGTTGGTTTTCTTTCATCTCGCCGGAAGAGGGAAAATCGATCATCCATTTAAAAGATGGTACGCCCATCGAATGTGGCACGACATTCGACACCCACGGCGGCTACATTCTGGGCATCACAGATGGTGTGGTTCGCGCCAAAGTGTCTACTGACAATGTTCGCCACATTGAATTTGTATGGTCGGATGATGAGATCGCGCGAAAGCGCAAAACAATCGCCCAGGAGCAGGCCGGCGTATGCAGCTGGTGTGAGAAATCACTTACGGAAATGGAAGAAGACCAGGAGCCTAGGATCGTATACGCCTCCTTCGGCGTTTCGCAAGACCGATTTGTGTTCTGTTCCGAAAGGTGCGAAGACGGCTTCAAGAAACAATACCCGGTCAGGGTCCATAAAAACTGTTACAACCGAACCTGTCTGGATTGCGACCTGTGCAACAAGAAATACAGCGGGGAAGACGAAACGATACTGGAGACACTGGATTACACACCCTGACACGGATTCAGGGCTGGAAATACAAGAGGGGCTCCGCCAACGTGCGAGCCCCTTTTTTAATATTGCTACCTCGTCGCGGATCTATAGCACGCCAGCGATCTCCTCTTCTTCATCCTCGAAGATGCTCCCGTTCGCCCCGGCCTGCTGTTGATCATACAGGTCCCGGTAAACGCCCCCCTGAGCAAGAAGCTCCTCGTGTTTCCCCCACCCGTCCATACGGCCGGTATCCAGCACAAGAATACTGTCGGCGCGCATAGCCGTAGAAATCCTGTGCGTAATCACGAAGGTCGTTCTGCCCACCATGATCTTATCCAGGGTTACCTGGATTCGGGCCTCTGTCTTTGCGTCCAGTGCAGATGTGGTATCGTCCAGGATTAGAATACTGGGGTCCGTCAGCAAGGCCATGGCAAATGCCAGTCGCTGTTTCTGGCCGCCCGACAGGTTCGAGCCGCGCTCTTCCACGCGGGCCTCGTATTTCTCGGGCAGCGTCATCACAAAGTCATGGAGTTCGGCCCGTTTGGCGGCCTCCATGATTTGCTCGGGTGTCGAGCCGTCTCTCCCGTACACAATGTTCTCCGCAATGGTGCCTGAGAAAAGCACAGGTTCCTGAGGCACCATACTCACGTGCTTGCGAATGGAAGAAATCTTGATATCCCGCATGTCGTAATCGTCCAGCAGGATCTGGCCTTCAGTGGGTTCGTACAATCTCAGCAGCAGGTTAACAAGCGTGCTCTTTCCTGAACCAGATGGACCCACCACCGCCACAGATGTTCCCGCCTTCACTTCGAAGTTCAACCCTTTGATGACGTTGTCTGCAAGTTCATTGTATCGAAACCACACGTCCTTGAAAAGGATACGACCCTTTATCCTCTTAAGACTCACCGCACCTGGGCCATCCTGGATGAGCAGTTGCTCGTCAAGCACCTCGAACACCCGGGAAATCACCACCATCATTTGCTGAATCACCGCGTTCACATTCGTCAAGGCCACAAGCGGCGAAAACAGATTGCCAATGGACATGTTGAAATAGATCAGTTCACCAACGGTAATCTGGCCATCCCGTACCATCAGGGCGCCCCAGTAAAAAATCAACGCACTGGCAATCGCACTGATGACCGAGCAGGTCGCGCCAAGACCTACGTCCAGCATCGAACTTTTCATTGCCAATCTGAATATGATAGCCAGCCGATTGTAAAACGTCCGACGTTCACCACGCTCACGTACGAAGGAATAGACTACACGGATGCCTCGAACACGTTCCTCCAGGAGGCCGTAGGTATTAGCATAGGTCTCCCGCATCCGCGTGAATGTAACTGAGATTCCTCGCTTGAAAAACTTGTATGTAAGCACATAAAGCGGCAAGGCCAACAGGGAGAAGATGGCCAGTTTTACATCGATGGACAAAAGCACCACGATCCCGATCAGGATTTTGGCCACGTGACCGATCGTAGAAACAAACGTGGTTGTTACCTCTCCCTGCAGGAGCTGGACGTCGTCAAGAACTCGGGACATGATCTTCCCGGTCTGCTGCCGATCGAAAAAGGTCATCTGCAGTTTCTGAATTTTCTGATGCAGATCCAGGCGTATCCTGAAAACGATCCGTTGACCTACAAATGCGATATTGTAATTGAAGAACCAGTTCATGGCAGAAAAGATCAGACGAACGGTCAGATAAATGAAGAATACGACCCAGAGCCACTGAATCTGTTCCGCACGACTCTTTTCAGCCACGCCTCTTTCAACGTCCCAATCGTGCGGCAGAACCCGGTTCGGATCGCGCGGGGGCCGATCGACCTCGGCCTTTGAACTCCCCTGGTCTCGCGTACCGAACACCCCCGTATCCATTCCGGTCAGTGCTGAGGTCTCCGGGCGAACCTGGAGCACGTGGTCGACCGTCATCTTGGTGATGTATCCTAGAATAAACATGTAGGATGAGGTGAATCCCGCCATGAGCATAACAACAGCCATCCTGAACCAGAACGGCTTGATATAGCTCTTAACGAATCGTCGGAGATTGGAGTTCATATTTTGGGAGGTGCTTCCGGTATGGCGGCTCAGTCAGCCGCCACCTCTTCCTGTTCGCCCGAATACTGATGTTCATAAAGTTGTCTGTATTTTCCATCTGGCAGTGCAAGCAGCTCCTCGTGACTGCCCTTTTCAACAATCTCGCCTTGATCCATAACCACAATCAGATCCGCATTTACAATGGTGGACAATCTGTGAGCAATCACGAACGACGTCCTGCCTTTCAACACGTTTGCCATCGCCTTTTGGATCAGGGCCTCCGAAAGGGAATCGAGAGATGAAGTGGCTTCATCCAGGATCATGATCGAAGGATCGGTCAATACCGCCCTGGCAATGGCCAGCCGCTGTTTTTCGCCTACAGAAAGCTTGATCCCGTCATCCCCCACCTTCGTATCATACCCGTTTCTTGTTCGCAAGATAAACTCATGGATTTCACCTACCCAGGCCGCATCGATGATCTCGCGCTCGGTGGCATCCAGATTCCCGTATCTCAAATTGTCCTTCAGGCTCATATTGAACAGAACCGAGTCCTGAAGAACCTGCCCGATCTGGCCTCTCAAGGAATGCAATTTCACATCTCTCAGGTCGCGCCCGTCAACCTGGATTGAGCCTTCCTTGACATCGAAATATCGCATCAGCAGACTCGTCAAGGTGGTCTTCCCACATCCCGTGTGCCCCACCAGAGCCACCATTTGTCCGGGCTGTACCTCGAGGCAAATGTCCTTGAGCACCGGTTCGCCCGGCAGATATTCGAAGGACACGTGGTCGAATTTCACGTGACCCTTCAGCCGGGACAGCTTCTCCGCACCCGGCTTGTCTTTGATATCCACCTCGTAATCCAGCACCTCGTAGATGCGATCCACGGACACCATCATCTGCTCGAACATCATGCCTACATCCATCAAATTGAGCACGGGTTCGAAAACACGCATCGCGTAGCTGAGGAAGGCCATCACCTGGCCGTATGTCATCTCGCCCTGAATCACGAAATAGCAGCCCAGACAGAACACCAGCGTATTTCTCAGACCCGATACCACCCAGAACCCGGTGCGCGCCGAAGCACGATACGTCTCCGTCTGCATCGCGAAGCCAAGACTCTCGCGAGTGTCTTCCGTAAATGTCCTGTCTTCACGTTTCTCTCTTCCATACGCCTTCACAAGGGCCGCGCCGCCAAGCCGCTCCTGAAGGCCAACCGACACCTCATCCATCTTCCGTCGCCATTTTCGCTTCGAAGTCCGGATGCCGCCGATGAAGCCGTAGTAGTTGAACACATAGAGCGGCAGCAGAAATGTGAGCAGGATGGCCAGCTTCCAGCTCAAACTGTAACAAATGCCCATGGCCACGAAGAAAGAAACGAAGTCCGTTACAATTCGAAGCATTCGCATCGTTACCATGCTGCGAACGGTGGCCACGTCGCCCATCATTCGAGACATGGTCTTCCCCGTCCCCATTTCATCGTGGAATTTCATGGATAGGGAAAAGACGTGCTCATACATCTTGAGCCGGATGTCCATGATCAAACGATGGGAGATATAAGAAATGGTGTAGGTGTTGGTCACCCGAAGTGCAGCCGAGATAATTGGAAGCAGAATAGAAGCGAAAAGCAGAAGTTCAAGCAGATCCCATCGGCCCTCTACAATGACCGTATCTATGATGTACATGGCGATAAGGGGCGGGACCATGCCCACCATCGTCAACAATACGGTGATCGTCAAGGCGCCGAAAAGCCTTGCTGAGTAAGGCTTCACAAATACCAGCAGCTTGCGCAGATTCTCGGATTTGGACCGCTCTTCCATCGTTCCATACCTTTTTAAGCAACCGCCTGATGTCAACCAGCCCATGTTCACGACCAACTGCAAATGAATATAAAAACAAACACTTCACAAATCAACAATCTCGAAATTCGCAAAACGGGACGACCCGAAAGGCCGACAATAAGTTTGGAGGTCTGCAAAATCCCGTTGGCTCTTTGTCCAGTTCTCATCAGGATTTTCGGATCCCGGATACATCTTGACACGCAGCCCGCCTCGCCACTACATTTAAACAACGTCCCTCTGCTTCGTCATCCGCCTTCAATCTGTCTCCCCGTTACGGCAGGTCGCATGATACCCTCCGATTTTTCCAGTTTATCCATCGCACGTATAAGCGAATATATCAGCGTCACGGATCAACTCGATGAGGCGATGCTTCAAGTCCTCGAGACCGATTCACGGTCGGGCGTCCGAAAATTAGCGCTCCGGGAGCGCAAGCTGCGCCAGGCAGAAACCGCAGAACGGGCCCGCCTGGAGAAGATGCTGTTGATGGAGAAAAATCTCCGCAACGAAGGCCTTTCCCATATCGCTGGCGTAGATGAAGCCGGTCGCGGCCCACTCGCCGGACCCGTAGTCGCTGCCGCTGTAATCCTTTCCGACGAGTGTCGCATACCCGGCATCAACGATTCCAAAGTTCTCAAGAAGGAAACCAGAGAACGCCTCTACGACCAGATTGTGGATCAGGCGGTTGCATTTGGCATTGGCCAGGCAACCAGCGAGGAAATCGACAAGCACAATATCCTGCAGGCTACGTTTTTCGCCATGCGCAGAGCCCTGGACGAGCTCTCAGTGAGACCGGATCGGGTGCTTGTTGACGGCAAGTGGGTGCCCGAGAGTCGGTTTCACGAAATCGCCGTGATCGACGGTGATGCCAAATCCCTGTCCATTGCCGCCGCCTCCATTCTAGCCAAGGTCACGCGAGATCGGCAAATGGCCGAATACCATCAGCAATATCCGGAATACGGATTCGATTCTCACAAGGGGTATGGAAGTCACGCCCACCTGGAAGCCATTCGTGAACACGGTCCTTGTCCCATTCACCGTCTCACCTTCCAGGGCGTGGTTTCTGCAGACCGGTCACGATCCGAGGATTTCCACATCTTTGCCGAAGGCATTTCGCTTGCAGGTAGCGAAGAAGAGCTGGAGGCCATCGGTCACAGCATCAAGAGTGCCTCAGCGGATTTGCCCGAAGTGGAAATCGAAGACCTCAGGGCACTCTACATCAAGAAGCAGAAGGCCCTGAGCAATACCTGGCGGAGGGGTGAGGGTCTTGCGGCAAGGGAGCTTTCCGGGAAAGGCTATACCATCCTGGAGCGGAACTACCGGGCAGGTGGCGGTGAAATCGACCTGATCGCAGTCAAGGACCAGATCCTTGCCTTCGTGGAGGTGAAAACCGTAAATGCCCCCGTCCTGGTGGAACCGGAAACGCGTGTAACACCTGGAAAACAGAAGCAAATCGCAATGGTCGCCAGCGTCTATATCCGCAACAATGCAGAATCTGGTTTCGTCCCACGGTTTGATGTGATCGGAATCAACCTCTCCAATTCCCCTCCTGCACTTCGGCACATTGAAGCGGCTTTCCTGGTCAACAATCGATAAATCTTGACTTCCCGATCGGTTTAATATATTTTTGCCGATCTGTTCGTAACCCAATATTTTTACTGTTTCTTATGTCAGTACCAGCAAGTTTTGAGCGAGGTGTTTCAATGGCTTCCAAAATCGTTCCGCGCGTGAAGGGTACGCGTGACTTTTATCCGGATGATTGGGCCTATCAGAATTGGCTTTCAGAGAAGTTCATCACGCTCGGAAACTCCTTTGGCTATCAGGAACACGAAGGTCCAACACTTGAGCACATGGACCTTTACCTGGGCAAGAGCAGCGAAGAAATTGTTACTCAACAGACATTTACGCTGAATGACCGAGACGGAAAACTGCTTGTTATGCGACCGGAACTGACCCCCACACTGGCCCGAATGGTCGCCCAAAAAGAGGGGGAACTCGTCTTTCCGATCCGGTGGCAGTCCTACGGGCGATTCTACAGATATGAAAAACCCCAGCGCGGCAGGGGCAGGTCGTTCTTTCAGTGGAATGTTGATCTTCTGGGCAGCGAAGCGTGCACGGCGGATGCTGAAATCATTACAATTGCTTGTAACCTATTAAAAGAACTTGGCTTGAGCCCAGACCAGGCAGTCATTCGTGTGAACGACCGGCGCGCCCTGGAGTCGCTCCTTCGTGAGCGCCTGGATATCTCGGAAGATGAGATCCGGCCGCTTTTCGGACTCATCGACCGTCTGGACAAACTTTCCCCTGAGAAGATATCGGCGGCAATGACTGAAATTGGATTATCTTCCGCCCAACAGAATGAGTTTACTGACCTGCTTCGAACCACGGATACCTCATTCTCCCCCTGGCTGCAACAGATCTTTGGTCATCTGGAAACCAATGGTGTAGCCGATTATGTCGCCCTTGATCTCCGAATCGTGCGAGGGTTCGACTATTATACCAGTACGGTCTTTGAGGCCTGGGCCAAGTCTACGCTTCGCAGGGCCCTGTTCGGGGGTGGGCGTTACGACAACCTCACCATGCAGGTGGGCGGAAAAAAGGAGGTCCCGGGCGTGGGTTTCGCTGCGGGTGAAATGGCACTAACCGAACTGCTCAGGGAAATGGATTTACTCCCGGAAGTCAGCGCAAAATGTGCCGATATATTTGTCACCGTGTTTTCCGAGGAACTGGCCCCCGAGTCAGCGCTGCTTGCAAACAGTCTGAGGAATTCTGGCCTTTCTGTAGAACTGGCCCTTAATGTCTCCCAACGATTGGACCGGCAGTTCAAATACGCGCATCGCAAGGGTATCCCGTTCGTGGCCATTCTGGGTCCGGATGATCTCGATTCGAAATCCGTTGTGGTGAAACGCCTCTCAGACGGCAGCCAAACATCACTGCCTGTTGCAGACCTCGGGCAGATCAGGTCGCACATCACACAATTCGCAGCTGCATGAAGCGGGCACGCTTGATAGCCCGCAACACCAACAGGAGCGTATCAAATGGCCGAAGCCCTGGGTGACTGGAAACGCACCCATACCTGCGGAGATCTCCGATCGGGAGACATTGGCAAAGAGGTCACCCTTATGGGTTGGGTGGCAAAACGCCGCGATCACGGAGGGGTGATTTTTCTAGACCTCAGGGATCGCAATGGTCTTACGCAGGTCGTGTTTCGTCCAGACGTTAATCCCCAGGTGCATCAGAAGGCCGAAGCCATTCGAAGCGAATTCGTTCTGGCCGTAGTGGGTAAAGTCGAACCCAGGCCTGAAGGTATGGCCAACCCCAACATGGATACCGGCGCCATAGATATCGAGGCCTCGGAGCTGCGAATCTTGAATGAAGCCGAGACACCGCCATTCGCCATCGAAACTGGCATCGATGTGAACGAGGAGCTGCGTCTTCGCTATAGATATTTGGACTTAAGACGTCCCGATGTTCAGTCCGATATCATCTTGCGTCACCGAATCGCCCAGGCCACACGTAGCTACCTTACGGAATCCGAATTTCTGGAGATCGAAACACCATTTCTCATGAAAAGTACCCCGGAAGGTGCAAGAGATTACCTCGTGCCCAGCCGGGTGAACCGTGGAAATTTCTATGCCCTTCCCCAGTCGCCACAGACATACAAGCAGTTGTTGATGGTGGCCGGATTCGACCGGTATTTTCAAATCGTCAGGTGTTTCCGCGATGAGGACCTCCGGGGAGACAGGCAGCCGGAGTTTACTCAGATCGATATCGAGATGGCTTTTGTCACAGAAGACGATGTGATGGGGCTTGCAGAGCGTTTAACACGCCATCTGTTCAAGCTTATTCTGGATCACGAAATACCGTCCTCCATCCCGCGCCTCTCCTATCACGAGTGTATCGACAGGTATGGCACCGACCGGCCTGACACCAGATTCGGTCTGGAAATAGTGGATCTCGAGGCGGCTGCAAAGGCCTCCGAATTCAAAATATTCCAGAGCGTGATCGAATCAGGCGGCCAGGTCAGAGGGATCAATGCCAAAGAGTGCGGATCCTTCTCGCGGAAGCAAATCGATGACCTCGGCGCATTTGCGGGCCAGTTCGGGGCCAGAGGTCTGGCGTGGATCAAAGTGACTGATAAAGGATTGGAGTCTACAATTGTAAAATTCTTCCCCGAGCAAGCCCAGACGCTACTCCGGGAATCGATGCGTGCACAGCCTGGCGATCTGCTCCTCTTCGTGGCGGATGAGCCGGGAATTGTGGCCGAGGCGCTCGGGAACCTGAGGTTGGAGCTTGCCAGAGTGCTGAATCTACAAAAGCGTGATGATTATTCTTTCTTGTGGGTTACTCAGTTCCCGCTGGTTGAATGGGATCCGCAGGAGAAGCGGTTTGTAGCCTGTCATCATCCATTCACCTCCCCGCTCGAACAGGATTTGGAGACAATGGAGTCCGATCCGGCTTCGGTCAAGGCGCGTGCCTACGACCTTGTGCTTAACGGGAATGAGATCGCAGGGGGAAGCGTGCGTATTCATCAACGGTCTGTTCAGGAAAGAATGTTCAGAATGCTTGGCATCTCCGACGAAGAGGCCGAAGAGAAATTTGGCTTCCTCTTGAACGCATTCAGGTATGGGGCCCCGCCCCACGGGGGTATCGCCTTCGGCTTCGACCGACTGGTCGCACTTATGGCCGGAAGAGAATACATCAGAGATGTGATTGCATTCCCAAAAACCAATACGGCCTCCTCCCTGATGGACGGTGCCCCGTCTGAAGTTGACTCGACCCAGTTACGTGAGCTCGGTCTGCGAATCATTGAGGAATAAATCACCACCGAAACGTTGCGCGGCAGGGTGATAGGACTTTGATCTATGTTGACTTTTTGCTTGACTTTAGCATATTGATGTAGTAATTTTGGTCGGGGAAATCGTGTAAAGTTATGGCCCCTTTTCAGGGTCATCCCAACGGAAACGCGCCTGTTTCTATATCCGGGCTATGTCGATGTTTTTGTAAGGTTTAACACTGTCCAAGGAGTATTTACGCTATGATTAAGCGAAAACTGCTAAATAAGGCGGTTGGTGTCGGTCTTGTTGTGGCACTGGCGTCGCTCCCCCTGCTTTCCGGGTGTGTTTCTATGGCCTCCCAGGAGCAACTGACCATGCTCGAAAATGCCCGGAAAGCTGCTGAAGCAGCAGAGGCCGATTTGGTTTCCTGCAAGCAGAACAAGGCAAAACTCGAGAAGACCTTAGCTAAGAAAAAACAGACGCTTAAAGAGAAAACCGCAGACCGTGATGCAGTCAAGAAGGCTCTGGAGAACTTTTAATCAAGCTCGTGATGTAGAAAGGAGTTCCTGGTGATGCAAAATCGAATTGGATACCTTCTGGTCTGCGTTGCTGTCACTGTACTGGCACTCCCCCAAATGGGGTTTGCGCAGGACGGATTGACTTACGAAGACTATAAGGTACAGCTCGCCCAGTATGAAAAACGGTCGACTGTCGCCGCAAAATCTCTCGCAGACTGTAAGGCTGCGGGTGAAGCGCTGAGTAAAAAAATCACAGATACTGACGCTAGTATTGCTGCAATTATGCAAGAAATCTATACCCTTGTTGAATCTGATGAGGCAGGCGTTCGAAACCACATGCGTAAACTTGACGGAATTGAAGCTCAGCTGATGGGCATGATGAATCTTTCGGATTCAGACCTTTTCGACAAGCGAGATGAGTTTGACGGCCTTGTTGAAACCGTCAAGACTATGAAAAAGAACAGGATTTCGGTTATACCGGCTGCAGCCAATAAGGTTAGAAATATTTCGCAGTTGATTGATCGAATCCAATCGCGAATGCCCGCAAAGCGAATCAAAAACTACACGGTACTCAAAAACGATAGTCTTTGGAAAATTGCGAAGAAGCCGGATATCTACGACAATCCCTACCTGTGGCCCCGGATTTATGTTGAAAACCGCGGCACCATCAAGAATCCGGATCTGATTTATCCCGCATCCGTAATTAAAGTCCCGTTCGGAGTAGATCGCGGTCAGCATCTTGTCCTTCAGGGTCATTCCTTATCCTCCATAGCCGCAAAGGTCTATAAGGATGCTTCCCAGTGGAGTAAGATTTATCAGGCGAACAAGGCACAGATCCTGAATCCCAACCTCGTTTTCCCGGCACAGGTTCTGGACGTTCCTGCAAACTGATGCCCATCCCCTGCATCAAAGGGGTAGGTTGTTTTGAAACTATGGAATTATTGAAACTCGGTTGATTATCAATAGAGAAAGCTCTCGTTCTCCGACCACGGCCAGGACGAGAGCTTTTTCTATATCAGCAGTTCGGATCCCCTACAATTCCAACTGGAATAAGGCAACTATCGATTGAAGGACCTAACGCTTTCACACCAACTCTCAATTCAGGGAATCGATCAACTTACCCTTTACGGCCACAACGATGCAAATCTTCTGGCCCTCGAGGATAGATATGGTGTCAGGTTAACTGCGAGGGGTGATGTCCTTACTGTTGATGGCCCAACACACAAGGTTCAGCACGTCTCCACCCTCCTGGAGGAGATGATCGCCTGCATGCGAAAGGGCGAGCCAGTCGATTCTCTCGATCCCGTACTTATCAAAGTTCCCGACAGTCCAGAAGATTCCAGGGTTGTTCTTGTTACCAAGAAGAATCTGATCCGTCCGCGCTCCCGTACCCAGGCCGACTATGTAGACGGCATCGGTGAATTCGACATTGTATTTGGGATTGGACCGGCGGGCACAGGCAAAACCTATCTGGCTGTAGCGTGTGCCGTTGCGGCACTGAAGGAAAAAGAGGTTTCCAGGATCATCCTGACGAGGCCCGCGGTGGAGGCCGGTGAAAACCTGGGCTTCCTTCCTGGCGACATTCAGGACAAGGTAGACCCCTACCTCCGCCCGCTTAATGACGCCTTGGGGGAAATGATCTCCAGTGAGCACTTGCAGCACCTCATTGAGGCCCATACCCTGGAGATTGCTCCGCTGGCGTTCATGCGGGGCCGTACACTCAACAATTCCTTCGTAATCCTGGACGAGGCCCAGAACACCACCATCAGCCAGATGAAAATGTTCCTCACCCGATTGGGCACGAATTCGAAGGCCGTAATCACGGGCGACATCACGCAAATAGATTTGCCCGAGGAAACGGAGTCTGGCCTGGTCCATGTACAGGAAATCCTTTCACACATTGAGGCCATTCGTTTCGTATATTTCTCGGAGAAGGATGTGGTCAGGCATAGTCTGGTTCAGAAGATCATTACTGCCTATGACTCCCACGACAGAAAAGTAGATGGACAGAAAAGAAGGGTAAGCGAGTTGGAGCAGGTAGAACCACAAGAGGGCAACTGACATATGATGCGCAGCAGTCGGAGGCGGGCGAATTACAGCGGCCTCCTGGGTAGAGAACATGGTGGAAGAAACGCACGGGGCAAAAAGGGCAAACGCAGGATTTCCGCCGATTCGGTCTTGCGTGGCGCGATATTTCTCGCACTTGTAGGGCTTTTGACTCTTTTCTACCCGGCAACCCGCCAAAGTTACGAATACAGCGCATTCCGCGAAGGTACAATTGCGCCTGAGGAGGTCATTGCACCAGAGACCTTCAAGGTTCGGAAAAACAAAGAGGAATATGATAGAGACATCGGAGCCGTGCGAGAAGAGACACTCTCTGTCCTTTACTACGACAGCCTGATTCCAACGGAAAAAGAGCAGTCGCTAAACCTTCTCTTTGTGGACCTTGTACACCTCAGCAGCTCCGCCGTTCCGGATTCCGTACTTCACAGACTCGAGCAGATTCACCCGGAAATTGGACCTATCTCGGAGTCCAGCCTGAGATTCCTTTTTACACAGGCGGCAAACTATTCCGACGGTCTGCAAAACCTCAAGAACGCGGCCAGGAATCTACTGAGAACGATCTACGACGCAGGGGTGATCGAAGACAAATCCCGGATCAGCGGTGAGGGTGTCAGCGAGGCTACTGTGATCTGGTCCTCATCCGAAGAACGAGTGCCTCTGTCCCAGATCAGGGACATGGAGACATCGATCCTCGGTCTGAGAGAAGATATTGCTGCTCAACTCCCCCAGGCGACCGAAGCGGAAATCAAGACGCTATACGAGTTGGTCATCGCGTACCTCACGCCTAACCTGACCTATAACGCCTTCGAAACGGTTCGCAGGAGAGATGATGCAGTAAGAAGCGTTTCCGAATACAAGGCCACTGTTCTGAAGGGTGAACGCATCGTCGACAAACATGATCGCATCTCGGCAGAACACCGCGATCAGTTGAACTCGCTCGCCTTTTACATGAACAAACGGCACGAACGGGATCCCTACCTGGAGTATCTTCAGGTCATAGCCGGCGCAATCCTCAGCGGTCTTCTCGCGGCCATCTTCTTTGTTTTCCTGAAGATCAACAGGCCTACCCTCTACGCAAGTTCATCCAACATTTTGCTCTTTGGCATTCTGATTCTGATGCCGGCATTCGTGGCGTCCTATGCGGCTTCGGTGGATGCCATAACACCCTTCCTGGTGCCTGTTGCGCTCTCGGTGATGCTGGCCACGGTGCTGTTCGACGTAGAAATTGGCCTGGTCCTCGCGCTCGTCTGCGCTGCGCTCTGCGGTGGAATCTTGGGAAGTCTTCAGCACAGCCTGGTATTTCTCATTACAGGAGTCACCGGGGCCTACTCGGTGAGGCAAGTGCATCATCGAAGCGATTTTTACCGGTCCATCCTCTACCTGATTCTCGCCTACACGCTCACAATTTCCGCGACTGGAATCGTGTTCTACAGCTATACGGACCTGAGCGCCTTCATCGATAGAATAAAGTGGAATCTGGTTTTCGGAATTTTCACTGCGTGCGCCTCCTCTGTGCTGACCATCGGCCTGCTCCCTATTTTTGAGAGCATCTTTAATGTCGTGACCACCATTACCTTGCTCGAATTGTCTGACCTGAACCGTCCCCTGCTGCGCAACCTGGCGATCCGTGCTCCCGGTACCTATAGCCACAGTATTATCATGGCCAGTCTTTCGGAAGCAGCTGCAGAGGCGATCGGCGCAGACAGATTGCTGGTTCGTGTGGGATGCTACTACCACGACATTGGCAAAATGATCCGCCCACATTACTTCATTGAGAACCAGAAGGGTGTCAACCCGCACGACGAACTCCAGCCGCGCATGAGTGCCCTCATCCTGATTTCCCACGTGAAGGAGGGAGTGGAGCTCGCAGAGGAGGAGGGGCTTCCCAGGGCGATCATCAACATCATCCCGCAGCACCACGGCACAAGTGAAATCGCCAGCTTTAAACACCGTGCTCTCGAGCGGGGTGACAAGCAGGCCGTCAGGGACGAAGACTTCCGGTATCCCGGTCCCAGACCGCAAACAAAGGAAGCCGGCATCATCAATGTCGCAGACGCGGTAGAATCTGCAACTCGAACGCTCTCCGGCAACAACCCCGATCAGATCAAGGGTATGGTAACGACCATCGTGAAAGGTCGTTTCACAGCAGGTGAACTGGACGAGTGCGACCTGACCCTGAGGGACCTGACAAGAATACAGGAAGCCTTTTTACCAATCCTCCAGGCCACGCGGCACAGCCGGGTAGCATATCCCTGGCAGCAGGAACAGCAGCGAGATCGGCAAAAAGAGGGCAGGGAGTCGGTTTGACCCTGTCACGCGTTGATATTGTTACGGAACCCAATACAAATACCACCACGGTGGATCTGGAAAGGATCCAGAGACTTTCAGAACTGGCTATGACGGATCACGGTGCTACCGGCGAACTCACGATCGTCCTTACGGATGATGCACGGCTCCACCAGCTGAATCGGGATTTCAGAGGCATCGACTCCCCTACCGATGTGCTCTCGTTCGAATTGGACGACCCGGTTCATTCAGAAGACACATTAGGCGAAATCTACATCTCCCTGGATCGGGCGCGGACTCAAGCCAACGAGGCTGAGAGACCGTTCCCCGAAGAAGTGACGCACCTGGCAATACATGGAGTTCTACATTTACTGGGCTTCGACCATCATACAGATGTCGATCATCAGGAAATGATTCGCCAGGAAAGCCGTTATCTCAACCAGTGGATACAAGCTTGAAAGGAGCGTGACCCCCTTTTGGACGACTCAGGGTGGCCAGAAGTCCCAGTTATCTTGTTGTCCTTGTTATTTACGGTTCTTCTGGCACGTCTAGGTTCAATTGGCAATACATTATCCCGCTCAAACCTGGAACGCCTGCGCGATGAAGGCATTCCACGCGCCCGCCTGCTTCTGTCGATGTACAGGTCACGACCCGTCATCGGCCAGTTGGTGGCATTCGGGCAAATCGTCGCCATTGGTATTGGCAGCATCGCGTCGGTCTCATTCTTACGTGTGCAGCCACTTCAACAACCCCTTCCCCTACTACTTCAGGATATTTTGGTGGTTGCGGTATTTGCGACAATTTCCCTTATCGTCAGCAACCTTCTCCCACCGTACAAGCGGGAGGAGGCCTCCGATCGTCCCTTGCCTGCAATGATTGCATTGTATTATCCGGTGTATCTCGTTCTTCTTCCATTTACGCTTCTCCTGCAGAAAATGGACAGCCCGTTTCTTAGTGCAGACGATTCGAAGGCGCAGAAGGAAGAGGAACTCCGACAGATCGTCGAAAATGAGACGGAATCAGGCACAATCGAGGAGGAAGAGCGGGACATGATCGAGGGCATCTTCGAATTTGGGGATACCACGGTCAAGGAAGTGATGGTCCCCCGAATCGATATGGTCTGTGCCGAACTCTCCACCAGCCAGGACCAACTGCTGGATATGATCCAGAAAGGTCGCCATTCTCGCATCCCGGTCTACAGAGAACGAGTGGACCACATCGAAGGCGTCGTATATGCCAAAGACCTTTTGGAAATTCTTCGTAAGGGTGGCAGCTGGACCATCGCGGACTTTATGCGCGAAACCTACTTTGTGCCTGAGAACAAGAAAATAGATGAACTGCTCAAGGAGTTCAGGGCCAATAAGGTCCACATGGCGGTTGTGATCAACGAGTTTGGGGGTACTTCCGGGCTCGTAACACTCGAAGACCTGATCGAGGAAATCGTCGGTGAGATCCAGGACGAATACGATGAAGAGGAGCAGCTCTTTCACTGGCACGAGGAAGGTCTGGTACTTGTGGCGGATGCCAGGATAGACCTGGATGATCTGAACATGCTTTTGAACATCGATCTCCCTCGGGACGGATACGAGACATTGGGTGGATTCATCTACAACCATCTTGGACACGTCCCAAATCCAAAGGAGACTTTCCGCCACCAGAACCTTGTGATGTCCATTGAAGGTGTGTTGGGCCAGCGAATCACAAAAGTCCACATTGTAAAGCAGGAACCTGACAACGTGGACAAGGATCCTGAGCAAGAAATTGCTTGACAAAAATCCAGGTTCTTGTAGATTTTGACTACTTGAATTCTGAAGGTCGCGGGGTGGAGCAGTCTGGTAGCTCGTTGGGCTCATAACCCAAAGGTCGTAGGTTCAAATCCTACCCCCGCTACCAAAAATATCAAAAGGAGGCCAGCAACTGGCCTCCTTTTTGTTGTTTATGGACTTCCTCCTCCTTACCTTGGATACGCCCCGGCGAATTCCACATTTCCGTGTGCACCAATTAGTTGATATTTCCTTGAGTTGTTAAAGGATCCTGGTCATGACAGATAGCAAGTTCTCACTTCGGGAAGAGAAATATCCTGAAGTCCTGATCCAACCGAATGTCCGTGTAAAAATGCGAGACGGGATTGAACTCGTCACGGATATTTATCTTCCAGCCAGAGATCTCCGGAGCGTTGAGGACAAGATTCCAGCCCTGCTGAGGAGGACCCCATACAACAAGGGCAAGGCGAACAACGAGGACGCCATGCGATTGGCGCGACACGGGTATGTCGTAGCCCTACAGGATGTACGCGGTCGATATGGGTCTGACGGAGTATTTAATGCCTTTGCCCAGGAAGCAGAAGATGGCTACGATGCGATCGAATGGCTAGCAGACCATGCTGTATGCGATGGAAGAGTCGGTACATTCGGTGGATCATATGAAGGCTTCGCTCAGGCGGCCGCGGAGACGCAGGCGCCCCCTCATCTTGCAGCGACCTGTCATTACTTCAGCTATCCCCACGGATATCACAGCGTTCACCAGGGCGGTGCACTGGATGTATTCTGGCTTTCCTACTTCGTGATGATGGCAGCCGACGGCAAGGAAGCCGCGGCGAATCCGCACGTAAAGGAAGCCCTCCTTCAGATGAACTATAAGGAGTGGCTGGATCGGTATCCCATTCGTGAAGGCCAGTCCCCTCTCTCGCTTGCCCCATCCTATGAGAAAACCTACTTCGATTATCTCCGCCACGAATGTCTGGACGAATTCTGGATGAATCCTGCGTTGTGTCCATCTGAATATCTTGATCAGTGGCCGGACGTCCCCTCCCTTTGGGTTTGCGGCTGGTACGACCATTACCCCTACTGTCATCCCGACACACTCGCATTTACACGCCTGAAGGAAATGGGCCACAAGAATCAATACGTTGTGTTTGGACCCTGGACCCACGGGGATACAGCCAATGTGATCGGCCAAACGACATTTGGAGAACCATCTGTTCGAGACGAAATCCTCCCTGACTATCAGCTCCGATGGTTCGATCGTTGGTTCAAAGGCACCGATGACGAGGGCGTATTTGAAACGCCGGTTCAATATTTCGTCATGGGAGGAGGGACTGGAACCATGAACAAGGAGGGCCTGTTTGAGCACGGAGGGGACTGGGAAGGAGGCGAGCTCTGGCCGCCAAAGGGTGAATCCGTTGCCCTGTATCTCGGAGGGAATGGCCAGATCGACGAGGCGTGCCCTACGGATGAATCCTCATCGACCCGCTACCGCTCGGATCCGGACGATCCATGCCCGAGCAGTACGGGCGTGACATACACAGTTACTCGGCAACCTACAGGCGGGACCCGAAGAATCAATACGAATGGTGCCTGGGATCAGACCGAAGGCCCTCATCTCCACGGTGTCGATGAACCCTTTTTGCCTTTGGAATCCCGCCAGGATGTTCTGGTGTTCCAAACGGATATCCTTCAAAAGGATTTCAAATCTGCGGGACACCCTGTGGTAGAACTCTGGGCATCTTCCGATGCCCCCGATTGGGATTTTGTGGCGAAACTTGTGGATCTCTATCCACCCTCCAAAGATCACCCGCGAGGATTTGCATTGGCGGTTTCGGAGGGTATCCAGAGAGCAAAATTCCGAAATGGGAACAAAGAACCTGAACTCCTGACCCCTGGAGAAAGGTGTCTGATCAAAATCGAAATGCGTCCTCTGGCGAATCTGTTCAAAGCTGGTCACCGAATCAGACTCGATATCACAAGCAGCAGTTGGCCCCATTTCGACATCAACACACACACCGGTCGAAATCCTTCAGAGGATCACGAACGGAGGGTAGCACATCAAACTGTTTTTCACGAAATGAATTCAGCCTCCCGACTGCTGCTTCCCGGAGGCTATATTTGAAAACTTGGCAAGGAGGTTACAGGTGAGAGGAATTTGTGTAGGGATGGGACGAAGAGGGCGTTCCTGGTTCAAATGGGCGCAGGCTGCCGGGCTGGAGGTTGTTGGCGTCGTGGATATTAATCGCAATTGCCTCGATGAGGCATGTGATGACCTGGAAATCCCCAGGCTGATGCGCTTTCAGAGTATTGGCGACGCGGTGAAAGCCACGCGGGCCAAGGTGGCCACTGTATGCGCAGCGAATCCTGACCACCTGGCTTGTCTGCTGCAATGTCTGGACGCCGGCGTCAATGTGATCATAGAAAAGCCTATGGTCGAGACGCTTAAGGATGCGAATACGATTCTGGAAAAGACCAAAGAGACGGGGTTGAAAATTGCGGTTGCTCAGAACTACCGGTACAGCACGGAAATGCTTGCGATGCGGAAGGCCCTGCAGGAAGGCGAAATCGGAAAGGTTGTATCTGTAAACGTCACGTTTCACAGATGGAGACCCACCGAGGGTCTTTTTCTGCCCTTATTGATGAATCAGGCCATACATCACTTCGATGGTCTCCGCTGGGTTTTGGACGCAGACCCGGAATGGTGCTTTGCGAGAAGTTTCAATCCGGACTGGAACACCTGCGATGGTCCGACCGTTGTCGAGGCCGTCTACGGATTCAGCAATGGCGTTCTCGCAACCTATAGCGGCAGCTATGTCTCCCAGGGGATCAATACCTCGTATTCCGGCTTATGGCGAATCGAAGGTTCTACAGGGCAACTGTCCTTCGCAGGTAGCGATAAAGATAATCCGGTCTTGCTTTCACGTCGAGATCCCGAGTCGCAAGAGGAAATACCACAGCCCGGCTCTGAACTGGATGCCCCTGCCCAGGTGTGCAAAGCATTCCTGGATGCGCTGGAGGGGGAAACGCTGCCCCCTACTGATAGTACGGACAATATTAAATCTCTGGCTATGTGTTGGGCTGCAGACCTTTCGTCCAGAGAAGATCGCCTGGTTAAAATCGAGGAATTGATCTGACCGATCTGAATGACTTGCAGGCATCTCTGAGGTCCTGTTCAGAACAGGGATTGTCTCACCCCTCTTCCGTATCGATCACCTCTCTATGAATTCCAGGAAAATGGGATTGAACAGGTCTGGCCGCTCCAGCATTGGCGTGTGCCCTGACCCGGGTAGAATGTGAAGCACGCTATCTGAAATCGCTTCCTGCAATCGCCTCCCATCCTCCGGTGTGCGGCCTGCATCCTTCTCACCCTGGACGATCAGTGTGGGCACGCGAATACTCCTGTCATCCTCGAGAAGATTGAGCGATGCCGAGGAGCGTGTGCACTGGACCATCGCCTGCCTGTTCGCCTTCATCGCGCCCTCCACGTAGCGCTCCCAATTATTGGGAAGCTCCGCGAAAAATCCCTTGACCGCCGTCTCAAAGAACCCTCGCGCCCATTCCATCTGATCCATGAAGTCTGCTTTTTCCAGGGCGGCATCGGGCGTTGCCACATTCGCTCCGGTGCTGACGAGCACCAGCTTGTCCAGCCGATTACCAAATCTTGCTGCAAAACTCTGACTGACCACCCCACCCATCGAATTCCCAGCAAGTATGAACCGCTCCAGACCCTTACTGTCCGCAAATGATAGTACATCATCAGCCAACTCAGGAATACTGTAGCTGCCTTCGGACTTGGACGAATCGCCAAATCCCGGAAGATCCAGAGCATATCCACAAAACCGATCCGGAAGTAGATCCAGAGTAGTCTCCCAGAAAAGCGAGGACTGGCAGAAGCCATGAATAAAGACAATGGCATCGGGTCCATTGCCGCGGGTAAGATAGTGCAGATTAATACCATCCGAATTTGAACAGGGCATATAAGCTTCTTTCTGAGTAAGGACGAACCACGATCGAATTCCAACGTTCCGAAGGACAGTTTACACTCAAACGTCCGGATTGCACAAGAGAAAGTGTGTGCTGTTTGCCAATCCGAACAGGACGACCGATCTGGACACCACCCTGCAAGTGGTATGCTGATTTTTCCTACCACTCTGCCCCATCATCTGTATACATTATGACGGGCTCCCCGAGAAATTGTGATTCAAGGAGGAAAAATGGAATTGCTGAAGTACGCTGATGCGAATGGACACGAAATACCCGTTTCAGGCGCCGCCGAGTGGAAAAATCGCAGAGCGCAAATTCTGGAAAACATGCAAGTGGTGATGGGTCCACTGCCCGATGAGGAGAAAAAGGTTCCTCTGAAAATCGAAATCCATGAAACAGAACAGTTGAACGGATTGGCCAGAAACCGGATCACTTACGCATCCGAAAGTGGGCATCGCGTGCCTGCATACCTGCTCATCCCAGATGGGCTGGAAACGCCCGCCCCTGCCCTGCTGTCTCTGCAGGGCACCAGCGGAGGAAAAGGAAGAACGGCCGGCATTGGCGAATCCTATCCACTCTACGCCCTGGAGCCCGCGGAAAGAGGTTACGTGACCTTAGCGCCTGACTATGTGACCCTGGGGGACAATCTGGTGGACCCGATTCAAATGGGATATGCCAGCGGCACAATGAAAGGGATCTGGGATCACATGCGTGCGATGGATGTTCTGGAATCCCTGCCGGAGGTGGACGATGACAGGATTGGGGTAATCGGGCTGTCGCTGGGAGGGCACAATGCACTCTTTTCTGCCGTGTTCGACGAAAGGCTGAAAGCAGTGGTCACAAGCTCGGGATTCGATTCATTTTACGATTATATGGATGGAGACCTGAAAGGCTGGTGTCAGGACAGATATATGCCTCGCATTCGAGACGCATACGATATGGACCCATCGAAATTGCCGGTCGATTTTCCAGAAATCGTCGCCGCCATCGCACCTCGCCCGCTATTTGTTCATGCCCCGATATCCGATTCGAATTTCAAAGTGGACAGCGTTCGGAAGTGTGTCGAAGCAGCAAGCGAAGTCTACGAACTCCTTGGCGCAAAGGAAAACCTCATCGCCATCTATCCCGAGGGCGGTCACGGGTTTCCCCCTGAAGCCAGACACCAGGCCTACGCTTTCCTGGATCGCGCACTGGGTGTCATCCCCTGATGACAACAGTCGCTGCAATTGGAATTCGATTTGAGTGAGAAAGCACCATCGCAGGAGCAACGATATCTATGACCAACCCCAACGTGGAGCCGCTCGCCCAGGAATTCGTGATCGCCGCCCGGGTACCAGACCCAAAGCGATATTTCTTTCACGATCCGGACCTCACCCGGCTGGATGACGGAACACTCCTGATGGCCGCGCCTCAATGGGGCAGAACGGGATACGACCGGGGCCTCTGTCTCCGTCTTCTGCGCAGCCAGGACGGCGGCACGCACTGGGAGGAACTGCCCACGCTCCCCTACGAAGAAGCTACGCCATTCATCCTTGACGGAAATCTCGTGATGTTCGTCCAGCAAAAGTGTCATGGAGACTTTCAGATTGTGACCAGTGAGAATGCGGGTGAATCCTGGACAGATCCTGTTACTGTGCTAGATGGACCAATCTGGAACATCTCGACCTCCAGACGTATTGGAAAGGATTACGTCTACTGGGCAATGGATTTCGACCTCCCCAACTATGGTCATGGGGGAAAAATCATGACTCGCTTTGAACGGGGACGGTCCCCGCTGGATCCGGAAGCGTGGAGTATCTCGAATATCGTGGAGCCCCCTGAATTGCCTTCGTCCCTCACTCGCAACCTGTTTCCCGAAGGGAACAGGCCACAATTGACTCGAGGGTGGAAGCACAAGCTCGTTTGGCTCGAACCAAATACGGTCGAAGTCAATGGCAGAATCAGGGTCATGACACGTTGTGTGATCGATGAGTACGCATCAGCCGGACTTGCCGCAATCCTGGATTATGAACCAGAAGAGAATATTTTGAGATTCAGCCAATTCTCCAGTTGGCCCGGTGCACAGTGCAAATTTTTTATCATCCAGGATGAAACGGCAAAGATGTACTGGATGTTGAGCAACCTGGTGACCAATTCACAGGATCTGCTTGGCTGGAGCGATCGAATGCGTGAAACGGGATATCATGGAGGCCCCGGCAATGAGAGGCGTTGGCTGTTTCTACACTACAGCATCGACTGTCTAAACTGGTTCCCAGCCGGCTGCGTCGCAAGATGGCCGGACCACATACATCGCAGCTTCATGTATCCCAGCGCGGTTGTAGATGGCGAAGATCTGGTCATCTTGTCCAGAACGAGCAAAAACTCCGGCGATCAACACGATGCGGACCTGTGTACCATCCACAGAGTGAGCAATTTCAGGAACCTTGCCATGAATTTACATGGTGGCGCATTGCACGGAGGTTGATTTTTTTCACAGGTGATCTGCCTGCCAAACCCTGAATAAAGGGACGTCTCATGAATCCCGTGAATTATGCCAACATTGCCAAACGATTCGACAAAAACAGGAGGAATCTGACAAAACCCGATCTGGACATCTAGCGGATGTTGAAGGGCAGATCGTCTTCCTGCCGTGTGCTCGACGTGGGATACGGAACGGAAAATTACCTGGAAATGCAAGCGGGTTGAAAAGGACCTCCGCAACGATCCCAACGCGACCCTTCCCCACAACATCGCACTGCTGACCTGTATTGCGCGGACAACAGAATGACCCGGACCCAACCCTTGGTCAGACGGATCCGCACGAGGAGGTGGAACTACCAGGTATGTACCACATGTCCCTGCTGAGGGAAGGCAAGCATATCCACCACGGAACATAGGCTCACCCCCGCTACATATCCCACCATCAATCCGATGAATAATGGAAGACTTCTGCGATATAGCTGCACACCACCGAGTCCAAGCACAATGGACTTCACGACCCAGGCAATAAAGAAGGGTGTGGCCAAAAAGTTGGTGTTGATCATGCTCGATGTGACAAATCCAATAGGGTGAAGCCGCCACCAGACGAGGCGGCTCCGCAGAAAAGTCAGGAGGCCCATAATGGCCGCGCCAATGCCCAGAAACATCAGCCGATCCCAGCTGGTTGTGAACGGATTCTTCACTTTACTCAAAGTATTTGAGAAGATCGCTTTGGGGTTCCCGCCAAAGAAGGGTGGAAAACCATACGTGTTGTATGCTCCGTGGGCATAGGCCAGCTTCAGCGTGTAGTACAGACTTGCGGCGAGACCCACCGCAGCGGCCAGAAACACAATGGGCAACAGGCGCCTCCGGTTGATAGATATCGTATGCCCCAGCCGTGCTACGTGAGCCATTGGGGGTATGAACAACCCCCGCAAATAGTTGATAAAACTGTACGAAAGCAGAATGGAAGTGATCCCTGGTCCCGTGATTAGATTCGTACCGAGAATATTCATCACAAAGACCTGAGGGCTGATGGGACCCCAGGTATATGGCACCCCACCCTCGACCACCAGTCTCGCCATGCCGATGTAGAGGATGAAGGAGCCCGCCAGATAGATCACAACGGTCAGCACGCCCATACCTGACCAGAACAGCCAACCTGCCAGGAACAGAACGCCCAGGCCCCCTCCGAAGACAGCGGTCCGGTAGGACATCATTTCTTCGCTGTCGTCCACCTGGTCGTCCGCATACACCGCCTTCCTGAATACCCCCTTGAGATGGTCCCGCGCAATATAGAATCCCCAGGCGACCATGAAGATCACAGCACCGAATCCCTGCCAGCCGATCGCCGGGGGCTTCGTACTGAAAGCATCTCCCCCCGACCCGCTTATTGCATACCCGAAACGTGCAAACAGAGCCCCTTCCGCGACATTCAGGAAGTAGAAGAACCAGACACTGAACTGGACATCCGTCGGAGCCAGGTAGCTGAACCCCATCGTATAGAAATGGAAGGGGTTGATCACCACGCTTCGTGAATCCTTGAAAAGTTGGAACAGCCTGACCCAGGGGAAGAATCCCTTGATTGGGAAAGTCGGATAGATCCAGGACATGATTTCGATGACAAACAGGAGAAGCGCAGTTGCAAATCCAATCCAGAAAAGTCGATTCCTTCCAATCGACCTGATCGAGGACTCCTGTCCTCCGTCCCCCACCATCTCCAGAGTCACGTAAGCAATCGGGTAAACCAGTCGCTCGTTTTCCATCCACTGTTTTCGCATTACCACCATGATGCAGGCAGATACCCAGAGCAGAACCAGAATGAAGGCCGACCACCAGAAGAGCGGTACTACCCACATCCCCCAGGGGATGACCGGGTCACCTCCGGATCCTTCGAAAAACTGCCTCCAGATCGCGTCGCTTCCTCTTGGAACAAGCCAGTTAGGCAGGTACGGATGGAAGTACTCCGCCCATCGATTCTCCGGTGTCGCGAAATAGTAAAAACTTGAAATGATTCCGAGCAGATATCCAACAATACCGTCCACGGGCAGGACGGCGCCCACAAGCCCGATGCAGGTCACAACGATCAGCTCGTCCCGGGAAAGTCCCCTGCCAGATACCCGCCGGATAACCGGATTCAGTATCAGCAAAAAAATCAGCAACGCGAACAGCGCCAGCGGGAAATGGCCCATCGTGAGCCGCGACGATCGCGCGTGCATCTCCACATAGGTGGACCAAACGCACATTACGGCTACCACCGCCAGTCCGATCACCACTGCTCTTGGAGTCAACCCGGTTTCAGTCGTGGTCATGTCGTGTCTCTATTCCAGCGATCAATGGTCCAGCACTTAGCCAAGCCTGTGCCTGAACCACGAATTCACTTTCTTTGTCCACCAAAAGTGATTGGCATGTTACTCGGGGTATCGCATAGCGAGTTTGTGAATTTCATAGCTGAATTCCAGAAATTTCTTCTTCCAACGCCTGGCGGAGGACGGAGTGTAATCGTAGAAGCCGCTGGCGGTTTCCACACCCTTGGCTCCTGATTTTACGAGCTTCTTCATCATCTCCGGTGTTTCTGTCTCATTGCTCAGTTCCGGCCACAGGTCATCCATCACAGTCTTGTAGGCCGGCACACCCGTGAGGTCCATGAATCTGAACGGCCCCGCCAGTGTGATCCAGTAGCCCAGATCATTTCTTAGAGACCGGTCCACATCCTCAATTGTGCAAACGCCCGACTCTACAAGATGGAATGCCTCGCGCAGCATAGCGTAGAAGATCCTGTTGGTAATGAATCCGCGAATATCTCGCCTGAGCAGGCCGGGTTCCTTCCCCCATTTCAAAGACAGGTCTCTGACCCATTCTGCATACGCCATTCGGGTCTTGTCCCCACAAATTATTTCGAGAAACCGCAGCACGTGAGCGGGTTCACCCCAGTGAAGGCCCATTACTCTGGCGGGCAATTTTGCGCCATCCTGCAGCCTCGTAATGAGTATGGCCGACGTATTGCTGCCAATCACGCAATCGTCTGAAACCACTGCCTCAATCTTCTCGAATACTTCAGCTTTTACCCTCTCGTCCTCAACCGTCGACTCAACAACCAGATGTGATTTTGCCAGTGTGGCATAGTCTGCAGACAAGGACAGGGCCTTGAGGATCACCTCCGGCGATCGCCTGCCCTTGAGCAAACCTTCCTTTTTGAGCCCTTTGAGATAGCCCAGCAATCTTCTTCGAACCGTTCGTCGAGTATTGGCGCTGCGGGTTACTCCTGCCACAGGATGACCGGCGGCCAGGAGACACGCAGTTATGCTGGTCCCCATCAAACCAAGCCCGACTACCCCAACTGGGATCTTCCGAGGATCGAGGTCCTGGATATCAGTCTTGGCAGAACGGGATTGAGTTCTTTTTTGTACCTTTCCCACACCTTCCTCCTGACATTCAAAATCATTATTTTCAATTATTTGTATCATTTCCGTTCATCCGGTCCGCGAGCAACCGATCCCAATCAAGGTACGACCCCGCGACAGCAATCGCAATCACATTGCAAGGGTGGGAACTCACAAACCGCAGAGAGGATGAAGTGTTGACATTCTTTTTTCAAATCGTAAGATTGTCCTCGCAGCTGGCCAGGACGAACCCAAGCGCCAAATGGCCACGCGACCGATGCTACACCGGTGCGACGAAACTTAACACGACCACACAATAGATTATTCAACGAACGAGATGCTAGCTCACGTGAGCAGAAGCTCGTCCAGGGGCTCAGCAACTGAACTACTCCGTAGTGGCATCTGGAACCGAACAACGGCAAACACTTTTCTAAACCTGAACCCAACGGAGCAATCATGAGACTTTCGGCTGTCGCAATCCTCCTGATGGCCATACTCGCGTCACCCACTCGTGGTACGGAGCCAGACTCGAGCGGCGAGGCCTTGTATCAAGAATTCTGCTCGAAATGTCACGGAAAAAACCTGGAGGGGGGCAACGCACCCAGTCTGGTTGATGGTGTGTGGATGTATGGGTCCAACAAGGAACGCAATATCACATTTGGAATCGCCCAGCAAGGCATGCCTGCATTCGAAGGGCTTCTCTCGAAAGATCAGATCAAGGCGATATCTACATTCATATCGGTATCCGCGAAGTCGGCGGGTGCAACGAAACCACCAATCCCGGACACACTCCTTACATACGATTACGCGATACGGGTCGAGAAGTGGGTGGAGGGTCTTGAGATCCCTTGGTCGATTGCATTTATCGATCCCTCTACAGCCCTGATCACTGAACGAAAGGGCAGGCTTCGAATTGTAGAGCATGGCGTTCTAAGGACCGAACAGGTCAAGAACACGCCGTCCGTGGTAACCGAGGGCCAGGGCGGACTATTGGATGTGGCGGTAGATCCGAATTATGTTGAGAACCCCTGGATCTATCTGGTCTACAGTCATGTCCTGCCTGATACCACGAAACGCAGGCCACCAGCCATGACTAGAGTTGTTCGTGGCAAAATTATCCAGAACACGTGGCGGCAGGAGGAAGTCATCTACGAAGCACCTCACGAAACATATCAGACGAGTCGACATCACTATGGCAGCCGAATCGTGTTCGACAAGACCGGCGACCTCTACTTTTCTGTTGGAGACCGCGGCTACAGCAAAGAGGCCCAGCTCCTCACCCGGCCGAATGGAAAGGTGCACCGAATCCATTCGGATGGGAGAATACCTGAAAGCAATCCCTTTGTTACCACTAATGGCGCGCTGAAATCGATCTTCAGCTTTGGTCACCGAAACCCTCAGGGTCTCGCCGTTCATCCGGAAACCGGGAGTATTTGGAGCGCCGAACACGGTCCTATGGGAGGCGACGAAGTCAATATTGTTGAATCTGGCCTGAACTATGGCTGGCCCGAGATAAGCTATGGCAGGAACTACAACGGAACACCTGTATCCAAATACGAGAGGCTGCCCGGAATGGCCCAACCGGTTCTGTTCTGGCGGCCCTCGATCGCGGTGTGCAGCATCGAGTTCTATACCGGAAGCAAGTTCGCCAAATGGAAAAACCGATTGCTTGTGAGTGCGCTGGCCTACGAAGAGGTTCGCCTGCTGACCGTCGAAGATAACAGGGTGATTCACCAGGAGGTCATTCTGAAGAATTCCGGCAGGGTGCGAGATGTTTCAGACGGACCCGATGGATCTATTTATGTGGTGCTGAACAATCCGGGGATCGTCCTCAGATTAACCCCAATCCTGGAGGACGATGGGTTTTAGTCATGCGATCCACACTCAATAACTTATTCCAGAGGGTAACCACGTGGCCAAATTTCCGGTATTGGAAACATCAGAATTTCTCGCGTTCATCGCAGACAACTCGGGTCTCGGAATTCACAGAGCAGGATACAACGGAGTCGCCTCCCTGATTCCGAAGAGAAGTCCCAACAACATTTTCGTACCCACTTATGCGGGAATGAACTATGAGACCATCAACCTCACAGGGCTTACGCCATATGTTGAGAAAACCGGGATGAAATTTGAGCCCAGGCGTGAACCCATGCACGTCGAGCACGCAGACGATAAGCAGGTGGTACTCGTTCAGCCCGAGACCTCGCATGCGCACGTAAGTGCAAGAATTACCTTCTCTGTAGAAGAACCGAACTACTTACACCAGAAAATCGAACTGATCCCACATCGCAGATTCCATCCCGACGGCGAATCCTGTTCGCTCAGCAGCTTGTGGGCAAGCTATATGCATATGCCTGCCAACAGGAACATCTACATGAAGACCGAACAGGCTGAAAGCGACCTTAAAGGATGGTACGCCCTCACCAAGGAAGGCCACTCCTCTCGCGACCTTTTCGTTCAGGGTTTGCCGGACAATCCCGATTTCACGGTGGCCGACCATTTGAATCAACCCGCAGACGGCGGAAGCCTTGAGATAGGCGCTCCTGACCTTTCCGCGACCCTCGAACAAGGTCTCCCCTTTTACTACGGTCTGTATCACAAACTGGTGTTCCTGATGATGTTCAAACAGGCGGAACAGTTCAGGCTGGCCTATTCACCCTGCGGCGGTGGGCAAGAGCCGGCATGGAGCCCTGCGTGGGACTATGTCCTGAGGATGGAGGATGTAGAGGTCGAAACCACCTATACCTGGGATCTCTGTCTGTGCGTAAAGCCATTCGATAGCAGGTCCGACATCATGGAGGAAGTCAGGGGATATCGCGCGAAATAGGTTGTACGCTTCACGAAAACCAAAAAGGGGAGACCACTGGTGCGGTCTCCCCTTTTTGTTATATCTCATTCAACTGCATCATTTCCCTACGTTCTGAGCCTCCAGCGCGTCCCTGTAATCCTGGGCAAAAGTGAGGAAATCATAGAATCCAATCCGCCCATCGTCGTCCAGATCGAATCGTTTGTAGGGTGTTTGGGGATACGGCATGTTGGGCAGCTCTTCGTGCCATCCGGGTCCGGTGTCATTCTGTTTGAACGCCCGGAGAAAGATCAGGTAGTCCACAAATTCCACCTTCCCGTTCCCATCCAGATCGGGCCACTTCTCACCCTTTGGATCGATCTGGGCCTTCGCCAGAACATGAATCCCATGTTGTTTTCCGTCCGCGGTCAAATACCACACGTGAACCGCACGGATAACGGTACCATTCGCAGTTTCTTCTGAGGGAAACTGCCCTGTGGTGCGCATCATCAGTCTACCCAAATAACCTGCGCCGGCACCGGAACCCCCGCTCAAAGTACCCAGCCCCAGCTCTATGAGACCAGGTTTCAATTCCTCTTCCTCCTGAATCAGGACGGTACCATTGATAAAGGAACCGGGCTTCCAGCTATCGGGAATGTAAGTGATCAATCGGGTATCGAATTGAAGCTGAACCTTTACTGCCTGAACTGTTGGCAACTCAGTAACATACAGCTCAACCGGAATCTCCTGACTCTGATCGGACTCCGTGAGTGTAAGTTCCTGGTTCCCCGGGGCTGGATCCAGATCCATGAATACTCTTTCCGGAATGGCGATGCCCCCTTGTACCTCGAAAAGGATATCACCTTTGGGATCGTTACTCAAAACCCTCACCCAGCCTGCAAGGGGCTCACCGTCCAGGGGGGTATAGCTAAGCGCCACCGTGCGGGTTTCTCCGGGAGACAGTTCTGAAACCGAATCCGGAAACACCGAAAGGTGACTGTCCGGCATCACAAAGCTGAAGGACAGAGGCGCAAGGCCTGTATTGCTCACATTCAGAGTTCGGACACCTGTTTCGCTAAGTACCACAGTTTCGAAAAGCACAGAGTCCTGAGATATTGCAATCAGGGGAATTCCGACCAGATTCCCCCCCCTGTCATTGTTCTCTTCGTCAGACTCGTCGACGTCCCCTTCCACATCCAGTTTCACAACCCAACGGAAAGCCTGGGACAGGGACACAAAGGAAAATGAAGGCAGCTTGAAACTAACTTCCGCAGACACCGTGGAATCCACCTGAACCAACCTGTCTATTGTCCCGTTGCCCATCTTCAGACTGTCGTTGGCGCCTACCAGATACACCTCGGCAACGAACGGATCAATCACGGGACCGTCTCCAATATTTCCTACATCGAAGGATATCGTATAGGTCTCCTCCCTGAACACCTCGGAGGGACCCACCGGATCAGATGAGACAACCAGATCCGGCGGTACTACACCAACTGCCAGGCTGCCTTCCGCCCCTGTCAACCCGCTGGATGAGGCATTGAACCACAACAACCCGGGTGTCACGCCGGATGTCAGAAGAAAGGTGTGTGTGCCATTGCTGACCGTTGCCGTGTCCGTCCCGGTGCCTGCGCCAGATACGAATAATTGTATCAGGGTCGTGTGATCGTCCACTGCAAGGTTGCCAAACATGTCAACCACGTTTATGGTCACCTCTCGGGAGTATTCGCCGTTATCTGCCATTCCCCCCGTATCGTAAGACATTTCCAGCAGGGCTGCCACTCCCGCGACGGTGATAAAGCTTCCCGTTGCCGGAACCAGATCGGGAGCACTGGCCGTGAAAGTAACTTCACCTGGCATCGAAGTAGATGCCACTGGAAACACAGCGGTTCCTGCGATTACGATCGCCGTCCCACCTCCCGATCCTTCACCTGCTACCAACAGGCTGACCTCCGTAGAATTATCAGACAAACGGACATTACCGGAGGCATCGAGCACCTGAACCCCAACCTCCTTCACAGACTGGGCATTCGCTGGAATGGGGTCTGGGTCGAACACGATTCCCAACCGATCGGGCGCACCCGCCCCTGACGTAATCGGTGATGAAAGAGTTGTGGGCAGATCCCCTTCCAGGCCGCCTGCCTCATCATCCGCTGCCAGCATAAAGACTTCCATTTCCGTAGCAGATGTGTAATAGAGCGCCGGGAAGCTCGCCACGCCGTCAACTGCGGTAGTCGCATTGAATTTAAGCGTCCCTGATGCGGTGGTAGACAACGTCACAAGATCCGAAAAATCTATGTCAAGCACCCCCCGATTGTCCTGCCCCTGCACCATCACTGTGGTCAGAAACACCTCGCCGCTGATGATTCCCTGTGGCTGGACCTCGAAAACAAGCTGCTCTGCTTTCACATCACTCACCAGGACCACGGAAGTGGAGGTACCCAGATCCCCTTCTTCACCGCCCGGCAGATCATCCGCCGTCAGCGTGAAAGGTTCTCCATCGCTCGTTGCGGTATATGTCAACGAAGCAAATGTCGCTACACCAGACACGGGTGATACGGTATTGTTGCTCACCGTGCCCAACCCCTGTGCGGTCAGAGATACGAGATCGCTGAAGTCCGTGTCAACGAGTCCATCGGCATCCCTTGAAACCAAGACCGGCTGAACCCCGAGGGGATGTCCACTTGTCGATCCTCCGGGCTGAATCAGGAAAAGCAGCTGCGTACCAACCACATTGCTGGTGAGCGAGTTCGAGTCGATGGGCGGCAGGTCTCCCTCCGGTCCGGTGGATTCGTCATTGGCGGAAAGCACAAGCGATTCGCCATCGGCCGTTGCACGGAAACTCAGATCCGTGAACAGGGCAACACCATCAACCGCTGCCACAGACTGACCACTCAAGGTCCCCGAGGCAGTCGTCGTGAGCGTGATCGTGTCAGTAAAATCTACATCCAACGCCCCACCAGGCGTCTGCGCTACCACCACCGGTTGTGTAGTCAGGGGGGCACCGCTGACCGAGCCTTCGGGCTGGATGATGAATACGAGCTTGCTGGCAACGATATCGCTCAATACAGGATTTGAAACCACTGCTGGCAAATCGCCTTCCACGCCACCGAGCAGATCATCGGCAGACAGGGTAAATAATTCGTTGTCTCCCACCGGCGAGTAGGTCAGAGACGTAAAGGTCGCCACGCCACCGACCGCAGGTTTCACCTTATTTGAAATCGAGCCATCGCCCTGAACGGTAATAGTGATATTCTCTGAGAAATCTACGTCTGTGATCCCGTCAACGTTCTGGGCGGCCACTACGGGTTGCGTGGCCAGAATTTGACCGTTTATCGACCCCGCCGGTTGAACCGCAAACACCAGTTGGGTGGCCACTGCATCACTGGTTGTCGCATTGGAGCTCACAGCAGGAAGGTCGCCTTCCACACCCGTCGGCTCATCATTTGCAATCAGGGCGAAGGACTCATGATCTGCTGAGACAAGATGGGTTAGTTGGGTGAATGCAGCTACGCCTTCCACTGCAGAAACCGAGGCACCTGTCAGACTGCCCCCGCCGCTAATCTGGAGGGTCACCGTTTCGGTGAAGTCCACGTCGACCACACCACCACCATTCTGCGCAACCACAAGAGGTTGAATCCCCATCACCTGACCGCTTACCGAGGCACCAGGATGGATCAGAAAAATCAGTTGTGTCGCCACAATATCGCTGATCACTGCTGTAGAAGTAACCGACGAGAGGTTTCCTTCGAGACCACCATCCTGATCATCCGCAGCCAGAACGAACGATTCATGGTCCCCTGTCGGGGTATAGGTGAGATTGTTGTAGGTGGCAATTCCCCCTACAGCCGCTTTCACGGCATTCGTCAGAGCGCCTGGACCATTCACAGCAAGCTGAATGGTTTCAGCGAAATCTACATCCACCAGGCCATCGGCGTCCTGAGCGGCCACCACAGGCTGGGTTCCGAGAGATTGCCCATTCGACGAACCCGCCGGCTGGACTACAAAAACCAGACGCGTGGCCAATACGTTGCTTGTCACGCCTCCCGATACCACGGGGGACAAATTTCCCTCCACACCGGTAATCTCATCATCTGCGGTCAGGGAAAACGACTCGTGGTCGACCGTTGCGGTATAAGTCACATCTGCGAAGGCAGCGATACCCAGCACGGCCGCAACAGAATTCCCGGACAGCGTTCCCGCTGCAGAAGTGGCCAATGTTACTGTATCTGAAAAGTCCACATCCACAAGTCCGTTGCCATCTTGCGCAACAATCATCGGCTGAGAGGTCAAGCGCTGACCACTCAGAGATCCTGAGGGTTGTGCTGCGAATACCAGAAGGGTGCCAACCACATCGCTTATCAGAGACGCCGAAGTGACATAAGGCAAGTCACCCTCTACACCTCCTACCTGATCGTCTGCAGTGAGTGAAAAAGATTCGCCGTCCGCAGTGGCGCTGTAATTTACATCGGAAAATGTGGCCACACCAGCTACGGCAACCTGCGTATGGCCGGAAAGGCTACCTGGAGATCCTTCCGTGAGTGTTACCACCTCGTTGAATCCCGTGTCAACCAGACCGGAAGCATCCTGAGCTACCACAGCAGGCTGCGAAGCCAGAGGATCGCCGCTTACCGAACCCGCAGGCTGTATACCAAATACGATCTGTGTGGCAACCACATCGCAAACCACCGAAGAGGAGGTTACGGCGGGCAAATCTCCCTCGGTCCCGCCGCTCACGTCGTCAGCTACCAGAGCAAACACTTCCTGGCCCGTAGTGGCATCGTAGATCAGATTTGTGAATGTAGCCACACCGCCAACGGGTGTGACGGTATTGTTCTGAAGGCTTCCGGACGCACTTTCGCCAAGGGTAACCGGATCGGCGAACCCGAGATCCACATTCCCGTTGAGATCCATTGCCGTCACTACTGGCTGAAGGCTGAGCTCAGTTCCGTTGACAGAACCAGCCGGCTGAACCGTGAATACGAGCTGTGTTGCCACCACATCCACAGTAGCCCGATCTGCATCGTTTCCAGTAACCGCAGTCCCAATACTACCGGAGCTTGTCGTCACCCCGCCTGCTGGAAACCCGACCGTGAACCCGTGACCGTCCGTAACCTGTGTGTTCATTTCTGCAGAAACGATGTAGAACCATTCCGTGCCGCTGGGCGGAACGCTGGGTGATCCTAATACCAATGTGACAGGAGATCCGATCTGAATGGATTCCTGGCCGTACACCCCAATTTGTGTGTCGCCCCCATCAAGGACATTGTCAAGACTGCGATGGATTTGAAGTTGGAAGAAATCGGATTGTGCAAGTCCGGTAGGAGAAGAAAGATCTGCCAGAGTCACTGTAATCGCGTTCAGGCTGGAAGTCCCGTCACCCGTAATACCCACATTCAGGACTTGAATTTGTGTACCGGGCGAAAGTGCTGTCACGCCCGTCAGGCCAGTCGCCTGCGATGACTCCCTGGCGGGAGCAGCTACTTTCCGCACCCTTCGATTGCTTGTATCCGCAATGTAGACATTTCCTTGCGTGTCACCATATACACCTGCTGGCCTGTTCAGGCTGGCGCCTACTGCGGCGCCTTCGTCGCCACTAAACCCGGGGATCCCGTTTCCGGCTATGGTGGTGATAATCCCGGAATTGTCTACTCTGCGAACCCGGCTGTTGTCTCTGTCTGCTATGTAGAGGCTGCCGGAGGCATCCACGGCTATTCCGGATGGAAATGCCAGACTTGCCAGCGTAGCCGCGCCACCGTCGCCGGAAAACCCGAAACTACCGTTCCCTGCCACCGTGCTGATGTTTCCAGAGACATCGACCATCCTGATCCGATAATTGAAGCGGTCTGCGATATAGATGTTGCCCTGGGTATCACCCGACACTCCGGCAGGAAAGGCAAGATTCGCTGAAGTTGCCGTACCACCGTCACCGGAATACCCAAAACTGCCTGTCCCTGCAAGCGTGCTGATTACTCCGGAACCATCTACCATCCGCACCCTGTGGTTTTCTCGATCGGCGAAGTAGATATTCCCTGCCGGAGAAACATAGATCCCTGTCGGGAAATTGAGACGGGCATCCGATGCCGAACCACCATCTCCGGAAAATCCTGCATTCCCATCCCCTGCCACGGTGGTAATGGTGCCAAAGCTGTCGATCATTCGTATACGATGATTGTTGGTATCGGCAATGTAGACATTCCCTGATCCATCTTTGGCAATGCCGGTAGGATCAGCCAGGGCGGCGTTGATCGCCGGTCCCCCGTCTCCCGAAAACCCTGAACTGCCATTCCCGGCCAGGGTCGTTATGTTCCCAGACGTATCGACCAGACGAATCCGACGGTTGTTCGTGTCTGCAATGTAGACATTTCCCTGATCGTCCACGAAGAGACCCGCAGGATCGGCCAGACTGGCATCTGTGGATGCACCCCCGTCACCCGCGAACCCGAAATTTCCATTTCCGGCCACGGTTACGATGCTCTGTCCAGAAACGGAACCAAACAACAACAGCACAAGTACCATTCCAAGCGCGCTAATCCGCAAAGCTCGGATATCCAAACCGAAACATTTGATCATCTGATCACCTTTAATAACAAAGAGTTATCGCCTGTTAAGGAGCCAACCGCGATCGAAAAACAAAAGCACGGAGCACTCCCTCGGGAGAAGTACGCGCGATCACCCCAGGACCAACAGGGGATCGAATATGTGTGCAAACAAGAAATTTTGGGAGATTACAACAGATGTGGGGATTGCGTTCGGATCTTCCGGACTACCTTGCCAGTCGCAAAACGGTGGGGTACCGATATCGACTCGCCCGGGGGGGCAGTGGTGCCTCCCCTTCCGGTCCTTCCGAACTATCAGATTAATGATAAGCCTTTGTTTTTTTTGTGTCAGGGTAGAATTTGGATGCGGCTCATACGTTTGACTTCTCAAAGTCTATTCACTATATTAATTCGTCCGCATGGCTTCATTTTTGAACATTCCTGGATCCCAAACAAGCGTCAGCTCACCATGTCCTTTCGCCTACCTTTCATCAACCTGGACCCTTCCGAGCAGTCCCGATTCCTTTACTCGCTTGTGGGGTTCGTGTGTGTTGCATCTGCCGCGCTGATCGCCCGATCGGTGGGTGATACCCTCTTCCTGACCCGCTTCAGCATCGACTATCTCTCCTACATGTATGTGGGCACAGCGATTGTGGTTATCTGTGCAGCTTATGCGTATGCCACATTTGCATCCCGCCTTTCCCTCGGCCGGCTCATTGTTCGCACGTGCCTCCTTCTCATTTTTCTGCTCATCGGGCTTCGATTTGCTCTGATACAGCCCTGGGGGGGATATCGTATCATCGCATATTTCCTGAGCGATCTGGTCGTCAATGTTCCGATGCTGTTGTTCTGGAGCTTTGCGGCTATGTTGTTCAACCCGCGCGAGGCCAAGCGGCTCTTCGGCTTTATCGGGGCGGGAGGAACCTGCGCCTGCATTGGCGCAGGTTTTTTGGTCAAACCCTTTGCAGCCCAGTTTGGAACAGAAAACCTGCTCCTGCTGATCGCCGGGTTTTTGGGTGGGTTCGCCCTGGTCGCTTCGAGATTATCGAATCTGGAGGCTGTAAGACTGCAGCCTGCCTCCGGGCAGGGCACCGCCTCGGCCAGAACAAATTACACCAGCTTGCTGAAGACACCACAGATCAGGAATCTGGTGTTGCTGATCATCACGGCCACCTTTACGCTCACACTGGTGGACTATCAGTTCAAAGTTGGCGCGAGACAGCACTACTCGGGTTCTGAACTTGCCGGATTTTTTGGTGGGTTCTACGCATACGCCAGCGTCATAGCACTTGTTTTCCAGCTTGTCCTGGTGCACTATATCCTTAAGAAGGGGGGCGTGTTTCTAGGCCTGGTCATCCTTCCAGCTGGAATGGTAATTGCATCTCTGGGCACAGCCATAACGGGTGCTTTTTCCTGGATCGTGGGCACTAAGCTGCTGGTCCAGATCCTGTTATTTACGGTGGACATGGCCGCCATGCAAATGCTGTATCTCGGCGTAGCCCAGCAGTCTCGAAACCAGGCCAGGGCATTCGTAGAGGGAATCGGTAAACCGCTTGCCATGGCGGCCACAGGAGGCGCGCTCGCGGGCCTTGCGCATCTTGTCGAACTGCACCACCTTGCAAGTGTTTGCGTGGTGGCTGCCCTCATCTGGCTGATCCTGTCCCGCTCAAACTTCAAGTCGTACGTCTCTGCCCTTTTGGGCTCCCTGGGCTCACACCGCTTTGACCCTACTCAGGAAACCGCTCAATTGCATGACAAGGCGTTCGAAGACCATCTGCGTGAATCTCTTGGCTCCTCCTCCGACGAGGAAATCACCTACCTTCTGGGTATCCTGGGGGAACTGGACCATGTGGACTGGACGAAGGAGTATAGGGAATTGCTGCACAGAAATAATCCTGAGATCAAAATCTCGAGTTTGCGGTATCTCCAGGAACACGGGGACGATGCAGATCTGCGCCTGATTCTGGAGCTCAGGTCCGATCCGGAACCCGAAGTCAGAGCGGCCGCCATTTATACCGCAGCTACGATAGGAGATCAAGAGACGACGGAGCAGATCGAGAACGATCTCGCCGATCCCGATCCCACCGTAAAAGGGGCTGCCGTTGCCGCCTTGATCAACAGCGGTGATCTGGACAACCTCTTGAATGCAGGCGTTGTACTCAAGGAGATGTTAAACTCGGAGCATGTTGAATCCAGAATTGCGGCGGCCGAATCCCTTGCGCATGTAAAAACGGAAGGACTTTTCCGTCCGCTGATTGGTCTGCTTCAAGATGACGACCCAAGGGTTATTCGGGCTGCTCTAGAGGCGTGCGCCAAACGGTCTGATGATCGCCTCATCCCGGTGATCATCCCCCTCATCGCAGATCCTGCGGTAGCCGCTGCGGCCTCTGAGGCTCTTGTCTGCTTTGGTAAAAAGATACTGGATCATTTACTGCCGTATCTCGAACTGCACCGCATGGACGGCTCCTTCCCTGGTGCGGACCGGGTTCCGTCCATCCTGGCCAACCTGGGACACCTCGATGCAGTCCCATCTCTTATACAGGCGTCTTCGGAAGCCGCGGATCCCAATATCCAGAAAGAATCCGTACGCGCATACAGCCAGCTGCTTCAGACTGTCCCCACCATCAAGCCATATCTGGAGGATCTACATCGTGTGGTTGCCAAACAGCTCCAATCCGCAGCCAAACAGCAGAAATGCCTTCAAGAGGTGTCCGAGCTGGAGGATGCTGAAATCCTGCGCGATGCATTGAAACAGGAATATGACGTGAACCTTCAGGGGGTATTCACCTTACTGGATGTGAGCATACCAGGGGTGGATATGGAATCTTTGTACCAAGAACTACATTCCAATAAAAAGGAGAGTCGCGCTAATGTCCTGGAGATACTGGATAACCTGCTTAAAGGGGAAACCAGGACATCCCTTCTAAACCTCCTGGAACCAAAAAAGCAACTGGATACCAGCAGTCCTTTCGCCCCGTCCTTGCGGGTCACGGAAATACTCGAGCAGGGCGCGGCCGACTGGGTAACCATTGGTGCGCTCTATACCGCAGCGCAGCAAAATCTCAAATCCGCTGCCCCAATGATACCCAGATTCCTGGCTCACCCGAATCCCGTGGTGCGCGAAACTGCCCTTCATTCCTACTCGATAATTGATCCATCCGAGAAGTTCGAGAAAGCCTGTACTGAATTGCTCACTGATCCCGACGTTTCAGTGAGCAGTCTGGCCAGATCACTCCTCAATGATCAGAAATCAGGATGAAAAGACCTTGATCACTATTGAGAAAATACTTTTCCTTAGAAACGTTCCCCTCTTTGCAGGCATGCTACCGCGCGAACTGAGCCATCTGGCCGGTATCGCAGAGGAGGTCGTTTACTCAGACGGCGAACAGATTATCCTGCAAGGCGAACACGGAAGCAGCATGTTTCTGATCGTGGAGGGTGGCGTAAGAATCCATACAGAGACAGTAGATCTGGCCGTACTGGGGGAAAAGGATTACTTTGGGGAAATGAGTATTCTCGATGGAGAACCCAGGTCCGCTTCTGCCACAGCAAACACGGATTGCATGCTCTTGCGAATCGACCAGGAGAATTTCCACCGGATACTCGCAAATCACTTCGATGTCGCACTTACGATCATACACACATTGACCCAGAGACTCCGCCAGGTGGAATCACTGAAAAACAATAACTCACCATCCGAGGAGAACCCGCTCGATGCTTAGCCCTGCTGTAATTCGTTTTATCAGGTGTGGGTCTGTGTTTCTATTGGCTTGTTTTCTTACTACAAGTCCCTCTACCCTCTCTGGCCAATTTTCGGACCTGGGCCAACCTGCACTCGCCCCCCCCGCCTTCACTTTGAAATCGCCATACAAATCATTGGCCAAAACGCGTCAACTTTCGAATTCCATCACCAACCAGATCGCTCTGCATCTGGATTACAAAGAAAAGGATGCAGAATCCGACAACTGGAAGATGTTAGACCTCTCTGATGTAGAATCCGGAAAATATTTTGCAAAAATCGTGGGATCAGGTGTTCGCCGAACCATCGAAGTAGCCATAATCTCAAACCCGCAAGGGGGCTACAACCTGACGATATACGGACAAGAACTATCTGAAAATGTCCCACCACTTCCAAATCCGGATCTGGTCAGTCTCCAGACATTCTCCCAGTCCAAGATATCCAGTATCGAGTTCGACTTGCAGGCCACCAGCCCGCAGGACCGTGGTCACCAGATTTATCACTTCAGCTACGTACAGAGCGACAGGGCTATCGCCGTGCTGAAGACACTTGGCTACACGGCCATAGAATACAGCCAGAGTCCGGGAGAGAATCCTTACGAGCGAATCTACACTGGCACCAACTATCAGACTTGGGTTCTTCCTGCCATAATTAAGCTGATCGACTCCCCTAAAACCAGTCTGATGGAACCTCCGCCTGCCGGTGGCGGCTACCAACAGCAGCAGTCGTCCCAGTATTCCGCAGTACCAGATATTGGGGGAACCTTTCTTCATCAGATGACCTCCGGCGAACCCCAGCAACGCGTCTTGATTGTTTACGACAGGAACGATCCTGAATCCCTGGAGAAGTTGCTGAGCCTCCTACGGGAGAAAATCGATCTTCCCGCCAGGCAGATTGTCATTGAGGCACTTGTTATTGAAATCAACACTGACAAAATAAAGGATCTCGGAATTCAGGTTGGTGGAAACAAGGACAGATATGGCGCCTCCTTCGAGTCATTCGGCGGGCAGCAGCCATTCACATTCGTTTTCGGTCAGAACAGCAGATTCGATGCATTTGGTAACCCCCTAAACGCGTTTGGGGACTTGTTCTCATTTCGCAGCACCATAAGAGCTCTCGTCGAAACCGACGACGCCGAAATCCTCTCCAGCCCTTCGGTTCTGGTGCTGGATGGCAGGCAGGCCCGCATACAGGTAGGCCAGCAGGTCCCGGTTGTTAAATCGACTTCTACAGGAAATAGTATCATCCAGTCCGTGGATTACTTTCCTGTTGGGATCGTCCTGAATTTGCGCCCCCGCATCAGTGAGGATGGTTCTGAAGTCACCATGCAAGTGGAAACCATCGTCAGTGCGGTTAATCAGTCGGCAAGTGCGCAGGCAGGCGACGTCTTCTTCGCGCCCACCGTGGACAACCGGCAGGTACAGACATTTGTAAGGGTGGCAGACAACACCCCATTCATTATCGGCGGACTTATTTCAACTGATAGGCAGGAGAAACGGATTGGCATTCCCATCCTGTCTCAAATCCCGATTCTGGGCCTGCCTTTCCGACGGAAAGTAATCGAAAACACCAAGAAGGAAGTCATTGTGGTACTCACACCTCATGTGGTTCCACTTGAGGAGAAATCCTTCAGTTACGTCATTCCCAAGGATTCCAAGATCTTCGATGCCTTCGGCAATCAGCTGTTTCGAAATGCCTACCGTGTCCGGGACGACGATATATTCGATCTGAGATTTCTATACGAAAGCGAAATCTTCAAGCATCTCATGACCAGATTGAAAAGTTGGGTCACCGAAGATCCCAGCATAAGGAACGAAGGGACCTATGCAAGTTTGTTGAATGGACGCTTACCGGGGGAGGAAATTATGGTGCGCAGGATGTTGTGGGAGATTGTCCACAAGACGGGTTACGGGAAGAACGTGAGCCCAACCAGGATGATCCTCCTTGAGGACCTACCATCTGCCCCGGACAGCAGCGGATTTCAAATTGCATTTCTCCACAACCTCTTCGACCACCAGAACCACGATAACAACAAAACCCTTGTTTTGACCTTCGATGCCCAGCAAAAGGGAACGCCTAAACATCCTTTCGTGCCGCCTAAGGCGAAGATCTCATACCAGAGCGACTATACATCGCCCGGAAGTTATATTTCAGATCTTATGCATGGGAACAAACGACAGCCAGATGGTTCTCCGGACAAGTGGACGGTTTTGTTGTCCAATATTAAACCCAGGGGCGTGCGGGGCGCCACCGCCCTGGAGGTGTTACAGAGTGTGATGGTCCTGAAACGAATTCTTGCACTCAACACCACGTTGCCACTCAGCATTAAGGAATTCAGGGTAGGTCGCCAAATCATCTTTCCAACCGAACAGGATTTGCAGCAACGTTTTCACATCATTGATAGAGATGCGGCACAATTCTTCTATCAGGTAGTGCAGTACTATCCGGAATTTGAGAAAACCTTTAGCAGGGAAACGCAGCGAATCACCGGGCAGATGCTGGAAAGAGGGGTTGCCAAATAAGGGAATTCTCCTCGTGACTTCTTCTGGCAACATCGCTCATGCGAACGCGATCATTGCATATTACAAGCGGGTGGCATCGATATATGATGTCACCCGCTTGTTTGTTCTATTCGATCGAAAAATCGTCATCGATCTCCTGGCTCTTCAGCCTGGAGATTCCGTGCTGGAGATCGGTACTGGCACGGGCTCGTACCTGCCTCAGATTTGCCGCACTGTCGGACCTTCAGGGCACATCACAGGTCTGGACTTCTCCCCAGAGATGTTGGCCGTCGCGGAAAAACGCATTCGCCGACAAGGACTGAGAAATATCGAACCAATCCAGGCAAACGCAGAAAACTACACCCTGAAAAGAAAATTTCAGGCAGTGCTTTTTTCCTACAGCCTGGCAATGAGACAGCGGCAGAACCAAGCGCTTTCCGTTGCCATTTCACACCTTGCACCAGGGGGCAAGTTTGGCATTATTGATTTCGGCAATTTCAACCGATGGAGTATGCTATCAAGCTTGTCTAAAAAGTGGCTGGCGAAGCATGGCGTTATGCCAGTCGATATCCCACGCATGGACCACAGTATGTCGCATACCAGGACTATACACCGAAGGGGAGGATACAATTTTATCACGATTGGGGGGAAATGACATAGTGGGCGTTATCGATCGCCATCCTTGTAGCATTTCTGAGAATGAGGGGCGTGGTGCCGGCGGGCAGTGAGGAACAACGATAATGTTTTCAGCGTAGCGCCTGTCGGTGCGCCTACACGCTTAAACCATCCGACCGACCCCGATTCTTGTGTGAAACACCTTGAGCCCCAAACCGGGCTGAATGGATTCCCAGTCGGCCATCAACTCGCGCAAGGGCGTCCTCAACTCCGCGTGCCTCTGCGAGCCCATTGCCAGGACTTCTGCCAGTCGCGAGGCGCCATCGCCCGTTAGGGCCTCTGAAACACCCGATGCCACATCCAGAAACTGGCGCATTTCCATCGCCTCGAATGTCCCCAAAATCATGAAGACGAACCTGCGATTGTCACTGTAGAATTCAGAATCTGAAGACACTGTGTCCACCAGAGTCTGTATTAACGCTTGGGCGACACCGTCCTTCTCGATGCGTTCGGCAAAGATCTCCATCACGGTCCGCTTCCGTTCTCTGCGCAGAATGCCCGGCCATATGTCCCTATAGGTTCGGCTGATATCCTCTTGGGCTGCCGCAATGGCCAGGAAAAGATCGGACTGCTCAAGGCTGCCAAAAAGGCGAAAAACCCTCGGCGCAGGGTCTCCCCAGGCTTCAGGAAACGCCTCCTCCATCAAGAATGAAATCACTTGCTGGGCGTGATCGTCTACCTGAAGCATCCGGCTGATCATTGCATCTTCGATTCCGGCGTCCGCGCCGGCAAAAAACCGCAGAAGCATTTTTCTCCATGCGTCTTTCGAAAGAGGCATACCCTGAAGCGATTCCATAACCAACTCATGCTCAGGTCGCTCAAGCAGATCGACAGCTGCCTCCGTTCCAGCCAGGGCAAAAGCGATCGCCTTCTTAACCAATAGGTCGGGTTCCTTGTCAACACAGCAGACGAGTCGATCCGTCAACTCCTTAAAACGGTCAACCGCCCCGTGATACCCCAGAATCTGAGCGGCCGTTGCACGCCGTGCCGGGTTTTCGCCGCTTTCCACCACCTGCAGGCAATCATGAGCGATGATTTGACGCAGATCGAGGGCCTTAAGTGCCTTTACCGCCTTCATCCTATCCAAGGTGTCCGAATCTTCAGAGGCCCTGTCGATCATCTCTGACAAATCGGGGCTGCCTGTCCTATTCAATGCCTCTCTCCCCCACAAATTACGATTTGGTTCATGCCCGCTTCAGATCAAGCATCTCCACACCATCCAGATAGGACTTCCCTTCCCAACTGGCCAGGGTTGAGATTTGACCCAATACATCCTTCACCTTCTGGCAGGCGTCTGAAATTCGCACGACCGCCTCCTGGGCGTCGGGGTTCCCGTCCAGCATGCCACGAAGCCGGATCAGATCTACACTGCCCTGAATGACCATCATCGGGTTATTGATTTCGTGATTTGCGGAAACGATTGTGGCAAGCACACCCCGAAGGCGTTCATTCTCCTGCCAGGAAAAGAAATTCCTGAGCCGCAGGCACAGAATGGATATACGGTCAGGAGTTAAAATATCTTTGCTCAGATAATCTACCACCCCTTCTTCGAGGCCGCGCTTCTCATCTTCTGACGTGTCTTTAACCGTGAGAAAAATGGCTGGGATCTTGGCAAGCCTGGGTGTTTCTCTGACCATCGCCAGGAGTTCAAGGCCGCCCATTCCGGGCATTTGTACATCCAGCAGAAGCAAATCCGGTACATTGCTCGCAAGGATCTCCTTCGCCTGGTTCGCTCCCGCAGCGCACAAGACGTCATATCCTTCTACTTTTAAAATCTGCTCTACATACAACAGCGTCGAAACATCGTCATCAACCGCAAGAATAAGCTTTCTTGACATGAACGCCAGCCTCCTCAATGGCCTGTGTTGTTTGTGGGTTCCACTGGCAGCAGAACCCTGATCAGTGTACCACCCAATGCCCCTGTTTCGATCTCAATACGGCCCCGGTGGGCATCAATGATTCGCCTGCAGATGGCCAGTCCAAGACCCAGTCCACCCGGTCTCCCATCATCACTTCGTATTTGGTAGAATGCGGAAAAAATCTTTTCCCGCTGATCTTCCGGTATACCCGGACCGGCATCCTCTACCTCAAACCAGGCCTCGCCCGGATTCTGCCCTCCACGGAGGGATACAGTTGCCCCCTGCGCTGAAAAACGGATCGCATTATCGAGCAAATTGCACACGACCTGGTTGAGTCGCCTCTCCTCCCCCTTCAAGGTTGCGTCCTCCAACAAGGGCTCCATTCGAATCGCAACCTGAACCGACTTCGCCCTGGAGCGATACGCCAGATCCCCACCAGCCAGCAGAAAATTCAGTGAAATCTCCTCTTCTGCATGAACCGACATCGGATCTCGATCCATGCGCGCAAGAAAGAGCATATCATCAACCATAGTTCCCAGATGCGCGGCAGACGTTCGCGCACGCATCAGTTCGGTATCAGGCCGCTCATCCAGGCCCTCGAGGTAGCGTTCCACTTGCAACAGCGGCTTTTTCAATTCATGGCGAATCATAGAGAAGAAGGCCTCCTGCTCACATTCGGCCTGGGCCTCCAGCGTTCTTCGATAGGTAATGTCCTGAAGCGTTATAACCGCCCCCGTCTCGCTTCCTTCAAGCTGAAAAGGCCGGGAAATGACGGAGAGCGGCCGGTCCAGTTCCACCTCGACGGCCAGTTCGGTCCGCAGCGCCTCTTTCTGGTTCAGACCCAGGCTCCGGCACACATCTACGGCCCCATCCTCGGATGACAGAGCAAGCAGATCCCTGGCAAGGGCATTGCATTTCAGGAGATTACCGAACTCGTCCAGCAGGATCACACCCACCGGCACCATCTCCAAAATCCCCACAACTTCCTTGCGGGTAACAGAAAGCAGTTGCCTCAACCGGTCCTGTGTCTCGAGTTCCAGAACCTGCTGGCGAACAACAGACCCTTCGGTTTCCTGGTGTCTTGTGAACTCGGCAATCTCTTGATAGGCGTCTGGATCCGGATCGTATCGGTAGATCCCTCGCTCCACACGCAGAATACCACAAGCGCAGAGGTCGTCCAGAACAGGTTGCAGATTCTGGTCCGGTTTGCCAAATCGGCAGGAGAACTCCGAAAGCGTTCCCTCTAGGAAGGGATTCCCGTGAAGCTCCGACACCAGATGTTGTTTCAGGTCCACATCCGCAGCACAGAGTCTGCTTAATAGAGAAACCATAGAAAGGTCGATCGGCAGGTGAAATCCGGGGATCTCCTGGACGCGATTTCGTAGGGGTTGCGCACGTCCAGAGGGATTCGGGGGGTATATTTATGAATATAAGACTGTCGATCCTTATTAGACAAGTCATGAATGGCTCAGAGGCGCCTCAGAGCCTTGATCTTCATGAGAAAGTGCGTAATGTTTTTTCGCCTTGAGGAGTGCTGTGCGCTTGCAGCGATAACCACCTGATCCTATGAATTTTACAGGTATTTTCACGCGTCCGAAAGGTCTTTTTGGGACCATTTTTTCTCTTGACAACCCCACATTTTGTATTATAATTGAGTTGCCCCACAAGATAGGGTCCTTTCGGAGGACCCTATCTCTATCCCCGGCCTCCCTGTGTAACTCCTGGAGACGTCTTATGAGGTGTCCGTATTGCGGAGAAACCGAGGACAAGGTTGTAGACTCACGATCCAGCAAGGAAAGCACGGCAATTCGAAGGCGAAGAGAATGCCTGGGATGTTCCAGGAGATTCACGACGTATGAGTATATTGAGGATACTCCGCTGATGGTCATCAAGACCGATGGCAGGCGTGAACCCTTCGACAGAACAAAATTATTTGCCAAATTACAACTTGCCTGTAACAAACGTCCGATCTCAACAGCTCAACTGGAAGAGGTCACGGACCAGATCGAGTCTCAATTGATTGGCCTTGGAGAACGTGAAATTGAGGCCAACGCCCAAATCGGCGAATTGGTGATGAAGGAACTGAAACGGTTGGACCACGTGGCCTATGTCAGATTCGCATCGGTCTATCGTCAGTTCAAAGATTTAAGCGATTTCGAGAAGGAACTCAGACAACTGGCTACACTCCAGTAGGAGTCATACGCTTCCCTCCACTGTTGTCTGATTACATTTCCTGCAGCAACCGTTGAAACGAGTATCTCCTCCCTTCTCCCCTGGTGGTTCGTGGTTATGCTTCTCCTCCAGGCCAACTCCCTTTTTTAAGTGCAGAAATCATTGAAGATCTTCACCTGTCCCCTCTAATAAAAGGCGAGGATTATACGCCTGGCGACCCAGGCTGTTACCTATTCGGAGGTTGAGTTTTTATGAAGCTTGAGCGCAGACACACCACACCCGGCCAGGATCCCTTAGACCAGGTCAAATATGAAAAACGGTCCTCTATCATTTCTAATCCAGACGGATCGGAAGTTTTCCGAATGGAAGATGCCGAGGTCCCTGCCAACTGGTCGCAACTGGCCACCGATATTGTGGTGTCCAAGTATTTCAGAAAAAGGGGAGTGCCAAAAACAGGCCACGAGGTCTCCGCGCGACAGGTCGTCCACCGTGTGGCTCGAACAATTCGATCGGCAGGTGAGGAACTGGGTGGATATTTCGATACGAAAGAAGACGCCGACACCTTTGAGGCGGAATTGGCTCACCATCTGGTTCACCAGATGGGCGCCTTCAATTCTCCAGTGTGGTTCAACTGCGGACTTAATCACGAGTATGGGATCAAGGGCAGTGGCGGTAACTGGTACTGGGACAGGAAACGGGAACGGATTCTGGAAACGAAGGATTCATACTCGCATCCACAGTGTTCGGCCTGCTATATCCAATCGGTAGAAGACGACACCATGGCCATATTCGAACTGCTCAAGAATGAGGCCAGATTATTCAAATTCGGATCCGGAACAGGCACCAACTTCTCCAAAATCAGGGGAAGCATGGAAAAGCTCTCGGGCGGCGGTGTATCTTCCGGCCTGATGTCCTTTCTTGAAGTCCTTGATCGGGGTGCTGGCGCCATCAAATCCGGTGGTACAACCCGACGGGCTGCCAAAATGGTATCCCTGGATATGGATCATCCGGAAATCGAAGATTTCATCGGTTGGAAGGCGAAAGAGGAGAAGAAGGTCGCCGCTCTTATGGCGGCGGGATACAGCTCGGACTTCAACGGAGAAGCGTATCAGACCGTTTCGGGGCAGAACTCCAACAATTCGGTACGCATCTCTGACGAGTTCATGCAGGCTTACCTGGACGATGGCGAATGGAGCACACGGCTGCGCACAACCGGAGAGGTTCACAAAACCTACAAGGCCAGGGATCTGATGAACAAGATCAGCGAGGCGGCGTGGGCATGCGCGGATCCGGGTGTTCAATATGATACCACCATAAACAATTGGCACACGTCTTCCAATACCGACCGGATAAACGGATCCAACCCGTGTTCCGAATATATGTTCCTCGATGACAGCGCCTGCAACCTGTCCTCCATCAATTTGATGAAGTTCTTCCAGGAAGATGGTCACTTCGACATCGAAGGCTTCCGTTACGCCTGCCGAATTTTCTTCATGGCTCAGGAAATTCTTGTTGGGTTCGCTTCTTATCCCACCAAGCGCATCGCCCAGAACAGCCACGATTACAGACCGCTCGGACTCGGCTATGCCAACCTGGGCACATTGCTAATGGTCCTGGGTCTGCCCTACGACAGTGAAGAAGGTCGATCGATCTGCTCTGCCATAACCGCGATCATGTGCGGCCACGCCTATGTAACCTCTGCGCAAATGGCAGCAGACAAAGGCCCCTTCGCAGGATATGAGAAAAACAAAGATCCGATGCTAAAAGTTATGAATATGCATCGCGATGCCGCCTACCAGATAGACAAGGATTTGTGCCCTGCGGACCTGCTGGCTGCCGCAAAAGAAGACTGGGACCAGGCTGTGGAACTGGGTCAAAAATTCGGATATCGCAACGCACAGGCGACCGTCATTGCGCCTACCGGAACCATCGGCTTGTTGATGGATTGTGATACCACAGGAATAGAACCAGATTTTGCGCTGGTGAAATTCAAAAAGCTGTCTGGCGGAGGGTATTTCAAAATCGTCAATCTTACCGTCCCCAGGGCGCTCCAGCGCTTGGGATACTCGGAAGACCAGATCGAAGACATCATCGCCTACATCTGCGGCACGCTCACACTTCTGGACAGTCCGCATGTCAACAGGGAATCCCTGAAGGAAAAGGGGTTCACACCAGAGGATCTCCTGAAAGTTGAAGCCTCCCTCTCGGGCGTCTTCGAACTCTCCTATGCCTTTATGCCCTGGGCCCTGGGCGATGAAATGATGAGCAGGCTCGGTTTCACACCCGATCAGTATAATGACAAAAACTTCGATTTGCTCAAGTCCCTCGGGTTCACCGCAGAACAGATCGAAGAGGCCAATGGCGTTGTCTGTGGCCAAATGACCGTAGAAGGTGCACCTCATATACAGGACAAACACCTGCCCGTCTTCGACTGCGCCAACAAGTGCGGCAAGCGAGGCAAGCGGTTTATCGCCCCGGACGCCCACATTACCATGATGTCTGCAGCACAGAAATTCATCTGTGGAGCCATCTCAAAGACAGTCAATGTCCCCACGGAAACCACCGCCCAGAGAATTGAGTCGTTATACGTCGAGGGGTGGCGTTTGGGACTGAAAGCCATCGCCATCTATCGAGATGGTTCTAAATTGTCACAACCGCTAAGTACCTCGTCGAGCACAGACGATGAAGGGGCAGAAACCAACGGTGCAAGCAAAGAAGCGGAAGCCGCACTGGTCTCCACCGCAACCGTGCCTGCAGAAACAGAAGCACTGGAACTTCGTGGCGTGGAGCGGCGCCTGCCTTCCAAGCGTGGAGGGTTCACCCAGGAGGCCAGAGTCGCCGGTCAAAAGGTGTTCCTCCGCACAGGGGAATACGAGGATGGAACCCTGGGCGAAATCTTTATCGATATGCACAAGGAGGGCGCCCCATTCAGAAGCATCCTGAACTGTTTCGCAATCGCAATATCGAAGGGCCTGAAGTATGGTGTCCCCCTCGAGGAATACGTGGAGACATTCACATTCACCCGCTTCGAGCCATGGGGAACGGTAGACCATCCGAATATCAAGTTTTCCACATCGGTAATCGACTACGTCTTCCGGGTGCTGGGGTATGAATACCAGGGCAGAACGGACTTCCTGCAAGTAAAGCCCGAAGACATCGCTTCCGACATCGATGACCACCATGAACTCGAAAACAAAATGGTGGCATCGAATCAGGCTGCGGCAAATGATGCTTCAACACCGATGCCGCTTGCCGAACAAGAGCCCAAATCTGAAACAGAATCTCAATCATCAGATGCTCCGGAATCCGGTCCTGTATCGGGCCCACAGGCGAACGGCGTAAACGGCGCCAAACACGTTGCGCAGGCCACCCCTGCACAGACAGAATCCGCGGATCAGCACCAGCATCAACCTCGGACCATGGTCCTGGATGAACAGCTCTCACATATGATGGGAGACGCACCCTTCTGCGACACATGCGGTCATATCACGGTTCGAAACGGATCGTGTTACCGATGTCTGAATTGCGGCAACTCCGTAGGGTGCTCCTGAACAATCTAACAAAAGAAAAAGGGCCGGAGTGCTAGCGCACTCCGGCCCTTTTTCTTTTTTGTCGTCCGCATCAGCGAGGCAAAAACTCTGCGCTGCCCTGATGGCAGGTTTTGCAAGTCACCGCGCTTCCATCCGGTGCCTGAAGACCAGCTGTAAAATGATCCATCATATATTTCGCCATCAGTTTGTGTTTTGTCGGCTGTTCAGGCGTCAGTCTGCCGTCTTCGTTCCTCACGTGACAGAAGTCACAGGTTACACCCAGATCCTGTTCGATCTGTTTCATTTTCTTGAATATATCACGCCTGGGCATGTGTTCAGACAGTGTAGAAGGTTTGGCGTCTGCAATATCTCGCGGTAGAAATCTCGCAGCGCCCTGATGGCAGCCTTCACAGGTAAGTGCTTCCCCTTTCGCGGTCCTGAGACTGTCCACAAAGTGGATCTTCATGAAAATCGCAGTCTTCTTGTTCCCGGAAGGCGCACTGAAATCGGGTTTCCCATCGGCGGTCTTCTCTATATGACAGTGTGCACACTTTACGCCAAGGGACTTCGCGATCCGCTGCATGTTTTCCTTACTCGTATCAAGAACGTGTTCCGCATCGTGAGCAACTGCTGAAGCGGCAGGAACCACCAATATCACAGCCAGCACTGCTCGCATCAAAGGCTTCCTCAACGACATATCCCCTCCAAAATTCCAGGTTGACGTCAAACCAGTTTCAAATATGCTTTCGAATCACTTCCACAATTCTCTCTGCAGCCCGACCGTCCCACAGGTCTGGAACTGTTGCCTCCGCGCAAGGCTCGGCAAGGGCAGCATCCGCGGCCTGCACAATGGCATTCGGATCGACACCCACAAGCCGGTTTGTTCCTTCCTCAATGGTTACGGGTCGTTCCGTATTTTCCCGAAGGGTCAGGCAGGGCACACCAAATGCGGTTGTTTCCTCCTGCAGCCCCCCGGAGTCTGTGAGCACCAGACGGGCACGCTTCTGAATCTTGAGCATCTCGATGTATCCCAGTGGCGCAGTCACAACGAGGTTTTGCATAGCATCTAGTGTATCCGAAAGATGAAACGCCTCAATCTGCTTCCTGGTTCGCGGATGCTGTGCAAACACCAGCGGCAGTCGCGCCTGAATCTGTGAGAGGGCACCCAGGATTCCTGCGAGTACCGCAGGGTCATCTACATTGGACGGCCGGTGGAGTGTTACAAGGCCATAGCTGCCAGCCTCCAAACCCAACCGATCCAGAATATCCGATGCGTCCGCCACAGGTTCCAGTCTCCGAAGCGAATCGATCATCACATTCCCCACCCTGAAGATGCGATCCGGCGATACCCCTTCTGCTGCCAGATTCTCATCCGCATCTGCCGACGGAGTGAACAGGAATCGGGAGAGCGCGTCCGTGAGGATGCGCGTGATCTCCTCTGGCATCCTGCGATCGCGGCTCCTGAGCCCCGCCTCGATATGCGCAACCGGCAGGTGAAGCCAACTCGCATTCAACGCACAGGCCAGGGTTGGATCCACATCCCCCGCAACCACGACCAGATCCGGATGCTCCTTTGCCAGCACCTCTTCAAATGCAACAAGCGTGCGTGCCATGCGGGCAGGGTGGCTGCCCGATCCAACTCCGAGATGATAATCTGGTCCGGGGAGCCCCAGATCATCGAAAAACACATCGGACATCAACGCATCGTAATGCTGACCAGTATGCACGAGAATGGATCGAAAGTCATCCTTCACCTTGTTCAATTGCTCGAGGACAGGCGCAATTTTCATAAAATTCGGACGTGCACTTACAACGAGCAGAATCTTCTTCACCCTGGAAATAGCAATTCCTCCTGTTATACCTTCCCCATCCTCGATCTCCCATCGACCCAATCGGGAATCTTCACACCCAGTCCATCCAGCAGCGTTGGCATCACGTCCACCACCTGCATCCCTTCCGTATCGGACAGTTTCCTGTTCATATAGAACATTGCATTGTCCACCGTGTGCGTACCTGTTACCGGACTGGTCTCCGTCAGGATCTCTTTTTCAAAACCGCCCTTCAAGTCGAAACCCTCCATGGGCACAGCAACGAAATCAGGCGATACCTCGAATGCATCCCCTGCATACACCTCTTCGCGCATCACCACCCGACGGATCACTTGTTCGCCCGTATCTGGATCCCGCATATTCATGAGCCCATCCGCAATTTCTCTTCGAAGCGCCTCGTATTCCGCTCCGGGAGAGACACAGCCATTTCGTTCACGTCCCTGCAGGCATATGTAGAATCTGCCAGGCAGCAAAGAATAGCACCTTGTTCCTGGTGCGAGGTCTCTCAGTTGCTTGGGCGACCTGTTGGCAAACTGCAGGTATCCTCCCTGACGCAGCCAGAAGTTCAGGTGAACGTCTTTTTTGAGTCTGCAGAATCCGTGGTCCGACAGGATCATCAACATCGTGTCATCCCCCAGCCTTCCGGCCAATTCACCAAGGGCACGGTCAATCCGTTCGTAGAAGCGGTAAAACCAGGGAAGATAGGCGGGGTCTTCATCCTCCATCTCACCCCAAAGAAAGTGATGAAGCCTGTCGGTGTCCATGATATGAGCCACAAACAGATCCCAATTTTCCTGGGCCAAATACTTGAACATCACCTCCAGCCGACGCTCCAGAGACTCGAATATTTCGTCCAGAAACAGGTCCTTGTCTTCACGTGCCTGCCAGGCATCGATGTCGATCTTGTATCCCATCTCCTCTAGCTCACGGGCAACCTGCAGCGGATACGTAGCCTTCTGCAAGTCCGGCGCAAGAAAACCCGAGATCAAAATGCCATTGACTGCCTTGGGTGGGTAGGTTGTGGGAACTCCCATTGAAAACACACGTTTTCCCATGGTGCTTAGCAATTCTATCCACGTCCTGGCGAGCATATTCTTGGACGAGGGAATGAACATCTCATAGGTAAGTGGAACCCGATCGATAAATCCAAAAATATTGTGTTTACCCGGATTGCAGCCGGTCACGATGGATGCCCACGCAACACTTGAAACCGTAGGGATCACAGATTCCATCTGCGTCATCGTTCCCCGCTCAACCAGGGCGCGAAGATGTGGCATTCGCCCCTCGTCCATCAAACGGGTGGCGAGCGTGAATGGCGTACCATCGAGCCCAATGACAACTGCTCGAGGATCCTGTTTCTGTGTGCGTCTGAACAGATTCATATGATGTGCAAGACCTGTAAAAAAGGCCTTTGGCCCTCAAGGATTCGCACCTAGAGCCAAAGGCCATGATCACTTCTGGATCTGATAGAATGGGGTGAGTGAGGGGACTTGAACCCCCGACCTCCTGGGCCACAACCAGGCGCTCTTACCAACTGAGCTACACCCACCACAAATGTCCACACTCCCGGCAGGACTCGAACCTGCGACCTACTGCTTAGAAGGCAGTTGCTCTATCCAGCTGAGCTACGGGAGTTTATGCATCCACTTTCGAAAACCCCGCAGGAGAGCTTCACGACTGCGAAAATCTATCATATAACCGGAAACCTGTCAAGAACAAATCAGGCAAAAACAGACCAGAATCGCAGCTCAGCCACCTGTATTCGTTCCTACCTCTTTTTTATGAAAATTGCACATGTGTGACAAGGGGCACACCTCACAGGCCGGTTTCCTGGCCGTGCAAATGTCCTTGCCGAAATCGACGAGATTCATGTGGAAAACACGCGCCTTCCCTTTGGGAATCAATGGGGCAATCACGTCGTGTGCCTTTTCCCTACCGCACTTTTCCTGGATGATTCCAACGCGCTTCAAAATTCTGTGCACGTGCGTATCAACCGCACAAAGGTCCTTGTCGAAGGCAAACGCCAGAACAATATAAACCGTTTTTATTCCAACACCCTTGTGAGCCTTCAGAGTCTCGATTGCCGTGTTGACCGGGAGGTCTTTAATAAATCCGAGGTCCAGGCGGCCTTTTTCGGCGTTGAGCCATTTGAGAAAACTCTGGATGCTCGGGGCCTTCTGATTGGCCAGCCCTGCAACCCGGACGGATTCCTTCAGGTCTTCCGGGCGGGCATTCATCACCGATTCCCATGTGGGGAACCTGCGCTGCATTTCGTTAAAGGCCCTGTCCCGGTTTTCGTCGGTCGTATTCTGGGACAGAATGGTGCGTACCAGCGAATCCAACGGATCCGGTCGTGTACGTCCCTTATCCCATTTCGCACCCTTGTGTTTCCGATCGAGCAAGCGGGCCATGTCCCGTACAACAGACTTCATCAAGAACTCGGAAAAGATTTGATGAAATTGGCCAGTCTTTCTCTGGAACCCTCACTGTATTCACAGAACATCCACCCACTGCTGTGGACTCCACCCTCCTTCTTCCCAGTCCAGATGGACTCTGCAACCAACCTGACGGGTTCCTCATTCTCCTTGATGACAATGCCTAAATTGACGTCTCGTGTCCCACCCGTTAGATCAGACAGTGAAGGAACCTCAGCGATGTCCATCCGCAGCCCTGTTTCACTGAGATCCTGGGTTTTGCAGGTCATCTGTTCTCCACCAACCACTACGAGAACGGGCACCTCTACATCGATTCGGGTTCTCCTCCGGTCCCTGCCGAAAAGCTTCCCTATCCAACTCATACTGGTCCTTTGGTCTCTTGCGCCGAATGGCTGATTGGAGTTGATTTGTTGATGATGATAATATAGGTACATCAAAGACCTTTGTCAGTAGAAATAGGACTCGAATCAGACCCCAATCCGGTTCTTTAAATTGTCCGCGTGATGTTGCTGAAATTTGATATAACTCCTTTTTTTCTTCCAACTTGACATCCCTGGGGACGATGACGATATTTATGGATACAGACCAAAGACCCCTATCAGCTGATTTTTGAAAACGGATATGACTAAAAAACGCCTTTCACAGGAAGAGCGACGGAACCAGATCATCGAGGTGGCCATTGCACTGTTCGCCGGCAAGGGCTTCAAAGGGGCGACTACCCGTGCAATTGCAAAGGCCGCAGGCGTGTCGGAAGCCATTATATTCAGACATTTCGAAACCAAAGAAGACCTTTACGATGCCATCATAACATACACCCTCGAGAAGAGAAGGCACCTGTGGGAGCAGGAAAAGTCCCCCGCGACCTCACAGGATCTCGAGTCGATGCTTCGTAAATTCGCACACAGCTATATTCAAAGGAACAGACAGGATCCCACTTTTATCAGACTGATGATGTACAGCGCCCTCGAGGACCACAAGTTTCGTCAGCGTTTTTTCGAAATTAATCGGTCACCCCTGATGAGAGCAATCCGGATGTCCCTGGAGGAAGGTATCCAGGCTGGGAATTTCAGACCCGTTGATCCTCACCTGACGATTCGGACCTTCTTCTGGTCAATGCTTCAATATTGTATCAGCAGATTCGTTGCCACCACACACCCGGTTGACGAGGACAGCGACGCAGAAATGGTGAATAATCTGGTTGGAATCTTTATGCATGGCCTTATGGAACCGGAGGGACAGCCTCTCGAGAAGGGGGTCCACCCATAGTCAGGTTACCCCATCGCCGTTTCAAGCAACTCTTTGCAGGTTAAGGATTTTTTCCTTTTGCCGATTACTAATTGAGAAGCTGAAATTGCTGCATTTCGAATTTAACCATACAGACGAGCGAACAGACCTTTGCAACTAAACGATAACACCCGACGATTTATCCATATTCTAGACAAAATTCCAATGTTTCAGCGGCTGATGCCTCGCCAGTCGCTAGAGATACTAAAAATATGCAAACCCCGTTCCTTCGGTGACCGGGAGATGCTTTTCGAGTGTGGTCGCAAGAGTACGGAAATGCACATCCTGTTATCGGGAACACTCACCATTACTGCGGCCGACGGCACGAGAATCGCGGAACTTTCCCCAATCACAAGTGTGGGTGAAATGGGTGTCATTACAGGTGAGCCGCGAACGGCTACGGTTGTAGCATTCAAGCGCGCCAGTGTCTTTGAATTGTCCAAAATCAAGCTGGAAGTCCTGCTGAAAAAGTATCCCGATATCGGATTCCTGATCTATCGCAATATCATCGGAATCCTTTCTGGCCGGCTCAACAATACGAACAAAGACCTGATCGCTTGTCAGCAGGAACTTGTAGAAATCAAATCCGCAGGGATTCTCTCCTGAACCGCCGCCGCCCTTCCACGTTCTGCCAACCATTCTTCTTTATCTCCGTATGAGTATCGATCTCCAATTTCTTGACACGGGCAAGGCGATCCGTGACCCCATCTGGGGATACATCCACATCCCCGAAGAAATGGTATCACTGGTTGATGCCCAGGAGTTCCAACGTCTCCGGGACATTTCCCAATTGGGCCATGTATTTCTCGTTTACCCGGGCGCCCGCCATTCCAGATTCGAGCACTCGCTCGGTGTCTTTCACATTGCCGGACAATTCCTTCGCCAACTCCTCAAATCCGACCCCCCGATTGATATCGATCTCGAAGACGCAAAAGTACTCCTGGCTGCAAGCCTGCTGCACGATATCGGACACTATCCGTTTTCGCATCTGCTGGAAGAGATGCAAATGTTCTTCATCGATCACGAGGAACGCAGCCGCCAGATTATCCAGGACACGTCCACTGAGGTCTATGCGGCCTTGAAGGCTTCGGGAACAGATCCTGAGCGCGTGGCCAATGTGATTGATTACCGGAATAGCAGTGTGGGTATCCCGGAACGGGATCTCAAACTCGCCCACATTCTCAGCGGCACGCTCGATCCCGACAAGATAGACTATCTTTTGCGGGATGCCCGGTACTGCGGCGTGCCCTTCGGCGAAAGCGTCAATCGCGACCGTTTGCTTGGATCCATCACTTGCGATGCCGCCAACCAGCGTCCTGCAATAACATATCGGGGTGTCTCGGCGGTTGAAGCTCTGGTATTCACCAGCTATTTGATGTATCGAAATGTATACTGGCATCACGCTGTTCGATCTGCCAACGCTATGTTCAAAAGAGGCGTTCAGGATCTCCTGGCGCATCCGGACTGCAGTCTGGTGGAAGCAGATTTCAATGGGGTTACGGAAGCGGCGCTCGTGCAGCGACTTGAAGCGGAATCGTCGAAACTCGGGATGGACCCCAGAGAAAGCATGGTGAACCGTCTCAAACGCAGGAAATTATACAAGGTTGCCCGGATATTCCTGCCAGGCGAACGACAGCAGGATCTTGTGGAGCGATTCGAGCAACTTTATTATGCCCCGGAACAGAGAAGGGAACTCGAGATTTCGCTATGTAGAGCGTTCGGTAAAAAAATCGGTCAGACCCTGCAAGACGATGAGATCCTTCTCGATATTCCAAGATTCGGCAAGAGTCCTGAAGTAGATCTCAAGGTATTCTTCGGATCTCATATTCCAACCGACAAGGCGGACCCGTTGACCTTCGATGATCCCGAAGTTTCCATGCTTAAAGAATATCTTATTGGCAACTTCGAGGCACAGGCCAAGGTCGTCCGCATCTTTTGCTCGGATAATCCTCAACTAAGATCGGCATTGAAATCCGATGCGATGGCGTATCTGAATCCATGAAAAACTGACGGTCCGATCTCCAAGAACAAGGGGCCAAGCGTCCACATCGACTTTACCCAAGTGCCTGTTTTACTAAATTCTTAGCTTGACACGTATCTGAAATAGTCTTAAATTGCGGTTGCTTGATTTTATCCTGATATCGCTTGAAATATTTCGAATATTTTGAACCGGAGGAGGGGCGGTAGATGAGCAAGAAGTACCTGACATTGATGGTAATTCCCCACAATGAGGACCGGGTTCGTGAGGTCAACGTTTCCCGGCCATTTCTTTGGGGCCTGTCCGGCGTGTTTCTGGTTTCCATCTGCGCGTTGATCTTCTACACCATCGGTTATTACATCAAGCTGCACAGAGAACTCCAGCAGGTATCGCTGCAAACCGAGAACTCCGAACTGAAGTTTCAGTTCGACCGTGTCAGCCGGGAATTGAAGAACCTGCGAACAAAGGTGGATGACCTGTCTGAAACAGACAGAATGATGCGGGTTCTTGTCAGCCTGTCTGAACCCGGTGGGGATGTGCGCCAGGTAGGTGTGGGAGGAATCTCGAATGAGGCTCCCCCCTGGGAGGCCAACCTCTCCTATACCTCCGGCCAATTGCTAACGGAGACTTATACCGATCTGGATCAACTGCTCCGGGAAGCCCAATTTCTCGAGGCCAGCTTTGATACTATCGCCAGCCGACTCACCTCCAGTGAGAAGGTTAGGAACCACACCCCGTCTATTCTGCCTCTTCCAACAAATGTAGATTGGTGGGAGACATCGCCGTTCGGGTATCGAAATCATCCCTTTACTGGTCGGCGTGATTTCCACAATGGTGTAGACTTTTCTGCCAGACTTGGCACCGACGTCCTGGCAACGGCCGACGGGGAAGTTCAGGTGGTCAACAAAGACAAAAAATTGGGCTGGTATGTATCCATTGGCCACGGGTTCGGTTTCCGAACTGTTTATGGCCACCTTGCCAGCAAGCCACCGCTTCGGAAAGGCCAGAAGGTGAAACGTGGCGATACGGTAGGCAAACTGGGGGATACCGGATTGTCCACCGGACCGCATTTGCACTATACCGTGATTCGAAACAAGCGTGCCCAGAATCCCAAGAACTTCATATTCGCCCAGAAGGGGCGCCGCTCGATTTTCTGATCGAGGTAAATTCCACAGGATCGACTACAAATAGGGAGGGGATGATCCCCTCCCTATTTGTGTGTACGGACCAACATGGCCGCACCGATCAGGAGAAAAAGCAGATTGGCTGCCCACGCTCCCCAAAAGGGAGGCAACAGGCCGTTCCATCCCATCACGCGCCCTGCCTGGATGCTACCATAGTAAACGAACGAGACCAGCAGGCAGATGCCGAGAAGGAGGGGCTTCCCCGCTCTCTGTGTTCGGGAAGAAAGCGGAATCCCGAACAGAACCATCACAAAACCCGCAAAAGGAAACGCCAGACGCAAATGGAGCCCTACCTGTTCACGTGTCGCCTGTTCTCCATTCCTCATCTTCCGTTGGATAAACCTGCCCAGTTCCCGATAGCTCATCTGATCCACGGGTCTGCTCTCTCTGGCCACGTCTTCCGGGACAAGCGTGATACGCTCTGCACGGAAAGACTTGAACCCTGAGACCGTCTCTGCTCCAAGCTCCGTAAAGGATCGGATTTCGCCGTCTTTGAATGTCCATCCGCCCTCTTCCCAGATCAACTCCTCTGCCCGGATCTTTTGCACGAGCCTGCGTCCTTTATACCGGTCTAGCGTAACCTGCTCGCCTTTCATTTCCGCACGCAGATACCGGCCAACGGAAAGGATCTGTCCATACTCGTCTCGCAGCACAATCTGAGACAGAATCGGCTTTTTAAAAACCAACTTCCTGCCTGTCTCCACGTCGAACCTGCGTCTGTTGGCTCCGGGCATGACCCAGTCGGTTAAAAAGAACGCACACGCGCATATCAGAAGAGCGGCTGTAAGAACCGGACTCACCAGGCGATACAAACTCGCACCAGCAGCCTTCATGGCAGTAAGTTCTCCGAATCTTGCCAGTCCACCAAAACAGAACAGGCTGGCCAGGAGCATAGCCATGGGCAGGATCAGAACTGAGAAGTATGGAATGGACCAGAGGTAAAACATCCCAATCGCTATGGGACCAGCACCCCGGTCGATGAATGTACTCAGGCGACCCGCCAGATCCACTACGACGAAGACACACACAAATCCTGTGAAGCACAGCACGAAAAGCTCCAGGAACTGGCGTTGGACATACAGGCTCAATACTCTCACCGTCGCCTCCAGGCAGGTCTCCATTCGAATACCGTACCCACTGCGATCCAGCCGCCTCCGGCCAGAACGAAAATGTTGGGACACCACATGGCGATCCAGGGTGGAACGAACCCCCTGTCTGCCAGCGTCTCCCCCCCGATCAGGAAGAGCCACCACATCAGGAAAAATCCAATACTGATCCCCGCGCCCACAGCAGGGCTTCTGCCGCGAACTCGAATGCCCAGAGGTGCACCCACCAGAACAAAAACGATACAGGCCACAGGGATGGACAGTTTCTTGTGGATTTCAACCAGATACCGGTCTGCCTGTCGTTTCTTGTGCCCAATGATTGTGGCATCGGTCTTGATGCGTCCCAACAGATCCAATGCGGCGCCATATGGCCGGGAAACCGGAACTGCGCCCAGCAGAATCTTTCTCATCAGGTCTGCACCGTTTTCTGCGCGTTCCAACATCCTTGTTTCGATTTCCTCTTCGAACTGCCTCACGCGCTCCAGCATCATTCCGATCGTCATCTCACGATCCGTTCTATAATGGGAAATCGTCCGAGACAGTCTGAGGCCGGCCTCTCCCAGTCTCAGGATTTTGCGATCGAACGCGGCCTTGACAAAAACCTCCGGATCTTTGAGATCTACCCTATGGAATTCCCCGTTCCTGAGCAACAGACGGGCCTCATCATTTTGGTCCTGAAACCGAATCTCACCCTCTTCTGCCATAATGGTCACCGGGAAACCACCCGGCTCATACTTGTAGATCAGGACATCTTTTAGTATGGACGTCTCGGGTTCAATATCTCCAATAAGGATCTTGTAATTGTCGAAATCCTGAATAATGACCCCCATCTTGTCTTCGAGGGCAACAGCAGGGCGCTTCCTCTGAATGTCCCCCATCAACATTCGGCCTCGATAGTTGAACTCCGGAAGTATTCTGTCATTGAATAAAACCAGAGCGCCCGCAATCAGCGCGCCTGCGAGCAGGACAGGCCACACCACCTGCTGGACGCCTACACCCAGCGACCTGAGGGCCGATATCTCATTGTCTGCGCTCATCCTGCCAAAGGCCATCAAGGTCCCTACGAGCACAGCCATCGGGATCGCAAGCGCCACCATCCAGGCAGTATTCAAAAAAAACAGTTCCGCCACCACCAATGGCGGAATGCCTTTTCCAAGGATCAGATCCATCTTCTGGAGGATCAGATCCACCACCAGCAAAAACATGATGACACTGAAGCTGAACAGGAACGGCGATACGTGTTCCTTCAACACGTATCGTGCGAGAACCATTGCAAGACTCCTGAGGGAACCATATGATTACAAATGAGTTGAACTAATAATCCACCAGCCTTGAAGCCGAATATAGGCCTTTTGCAACAGGCAAGGAAGCCCTTTCCCACAACCCTTAACACGGGCACAGCGAGCCTGATTCGTTTTTTTGGCTGCCCGGACACACAACATTCTGTTTTTGTTACCCTTTAAACCTTTGCACGAAGGCCTGGTCAGGAACCCGTTCCAACCATGATTTTAACTTGATCTTTGAATAGGTGTATGGTATTATTATCGCCTAACCTTTTGTCTATCCACACTTTGATCCCGAATTGTCCGCCGCAAATTTTGTGATTCACCCCTTCCCTTCGAGCGGACTTCTGAGACGTCTTTTATGTTCCCATGCAGTCGTTTAACGCAAACACTCGTGCCGCCGGGCCGATTGCTCGCCCCCTTTGTATGGTCACTTGCCTTCCTCTCGATCCTGTCTTCAACCGCCGGGGGTGCTTCGCCCTCGATTCAGGCCTCTTTGTCTGAAAACGGCCTGGAGGGTTTCCTGCTTCCCGGGAAGGAACTTTCCTTCTCACTTTCAACCGCCCCTCAAACACTTCTGAAAAACAGACGAGAATTCCAAAAAGTCACCATCCGATTGAAGGGTGGTGACGATCACACGTTTGTATTCCAGAGGACCTTAGGCGATCACGAGACAGGGCCACCGATCCTACTGACGCTCAGTGACTTCGCCCATTATAAATTCCAGGCGGACCTTCCCCGGCTGGCAGAGAAACGCCTTGGGGAAAAGGTCAGAGAACGTGCCGGAGAAGGTGGCGGACTTGTCAACATCAAGATTCCAGTAAAGGTGCCACGCGGACTGAGCGCAATCACCGGAGAGGGTGAGACAAATATCAAGATCACAGGTTCCCGTCGAATCGACCTGTCTGGGCAGAACCAGTCCATTGCCGGGCAGGCACAGAGCGCTCGCGCCAGAACCGCACAGGGATTCACGATCAATTTCCAGCAGGAATCTCAGCTCAATGTCCAGGGAACTATCGGCGATCGAATCACACTGAATCTCCAGCAGGACAGCCGGGGCCAGGTAGACATTGGTGAGTCTCTCAAACTGAGATACGACGGAGATGAGGACGGCATTATCCAGGAGATCGAAGCAGGGAGCACATCTTTGAGCCTGCCAGGGACGCGCCTCATAGGGTTCAGTTCACCCAACCGAGGAGGCCTGTTCGGAATCAAGGGAAAGGGCAGGTTGGGCGGACTCGATGTAACCGTGGTAACCACGCAAGACAAGGGTGCGAACAACCGAAAGACTTTTCAGGGGCAGGCGGAGGAAACGGCGAATGTGATTCGGGACTTCGAGTACGAAGAAGATTTATATTTCTTCCTCGACAGGGTCCACCGCGATGCCTACCCCAACCAACCCGCCTCCAGCGACCTTGTTGACATCAACTCCGTCCGCGTTTTTCTGAATGACTTCAACGACATCAATGACATTGAACAAAGGGCCAGCGCGGGGGTGGCATTTGCCATCTGGAACAGTGATGGGACCCCGAACGAATCTGTGTCCAGGACACAGAATGGCGGCATTGAAGAAGGATCGTTTCACGAATTGAATCGTGATGAGTTCCTCGTCGATTCCAGAGGCTATCTGATCATGAGCCGGGGTAAAGTCAACAGAGGGTTTGCACTTGGCGTAGCCTACCAGACCAGCGACGGCCGCACATTTGGCGATCCGAACTTTATCCAGGATGTCTCGAACCCTGATTTAAAAATTCCGCTCAAACTCATCAAGGGTAGACAGCAGCTGCCGAATTTCCCCACATGGCAACTCTCCTGGAGAAATGTATACAGCCTGCGCGGTCGTGACATTGAACCCGAAGGTTTCGAGCTTGAAATCTTCAGGGACGTCTCCGGCCAGGAACCCGTAGACAACCAGAGCGGAACCCCCTTCCTTCAAATCTTTGAACTGGACACACACACGAACGGATCGTCCGAATCCTCCCAGCCGGACAACATCATCGACATCAACGGGGGAAACGAACTCCCCGGGCTCAATCTGGTCCAGGGGCACCTCGTCTTCCCGGCTCTCGAACCCTTTGGTGAACCTGGCGTTGGAGCGAATAACCTGGCAGACGATGCGCGAGTGCCCGAAATCTACAATACAATCAACCGCACGACTCGGTCCGAGAAAAGCCGATTCTTCATGCGCATCCGTTCGAAAGCGCAATCTACAGAGTTCAATCTGGGTTTCGGAATCATCGAGGACAGTGAGGAAGTGATCCTGAACAATCGGCGCCTCATCAAGGGTCGGGACTACAGTATCGACTATCAGTTCGGAAGCATCCGGTTGATCGGGGATGCGGCAGAGCTCGCGTCGGACCCCTCCGCCAACCTCATCATCAACTACGGATCCAAAGGCCTATTTGGTATTGGAGGAGGCGGACAGAAAAGCTTGCTGGGCATTCGGGCGGAACACTCATTCAAGGACAACGTTTCCATGATCGGGGCGACTCTGCTTTACAGCAGCCAGAGCGCAACCCAACAGCGTATACGCGTTGGTGAAGAACCTGCCAGAACCATGATCTGGGATGTGAACGGCCGATTCAGATTTCGCCCCAAGATCCTGACCAACTTCGTAAACAGATTGCCATTTGTCTCTACCAACGCACCCTCCTCCCTTAACCTCGATTTAGAAGTCGCCCAGAGCCTGCCCAATCCAAACACGAAAAATGTGGCATACATCGATGACTTTGAAGGCGCGGAAAACAGACTGGGTTTGCAAACTTTCAAATTCGTATGGAACCTGGCGAGCCGACCTACAATAGACAATATCGATCTCTCGCTGCCCAGGGGAAGACTGACCTGGTACAATCCCGTCGAGAGAGACAGGATCACGATCTACGATATACAGCCGTCTCGCGACGACATCCCGGTCGAGCAATCGGTCGTGGACATCTTGAGCCTGCGATTCGAGCCCGCGCGCACCAACGGTTTCCCTGTCATTTCCCGCAATGCATCCGGCGAAATCCCGAGGCTTTCGTGGGCAGGTATCACCAGCTACCTCGTGGGCCTGGATTTTTCGAGATCCAAGTTCATCGAGTTGTGGGTTCGCGGAAATGGCGGGAAGCTGCATCTGGATTTTGGTCAGATATCGGAGCGTGCGGAATTGCTTCTCGATCACCCGGACAACCGCCCCCCTGCCGGCGAGTTCCGCACCGAGGACCTCCCGCTGCCCGGATTTCCAACGGGCGACGACGTGGCCACACCGGAAGAGGATGTGGGCCTGGATGGGCTGACCGATGCACAGGAAGACTCCGTATTCAGGGCACTGTTTCCCTTCAGAACGGTACCGGACGACCCCTCTAGCGACAATTTTACTGATGTGGATTTCAACCAGGATGAGTTGGAATTCAGATATCCGGTTGGCTTGAACGGTACGCAGGCGAACAACCCCGAGCGTGAACAGGCCCCGGACACGGAGGATCTGAATCGCAACGGCATCCTGGACACGCGCAACAGTTATGTTCGCTACAGCATCGACCTACAATACGACCCGACGGATGTGAATCGGTCCGACAGGGGCTTCAATGTGGATACAGGGAACTACGATGGCCCTTCAGTGTTGGTCGTAGGCACCCAGTCGGACCCTTCAGACAATCCGTGGCGCCTCCTTCGCATCCCGCTTCGGGGCCAGAGGGCGCCAAGAATCATCGAGGGTTCTCCGGACACCACCTTCTCGGGTGTCGTCGACTACGCTCGCATCTGGATAGAACACGACGAGCCCACCCAGCTCGACATCTACACCATCGATATTGTCGGGAGCGACTGGCTCGAAGACGACCTGGTGTTTGGCCAACAGTCGGGAGACTTCAAGGTCGCCACCATTGGTACGGACAATATTGTGTACGATCCCCCACCGGATCTGAAACTGGAAACCGACCCGACAACCGGCCGAGAGCTCCTGGAACGGTCGCTTCAGTTGAAATTCGAAGACCTCCATCCAGGGGAAACCATCTCGGCCTCGCGGACCTTCTTCAGCGGCCAGAATTACACTCAATACGGATCCATGGGGCTATTCGCCCACGGTGGCAATTCCACGTCGGAAACCTCGGATTCCAATTTCCCGGCAAGCCCGGATTCCCTCGGCGGCTTCTTGAGTCCGGTGGAACTCTTTATTCGTTTCGCCCCCATCAATGGGGACACACTCAATTTCTACGAATACAGCAAACGCATCTATCGTGGGTGGTCCGATCCTGTCAACACCTTCGACATCGATCTTGAGTTGTTGTCGCAACTCAAGGGTCAGCTCCTGGATCGCGCGAATCAGCCCTCGTCGGACAGCCTTGTCGTTTCTCTGGTTGCCGGTGACCTTGCTGCACGTTTGATTCGGGAACAAAACAGGATGGAAGCAGATCTGGACGGGGCCACCTACGTGGTCCGGGGAAATCCCGCGCTCTCGAACATCAAGTCCTTCACCATTGGGGTGAGGAATCGCGGCGATTTCATCCTGACAGGTGAAAATGAAATATGGATCGACGAATTGCGTGTGGACAAGATCAGAAAGAGGAAGGCCATTTCCGCCCTCATCAATGTACAAACCGTGTTAGCTGATTTGGGAAATGTGAACATCAATGTGGAACGTCGCAGTGGAGACTTTCAGGATCTGCAGGGCAGAGCAACGGGAAACACCACCACGCAAATCAGTCTCGACAGTCAACTGAATCTGAATAAATTTCTACCGGAAGCCTGGAACACGAATCTGCCCATGCGATTCAGCTACAACCGGAACAGCTCCATACCCAGAATCCGACGGGGTTCCGATATTGTACTGACCCAGCAGCAAAAGACCAATGAAAGCGATATTCGCTCCTCCTCCCGGCTCAACATTTCGCTTCGGAAACGACCGGCAAAGGAAGACTCACGGTTCATCGCCAAGATCTTCTTCGACAGAATAAACACGTCATTGAACTACACGACCGACAGCTCCGTAAACGGCGCGATCACCCGGCGGCGATCCAACGAATCCCAGAACCTCAACGGCGCGTTCAGCTACGATTTGAATTGGCCGCAGCGCAACGGGCTCCAGCCCTTCAAGTGGATGCCCTTCTACCAGAGTCTGAAGGACGTTGAATTCTTTTATCTTCCCTCGAGCGTCCGTTACAACGCACGGTTTGCTCGCAATACCAGAGATCAGCGATCTTTTTCCGCCGTGGCCGGGGTGTCACCGGACACGATCGCGAATCTCAATGAAACCTTCACCCTGTCTGAAACCTATACGATAAAAATCGCCCCCTTGCGGAGTCTTAATTCCGACTATACGCTGTCCATTAATCGGGATATGAGGAATTCCTTTGCTCTCACACAGCTCCAGTTCGGGCGCGAGACGAACCGGAATCAGCAAGTCAGCTTTAACTACACGCCCCGGCTAACCCGCTGGCTCACGGTGAACACGCAGTATTCAGCAAACTACCGTGAACAGTTCGAGACAGGCGGACAGCGCACAGCCTATGGAAATGCCCGTCGAGGCCTTACGGTCGGGAACACCAACCGGATCAGCGGGCGCTTCAGTTTCAACATTCCGGCTCTGTTTCAACCACTCGCGAGAAGCCGTAAAGAAGGCTTTTCGATGCTCCGACTAGTAGGCAGGCTGGGTTCATCCCTTCAGAACGTCCAGGTGAACGCATTCCGGAACAGGGCATTCAATCTGTTCGGCCTTAGGGAGCGGCCCTCAATGAAATTCCAGCTTGGGCTCACGGACACCACCAAAGCGCAGCTCTTCAACACAGCTGGCGTTACGCGAATCAATACACGCGTGATAGCCGACAATGCCAGTGCGAACAGCGGCGTTCGCCTGCCGGCCGGATTCCAGACCTCCACGGCCGTTTCTTACAACCACACCAGGAACTTCGGCAATGCCAACACCGAGGAAGAAAAGGTCGAGTTTCCAAGCATATCGGCCGGATGGCGAGGCATGGAGAGTTTACCGGTGCTGCGGTGGTTTTTCACGAGTTCCAGCATCAATTTTACTTACAAAGAGGACAAGACAAAGCGCGGCGATGGCGGACTTGGACCGCTTTTCCTGACAAACGACAGCAAGCAGGTTGCATTCACTCCCCTCTTTGCATGGCAGGCGAGATGGAAAAACCAGATGAGCACTTCCCTTCAGCTTAGAAAAAGCAAAACCGATGATCTACGGTATCAACGTAATGTTGGCACCGACACGACAAATGTACAACCCACACTGGAAGAGCGCCTGATCGGGACAACGATCACGGAACAGTCTCAATTGAATGCGACGCTCAGATATGCCTTGAACCCAAAATTCTTCAAGAAACTGCAAAGCAATCTGGATTTTACCGTAGAGTTCGGTCAGGGAACGAATCTACAGAAGGAGATTCCTAGAAGCGCCGCCCTCTCTGACTCTGTTCAGGCGGTAATCCGTCGGAACGAAAGCACCTGGAGAGCGAGCCTGGCAGCCCAGTATCAATTCAGCAGCAAATTCACGGGCGGCACTCAATTGAGACATGACAGCAGAAAGGACAAACTGCGCGACCTCACCAACAGGGTGTGGGAATTTCGAGTCTGGGGAGAAATAAGATTCAATTAAACGCGTGCGGGAGAATCCGATGTTCACATTCAACAGGAAAGAACAACTCGCGCTAATCATCCTGAGCGCGATACTGCTGCTGGGTGTTGTGATCACTTTTCTGGAAGGCTTTCTGGATAACGGCCTGCCGGAATTCGAAGTTCGGAAGGCCGCCGTTGAAGTGCCGGAGAGAAGTGATATCAAACCATCCAAACCTGAACCACCACGCATCGTGAATATCAACACCGCTTCTGCCAAAGAGCTCCAGACATTGCCCAAGATCGGGCCTCGTACTGCCTCCCTGATCGTTGAACACCGGACAGGTAACGGCCCGTTCACCAGTTTAGAAGAACTGACCGCGGCGCACGGGATTGGATCCAAAACCCTTGAACGATTACGACCGCTCATCACCGTGACCCCCCCATGACAAGAGCCACCGGCGTCCACCTGTGCGGTGATGCCATCCGTATCGTCTCCCTGATGCGTTCGGATTCGAGTGATCATCTATGCGGGCTTTTCGAGGCCACCCTACCCTTACCCTTTTTGCCAGCCACATTGCGAGACCCAAATCTCCTGGGTCAGCTTGCAAAACACATCAGGACGGCACTTGCCACACTGAATGTTGAAACAGGATGTATTGTTCCTGCCCTGGGCAAGGAATTCTATCACATGCAGAAAGTCCCTCTGGAGGTCGCATCGGATGAAGACCGGAGGGAACAGATCTATTGGGAAGCTTCTCAGGCCCTTATTTCGCCGCTCGATGCATATTCTATCGACTACTACCCCTCAGGGCGATCCGCTTTTTGGATTGCTATTCGCAAGGAAATCCAGGATCATATAACCAGCCTATTCGACGACATGGAACCAAACCTTCACAGTCCTGTGATTGCCCCAGTCGCTTTATATGATGCCTGTCGGTCTGCCGGAATATGGACCAGGGAGCGCAATGCCGCCATCTGTCTGGACGGTTCCAGACTCTTTTTTGTGGCAGGCGATGCAAACACGATTACTACTGCGGAGACGGCGTGTATGCTGCAAGACGAAGTCGAAACACCTCCCGAAGCCAGGGCAATCAGCCTCGTGAAGGGTTGGATTTTCGGTGACCGCAGCAGGGAAAAAACCGGCTCGGTATTCAGCAAAATCCATCTCTGCGGCATACCCGAACAAATCGCCGAGCTCTCGGACCGGCTAAGTATTTCGGCTTCGCCTCAACTTACGATCCTCGACCCATTCGCCGCAATGGACACGACTGGTCTGGACACTGAATCAAAACACCTGGTCGCTCGTCAAAGTGTTTTTGCCGTTGCGGCCGGGCTGGCATTTAGAGGGCTCGAACAGGAGAACCCATGAATCCGGCAATATATCCAGGTACCTTCGACCCAATCACCTACGGTCATCTCGACCTGGTCGAGCGATCGCTAAAACTCTTCAGCCAGCTGATTGTGGCCGTGGGACACAACCCTGAAAAAACGCCTCTGTTCAGTGTGGAAGATCGCGTACAAATGATTCGGGAAGTGACGTCAGACTATGCGGAAGTGGAAGTCACACAATACAGCGGACTTCTGGTGGACTTTGTAACCGAGCGACAGATCTTTACGGTGGTCAGGAGCCTGCGCACGACCACCGAGTATGAAGCGGAACTCTCAATGGCACTTGCGAACAGACAGCTGAACGAGAATCTCGAAGTGGTATTTCTGACACCCAGTCTCGAATTCACCTACCTTAGCTCTACCACTGTGAGAGAAATTGCACAGTTCGGTGGAGAGCTTTCGCCCTTTGTGCCGCCTCTGGTGGCCGAGAAACTGCGCGCACGTTTCAATGATGAAGGGAAGGACTGAGCACTTGGACGAACGCCAATCTCATGAAATAGCAGCCAGGGTCTCAGACGCGATGCCCGGCAAACAGAACAGCGGAGACCCATCACTTTCCGAAACCCTCGCATCACTAGCGGCTGAAGTCGGCAGGATGAAAAAAAGTCTGAGCCGGATCGAACAGCAGTTAGCAAGCGACAAACGCGAGGCAACGGAACAGGCGGCGCATCCTTCTGCACTGGTGGAAATCAAAGAGCGAGTAATGAAGGAAGCCATCAGCAGCGCAAGAGAGCGACGGGCGATCAAAAAGGAAATTGGTGAATTGAGCACACAACTGAAAAACCTCGACTCCACCAGCAGATTCAGTGCCCGCTCCTCCCTGGATGTTCCTGAAGCACAGTTGCGAGTCGGCATCTTTGTAGATGTCCAGAACATCTTTTATGCGGCCAAGCAATTCAATGCACGGTTGGACTTCGAAAAGCTCCTCAAAGTGGTTGTCGGCAAACGCCGGCTGATCCGTGCAATAGCTTATGTCGTCCAGTCTCCAGAAGTTGATCAGACGGGATTTATTTCCATGCTCCAGCTGAAAGGATATGACGTCCGTCAAAAGGATCTGCGAACGAGAAGTGATGGATCTGCCAAGGGAGACTGGGACATGGGCATGGCCATTGACATCATGGAGCTTGTTGACAGGCTTGACGTCATTGCCCTGGTAACAGGCGATGGAGACTTCGTTTCTCTCCTGAACCTGGTTAAGACCATAGGTCCGCGCGTGGAGGTCATTTCCTTTCTTCACAACACGGCGAGAGACCTCGTCCAGAGTGCGGATCTGCACACGCCCATAGAGGAAGCCCTTTTGATGCGCCCGCCAAATGGTGGAAACGGAATCAATCGGGACACACCAGAGAACGCCTCGTCAGGCGAACCAGATGCGGTCAGCGAAGCGAACCCTTCCACGCCGAGTTAAACGGTCGGCCATTCAGGAACAAAGACCATGTTCATAGATCAGGTAAAAATCACCGTACAATCGGGCAACGGCGGCAACGGCTGCAAAAGCTTTCGACGGGAGAAGTTTGTGCCCATGGGAGGACCCGATGGCGGCGATGGCGGAAATGGAGGGGATGTGATCTTCACGGTTGAGAGCCACCTTGCGACACTCCTGGACTACCGGTACCGCAGGCTGATAAAAGGGGGCCGCGGCGGGCATGGCACCAGCAAGAAATGCAAAGGAAAGCGTGGAGAGCATGCAGAAATAAAGGTCCCACCGGGCACAGTGGTTCGGGATATTGGAACCGGTGAAACTCTGGCCGACCTGACAGACCCCGATTCACGATTCGTCTTGCTGCGTGGCGGACGAGGAGGCCGAGGCAACCACGGCTTCGCCACATCTACAAATCAGGCGCCCGACTACGCCCAACCGGGGCAAGAAGGGCGAGAGATGCTGTTGGAACTCGAACTCAAAATCATTGCGGATGTGGGTCTTGTGGGTCTACCCAATGCAGGGAAATCCACCTTGCTGTCCCGAATCTCCGCCGCCCATCCCAAAGTGGCGGACTATCCGTTCACCACGCTAAAACCCAATCTCGGGATTGTTTCAAGTGGAGACTACCACTCCTTTGTTGTTGCCGATATCCCCGGGCTGATCGAAGGCGCGCACGAAGGCAAGGGCCTTGGCATCCAATTTCTGCGCCACATCGAACGAACCCGGGCCCTCCTGTTCCTCATCGACGCCTCATCCGAGAATCCTGCGGAAGACCTCGCAACACTGCGAAATGAACTGGGAAGCTACAGCAAAGATCTCCTAAAGAAGCCCACCCTTGTAGCCGCATCCAAAATAGATATTTTGCCTCCCGAGGAGCGCGACAAGGCCGATCTGGATGGAAAATCCGATTTGGCGATCTCCGCCGTTTCAGGCGAAGGCATTCCAGGTCTGGTACACAAATTGGGCGCGCTGGTTCTTCAGAGCAGGCAGACAGACGTTTGAAAGAATCCTTCAAAATCTGAACCCTATATGCATGTTTCATTCCCCTTTCCATCTTCCGGATCCGCCACCCTTCTGCTTTTTCTGGTTGGCATCGCTTTTGCCCTCGTCTGAAGGGTCCCGACTCGCCTGAGTCGCATTTCCAGCGCTACACCTCCCGGATATACCCAAATGAACCAGAACCTGCAAGACTGGCTGGCACTGAGCTCGGTGCCGGGCCTCGGACCCGCTACATTTTCATCGCTCCTAAATCAATTCCATGCCCCAACTCGAGTTCTCCACGCCAAACCGGGGCAACTGTCCAGAGTGCCCTATGTAGGCAAGGAAATCGCCAGGGCGATATGCAACCAGAGGGATACCTCATGGCCCAGGGACCAGATCATGCGTGCTTTGGATGCGAATGTGCGCATCATCACCCTTTCTGATCCCGATTTTCCAGCCTACCTGAAACAGATTTATGCACCGCCCCCGATTCTCTACGTTCGTGGTGAAATCGATATATGCTCACGGCCCGCTGTGGCAATCGTAGGGTCTAGGTCTTTCACCTCATATGGAAAGGACTCGGCATATCGAATGGCGAATGAACTCGCTTCGAGAGGCATTACGGTGGTAAGCGGTATGGCGACCGGAATCGACACTTATGCACACCGTGGTGCATTGCTGGCAGACGGATACACTGCAGCGGTTCTGGGGAGCGGTCTGGATCATCCTTACCCTGCGGAAAATTTGGGACTCTTCAGAGATATCTGCGAGACGGGCGCCGCGATATCGGAATTCCCAATGGGTACGAAGGCGGAGGCGCACAATTTCCCAAGGAGGAACAGAATCATCAGCGGTCTGAGCCTCGGTGTTCTTGTTGTGGAGGCAGGCGACAGAAGTGGCGCGCTGATCACCTCGAGGCTTGCCCTGGAACAGAACCGCGAAGTATTTGCGATTCCAGGTCCCATTCACTCCGGCAGAAGTATCGGCACCAACCGATTACTCAAACAAGGAGCAGTCCTTGTGGAAACGGTAGAGGACATCCTGTCCGAAATCGGGGCACACCTCGCCCCAACAACCCGTACGGGCAAGGCCCGCCTGGTGGAGGACCTCACCGAGACCCTGTCCGGCGATGAGAAAAAGGTCTACGTGTGCCTGTCGGATGTAGAACCGGTCCACATCGATGCGATCGAACAGGAAACCGGGCTATCGGGAACCGCCATCCTGACATCGTTGCTTAGCCTGGAACTATCCAACCACGTAGAGCAAAAGGCAGGAAAGCTCTTTCGTCGAAAATACCCAACCTCGACCCGTTCCGGGCAATAAAAAACCCCCATCCACTGGATGGGGGTTGAATTCGGTATCAACCATCCTCAAAATCTCCGCATCAAACCCACAATCTTACCTGCAATCCGGAAATCGTCCTGAGATGGATCCACAAGAATGGGGTCGAAAGTATCATTTTCCGGCATCAGTCGAATCTGTAGCCCATCAAGATAGTATCGTTTGACCGTAGCCTCTTCACCGATCACGGCCACAACGATATCCCCCTGGTTTGCTGTCTGCTGATGCCTTGCCAGGACATAATCTCCATCCATGATACCCGCATTACGCATGCTCTCGCCTGACACCCGGAGCGCGAAGACATCGTCTGAAGGCACAAAGGATCGGTCTACCGCCAGCGTGCCTTCCACATTTTCTGTCGCCAGGATGGGCTCTCCAGCCGCCACACGCCCGATCACGGGAACCTCTCGCAGTTGTGCTGCACCGGGCAAGTCCCGCTCTGCGAAATCTGTCAATTCAATACCCCTGGAAAGCATTGCTCTCCGTCGGATATAGCCCTTTTTCTCAAGGGCCGCCAGGGTTGTTCTCACACCATTGGTGGATGCGATGTCGAATGCATCCATGATTTCACGAATGGTTGGGGGGTATCCTTTTCCCCTTATCGTTTCCGCAATAAAATCGAAAATTTCCTGTTGCCTGCTGGTCAGTGGTTTTCGCATTGCAAACTCCCTCTTTTTGCTTCCCGCACTTGACTGCCTGAGTTGGGGGACTCAAGAGAGCGAAAAATGAAATTCGAAGCTTCAATAAGTAGTGCTCATTTGAATATAGTGAACATTAGTGCAACCGTCAAGAAAAAACCAACACCTTAAAAAACAATGAGATCCGTGCCCTGGTTTGCAGTCCGCTGCCTGGAGCTTAGAGTCTCCGGGATCGGGAGAAACTGCAGTCCCTCCGTTCACCACCAAATTCCTTGACATGAAGCCTACGTACCTGTATTATCTTGTTCTCACAACCATTTGTAAAACCCATACTTAGTTCAAAAATGGCAAAGAAAAAACTCAAATACGCAGACTGGGTTCGGTTTTCCTGGCACGGCATTGGGCTGGACGTGCCCTCTGAATGGAACCCCGGAAAAATTTCAGGAGACCATAAGTCCGGTAACGTCCGTCTGGACGACCCAACTACCGTGCGACTTGAAGTTGAATGGAAGGAGGCACGAGGCGACGATGGTGTCGGGCTCGTGGTAGACCGGTATATCGAAGGGCTTGCCAAAGAGGCCCAAAAGGGTAAAAGCAGCCTCAACGTCAGCCGACAGACCGACTGCCCATGGCTGGACTTGCCGGAAATGACTTCACCTCAGTATTTCACGTGGGAGACGGACTACAATATTCATACCGTAGCCGCCTATAGCCCACTTTCCGATCGACTCCTATTCGTAAGAATCATGCTTCAAACGCACGAAGACCCTGATAATCTGCTGAGCAGAATACTGAACTCTCTCACGGACACACCCCCCGATCAGCCACAGGTCTGGTCCCTCTACGACCTGACCTGTACTTCGCCCGCAGGATACACCCTTGAAACCTATGAACTAAAATCGGGACACATACGACTTCGATTTATCCAGGGAACCACCTCGGTGCAGGTAGACCGCTTGAGTCTTGCTCAAATGCTGTTGAAGAATCGCACATTGACAGCCTGGTATGAGGACTTTTTCAGGAAGGATCTGAGGCACACGGTTACACAAACCTCAGACGTGGAAGTCGGGGAACACCCGGGCATCGCGGTAATCGGCAAGCCAAAAAGTCGCTGGCGTGGACTCCTTTCTCCCCTGCCCTTCTGGGGTGTACGCCCCAGACTCAATCTGGATGGCCGTATTTGGCCCTGCATGGAATCGAATAAGATATACTGCGTCCAGATCCACTGCAGGAAAACGGGAGAGAATCCGGACATCTCGGAATGCTGCAAGGGAGTAATCTGCCATTCCGCAGACGGCGGGTAAGCCCGGCTTGAATTTGGTCCATCCGTCAACCTGTTTGAGGTTGACAACAACCCGCCCGCATCCTATTTTTGATACTGGTTCGGCCTTCGAACATTCAAACTGATCAGACTTAACCTATTCTGCAAGAGGCGTTTTGTGCTATCCTTCAAGAAACAGCCAAAAATAACCCGTGAAGCGATGTTCAATTCGAAACCCACCCGCAATTCAGCACTGGAGTGGGAAATGAACGACGATGACGAAGCTTGTATCACGCTTCGTCGGGCGGATACAACGAGAGTCAAGATCATCTCGAAAATCTTCTGGGTACCTGACAAACGCACCATGGTGCTGGACCAGATCGGAACCCAGGTATGGGAAATGTGCGACGGAAAGACCACTGTGGAAGCAATGATAAAGCGCCTCAGCACGGACCACAAGCTGAACAACAAGGAGGCGGAAATTTCGCTTCTGGCCTACCTGAAGCAGTTGGGGCAAAAAAACCTGGTGGGATTCGTTGTGGATAAAAAGGATTTGGGCAAGAAGCGGCGGAAAGCCAGTGGGAAGGCGTGGGGCAGTTAGCCTCTGGCCCCCTTGTACAGACAAATTAAGAAAGGCCCTGCGGAATCCCGCAGGGCCTTTTTTGCATCGATATCTGCCAGACTCATTATCTCAGCAGTGCCTGCACACCTCCCGATCCTCCGGTGAAAAGCACCGTTGAAACATCGGCGAGTTCTGCGAGCGGCGACCAGTAAACCCCAAGGATCAGCGTCCCTCCAAAAAGAACCGCCAGGGTAACTGAAGCAAAGGCTGGGATCGTCAAAGGCTCCTGGGTGGTGGGCTCTTCGAGATACATGGTCCGAACAATTCTGGCATAATAGTACAAGGACACGGCACTGTTCAGGGCGCCCACGACAGCAAGCCAGTAAAGCCCCCCACTCACCACAGACGCAAACAGATAAACCTTCCCGATAAACCCAGCGGTCGGGGGCAAACCAGTTAAAGAGAAGAGGAACCCCGTCATTGCGGCGGCGATCCAGGGTGAGCGCCAGCCCAACCCCTTGTAATCCTTGATGTCTTCACTCCCGATCCGGTTGGCAAGGACCAGCACAACAAGAAATGCGCCAAGATTCATAAACAGATAGGCGGCCGAATAGAACATGATCGCTTTCAACCCGGCTGCACTCAGCATCACCACGCCCATCATCATGTAACCTGCGTGGGCAATGCTTGAATAGGCCAATAAGCGTTTCAGATTGTTCTGCCAGATCGCCGAGAGATTTCCAAGCGTCATTGTGGCGGCTGAAATGATGGCCAGGAGATGCGGCCAGGCGACGCCCAGCGGAACTCCGGTACCTGCAGCGTGATCGTATGCCGACAAACCGAGATAGAAAAACCTGGCCAGCATGGCGAACCCGGCCGCTTTAGGCGCAACGGACAAGAATGCAGTGACCGGGGTGGGCGCCCCTTCGTAGACATCCGGACACCAGAAATGGAAGGGCACGGAGGCCACTTTGTAGCCGAAACCGGCCATGGCAAAGGTGGCACCCAGAAACAGCGCCAGACTCTGAGGCGTTGTGGTGCTCAACTGGTGTGCGATCTCGTAAATGTCGAGGGTGCCGGTCAAACCATAAATCAGGGAGAACCCGTAGAGCATGATTCCTGACGAAACACCACCATAGACCACATACTTCAGGGCGGCTTCGCTGGATCTTCTCACCTTCTTCTGATATCCAGCCAGAACAAACGAAGGCAGACTGACAAGCTCGAGAGAGAGATACATCATCAGTAAATTCGTTGCAGAAACCATCAGGAACGCGCCCAGCACAACCGAGAGAAATATAGCGTAGAATTCGCCAATTCGTTCCTCATCGATATCGGGCGATTGAAGACCGAATATCGTCACCACGATGGTGGTGATTACAAACAGAATCTTGAAAAAGAGCGCGAAGTTGTCCAGCGCTACCATGCCAAGGAAAAGCGAACGCGGTTCCTGCCCGTAGAGCTCCGAAATCGAGAACAGGATACCTACGAGCACCAAGAGCGTAATCGCAGTAAGAAGACCCTTCTTATTCTCTGTAAGAACCAGATCCACCACGACAATAAGCAGAATTGCAGCCACGAGCAGGATTTCGGGCCAGAAAAACTGCAAGCTGCCGACATTCAGTGCCACGGCGTTCTGAACGACTTCCGATAACAAGCTGCGCCTCCTCTACCTTCCTGAACAACTGATATTAAAATCCCGCCATTGCCGAAGCGCCGAGCACCCTGGACAACTGGCCAAGAGATGCACCAAGCAGATCCAGAACAGGCGCAGGATAGATTCCGAGAACGATTACAATAATGGCCAGCGGAACTACTGTAAGTAATTCCCGCCCATTGATATCTGGCAAATCTTTCCATCTGTCATTGACGGGACCCATAAATATTCGCTGAAAGGCCCAAAGCATATAACCTGCACCCAGAAGCACACCAAGGGTTCCCAGAATCGTCATGGTCCGATGGACCTGGAAGGCACCCAGAAAACAGAGCGCTTCGCTGATGAATCCGGACATTCCGGGCAGACCCAGAGCTGCAAAGTAGGCGATCATCGTCAAAGTCCCGTAAATCGGCATATGCGACCACAGTCCTCCGAAGGCGAGTTTCCCACGCAGATCGGGATCCTCATGATCATTCGGGTAAACGATATTCCTGTGGTGCGCGCGATCGTAAATTACGCCTACGAGGAGGAAAAGCATCGCCGTAATCGTGCCGTGATTGAACATCTGAAAAACGGCGCCATTGATCCCGTGTACGGTAAATGCGGACATACCCAGCATTACAAAACCCATATGACTGATACTGGAATAGGCCACCAGTTTCTTCAGATCTGTTTGCGCCAATGCGCACATGGCCCCGTAAATGATGTTGATCACACCGATCACGGCCAGAAAATAACTGAACTCATTGGAGGCCTCAGGAAGCATCGGGTAATTAAACCGCAGAATGCCATAGGTTCCCATCTTAAGCAGCACGCCGGCCAGAATCACACTGATCGCTGTTGGTGCTTCCACGTGCGCGTCCGGTAACCAGGTATGGAAGGGGAAGAGCGGAACCTTGATGGCGAAACCGATGAACATGGCGAACCAGACCGCCACGGGTGCCGAGTAGCCAAACACCATCCCGTATTTAAGCCATTCCGAGTGGTTCGCCTGATCCATCATCACCAGCATATTGAACGTATTTTTACCCGTAGCCGGGTCCACGACATTGAAGTAGAACGCCAGCATCGCAAGGAGCAGCAGAACACTGCCTGCCAGGGTGTAAAGGAAGAACTTGATGGCGGCGTATTCCTTACGCGGCCCACCCCAGATCCCGATCAGGAAATACATCGGGAGCAGCATAATCTCCCAGAACACATAGAAGAGAAAGAAGTCCAGTGAGATGAACACACCCTGCATACCGGTCTCGAGCAGGAGGAACAGGGCAAAATACCCCTTCGCCCCTTTCTTGATCCCCCAGGAAGCCGGGATGCAAATGAACCCGAGCAGGGCTGTAAGAAGCACCATGGATACGCTCAGGCCGTCTATCCCTACAAAGTATTGAATATTGAAGGAAGGGATCCAGTTCGCCTGCACCATAAACTGCATGTCGGGCACAGACCGATCGAATGCCATGAACAGCCATACTGCAAGAATCACGCAACTCCCGGTGGCCAGAAGAGCGACCCAACGGATCGCATCCAGAGCCTTGCCGGGCAGCAGCAGTATAACCCCCGCGCCGATCACGGGAATAAAAGTCAAAAGGGTCAAAATCCACTGATCCATCCGTCAGCTTCCTCCCTCTAAATCATTCGGATCAACATCAAAACCAGAATCCCTGCCATAACAAGAACGATATATGTCTGCAGTCGCCCGGTCTGTATTCTTCTCAGGCTCGCCCCGGAACGCACGATCACACTTGCAACGCCGTTCACGAGACCATCCACCACATAAGTATCGAACAACCCTTCTACATACGAAATTCCACGTGTGAATGTGGCCGCAAAGTTCACGATCCCATCCACAACTCTGGAGTCGAACCAGTTCAGCGCCATCCTGCCGACGAGGATCGCCCGGATAAAGGTGGCTTCATAAAATTCATCGAAATACCACTTGTTGTACAATGCACGATAAAGTACACTGTTCTCCAACCAGCCATTCTCCTGTGCGATCATCTCTGCACGCCTGTTGTAATACTTCTTGTAAGCAATAAAAATGCCCAGACCTGCCACGATGAGCGACAGGACCATAGCCGGATAGTGCGCCTGGTGCGCCGGATCGTGTTCGCCTCCCGAAGCCAGCACCTCCGCTCCCACCGAAACACCGATGGGCTGTGCGTGATGTGCGTTCACTTTCAACAGGCCTTTTTCGGGTACCTGAACGAGGTGATGAAACCATCCCTCCCCACCGAGTGGATTCCAGGCATAGAAGATCCAGAGACTCAACGCGGCCAGAACCACAAGCGGTACCGTCATCACCCTTGGTGACTCGTGGGCCTCCTCAACTACCTTCTTCTCGTCGGGTTCACCATAAAACGTCATAAAAATCAGCCTGAACATGTAAAACGCCGTCAAACCGGCGGCAGCAAAACCCAGCAGTGGAATCAGGAAATGCTTTGGGTCTGCGAATACACCGTAACCCAAAGCTCCTGCCAGTATAGCATCTTTGCTCAGGAAGCCGGATGTAAAAGGCACCCCTGAAAGCGCCACAGTGGCAAGCAGAAAGGTCAGGAAGGTGAGGGGCATTTTCAACTTCAGCCCACCCATATTCCGCATATCCTGCGGGTCTTTATCGGAGTGGTGATACACGTGGTGCATCGCATGAATTACGCTGCCGGACCCCAGAAAGAGGCAGGCTTTGAATGCGGCGTGCGTCATCAGGTGAAAGAAACCGGCCACGTAGGCGCCTACTCCCAGCCCCATAATCATATATCCGAGCTGGCTGATGGTGGAATATGCGAGCACACGTTTGATGTCGTTCTGAGCAACCGCAATGGTGGCACCGAGAATGGCCGTGATTGCCCCGATATAGGAAATTACCACCAGGGCGTCGGGGGTAAGAATCGGAAACATTCTTGTGACCATATACACACCTGCCGCAACCATTGTCGCCGCATGGATCAGCGCGCTGACCGGTGTGGGGCCTTCCATAGCATCGGGCAACCAGACGTGCAGCGGAAACTGTGCAGACTTTCCAATTGCACCGCAGAACAGACACAAACCAGCAGCTGTAAGCCACCCCCCACTCAGCGTGCCATTCGCCACGCCTTCATATACACTGTCGTAATCGAACGCACCCAGGTGCCAGAAAACGATCATGATCCCCACAAAGAATCCCAGATCGCCTACTCTGTTCACCAGAAAAGCCTTCTTACAGGCTGCGGCAGCCGAGTTCTTCTCATACCAGAACCCGATCAACAAATAGGAACTAAGTCCCACCAATTCCCAGAACACATAAAGCAGAAGGAAATTGTCTACCAGCACCAACCCCAGCATCGAAAATGAAAAAATCCCGAGGAATCCAAAAAATCTGGAGTACCGGGGATCGCCGTGCATATACCCTGTGGAGTACAAATGAACCAGGCTGCTCACCAGTGTCACCACGACCAGCATGATCACCGTAATATTGTCTACCAGGAGCCCCACCGAGATCCGGGTCACATTGAGATCGAGCCACACGAAGGACTCGAGCGGAATCTGCCAGAGGGGATCGTAAGCCGTAATGGCCTGGGCAAACAAGCGAAGGGAAAGAATCAGCGCAAGACCGATGCCAATGAGGGACACCCAGTCTCCTCCGCGCGGAAGGCGACGTCCGAAAAAGCCCTGAATGACAAAGGCCAAAAGTGGCAGAAGTGGTATAAGAATAATTAGAATAATGTCTAGCGACATGTCCCCCCCAAACAACACGAGCAGCTATGAACAGGTTCCCCCTGCAGAATTTCAGCCACTGAGAGAATCCATCCTGTCCACATTTACCATCTGGTAATTCCTGTAAATATTGAGCACAATCGCCAGGGCCACCGCCGCTTCGGCAGCAGCCAGTACGATAACAAACACAGCGAACACCTGGCCGTTGATCTGCGTGTCGGAGTATCTTGAAAAGGCAACCAGATTCAAGTTGGCCGCATTCAGAATGAGTTCAACACCCATAAGCACCGTGATTGCATTACGCCGGGTTACAACCGCCAGCAGACCCAGGCAGAAAAGCATGGCAGCGACGACCAGGAAATGTTCAAGGACGATCATATTTCACCTTCTTCCTCTTCGTCCTTCCCTTTGCTGGCCAACATTGACGCGCCCAGGAGGGCTGCCAGCAACAACATACCCGCCACCTCGAAGGGCAAAACATAATGCGTCATCAGCAAACTGCCGATTTCCTTTGTGGTTGAGGCTGGAGAAACGACTTCGGGAGATGGCCAGGTCGTATTAATGATCACCATCACAAGCAGGGCGAATACAGCACCCATTACAACCACACTCGGCACGAACTGCACCCGCTCCGACAAAAGATTCAGATCATAAATCCGGTTGGTCAACATCACGCCAAACAACAGAAGGATGAGGATGCCGCCTACATAGACCAAAACCTGCGCGGCGGCCAAAAAGTCCGCCTCGAGGAAGACATAGAGCGCTGCGACGCCGAAAAAGGTGAACATCAGCGAGAAAACGGCATAGATCAGCCGGTTCGCAAAGGTCACCACCGCTGCAGAACCAACGGTCACCAGCGCAAAAACGTAAAATAGTATTGTTGAAATTTCCATAGATAATTAAATTTTAAAAGTTTAACTCGTCTCCACAGCCTTTTCTTCATCTTTTGACTCATCCGCTTCGGTCGCTTCAGGCGCTGCATCATAATCTTCTGGTCGGGCATATCTGTAAAGCAGATCCGTTCGGTCGTATACCGATGCTTCGTAATTCGGCGTCATCACCAGACACTCGGTCGGGCACGGATAGACACACAGACCACAGTAACAGCATAGCGCCATATCGATATCGAAGCGCAACAGTTTGAGCCGCTTCTTGGTGCCCTTGGATGTCAACCCGAGGTCTTCACCCGCACCCACCTTCTCGGTTTCGATATAAATACAGTCCACCGGGCATGCCCGCGCACACTGGTCACATCCGATACAGTCGTCGATATCGTTAAACAGCTGATTTCTCGACCGCTCGGGCATCTCCCACTTCTCGTCCGGATACTGAAGTGTAATGGAAGGGGTAAACAGGTGTTTGAGCGTGACGTTCATCCCGATCCAGATGGACGCCATCGAATCATACATATTCTTGAAATACTGTCCCATCTGCGTAACCTCTGAGAGATATGTATGCTTCACCTGCAATTGCAGGGAAGGCCAATCGTTATGCGGCCGACGCCCGCTGACTGCGACCTTCCATAAGGCCTTGAGCGGCAGTACGCAAGAGCAGAGCCAGAACAACGGCCATCAGCGCCATCAAAACAACAGAGCCCAACTTATCCAGCCAGTCCGGCGCTGAAAATGCCCACACGACCGACCCGATCATACAAACGAATGAGGCCGGCGTCAGCACCTTCCAACCCACGTACATCAACTGGTCTACACGCATCCTGGGGATCGTCCATCTGATCCACATTTGAATGAAAACAAGGAAAAACCCCTTGCCGATGATCCAGACGAAGCCACCCGGAAAGGTGCCGCCCCACGGCGCCTGCCACCCGCCTAGGAAAACTGTCGCGGCCACGATGCTAACAGCCATCATTGCACCATATTCAGCGATGAAGAAAAATGAAAATCTCATACCGCTATATTCGGTGTGGTAACCGGCCACCAGTTCCGACTCCGCCTCGGGAATATCGAAAGGTGTGCGGTTCACTTCCGCGAGTGAGGAAATGAAATACAGGAAAAAACCAACAAAGACAAATGGATTCCGGAAAATAAACCACTGTGTGATGCCGCCGTCCTGGGCCGCAATGATATCCTGCATACTGAGAGAGCCCACCAATGGAATCACACTCAACAACGCCAGTGCCACAGGGATTTCGTAACTGACCACCTGTGCCGCCGATCGCATTGCGCCCAGCAGGGCCCATTTGTTATTGGAAGCCCAGCCTGCCATCAGGATCCCCAGCACCCCAAGGGAGGAAATTGCCAGTATATAAAACACACCAATATTAAAGTCGCTCGCGATCGCTTTACTGCTGAAGGGAACGGCCACATAGATGGCCAGTGCCCCGGCAAATACCAGAACCGGCGCCAGTTTGAAAAGTAGCCGGTCGGCCGCGGCTGGAATGATATCTTCCTTTAGCAGCAGCTTGATTCCGTCGGCTAGGGTCTGAGACCAACCGTGCCACCCCCCCACGCGCATTGGGCCGACCCTGTCCTGCATGTGGGCGGAAACCTTTCGTTCCATCCAGACAAGGATCATGCCGAGAAGGGCGATGAAGGTCAACACCAGAGCGCCGGAAATAATTCCCAGCAGAACTCTGACCAACATCACCGGGATGCCTTGCAGGAATGGAACTTCTGCAACCAACTCCTGAGCCAACTGATACATGCGATCTCCCGGGCTTCCGCCCGCTCACAATGCTACCGGTCGATTTCACCCAAAACAATATCAAGACTGCCGATAATCGCTACTGCATCGGCCACATAATGGCCCCTGCACAACACATCGAAAACACTCATCGCTGTAAAGCAGGGTGATTTCACCCTTACACGATAAGGTACGTTCGAACCATCGCTAATGACATATACGCCCAGTTCACCCCGGGGATTTTCACTTCTAAAGTAACACTCCACATCTTTGGGTGGCCGAACATTCCTGGGAACCGCCTTCAGGACATCTCCTTCGGGGAGTTGATCGAGGGCCTGAGACACGATTTTGGCACTTTCCCCCATCTCTAGAATTCGAACCATATACCTGTCCCAACAGTCCCCCACCGTGCCCATCTCGCCCTTCCCAAAGGGGACATCGAACTCGAACCGGTCATATATGGAATACGGCTCCGCCCTCCTGATATCCCACGGCACGCCGGAACCTCTGAGATTGGGACCGGTCAGGTTATAACTGTAGGCGTTCTCGAGCGAAAGGACACCCACATTCGCCGTTCGTTCGACAAAGATCTTGTTGTAGGTAAGCAAATCATTGTATTCTTCGATCTTACTTTCAAACTTCTCCAGGAAACTCCGTGTTTTCTCCACGAAACCGGCCGGAAGGTCGTGAGAAACACCGCCCACCCATATATAGTTGTAAAGCATCCGGGCGCCGCACGTCATTTCGAACAGATCAAAAATCTCTTCCCGCTCGCGGAAGGCAAACAAAAAGGGCGTAAACGCCCCGAGATCCATTCCGTAGGTGCCGAATGACACCAGATGACTTGCAATCCGGTTCAATTCCGCCATAATAACGCGGATATATTCGACCCGCTCCGGCAGCTCTATTTCGAGAAGATTCTCCACCGCAAGCACGTAACCGAGATTGTTATTCATTGCCGCCAGATAATCCATCCGGTCGGTAAAGGGAATCACCTGCTGATAGGACAGATTCTCCGCGTGCTTTTCAAAACAGCGATGCAAATAACCGATATGCGGGATAGCCTGTTCGACGATCTCCCCATCCGTCTTGATCTCGAGCCGAAGCACACCGTGGGTGCTGGGGTGCTGTGGCCCCATATTGATGGTCATCATGTCGCTCTGGAGACTGTCATCATCTTCCAGATCAACCACAGGAGGAATCCCCGGACGTGATATGGTCACGTTCGCCTCGGGAACACCCTGGGTGACGTCCGCCATATCTAAACCTCGACCTTTATGCCGTGATAATACTCCTGAACCTCATAATCTTTTCTCAACGGGAAACCTTCCCAATCGTCCGGACAGAGAATTCTGCGGGGATCGCTGTGACCGTCGAACACGATTCCAAACATATCATAAGTCTCACGTTCGTGCCAGTTGGCCACGTGCCAGACATTTTCGACAGTCGGCACGTGGGGATCTTCCCGTTCAACTTCCACCTTCAAAGTCACTTTTTGCGCGTGCGGTGTCGAGTAAAGATGATAAACAACGGTCAAATGTTCTGGAAAATCTACTCCGCTGAGACACATCAGCGACTCGAACTTCATCTTGTCGTCATCGTGCAGGAACTCGGCAACATCTGCGATGGCATCGGCCTGTATGCGAATCCAGGGATCGACATTCTCCGTGAGATCGATTACCCGGTCTCCGAATTTTTCCTTCAGAACATCAAATATTTCCTGATCAGTCATCCGAATCATCCTACTTTGGCTATGGACTGGTGTCGAATCTTTTCCTGCAGCTTCAGGACGCCCTCGAGGAGCGACTCCGGACGCGGCGGGCAACCGGGGACGTAAACATCGACTGGAACCACGCGGTCGACGCCTTTGAGCACGTGATATCCGTGCTGCCAATAAGGACCGCCCGAGGTTGCACAACACCCCATTGCAATCACATAACGGGGCTCGGCCATCTGATCATACAGCTTCTTGAGCCGAGAGGCCATCTTCAACGTAACGGTTCCCGCCACAATCATCAGATCCGATTGTCTGGGTGTGGCGCGTGGAATCATCCCGAGGCGATCCCAGTCATATCTGGAAGCGCCTGCAGCCATCATCTCGATCGCGCAGCACGCCAACCCGAACGTCATAGGCCAGAGCGCAGAAAGCCTCGCCCAATTGACGAAATAGTCAACGGACGTCACGATCACGTTATCCTGGAAACGGCCGTCCAGCTTGCCCATATCTGTATCTCACTCCTGTTGGGACGAAATCGATCTGTTCACGCAGAGGGGAAATGAATCGGTTTAACTATACCAGCAGCACCCAAAATGTCAAGACCAATTGCCTCGAATCAGGCGACTCTGCTCGCTAGCGGGACCACGTCCTGCTGCGTGGGGATTCGGGGGCGCACCCACTCCAGCGCACCCTTGCGCCAGGCATAAGCCAGGCCGAGCAGCAATACCACAACAAAGATCATCATTGCACCGAACCCGTACCATCCGAAATCCATAGCCACAACCGCCCAGGGATACAACAGAACCACCTCGACATCGAAAATGATGAAATCCAGGGCGATCACATAGAATCGGATGTTGAACTGGATCCAGGAGCCACCGATCGGCTCCTCACCACACTCGTAGGTACTCAGTTTTTCTGGATAGGGATTGTTGGGCCGGAGCAAACTGCCAAGAAAAAGATTGAAACCGATGAAGAAAGCTCCAATCCCGAGAAAAATCAACACGTTTGCATATTGATCAAGCATACTAGCAAACCCTTCCAAATGGCCCGTATTGGTGAACAGAGTATTCACAACTCTTTGAAGCTACGTTAAGTTGGGGCGGTAAAATAGCGAATTCTCCCTGGGTATGTCAAGCGAAAAGCATCCAGGCTCTCCAATTGGCCAAAGTGGCCGTGAAATTTAAGCGACTTCTAGAATACCGATGATTCTTCCGGCCCCGTACGCCAACCGAATTGTCCGAACTATCTATATTATTATCAATGTGTTATATGTGTTTATGTTGCGGATATCCAGAACGCCAATCACCTGTCTTAACCAGCGCGTGCGATACTAGACTTTTTTGTACAATATTAATCTTGACAAATAAGTATAGTTTGGTTAATTTAGCTACGGCTTTAGCAACTGTAATACTGTGGTACCATTACCTGAAACAAAACTAATGTCGCAAACAGCGTGACATTGAAAGGAGTGCGGGATGGGTTCCGAAACAGAGGAACTTGAGGAAATTGCGTCAAGAGATTACAAATACGGCTTTGTGACGGACATCGAACAGGACTCGGCACCGCCGGGGCTCAGTGAAGAAATCATCGCCTTCATCTCCGAAAAGAAACAGGAACCCAACTGGCTTCTGGAATGGCGATTGAAAGCCTATCGCAACTGGTTGAAAATGGATGACCCGACACGTCGTGACAAGAGCCGCTTATGGGCAATGGTCGAGTATCCTGAAATCAACTACCAGGACATCATCTACTACTCTGCACCCAAGAACGCAGAGACTCTTAAATCCCTGGACGAAGTGGACCCCCAGCTCATCGACACCTACAACAAGCTGGGCATTCCACTGGAAGAGCAGAAAATGCTCGCCGGTGTCGCAGTCGACGCCGTATTCGACAGCGTTTCCGTCGCTACGACCTTCAAAGACAAACTGGCGGACCTGGGCATCATCTTCGGTTCCTTTTCCGAAGCCGTACACGAGCACCCGGACCTTATCAAAAAGTATCTGGGTTCTGTGGTCCCGTACAACGACAATTTCTTTGCCGCCCTTAACTCGGCAGTCTTCACAGACGGATCTTTCTGCTACATACCCAAAGGTGTCCGCTGTCCGATGGAACTCTCCACATATTTCCGAATCAATGCGGCGAACACCGGCCAATTCGAGCGGACCCTCATCATTGCCGAGGACAACTCGTACGTGTCCTACCTCGAAGGCTGCACGGCGCCTCAGCGTGACGAGAACCAACTCCACGCGGCCGTAGTCGAACTGGTGGCCCTCGATGGCGCCCAGATCAAATACTCCACCGTACAAAACTGGTATCCCGGCGACGACAATGGTGTAGGTGGAATCTTCAACTTTGTAACCAAGCGCGGGGCGTGCCGGGGCAAAAACTCGAAAATCTCCTGGACGCAGGTGGAAACCGGATCCGCAATCACCTGGAAGTACCCCAGCTGTATTCTTCAGGGTGACAACTCTGTAGGCGAGTTTTATTCAGTCGCCCTCACAAGCGGAATGCAGCAGGCTGACACGGGCACCAAAATGATTCACATCGGAAAAAACACGCGTAGCACCATCATCTCCAAAGGGATCTCGGCGAAGCGGGGGCAGAACACCTACAGAGGCCAGGTCAAGATTCTCAAGGGCGCGACCAACTCGCGAAATTTCACTCAGTGCGATTCGATGCTCATTGGTGACAGCTGCGGCGCCCACACCTTTCCCTATATAGAGGTTCGTAACACAAGCTCCCAGGTGGAGCACGAAGCCTCCACTTCCAAAATCGGTGAAGACCAGATCTTCTACTGCAATCAGCGGGGGATATCAACGGAAGACGCGGTATCGATGATCGTCAATGGATTCTGCAAGGAAGTCCTGGCGGAATTGCCGATGGAATTTGCAGTTGAAGCGCAGAAACTGCTGGGCATCAGCCTCGAGGGTAGCGTCGGGTAGAGGCAGGGGCAAAGGCAGGACCGTGGACCACAAGGGCAACTGCAAAACCGACGATAGACCGCGGGACCGTAAAGGCAGAGGCAAAGGCGACCACCGACCATAGACGACGGACCACAAGGGCAAAGGCAAAATCGACCACAAGACCACCCAAAGACATTATGCGATTGCTTTTGAATTTGCCGTCTCGCCTTTGACTTTCTGATTTTGTCGTCCGTGGTCTGTCGTCCCTCGTCGCTTTTGACTTCCTGATCTTACCCAGCAAAAACAGACGCAAAATAGATTACGATAGCAAACGCTGAACAAATTTCCAAACAAAGAGGAATCGAATGCTCGAAGTCAAGAATCTACACGCCAGTGTGGAAGGTACAGAAATCCTGCGAGGGATAGATCTCAAGGTGAATGCAGGTGAAGTGCACGCGATAATGGGACCGAACGGGTCGGGTAAAAGTACGCTTGCCCAGGTCATCGCAGGTCATGAGGCGTATGACGTCACCCAGGGCGAAATCTTGTATGAAGGTGAGGATCTTCTCGAGCTGTCCCCGGAAGAGCGCGCTCAGGCGGGTGTCTTCCTGGCCTTTCAGTACCCTGTGGAAATCCCCGGGGTGAACAGCGCATACTTTATGAGAGCCGCACTGAACGAACTCCGGAAGGCGCGCGGACAGGAAGAACTGGACGCCCTGGACTTCCTCACACTGGCCAGAGAAAAACTGAGTCTGGTGGAAATGGACGAGAGCTTCATCAACCGGTCTGTAAATGAAGGATTCTCAGGCGGCGAGAAGAAACGGCACGAAATTTTTCAGATGGCCGTCCTCGAACCAAGACTTGCCGTAATGGACGAAACCGACTCGGGGCTGGACATCGATGCCCTTCGTATTGTGGCCAAAGGTGTGAACTCCCTCCACAGCGAAGACAGAGCGGTTGTGGTGGTCACCCACTACCAGCGCCTGCTCGATTACATTGTGCCTGATTTCGTTCACGTCCTGCTCAATGGCAAAATCGTAAAATCAGGCGGCAAAGAGCTCGCCCACAAACTGGAAGAAAAGGGTTACGACTGGATTCGCCAGGAACACAAGACCGTCACTGCCTAAGGAGGCCAGCGGTAAATGCCACAGAATCAGGATAAATCATCATACTTGTCCGTCTTCAGGGAATTTGAAAGCGGTCTGAACGGGCAGTCTCAAAATCCCGTGCACGGCTTGCGGACCTCGGCCATCAAACAGTTCGAATCTCTTGGATTCCCCACCACGCGGGATGAAGACTGGATTCACACGAACGTTGCTCCGCTCACGAAACTCACCTTCGGTAGACCTTCTGAAACGGACATTGAGGACCTTGCCTCCCCTGTTCCGGATCTCGGTTGTCCGACGCTCGTTTTCGTAAACGGAAAATTCTCTGCCAACCGGTCATCCGCACTCGACACCCTTCCCGAGGGCGTTACCGCAACCAGTCTCCGGGAAGCGATCGACTCCGGCAACAAACAGATCATCGGACACCTGGCACAACACGCACGCTATGACACGAACACATTCACCGCGTTGAACACCGCCTTCATCGATGACGGCGCATTGATCCACGTGCCGGTCGGCAAGATCGTTGAAACACCGATCCATCTTCTGTTCATATCGAGTGGGACACAAACCATCTCGCACCCGCGTGTGCTCCTGGTGGCGGAAGACAACGCACAGGTGACGGTCATCGAAACCTATGTCGGCACAGGCAATTACTTCACCAATTCGGTCACAGAACTGGTCGCCGGAGACAATACGGTGGTGGACCACTACAAACTCGGACTGGAAGACGCCGAGGCCTACCATATTGCCGCAATGCAGACCTGCCAGGGCGCCAACAGCAATGTCTCGACCCATTCCGTATCGTTGGGCGGTCTTCTGGTTCGCAATGAGGTCAACGCGAAATTGGCCGGCGAAGGGTGTGAAGCCACGGTGAACGGATTTTATCTGCTGGAAGAGAATCAGCACCTTGACAATCACACCCTCATCGAGCACGCACAGCCGAACTGCACGAGTCACGAACTCTACAAAGGCATCCTCGGAGGGAGCTCCCAGGGTGTGTTTCGCGGCAAGATCCACGTGCACAAGATTGCGCAGAAAACCGACGCCTTTCAGACGAACCAGAATCTGCTGGTATCGGAAAATGCGAACGCGAACGCCAAACCCCAGCTCGAAATCTATGCCGACGATGTCAAATGCTCGCACGGCGTCACCATTGGACAGCTGGACGAAGACGCCATCTTCTACCTGCGCGCAAGAGGAATAGGCAAAGAGAATGCACGTAACCTCCTGGTACACGCATTCGCCAATGACATCATCAACAGAGTGAAAGTGGACCCCATCCGGAAGCACCTGGAAGGGCTTGTAATGAACAAATTCGGAAACCTCGCGAAAACGGCACTTGATTCATGAGCACAGTCCCCCACATTCTGGTGGACAAACTTTCGTGTCCACTGGTTGACCGTGCAAGTCCTTTCGATCCTTACCGGGTCCGACAGGACTTTCCCGTGCTACAACAGTTCGTTCGCGGCCGCCCACTCGTCTATCTGGACAACGCCGCGACCACGCAGAAACCCCGGGCTGTAATCGGCGCTATAGAAGCCTACTACACCTCGGAGAATGCGAACATTCACCGGGGCGTGCACCACCTCAGCCAGGTGGCGACGGACTCTTACGAAGGCGCACGCGGAAAGGTTCGCCAGTTTCTGAACGCCGCAATGGACCGCGAGATTATTTTTACAAGAGGAACTACCGAAAGCATCAACCTCGTCGCACATTCCTACGGCCGGAAAAACATTGGAGAAGGTGATGAAATCATCATCACTGAAATGGAGCATCACTCCAATATCGTTCCCTGGCAGATGCTCTGTGAGGAAAAGGGTGCGACCCTCCGCTATGTTCCCATTGACGACCAGGGTGACCTGCTGATCGACGAATTGGAAAAGCTCATCACACCCAGGACCCGACTCGTGGCGGTGGTTCACATCTCCAACGCTCTTGGCACGGTCAATCCCATAAAAGAAATTGTGAAGACCGCACACGCTCACGGTGTTCCCGTTCTGGTCGACGGCGCGCAGGCTGTACCCCATATGAAAGTCGACGTTCGGGATCTGGATTGCGATTTCTATACCTTCTCTGGTCACAAAATGTTCGGTCCCACAGGAATCGGCGTCCTCTACGGCAAGAGCGACCTCCTGGAGGCGATGCCCCCCTACGAAGGTGGCGGTAGTATGATCCGGACCGTATCGATGCAAAAATCTACCTATGCCGACCCGCCGAATCGATTCGAGGCGGGCACGCCGCATATCTCCGGAGGAATCGGCCTTGGGGTCGCCATCGACTATCTCAACAGAATCGGTCTGGACAGCGCGGCCGCGTACGAAGCGGAACTGATGGATTATGCCGACGGCGTCCTGCGTGAAATACCTGGACTCAGAATGATCGGCAACGCAAAAAACAAAGTGAGTGTCCTTTCATTCGTAATGGACGCCGCACACCCGCACGACGTAGGCACAATTCTGGACCAGGCGGGCATTGCGGTTCGCGCAGGACACCATTGTGCACAACCCATTATGCAGCACTTCAAAATACCGGCCACGACCCGGGCGGCCACCGCCTTCTACAATACCCGGGAAGACATCGACGCATTGGCCAAGGCGCTACACCACGTCAATGAGGTATTCTCCTAATGTCCGATTTGCGAGAACTGTATCAGCAGGTCATCCTCGACCACAACAAAAGCCCCAGAAACTTCAAGGCACTCGAAGATGCAAACCACTCCTCGGAAGGATTCAATCCGCTCTGTGGCGACCACATCAATATTTACATGAAAATGGACGGAGACAGAATTGCCGACCTCTCCTTTCAGGGATCAGGTTGCGCGATATCCAAAGCCTCTGCTTCACTGATGACCGACGCCCTGAAAGGGAAAACCCGCGAAGAGGCGGAATCCCTTTTCGAGCGGTTTCACGACCTCGTCACCGCTGATATGGATTCGACACCCGACACCTCATCCGTAGGCAAGCTCGCCGTATTCGCTGGCGTCCGGGAATTTCCTGCTCGAATCAAATGTGCAACGCTGGCCTGGCACACCCTGAATGCAGCCCTCAAGGGCAAAGACGAACCCGTCACCACTGAATAGCCACAACCTGCACTGGAGGTAAACCGTGCTCCAAAGACTATTGAATCGATTATACAAAAAAAACAAACCTGAGGACGAATCGACTCCGGAAACAGAAAAGGAAACACCGGCCAATGAACCGTCTGCCTCTATCGAAGCGGATGCGTTGAAGCTGCTCGACGAACGGGATTCGAAACCGGCCACCGCCCCGGTCGCTTCAACTGAAGATGGCGCAACGGCTGATCCTGAGTCGGCACCTGATGAAGACAGCGGTGAACCGATCGATCCTGAGGCAGTAAAAGAAGAGATCATCGCTATTCTCAAAACCGTTTACGACCCGGAGATTCCTCTGAACATCTATGAACTTGGCCTGATCTACGACGTCAAAGTCGAGCCCTCGGGGATGACGGAAGTCATAATGACCCTCACCTCCCCCGCCTGTCCTGCAGCTGGAATCTTGCCAGGGGAGGTCGAAAGCAAAACCAGATCGGTGTCTGGTGTAAAGGACGTGAACCTGGATCTCACCTTCGAACCGCCCTGGACGCCAGACAAGATGTCGGAAGCCGCAAAACTCGAACTTGGACTCCTGTAGCAAACGGAATTTCCTCACGACAGGAAAGAGGGACAGATGAAGTTAAGCACCCAGGAAGAATACGGTCTGCGATGCCTGCTGCAAATGGGTCGCAGGGCCGACCTTTCGGGCGACGGTCTGACGATTTCCGAAATCAGCCAGTTGGAAGGGCTGTCAATCGCCAACGTCGGGAAACTGATGCGCATCCTCCGCCTGGGTGAATTCGTAGAAAGCATTCGCGGTCAGTCCGGCGGATACAAACTTTCGAAATCCACGGACGAGATCGTTGTCGGCGAGGTCCTTGCAGCCCTGGGCGGCAGGCTCTTCAGCGATGGATTCTGCGACACCCATTCGGGTATGGAAAGTTTGTGCACGCATTCGGTCGACTGCTCGATCCGGTCGCTCTGGAACTCGGTGCAGACCGTCATCGACAAGATGCTCAACCGCGTTACCCTGAAAGACCTGATGGGCGGAGAACAGGAAATGCAGAACGGCCTCGAAGAAATGACCGAGGAACTGCTGCAGGTATCCGCCTGATCACCCTGGGAAGAGGACACTGGAATGGGCCTGGAAACCGGACTTGGTGACAACGCGATAACGACTACGCTGGACCGAATGATCAACTGGGCGCGCAAGTCTTCACTTTGGCCAATGCCTTTTGGCACGGCCTGCTGTGCAATCGAAATGATGGCCACGCTATCGGGCCGTTTCGATATGGCGCGCTTCGGCGCCGAAGCCGTTCGGTTCTCACCCCGGCAGGCGGACCTGCTCATCGTATCTGGCCGAATCTCTATCAAAATGATGCCGGTCCTGAAAAAAATCTACGACCAGATGCCGGATCCCAAATGGGTCATCTCGATGGGTGCCTGCGCCTCCTCAGGCGGTGTGTTCAACACGTATACGCTGGTCCAGGGTGTGGATCAGTTCATCCCGGTAGATATCTACGTTCCTGGGTGTCCACCCAGACCGGAAGACCTGCTTTACGCCCTGATGAAGATTCAGGACAAGATCGAAAGGGAGCATCCCACACAAGCGGAAAAGTGGTCACCGCCTGATCTCGGGCAAGCCTCCTGTTGACTTGCTCTGGAAAATGACTAGATTGGTGTTGTCGTCAACCACATCACCTTACATCGAATGTTATCACCGCCGCATCCTGTCATCCGGAGATATCTAAATGGAAATCAACGTTACCGAAGCTGCACAGAAGGAAGTCCTGAACCTGATGGAAAACCAGGAAACCCCCATCAAGGGAGTCCGCATCAAGGCAGAGGCCATTTCTCCTCTCCAGGCAAATTTCCGACTGGCGTTTGTTGCGGAAGGACAGGAAGAAGAGGGAGACGAAGTCATCTCTTGCGAAGGCTTCAACGTCTACATCGACCAGGAGGGCGTCCCGTTTTCACAGGATCTCACACTCGATTTTGTGGACAGCTTGATGGGCCGGGGATTCAAAATCGAGAACCCTCATAAAGTCCCGCCGCATCTCAAAGGGACATCGGCGGAAAAGATCCAGGCGATCATCGACGAAAAGATCAACCCGAGCGTCGCTTCGCACGGCGGCCACATCTCTCTTATCGATGTGAAGGACAACAAAGTCTATGTCCGCTTCGGTGGTGGCTGCCAGGGCTGCGGTATGGTCGACGTCACATTGAAACAGGGCGTCGAAGTCCTCATCAAAGAGGCCGTACCTGAAATTGAAGAAATCCTCGACGTCACCGAACACGCCGATGGTGACAATCCCTACTACCAGGCCTCAAAGTAACGGCCCCAGAATGCCGGCACTGAAATCAGACGGCCCAGCACTCCGCGTCGTACTACTTGCGACGTATGAGCTGGGCCGTCAACCTTTTGGGATCGCCTCTCCCGCTGCCTGGCTGCGCAAAGCCGGTATCGAAGTAACCGTAGCGGACACATCGCTCCAGCCCCTCCCGGAAGCGGCCGTCAGGGCAGCCAACCTGATCGCCTTCCATCTCCCGATGCACACCGCCACACGCCTCGCGATCCCCCTGGCCGAGCACGCCCGAGCGCTCAATCCAGACGCTCACCTGTGTTACTACGGTCTCTACGCGCCGATGAACTCCGAGTATCTCCTGGACCTTGGACCCTGCACGATCCTCGGCGGCGAATTTGAGAACGGTCTGCTCGAATTGTGCGAGCGCCTTCGATCCGAATCAACCAGCACAGGATATTCTCCCGAACCCATCTCTCTCGACCGACAACACTTCCTCACGCCGGACCGATCCGGGCTGCCCGAACTCGGCGAATACGCTGAGCTCCAGGTCACGCCAGACCTCCGGAAGACCGTAGGCTACACCGAGGCCACACGCGGCTGCAAGCACCTCTGCAGACACTGCCCCGTTGTCCCTGTCTACGGAGGAAAATTCAGAATCGTTCAGCGAGACATTGTCGTCCAGGACATCGCGCAGCAGGTGCAAATGGGCGCCGAACACATCACCTTTGGCGATCCCGACTTCCTCAACGGAATCGGTCACAGCATCCCACTGGTCAAACAGCTCCACCAGGAATTCCCCCACCTCACCTACGATGCAACGATAAAGGTCGAGCATCTCCTCAAACACGCGGAGCACCTCTCCACACTCCAGGAAACCGGATGTCTGATCGTCACCTCAGCGATCGAATCCGTGGACGACCAGATCCTGGAACGAATGGACAAGGGACACACGCGAGAAGACTTCGCGATTGTAGCCAGACTGCTGAGCGACCACGGGCTCATCCTTAACCCCACCTTCATTCCGTTCACACCCTGGACGACACTCGAGGGCTATCTGGATCACCTTCAGGTCATCGAAGAACTTGACCTCATCGAACACGCCTCGCCCGTTCAGCACACCATTCGCCTGCTCATCCCTGGCGGTTCGCTCCTGCTGGAACTGGAAGATATTCGAGAATTTGTCGGTGCATTCGACAGAGCGGGACTCGCCTACCCCTGGGCGAATGTCGATCCGCTTGTAGACGAACTCCAGAGCGAACTCACCCGGGTTGTCACGCAAGGTGAAGCCAACGGAAACCCACGCCGCGAGATCTTTGGCGAAATCCGGACGCTCGCACACGCAACCGCCGGAAGGACCGCGTCTCCGCTGAAGGAACAGGGCGCGGCGATCGCCACCATTCCCTATTTGACCGAACCGTGGTATTGCTGAGCGGAGCCCACTGAAGAGCAGTTCGCTCTTGTTTAAGCCTCACATCAGCACCCACGGAATTGTCTTTGACACAACCGTGGGTGTTTTTTTGTCGTTTGGGATTCTGGAGTGTCCCCTTAACCCGGCTGGAAAAGGCTACCTTGGGATAAAGGACGTGGACCGAAACCTGATCTCTATTGCCGAACTTTGAGATCATTGTCATCAGCCTTCAGATAATTTCTGATGCTCAATTCCAGGTTGAGAACGACCGTAAACTCCTCAAAATTTTACCAATTAGTATCAAGTTACTGTTATATGGAATAGATATTAAATATTTGTATTTAAACAACTATCTGATTAAACAAAAAGAGTCCAGTCGACTGGACTCTTCAGATTCTGTGGTTTTAGCCTGGCCTTCGCTATTCAATCAGCACACCCAACCTCCGTTGCGCCTCCCTCAGCGCATCTTCCACTGCTTCAGGCGTGTCTCCTTTCGCGAACATAAATCCCAGGTACCGGTCCCCTTCCGGCAGTGGCTCTACTTCTTGATCCAGCGGTATCGTAATCTCCACCCCCTGTATTCCCTTCACCTTCAACGCCGCCTCCTGGCCGAATATCGAACGCAAGGTCCCTTTCTTCGGCACCGGCAGCATCATCACACCTGCGGCTGACCGCTCGCGCCCAAGGTCTTCCAGGTCTTCGCCAAGCACCTGCCTCAAAATCAACTCCTCCAGCGAAATCCCGGCGCCGAACTTGAGCACTCTGGAACAGAGTCCCCCGATCGATCGTGCGGCAATCTCGATTATCCACACACCTTCCGAATTGAATCGCAACTCTGCGTGAACGGGTCCGGTGCGCAGCCCCAGGGCGCTCGCGGCTTCGGCGGTAGTCTGCTCGATCGCCTCCTGGAGCGAAGGTGAAAGTCGCGAAGGTGTCACATAAAGCGTCTCTTCGAAAAACGGTCCCTCCAGGGGATCTGGTTTGTCGAACAGCGCCAGCACCTTGAGTTCGCCGTCTAGCAGCAGCCCTTCCAGCGCCACCTCTCCCCCGGGGATATAGTCCTCCACCAGAATCTGGTCATTCGCCTTGGGCGCACGCCCTTTCTCGCTGGCGATTATCGCACATATTCGTTCGAACGCGACAACGAACGCGTCCGCATTGTCGGCGCGAATCACGCCTCTGCTGGCAGACAGGGACACCGGCTTGAGCACACAGGGATAGGGGACAGACTTCGCTGTTTCACTCGCACGCGCCCCAATAGAAAAACACCTGAACCCTGGTGAGGGCAGGCTTGTCATTGCCAATCTGGCGCGTGTCAACTGTTTGAATCTTGTGGACCGAACGGAATCGACTGAATTGTGCGGGAGACCCAGCCCCTCGTTGGCCATTGAAGCGAGAACGACCGTTTCGTCGTCGACGCCCAAAACGGCCTTCAGAGGGAACTCGCGATTGAACTTGACGATCGCCTCGACCGCTGACGGCAAATCGTTGAAATCCACCGAAAGTGTCTTGCCGCGTGTCAGGTGTTCGAGGGCTTGCTGCCGGTCGGACCCAACGACGACATCTACTTCGAGTGCGTGGGCCGCCTCCATAAAATCGTGTGTACGATAGGTCGTCGTCGGAATCAGAAGAAGCAGCCGCCCTACCATACGCGTCCTGCTCTCCGGGATTCTTCGGCCTGCTCCTGATCAGGCGCCCGCATCGTCTTCCTGGTCCGCATTCGTCTCTTCGGCCTTCTTCTTGTCCCGCTTATCCTTGAACTCCTTGACCTTTTTTAGAATGTCTGGAGCCATCTCGAGCAGACCCTTGAATGAGCCTTCTTTCTCCGTCACCCTGAGAATCTGCGCCTTCCCGTCCTTGATCACAATAAATGCAACCGGTTCAAGCGTAGCACCACCCGCCGTTCCGCTCCCGGACCCTTCACCCTTGTCCTTGCCGGCGCCGCCACCCGCTCCGAATCCAAATGAAACTTTGGACACGGGAATGACCACCGTATCGCCCGCAGCTATCGGCTCACCGACCACCGTCTCTGTTTTGGCTATTTGTCGAAACTCCTGCATCATCGTTCTAATCAGATCCTCGACCGACATAACACCTCCTCACGCAAGCTCAACTTGCCGCTCTGGCCTTCACAGTCATTCGACGTATTTTTCTGAGATCCAGCTTGTGTCCAACCCACGCGCCCCCTGCTCTGGTGGCCAGGCAAACAACCGCCCACACGATTCGATACGGAATAATCCACACTTTGAGACCCAGTGACCCTTCCACTCTGGAAGAGACAAAATCGGGACTGAAATTCAATCTGGCGCCGGGTCCCAGCACATTCGAAAACGCCATTGCATATCCGTAAACCTGCCCGGTGGTCGCCGGATCGGACAGCCCGAACAAAACATCGCAAGAGACCCAACGGAACCTGAACCCTGAAACCAGGCGCTTCAGGAAACGCCAAACCGGCCGCTTCAATCTGCGAGAATGAGACTTCAATTCCCCTATTTTGTTTCTGAATTCCTCTACCCTTCCCCAAAGCGAAAGCACTTCTTCTACGTCCTCATCCAGTGCGTCCTCCTCCTCATCTTCCCCGTCTTCAGATGCTTCCTCCTCCACTTCACCCGCATCTTTCTTTTTCTTGTTTCCCGAACCGAAACTGAACAGGAGAAACCCGAATATCGTGGGTCCCAGTCGCAAGTTTTCTCCCCTGTAATCCGCCCGCAGACCGAGCAGTCCTGCCAGCGCACCGAGGCCAATTCGGGCAGAGGTCTCCTCCCCTTCGCGGTGGCTCCCGGAAAGCGTTAACTGGACTGGCAGAAAGAGGAAAAGCAGCCCTGAAATCATTAGAAAGAGGATTATACTCACGCAACCAACTCCTTATATCTGTTTCACTTACGCAACAATACACCATATCCGGAAGGAAAGTCAAGCGAATTTTGGTTCACTTCAGGGGAACACCTTGACTTCTGAAAACCTTTCATTTACACTTTGTCAGAAATCGGAGCAACACTTTGTTAATTCTGATAATTGGCCAAAGAGGAACCGATGTCCACAGCGATCACCGCGCAGGTTCGGAAATGGGCTGAATCCGGCGAATTGAGCAGCGAATCGGCAACCGCCCTGCAATCGTGGTTGTCGGCTCCGGAATTCGCCGAATTCAAGCGCGATCTCGAAGCATTAGTCCGGGCGAAAGACGTAGACGAACTGGAAGATGCCTTCCGAACCCACATCGAATTCGGCACGGGCGGAATCCGCGGAAAAATGGGACCCGGCCCCAACCGAATCAACCTCAGAACCCTCGGGGAGGCCGCCCAGGGCCTCACCAACTATGTGAAGCAGGGGAATCCTTCAGCGGGCAGCGTGGTCATTGCGCACGACACGCGCAACAACTCGGAACTGTTCGCCCGGGAGGTCGCATCCATTGTTGCAGGAAATGGCGTCACAGCCCGGCTCTTCAAGGAACACCGGTCCACCCCGGAGCTCTCATTTGCACTTCGGAAAACAGGCGCCGCGGCGGGTATCGTTATCAGCGCCAGCCACAATCCGCCCTCGGACAACGGCTTCAAGGCCTATTGGCGAGACGGCGGCCAGGTGGTCGCTCCCCACGACAAGGCGATTATGACCGAGGTAAAAGGCGTGGGAGAAATCGCCCGGGTCGACTTCGAGCAAGCGCTCGCCTCGGGGAAAATCCAGTATCTCGGAGAAGAGATCGACTCCGAATACTGCGTGCGCCTGACCGGGCTCTCCTTGCGAGCGGAAAGAGACATCTCAATTGTCTATACGCCGCTTCACGGTGTAGGTGCCACCTCGGTCGTCCCCGCGCTGGAGGCGCTTGGATTCGCCGGTCTTCACCTCCTAGCCGAACAGGCAATCCCGGACGGCAATTTCTCAACGGTTACGGGAGGTGTCGCTAATCCCGAGGACCCCGGCACAATGCAGCTCGCCATAAAGAAAGCCAGCGAGATCGGTGCGGATATTGTACTCGCAAGTGATCCCGACGCAGACAGACTGGGCTGCGCCCTTCCCGATCCCGATCTCGGCTGGAAGGCAGACCCGGCCGTCTTGAGCCTCAATGGCAATCAGATCGGTGCGATCCTGTGCAATCATATCCTCGAATGTATGGTGGAAATGGGAGGAAATCCGGAAACGGGAGTCGTCGCAAAAACCATTGTAACCACGGACCTTACCGCGATTATCGCCCGGTCATTCGGTGCGCAGGTGGTGGACAACCTCCTGGTCGGATTCAAATATATCGGCGCTTTGATCGAGAATCTTCCGGAAGGCTCACACTTCCTCTTCGGCACCGAAGAGAGCCACGGCTATCTCTCGGGCGACTTCGTCAGAGACAAAGATGCGGCCTCCGCGGCTATTCTGCTGGCCGAATGCGCAGCGTGGCTAAAAACACGGGACTTGACTCTTAGACAGTATCTGGGCGACATTTACAGGAAGCACGGGTACTTTAGAGAAATCCAGAAAGCCACCTATCGCGAGGGCGCCCAGGGGAACAGGGAAATCGGTCAGATTATGTCCGGCTTGCGGGAGGATCCGCCCACCACCATTGGTGGACGTGAGGTTATCGAAGTCATCGACTATCAGACCGGGCAGGCGCGCAATCTCCTAACCGGCCAATCACGAGAGATCACTGCCGACAGAGGCAAAGTAATGGCATTTACATTCACCGAGGCTGGTCACACACGCGTTACGGCTCGGCCGTCGGGCACCGAACCCAAAATCAAATACTACGTCTCTGCGAGCTCTGCGGATAACCCGGCCCTGACTTCAGGGGATCTCACCGTCACAAAATCGGGAATCGACGCGCTCGCCGGGGAGATCGCAACAGGTATTCTCAAAGCAGCTGACGCCGCTCTTGACCGGCAGTCTTGATGTGCAACATGAGTGAGGCAAGTTATGGACCTGACCGCTAAAGACATTATGAGTTCTCCCGCCGTCTGCACTACTGAGGAAGCGACCGTGCAAGATCTGCTGTCGCTTCTGGACCACAACCAGATCAGCGGCGTGCCGGTTGTGGATACCAACAATCGCCTGACCGGAGTCATTTCCATAACCGACCTCCTCTCCCTCAGTATCGAGGCTGCGGAGGCAGGCATTTCTGATGAATCCGACTTCCATACCTCTCCCGCAATGGACGGGCTGGCCGAGGCCAATGGACTCCTCGTTCCGGATCAGGATGTCCTGGAGTTGCCGGTAGGCGACCTGATGTCCCGAAATGTACGAACAGCCACAGAAGAAACGGCCATTGGTGAAATTGCCCACGCCCTCTTGACGCATAAAATCCACAGACTCATCATTGTTCGCAAAGACCTGGTCGTCGGAATCGTCAGCACCGGGGACATCCTCCGAACCCTGGAGAAGCGGTACCACACAAAAAGCTGATTCAGATTCGAGGTTTGACGTGGCCAAGAAGCGCAACAAAAAGCCATCCAGTTCTGAACCCGATCTGGACCGAATCGACAGCCAGATCAGTTCCTCGATGGGGGCGTAGACGCCATTCCTGTGGCGGACAGAAAGCGCCTGGAAAGCAAACCTTCGCACAAGGGCCCCAAGGTGGAATCGGATTCCGAATCCGAGGATGAGGAATCTGAAACCGAAGCCGCTGCGGCAGAAGCCACCGAATCTCCTGAAGAAGCTCCCGCCAGCGCGGCCGCTCCAGTCGGCGGTCAACTCAGTATTGACCTCTCGGAAGACGGACTCCTGGCCACGCTCCGCACACTATTTCCCGCTACAACAATAAAAGAAGTGCTCTCCCTTCTCGAACAACAAGGCGTCACGCACGGAATCGCCGAGCCTGCAATCAAGAAAGCCCTCCAAACCGTAAGTGAATCCGGCGAACCCGTACGAGACATCGTCGTCGCACAGGGTAGCCCCCCGAAGCCGCCGCCCCCCGGACGAATCGAACACCAACCTTTTGGCGAACTCACCGAACTCCCGCCGCTCAAACCCATTGCGAAAGCACTGGGCGAGGAGGAACCGGACGCACTCAAGGACGCATTCGCCGACCTCACGCTGTGTCTTGTTCGGCCAGGGGATCACCTCGCCACACTCTTGGTCGACCCCGGCCAACCCGGAAAAGGTGTGATGGGACAGGAGATACCTTACAAGGCCACAGAGGCGGACAGTCCCAATCCCCTCCTGAAGCCCGCTGCGGGCGCCAAACTTTCCGGAACAGGAACCGAATACCAGGCGGAGATCTATGGATTCGCCGGACTCCACGATGGTCGCGTAGCCGTACTCCCACCCGTCTGGATCAGCCCCAACGGCCTAACCGCCGCGGTCATCTGCCCAAGGGTGCTGGCCGACTCTGGCGCACCCGAACCTGAAGAGCTCACATCCACACTGAACGCCGCAGAAGTCACCATTGGCATTAACGAAAAACGTGTCGCCGCATTGTGCGCCGCATTGGCTAAGGGCCCGGTAAAAGGATTTTCGATTCCTGTCGCCCAGGGGATATCTCCGGTTCCCGCGGAAGACGGCACGGCGGAATTCTCCTTCCCCTATAGGTCCAGAGTCGGCGCACTGCAGCCGGACGGATCGATCGACTTCAAGGATCGCAATCTCTTCCCTCCTGTCACCAAAGATGCCCTGCTTGTCGAGCGAGTTCCACCAAAGGATGGAACCGAAGGAAAGACTGTTCGAGGCGAACCGATCACTATTCCAAAGCCGGGAGATGTAGAACTGGAACCCGGCGAGGGTGTTCGTGTCGAAGGGGAAGGAAGCGAGCAGAAACTCTTCGCGGACACCGACGGCGGGGCCTCGGTCCAGACCACCGATCTCACCGTTGATGCAATCGCCATCAAACGATATGCCGTATCCGTCAGGCCGGTCGCCCAGATTTCCGGAGACGTGAGTTACGAAACGGGCAATCTGGACTTTAGAGGGAATGTCGAAATCAAAGGGTCCATCGCCTCCGGTTTCAAGGTCAAAGCCACGGGTGATATCAGTATCGCAGGAAGCGTCGAAGCAGGAGCCGTCCTGGAATGCGGCGGAAGTATCAGCGTAGGCCAGGGCATTGTTGGTGAAGACACCCGGATCGATGCCGGAGGAGACCTCTCGGCCAAATTTATCCAGGAAGCGCGTGTGACCACAGGAGGAGAAATCCTGGTAGGCAGCTACATTCACAACGCAAGGGTGCAGTCACGTTCCACCATTCAGGTAGAAGGCCGCGGCGGCTCAGGAGGCGGTATTGTAGGAGGTGAGACCTGGGCGCTGAAGGGCATACGTTCCCAGAACGCCGGGTCCGTGCGGAGCACCACGACATTCCTGGGCGTTGGGATCGATCCGGAACTTCACGAACAGTTCGAGAAGTCCGTGCAGTCCGCCCGGGAAGCAGATATCCTCCTGAAAAATCTCCTCAAGGCGTTGGCTCTCCCATCTTTGGACGCCAACGCCGTCAAAGACCTGATCAGAAAGAATCCCGCCAAAAAGAATGTGGTCGTTCATTACGTTAAAAAGGCAAACCAGCTCGCCCAGGTAGAACAGGGTCATATCAAAGAACAGGAAGATATTGCGGCCAGGATCTTGCAGGCGACAATCGGTGTGACACTGGACATACCCGATGTGGCATTCGCCCGAATCAAGGTCCGGATAGGTACGGAAGAGGTACAGACTAAGAATGACGTATCAGGCGTGCGGTTCAGCTTCAACAAGCAGGACGGAATCGTCCAGGAAGCGCTCACTGACAAACCGGCTGCGTGATTATGGTTTTACCCTAAATATGGAAAAGGGGACCGCGCTTCAACTGCCGGTCCCCTTTCGCTTGTACATTCTCCAACGCTGCTAAAAGATATCCGTCCACCAGTAAAACGGCCCCACGCAGGTTGGCAGGGTCACGATCCACTCCCCGATTTCCTCCTCCTCGCTATCCTCTCCAAATAGCCCTCGCCACAGCGGCCCTTCATCCTCAGGCGATTGTTCAGGTGCTCCCGTGCCTCCAAGCTTCTGTTTCAACGAGCGCCAGTCGATCAATTTGAGCATCATCTCATCGTGCGTGTCCCAGGCGGGTTTCGTATTCAGGAGACGTGACAGTTCCTTCACAAAGGGATGTGAACGAAGCAGGCTGCCTGAGATCTTCGCCACATTTAGCTCGCTCGCAACAGCAGCCACTTTCTCCGCCAGTTTCTGAAACACGTCCTCATTTCCCCCCAGCGCGCACGTCTCTCTCACCCAGATATGATCCGCCTCTTCGACGAAATTCACATAGCCTAGGAGTTTTCCGTCGCGATCCACACCCCACCCCGGGAACACCCCCCGAATGCGCGAGGGCCCGGATGTCCAGTAGTCTCGCGACCGGATTTCCGAGCCCGTCAAGTCCCTCGAGTAGGTGTCATAGATCTTTGCAACCTGATCCAGGTCGCGTTCGATATCCAGGGCGCGAACCGAATCTGCTGCCCGACCTTTTAAGTCGTCGCCCAGGGCGAATTCGAATGTGGGCAGGTGAATCGGCGTCCAGCCTTGTGCGGCGTAAAACGGGGTACCAATAATTGTGAACAATAGACCGACATCGTAGCCCGCTGAAGCCATATAGGATTCCGCGTCCCTCATCAGATCGTGAGCCCATCCTCTGCCCCGATAATCCGGGTGAATTAGCACGCTTCCGATACCGCCCGCCCGGATCCGGGCGCCGCGCACCTGAATCAGTCGATCCCAGATGCGAAGGTGACCGACCATCTTCCCCTCTGCGATCACCACGCGGGTCTGATCCGGTTGGTAGCTTGGGTCATCCCGAACATACGTCAGGTAACGCTCGAACGCGTCCTCCTTCGGTCTGAAGACCAGGCGCTGGAGTTCTGCGGCTTCCTCCAGCTCTGATGATTTCGACCCCCTGATTTCCATGCCGTCTCTCAGAAAATCGGCGCCAGCCACCCGCCGTCCACAGGAAGCGCAACACCGGTGATCCACTCGGCGTCATCTGACGCGAGGAAAACACATGCCCGTCCAATATCTCTCGGCAAACCGAAACGTGGCAGCGGCGTACCCGCTCTTGCCGCGTCGATCTGCTCTTGTGTGAGATAATCCTGGATCGCGGTCTCTATATATCCCGGACAGATCGTATTCACCGTCACACCGTGCGCGGCCACCTCTACCGCGGTGTCTCTGCTCAGATTTACAACGGCGGCCTTTGCGGGCGGATAAACCGGGCCTCCTCCTCCACCGAACGCGTGCACCGAGGCGATATTGATAATTCGTCCGGCGCTGGACTTGATGATATGGGGCACTGCGTATTTGGTCGATACGAACACACCCCGGAGATTTACACCCAGCACCTTGTCCCAATCCTCGATGGATAGAGACTGGCTGTCTCCAGGAATATGAATTCCTGCGTTATTCACAAGAATGTCGAGTTGACCGAAACGGTCGACTGCCTGCACGACCAGGTTTTCTACGGCCTTCGCATCCCCCATATCCGTCTGGACGAATAACCCCTCGCTCCCCAGCGCCTCCACCTCCGACACCGTCGTCGTGTTCGTGTCCTGTTCGTGATAGATCCCGCGCTTCGGCGCCTCCTCCACGTCCCCCACCACCACCTTGGCACCTTCCCGGGCGAACTCCAGCGCGATCCCCCTTCCGATCCCCGAACTACCACCGGTTACAATTGCCACGCGGCCTTCCAGTTGCATCTCCAGCCTCCTTGCCTCGTGTGATCGGTCGGGATCTGTGGATATCACAAACCTGACCGGAAAGGGTTCAGCTTATCTCGTCACCCAGATGGGACTCGACCAGGCCCACTGGTTGTTCTCCTGGGCCACTCTGACATAATAGAAATCGGTATCACGCACAGGTTCGTTGTCTGTGAAAGAAAGAGATGCATTCAGCTGGGTATCCGTCACCGCACGATGAACCAACAACGCCTCGGACCGCCACCCTTTGATGAACTCGCTTTGCGAACCGACCAGAAGCTCCCCAACATCGTAGTTGTAGTGCTGCCCGTTCACCTTGAATTCCAGCCTGCCGCTCGAAGGTGCCTCGATCTCCAGCACAAGCGCATTGGTCGCCCGAAGAAACGGGTGCGGATTACCTTTGGTGTGCGAGAACCAGGAAACAGACCGTTCGTCCTGACCCACAATCTCGTGAATCGGGTCTTCGCCTTCGGCCACACCTGCACCATCGACCGTGGGTGCAAGAACCGGATCACCCGTAAAGCACCGCTCTACCGAAATCAGCCGGCCTTCGGACAGCTTTACTTCGCCGTCCCACCGAATGGATTCCTCCTTGTCGCCCCAGCCCCACTCCACGCGAATCTTCATTCGCGAATCGCCCGATGGATCGACTGGCGGAAGGCCGCCGAACTCGCGTTTGAGCGGGCGATTGTTTTTCACCACCTCGATCCGATCCAGGGCGTCCGCCCCCCTCACCTTTACCCGGATCTCCCTCGCGCCAGGAGAGCTGATTTCGCTTCCCATCGCACCCTCGTTGATGTCGAACGCCAGCTCGATGCGATCGCCCGACACGGCGTAACACCTTCTAGCCTTGATCGCGTCCCAGATCGCTCGGCGCGAAAGTTCGGGTGCGTAAACGCCCGTGCGACCTTCACCGAAATGACCGGGATACCCGCCGTGGTGATCGGTGCCGCCCAGAAAACCGAATTTGTGACCGAGTTCCAGACCGTAGGCGACCGTACCCTTGTATTGCCGGGGCCCCATCGTGTGATACATCGGATAGGGACCCCCGTCACGTTCAGATCCGCCGTGTCCGGAGAGGATCTCCACAGCGGGTGAGCGATCGCCGTCGAAAGTCTCCCAGTTGATCCCCCGGTATCCTTTGCCATATCCGATATGGTGCGGGTGAATCATCACCTCCTGACCCGCCAGCGTCTGGTCCAGTTCCTCCAGGCTGTCCCGCTCCACGATCTCGCCGCCATCTTTCAGATAGTAAATATTGTGGTCGCCAAACGCGCAGGAATGCCACTCATAACTCAGGAAGGTGGCGAATCGACCGGGCTCATTGTATCGGGCAACGGTCTCCTGCATCGTCTGCCAATTCCTGGCCAGCCGTGCGAACCCCTCCTTGTGATAATCGATCACAAAGGCGTGCCGCTCCCTGTCCGTAGGCATATCGTGCCAGGTGGCGTGGCCGACCACCGAACAGAAATCCAGATGTTCGCGGCCCAGTTTGAACGCCCGCTCCAGACTCCCGTAACCGTAGCTGATGGCGCAATGTGTGTGAAGATCGCCCCAGTAAAGCTGATGACTCATAGTCTGTTGTGTCCCTTCTGACTGGATATGTAATCCCGCTCAGCCGCCCAACACCTCGGCGATTGCCTTGCAGAGTCGGTCGATATTCTTGGGTGTAATTCCAGCCACATTGATACGTCCTGATCCCACAATATAGATCGAATATTTTTCACGTAACGCGTCTACCTGGGCTTTGTTGAGACCGGAAAAGGAAAACATGCCGCGCTGCCTGGCGATGAACGAAAAATCTCGCTTCACACCGGCAGTTTCCAGCCCGTCCACCAGACTGGTGCGCATCTCGTTGATTCGGTCGCGCATCGCATTGACCTCACCGTCCCACTCTTTTCTCAGCTCGGGATTGTTCAATATGGTGGTCACGATCAAAGCGCCGTGTTCGGGCGGATTGGAATAGTTGGCGCGAATGCAAATCAGGATCTGGCTTCGCACGATCGCCGCGACTTCGGCCGACGCCGTCACCGCGGTCAACCCGCCAACGCGTTCGCTGTAGAGACCGAAGTTCTTCGAGAAAGAACTGGACACGAACAGCTCGGCCCCCGGCCTGCTGAGCGCCATCAAGCCGCGCCCGTCCGCTTCCAGACCATTGCCGAGGCCCTGGTACGCGAAATCTACAAGAGGAATCCACTCCCGATCGGCTGCCACATCCGCAATGCGCTCCCATTGATCGGGTGTGGGATCGATCCCGGTGGGATTGTGGCAGCACCCGTGAAGGAGTACCACATCACCCGAAGGGATATTCGTTAGCGCCTCCATCATCGTTTCGAAGGCCAGACCGTTGGTCTCCGCGTCGAAATACGGATAGGTCTCCACTTCCATTCCCGCGTGCTTGAAAATGTTCCCGTGATTCGCCCAGGTGGGATCGCTCACCCAGATTTTCGCGTTAGGGTACAGCTTGTGCATCGCATCACCCGCAACGCGCAGTCCGCCGGTCCCGCCGGGTGTGTGAAAGGTCACCGCACGCTTGCTGGTCACCACCTCGTGGCCGGCGCCGTAAAGCAGTTCCTGAACCGCCGCTGCATACTCGGGTCCGCCCCCAATGGGGAGATAGCTCTTGGTCTTGGCACCCTCAAGGAGTATTTGCTCGGCCTTGTGAACACTGTTGAAGATTGGCGTCTTACCCTCTGAATCCTTGTATACCCCCACACCCAGATTGATCTTGTCCGGATTGGAATCTTCGTTGAATGCAGCGGTCAGTCCCAGGATCGGATCGGCAGGCCCCATCTCGAGTTTTTCGAACATCATTGCGTCCTTTCCTCATTAGGTGTTTCTGAACCGGTTTCTAGCCACATTGTCCGGGGCAGCGCTTCGAATATCAGGTGGATAAAATATAAGGCGGTGTCATTTAAGGCAAGAAAAGTCGATCCGTGAACCTCCCATCAGTCCTCGGTATATCCCTCGATTCGATATTCCGGAATCGACCACCCTGCATCCTGAATCAGCAAGCCGGCGTCCGGGCTGTTCGGCAGTTCCATCCTGGGGTAGGTCTTCCAGACATCGCCTTCAAGTGGTTCGGTGAAACCCTCGGTCTGAAAATACCGGATTAGCGAGTTCCGCATCGAGGTGGTCTCCGCGGCGCAAAGCGGATTGTATGCGCGGTTGCGTGCCTCCTCGGGGTCGAATCGGTGATCCAGCAGATACTCCTTCTGATCCGCCGCCGAGTAGATATACTTGTGCCGGCCATTGTAGGCCATATACATTCCCCGGTTCCCGGTCTGGAACATCCCGTAGATCATCCTGCTGTCCCGCCTATCCACGAGATCCGCCAGATCCACCCCATCCAGAACCGCATCGCCGGTGCCCTCACCGCTGACGCCCACGAATGTCGGGATCAAATCCACCAGAGAAGCCGGCGTATCCACCTGGACCCCGCGAGGAAACCGCTCGGGATATCGCACAAGGAGGGGAACACGTGCGGCCGCGTCGAGAAAACTCCGCTTTCCGAAGCAATTGTAATCGCCCAGGAACTCGCCGTGATCTGAGGACCAGACGATGAGCGTATTGTCGAGTTCCCCTTCCGCTTCCAGTGCGTCCAGGATTCTCCCCACATTGTAGTCGATATACGAAACACAAGCCCAGTAGTACGCCCGCATCACACGCAGCAGATTGTCGTCCAGCCCGGCGTCACGGTATTTGTAGCGATTTTGATGGCGATTGTGATATGTCCAGAGGTCTTCCATATCGTCAGGTCGCTTGGGCAGCGGCATCAGCGGTCCCCGGTAGAGCTTGTTCCAGGGCGTTGGCGGCGAAAATGGCGGGTGCGGGTGGATAAAACTGCTCCAGAGGAAAAACGGCCTGGATTTATCGCGGTTTTTCAGCGATGCCAAACTCTGGTCCGCCACCCAATTGGTGGCGTGTAGCCGTTGTGGAAGCTGAGACACTTGCGGCACGTAATACATCTCACCCCGGGCGCCCATCACATCGTGCACGTGCTCAAACCCCTCCTGGTGCACAAACTGCAGATAATCGTCATCCGCCACATTTCTCCGCAGTTCCTCCTGGGTCAGCCTGGTATCGAAGCCCCTTGGCGCCTTGCTGTCGGGTACGAAATGCATCTTCCCTACGCCCATCGTCTGATAGCCGGCGGAGGAGAGAAAATCCATCATCGAAGGCCGGTCTTCTGCCATAAGAAAGCCATTGTCGAAGCACCCGTTGCGATGAGGATACTGGCCTGAGATGATCGCCGCGCGCGCCGAAACACAGACCGGTGAAGGTGTATAGGCGCGTGTGAAATTGACGCCCTCGTTGCAGAGTCGATCCATTACCGGGGTTCTGATGTAAGGGTTCCCACCGGCCCCGACCGTATCGCCACGTTGTTGGTCGGTCAGAACGAAAAGGATATTCGGTTGCCTGCTCGCCATCGATCACCCTCCCTGAAAATGAATCATAAACTCGTTTCTTCCTCCCGGGGTTCCACCAGCTTGCCGCTGGTTATCACCGCCGCGCATACCGCCACCGCCGAAACGAAAAATACACCCTGCAAATGAACCAGGTCGGCTACAAGTCCGCCCAATGCCGGGAAAAGCCCCGCACACCCCATAGCCGTATTGCTGATGCCCACGTAGGTCGGCCTCCGGCTTTCAGGGGAAACATCCAGCAGAAAACTGTTGAAGCCCACCTGATAACCTGAGAGCACACCTCCGATCAGCAGAAAGATCGGCGCGAAACTCACTGTGACCACCCAATCCGTGGACGCCAACACCATCTCACGCAGACCAATCCCCAGAACCAGCGCATAGAGCGGAATAATTGCCTGGGCGAACATCGTCAGGCGAATCACCTTCCGGTTGCCATACTTCGCGGAAACGCCGCCCCAGACCAGATTAAACAGCGTGGCGCCCACCGTCTGCATCGCCAGAAAGATCCCCGTGGTGCCGGCTGTAACGCCAAACTGCTCCCGGGCGAGCACAATGTAGAAAGGCAGAGAGAATCCCAGTCCCGACGACAGCACCTGGGTGGTCAGCAATCTGCGAAAATTGGGATCCTGTCGCAGTATTCCGGGAACTTCCCTGAGCACCACACGGAATGTTCTCGAGGTCTTTGACACCTCACCGGGCGGCTCCTTGACAAACCCGAAACAGGCCACCCCGACCGTGGTAAACAGGGCAAAAAGGGTGAAAATTACGACATAGTTCGTCGGATAGGAGTAACCGCCCTCGCCAAGCACATGTTGAACAACCAGTCCGGCGAGCACACTCAGCAGGCCAGCCCCCAGGAACACGCGCACCGCATAAAATGGACCCCGGAACCGCCTTGGAATGGTCTTCCCGACAATATCCGTGAAAGGGGAGCCCGCTATTCCGCCGGCCAGCGACGAAATGGTAAAGATCGTCAGAAATGCGATCAGCACAACCGAAGGCTGCTCCGCGCCATAGCGTGCAAGAATGGGAATAAACAGCCAGACCAGTCCCAGGCGGATCGCGTTGCCGCCCAGATAATACTTCATCTTATAGGGGCGCTGCTCCAGGTAACCCGCCATCGGGAGTTGCGGCAGATACCATCCGGACCGGCGAACAGAACTCACCAATCCCACAATGAAATCAGAAGAGGTGAATGTCTTGATGAAGACCGGCAGCACCGTGGTCGCGTCAACAAAGGCTACCCCGAACTGGAAGATCGCACCATTGAGGACACCCATGATGAAATTATGGCGGACATTCCCCTTTTCGGGCAGCATCGAATCTCCAAATCTAGATTTTGAATAATGGGACTGAAGTACGAAATTTAAACAATACAACTCATTCCATAAGAACGACTTTAGACATTTGGATGAAGCTCTTTCCACTCCGTTGCCTGTTCATAGGTGTGGCCTACGCGGCATAACAAGGGCTCGGAGAGATGGCTGCCTGCAACCTGAACACTCAGGGGAAGGCCTTCCGAATTCATCCCGCAGGGAACGGACAGGGTAGGCGTACCGCTGAAATCGAAAGGAGCCGTGAACCGCTGGAATCTGGGCTGCCGTTCCTCGCCCAGGGGCCCATATTGGGATTCACTTGTCACCGGGTGAGGTGGATCGGCCATCGAAGGGGACACCAGAACGTCGATCTGGCTCAGCACATTGAGGAGATGCCCGCGGCAGGCTGCGCGTGAATTGTTCGCTCGGGCGTATTCCGCGCCGGTCACCTTTGCCCCCATATCGAGCCAGCCCAGGAACCAGGGACCGTAATCTTCCCTTCTGGACGGATACGTGGCACTGTGCGCCGCAACCGCCTCCGCCGAACACAGATCACCCCAGGCGGGAACGTATGGATCAAGATCGGGTAGCCGAACCTCGATGATCTCCGCACCCTGTTGTTCCAGCACTTTGATGACCTGGAGAACGCCTTCACCTACCTCGGGATCCACATCGCGGGTGATGAATCGTTCATCCAAACCCACGCGAACACCCTTTACGCCATCCGCCATCTGTTCCAGAAAATCCGGCACAGGCGCTGGCAATGTGGTCGGATCACGTGGATCGCTTCCGGAAATGGCCTGGAGCATAATTGCCGCGTCCACCGAACTGCGAGTCAAAGGTCCTACATGGTCAAGCGACTCTGCCAGAGCAAGTACCCCGTATCTGCTAACCCTTCCCCAGGTGGGTTTCAGACCCACGGTTCCGCAGGCCGCGGCCGGAAACCGGATCGATCCCCCGGTGTCGCTCCCCAGGGATCCATAGCACAGCCCTGCAGCCGTTGCCACACCCGAACCGCTCGACGACGCACCTGGCCAGCGTCCCTGATCCCAGGGATTGAGAGGCACCTCGAATTTGGGGTTATACCCGCCCATCGCCCCTTCGGTGAGATTCAGCTTTCCAAGGAGAACGGCTCCGGCCCCTTCCAGCTTCTCGACGACCGTCGCATCATACGCAGGCACGTGATCCGCCAGGGCTTGAGATCCCCCTCTGGTGGCGACCCCTCTGGTGAAACACAGGTCCTTGATCGCAATGGGCACCCCGTGAAGCGGTCCCCGGTAGTCGCCGGATGCGATCTCCTCATCTGCCCTTTTGGCGGCTGCAATGGCGTGGTCGGCCATCACCAGTGCATAACTCTTCAGCCGGCCGTCAAGGCCATCGATCCGGTCAAGGATTTCTCTGGTAAGTTCCAGAGAGGATATCTCTTTGGATCGAAGCAGTTCTGCCACCTGCCTGATGGTTTTAAAGTGAATACCGGGATCGTCCATCTGTTTTTCCTTTGTGATAAGAATCATTTCAGGGGAAGAATGCCCTCTTGATCGCCGGAACACGTGGCGAACAACTCAGCGGTGTAGTATATTTCAGCCTTGCAGCTTACGCAAGCACGAATCCCTCAAATGCCAAATGGAGGCGCTTTCAATGGAAATTTCTTTAGCCGGCTGGAGCATCAACCGAAGATTTCGGGACAAGGAGAATCCGCTTCCACTCCTCGATTACCCAAAGACGGCGACTGAAGAATTCGGTATCAGCCTTCTCGAGCTGAACAGTCCGTTTTTCGTTTACACCGACTCCGATAACCCGGCAACCAGTTCCATTGCAAAAGGTTACCTGGATGACCTGAACGCCCGAGCAAGAGACGCAGGCGCTCGAATGATCAACATTGCGGTGGATGGACACGGAGACCTTGCCGCACTGAACGAACAGGAACGCAAGCATGCAGTGGAGAACCACAAGAAATGGATCGATGCCTGCGGAACGCTCGGTTGCAACGCGTTCCGGGCCAACAGCGGCGGGGGTTGGCGAGAAGCGCCGACCGATGACAAGATCGGACAATGCATCAAGAGTTTTGGAGAACTCAGCGAACTGGCGGGGAAATCCGGAATTCATTTGATGATGGAAAATCACGGCGGTGTCTCGGTATCCCCTCAGAATATCGTTCGGGTAATGGACGCGGTCGACAGCGAGTACTGTGGCGTCCTGGCAGATTTTCTGAATTGGCCGGATGAAGATGACAAACTCGAGAATCTCAAAATGGTGGCACCCTACGCCTGGGCGATCCACGCAAAATTTCTCAGCTTCGGGCCCGATGGGGAGTCACCCGAGATCGATTGTGCGGCAGCCCTGAAAATCCTCAACGAGAATGGCTACTCGAATCCCTACGGCATCGAATACGAAGGAAAAACAGACGACCACGAAGGGGTCCTGAAAAGCAAGGCCCTCATCGAAAAGCACGCCTCCTGACAGAACCAGATGACGCGATCCAACGGAAACGGCAGCCTGAACAAGGCTGCCGTTTTTTATTGTCTTTCAAAGCGTTACAAAATTCAACTAATCTTCAACCTCATCCGCAAGCGAATCCGCTTCGATTAAATCCCCGAAGAAAATCGCATTTAAAAAGAGCTTGTTAGTTCCGTACCAGAACGCCCTGAAAATCGGGTTGTCAGCCATCAGAATAATCCGCCCCCGGCCCGACTTCTCGACAATGATAGAGGCCGAATTCTTTAGGACGCGCTCATTTTTTCCCGACACATATCCGCTCAACAACGGGAACGCCGTATACTGGAGCGGCGTGGCATAGGGGCTCTTGGCAGGCTCCAGAAACACCGTCCCCCTTCGGAAAACCGGAATCTTCTCATCCAGATACCCATATCCAATCGGGTGCGACCGGTCCAGACTGGCCTCGAAAATCGCCCCACCGATCACCTGCGCGCCCTTGTCTCGTGATGCGTCCGAATACTCCCGTCTTCCGGTAGGGATTTGATTGTCGGTCGTCTTCAGCTTCGATTGGCTGATCCGTTTCTTAACCATCCACCTGGCGCCTCTTCCCATAGCCACCAGCGTACCGCCTGTCCTCACCCACCCTCTCAGGGCCGCCTGACGCGTCGAGTCCACACTGGAATAAGGCCCGTCCGGCATCACAATGCGGTTGTAACGAGCCAGATTCCCCGTCGTGATCCTGGCCGTTTCCAGGAGACTCACCTCCATCTCCACACGTCGATCCAGCAGATGCCAGGCCTCACCGGCAGTGGCGGCCACACCGTCCCCCACCAGAACGGCGGTACTGGGTCGCGAAATGGTCTTCAGGCTTGGACTCCCCAGATCTACACCTTTTACCGCCAGACCGGTGTCCAGGGCGTAAACCGTCAGTGCATCCTTGCGAACGATTTCAGCCACCACCGAATCGATCTGGCCACGTCGCACAGACTGATTCTTGACAGGCACGATGATACTTCCATATCCAAATCTGATTCTGGCTGAATCCACGACGGTCTCGAAGGGTTTTGTAGACACCTTTGCCCGAATCCCCAAATCCAGAAGCCTGTTCAAAGCCCTGGGAGCATAATATCCCTCCCATCCGAATGCGTAGGCATATGCTCTGCTTGATCCTTTGAGCTCCCCGGCTGGAAAAACAGCCTGATCAACCCGGTCCCCGAGAAGATCCGAAGGCAATGCCTTCGACCGGTATTCGTCCTGGGTCAAATTGAATGCCAGTGGCAATGTCCACGAAGACACATCGTAGAAAAGACTGTCCGCGAACGTCGTTCGCTTTTCAAAAATGGACTTGATAAGCCGGAATTGCGGCTGCTCTACCGGAACAGCGTATGCTGAACCCGGTCTGAAATCGGTGTTTTCCACCCGTGTGGCCTTCGCAAGTTGGTAGACTTTAACACGGTGTCTCAGCAGCAAACTGAGAAAATGATGTGCCCTGGCCGGATCCTCGGCCGAACTGAACAAATAGGCCTTCACCGAGGACCGCTGCGCTTCTTCCATTGCGCTCTTATAGAACTGCCTCTGGTGCGAAAGCAATTCCGGTCGCAGCTCCTGAACCGCCTGGAGCGTCGACAGCGTGGTCCTCACCTGGTTGCGTATCCCGAATGGAAAAGACACCGGACCATTTTCGCTCTCCTGCAGATGCCCTCTCGCACTCGCCTGTTCGAACAGAATACCCACTGCGCCATTGAGATCCGGATAGGTTGACCCTTTACCCACATAGAAGTCGTCGAATCCCTCTTTGGTATAGTAGAGAGAACCGATCTCGTCGAGCGCCCTCGCGTGGTAAGCGGCCATCTTGGCGGTCAAGTCATATGTATGCTTCGGCGTCAGCGGATTATTCCGCGAAGGCACACCAGGCTGGAAGAAATAGGTCCGATCGGTCCCCATTTCGTGGTGATCCGTCAGCACATTCGGCTTCCACTCGTGGAATAACTTGATTCGCCCCTGGCTTTCTGGATGCTGCGACGGCAGCCAGTCCCGATTCAAGTCGAACCAGTAGTGATTGGTCCTGCCCCCGGGCCAGACCTCCACGTGCTCCCTGTGATTCGGATCCCCATTCAGCAGCTTCCCACGGTGCGAATTCGCCCACTGGGCGAATCTCCCCATTCCATCTGGATTGAACGAGGGATCGATCAGGATAATCGTTCGGTCCAGCATCTCCTCGATCGCGGTTCCACGTGCGGCCGCAAGATGATAAATCACCACCGGAACCGCATTGCTCCCGCTCGCCTCGTTCCCGTGAATGCTGTAACCCATCCACAGCACAGCGGGCATTCGCTCCAAATCCAGCGAATCGGACACGGAAGGTTCACTCAGCCGCAAATGTTCTGCCTGAATCTGCTTGAGATCCCGATGATTGTCAGGCGATGTCACCGTCAACAACATCAACCGCCGGTGCTCATAGCTCCTTGCATACTCCTGAATAGAAATCCGGTCGGAAACCCGAGCCACCGCCTCCACATATGCAATCAGTTGATCGTGCCTCAAATGCCACTCGCCCACCTGGAATCCAAAAAAGGACTCAGGTGTGGGAACGCTGGGATCATAACTCACACCCCCGGGCAAATAATACCCAACCGTCTCCTGAGCATCCCCCGACCTCACTTGCCCGATCGCCACAAAGAGCAAACAAAAGCTAATCACAAGCCGTTTCATTGTACCTCTCTCAAAGTGAATTCAGTAAGGAAAATCAAAAGTGAATGAATTTGACCAAAACGAAATTACCATCTCTTAAATCTCTTCAACCAGGGGTCCAAGGACCCCTGGCTAAGGTACTGTGCCCCTTCAGGGCACAAAGGCAAAGACGAGGATGGGTCTGGTTATCTCTCAAGTCCGGGTCAGAAGGTCGGGGCCAGGGATCTCCGGTCCAGGGGTCCAAGGACCCCTGGCTAAGGTACGGTGCCCCTTCAGGGCACAAAGGCGAAGGCGAGGATGGAAATATCCTCCCTCAAACCACCGACAACAAATTAACAACCCCACCATCCGGATCCCGAAACCACGCCGACCGTGTCCCCCATTTGTAGGTCTTCGGCGGTTTCACACACGCCACACCCTTCTTGATCAACCTGGCATATTCCAGATCCACATCCGCAACCTCAAATCCAACCACCACACTCTTGTTCTCCCCCGCCACAAATGCCCCCGGGGCCATCCCATTCGAGATCTCCAGCGAACAAACCGCCAAAATGCCCCCTTCCAGTTCCAGCTCCTCATACTTCTCGCTGGCCTCACCTTCGCAACCCGTCACATCCATATAGAAATTGCCAACCTTGCGAGCGTGTTCTGTCACCACACAGCAATGTGTCAAAGAATACAGCGGGTTCCTCATCTCCTCCCCGGGCCGGCAGTAGAAATCGACCACATTTCCATCAGGATCACGAAACCAAACGGACCGCGTCCCCCAGGGCTGAGTGGTCAGCCGTTTCGCCCAAACCACGCCCATCTTCTCCAAACGCTCGTACTCCGCATCCACGTCTTCCACTTCGAACTGGATCAACACACTCCGGTTCGATGCCGCTGACACCACACCCGGAGCCATCTCCTCGGCAATTCCAATATCGCACAATGCCAGTCTTCCAACAGCAGTATCGATCTGGCGATAACGCCCACCAGGTTCAATATCCATTAGCAGAACTTCGCCGTAGAATTCGGACAACCGCCCGGCATCCTCTGTATGGAACACGCACTCGCTGAGCTTCACCCTCGATCCTCATTTCCGATACTTTTATTTCCAGAGCCAAATTATCAATCAGCGATCCTGTTTGGCCATATCGAGCGCCTCATCCATAATCTTTCGCCGCTGGACCGGGTCCTTCCATCTCTCCTGGACCTTATCCGGGAGACAATCGATCGGATCAAAATAGAAGAAATACTGTCCCGGTCTCACCGTTGGACTGGTGAACACACCAACGCCGGCCTCCTGATTATAAAACTCGAAGGAATGAGCGTCGCGCTTTCCGCCACCACCAAGGGTATCCACAATAAAGGTCGGCGTATTGAACCCTGAAGTCATCCCTCGAATAGACTTCTCGATCTCCAGCCCCGATGCCAGTGTCGTCCTCAGATCCTCCACACCCTGAACAAGGTCGTGAAAGAACACATAATAAGGTTGCACATTCACGAAACTGAGCCGTTTGACCAGCAGCTTCATCGTCTCGATATCGTCATTCACACCCCGCTGGAGGACCGCCTGGTTCCGAACGGTCACACCTTTCTCCATCAACAAGTTCATCGCGTCCTGTGTCACACCGGTAATCTCGTTGGGATGGTTGAAGTGCGTATGCAGAACCACTTCCTTGTGAAGCCTCCTGCCCTGTTCCACTACATCGATCAATGCCGATGCCCAGGCGGTATCAGACAGCAGCTTCCCCGGCATGACTGCGGGCCCCTTGCTCGCAAAACAAAACCGCCTGATATGGTCGATCCCCAGGAGCTGCTCGCCGATATAACGGATTTGTTCCGCCCGCAAATTGTAGACATCTCCTCCACTCACCACCACATCCTCGAGCTCCGGCCTGGAAGCCACATAGGCGAACACATCGTCCCAGCGCTTGCGATTCGCGCTCATGTGGACCTTCTCCACCTCATCGGTATCCAGTCCCACGGCATAGCTTCGCGTGCAGAACCTGCAATAGACAGGACATGTGTCCAACGTCAGGAAAAGCGCGCGATCGGGATATCGGTGAGTCAAACCCGGCACCGGGGAGTCGGCTTGCTCATTCAACGAGTCCAGGTGGAGCTCGGGATGATCCGGCAGCTGCTGTGACCCCAGGGGAAGAAACTGCGTCCTCAGGGGATCCGAGTAGGGATCCTTCCAATCAATAAGACTCAGGATGTAGGGCGAAATCCTGATACTCATCGGCGCCTGGTGGAGCCCACGCTTCAAGTCCTCGTAAAACTCCGGTTCAGCAAGACCCCCCAGCGCCTCCTTCAGTTTATCCACGCTCGTAACCGAGTTCCGCGTTTGAAACACATGCGAATGGAAGGTCTCGCCATCCAGGGACTCATACGCCGGTATGGATTTCCAGAACGCGTCCCTCCTCAACGCCCTGTGGGTCAACCGGGGGTCTTCATTTGATTCAGTCGTCTCGTCCGTCTTCAATTCAGCCAGTTCCATAACAGTCGAACCTCTATTGGTGTCTGATTCTGTCGTATTGCAATTCTTCATCCCTCACACGTCAAACCGTTTCCAGACGAGCTTCCATATCCCGCATCGCCAGCCTTACCCGCTCGGAATCGACCTGGTAATAGGAACACCCGCCTCGCTTATCACACCGGATTAAGCCTGCAGATTTGAGAATCTTCAAATGGTGTGAGGCATTTGGCTGAGACACGCCCAGCCGTTTTGCCAGATCGCAAACACTGATCGGCGTTCGGCTTGTTTCCTTTGGTAAAAGCTCAAGAAATCGAAGCCGCAGCGGGTCTGAAAGCGCCTGGAACACCCCCGCCAACTCTTCCTCTGTGTCCATTCATACCTGCCTTTCCTATGACCAAGCGACAATATTGAAAACCAAACCCCGATCAAACCCGACGGATAGGGATCGTAAACCAGCGGATCATGACTGGGAAGAAAGGATTGTGCATACGCCCGATCACCTGAAGTCCCTCCCCTCAATCAAGTTATATACAAGTATTTAAATACTCTGATATAACTGAATGATAAAACGGTGTCAAGTGAAAAGCCGCCACTTCTGCGTCCATAACCTGCACACCATAAGCTGGAGACTGCAAGAATACGCTTGTTCAAGTGGCATATCCTGCTTATATTTCACCGCTTTAGGGAATTTTGTCAACAGTCGGTGTCCCGCCATTCAGGGCATCGGCAGACCCCATCAGGCAGCCCCAGACAACAGGGAATTTAATGAGCAAACGTACGATTTGGGCGGTTTCATTGTTCGTTGCGAGTCTCCTCGTCTTTACCGGACTGAGGATGATGACCGTTTTCTATACCGATTGGCTCTGGTTCAAGAACCTCGGCTATGAGTCGGTCCTCATCACGGGGGCCTTTGCCCGCGCCGGCACGTTCCTGACCTTCTGGTCGTTATTTGCGCTCATCGCCGGCAGCAATGTCTATATTGCGCGGAAATATGGACTCAGCACCCGAGAACTTCCGATGGAAGTCATTGCGGGAGATGCGGTTCCGCTGGCACCGATCAAGATCAAGCGTCAGCGTCTGTTGTGGATATCCGTCGTTCTGGGCGCGGGCTTTTTCATGGGGATTATCGGCACAACGGTCTGGACCGCCGTCTTGCGTTATTTTCACCCGGTCGACTTCGGGATCTCCGATCCAATCTTCGGCAATGAGCTGAGCTTTTACAATTTCACCTTGCCAATGTACACCTTCCTGAGGGGATGGCTCCTCTTCTCTGTCGCTATTGCCGCGGGAATGGTCGTGCTCTCCTACTATCACGACCGATCGCTGAGAAGGGAAGGCAGCGGCTGGGTTACCACACCGTATTTCAGGGTGCATCTCTCCGCGCTAGGCGCAGTCTTCGCACTCCTCCACGCCTGGGGATATCACCTGAAGGAATACGATCTCCTCTTTTCGTTCAGAAAAGAGAGCTTTTTCGGAGCCGGCTATACGGATGTCCACGTACAGATGTTCGGCTACAGACTCATGCTCATTCTCTCCGTGGTCCTGGCCATCGTCCTGATCTACAACCTCCATTTCAAAGGATGGCGACTCCCGGCGCTCGGTGCAAGTGGATACCTGGCCGCGGTGGTCCTCATCAGTTGGATCGTGCCGTCTGTCTATGAACAGTTCGTGGTCATGCCTAACGAACTGAAGCTGGAAACCCCTTACATCAATCATACCATAGAGTTCACGCGCAAGGCATACGGGCTGGACAAAGTGGAAGAGGTCCCGTTCCCCGCCGATTCTGCGCTTACGCTCGACGACATCCGGATGAATCTCCCGACAATTCGAAGCATCCCTTTGTGGGACCGCCGTCCCCTGAAAGCCACATACGGACAACTGCAGGAAATCCGTTCATACTACCGGTTCGCCGGTGTGGATGTGGACCGGTATCAGATCGACGGTTCTTACCAGCAGGTGATGCTCGCAGGGCGTGAATTCTCACGCAACTCACTCCGTGGCGAAACCTGGCTGAACAAGCATCTGGTATTCACACACGGATACGGCATTTGCATGAGCCCTGCCAATGAGATCAGTGGCGAGGGACTTCCGGAATTCTACGTCAAGAACATCCCGCCGGTTTCCCCGGTGGGAATTCGTATTGGCCGACCGGAAATCTATTATGGCGAAACCATGCGGGACTATGCCATCGTAAAAACGCTGACTCAGGAGTTCGATTATCCCAGCGGCGATGAAAATGTCTATACCACCTATCAGGGCAAAGGAGGGGTGCTCATCAGCTCCTTCCTCAGGCGCCTGGCATTCGCCATCCGCTTCGGCGACCCCTATCTCCTGGTAACCGACAACCTCACACCGGACAGTCGCATCCTGTTCGATCGGCATATCGGCCGACGCTTTCGGGATGAAGGGCCCAAGCGGTTCGAGAAACTCGCCCCATTTCTGAAATACGACAAGGATCCCTACCTCGTTACGGCCAACGACAGGCTGTACTGGATCCAGGATGCATACACTGTGAGCAACATGTATCCCTATTCCCAGCCATACGGCAGACCCTATATTCGGGAAACGAACTACATACGCAATTCAGTAAAAGCGGTAATGGACGCATACGATGGAACCGTCACTTTTTATATCTGGGATGAAGAAGACCCCCTGATTCAATGTTACGCCGCCATATTTCCTGACTTGTTTCGCCCAAAGTCCGAAATGCCCGTTTCCCTTCGCAGCCACGTCAGATATCCCACGGACCTGTTCAAAATCCAGTCCTCGCTCTACAACACCTTCCACATGACTACGCCACAGGTCTTTTACAATCGGGAAGATGTGTGGGAACCCGCTGTCGAGATCTACGGCGTTTCCGAACGCCCCCAGGTCATGGATCCATATTATGTCATTTTTAGACTCCCCAACGAGGATCGGGAAGAGTTCGTGCTTATGCTCCCGGCCACACCCGCGGGGAAGGCGAACATGATCGCCTGGCTGTTCGCCCGGTGCGATGGACCCAATTACGGACGGCTGATGGTCCACAAACTGCCCAAAGAGAAACTCATCTACGGTCCTATGCTGATCGAGCGCAGGATCGACCAGGACACGGAAGTCTCCAAGGAAATCACGTTGTGGAGCCAGCGAGGTTCGGACGTGATTCGTGGAAACCTCCTGGTCATCCCGATCGAAAACTCCTTCATCTATGTCGAACCGCTCTACTTGCAGGCCACCCAGTCGGGCATGCCCGAACTGAAGCGTGTACTCGTCGTCCACGGTGAGAAACTGGCCATGGGAAAAACCCTCGATGAGGCCCTTCAGAAGGTGTTTGGAGCAGATTCAGATGGACCGCTCAGAAAAGCGGCGCCAGCGGGAGAAGACAGAACCATCGGTGAACTCAGCCAGAACGCGCTGAAACATTTCGAGGCCGCTCAGGAGAACCTGCGCAAAGGGGATTTCGGAGCGTACGGAGCATCGATCGAAAAACTGAAAACCACCCTCGTCAAACTCAGCAAAGTCTCAGCCGGCAGCGAGGGGACAGAATCGCCATGAGCAGCCGCTCAACCTGGTCCGCTCTGCTTACCGAACAACGGCTCGAGGCCAGCTCACACGTGGATGAATTGGGCACCCGGGAAGTCCTGGAACTGATCAACACCGAGGACAGAAAAGTAGCCGCTGCAGTTCAGGCCGTGCTCCCTGAAATCGCCGGGGCCGTGGACCTTGTGACCGCAGCCTTCCGACAGGGTGGAAGACTGTTTTATACCGGCGCAGGAACCAGTGGAAGACTCGGTGTGCTGGATGCCTCCGAGTGTCCTCCGACTTTCGGTGTCGATCCTGGAATGGTACAGGGAATCATCGCTGGTGGAGAACCCGCCCTGGTGAGATCTCAGGAAGGGGCCGAAGACCTCGAGCAGAACGGTGCGGAAATCATCGAACAAAGAGGCGTGAATGGGCGGGACGTGGTAATGGGCATCGCAGCCAGCGGTGTAACGCCTTTCGTTCTGGGCGCAATCAGCAAGGCCCGCGAACTGGGTGCCGGCACGGTCTTCTTCACGTGCAATCCCGCATCTGCAGAAAAAGTCGACGCCTGTGTGAAAATCACGCCAACCGTTGGGCCTGAGGTGGTAACAGGATCCACGCGAATGAAGGCAGGCACGGCCACAAAAATGGTGTTGAACATGATTACAACTGCGGCTATGATCAAGCTGGGCAAAGTCTACGGCAACCTGATGGTTGATCTAAAACCTTCCTGTGCAAAACTTCAGGATCGTGCAGAAAGAATTCTTACGGAAACCACGGGGTTGAACCCGCACGACTGCGGCAAAGCCCTGGAGGAAGCGGAGAACGATTTGAAGACAGCGATCGTCATGACAAAACGGGCCGTTTCTCTCGAAACGGCCCGCGATCTGCTTCTTCGGAACAATGGTGTTGTCAGAGATGCTCTGTCTGCCCAGACGCAGACCTGAGGCGTTCTCCCCTACCCTTTCCCGTTCTCGCTGTAGAACGCCTTGACCAGACCGTCCAGATGCTCCTTGGGATTCAGGGCTGCCTTCAACCCAATCGAGTACGACGTTTTACCCAGCAGTTTCAAACCGTGTCCGTAGTCATTGAAATGGGTGCTGCAGTACTCCACAACCGACTGGCCGCTCTCGCTTGCGGCATTCGCGATCACCTGGTAGGCCTCTGGCTCGAATTCCAGCTCGATCTCGTAGGACGTGCGAAAGCGTTCCGTAAACGCACTCACGTCCCGGTGGATCACCAGTCTGCTGAGTTCCATTTCCGGGTCCTCTACAACCGCTGCGGTGACCTTGAAGCTTCGAATCTCTGTTGAAGGAAGTGTTTTCTCGAATTTGAGCAGCGTCCGTTCGCAAACACTCACAAGTGCGCGAGCGCCGGTTTGCTCCTTCGATGCCATTTCCGCAAGCCGGTGAAGTGCCTCGTCATCAAAGGTCAGTTCGATGCCGTAGGCTTCGAAATCGCGTTTCTTGCCAAGTGTCACGGAACAGTTCGGGCTCTTCAGGATCTCATATAGATCCTCTACCGAAAGGGGTTCCAGAACGGCCACTACAGGCAGCCTGCCGACGAACTCGGATTCGAAACCGAATTCCAGGAGATCCTCTGTCGTCACCTGCTTCATCAGATCTGTGCGATTCGCTTCGGCCAGTTGTGTTTTCAGAACATCGGTCTTGAACCCCAAACCGCCCTTGTTCAAGCGTCGCCCAACGATCTCCTCCATGCCGTTGAACGCACCGCTTACGATGAACAGAATATTGCGTGTGTTTATTTTCTCGCGTTCCATTTTGCCGCTTTGCTGAAACTTCATCATGGCTTCCATCTGTGAGGCCATGTCGTGAGGTGCTTTCAGATCCACCTCGGTTTCTTCCATAAGTTTCAGCAGATTTCGCTGAACGCCTGTGCGGGACACGTCCGGACCCACCAGACTGGTTGTCGAGGCGATCTTGTCGATCTCGTCCACATAAATGATCCCGTACTGAGCTTTTGAGAGACTGCCGCCGGCCTCTCGAACCAGGTCCCTTACCAGATCCTCGACGTCACCGCCTACGTATCCGGTTTCACTGAATTTCGTTGCGTCACCCTTCACGAAGGGAACGCCGATCCGCTGCGCAATCAGCTTGATCAGGTAAGTCTTGCCGACACCTGTTGGACCGATCAGCAAAATATTGTTCTTGATATTGCCCACATACCGCTGCGCATCTTCAGGGTTTTCCAGATCCAGCTTCATCCGGTTGAAGTGCGTGCAGATCTTGGTGGCAAGCACCTCTTTGGCGGCCCGCTGTTTGATGACATATTCGTCGAGGAAGGCCTCGAGTTCTTCCGGCTTCATATCGAAATCGATAGGCTCTTCTTCCGTCTCTTCAACGTGCGGTCCTTGCTGCACACCATCGGCCTCAGATTGCGGAAAAACCACCTGTGCACCATACTTTTTCTCAATCAGATCTTTGAGATCTTTCTGCAATTCTGCCGGATTTACGGGACGATTCTCGGACATCCGTTGAATACTCCCTTGTTTTATAATGGGTAGAGGTCCACCCTTTGTGAGGTCTTCTGTTTAGAATTTCTGGCATTTTAAGAATACCCGGTCGATATTATCTTGTCAAGGTCAATGAAATTTTGGGTGTTCCAGTTCGTGTGTGAAGAACATTGTGTTTCTGAAATCGAGCAGACGTCACCCACGTGATCTTGCCGATACATCCAGCGGAAAAAGAATATCCAATCGAATACTCTAACTCGTACAGACGCAGGTTCACATATCCAATCGTGTCGGGAGACCAGACAATGGATCCTCGAGAAATTGCAGAAATTGTCAAACGGATACCCATATTTCAGGGTTTCACTGCCGAGCAGACCACTCGAATGCTGGATGTCTGTGAGGAAAGGAAGGTCGAAGCTGGTGAGTTCATTTTCCGAGAGGGCACACAGAGTTCCGAGATGCTCATTCTGCTGGAAGGCCATCTGCATGTGACCACACGCTCCGGAGCGGAAATCGCATCGGTCTGGGAAATGGGTCTTGTGGGAGAAATGGGTACACTTACCGACCAAACCCGCTCCGCGTCCGTGGTGGCAATCCAGCCCTCTCGCATGCTGTCGATCAGTAGAGAGGAACTGCTCAAACTGATCGATGAAGACAAAGACATGGGATTCAAAATCTACAAGAACGTAACACTACTCCTGTGCGATCGGCTTCGCGACAACAACATTCTCCTGGAACAGCAGTATCTGGTTCTGGAAGACCTTGCCGGTGAAGGATAACAGATCGTGAACCTAGGCTATCTGACACTCAGGCGTCTCACGGAGGAACTCGGCAGGGCGGTTGTCGGGAAGCAGGTCAAGGCCGCTGCTATGCGGGGCGAACACGACCTGATATTGGACTTCGAGAATGCGCCCGGAATCTTGCTCTCCGCTTCCCCGGTCCTCGGAAGGATATGTCTTTCACACCAGAAAGCGAATGGCGATCAGGACCTGCCTGCCTGGGTCACGAAATTCGTGGTTCACGGGGTGATCGAGTCGGTAGATCAGGTCCCGTTCGAGCGAGTCATCGTACTGAAGTTTTCGAAACGCGACCGCCTGGGTGGCAAATCCAGTTGTCGTCTGATCACTGAAGTCATGGGCAGAAACAGCAATGTCATCCTGGTCTCCGAACCCGACGGACGCGTGGAGGGAGCCCTCAGAAGAATCAGTGAACGGGTGAACAGGAAAAGACAGATCCTGCCCGGGAAGCCCTATGTGGGTCCCCCGCCGCTCAACCGGCCCCTGCCCGAAGAGGTGTCTGTTGCCCAACTCGAAACCGCCTTGCAGTCGAACCCGAGCACCCCGGCCGACGCCCTGCAGAAGTGCGTGGCCGGCATGGACAAACTCATTGCTGGCGACCTCCTTCATCAATCTGGGATCATCGCCGGAGGGGCGCCGTCCGAATCCTCACTGTCCACCCTCAGCAGGCTGTTGGCGGAATTCTTCGAAGCGCCCGCCTATCTCGACCGCCCTTCCATCACGCGCAGCGGAAAACGCTTCTCCGTGTGTACAGTGCGCTTGCCGAACGCAGCTCCAGATATCATAGAGCAATTCGATACCGTGAGCGAGGCCATTGAAGAGTTGGCAGTTATAGAGGTTCGTGAAGCCGGTACGGGTTCCCGAAAGGGAGAAATCGAAAAAGAACTGCGTACGGTACTGGAAGGAATTCAGCGAAAGATGATCCGCATCGAATCCGACATCGAGGATTCCCAAAACGCGGATCTCTACGAGAAATACGGCAATATCCTGATGGCCAATCTCCACGAGATCAAATCCGGGATGGACACCATTACCCTGCCCGATATTTATGACGCAGATGCTCCGCCGGTTACGATTCCGCTGAATCTCAAGCGCCTACCTCACGAAAACGCGCGGACCTACCTGAAAAGGAGCACGAAAGCCCGGAAGGGTGGCCCGATTCTTGAGAACAGGCTTGAAAAATCCAGGGCAGAACAGAAGGAACTCGAGTCCAGCCTAAATCAGATCGATCAGGTTACCCAACAGGACCTGGAAGCCTTTCAGGATCGACTGATCACCAAAGGATATTTGCGCCCTCGCAAAAAGACGCCCGAAGCCAAGCGCCGAAAAGTAGCGGAGGGAGGCATCCATCCCAGACGATACCGAACCTCGGACGGATGGTCGGTGCTGGTAGGACGGAACAACACAGAGAACGATCGGCTCACTGCAGGCGCTGCGAGAGAGGACATCTTCCTCCACGCTCAGGGCTGCCCGGGCTCCCACGTTATCCTGAAATCCGCCGGCAATGCAGGAAGTCCACCCAAAAAGTCCCTGGAAGAAGCGGCGCGGCTGGCTGCGTACTGGAGCAAGGCCAGAAACTCCCGAACCGTTCCGGTAAACTACACAGAGGTACGCCATGTGAACAAGCCCCGGGGTGCGGCCCCGGGGCTTGTTAGAATCCGAAATGAGAAAACGCTATTTGTTAACCCTGGAGAAATCAGCAAAGAAGAAGACTGATCGGAAGCAAAGGTTCAGAATTTCTCCGAATAGGTCAATCTGATCTGACGTTCAGGTTGCGGGTTTCGCTGGCCGTCCTGCGCCACATCCCGCAAATCCAGCCCAACCGTGAATCTGTCGGAAATCAGCCAGCGGCCTCCCAGGTTCATAATTCCTCTCCCGCTACCCAGTGTTGCATCCCCATTGTTGTTCACCGCAAAATCGTATTCCGCCAGCAGAATAATCCACTTCCCCAGCAGAAAATCCAAACCCGCAAACCCCGAAAAATCTCTGTCCCCATCCGAGTCCTCGAAACTTCGATTGGCGCCCCCGTGAATGCCCAATTCCCCAAGTGGAACACCGTAGTTCTTGCTCAAGACCGCGTATAAACCTTTCGACTTGGTCGTATACCTGGAGAGACCGGCGTCATATGCGCCATATCCCTGCGAGTGATACCCCACAGCCAGTGCTGGCAGCCCGGTCGTCTCATCGGTGATGCGCACCCGGCTCGCGAATTCCACTCTGGGGTTCCATCGGGCACCCTGATTACCCACAATGTGTTGCCCACCGAACGAAAATCCCACACTTGCCCGGTTGAACACGCCCATTTCCATCTGTGTGAGAATTCCGTTTCCTTCATAGAGACGCACATCAACAGAAAACGAACCCCTTGGAAGCAGACCGGCGGTCGGGCTGTCGATCAGCCACCTGGGCTGCGCCCTCTCTTGCCCGAAAAGCGGCTGGACAATCAGACTGCAGATCGCACAAATCAGTATCGCTCTCATGAAGCTTTCTCCCCACGGTGAATTGTGAACGCCCGGATCTCTTGTTCCGGAGCGTCGATTCGGATTTCAATAGCATGTTCAGGCAGCAATTCAAGGGCGCGGTCCGCCCACTCCACCAGACATATGCCGCCGGCCGCCAGGTAATCGTCCCATCCCAGGTCTGCCAGTTCCTCTGCTCCTCCAAGTCTGTAGAGATCAAAATGGAAAATCTTTACCGGCCTCCCGTCCGCGTACTCCCCAGAATACTCGTTCACGAGAATAAAGGTGGGACTGTTCACCCGGTCCTTTACGTGAAACCCCTCGCAAATTCCCTGTGTCAGACAGGTCTTTCCGCTGCCCAGGTCACCAATGAGCGCCAGACAGTCTCCCCCTGAGAGCTGGCGCGCGAATTCGCGCCCCCACGTACGGGTCTCCTCAGGTGAGGAGGTGGTCATATGACAATCCGCCTCTGACATCTGATTGGCCTGATTTCAGGTACAGGGAATTAGGGAGTAGAAGCACCGGATCACTACAGATCCGAAACAAGAGGGGAAACGTACAACCCCAACGGATAAGGGGTTTATCCGTCGGCCAAACATTCGATTCTATCTTTCTGCTGTATCTCAGCGGCCCTTCAAAATAGCCACGGGCAGAATCATTTCTTCCATAGATATTCCACCGTGCTGGAAACTGTTCGCGTAAAGCCGCTGATACTCATTGAACTTCGTGGGGTATACGAAGTAATGGTCTTCTTTCGTGATGATATAATTTGTCCCGAGTCCCACACTGGGCAATCCATAAAGCTCCGGATCCTTCACGTGGACCGCGTGTCTGGGGTCGCATCTGAGATTCTTGCCATATTTGTAGCGCAGGTTCGTGGAAGTCTCCCGGTTCCCATGCGCCAGGGTTGCACTGCCGCTCATCACACACCCGTGGTCGGTCGTGAGCACGATTGTTGTGTCGGTTTCTGCCAGCTTACGAAGCATTTCGAAAAGGGACGAATGGGAGAACCACGACCTCGTCAGAGAACGGTACGCACTCTCGTTTGGCGCCATCTCCTTCAGAATATCCGATTCGGATCGGCCGTGCGTTAGAATATCCAGAAAATTGAAAACAACCGACATCAGTGGGAAAGACCGGTAGGTGTGCACTTTTTTCACCAAATTGTTGCCTTCCGCGATATCCAACACCTTCACATAGCGTGTCTCGAGCTTGAGCGTCGGATCCATTTCATCCAACTGTCTGTCCAGAAGCTGATGCTCGTGACGGTTTTTGCTGTTTTCATCATCCCTGGCTGTTCGCCACTCGTCCGGATAGAGTTTCGCGATATCAATGGGAAACAGCCCGCTGAATATGGCATTCCTGGAATAAGGTGTGGCGGTCGGCAAAATGGAATAATGATATCGCTGGTCCACTTGAAACAGTTCGGACAACAGGGGTAAAATGGCCAGCCAGTGATCCAGCCGCAAGCAATCCACCACCACGAAGAATACCTGTTCTCCCGCCTGTACAGCTGGGAGCACGTGCTCGGAGACCACATCCACGGAAAGCGTGGGCGAATCTTCTTCATCCTGCACCCATCTAGCGTAGTTCGACTCTACGAACTTGGCGAACTCCTGATTGCATAAACTTTTCAGGTCCTGGTGCATCTTTCGCAGACCTGCGTCGAAATACCGGTCCAGTTCGTTATCCCACTCCGAAAGCTTCACGTGGAGCTCGGTCCAGTCCCCAGAGGAAGTCGCGCTGGACATCATTTCCCGCATCCGGGTCGACGCCGCCACATAGTCCAGCCCCATCCGGTCTTTCAAAATCTGTCTGGCGTCGAGCAGTTTCTTGCACGCGGACAGGATCTGGCTGGGATTTACCGGCTTGGTCAGGTAATCATCAATACGCTGGCCCAACGCCTGTTCCATCAGCCGTTCTTCCTCATTCTTGGTGATCATGATCACAGGTATATCCGGACTGATGTCCTTGATCACGGAAAGCGTCGAAAGCCCGTCCCGCCCCGCCATCATCTCATCCAGAAGGACAATATCGAATCCCCGCTTCTGAATCATCGCAATGGCGTCATCACCATTTGTAACAGGGGTGACTTCATAACCTCGTTCATTCAGAAAGATCGCGTGCGGTCGAAGCAGATCGATCTCATCATCCGCCCAGAGCACCTGCTTTTTATCCGCCACTTTTGCCACTTGCATCTCCTTCGGGTTGGCGGGTCGTGACCCGCCCTCCGGCTAACGCTCTCTGGTTTCTGGCGACGCCATGGGCAAACTGATCAAGAATGTGGTACCTACGCCCGGCGCACTCTCTTGCACGATGATCTTTCCAGAATGATAATCTTCCACGATTCGTTTAACGAATGCCAGCCCCAGGCCCCAACCCCGCTTTTTGGTGCTGTAGCCGGGCAGGAAAACCTGCCTTACCAGATGGGGCGGGATGCCCTTGCCGTTGTCTCTAACATGTACATCCACCCATTTTCCATCCTGGCTTCTTTCAGCAGTCACATCGATCCTGCCGCCTTTGCCTTCCATCGCATCGGCTGCATTCTTGAACAGGTTCTCGAACGCCCATCCCAACAACTGTTTGTTGATGGGGATCGGTGGCACGTCTCCCGACATTTTCGTAATGCTGATTTCTCTGGACAGCCTGTCCCGCAAGTAGGAGGCCGTTTCCTCAACGATCTCCCCGAGATTCTCCAGGCGGAGTTCCGGGGTCGACCCGATTAAACTGAAGCGAGAGGCGATTTTGTTCAGCCGGCTGGTATCCTCCTCCATTTCCGCAACGATCTGTTCGAAGCGTTCCCTTGAATCGGTGTCTGCAGGATCGAGAGGATTTTGCAACTCGGCTTTCATCAGTTCGATCCAGCCATACAGCGAGGAGAGCGGTGTGCCAAGTTGATGTGCCGTCTCCCTGGCCATACCCACCCAGATCGACCGCTGTTCGCTGTTCTTGATATTTCGGAATCCAAGATATCCCACGCCGATAAACAGGCCGGTCACGCAAAGCGCCACCCACGGCAGCCATGCCAGGCGGTTCACAAGGGGCGGATCACCGTAATTCAGCAATCGCTTTGCCGGGGTCTTGTTGGGCCCAATCATTGGGATTTCGAATTCGTAGGGCGGATTTTCCAGATTGAGACGTCTTACGACGGCCCTTACCTTGTCGAGCGCCTCAGGGGACTTGTCCTCTGGAGGTATCCCGATCGCTTTCCAGTAATGCGGCATTCCCGCTTCGTCGGTAATCACCACAGGGAATCGTGTGTTCCGGATGGTCTCAAAAATGATATCCAGATCCGGACCCTGCTTGACAATAATCGTATCCCGGGTCGGGATGCTGTAAAAGAAGGCGAGTCGCTTCACGCCCTGGCGAGCGTCCTGTCGAACAGGCTGAACAACGAAAATCTGGGTATAGATAAGGAACGCCAGAATGATGGCGATGGCAGACAGGAAAAAGTACGCACCGAACCACCGGTTCATGCTCAACGCGGCCTGCCAGTTGCTCAAATGGATTCGGATGCCGGTAGGTGCTGTGTGTCCGGCAGAGACAGCTGGGCTGGCCTCGGGTTTCTCGTCTACTGGGGTCATTCCGCTGCCTTTCCTCCTGGCCATTGGATGTCCGCTGGTCTACTTCCCCTGAACGCCCAGAAAGGACCCGGGTTCCAACTCATCCGGAGCCTCGAATCGCTTGCGCCAGAATACCATAGTAATTGCGCCAAGCAGAACCGCGAACCAGAGAGTACATACACGTGTTACCAGTGTTGCCGCAACTGCATCCGACAGCGGTGCCCCCCTGTAGACGAGCCACGCCGACATGCTCCCCTCCGTGGTTCCTAGACCACCAGGCAGCAGGGTAGCCGCACCAAAAAGGGTTGCGAAACTGTAGACAAAGGTAGCCTGAATGACACCCTGGTCGATGCCGAATCCACGCAGCACTATGGCGAACCCTGCACATTCGCACATCCAGGCGATGATCCCGGCAGCTACACCGATCAGGAGATTCCTGGGGTGGAGCAGCAAACGCGTACCGTCGTAGGCAGCGACGAGGGACTGCGAGAATCGCCCGATCAGGGGCAGTTTTTCTATTTGTCGAATGATAAAATGGGAGGTGGCGGGAGATCCTAAAGTGAGGAGTAACAGCGCAATTCCAGCAAATCCAGCGAGAAGGGGTATCACGCCTTGCTGATGGGTAAAAATACCCAGAAATGCCAGAAAAATCAAGGAGATAATGTCACAAAGCCGTTCCGTAAAAACAGCAGGGGCAGTCCGGCTGACCGGAAGTCCGGTCCGGTTCTTGATCATCACCGCTTTCAGCAGTTCGCCCGACTTTCCCGGCGTAACGGACATCACAAAACCTGCCAGAAACACCACCAGACTGTCTACAATACCGAGTTGCGTGTCGAGTTTGTTCAGAAAATAGTGCCATCTGAGGTATCTGAACAGAAAATTCCCTGCTGAAAGCAGGAGGACCGGAAAAATCAGCCACCAGTTGAACCGCTCGAACGCCGACAACAAAGATGAAGCATCCGAATAAATGCTGAAACCGATATAGAGGACCGCACCAAAGCCAACCGAAAAAACAATCTTATTCCAGTATTTAGAAAGCATTATAGCCTTTCTCTATCGGTCTTTAAGATTTTCTGAAGATTACAGGATTCTGCTCCCTCGCAAAGCAGTGCACAGATTGATTATAGGAATTTTGGCACCCATTGGTCAAATTCAGAAAAACCATTTGCGGAAGATGCTTCATTTTTATATATTTAGTTGTTGTTTCCGGGGCAAGGCATAAATTACATAGCCCTGGAGGTGGAACCTGTTTTTCTTACCCAAACTTGATTTTTGCATCAAAATATAGCGGTAGAGAAAGGAGGGGTAGCCACACGATGGCTGGGGTCCTGGTTAGAGACGATGAGCCGTTCGAGAAAGCTCTGAAGCGGTTCAAAAAGACCTGCGAGAAGGCAGGCATAATGACAGAGATGAAAAAACACCAACATTTCGAGAAACCAAGTGAGCGGCGGAAGCGAAAAATCGCTGCTGCGAAGCGGAAACGGTTAAAATTCGAACATAAATTTAACCAGTAACTGCATCTGGTTGCCCATGAAATGTAACGTTTCGTAATAGCCGCACCTTTTAAAACTGGTGCGGCTATTGTTTTATCTTGATAAACTGGCGAAATCACGCAGAGACTATCAGAAGGGAGCGACTTCATTATGAATTTTCTGGACCTTATACTCTTGATCGTCCTGTCGTGGCTCACCTTTAAAGGCTGGCGCATTGGTTTGGTACGCAGCCTCGTTGGCCTGGTCAGCCTTGTTCTTGCCTACGGTTTCTCCCTGAGTTACGGAGGTACGGCGGCCGCAAGGATCGCCGGGGAGAATACCGAAGTCGGAGCGGGCGCCACCCTGATCGGATTTCTCCTGGTATTCGTCATCACCATGGGAATCTGCTATGTGGCGGGCAGAATTCTCCACACGGTCCTCCAGGCCACGCCACTTGGTGCAATCAACGCCATTGGCGGAGCGGCATTCGGCCTGGCTCAGGCCCTGCTCATTCTGGGTCTTGCAACCATCCTCATACGGGCCTATCCCCCTCACAGCACCCTACCTGGCTATATTGACAACTCTGCCCTCGTTCAGCCTGTTCAGCAGTCGGCCATCGCACTGATGGATGTGATTCAAATGATATATCCAAGAGGGTCGGAACTCTACAACAAGCTCGTACCCGGAGGCACAGACACACCCGAATTTGTGGATGACGCCAACAGGAAAGCAGAAGAGGCCAAAGCCAAACTCGATGAATTGATGCAACAGTCCAGAAACAAACTGAAGAAACAGGAATAGTGATTCTGAGGACCAGAACGAAATTCCCGAAACACCATACCCGCGCATAATGTCCTATGACTGCATCTGCGACGTTATGCGTTTGCTTTACCAGCATTCAGTCAGCAATCACCGGAATCATATGGACATTTCTCCCAAAACGCTTATTACCCTGGAATTCGATAAAGTCCTGTCCCAGATCTCGGCACGCGCCGTCTCCGACATCGGACGTGGGGAGATCCAGACACTGCTGCCGGTCGACGATCTCCAACTGATCCAAACGCGTATGGGGCCGGTTCTCGAAACCATGGACCTGATCGCTTTTGACGATCCCATGAGTGTTGGCTCAATACCAGATATCCGGTCTTCGCTTCAGGCCAGTACGGTTCCAGGCACCGCGCTCACCATTGGCGAACTCCTGGAAATCGGACTGGTCCTTCAGGAGTCCAGGCGCCTGCTGACCTATCTCAAAAAGAGAAAAGAGAAATATCCGAAACTCTGGTTGATCATCTCCGGATTGAGTGAAGAACCGTGGCTCGAAGAGGCCTTCCAGAAAGCACTGGATCCGGCTACCGAATCCGTGAAAGACTCGGCAAGCCCGGAACTGCGGCAGATCCGCCGGAGCATCGATCAGACCAAAGCATCCATTCGTGAACGTGTGGAGAGCATTCTGGCAAAACTGCCGGATGATGTGGTGCAGGACAGACTGGTGACCCTGCGTGGAGGCCGCTATGTCATCCCCATCCGGGAAAATCAGAAAAGCCGGATGAATGGACTTATACACGACCAGTCCTCCAGCGGTGCCACCCTGTTCATGGAACCTATGGCTGCGGTGGAATTGAACAACAAACTCAAACAGCTGGAACTCGCCGAGCAGCAGGAAATCAAGCGTATTCTGCGACAGCTTTCCGAGTCGGTTGCACAAACGAGCCAGCAGCTCGACCACAACCTTCGCCTGCTGTGCAGTTTCGATTCCCTCTACGCCAGGGCCGCATACTGTAGAAATCTGGATGCTGCCGAACCCGATTTCAATGAAGAAGGGTTCGTCCTCCTGAAAGGAGCGAGGCATCCGCTCCTGGTCCAGCGAATGCTAGATGAAGCCGAATCTGGATCGGTGGTACCGCTGGATCTCAAACTCGGCGACGAATCCTCCTGGACGCTCATCCTGACCGGGCCGAATGCGGGCGGAAAAACCGTGGCCCTCAAAACACTGGGCCTTCTTGCCCTGATGGCCCAATCGGGCCTGCCCGTTCCCGTGCAACCCAAATCTCAGCTGCCTGTTTTTCATGGAATTTTTGCAGATATCGGCGATGCCCAGTCCATCGAAAACGACTTGAGCACATTCTCTTCTCACGTGAGCAACCTGGTGGACATCTGCAGAGGCGCGCACCGGAATGCCCTTGTGCTGCTCGACGAGATCGGTTCCAGTACGGATCCCGACCAGGGGTCCGCGCTCGCAATGGCACTATTGCAAGAGCTCACGGGCCGTGGCTGCCGCACCGTGGCCACCACACACCACGGAGCGCTCAAGGCATTCGCACACAGCACGCCAGGCATTTCGAATGGTTCAATGGCCTTTGACGCCGCTACGCTCCAGCCCACCTTCCAGCTTCGGCTGAACATACCCGGCAGCAGCTATGCCTTCGAAATTGCCCGACGGCTGAACATGCCGGGTGACATTATCGATACGGCAGAAGAAATCGCCGGCAGTGAGGTCGGTCGGGTAGAATCACTGATTGCCGAACTCGATGAAACGTATCAGAGATATACAGAGGAGCTGGAGCTGGCGGAAAAGAACCGCCTGGAAATGGAAGCGCTGAAAACTGATTACGAGGCGAGGGTAGATGACGTGAATCGCCGGGAGCACGAACTGAAGCACGGCGCCAGACAGGAAGCTCAGCGGATCCTGTCGGATGCAAATGCCCTGGTTGAGCGGACCGTGCGTGAACTCAGGGAAAACAAGGCCGACAGGGCATCCATCAAAACGGCGCACGCCGGACTGGACGCCGCAAGGCAGGATATTGTGAAGCACCTCGAGGTCTCTGAACCGGAACCCGCCGAGATCGTCCTGGCCCCGGGAGAAACGGTATGGGTCAGCAGCTTCGGAAAGGAAGGCAGAATCATTTCCCTGAAGGAGGGATCCGGACGAGCCCTTGTGGAAGTCGGCAAGGTCAGGGTAGAGCTTTCCCTGGCGGATCTGCAATCCCGACAACCCGAACCCGATTCGAAAAACACAGCGTCGACCACCTCCTTCAAAACACGAAGCGACATCGAAATAAGCCTGGATCTTAGGGGGATGACCGTTGAGGAAGCGCTGGACGCCGTGGACAAATATGTAGACGACCTCTACATGGGCCGGGTGGAAATTGCGACCGTCATCCATGGAAAAGGAACGGGAGCGTTGCGCAAAGCCGTATCTACCTTTCTCAACTCCCACAGCTTCATCAAATCTCAACGTCTTGGAAAATACGGCGAGGGCGGCTCCGGCGTCACCATCGTCGCCCTGCACATGGACCGCGACTGACCTGGCGCTCTCAGACCAGCCTCCGCCTCATCTTTCATTTCTGTCGCCTATCCAACCCTTTCAGCCTCTTCAATTTGACCGATCGGTGGATTGACACCCCACGTGTATTATTCTATATTATCGCGATTCTAAGTCAGCAAAGTGCCAACCCTTTCAGTGACCCTCCCCGACCCGAAAATATGCTCATATCAGACCTTCAGATACCCTCCGGCCGATACTGTAATTCCCTAACGGCCTATTCGCGATACGCGACCCTTGAGGTCCCCGTCGGAAATGTGCCTCTCGGAGGTGCCAACCCAATCCGTGTGCAGTCGATGACCACCACGGACACGATGGATACGGAGGGCACCGTAGCACAATCGATTCGGATGATCGAGGCCGGCTCGGAATACGTCCGGATCACAGCACCCAGCCAGAATGAGGCCCGCAACCTCGAAGCCATCAAGAATGGCCTTCGGAGCCGAGGTTTCGACACCCCCCTCATCGCAGACATCCACTTTACACCGAATGCTGCCGAGATCGCCGCCAGAATCGTCGAAAAGGTTCGGGTGAATCCGGGCAATTATGCTGACAGGAAAAAGTTTCAGATTGTCGAATACTCAGACAGCCAGTATGCGATCGAAATAGAACGCATTCGGGAGAAGTTCTCTCCCCTGGTAAAAATCTGCAAGGAATACGGAACCGCCATGCGGATCGGTACGAATCACGGCTCCCTGTCAGACCGCATCATGAGCCGTTTCGGAGATACGCCCCTGGGCATGGTGGAATCGGCCCTCGAATTCGTCCGTATCTGTCGGGACCTGGACTACCACCAGATCGTCCTGTCCATGAAAGCCAGCAACACCCGCGTGATGGTTCAGGCCTACAGACTCCTGGTTAACCGAATGGAAGCCGAGGGATTCAACTACCCGCTGCATCTGGGTGTCACGGAAGCTGGAGACGGCGAAGACGGCAGGATCAAGTCCGCCGTGGGCATCGGCAGCCTTCTGGAAGAGGGACTCGGTGATACCATTCGTGTGTCCCTGACCGAAGAGCCCGAGGCCGAAATCCCTGTGTGTATCCGACTGGTCGAGCGGTATGTCGGCAGGGAGCATCACGACGACATACCGCCCATCGAATCCTCAAGACTCGATCCGTATGCATATGCGCGGCGATCCTCTTTTGCGGTGGACAGAATCGGTGGAGACCACGTCCCTGTGGTAGTCGCTACGGCGCCTCTCGGGGCAAACACCTCGCCCGATTGCCTGGCTGAAATCGGATATGATTACGAGGCCGATCTCGACAAATGGCACATCGCGGATCAAGCAGCCGATTTCATCTATTTGGGCAAACAGGATGTGTCATACGATCTGCCCGGCACACTCGCCCGAATCGTCGACTACGAGCACTGGAATTCGTCCGACTGTCCGGATGAAGTCTATCCGCTCTTCACCGTAAACGAATACGTAAGTGCGAGCAACCGCTCCCTTGGGGCAAATTTCGTAGTGGCCCAACTCGATGACCTGCAGGAGCCCCTGCTCAGAACGATCTCCGACGACCCTGCGTGCGTGCTTGTCCTGACCACCCGGAACACCCACGCAATGGCTGAGCTTCGCCGGGGATTTCTCCAGCTCCTCGAACACGACATTGGCATACCGGTCATCATCAAGCTCACCTACCCTGCGCTCGATGAAGACACCCTGATGATTCACAGCGCCACAGACGCGGGCGGTCTGCTCATCGACGGCCTGGGTGATGGGCTGTGGATCGACGCACCAGGCAGTCCCGAGACGATCAACAGGATCACCTTCGGCATCCTTCAGGCCGCACGAACGCGGGTCTCCAAAACCGAATACATCTCCTGCCCATCTTGTGGGCGAACGCTGTTCGATCTGCAAGAAACCACTGCGATGATCCGGAAGCGGACCGAACATCTCAAAGGCGTCAAGATCGGAATCATGGGCTGTATCGTAAATGGCCCCGGAGAAATGGCGGACGCCGACTACGGTTATGTTGGCAGTGGTCCCGGACAGATCACCCTCTACAAGGGTCAGGATGTGGTCAAGCGAGGGATCCCGACAGAAGGTGCAGTGGACGAATTGATCGAACTGATCAAGGCAGACGGCAGTTGGGTTTCTCCGGCTTAATGAATACTCCGAAACTTCTCACAACCTGAATCCCCTCCATTCCCCATGGCACGCATACCTGAAGACACCATCGAACTGATCCGTCAGTCTGTGGACATCATCGACGTCGTGTCGGAGTTCGTCACGCTCAACAAGCGCGGCAGAAACTTCATGGGACTCTGTCCATTTCACGACGACCACTCCCCTTCCATGAATGTTTCTCAGGAGAAGCAAATCTACAAGTGCTTCTCCTGCGGCGCGGGCGGGAACGTCTACACCTTTCTGACCGAGCTCGAAAAAATAAGCTTCATCGAAGCCGTCCGTAAACTTGCCGAACAGGCAAACATCCCGCTCCCGGAGGACCGGCCGGAAGACAACGGCAGCCAGGAAGTATTCGATACCCTCTATGGCGCCAATGAACTTGCGCTCAAATACTTCAAGCACATGCTGCAGACGGACCCTTCTGGCGAACCCGCAAGGGAGTACCTGAAATCTCGCGGGATCACAGAAGAGATCATCGAAAACTTTTCGCTTGGCTACGCCCCGAACAGCTGGGACGGATTGCTCCATGTCGCCGGAAGACGCGGCTTCAACCCCAAGGTGCTGGAACAGGCCGGCCTCGTAATGGCAAGGAAAGATGACAAGGGTTTCTACGACCGGTTCAGACATCGTGTCATGTTTCCCATCGTATCCCATACCGGAAGAACCGTGGCGTTCGGCGCTCGGGCACTGGATCCAAACGAACAGGCCAAATATCTGAACTCACCGGAAACTCCGGTCTACCACAAAGGCAGCATCCTTTACGGACTCTGGAAAAATCGCGACGCCCTTCGGTCATCCGGCACCGCAATTGTGGTAGAAGGATACATGGACCTCATCGCCCTTGCCCAGGCTGACATCCACAATACCGTCGCATCATCGGGTACCGCGCTGACCACCGACCATGCCCGACTCCTCAAGCGATACGCTGAACATACCGTCCTGGTTTTCGATGGTGATGCGGCAGGCGCCTCGGCGTCTGCAAGAGGGATTGGATCGTTATTCGAAGCCGGTATGGAAACCCGCGTGGTCACACTCGAAGAAGGTCACGACCCCGACAGCTACGTTCGGCAGCATGGGACCAAAGCCTTCCTGAAACTCACCGAAGAAGCCCAACCCGTGATCGACTTTCTGCTCGACTGGATCAAGACCCGAGAGGACCTGACCACGTCCGATGGAAAGGCCAGGGCGGTGGAGTCCATTTCGGAATTCCTGGTTCGGATCAAGGACGAAGCCCTCCGGCAATTCGTCATACAGGAAACGGCCCAGAAACTGGGCACGGACGAAACCACCATCATCCAGGTCATCCAGCGCGCCGGCAGAACGGCACGCACACGCCCCCAGCCGTCGGGCTCCACGCAGCAATTCACCTTTGATCCGGCGCCGAGACTGGAAAGGGAACTTCTGATCCATATGATGACGAAGGGGGCCACTGCAGACAAAGTGCTGCAGGACATTAAACCGGAGGAGTTTTCGAACAGCGCCTATCGAAGAATTGCCAACCTGATCTCCTCGATGCGCTCAGGAGGCCAGTCGCCCGAAGTCGCAGTGTTGCTCGACCACTGCAAGGAAGAAGACCTGAGCCACGTACTCTCCTCGCTGTCTATGGAAATGGGCATCCACAATCCAAACCAGACCGAGGCGCCGCTGGAAGATTACATCCGAACCTTCCGCCTCAAACAACTGGAAACCAGCATCGATCGCCTCGAGGCCCAGCTCCGCTCACCCGACCAGACCACAGACCTCAAAGACATAATGCAACAGCACAGGGAGCTCACCCTGGAACGAAAAACTTTCCTCGAATCACACGATCCCCTCACCCCAACGCCTCGCCCATAATTTCCTTGCCCTTTAACCCCAAAATGGTAAATTTATCTCTGCATTTCTGGGCCCATAGCTCAGCTGGTTAGAGCAGCGGACTCATAATCCGCTTGTCCTAGGTTCGAATCCTAGTGGGCCCACCAA
>Ga0114999_10000023_pt1 | contig 200948 bp, 155 predicted proteins | sample ArcticOcean_MG_C_3_FD_89820 | JGI IMG/M metagenome (GOLD analysis project Ga0114999, IMG submission 89820) | Marine microbial communities from western Arctic Ocean - ArcticOcean_MG_CB8_126 | ecosystem: Environmental > Aquatic > Marine > Oceanic | place: Arctic Ocean: Canada Basin | collected...
AATCTCTACATAGCGGGGATACACAGAACAACAGGGTGCGCAAAGTGGACCCTGTTGGTGTGATCACAACCTTTGCGGGTGGAGGAACTGCCAGCTCCCCTGGATACGGCAATGGAGGTCCCGCAACTGAAGCAACCTTGAGTATACCTGCAGGCCTCCTGCTGGATGGCAATGGAAACGTATATATCGCGGAGCAGGCCAGAATCCGGATGATCGATTCAGAGGGAACCATAACCACTGTGGCAGGCGGTGGGAATCCGCCCTGGCCGCCTGCCTCGCAAGGAACCTCCTGCCGATTCTCAACCTCGCTCTTCTCGCCCTTCTGGGTTTTGCCGGGGCGTACGTTGCCATCCTCCGATACGATGTACGCTAGTCCATACTATACATGCTTTTCTCCTGCCTGAAACAATTTCGATTTGCATCCAGTCCAACCGAATTGATCGGTGAATTGTGATTCAAACGGCCTTCGGTTTCAATATCCGACCAACTGATGCATCTTTCGCTTGGTACCAGAGCGGTGTACGAGTAAGTTAATCGTTGGAGGTAGTCGATGCCCAAAACACAGAACAAACGAAAAAAGGGACGCCATCGTGGTGCGTCCGCTCGGGCAAACACCGACCTGATGGCCCACATCGCATCCCTGGATCTTGAAACTGTTGAATCCTACAAGACCTGGTGCAGAGACAATGGATTGAAGGGTGCCGTCAACAAAGGGTGGCAGGAACGTCGGCATGAACGACAGTTGGCTCAGAAGCTCAAGCAGAGTGAAAGTGTCGACGCAGAAGTACTAGTCCATGTCAAATCCATGAATCTGAATTCGCTAGAGGATTATCAGAATTGGTGTACATCTCATGGGTTGAGTCCGGCCGCCCACAAGAGCCCACATCAGAGGAAGAAAGAACTCGAACTCTCCATCCGCGTGAAGGGTGAAGCGGCTCTGGCCGGAATGAAGCGCCATTCGAGGCGTCCCCGAGATACCATAGACCTGCTTTACAAGGGCGACATCGACAGACAGGAGCTCAGACACGATCACCTGTTAAAGATCCACGACGCATTTGCGCATCCGGGATTGGATGCACACGGACGGGAAGCGTTCCTGAACCTCCTTCTTCATGTGGAGCAAAACGGCGATCTCTTCGGCACCAAGCCGGCCATTTCGGTCCTCGGTCCACAGGAAGGGAATACGTTCATTGAAGGGCTTCGCGCCCTGGCTTCGCATTACAGACTCCGGATCCGTCCGCTCGACCTTTGGAAGTCCGACAGTCACAATTCACGGAGACAGTTCGGCTCGCTCGCTCGTCACCTGTTGGCCAAATATGATGTCCCCGTCTTCATGGACGCCGCCTGGTTCCGTACGGAATCTGAGGAAACATCCCGTCAGCAGAACTGGTTCGTACACATCGGGACGGGACAGAACATCCGGACGTCCGACATTCCCGTACAGCTGACCAAGAAAATGGCTCACCTGTTCCTGCAGGCCCCCGACCAGTACACCATTGAGGAAGCGCTCCGGTGGGGCCAGATACTTGGACTCGAGGGTGAACAGCCCCTGGTCAGAACCGTGATTGGAACGCGACTCGGTACTACCTTTGAGAATGAAGACTTCTGGAAGACGGTTATACACTTTTTCGTCAACAATCCCATGCTCGACCCCGATCATGTCGGTCCGATTGTAGACTTTATCTATAATCAGAAGTACGTACCCCAAGAGATCGCTCAACCAGGAGGTGAAATACTGCAATTGCCTCCCGCCCAACCCAACTTCTCCGTAAAAAGCAGGAGTATTCTGAAACTTCTGAACCAGGTCGAACAGTGGCACCGTCAGCTGGCAAGGGATACACGTCTCCCTCATCGACAGTGGGAACCTTCAGGACTGGATCCACTTGAGATGGAAGAAAACAGTTCCGGGTCTGGTGAAAAGGTCCAGTGGTCGATCAAGGAATTGCTGTCCACAAAGCAGCTGCAGGATGAGGGCAAGGCAATGGGCCACTGTGTCGGATCGTACGCCCAGAACTGTCAGAAGGGGAATACCTCTATTTGGTCAATGCAAGTAGGATTCGAAACCGGGTCGCCATACCGCGTCATGACAATCGCAGTGAACAGCTCCCGGAGAATCACTCAAGCCCGAGGCAGATACAATGCCTTGCCCAGCGGAAAGTTGCCGAACGGTTCCAAAAGGAAGGTGATTGGGAGGGACTATGCCGCTTACCTGCGACATTCGAAACGCATCCTATTTCACTGGCGAGAGCAAGAAAGTCTCACCATGTCGCTTCGGGCGTAACGTTTGGATAAGCCTCGCTTAGTTCTCTATTCTTCTCCCTGGTAACCAGATTCTCAATGCGCCCTTCTCGCCCTGTCGTACTGATCGCGCTCGCCACAGCATTCTCGCTTCTGGGCGACCAGACCCTCTATTCGGTCCTGCCCACCTACTACACAGAACTGGGCCTGATGCCCTATCAGGTCGGCCTGATCCTCTCGGTAAACCGCTGGATTCGCCTCTTCACCAACCATCTCGCCGAACGACTTACCCGAAATCACAGCCTCACCCTCCTGGTCGTACTCGCGCTGGTTCTCGGTGCAGGGACGACCTTCATCTATGGCACGGTCGCTGCGTTTCCCGTCCTGTTGGGTGCCAGAATTCTATGGGGACTCGCCTGGTCCTTCATCCGCCAGATCGGACTGATGACCGTTGTGGACAGTTCTCCCGATGTCACCATCGGAAGGATGATGGGGTATTACAACGGAATATCACGCCTGGGGTCTGTTGGCGGAAATCTCATCGGTGCGATTGGTCACGATATCATCGGCTTCACGCTGACCCTCACGATATTTGGCGGTTTGTCTCTCCTGGGCGTGCCACTCGGCGTACTCTCCCGGAAAGGCCTGCCGCACATCGATCGAAGTGTCGACACGTCTACAGTGCCTGTCGGTCAGAATCCCACCATGTATGTTTGCGGCTTCATCGTCGGATGTGTCGGCGCAGGTCTGATGATGTCCACCCTTGGGTCCGTGCTGAAAGAAAATGTCGGCGACAGCCTGAGTGTGGGAGCTTTCGTCATAGGAGTTGCCACGCTCAACGGCCTGCTTCTGGCGGGGCGCTGGGTAGTCGACGGCCTGACGGCTCCGCTCCTGGGCGCCTTCAGTGATCGCATTGGAAGAAGAAAAGCTGCGCTTCTCTTCTTCTCGATCGGAGCACTCGCACTGCTTACCGCATCCACCAGTCCCGGGATCATCATGCTGGTTCTGATGGTACTGCTCTTCTTCGTATGTGGCGTCGGAGCTACGGTGGTTATGATGGCCGAAGCCGGTACGCGAGGACCACGCACGGTTGCGGCCTACGTCACATCCTCCGACTTCGGCTCAGCAGCAGGACCTATGCTTGGTTGGATGACCCTCCAGTTGTTTCTCCCGTCCAGTACCATCTTTATCATCGGCGGTATCTTTTATGCTATTGCCAGCCTGGTAAGTCTCCGGACATTTCGGATGCGAGGGTAGAATTGAGATGGTGAGTGTGAATCACCCCGTCACTTCGAGCCTGGTCGAGAAGCGAGGCTCGGGAGATGGCTTGTCCTAATCGTCTGTTCTCGACCAGGCTCGAACGTACGGAGTGAGTTTCGATAAGAGTGGGCTTTCGCCGGTAAGAGTTGCAGGGCAAGCGATCAAAAACTGTTTGTTCTGATGCTCCAGATCCCCTATAATCCCCGCTGTTTCTAGAGTCTATTTTAGGACTTCCTTTCTTTGAATCGAGTATGCCGGAATCACGCAATGTCGAATCAACAAGTCATTTCAGTCGAACAAGCATCCAAGACATTCTCCGGAGCTCGAGGGGATGTGCAGGCCCTGGACGGCTTCGACATGACCGTAGGCGAGGGTGAATTCGTCTCCATCGTGGGCCCAAGCGGCTGTGGAAAAAGTACGCTCTTGTGGGCTATGGCAGCACTATGGTCCCTCAGTTCCGGAAAAATATCCATCTATGACCGCGAGGTCGACGGTCCCCGCCGGGATGTGGGCATGGTCTTTCAAGAATCGAATCTGCTCCCCTGGCGAAACCTGTTGCAGAACATCCGATTCCCCTTCGAAATCATGGGGGAGAATCCAGATGACTATGCGGATAGAATTCAGGAACTCCTCACGCTCACCTCGCTTAAGGGATTCGAACATCACCATCCACGGGAACTGTCGGGCGGAATGCAGCAGCGGGCATCCATTGTTCGGGCGCTCGCCTATGATCCGGCAGTACTCCTCACGGACGAACCGTTCGGTGCTCTCGACGCATTTACAAGGGATGAAATGAACCTGATGCTCCTGGAAATCTGGGAGCAGTCCAAAAAGACCATTGTCTTCGTAACCCACCAGATTCCAGAAGCTGTTTATCTCTCGGATCGCATTTACGTCATGACACCCCGGCCAGGCCGAAACGCGAAAGTCTACGACATCGATCTCCCCAGGCCTCGCCCGCTCTCGATTACTACAGAACCCCACTTCTTCGAAATTGTCGGAGAGATCAAGCAGAACATCTTCGACTCGGTTCAGGAGCAGACCGGTGAAACCTGATCGATCGATTGAACTCAAGTTGTTTTCCACGATGGAGGAAATGGATGGGGCAGGAACCGCAGAACGAGAACCGCACGATCAACTGGTCGGCCCTCACTTCGATGGACTTCGCGGGAACTCAAATCGCGATAATCCTGGGTATCGCTATCGCCGTCATCTCGATATCCGAAATCGTCGTCCGCGTGATGGAGATACCCACGTATGTATTTCCACCACCAAGCGAGATCATAAAAGCCCTCTTCAAGTCCTTTCATCTCTTTTGGCCGCATCTCCTGATCACCTTACAGGAACTTGGACTCGGGTATGTTATTGGTGCACTAATCGGCATCACGTTGGCCGCCGTCATCACTCAGTTTCCATTTGTCGAGAAAATCGTCACACCCTATATCCTGATCCTGGTCACCACGCCCATGCTCGCACTTGTCCCTCTGCTCATCCTAAAATTCGGGTTTGGTCAGACCCCAAGGGTAATCGCTGTGGCGCTTGCAGTCGGTCCAATGGCCATGATCAACTCCGCCACGGGATTCCGGCGAACCGACATCCCCAAGCTCGCACTCGCGAAGTCATACGGGGCGTCAACATTCCAGATCTTCTACAAAATCCGGTTTCCACTCGCCTTGCCGATGATCATCGTCGGCCTAATGGTAGGAGGTATCTTTGGTCTGCTCACTGCGATCGGCGCCGAAATGGTAGGCGGCGGATCCGGCCTGGGCAATCGTCTCGTCTATTATTCTTCACTCGCACGGATGTCCAACTTCTTCGCTGTCATCATCCTGATCGCAGCGATAGGGATTAGCCTTTATGTCATCTTCTATCTTATTGGGAAGAAGTGGGCGAATTGGGAAGCGTGAACCCATTCCACATATCCAAGGAGAACGAATGACAGACCATACACTTACTCGCCGTCAGTTCTTCGGATACTCTGCCGCGCTGGGCGCATCTCTGTATGTCACCGCGCCGTTGCGGGCGGGCGATCCCGACAAAATTACCTGGGTATCTCCACGCGGCAACCTCGAAGTCATGGACGACTTCAACCTCTGGGTGGCGGAGAAGATGGGTTACTTCAGGGATTTGAATCTGGACGTCACCCTTCAGCCGGGTCCGACAGAAGCGCTTGCAGTAACAAAACTCGTCGGTCAGCATCAGGCGGACATCGGATTTCCATCGCCGGGCGTATTGCTTTCCAGCATCGACGCTGGAATTCCGGTAATCCTTGTCTGGGAAATGGTCATGAAACAGGTCTTCGACTTCGCCCTGCCGAAGAACAGCTCCATTACCAGGGTCCAGGACCTGAAGGGAAAGACCATCGCGGTAGGCTCCGAGGGATGGCGGGTAATCATAGACCCCATCCTTGTCGAAGCGGGCATTGATCCATCCAGTGTCACCTACCTCAATGGGGACAAATGGTCTCCCTTGGGCGAGCCGACGCGGGACTCACCTGGCGAGGCCTTGCCGCCCAATGGAAGGCCCTTGGCCTGAATCTCAAATATCTCGTAGGAATGAACTTTTCGAATCATCCCTCGAATGGCTACGCTATCCGAACGGCCGATCTCAAGGACAAGAAGCGTGTAGACGCCTATACAAGATTTTTCAAAGCATCTTGCATGGCTTACGACTTCACGCGCACCAATCCCTTTGCGGCAGCCCAGATCACCTATGCACAATTCCCGGATCTTCGTGAGCAGATGAACCCGCAGCTCGCCCTCGATGCGATGCTCGAGCTCGGAACCGCCTATTTCGAGGGCGATCGCGTTGGCAAGGGATACGGCTACAGCGATCCCGCAGCCTGGAAATCGTACATCGAAACGGTACACGGGCTGGGGCAGATCGAGAACCATCTGAAGGTCGAAAATGTCATCAGCAATGCCTTCGTAGAGGGGGCAAATGACTATGACCGGGAGAAGGTCCGCGAACAGGCGAAGGCACATCCACTTACAGATGCATTCAAAGATTTGAAAGTGAATTACGCGCTGTAATTACCGTCTGGTTTGTATTCAAAGAGACCCGCCAATGGCGGGTCTCTTTTTTATTGCGAAGATACACCCAAAAGGCAAACTGGGAGGAAGTTCGGACCTTTGGCGCTCCCTCGATACACCTTCCGGAGCTTCCCCCTACACTGCTGGGCAGCTATGGTGGACAGGGACGCTGCTCCAGGCACTCGGGAAAACGGGTTGGGGGCAGCCTGAAAAGTAGGTGGAATCAGAAAGAAAGAGCCCTGTAGCACAATGTTCCTAGCCCTCGATCTTGCCGAACATGGCATCGATCTCTGCCTCCTTTTCCGGCGAATGTTTGCTGAATAAACCCTCACCGAAAAACAGAACCAGAGACACCAGCATCTCACAACCCGTGTAGATCTCGAAGCGATCTGTGAATTGGATGGCAATAGCATAGGTCAACAGTCCACCCACCAGTGAAAGCATCGCTCCCCTGGCGGTCGGCCGTTTCCAGATCAGGCCCAGCATAAACGGGATGGCGATTGGCGCAGAAATCCCACCAAGGAACTTCACTGTAATGGTGAACACCTTCTCGGCGCCCCCACTCCTGAAAATGAGAATGGCCGCAACGATAACCGCCATTCCAAAAACGATCGTAGAGATCATCCCAATCTTGAACAACACCTCATCTGTAAGATGCTTCTTCGTATTGCGCTGGTAGATATCTTTTGTGAACACCGCAGCCAGTGAATTCAGGTCGCTGTCGATCATAGACATCGTTGCCGCAAACATAGAGCAGATCAGCAATCCCATCAAACCGGGAGTGAGCCCCGACAGCATCTTCTGTGTCACACGGATATAGGTATGCTCCAGGTCGAATCCGGCCAGAGGCATCATCGTGACAGGGTCGAACGACTCTGGAAGGATAAGAGGGGCAGCCCAGGCAGGGATGAAAATAACGATTGGATAGAGCAGAAACAGGAATCCGGAAAGAAGCGCTGCCTTCTGCGTATCTCGCGATTCACCCACTGAGATAAATCTCTGCGCGAGCCCCCACGTTCCGCCATTGTAGCTGAAAATTATCACCACAAGATAGACCAGCCAAAACCACATCCCGATCCCTGCATCCGCGTTGAAAAAGGCTGACCTTTCCGCGGGGAGTTGCTCCCACATCCGATCCCAGCCGCCCACTGCGGTCAGAACCAGGTAAAGCACGACGAGACTCATAATCAGCTGAATCACGAACTGAACGAGATCGGTAAGCACCGTAGCCCACAGCCCACCAACCAGCACATAAACAACGGTGATCAATCCAGCGACAATAATAACGGAGAGTACGTCCCAACCTGTTACTACGTGAACCACCACCGAAATTGCGAACAACTTGATCCCTAGATCGATGAACTTCTTCAAGATACCGATGACCGCCAGTGTCAGTCTCACCGTGTTGTTGTAACGCGTTTCCAGATACTCGACAGGTGTCAGCACTCTCAACCGCGACCACCTGGGGGGCCATATTCGAAACCCAATCATCATCGCGGTAAATACGCCCAGAGAGAACAGAGTCCAGATACTGAATCCCGCAATCACTGCACGCCCCGCGAACCCGACAAAAACCACCGCACTGTATCCGGAAACGTGATGCGAAACGGCGGCCATCCACCAGGGCAGATTGTGCCCGGCCGTGAAATAGTCGTCCACATTCTCGGTTTTCCGTCTGGCGACCAGTCCGATCCAGCCCATCAGAAGGACATACAGGGCGATCACCACAAAGTCCGTACCTGCAAGCATCTGTATCTCCTCACGAAAAGGGCCACTCAAAAACCGAGTGGCCCTGCCTCATTCGGCCTTTCCATCCAATCTTATTCGGTCCTGGGCGCTTCCAATCTTTCGAACAGCGCTTCCACCTCTGCATCTTTCTCCGGGGATCGAGACGCAATCAGGCTCTCACCAAAGTAGATTACAAGGCACACCAGAATCTCCAATCCTGCATAGACCTCGAACGCCGCAACGTCATAAACCAACGTCGCGATCAAGTATGTTAGCATTCCTCCGGAGAAGGAAAGGATAGCGCCCCTGGATGTGGCCTTCTTATAGATCATGCCGAACATGAGCGGGATTGCAATTGGGGACAGTAGTCCGCCAAGCAATTTCACGGTGAACGAAAACACCTTGTTCATTCCTGGACTCAGCGACACAATCACTGCCGCCACGATTACTGCAAGCCCAAATGCGGCGGTTGCCATCATACCCACCCTCATCATCCCTTCGTCAGAGATGTCCCTGTTCACATTTCTCTGCCAGATGTCCTTGGTGAACACGGCTGCAAGTGAGTTGATATCGCTATCGATCATCGACATCGTGGCAGCAAACATCGAGCAAACCAGAAGTCCGATCAGTCCGGGCGCTAATCCTGCGAGGATCTTCTGGGTCACCAGGATATATGCCTGATCAAGATCGAATCCTTCGATCGGCATCATCGTCACCTGATCGAACTGGTCCGGGAGGAGAAAGGGTGCGGCCCAGGCAGGCAGGAAGATAACGATTGGATAGAGCAGATAGAGAAAACCGGATAGCAATGCGGCTTTCTGTGCCTCGCGGGGCTTTTCAACAGCAATGAAGCGCTGAGCCAATCCCCACGTGCCACCGTTGTAGCTTAAAATGATAACGATCAGGTAAACCAGCCAGAACTCCACACTGATCCCTGCATCCGCGTTGAAGAATTGCGACCGTTCGGCCGGCAGGCGTTCCCACATACTGGACCATCCACCAACCATAGAGAGCGCGATGTAAAGCACTACAAGACTCATGAACAGCTGAACAATGAACTGCACCAGATCAGTCAATACCGTGGCCCACAGCCCGCCGACAAATACGTAACTGATCGTGATGATACCCGCCACCAGGATAATCGGGAGTACCGCCCACCCGGTCACCACATGGACCACAATTGAAATGGCAAACAGCTTGATACCCAGATCTATGAACTTCAACCCGATCCCTGAAACCGCGATCAACATTCGGACGGAATTTCCGTATCTCTGTTCCAGGTATTCAACCGGGGTCATCACCTTCAGGCGAGACCATCTGGGCGCCCAGATCAGAGTTCCGATCATCATCGCCACAAAAACACCCAGTGAAAAAAGCGTCCACATCGAAAATCCGGCAACGGCCGCTCGCCCGGCAAATCCTACAAATGCCACTGCACTGTATCCGGACACATGGTGTGAAATGGCTGCCATCCACCAGGGCAACCCGTGCCCCGCAGCAAAGTACTCATCCACATTGCTGGACTTCCTCTTGGCCAGGATACCGATCCATGCCATCAATCCTGCATAAAGGACAATCACGCCAAAATCGATATTCGTCAGCATAAGTGTTCCCTCTCCTTTGCACTGCTGAAATGAAACGGGCGCCTAAAAAAGTGTAGTACCCTTTTCTACCAGGAAGGATTCATACAGGCCCAGGGGCTGAGACATGGTCTCGTCAATTTCCGTAACGGCAAACCGGACCTCCACGGTTCTTTCATCTCCCACCCGGAAATCGTCACCGAACAGAGACATATAGAGCGGGTTCTGGTCTGCAAACGGATCATCATCGTTGTCACTCTCATATCCACTGATCACAGCAAAACAATCCTCGGGTCGAGACATCAACACTGCAGCAACGCCTTGTTCGACATCGGCAGACATGATGATCGGAAAGTCGAAGTACCGCTGAGGGTTCCATTGGTACAATCCCCAGATCCGGTCCCATCTTCCGTCGACCGACCGTCTGGCGGCGTGCTGATCCCTGGGAAATACCAGGCCAGTTCCTACAAACACGTCGTTGACTTTGGGAGCGATCCACCTGGCTTTGTCCGAGGGATCATCAAACGGGCTTCCCTGGACATAGACGTGAGGATTGAGGGACTCATTGAAATAATTTGAAAGAAAAACCTCATATCCGGGATACGGCCAATTCGAATGAACGGTAATGGAGAGATCGATAATATTGGGCTCAACGATTTCGTATCTCGCCGTAATTTCTGCCTTGTGGTCGTCCGTGGCCGGCCAGTGGACCTCGATCGTTTCGTCGTCCATTTCAATCGTGCGCTCATTGCCCCGTGCAGTTCCCATACAATGGTTTGTGGAAAACATGAAAAACAGATTCAGTACATCATATTTGGGGTGAACTACCTGAACGCCTGTGGCCTTGTGCGTGAGTTCCTTGATCCCGTGGCGATCCCCATCCGGCTGGATGTATCCCACCATCTCGTCTGTTTCGAAATCCCACCTGTCTGCTCCGTTATTCTCAGCATTCCCCATACGAACGCTCCTCCAAGATTTGATATTCTATCGTCGGACAGTACTCAAGTCTCGATCCCCTGCCAATGGAGCCTCTGCCTGCTCAATTCTTCTAGGCAAGTATGCGCGCTTTCGGTGTATCGCCGTCAAGATCCGTGACATAGGTCGTCCCGTCAGATACGGCATCCACCCGGACCCTGCCCTTTAAGTTGATCCTGCGTATGGCTTTGAACTGACAGGCGGTCACTCCGCCAAGGGAAACCGAGTATTCTACATGGTCTCCTTTGGTTTCCAAAGTCGTACCCGGATAAACCCAGACTTCCTCTTTGAATGGACAACTGAAGGTGCAAACCCGTCCGGATGCTTCGAAATTCGCTGCAACCATATATCCGTCGGTCGTCAAACAGGCACTGTCTTCAGGTCCTTCAAGCACCTCGAGACGTGCTCCGGATGTGACTTCCTTCTGCTCCTCCAGACCGATCAGCGCGACCAGTCGGCCGGCCTCTTCACCAGCCACCAGGTCGGCCTCCCCTCTCTGGTGGGAAAGGGTCAGGTCGTCGGCGATCGCACGATAGGGTTTGAAAAAGTGCCGGTTGAGATAAACAGCATCGCCGGTTCCGGCAAACGTGATACCTACCCGACCATCGATATTCAGCCAATCAGGCCTTCCCAACCGGTCCACCACATCCTCGGTTTCGTCTTCCCCGTGCCATCCCTTGTATCGATTCTCTCCACCGGGATGATAAAGTATTCGCTCACCCCTGCAGTTGTCACCGAGCAACGGGAAATGCTCATTGGTGACCCTAATAAACCCCTGATCGAGAGAGCGGAGTTTGAGATCCTCCAGAGCCACAAAGCGATCGAAAGACAGCACACGGCCATCGGGCAAGCTTGCGAACAGCACCTGCTGCCGAAGCGACTCCTGGCACCTGTCCATCACCATTGCGGCGGCGAATCCGTCATCGTAGTCCGTCACCTGGACATTTACGAGCCGGTGGCTATCGGGTTTGCCCGCCACCTCCGGTCTTCCCAACCAGCTGTCGGAACAGGGCGAAATCGTGTAAATCCCTTCTCGCGTCAACGGCATCGCCATAATTGAGTTTCGCCAGGAAAAGGAAGTCTGTCCCTTACCGTGCCGATGGTGCACAAAACCTGCATGAGGAAATGTCCTCACTCCGGCCAGGCGCTTCTCTAGCTGCTCTTCCGACACTGGATCTGCACCTGGTCCAAAAAGACGATGAAAAAGGTACAAATGTGCGACGGAGCTAATCGTGATCTCCCGCATAATCATCGGGTCCTGCTGATCGTGCGCAGCCAGGGCGAACGCTTTGTCATACATCCGCCCGCCATTTGCCTCCTGACGAAGCTCGGTATTCCTCAGACCTCTTCGCTCCAGTGTGGCCGCCTCCGCGTCATCCAACATCACCGAAGCGATCGCGTGCGGCGCCTCACTCCCCGATGTCGGCAAATAGTGCCAATCCATTCCCTGGACCGCCTGGGCGTATCCTGCACCGTCCGTCATCGCTTTTAAGTTTTCATAGACCCGTTTTCGGTTCCAGAAGATCTCGGGCGGCAAGTCCTTGCCCCACAGCTTGAACTGAGCACCGGCAATCATCATTGAACGAATTCCGGAACCGGTGTAGTTGGGGTGAACCATCCCGTGATTCTCTGCCCAATAATCAGGAAGGGCTGTAAAGATCTTCCCCGCCATTTTCCGAGAAGTGGAATCCCCCACCTGGCCACCGTCTTTTGCATCCTGAGGCGCAGCGCACGTGGAATAGAGCCACCGTTTGTTCGTGGCTTCCCATTCAGAAACATCGTTGTGACCCGAAAGGAAAAGACAACAGGACGTCAGGCCATTGGAGGTCCAGGCGTTCTCCTCCATTTGTGTATCCACATAAATCCCGCTCTTGGGATCCATGTTTCCAAATCTTCCCGCATAGTCTTCGTGAACCCTGGCAACCATCAGCCAGGTCTCTTCGTCGATATCATCGCGAAACATCAGAGCCACGCGCCCCATGGCGGAAATGCCGTGACCACACTGGCTTTCCCTAAAATAGGCACTCCCCCGTTCGCCCCACTTTGTTCCACAGATCTCTTTTCGACCGAGTCCTGTACTCGGTCTCACACAGTCTTCCGGGCCTGAGTCATGGGTAAAACAGAGAAAGCGCAGTGCCTGAATGACCATCTCACGCAACTCGTCTCTCGACGTTCCTCCCGCCTTCTCATCGTACTCCTGAGAAAGGCTCAACAGGGCAAAAGTCTCCATGGGCCCAGCCGTCTCATTTCCATACCAGTGGCAGCCCCCAAAAAAGTGACCACAATTCGGGCGGTCAGGCCACGTTTCGAAATACTCTACTCCAACGTGAACCCATTTCTCCATCATTCGTAGACATCGTCGACTCAACTCATTCTCTTCATCCGGGAGATGGGCCTGCCGCAAGTCCGTCGTATCTTCTAATCCTATCATCAGTATTCCCTCTCATGGGGTTGCAACAACGATATTCAAATCGCGCGTAGCAAATCATCTAAATCGAAAACAAACCCAAACATCAAAGCCACATACCAAAGACCGATTTCCTTGCAAAGTTCTTCTCTGGCGGTTTCCTTGTTCTCGCACGCAACCGTAGCTTCCTTTATGACTGAACACATTAGGCCGTATTTCTGCATATCATGCATGCCTCCCGCGGAGGACGTCAGGCACAAATTAAGGTCAAAGCCTGCGTAAATCAAATGGTTCACCCCCGCTTCACGGCACAGGGCAAACAATTGGCTGGCGTTCTCGGCAACACCTTCTTCCCCAACCGGAACAGCTTCTTTTGCAAAACCTCTTTTAGGTGACCCTCGCCTGACATCCGCCTGATTCCGGGCACCAACCCAGACATTATCTGATCTGAATTGGTTCAGCTCTTTCAAAACGGGGTCCCCTTCGATGCGAGGCAGTGGATCGGGTGTGGGACCGGCGAGTTCAACCGCACGGAGGTATCCGGGATACGACTTGAAATAATCTCCGCCTGCCACAACGTGGAAAACCTTCAGTTCAGAAATCCGGGCAGTTGCCAGCAGTCTCGGGAATACCACCCTGCAGACTTCGTATGTCCTGGGGACCTCTTCGCACGCTCGCCACCAGCCAGGGTATGTGTCAATCTCGCCGATGTCCCACGCATGCATCACGACCAGGGCGGTCTTGTCGAGCGCCAGGGGGATCTCCTTCTTCTTCCAACCTCCCATTCCTTCAGCAGGGAACTCCAAATTGAAATCTGCATCGAATTGCTCATAGTAGTTGGCATTCACCTTCACTGTGGACATTAAAACCTCATAGTCTCAGGGTTACCGTTTTTCCGGAAGGCACTTTCACTTTCTCCCACGATGAGTTCACCCAAACCTCATCACTACCGGAATTGGTAACATACGTGGTACCGTCCGGCATCACATCGATCAATGCATTCCCTGAAACAGTCAGCTGCCCAGAACATTCGACCAACCGGGCCTGATATTTCTCCATCATCCCAGAATAGCAAATCCGATCAGCGGTGGTCTCAATCCTGAAACCAGGGTAGATGACAACGTCTCCGGATCGGCCCCGCTCGAAGGTACACAGTCTTTTCCCAGATGTAAAATTCGCCATTGCGAGATACCCATCGACGGCCAGACAAACACCATCGGTGAATTCCGAAACACTCAATGAGGTTGTGGCTGTATCAGCGTGATTCTGTTCAGGCACAACCAATGCGGCAAATGCATCCAAGGCATTGCCTGCTTCGATAGTGATGTCCTCCCTCGACCTGCTGAGCGTCAGATCGTCCGCAATGGCTCTGTAGGGATTGTAGAAATGTCGATTGTGGTAAACAGTCTCACCGGGACCGAATAATACAATGCCGATGCGGTCGTCGATATTTACCCAACCTGGTCTACCGTGCGTATCCACCACATCATCTTCCTCTTTTTCACCAAGCCACCCCTTGTATTCGTGGCTGCCTGTTGGCAGGTGCAACAATCGGTCCCCTCGGCAATTGGGTGCGAACAGAGGAAAGTGCTCGTTGGTGATCCTGAGAAATCCCTGATCCAACGACGCAAGAGTCAGATCTTCCCTGGCTTCGAACTTTTCAAACGTAACCATCCTTCCATCTGGCATACTCGCAAACAACACAAACTGCCTGAGCGTCTCTTGACATCGATCCATTACCATCAATGCGGCGAACCCGTCTTCCTGTTCCGAGACATCGACCCTCTGAAGGCGATGACTATCCGGCCGATCCTTCACTACCGGTGATCCGAGCCAGCTTTCCGAGCAGGGGGCAATCGTATAAATCCCATCGCGCGTAATCGGCAGAGCCATAATTGAATTGCGCCAGGCGAATGACGTCTGCCCCCGCTGGTGTCGATGAGAGACGAAACCCGCGTGGGGAAAGTTATAGACACCGGTAAGGCTAGTTTCGAGCTTCTCTTCAGAAACGGGATCGGCCCCGACACCAAAAAGTCGATGCATCATGTACTGTTGTGCCACATCTCGGATGTGAAGCTCCCTTAGAATCATCGCATCAATCTGATCGGTAGCCCGCTCGGCAAAATCCTTGTCATAAAACCGTCCGCCATTTCCTTCCTGTCGCAATTCTGTCGTCCTCAATCCCCGTTGCTGGAGGGCAGCAGCTTCAGGATCGTCGAAAAATATGGACGCGATAGCATGAGGCACATCTTGTCCCGCCGCAGGCAAGTAGTGCCAATCCATTCCCTGAACCGCCATGGGATATCCAAGTCTATCAGCTGTAATCTTCAAGCTCTCGTACACCCGTTGTCGGTTCCAGAACAGCTCGGGTGGGAGGTCTCTTCCCCAGAGCTTCAATTGAGTACCCACAGCCATCAGTGATCGGACACCAGAGGCCGTATAATTGGGATGCACCATACCGTGGTTCTCGGCCCAGTAGTCTGGCAGTGCGGTAAACGTCTTGAATGCCAGATCGCTGGCAGAGTGTTCCCCAACCATACCGAAGTCCTTCGTGTCCTGAACTGCCGAGCAGGTGGAAAACATCCATCTTCTGGCCATGGCCTCCCAATCGGAAGATCGCTCATCCCGCTCGAGGAAAAGAAAACTCGATGTCAGCCCGTGAGACGTCCAGAAATTTTCCTCCATCTGGGTATCTCTGTATACGCCGCTTTTGGGGTCCATCCCACCGAATCTGAGGGCATAATCTTCCTGGACGCCGGCAACCATCATCCACGTCTCTTCGTCGATCCAGTCCTTCAGCAGCAGGCAGATCCGCGCAAGCCCGGCGACACAGTGACCGCACTGACTCTCTCTGAAGAACCCGTTACCCTTTTCTCCCCATTTCGTACCCAGAAATTGCGGTCTTCCATAACCCACCTTAGGTCTGACACAATCTTCAGGACCCGTATCGTGTGTGTAACACAGGTAGCGTACAGCCTTGATCGCCATCTCTCTCAACTGGCCCTTCGACACCCCGACCGCACCTTCATCGTACTCAGGTGAGGTACTGGCGAAGGCAAAAGCCTCTGCAGGGCTGAATGTCTCGATACCATAAGCATGAACACCCCCTAAAAAATGGCCGCAACCCGGTCGGTCGGGCCATTCCTGAAAGTAATCCACACCAACTGGAATCCACTTCTCAATGATTCGCAGATACCTCCTGCTCATATCGTTTTCTTCGTCGGCCAGGCGTGCGGCCATCAGATCCGTGGTATCCTCTAATCTTACCATAAGTCCTCGCTCTTTGTGACCTGACAGCTTGTATTCTGCTACATGCGAATGCGAAACTGAATACAGTCGGCTTCGAAGTCCTCCGCCCTGATAATAATCTCAAACACTACGTATTAGGGTTTCTCGGTTCCGAAAAGACTGCAGCATCTTCGGGACCCGGAAGATGTATTTGTCTCGTCACGTCGATACCGAACATATGTTTCTTTCTCGCAGTACTTCAGCGGGGTGGTTCATGAACGTCCCAGTTGTTGTCCTCATCCTCTCCACAGCACATCGCTGCCCACTTTTTCTGTCCCAGTGTCGGCACCAGTTCTGCAGACGCATATGTCGCTGTCAATCCACCTCTCACCTTGTCTGCCGTCCGGTTCGGTGGTGAAGAGTGAATCAGCAAATCGGAGAAAAACACCGCCTGGCCTGGTTCCAGTTCCATCGGAACCTGATTCTCTATAGACGCCGCGTCCGCGATGTGGTGGCCCTCATCACATTCGAGAACACCTTGTCTGTGGGATCCCGGCACAAACCACATACATCCGTTATCCACGAACGCCCTGTCAACCGCAAGCCAGACAAGAGCGCACCTCGCATCCATCGGATTGAACGTCGCATCCTGGTGATAGATCGTCTTGCGACTGGAATCGGGATCCGGCTCCTTTCTAATGTACTGGCTTACGTGGCAGACCACATTCGGACCCAGCAGATCCTTCAGGCAGGCTGTCGTGCGGGGATTGGCAACTATATCGTACAACTCCGGAATCTCATGATGAAACGACTTGAAGGACCCAATGCTAGTCAGCCGTTTCCTGGATCGCTCGAAAAACGCCTGAAGTTCATCAAGTTCCTCACCCTCGAACAATCTAATGGGCGATATGTACCCCACTTCATTGTATTGATCGATCTGATCTTGGGTGAACGCCTCAGGTTGCTCACAACTAACCGGATGAAAACCGAGATCCAGATCGAGTTCCGGGTACATCGTTATCATATTTCTCCTCACGGAATCTAATGTATAAATTTCCCGAACTATCAAAAACTCCGCCTGACCACATTCGCAATCTCGAACCAGTTGGTTCCCTCCCATTCGCGACCCGGAAAATAAACGTGCCTGCTCTTCCCCTCAGCCGTCATCTCGAAACCCGGGTCATCCTGGAGGACCAGAACCGTCTGACCATCGATTTCTGTCACACCTGCAATCAGGCAGCCCAAGCTGAAACCGGCTCCATCCTTTACGATCACAGTGAGTCCCTCCAGGGCATCACCGGAGGAAACCGCCATGTCCACGTCCACTACCAGCCCATCCACGTCATCCCCTCCACCCTTTCGCATCACGTCGATCACCTTCCCGGAGATCACACCTCCACCCGACACCTGGCGCTTTCCCTTCTTCAGGAGTGTTCCCCCCACCAGTGTCATCGCCTCGACACGTCCGGCACGTTCACGCACGAGCCCAATCCTACCGTGGAGTGTAAAATCGCCGACCTCCAGAATTGCACCCTCTGAAGTAATCGCAATGTGGTCGACCGCGTCTCCCCGACTGATCTTCAGCACCACCTGACCGGGTTCGCTCTCAATCCGCTCCACCGACTCGATGATCGGCTCTCCCGAAAATGGTTCCAGCACATTCACAAAGGTGCTCTCGAGATTATCCCCTTCGCGCCTGTGGATAAGGGTTGGCATCTTGTAGTCTTTCAGCCTGCCCTCGCTCTCTTCGGCGCGCCTCACCGAAGGACTCCGTCCAAACAGAAGACTGCCGTCCAACCGCGACTGACCGTGCACCCGCACCACGGCCTGGGGCTCGCCTTCGCTGAGCAGATCAACCTGCCACACCTCAGGTGCTTCTGCTGATTTCAGATCAGCCACATATCCGTAATGAAAGTTGTGTCCCTCGGCGTGCCCGGGAACCGTCTCTCCGGATGGGAAGACCACCTTCACACCCGTCGGCAGAAGCGACGCCACAGACGTCTGATCGATCGTTGAGATGATCGAACCATCGTTATTTGCGTCACCCACAAGGATATACTCGTGTCGCTCACCACCCTTTACGTGAAACAGATCGATCAGATAAGCATCCTCCTCTGAAACCCCCACCAACATCAACAAGCGCCGGTACTCCCGAACCTCGTCCGGATATGCGCGAACCCCGTCGGCCTCCACAATCTGGAAATTGTCATCGCCTCGAACGTACAGTGTCAGGTTCCCGTCGGAGGGATCCCGAAGATTTCCTCTGGTCTGTTCCTTGCCGTTTACCATTACCGTACTGTGAGACAGGGTCGACGAAGCCCATTGTCGCTGGTGCGTCCACGAATAACCAATATCGGACAGACGTTCCTGACCGTGAGCAAACAAAGTGATGCTCAAGAGATCGGCGTGTGCATGTCCGTAAGCCCCGGAGAAATGAAAGTGGGCTTGCATCTGGTGGTCTCCTTGGCCCCTGGCCATCACGGCATGACCAACGCCTGGAAGCAGAAATGGGATAGACGTATCGAGAGGATCCTCGGCTTGCCACGCCCAGGTGTCGTGCAAAGCAACCGTTCGGCCGTTGGGATACTTCAGCAGCTCCTTAATCTTCATCGCTTTCACAAACAGTGGGAATGCTTCCCCCAGTCGCAGATCGTCAAGGCGCTCGCCGGTCTTCGGATGTCGATATCCCTCCGGGTCAGAATACCCGTCCAGGAGTTCCATGACACCGTGTAGACCAATGATCGTTTGATTGTGGTATGAAACAGCCCCTTCACGCCACATACCATCCACAAACAGCTGCTTGTGGATCAGATCCGAAATCCAGACCACAGATTCGTGCACATACGCGGGTTCTTCGAGAACTCTTCCGGCAGAAATCAGCCCTCTCAAAATCGTGGGATCCATATTGCTCAGCGTAATCGGATAGGAACGCACGAACTTCACGCTCGCGTGAAACAGGTCGTCCTCGATCCGCTGTGCCGCATCCTCATCTACAACTCCGCTCTCCCGGATCAGGTCATACGCGAACACCATATTGTATGGAATGTCGCCATACGCCCAATAGCCCCACTTCGCCGCAAGATAGGGAGAAACCGGGTAAGGAAATGTCCGATCCCCCGGGAATACCACCTTCGCTCTGAACGGGTGATCGTATCGTGCACAATATCCGGGATACACCTGTGCGAAGCGATCGATGATCAATGCAGATCGATGCGCATACTTTTCATCCCCGGTCAGGTGGTAAAGTTGCGCAAGCTGAAGCGCCGCATTGGACAGATACTCCCGTGCCACGAACCATCCCTTGCCGCGAAAGTAATGTCTGTACCCTGTGTCCGTAGACAACTCGGCCAGAGCTGAGGAAAGCGCCATTGGCGGAGGAAATGGGGCTTCCCAGTAAGGATACTTCTGCGTCTCACCCAGGGCGTTCGTAACCTCCATTTTCCCGTTCTCGGGGAACTTCTCATTGGGAAAGCGCATCTCGCAAAACTGGCAGTAGACCTCGTTCGGTCGGTCGATCCGCCAGGCCAGCTGGTTCTCCTCGGCGCCGCCCTCGCAATTGGGACAATCCACAAAGCGAAATCCCGACTGCTCGGGAACGAGTGCCACGAGTTCGGCCTCGGACAGCTCGAGCACCTCCTTCAGGGATCGCTTGACCGATTCCACGTTCCCCTGGTCCAGGTCAGGCTTGAAAACGGGCCGACTTGCGGCGTGTCCGGTTTCAGGGATCACCATCAGGGTAGCGATCAGCAGACATATCATCAGGATCAGCATACGGTCTCCGTACATCAGGTTTCGAATTCCACACCATCGTCAAGGGGGTACATGGGTCGCCTGATATGCTTGTACGGCAATGTTTCAAGGGCAAGTGTCGTACAACCCGGGGAAATCGCCATGACCGCTTTTCCTGCAATGTCCTTCAGCTCCGGTGCCAGATAACCGTGCTTCACCACGACAATCTTGTGCCGGGTCGGGTCGATCCGTGCGCGCTCGAAGGCCTTCAAAGTCAGAAATGGCATTCGCATCGACGTCAACACCACCTGCACACCTCCCACCTTTGCCACGGCCAGATCGGGAGCACATACCCGGATCACCTCGGCGCGAATCTCAAGCGGAGTGCCGTTCAGTGTATCCATTTTCCCACCGACACTCAGATCTACCAGTGCGCCCTCTCCAGCCTCGAAACATGCTTCTGCCGCCGCCTCGTCCGCGATTCCAGCCACGACCGCATCTTCCGCCCCTGCCTCGAGCAGGGCTTTCAGAACAACGGGCACGTCACCCGGCGCCCCTGCCGTCAGATTATCCCCCGAATCGGAAAGAAAAACTGGCGCTTCCTCTGAGGCAATGGCTTCCCTTACGGCTTCCTCCACAGAGAGCGTCAAAACATCCGGTGCAAAATACGCTCTTTGATCCCAGAGAGATCGGGCCAGCTCTTCCGCAACCTCCCGTCCACGGGTTTCATCCTCTGAAACAATCAGTGCGCCCACAGAGGTGAACGGAGAATCCGTCCAGGCGCAGCCGATCATGACCGATGCGTCCAGAATTCCAGGTTCCTTTTCGACACCATCGAGACTTTCGTAAAGCGATCGGGCAGGCTCAACTCCGGTTGCGGCGTGTTCGCCCGGAAGCAGCATCGGCAATCGCACCAGGTTATTCTTGGGACGCAGCCCCTCGCGCAACGACCTTACCAGAAGTCTCACCGCACGTAACCGGGTCTCTTCCCGATCTATATGAGGTGCAGTTCTCAGGGCGGTCAGAATCTGCGTCTGCTCGATCACCTCAGGCGCAAGATTCCCATGAAGATCCAGACTGGCGGCTATGGGAATCTCCTTCCCAACAAGCTTCCGCACACGCATCACCAGCTCCCGCTCACCGTCTCCCACTGACTCTACAACCATCGCCCCATGCAGATCGAGATAGACGGCATCGAGAGGAGCAACCTGCTGCAGACCCACTTCGATTTCGGCTGCCAGAGACTCGAAGGCATCCTGCAAAACCAGACCGTGTGGCATCGCGTTCGCGACCAGAATTGGCGCCCACTCCACGTCCTCGAACACATCCCACGGCCCATCTCCAAGTATCTCATCTCCTCGAGCCACCCTGAAATCGCTCAGTGCAGCCCTCAGGCCAGAGAATGTATTGGTCTCATGACGGATACCACAAATTGCAATTCGCATTCAGCTCCCACTCGAGAAAGGCCGCTCAACCCCTGATTACAATCACACCACCTGCTTCGATCACTCGTTCTTCTGACCTGCCGTCGGAATGAACCTGAACACGCACTGCGTGCTGCTCTTCATTCGACATGAACGTCCGACCTCCGGGTGTTGACTCGACCGTTACTTCTCCATCCGGCTCCACCGCCAACAGTTCAGGTAGATAAACACCTTCTCCGGACTCGAGAGGAACCACATATTCGGCACTGTGGCGGTTGACCCGTGCAACACCCGTAAAAATGGGAATTGACCCATTGAAATCAGCTTCGAAAGAACACAGCGTCCGTCCTTTCGAGAAATTTCCCGCACAAAGGTATCCATCAGCGATCATGCAGACCGTCTCTTCAGCAGACTCGGCAATCACCAGCGTTTCGACAGGCGTATCCTCACTCGACTGCTCGGGCGTGATCAACGTCGACAATGCACAGATCAGATCGCCTGTTCTAAACGACTGTCCCTCATCAGAAATACTCAAATGAAGGTCATCCGCTACAGCTCGAAAGCTGAAGGGAGGAAAATAGTGTCGGTTCACATAACGCGTCGCACCTGTGCCGCGAAACACGATACCTATTCGATCGTCGACATTGATCCAGCCAGGATGATCCAGACCAAACACCACGTCCTCCGACGGGTCGGTACTCGGAAATCCCTTGAAGACCTCGCATCCCTCAGGGTGATAAAAGGAGCGCTGGCCGTTGCAATTCCCTTCGACTAACGGAAAGTGTTCGTTCATAATCCTCAGGAAACCCTGCTCGGCGCTTTCGACATAACAGTCTTCCAATGCATGAATTCTCTCATTCGACAGAATACGACCATCCGGCAGGGACGCGAAGAGCACCCGCTGGCGAATCGAATCCTGCGACCGGCGAGTTTCCATTAGCGCGCAGAAACCATCATCCTTCTCATTGACTCTCAGCGTGACAAGATTGTGACTCTCCGGCCTGTCCCTCACCTGCACCTTTGCCAGCATACTCCACCGACTCGGTCCGATGGTATGAATGCCTTCCCGGGTCCAGGGCAGTGCAGTAAAGTAGTTCCGCCAGGCGAAAGACGTCTGTCCCCGGTTGTGACGATGAAAAACAAAGCCAGCGTGTGGAAACAGCTTCACGCCATTGAACTTTTTTTCGATCTCCTGCCTCTCGGTCGGTACCGGTGCCTCCCCGTCCATCATCCGGTGAAGGAGATAGGGTTTCACGATCGCCGCGATCATCTCCGATTCCTTGATCTCCATCGGATCCTCCATCTCGTGACACTTTGCGGCGATCTCCGGATCGATCAACCGACCCTTGTTGCTCTCTTGTGTCTTTTCACGAATATCCAGCGCCGCCCGCTCGAAAAATCCCGCATCCGGATCCTTGAGCAATAGGTGTGCTACTGCGTGAAGGGCGTGCTGCTCGGCAAGGTATAACCGATCCATCCCCTGAGACGGCATTGGCGACCCCGTGAAATCGGTCAGCCGCTTTATGACATCGTACACCTCCTGCCGATTCCAATAGGCGTGGGGTGGCTCGGTTCGCCCGTACATCCTGTACAATATTCCCAGGCTTCCAACGGAAGCCACGCCGGACGCCGTGTACCCTGGATGAACCATGCCGTGGTTCTCGGCCATATAGTCTGGCAGAGTGGTAAAGATCTTCCCTGTCAGTTTGGAAATGGTCTCTCCCGACTCCATTTCGCCCTGGTTGAACCGGTCCTGAGGTGAAGCGCACGCCGAATACATCCACTTCTTTGCTTGGTCCTCCCACTGACCCGCCATGTCGTGTTCGGACAAGAAGAGATAGCAGGCTACAAGGCCCTGTGCGGTCCACGCGTTCTCCTCCATCTGTGTATCCGCGTAGATTCCGCTTCTGGGCGCCATCTCTCCAAATCGATCCAGATAATCCAGGCAAATGGTCGCGAGCATCAACCAGGTTTCATCGTCCACATAGGGTTTGAGGATCAGTGCAGCCTTTGTCATGTTCGCGATGGTCGGGCCGCACTGACTCTCGGGAAAATATCCGTGTCCTCGCTCTCCCCACTTCGTCCCCCAACTCCTCGGCATGCCAAGGCCCTTGTCCGGACGAACACATTCCTCGGGACCTGTGTCGTGCGTAAAGCAGAGATAGCGAATGGCTTTGATGACGATCTCTCTGAGATTTCCAATGGACAGACCTGTGGTATTCTCGTCGTATTCAGGCGAGGTACTCACAACCGCAAGTGCGTGAAGCGGTGTAGCCGTTTCGATCCCGTACCAGTGAACACCGCCAAAAAAGTGTCCACAGCCAGGCCTCTCCGGCCAGTCCTCAAAATAACTCAGGGCTGTGGGAAACCATTTCTGCGCGATTTTCAGATATCTGCGGCTCATCTCTGTTTCCATATCCGGAATCAAAGCGCCGTCCAGAGTCGTTGTCATCTCACGGATTACCATTTACCAATCTCCTGATTCGCGTTAAGCCGCCACTTCCAAACCAAGCAGTTTCGCTGCCGTCTTGTAGCAGATGTCTTCCAACACCTCCGAACTCACCGGCAACACAGCGCTCTTGACACGTGCAGCCGAAGGGTAGGAAAACGGTGTGTGAGTACCGAAAACAAGGTGCTGTTCCCCGCCCTGCTCGATGAACTCCGCGAGATCCGTCATCCGGTCCACACTGCGATGCAGAACATAGTGCACTTCAGCCAGTGACAAATCGAAATACCACAAACCATCCCGAATATCCTTACGTGTCCAAACCGGTGAACCTGCCAGTGACCTCGCGTTTGGAATCACAATCGTCGCCTCAGGTTCAGAGGAGATCACATTGGCCACCTGATTGAGATCCACGACGCGTCCTGGATCCATCCAGTTGCGCTGCCTCACGTCTTCGACACGGTGTGGGATAAAGACAGGCAGACCACGCTCCCGGCAGGCCCCGATCAGTCTTCTCCCTTCTGAACCGTCCACCGCGTAGTCGTGATACTGGGGGAACATCCTGACACCCTTCATCCCCAGGTCTTCCTGGCATTTTGCCAGGTCCACCTCCCACATCGGGAAACGGGGATTGATGGTCGCGATCGGCACCAATCGATCCAGGTGTGAGGCCACGGATGCGGCAAGCTTCTCATTGGCCGGCTGAGGATGCCTGTGGAACATCCCCTCGATCTGTGAAACAGCTGCGTTGTGGATTCCTGCCCGTTCAAGACGTGCAATCAAAGCTTCTGGTGTATTGTCTCTCAAAGATCTGAATGGCCACTCACCAAGCCAGGCATTAACGTCGAAATACTTCATGCCGCCACCCCCTCTCTCGGTCGCGTGGGCTTCGCGCCCTGAGCGGCGAGAATGCGCTCCGCGTTCCCCCAGAAAATCAGTTCCTTCTCCTCATCCGTCAAAGTCGCATCGATCACTTTTCCAACACTCCCTGTCATTGTCCCATCCGACCCGAACAGAACCCTGTCCGCACCCATTTCAGATACGGCAAATTCAATCTGTCCATCGTCGAGATTCGAGCCACTCACATCGCAAACCAGATTTGGAGAAGTGCCTCTCATCCAGCGAATGGTCTGCTCCCAGTCTCCTCCGCCACCGATGTGGGCATGAATCAGCACCGCCTCGGGGTATTCTCTGTTGGCCAACGCGAAATGGCTCCCGTTGGAGATCAAGGGCTGACCGCTGAGATGCTCCGGCGCCTCCAGAAATCCGGCGTGCTCCAGAATCGGAATTTTTCGGTCAATCGAAAGCTCGATCACCGGGAAGCACGCAGGATCGCTAATTCTGTACTGATTGTAGACCTTCACACCGATCATCCCCGCATCAAGACACCGGTTTACTTCATCCAGCGCCTCCTGATACTGTCCTGGAATCACATAACACATACCGCGAATCTCATCGGGAAACTTCTTCATCGCTCGCAGAACAGCATCATTCTCCGCCTGTACCTCCTCGATGGACACAATACGCCCACCGGTAATCGGCGAGGAGCACCAGTACTCCGTAATGCCCAGCATCTGCCCGGCCTTGATCAACTGTTCGGCGGACGTCACCTCATCGGCTTCGTTCCCCAGATTCCAAACGTGACAGTGCACGTCGATCTTGGGAGAACGAATCCACTTCTCGATGTCCAGACTCATTTCAATTCCTCCGTTGAATTAATGTTCTACAACTTCCAGATTTACTCTGTATCTCGGTTGTACGAACGACGGGAGAGTATAACACTCGGCTTGTTCTAATTTATCGAGATCCACCCAACTCCGAACAGACATCCCAATCCTGAACGCTCGACCACGCTCGAACTCTGGGGACACACCCTTCCTCCGAATTCACGAGTCCAGCCTTCTCGATCAGCCCTCAATGTACCTCGCTTCCAACAGTTCAAATTGCTTTGCTGACTGCAATGGGAATCGCTCCACCTGTATCCGGTTTCGTCCCAGGCTCGCCACAGGAAATCCCGTCCAGTATTTTCCAGACTTCACGCGGACGTAAGACCTCACGTCGTCGTGCAGATCAGACCACCCTGCCGGTCGCGAGGAACTCGGTCCCAGCCAGGTGTCGGCCATATCAGCCACCTTCCCGGACCACCTGGCCGGTGCGCTCTCGAACCCGAGTTTCTCCGCCCTCATCGTCTCAGCTCCAGATGTGACCAACCAGGGACCACCTGCAGTCGCCCTGCAATAAATCCCCAATTTCCCCTTGAACCTCACACCATCCACCTCGACCTCCTGATTACACTCACTGAACACCAGATAGTCGCCCCAACTCGTGACAAGCCGGATCGCCACCGCGTGCTTCCCTGCCCGCTTCGGCAGCTCAACGCGGGTGGCCTCGCGCACAGGCATTTTCCCTCTCTGGCCACTCGGCTCGTGTACCGCCACAAAGGTACTCTCCAGGTCGCTCCCACGATTGATCACATCCACATATCGAAGTCTGCGTCCGATGTGTCCAGGATTCGACAACAACTCCTGCCCGGGTCCATTTGCCACTTCTACACGGTCTGCTGGAGAAAGCATCCACATCCTGAATCGTTTCCCCTTCTGCTTCCAGGTTGCCTGCCATCCCGGCGAGGGTGAGTTGGCCCCAACCGAATCACGAAGACCGAATATATCTCGCTCTTCCTCACTCGCGCCCACTTGAGGCAGTGGTGGTTGATCCGGCATTGCGAATCCATCGAACTGAATCGCTCCATCTTGTCCCGCGTCACTGGCGGCGATCTCCGAGGAAATCCGGAAATCGTGTTTCCTGCCTCCGCGCACCCTGAAGATATCCACCGCTATCGACTGGGCGCCGGGCCCTTTCAGCACCACCAGCAGGCGTCGGAATTCATCACATTGCGTGTAGACTTTTGAGGAGGCTTCCACCGCGGACGCCCTGGGAGAACTCAGCATCATCTGGAGTGAGGGCTCACGTGGAGAACCCGTGCGGAAGAGCTGCTGCTCATCATCCACGATCACCAGATTGTGACTGAACGTGTGCTTGACCCATCGCTGCATTGGCGCTTCAGCCAGATAGCCGTGATCGCCAATCACCGTCGTCCCACGATCCTGATAGTACAGTGCCAGATTGTCATAGTGTCTGTGACCGCCCGGCGGGTTGAACGTCAACGAAAGCACCGAACTGTTCATCCCGTCACCGTGGCGGAACATCGCGTTCATCCAGGCCGGATAGTAGACCTCTTCCAGATCCAGTCCTTCACCCGCTTCACCTTTCGACTGGAATGCATTCGAATCCAGATGCAGAACCGCATACTCCGATGGCTTCGTACCCCGGTGCCGATACATCGCGGGAACTCGCTTTGCAAAATCTTCGGGATATCGCCTCATCCCGATCTCCAGGACAATCGACCCATTTGGTTGTTTGACTTCGGACTGATGTGTATCTCCCAGCGTCAAAAGCCTGCCATCCGGGCGGCGACAATCCAGTTCCGCCTGAAGCATCAGCCGTAGCTTGCTGTCCGTCCGATAGAGATCGATGCGCCCCTTCCTTCTTCCATACCCTTTCGGCCAGCGGAATCCGTGAAGCGTCTCCGGCACACCCAGCAATTGATTGAGATACGCCTCGTTGTAAGACGGTGTTTCGTGACTGAAGCCATCGAACCCAAAAGACCGATCCCGAATCGCTTCGTACCCTTTCAGGGCGATATCCGCGAATTCGGTGATGCCAAGACACTTACCGACCGCACCCATTGAATTGTAGACGCGGGGCGCCTTGTTGTTCACCGTGGTCGCCTTTCCTTTTCCACCAAGGAAGGGCTCGGCCTCCATCATCCACTCCAGAAAGAGATCGCGCTCCACCCGCTCACGGGATTTCCTGGTCCACAATGGCTTTCCGTCTTTCCCCTTCGCGTGATAGGTCAGATCATAGACCTGACAGAGCTCTGCCACGTGATTGGCGCCACCCGTACTCGTAAGAAATCGACCTGCCCCCCAGTACGTCACCTGCATCGCTGCAGAATCCAGCGTGTCATTCTCATAGGAACCCGTAAACACATTCCGCTTGAACTCCAGCGGAAGCGTCTGGTCGAACCACGCTGCAAAAAGTGGATCGCAATCCGCTACCGTATTGCGCCAATCGTGATACAACCAGGCGGAACAGAAACAGGTCGTCAATCTCTGAAGAATCTCCACTGCGCGCGCTGCGTGATCTGGATTGCCGTCCATTCGATAGACCAGGGCCAGCGATCTTGCGGCATCGATCATGAACGAGGCTTTGCGCTCACGAATGATACCCGAAAAACAGACATCCACAGGTGAATTCGCATAACGATAGGCACGTTTTCCACTTCGGTCCCGGGGATGATTCTTCTGGTCTTCATTCTCGTAGAAGCTCAGTGTTCGCCCCATTCGTGGACAAACCAGATCCACCGTTTCCGCATACTTCCTGCTCGGATAGACTTGCCCACAACGCTTGCACCGAATACGGTCGGGATCCCTGTAATCCCAGTCGATAATCGTGTATTCCACACCTGAAAACGATTTATCGCCAAAACAGTTCGGACAATGAAACGAGTACCCGATCCAGGGCGTCCCCTCCTCGATCATCGCCTCGACATACCCGTCTCCACCTCTTACCACATGATCCGCAACGCGTTTGTGGTTGGCGAACCACGCCTTCGCCCAGGCCGCCTTCTTAATATTCTTCCTCGCCTGTTCGACCTCGGCAGCAGTCAGAAGCACAGGATGACGCACACGCACACGGTGCTTCAGCATCCTGTCTTTTCGACGCTCCGCCTTCGCCCTGAAATCCCGTTCCAGATTGGACGGACTGGTTCTGTCCTGCCAGGAAGCGAAACCCTTGCCTCGTGTGGCTGCCCGAATGTATTCTGCCTTCATCTTCTTCGCTTGATCATGCATCACTTTCAGCCATCCCTTCAGTTCGCCCAAAACGCCGACTTCAGTCTCCTACTCTCTGTCCCACGGGAACACAAATGTCGGCTGATTCACGAATCGTTCGGTCCCCAGAACCAGCTTTGTGCCTGTCCCTGGCGAAAGCTTCACTGTAACAAACGGACTGTCCACATGGTAGGATTCGTCACCTTCTGTCACGCTCGTAATCTGATGCTCGCCATAGGCGCCTGCCTGGACAAGCACCTCTCGTGTGTCAACCGGACTCAAATTGACCAGCGACAGGGTGGTCGTGGTATCGTTCATCCCCTCTACCAGAACCGCGACATCCTCTGGCGTACCTGCCCGACGTCTTTCAGGATCGAAATACCTTACGCGGCAGTGCAAGGGCTCGCCAAAGCGCGGTGTAATACCGCCCATCATCAACTGAGTCAAGCAGCTGTTGATCGCCGGATTGTATTTCAGGGTATCGTCCGACATCCTGGTATCCATCGTACTCGCATCGTTTCGCATCCCTTCCATCTTGCGCTGAAGCGTTGCAAATTCCTGCTGCAGGGACTTTTCGGGAAATGCGTCGTTCTCACCGTCCAGGTAGTTCAGCCACTCGTTCTTCGGCAGATACTTCCGGTCGGCTTCATCCATCGACCAGTAATAAACATCCATCGCACCCTGGTTATACGGCGTCTCGGTGTAACCGTACCACCCTTCATCTCCGTACATGTGTGGATACATCGTCTTGCCGTCTATCTCCTTCGCATTGCTGTTTACGGCATCCAGCATCTTCCGCCAGACATCCACGTATTTGCGTTCGCCCGTGATCAGCAGCGCGTTTCCAAATCCTGCAATCCCTCGGTACAACGCGTTGCGGTCGGGCAGCAATCCGGTTTGAGGCACAGTTACCGTGAACCCCCAGCCGTAACATCCCCCGTACCATTTGCCGTCGCACTCGCCGCCAATGGTGCCATCCAGACCAATATTGCTCGGCAAAATTCCGTTGTTCTCTGCCGCACGATTCGCCCAGGCGTCCACATACTCGAGCAGCCAGGACCTGTACTTCTCCTCACCCTTCAGCATAAAGGCAATCAATCCCAGCGTGGTCGCAGCCAGGTTGATCGGGTGGTCTCCAACGACATCGGTATATTCCTCGAAATGGGCGAGCATCTCCTCGAAATCTCGCTCACCGTGAGCCGGATCAAAACGTCCGGCCACTTCTATGGGATCACCTGCCCAGTCCAGGGCGGTCGCCTTTCGAAGCAGCGGCCCTCTGCTTCCCGTGAACAGGCTTCGAATGATCTTGTGCTCAGGGTCGTAATTCCTGGCCTGCGGATCCTCATCCATATACAAACCCGCGTAGCGTCGGGCCCGGTGTTGAAATGCTATGTCATTAGGATCGGACAACCCCTGTTGACTGAACACAGCCATACTTTCCCCGTGGTGAAACCAGTCCAAACTGGCCGGGAACTCCTTGTAAATCATGCCATCTCGCGCCATAGGGACTTCCACCGTCTTGGCTTCGGTATATTGCCTGAGATGGCCCTCCCAACCCAGCTTGTACATATCGAGAATGTTGTCATCGCCACCAACCGCGTGGAGGATTGGCCAACCGGTCAGATTCTCGATAGCGTCATCCGAACCATCGTTCCCACCCCATCGCGGCAGGCAAATGAGGTACCCTCGCTCATCGAAATAGCGATCGAAAAATGCCTCGCACGCTTTGTTCTGAGCCCGAATCAACTCCCGTTCAAGAACCGCCCAGGCGGGTGGCGGCATGGGCGACGTAACTTTCAATGTGAGTTCCTTCGGCCTGAGCTTTTCCATTGTGTAGGTCCTTTAGCTTTCAGGTTTGGCCGGCCTCGTGGCCGGAGGTGATGACGTAGCGTAAATGTCGACATGATTCCGAACAGAACACAGTCGAAATTGGGCGCCGTATGATATGGAATAGGACCAGGTAATTCAACGCAAAAGGAGATGGCCTGGACGTCGTCTCCCAGGCCATCAGGGTAAAACCTTCGCGTATTCACTTATGGCTTGTAATGCTCTGCAAATGGCGAGTTCCCATCCTCCCAGCCATTCCCGACAGGACGAAGCTGTCCTCCACCGCTCACCCCCCTGTCTTTCCCGTCCTTTTCAGGTCTGACAAACCTGTCGAACCAGGTCTCCAGCATTTCCTTCATCTCCGCGACACGCGAACGCTCGCCCTCTTCCTCAATGAGATTGCTGCGTTCGTCCGGATCGTTCTTCAAATCGTATAGCTCATTGGGCCCATCAGGATACCGGTGAATGTATTTCCAGTCCGCTGTTCGAACCATCCGCGTGGCCCCATATTCATCATAGATCACCACGTGGTCTCGTCCACCGGATTCGCCCAGCAGTTGTGGAAGGAAACTCTCCCCCGGGAGGTTCTGTTCCTGCGGGATCGGCAGATCGAGGTATTCGAGCAAGGTCGGCAGGAAATCGTATGCGCTCACCATAGCCGGCTGCACAAACCCTTCAGGGATTCTTCCGGGGTGGCTCATCACTGCCGGAACCTTGACCGAATTATCGAACATATTCAGCGGATACGTCCCGTTACCCTTTCCCCAGAAGCCGTGATGCCCGCAGCTGAACCCGTTGTCGCTCACAAAGACCACCAGCGTATTCTCTCGAATTCCCTTCTCCTCGAGTCTATCCAGCAAGCGGCCAACATCCGCGTCCATCGCTGTCACAGCGGCGAAGTAGCCCTTCAGCATCTCGCGATTTCCGAGGCACTGAGTGGTAAGACTTACCGCCCACGGATGCCGTTCTTCCTGGGGGCATGAATCGAACGCACAGTCCTCGTACGAATCGACGATATCCTGTGGGTGGCCCGTCCAGGGGCTGTGTGGCGCGGTGTAATGAACACTCAGGTAGAATGGGTTGTCCTCTTCGGCGTGGCGATCGATAAACTCGAGCGCATCATCTGTGATCACATGTGTCACATATCCAGGTGCGGTGATCAGTTCTCCGTCGCGAATCATCGTCGCATCATTATAGGGACCCCCGCCCTTCTCGTGAACGAACCAGTGACTGAACCCGTGCTGCGAAATCTGACTGTTCCCCAGATGCCACTTGCCGCTGATCCCGCAGGTCCAACCGTGCTCGGAGAGCACATCCGTATAGGCGACTTCGCCCTCCAGATAGGATGCCGCGTCTTCGCCGACATTGCCTTCCCGGATCCAGTCGTGAACGCCGTGCTGAGACGAGATCCTCCCCGTCAGGAAATTCGCCCGGCTGGGTGAGCACACGGGAGTCGCAACAAAGAAATTTTCGAACCGAACGCCTGTAGCCGCAATCCGGTCGATATTGGGCGTCCGAATTTCACTGTTCCCGTAACACCCCGCTGCCCATACGCCCTGATCATCTGTCAATATAAAGACCACATTTGGTTTTCCGGACATTTGCCCTCCCGATGCTCTTGCACTGATCGAATACGCTGATGTGTCAAATTAGGTTCGTTTACGGTGAATTGCAACGCATATGCGTCCCTGTCCCGACTCGTACTGGCTTCACCACAAGGGTTATTCGAAGATTCAAGTTTACTCCCGCATTCTGCACGCAGTTTTCAATTGATTTCCCTCGATCGCCGGATATCTTAGTCATCACCAACCAGGACGCTTCATCCCAATCGAGAGGGTAGATAAATGGACCGCGAATCTATGAGCAACGAAGAAAATTACTGCTTCGATGTCGCTGGATATCTCATCGTCAAGGGCGTACTGACAAAAGCTAAAGTTGAAAGACTGAACGCTGCCTTCGAGCAAACCGGCGCCTCTGAAAACCTGCTCTCCGTCCCTGCTCCCGGCAGGGATCCGTTTCGGGATCTGCTTGTCCATCCCCATCTGGTCTGGTATCTGAACCAGATCATGGGCCACGGATTCATACTCGATTCCCAGCCGGAATTGATTTGCGACCAAACAAGAACTGCAGATTCCCCGCTCGTCGGAGGGAATGAACCGCGCAATCCGGGACACGCGTATTACTATCAGAACGGCAGACGATTCAGCGAATCGGTCCAGGCGATCTGGGCGCTCGGAGATGTCGGGGCGGGAGAGGGTGGCCTTGTGGCCGTTCCTTGCAGCCACAAGAGCTTTGTCGAAACACCTGACGATCTTGCCGCAGGGAAAGACGACATGGATTTGGTTCGACAGTTCGAACTCGAAGCTGGAGATCTTTTACTTGTCTCGGGCGCTCTGCTGCAGGGATACAGGTCGTGGTCGGGTAAGGGCGAACTGAGACTGCTCTCTTACCAATTCGTCGCCAGAGGTGTGATCCAGTCTGCGGGCACAGGGCCCTATACTCAAGAGGATCCGACTCCCGAGTGGATGTCGAACATCACCCCGGAGCAAAGAGCCTCACTTTACAAGCCGGGGTATCGGTCCACCTCACCCCCTCCCTCGCTCGTCACGGACGGAGAAAGCGTCCACCTCGACGAAGACAGAAGTGTCTATCATCCGAGCATTTACATCAAGGATCCAGACGCTGCGATCGATGAAAAGGAGTTCTACTTCTGGGACCTCTGCGGGCACCTTGTCCTGCGCAATGTGATGGATGAGGAGTGGTTAGCGATTGCGAACGAGGCCATCGACAAGTTCGAGGACCGCATCGAAGTGGGTGGCGAACTCTCAGGCGGATCCACGGCACTGGCCGGCACGGGTCGTCCACTGCTGAACGGCCTGCTCGAACTGCCCGAGCCCTGGTGCGAACCCTTCCGGAAAATGGTCGCTCATCCTGTCGTCGAACACCGACTGAACTGGATGGGCGCCAGCGGCGGACGAATGGGTGGAGCCACAGGCTTCTGCTCCGTCCAGGGCGGATCGGGTCACTCGCTGCACGATGGGAACGAGCCCTCGAATCCGGGCCGAGGGTATGTCTTCCAGAATGGTCGCAGCTATTGCGAGGCCATCACCGTGACATGGCAGTTGCGCGATGTTCCTGATGGCCTCGGCGGATTCGCCTGCGTTCCAGGCAGTCACAAAGCGCAATACCGAATGCCGCCCGGTATCCGTTCCTGCGACGATCATATGGGACTGGTCACGCAGCCGGTACTGAAAGCAGGTGACGTCGTGTTCTTTATGGACGGCGCACAAACGCACGGTGCGCTCGCCTGGAAGAATCCCGTCCCGCGCCGGGGCGTACTCATCAAATACTCTTCGCGAAACTTTAATCGTTCTGGTGGTGAAATGGTCCACCCGGAGAATCGCTGGGGAGATCTCGTCGAGGGCATGAGTGATGCCCAACTCGCCGTGATGCGTGGACCCGACCGGGATGTATTCGCGCAGAATGTCCCCAGACTTGATGTTACAAACGGCGAAATCGAAGTATCCTACGAAAGGGGCTCAGGACTCTACAGCAAGGACGCCCCAACAGGGCCTTCGGAAAAGAAATAGGGACCCGAAGTCGCGGGTATCGCCCCCGAATGTTCGAGCGGAGTCGAGAACTCGGTGATCAGGGATGCCATCTCGCGAGCCTCGCTTCTCGACAAAGCTCGAAGAGACGGGGTGGATTGGAGAACATTTAAACCAAATGGCTTTCCACGTATATATGCTTCTCTGCTCAGACAATACCTATTACACTGGCCACACGGAGGACCTCCAGAAACGGTTAAGTGAGCATAATGAGGGGGGTAAGAGCAGGTACACGAGCCCCCGGCGGCCAGTCAAACTGGTATGGTCGCAAAATTTCCCCACTCGTGAGGAGGCCAAGGTTTCTGAACACCGGATAAAGAGGTGGAGCCAGGCCAAGAAGAGAGCCTTGATTTGCGGCAAATGGCAGCAGGTATCGAAGCTGGCCAAGGGCAGAGACAGGAAATAATCCTCCCGAATGTTCGAGCGGAGTCGAGAACTCGGTGATCGGCTACGACATCTCGCGAGCCTAGCTTCTCGACAAGGTTCGAATTGACGGGGTGGACACAGCGAGTCAATCCTGAATTCACACCATCTGTCAAAGACAACGAACAATCACCCCCGAATGTTCGAGCGGAGTCGAGAACTCGGTGATCGGCTACGACATCTCGCGAGCCTAGCTTCTCGACACAGCTCGAAGTGACGGGGTGGAAGGGGTAAACTAGATTTCTCAAAACCATCGAATGCATTCAGGAGATCTCAAATGAAATGGTCTTTGAACACGTACAAAATCGGGCAGGACTGGGAACTGGATTTCCTGATCGAAATGGTCAAGAAAGCCGGATACGAAGGCATCGAATACCTGATGGATTTCGACCAGAAACACGGCCTGGAGTGGGACACGCCGGAAGAAAAATGGGCGGAGTACAAGGAGAAAATGGCCGCCGCCGGACTGGCCTGCGCCTCCCTGTGCAGTTGCCAGAATTTTCACGCGCCGGAAAAGGAGAGTCGCGACCAGAGTGTGGAACGTGTCAAACGCGTAATCGATATGGCCGACTTCCTCGAATGCGATCACATTCGTGTGCTTGGAGACAGGTTTACCGATAAAAATCGAAATGAAGTCGTTCAGAACGTGGGCGAATGCCTTGGATTGCTGGGCGCGTACGCCCAACCGAAGGACATCACGGTTTCGATAGAAATGCACAGCAGCTTCACCGTACCGGATGCCTCGTTGGAAGCGATCCGAATCGCCGACCATCCCAATGTGGGCGCCGTATTCAACTGTGTCTGGCCGCCAGGCGTCACGGTAGAAAATGTCCACGTATTTCACGATGAAATCGCCGGCCACATCACAATGGTGCACACCCACGGTGCGGAGTCACCGGAAACCTTCGAGCTATACCGGAATCTGTTTTCCAAGCTCCGCGAGATCGACTTCCAGGGATATGTCTCCAACGAATGTGCCTACACGGGAACGGATCCTGAGAAGGTACTCGCTTTGTATCTCGGGTTGTTTCGAGCGTTTGCTGGGGAATAGGCGTAAATTGTGAGGTCTGGGAAGTCAAATATTTCCAGGGAGCGGTACCCTAGGTTTGAGAGGTGTCTAGAACCGGAAATCCACGATGTTATTTGGTGAGCCTCGCTTCTCGACTCCGCTCGAAGTGACGGGGTGAGACCAGCAAAGGGTCAGACATCATCCAGATTTAACCAACCAACTTCTCAACAGGACCTTCAAATGGCAGGGATAGAAACAAGACAGATGGGTGGTACGGGGATGACACCCAAGGCTCTTGGGCTGGGGTGTGCCTTCTTCGGGACCGCAGATGTAACTGATGAAGTAGCCATCGAAGGTATTCGTCGAGCAATTGATTTGGGCCTCGACTACGTTGACACCTCCCCGCTCTACGGTCAATCCGAAAGACGGGTTGGACTCGCGCTCGAAGGGGGGCTGAGAGACCAGGTCTATCTACAGACGAAAACTGGCACGCATCCCGACAGGCGTCACGACTATACGGGGGAATCCACAAGGTGGAGTGTCGAAAACAGCCTCTCGCTCCTGAAAACCGATCGCCTCGACTCGGTGCTCATCCACGATCCTCCGGACATCGAAGACGCCCTTGCCCCGGGATGTGCGCTGGACGAACTTCTGAAAATGAAAGCGGAAGGTATTCTGGACCATATCGGGATCGGCATTCGATCACACGACTTTCACAGACGAGCTATCGAAACCGGCCACATCGAAATCGTCCTCACCTATCTCGACTACAATCTGCTCACCCAGTCCGTTGCCGAAACCACACTCCCGCTTGCGCGAAAACACGATGTCGCCATCATCCTCGCCAGCGTGTTCGGAATGGGCACGCTTGCAGGTCCCGAGCCAGACGAGCCCAATGAAGTCAGGAGAATTCCAGGCCAGAAACCGCGCGCCCACGATATGTGGCAGTGGTGCAGGGACAACAGGGTCAACATTCGCCACCTGGCGATGCAGTTCTGCCTCGCTGCGCCAATAAGTGGAATCGTAATGGCCGGCCCGGCGAACAGGCAACAGGTTGAAGAGGCCTATGAGGCCGCGACAGCTGTGGTCCCGACGGACGTCTGGACCGCTTTCGAAGCCGAATTCGGGATCGGTCTGAAGACCTGAGGAACCAAACAGTCGTGGTATTCACTCAGGTGAGCACATTACAGATGCACAGCCGATCACCAGGACAGAAATCCAACGAGAAGGTACACAATGTCCACGAAGAAACTTTTGATCACAGGAATGAGCGGGCTCATCGGCAGTGCGGTGCGTCGGAAGCTCGAAGGCAAATTCGAACTGAGCGCACTGAATCGCCGGGACATACCTGATATACCCTGTCACCGCGCCAATGTGTCCGACCTGGACGCCATCCTCCCCGCGTTCGAGGATATCGACACCGTGGTTCACCTCGCAGCCAGCATCAAAGGTGATTGGGATGAAATCCTGCAGAACAATGTCGTGGGTACATACAACGTATTCGAGGCGGCCAGAAGATCTGGCGTCAAACGCATCGTATACGCCAGCAGCGGTTCGGTCATTGCCGGATGGGAACGTGAACATCCTTACCGAGCCATTTCCAGGGGTGAATTCGACTCGGTCGAAGACGACTTTCCAAAGCTAACCCACGAGACGCCGCTTCGACCGGTTCAACTGTACGGTTGCAGCAAGGTTTGGGGAGAGGCGCTTGCGAGACATTTCACCGACACCACGGATCTCTCCGTCCTCTGCCTCAGAATCGGCGCCGTCCTGGAGGCCGATCGCCCCTCCCAGTCCCGACACGCACCCATCTGGTGCAGCCAAAGGGACATCGCCGGTCTTGTCGAAGCCTGTGTAAATGCTCCGACCGATCTGAAATTCGACATCTTCTACGCCGTCTCGAACAACAAGTGGAATTACAGAGATATGTCCCACTCCAAAGACGTTCTGGGATTCGAACCTAGAGATTCTGTGGAGGACATTACTGCGTGATCAAGGAAATTCTCTTCGATGGGTAGAAATCCGGACGAAGTCCTCTCCGTTGGAGACTCGCAGGAGGATGACGACGTGGGCGCCAGAAAAGCCGGTTTGCAGATTGCCTGGTTGAACAGAAAGGGCCCAAAACGCAAGAAAAGTGTCCCCAGGCCAGACTTCGAAATAACGACCCTTCTCGACCTTCCGAAACTCATCTGACCAGCCCTTTTCAGGCTGTCATTTTTTTGTAGGCCAATTTTCCACACGTGTGGAAAATTGGCAAAATGGCGGATTTCCGTCACCCCTTCCAAGACCTGGAATTGACACCATGTTTGCATATAAATCCATAAATAACAAAGTCCTGAGAGAATTTAAAATACTCTCAGGCCTCTTTTTTCGACTGACGTGTGCTTACTTATTCGGTTGAGGAGTAATTCTCAAATACGGCTTTACCGTATTGAATCCCTTGGGGAATTTTGTCTTCGCGTCCTCGTCGGAAACTGCTGGCGAAATGATGCAATCTTCCCCGTCTTTCCAGTTGGCAGGTGTCGCCACCGAATAATTCGCTGTCAATTGCAGCGAGTCGATTACACGAAGCAGCTCGTCGAAATTTCTACCGGTCGACGCAGGATAGGTCAGCGTCAGCTTCACCTTCTTGTCCGGACCTATCACGAATACGGACCGCACGGTGGTCTTGTCATCCGCATTCGGATGGATCATATCGTAGGCTACCGCGACCTTCTTTTCGGGGTCAGCGATCAAGGGGAAGTTCATGGTCGTATTCTGAGTCTCATTGATATCCCCGATCCAGCCCTTGTGATCCTCCAGCGGGTCTACGCTGACCCCAATCACCTTTACATTTCGCTTCTCAAAATCGGTCTTCAGTTTTGCTACGGTGCCGAGTTCCGTAGTGCAAACGGGAGTGTAATCCGCAGGGTGTGAAAAAAGTACGCCCCATCCATCACCCAACCACTCGTGGAAATTGACCGTGCCTTCTGTGGTCTCCGCAGTGAAATCGGGTGCCTCATCTCCAAGTCGTAGTGGCATCTATTTCTCCTTTCGAAATCCCCTTGAGAGGGATCACGTGTTTAATTGGACCGGGCAAGACTTCGTATGTCGTAGATTCATCCTTCTCCGGCCTGATTCAGGATGATCACGCATTCTACGGAGTGAGATATAATCTATACAGAGTTCAATGTCAAGGGGATATAAGCGGAGCTAAATTGCTATTGACCGCTCTCCAGAACACACTTAAGCTTATATATTAATTGAAGTTCCGTCATGGAACTGGCACATCACGAATGACCTTCTTCCAGTCCGCGGTTTCGACGGTATGATCGTACATCCGAAACCAGGATTCTCAGCCTGGAAAATCAATAAATGAATCAGACCAACGCCCTCACAAGGGCCCTCAAGATAGAACCTGGAGAGGGGTGGCCCCTCAGCCTGCTGATGGCGCACTCCTTCTTCATGGGAATCGCTATCGTAACCTTTTTCGCCGCAAGCAGCGCCCTGTTTCTGACTGAATTCGGTTCCGAAACCCTGCCATACGTCTACATTGCCTCAGCGATCATCTCCACGCTCACCGGAATGGTCTACACCTGGTTCGAGAAATGGGTTTCGATCCGGAAACTGCTGATTGGCACGCTCTTCTTCCTGCTTCTGTCTGTCTCCGCTTTCCGCCTCGGTCTCCAGTATACGGACGCGCACTGGCCTGCCTTCGGAATGATGGCCTGGTTCACCGTTCTCAATGCGCTCCTCAGTGTGGAATTCTGGGGACTCGCCGGTAGGCTCCTGGATGTGCGTCAGGCCAAGCGGCTGTTTGGTCTCGCGGGCTCCGGAGAAATGATCTCCAGTGTGATCGGCGGGCTGCTCACCCCGCTCTTTCTCAGACACTACCAGACCGCTGATCTCCTGATCGTATCCGCCATCGGCCTCGTCCTCTGTATGGCTGTGCTGGTCAAGATCACGAAGCAGTTTGGAGATCGTCTTACGCAGACCACATCCGATACCGGGGAGAGTCGATCCAGATTCAGAGATTTGGTGAAGAGCAGCTATATTATCCGAATTTTTCTCCTCTACACGCTGGTCATCATCGTCTATTATCTCATCGATTTCAGATTTCTCGACAGTGCACGGGAGCGTTACCAGAACCAGGACGAACTCGCAAGATTCTTTGGACTCTTCTTCGGTATTGTTCAGGGCATCACCCTTCTGATACTGACACTTGCCACGGGCCTCATCCTCAGCAAATTTGGGGTACGAATTGGAATGCGTATTCGCCCTGTCTTGCTCACCATTTGCACCCTCCTCCTGATCGTTACAACGCTGGGGTTTGGTCCTGTCGGGATGCTCTTTTGGATGGCCCTGATTACTAAAATGGTTGACCTCGTATTCTCTCGCGCAACAAGCGCTCCGGCGTTCCTTGTCCTGTATCAGCCCATCGATACCAGGCGCAGGATTCCTACTCAGGTCGCTGTTGAGAGCATGGTCGGACCCATCGCGGGAGGGCTGGCGGGTGGTTTACTGATCCTGCTCCAGATCTTTGGACCTGCAGGCGTTGCATATGTACCGTTCGCCATTTTCATCCTCTTGTTTGCCTGGATGACCGTTTCCGCAGGTGTATACCGTGAATACAGGCGAACCCTCTCAGAGGCCTTGCGGGGCAGAAGTCTTGAAGGTGGATCTCTATCCCTTGAGGAGGGATCCCTGGTCGACATCTTGAAGGCCAAACTGGATGGCCCTCATCCCGGGGAGATCTATTTACGCGCTCGACCTCCTCGAGCGGCATGAATCGGAACCCATCGAACCCCTGCTGATCGACCTGCTTGACCACCCGTCGCCCGAGGTCCGCGAGGAGGTCCTGTCCAGGGTGCAGCGACTGGAACTCGCGATGGCTTTTCCGGCGGTCAAGGAACTCGTTGAAACCGAAAACGTACCGAAGGTGAGAGCGGCAGCCCTCAGGACCTTTTGTGGACTTGGTGAAGCCGAGGTGATAGAAGACGTCGCTCCGTTTCTAGACCATCCCAATCCGGAAATCAAACTCGGTGCAATGGAAGGGCTTTTGCACAGCGGCGGCATCGACGGTGTGTTGCTCGCGGGACAATACTTGATCGATTTCGAGAATGCAAAGGATCCGGAAGAGCGGATTTTCGCTGCACGTGTCCTCGGGGAAGTTCGGATCAGCAGCTTCTATCGCCCCCTGATCCAGCTGCTTCAGGACGAGAATGCCGATGTAAGGCAGGCCGCCTTGCTTGCCGCAGGAGAAATGAAGAGTGCGCGATTGTGGCCAATGGTGATGCAAAATCTGTCCACTCACCTCTATCACACGCCTGCAGCCACAGCACTGGTGATCGGAGGAGATGCTGCGATCCCCGCTCTCGAGTCAGCCTTCGTCCAGCCGGGAACCACAAGAGAACTCCAAATCCGAATCGCAGGTGTCTGTGGCCGAATTCGAGGAGATGCGGCGGTCTCGAGACTCAAGGGTTGGATCGATCGTCCGGACAAAGGCATCCGCTCGGAAGTGTTCCAGGCGCTCAGGCAGTGTGACTTTCGAGCTCTGGACGCCGACCTCATAGACATCAGAAGACTGATCCGAGAAGAGGCTTCCGATGCCACCTGGATGCTCGCCGCGTCGTTAAACATCGGCATGAGCGAGGACCTTGCACTGCTCCACACCGCAATTTCCCAGGAAATGGAACAGGTTCACAAGAGGTGCTTCCACCTGCTGTCGTTCATTTATGATCCCACGTTTGTCCGGAGAGCCCAGGAGAATCTGCTCAACGCCATCGGCCAGCAGCGCGCCTACGCCCTCGAGGTGCTGGACACCACGTTGTCACGCGATCTCAAGGCCATCTTGTTCCCTTTGCTGGAGAATCTCGAGCCTCATGCCTGCCTGAATATGATGCAGGAACACTTTCCACAGAAGAGAATGGATCTTGTCGGGAGATTGCATGAGATTATCGCCTGCAAGGATCGACGGGTGCTGCCGTGGATACGGACCTGTGCGCTGCACGCCGCGGTCTCACGATCAGCCGTAGAGTGTGTAGAAACCATCCAGGCCAACCTGTACGATCCAAACCCCCTGGTCAGAGAAACCGTTGCCTGGGCATTGTCGCGTTTGGATCCGGAGACCTATCGTCAGAATGTTGAAACACTCCAGAATGACTTGAGTCCTCAGGTCGTGCGAACCGTCTCAAAAATCGAAACCTGGCGGGAAGGGGATAGACAGATGCTTTTAACAATCGAAAAGGTGATGACGCTTAAATCCGTCTCCATTTTCTCCAAGGTGCCAGATGAAGTACTCGCCAATCTTGCGTCGGTAATGGAGGAAGTGGAATTCCAGAAGGGAGATGAGATCTACAGCAACGGGGGATCTGGCCAGACGATGTATATCATCGTGGATGGCAGGATTCGTGTACACGATGGTGACCACACCTTCGTAACCCTTGGTGAACGCGATTTCTTTGGAGAACTCACAACTCTCGATCCCGAGCCGCACCTTGCCAGCGTTACCGCGGATGAGGACACTCGGCTGCTGGGACTCAACGGCGATCTCCTCTACGAACTCATGTCCGACCACGCCGAAGTCCTTCGCGGGATCATTCACGTCCTTTGTCAGCGCCTCAGGGGTAAAAGCAGAAACGGGTAGTCAAGTTTGCTCAGCGCAAAATGTCTTCCGGATATTCTCCACAACAGCCACTCTTCACCTCCAGGGAAAGTGATTGTATGCCAAACCATAAGAACGTCCTCTTCATTCTGGCCGACCAGTTTCGATCCGACTGTCTCGGAATCGAGGGACATCCTGTCATCCAGACTCCGAATCTGGATGCGCTTGCGCGCGAAGGAACCTGGTTTGGCAAGTGCTTCGTCCAGACTTCCCCCTGTGGACCCAGTAGAATGTCCATATTCACGAGCCGCTATCTCTGCTCCACCAGAGCGGTCGACAACCAGACGCCTCTCGTAGATGCGCAGGAGAATCTCGCGTTCTCACTTCGCGAAGGCGGGTACAAGCCCGCTCTGATGGGATACAACGACTACGCGGTAGACCCACGCATCCTCCAGCGCGATGACCCCAGGACTTACACACTGAATTACGACAATTTCCTGCCCGGATTCGACGTCGCTCTGGATCACGAGTACGACTCCGAAGCGTATTTCGAACTGCTGCGCGAGAGGGGTTATCCGGATGAGTTGCTCAGTCACGCAGCCATCCACAAACCGAAGGTACCCGATGAAGGTCCGGGGGATCACCTCCCGATCCGTTTTCCCGCCCACTATACGGAAAAAGACAGCGAGTGCCGGTTTATTACCACCACTGCAATCGAACACATACGATCCAGAGCCGATAGGGGGTGGATGCTGAGCCTGAATTATATCAAACCTCATCCCCCGAGGATTTGCTCTGCACCCTACAACGATATGTATGACCCTGGTCAAATGCCCGTACCTAACCGAACAGAGTTAGAATGCCGGTCCGAGCATCCTTACCTGAAACGCATCCACCGAGATCCCGAACTGACCTCCGAACGGGATCTCCGAGAGACTCAGGCCAATTACTATGGGATGATTACCGAACTGGACACGTGCCTGGGCATCCTGTTCGACGCCCTCAAGGCAGCAGGTCAGTGGGAGAATACCCTCATCGTATTTTCTTCCGATCACGGAGAATATCTCGGAGACCATTACCTGACCGGCAAGGGTCATTTCTACGACGAAACGATGCGTGTACCGCTGATCATCAGGGATCCGTCTGCGGAGGCGGATCGTTCCCGTGGCGCCCGCCTGGATTCCTTTGTCGAGTCGATAGATATCGCCCCAACCATATTGGACTATGTGGATCTTCCCATTCCCGGCCGGTTCCAGGGGACCAGTCTGCTGGGGCAGATCCGCGGATCGGGCGTTGCAGGTCCACGTACCGAGGTCCATTACGAGAAAGACTTCCGCGCTTCCGACCGCGACCGCCATCCTCACCAGTGCCTGCTCTGGGTGATTCGGGACGATGAATTCAAATACGTCCATTTCGCAGATGAGACGATTCCCCCTCTCCTGTACGATTTGGCAAGCGATACCGGTGAACAGAACAACATAGCCGCTGACCCGCGCCACTCACTCACGATTCTGAAATACTGTCAGAAGCTGCTCAACTGGCGAATGGTGAACGAGGATCAACGAATGGAAGATTGGGCTTTTCAGTACCGGTAAGAACGGTTGACAATGTCGATTTTCCACCTATTTTGGTGCACTCGCAGGTCCTCCATCACTTTGTAATTTGAATACTTACTCATGAACTATCGCAGATTGGGTCGAACCGGCCTGAAAGTCTCCGAATTCTGTCTGGGCACAATGACATTCGGACACAGTGCCGATGAAAAGGAATCTCGACGCATGGTGGACCTCGCCATTGACGCCGGGGTGAACTTTTTCGACACCGCCAACACATATGCCGATGGCCGCTCCGAACCGATTTTGGGCAAGGCACTCAAAGACAAGCGAGACGATTGTGTAGTCTCCACCAAATTCTTCAACCCCACTGGAACCGGACCAAACGACTCGGGGATGTCTCGGGTCCATATCATGAATGCAATTGAGGGCAGCCTGTCGCGACTCGGAATGGATTATATCGATGTGTACTACATCCATCACGTCGATGTCCAGACACCCCTTGAGGAGATGCTCAGGACTCTGGACGATCTGGTTCGTCAGGGGAAGGTGCGCTACATCGCCTGCAGCAACTACCAGGCATGGCGTTTGTGTGATGCACTCTGGATCAGCGAGTTCAGGAACCTCGCCCGATTCGAGTGTTACCAGCCGCAGTACAGTCTCGTGGTTCGCGATATCGAACAGGAACTCATACCGCTTTGTCTCGAGAAAGAGCTGGGAGTGGTGGTGTGGAGCCCCCTTGCAGGTGGATTTCTAACGGGCAAATACGAACCGGGGCAGCGCACGCTTCCCGGCACACGCTCGGAAGATTCCTGGGCCTACCCACAGCGCTATTACGCGGCGAACGCAGATGACACTTTGAGAACGCTCCTGGAGGTCTCGAAACAGCTGGGTCGAAATCCCGCCCAGATAGCCGTGCGCTGGGTCCTCGATCAGCCGGGAATCACATCTGCAATCGTGGGTGCGCGCCAGGTGGATCAGCTGAAGACAACTCTGGGCGTTTCGGATTGGCAGCTGGACGACGAGAGTTCGAGCAAGTTAGAAACTGTTTCGCATCTTCCTGAGCGATACCCCGAATCGATGGAATCGGGTATGGTGGAAAGACGAATTTCGGCAGTAGGAATCTCATCCTGATCTCGAGCAAGACGAATGTCAGATACCGAAAAAACTAAAGATCAACTGCTCTCTGAACTCGAGGAACTCCGCTTGGAAGTGGAGAGGCTTCGAGAATTGGAGGGTAATCGGACTGAACTGGAAGCCGCCCTGGAAGAAAGTGAAGGGAAGTGCAGCCGGTTGTTCGAACACATGCCGATCGGTTTGGGTTTCGCAGAGCAGGATGGTACGCTGATAGAGTTCAACGAAGCGATGCTGAAGCCCGGGGGGTATACGAGAGAGGACGTCCTTGAAATCGGCAACGTGGCAGAGCTGTAATACGATTCGAATGAAAGGGCACGAATCCTCGAAATAGCAAAACGGCAGCACTATGTTCGCAATGAAGAGGTCCGCTTCAAGAGAAAGGACGGATCACCTTACCACGCCTTGCTCAGCCTGTCTCCTGTAACCATAAAGGGAAAACCTTGCTGGCAGGCTATGGTGGAAGATATCAGCAGCCGAAAACTGGCGGATGAGGCGCTTCGTAAATCAGAAGAGAGCTGGCGTTCTCTTGTCGAGAATGCACAGGACATTATCATGACTGTCGACCCTGAGGGCACCATCCTCTTCGTGAACCGTTCGGTGTCTGGACTCCAGGTCGACCAGGCCATTGGCACAAGAATCTATGATTACATTCTGCCGGAATACCATCTGGAGGTCAAAGCGTGTTTGAGGCAGGTTTTTGAGTCCGGTGAGGTGGACAGTTACGAAATCGCAGGCACATCGTCGGACGAGAAGACCTCGTGGTACCGAACAAGGGTTGGCCCGATCTATCAGGAAAATGAGATCGTTGCGCTCAGTCTGATCACCACAGACATTTCGGAAAACAAGGGGGCGGAAGAGGCCCTTAGAGACAGTGAAGGCCAATACAGGGACCTGTATGAAAATGCCCCGATAGCCTATTTTGGTGTGGACAAAAATGGCACCATACATATGGCCAACCGACGGGCGGGCCAGCTGCTTGGATACGGACTCGAAAATTTGGTTGGGAGGTCCGTTCTGGAGCTGTATAAGGACACCCCATCCGGAAAAGAAAGGGCGCTCAAGGTCCTGGGTCAGTTTCAACAAGGCCAGGAAATTCACGATGAAGAACTTGAGATGCAGGACTCGAACGGAGAAACGGTTTGGGTCAGCCTTACGGTATTACCCCTCAGGAACTCCGAGGGAGATGTTGTGGCGAGCAGGTCGATGGCCATTGACATCACCCATAGGAAACAGACCGAACGGGAGTTCATCAGACTTGAAAGACTCCAGGCCCTCGGCGAAATGGGACAGGGAGTCGCCCACAACTTCAACAATCTGCTGGTGGGAGTTCTGGGCTACGCCCAACTCATCCAGATGAAAGCCGTGAATGAGGAAGTCACCAAATTTGCAGAGCATATTGTAGAAAGCGCGATGCGGGCAAAAGGACTTGTGGAACGTCTGAACCGGGCGGTCCAGGGCGAGAAGAAGGAGTCGATTCAGCAGGTCCACGTCGTGGAAACAGTTCTGGAGGCGATCCAGGAATCTCGTCCCAGGTGGAAGGACGAGGCAGAGGCGAGCGGCGTATCCATCGAAGTATCGACCGACCTTCAGGACGTACCCTCAGTAACCGCCACAAGGTCCGGCCTCCAGGACATCGTGATCAATCTCATCTTCAATGCGGTCGACGCCCTTCCCAGCGGTGGAACAATCACCATTTCCACGCGAAAACTTGATGATGCCGTCCTGGTCAGAGTAGGCGACAATGGTGTGGGAATGGACGAGGAGACCCGACGAAGGGTGTTTGAACCGTTCTTTACAACCAAGGCGGACATCGGAACCGGTCTTGGGCTTTCCGCGGCATACAGCACGGTTGCAAGATGGGGAGGCAATGTTGAGGTGGAAAGTTCACCCAAAAATGGCACAACAATCATACTGCAGCTGCCGATCTGGGAATCCGTTGAAGAGGAAATCACCAGCAAGCTGGTTTCTGTAAGACCAGGCCAGATCCTGGTCGTGGATGATGACCAGATGGTGAGACAGTATCTCCAGAGTGTCTTGTCTGAAGTGCATCAGGTCGATATCGCCCAGGACGGTCGGCAGGCCATGGAGTACTTTGAAAAGAAGCGCTACGATGTCGCCCTCGTAGATCTTGGCAGGCCTGGCATGCGTGGAGACAGGGTCGTGGAGGCGATGAAAGAAATAGATGAAACCATCGCCTCGGTTCTGATTACCGGATGGTCACCTGAACAGAACGACCCACGTGTGGTTGTCTTCGATTTCCAGCTCCAGAAACCTTTCCTCGATCTGAAAACCATTTACGAAGTGGTGGGTAGTGCAATCAATCTGCACGACCAGCGCGCAAGTGGCGAAACGTGACCCCTCCGCTCCTGCTCCAGATATTCCCCATTACCCGGTCCTCTTGGACCGGGGTTTTTTTGTATCCATTCAGCAGAAATATCCGGAGCCTTTATCGACAGTACTTGAAGGGGAAGCTGTGAAATCCTGTTGACTTCGAGTGCCCGGGCGATCTGTTTTGGGCCGCCAACAAATCGAATAAGAAACCCATCCACAGTAGACCGGTGCAGTCGGTATGCCAACAACGAGGCGACTGGGTATGGAATCACGGGCGGATCTCGTCGTAATCGGAGCAGGAATCGTTGGGTGCAGCACGGCACATCGTCTCGCGCAAATGGGGTGGCGTAACATGGTCGTCGTCGATCAGGGACCGCTTTTCGAGACAGGGGGATCGACATCGCATGCCCCTGGACTCATATTTCAGACCAACTTCTCCAGGGCGATGACGAACCTTGCACGGGAAACGGTCCAGATCTATTCAAGCCTGAAACTCGACGAGGTGCCCTGTTACTACCCGGTTGGCAGCCTTGAGATCGCCTATACCGAGGTACGACTTTCGGACCTCAAACGAAAACTGGGTGTTGCGCGGTCCTGGGGCCTGGATGCCGAACTTCTGAACCCGGTTGCCGTTGGCGAAATGCTCCCGCTGCTGGACCAATCGAAAATTCACGGCGCATATCATGTCCCCTCAGATGGTATTGCCAAAGCAGTCCGTGTCTGTGAGGCAATGTCCCGGGAAGTGGGTGATGCGGCATCTTTCTACGGAAACACCGTCGTCACCGGGTTCGATATTGTCAATGGAAGCCTCCAGGGCGTCATGACCAGCCGAGGTAAAATCAAGACTTCTAAGGTCCTTGTTTGCGCCGGGATCTGGGGTCCTCGCCTTGGTCGAATGGCCAATGTTTCGATCCCGCTCACTCCGGTCCAGCACCTCTACGCAATCACCTCGCCACTTCGGGAACTGGCGGGTGAGACGCGTGAAGTCGTTCACCCGATCCTCCGCCATCAGGACTACGCGATGTACGTCCGCCAACAGGGCGACTGCTACGGAATCGGGTCTTACAAACACGAGCCGCTCCTTGTGGATCCGGACGATATCTTGAGTCCCGCCGACGCCGACGAAGCGCCTGCAATCCTGAAATTCACACCCGAACACTTCGAAGTTGCACGGCAAGCTGCCGTGGAACTGATTCCCGCACTCGGTGCGGTAGACCTCACCTACAAGATCAACGGCATGTTCTCCTTCACGCCCGATGGCATGCCGGTTCTGGGAGAGTCCGCTGAAGTGAAGGGATTCTGGGTGGCCGAAGCGGTATGGGTCACGCACGGAGGAGGCGTGGGTAAGGCCGTCGCGGAATGGATGTCGAACGGCACGCCCGGCATGGATTTGAGGGAGGCCGACATCAACCGGTTTCCCCCGCACGCGCACGCCACGAATTATGTGAAGACTCGGGGGGCTCAGCAGTATCGGGAAGTCTACGACATCATCCATCCGCTTCAGCAAATGGAGCATCCCAGGAATATTCGCCTCAGTCCATTCCACTCCAGGTTGCTTGACTTGGATGCCACCTTTTTTGAAAGCGCCGGCTGGGAAAAGCCGCAGTGGTTCGAGTCGAACAGGTCACTCCTCCAGACGTATAATCCGCCCGATCGCAGCGGGTGGGAAGCACAAAACTGGTCCCGTATCCAGGGAGCCGAACACTTGTCGGCGAGAGAAAGCGTCTGTCTCTTCGATCTGTCTTCTTTCGCCAAATTCGAAGTAGAAGGTGAGGGTGCTCTGGATTTTCTGGAAGGAATCTGTGCCAACCGGATCGATCATCCAATCGGAAAAGTCACCTACACTGCGATGTTGAACTCGCGGGGCGGCATCAAATGCGATCTCACAGTTACCCGTGTCGGCCCAGGAAAATTCTGGATACTCACAGGTGGAGGTACCGCCGCACACGATCTGGCCTGGATTCGTGCCCACGCGCCCGAGAATGGGTCAGTTTACATCACAGATGTCACCTCGCAATATTGCGGAGTCGGTCTCTGGGGTCCGCAAGCACGGAAGACCCTTTCGAAGGTGTGCGCCCAGGACTTGTCAAATCACAGCTTCCCGTATTTCACCGCACAGGAGATCTGGATCGGAAGCGTCCCTGCCGTTGCCCTGCGTGTGTCCTATATTGGTGAACTTGGGTGGGAAATTTACTGCCCTGTGGAGTATGGACAAGGAATGTGGGATACCCTCTGGGAAGCGGGAAGAGAATTCGGAATATTCCCGCTTGGCGGGGGCGCCTTCAACTCCCTTCGGCTGGAAAAGGGGTACCGTTTGTGGGGCGCGGACATCCATACGGATTACAATCCGTTTGAGGCAGGATTGGATTGGGCGGTCAAACTCGAGGGTAGAGACTTTCTGGGTAGCCAGGCCCTTCGAAAGCTTTCAGCAAAACCCGTCAATCGGCGGCTAACCTGCCTGACGCTCGATCCATCTGAAGGAGTGATCCTGGGGAAGGAGCCCGTCCTCGCACAAAATTCCGTGATCGGCTGCGTGACCAGCACAGACTTTGGATATTCCATTGGGAGACACATCGCCTATTCATACCTGCCCACTGAACACAGCGCTAAAAGGACATCTCTGGTCGTCGAATATTTCGGACAACGCATACCTGCAACGGTAGCCGGGGAGCCCCTGTTCGATCCTGAAAGAAGTCGTCTTACAAGTTGATGCGAATCTCCTTTTCCAATCTCACTTGGGGATCGGAAACCACTCGTTAGGTTTTTATTTTGGAGGGTCGCACCGATGTCGAAGTCAATTGTGGAACGTCTGAATGAGGGCACCGTATTGGGAGACGGCGGGTACTTGCTTGCCCTCGAATCCAGGGGATATGTTCAGGCCGGGCCATTCACACCCGAAGTAACAATTAAAAATCCGAACGCACTTCTCGCCCTGCATCAGGAATTTCTAAACGCGGGCGCTGAAGTTCTGCAGGTACTCACCTTCTATGCCAGCGAGAACAAACTTGCTCAGATCGGATACGCGGGCAAACTGGGCGAAATCAATCGGGCGTCCGTCAGAATCGCACGGGAGGCAGCGGGTACCAATGCCCTGGTAGCGGGTAATATCTGCCTGACCTGGAAATATGTCGAAGGAGACAGCGCCTCAGAAGATGAATGCAGAAAGCTGTTCGATACGCAGTTGGGCTACCAGATGGAGGAGGGCATCGATTTCATCATCGGTGAAACATTCATGTGGCTTGGAGAGGCACTCATCGCTTTGGAATCCGCAAAGCGCATGGGGCTTCCCGCAATGATCACCATGGCCTTCGAAGGACCGCTCACCAGGGACGGCAAAACGCCGGCCGAAGCGGCGAAGACCCTGGAAGACGCCGGGGCTGACATTATCGGGGTGAACTGCTGGCAGGACCCTACCTTCATGCTCCCGGTCGCAAAAGAAATGAGAGAAGCTGTTAGTTGCTTCGTGGCGGCACAACCGGTGGCTTATCGCTGTACGGCGGAAGTACCCTTTTTTACTGGACAGCCAGGCTTTCCGGATAAACTGGACCCTTATCAGTTAACGCGATACGAAATGGGGGAATTCGCCAGACAAGCCAATGAAATCGGGATCAACTTCATCGGAGGATGCTGCGGCTGCCAGGGTGCCCACATCAGACAGATGGCCAGGGAGTTGGGAAAGATGCCGGACATTCTGCGGGAATGGAACGTGGACTATGAAAATCCCCAGTCGGCTACTGAGGCGTATAAAGATGTGAGAGAAAAGCAATAGTTTCTAAGAACGCGTTATTCACATACATTGATTGAAATATAAAAACGGCTCCGCTGGATCAGGGAGCCGTTCTATTTGTACACTTCTGGAGATCTACTTATTCGTCCATATCCCAGAGGACAAGACTAACTTTCTCTCCGGGCGCGGCCACAGCCGCTACATAATCTTCCCCCGGATTCGGCGCAGCCATCCACCATTTGCGCGTCACTTCAAGTTCATCGTCCACATACCTGACTACAGCAGGTTCTCCAGGCGCCAGGGAGACTTCGAATTTGTCCAGCGGACACGAAAGGCCCTCGCCGGTTGCCTTGATAAACGCCTCCTTGCGTGTCCAGCAATTCAGAAAAGCTTCTGCCTTCCTGTCGTCATCTACCCGCTTTAGTGCGTTCACTTCTGCGGCTGAGAAGAACCGCTCGGCAATCTTCATATCTCGCACTTCTCGTCCCGAGTGTTCCAGATCTACACCAATATCCCTGTCGGCTGCAAGACCGATCAGCGCAAGGTCTCCCGAATGGGACAGGTTGAATCTTGGGGGTTCATCATCTCCTGTCGGCAGGACCCTGGGTTTTCCACGACTCGAATATTTGAATTGCACCGTTGAGGGCTCCACCCTCAGATATCGGCCCAGCAGGATTCGAAGGCATCCCCGAGCAACAATGAAGTGGTCCCTGTGAGGGTCGAATCTGAATCTGTCAGCACGCTTCCTCTCCTCCTGACTCAGCAAGTCCGTCAACTTCCTGACGCGAAGCGCATCCGGATTCAATCCCACACGCCAGAGGTGAATTTCCCCTTTGTTCAAAACTGGATCCACGGGACCGGGTTCCCACACCTCCACACCCTCGAATCTGGAGCGCTCGTTTCGTTTGCTATTTTCAATCACCGGACGATTGGGAGGCACCGGCAAGGGCCTCGGCTCCCGCATTAAGGCAGGCAACGATCGCATCTACATCGTAGACGCAGCCTCCCCAGGTTCCGCCGCCCACATTCTGCAGGGCAGCCCACAACCGGGTGTCATCGGGAAGATTCGGATCGGGTGAAAGTGGTGTAACCACCTCGCGTTGCGCCAGAATGCGAGTACCTTCCTGTTCACCAAATATTTTATCTCCGCTGCCTACGAGATTGATCGAACCCACGAGATTATTCCTGTCGATAATAATTTCAACAAGATCTCCATCCCTCAGCCGCGCAATAGGTCCACCCGCCAGCGCCTCAGGACCTATATGGCCGATACACGCCCCCGTAGAAAATCCGGAAAAGCGAGCATCCGTGAGAACGGCCACCTGCTTCCCGAATTCCAGATACTTCAGTGACGTCGTGATCTGGGCAATCTCCTCCATGCCTGCGCCCATCGGTCCCCGGCCAATGAGCACCATGACATCACCTGGCTTGATCCCGCGGGGTCCCGGATCTTTCAAAGCAGCGATAGCCGATCGCTCTGTCGTAAACATCTTTACCGGGCCTTGCATGCGATAGACGCCATCCGCATCCACCACACTCGGGTCGATCGCCGTGCTCTTGATCACCGACCCTTCGGGAGCGATGTTTCCCGTGGGAAAACAAACGGTACTGGTAAGGCCTTTGGATCGGGCGCGATCGGGGTCCATAATCACATCATCAGCATCTATTCCGTCTTGATCCTTCATTACCTCCCGGAGTCTCGTTCGACGTTCGGATGACGCCCACCAATCCAGATTCTCACCCAAAGTCCTGCCAGTAACCGTGAGGGCGTCCTCCTTCAGCAAGCCAAGTTGGCGCAGATGGAGCATCACCTCCGGCACGCCCCCCGCCAGAAAAGCCCGGACTGTGGGATGAAAATCCGGACCGTTTGGAAGCACATCTACCAGCCGGGGGACCTGTCTGTTGATTCGGTTCCAGTCATCGACCACGGGCCGCCTCAGGCCGGCAGCGTGGGCGATCGCCGGAATGTGCAGCAGCAAGTTCGTGGATCCGCCGAAGGCGGCGTGCGTGACCATCGCATTGTGAATACTATCGTCGGTCAGGATATCGCTTGTGGTTCTTCCGTCACGAAACAGGGCAAGCGCCGCCCGTCCGGACCGCACGGCCATCTCAAACCAGAGCGGCTCTCCTGAAGGCGCCAGCGCCGAGTGCGTCAGCGCGAATCCGAGCGCCTCTGCAACCACCTGTGAAGTGGCAGCAGTACCTAGAAATTGACAGCCACCTCCAGCTGTTGCGCACGCCCTGCATCCGAGATCCTGGACTTCTTCTATGCTCATTTCTCCGTGCGAAAGCCTCGCACCCACCGACTGAATCTTTCCGGCATCTTCCCCGTTCTCCGGCGGCAGGGTGACCCCACCGGGTATCACCACAGTAGGCAGGTCGTGCATCGCGGCAAGGGCCACCATCATTGCGGGTAGTCCCTTGTCGCAGGTCCCCACGCCTATGACACCTTTGCGTGTAGGAAGCGATCGGATCAACCGACGCAGCACAGTGGCGGCGTCATTTCGATAGGCCAGGCTGTCCATCATCCCGGTCGTTCCCTGCGTCCGTCCATCGCACGGATCCGAACAGTAGCCTGCAAATGGAATTCCGCCAAGACGGCTGATTTCCTTTGCCGCCTCCTCCATAAGCAGTCCCACTTCCCAGTGGCCTGTGTGATAACCCAGCGCAATCGGGCTGCCGTCGGCCGCACGAATGCCGCCCAGAGTACTCAGGATCAGGAACTCCGGCCTGCCCAGTTGGCCAGGATCCCAACCCATTCCCGCATTTTGACTGTACCCGAAAATATCGCCGCTGGGTGAGTTGAGCACCTGTTCCTCGGTTAGCGACAGGAGCTTGCCCTCCGGACCGGGAGCTTTGGAACGAACCTTGTAAATGTCCTCACCTGACGCAATGACATCCTGAAACGACAGCTTGTCGTAACTCATGAGACTTACCTGTTCCTCGCGTTGGAATCAATTGTTCGTGGTCGCCCTGTCCGCCTTACCTTAACCATCCGCACGCAGGGTCCTTTCGTAGATCATCATCGGCTTGCGCCAGAACATCACCTTCTCTTTGTACACAAAATCCTTCTTCTCGTACAACTTGTGGGCCGATTCCATCTCCGTCATCGTACCCAGAACCAGACATTCATATCCCGCCTGTTGAGCAAAGCCGATTGCCCGGTCTACCAGAAGGGATCCCAGACCCTGACGCCGATTGTCTTCCGCCACGAAGATCCACTTCAGCACAGCCCTGGTCGAATTGACCCGATCTACTGCGAGCATCGCCCGGGGCGCTTCATCGCGGTAGAGTGCCACAAAGTGCCGGCCCGCATCCTCATATTCCGAGACAAATTTTTGTATTGACCTTCGGAGCTGGTTTCGAACATGTAGTCCGCACTCGGTCTCCAGTATTTCGTGAACAAAATCGAGAATTTCCTCCGGGTCGACTTCCCCGATGCCTCGCTCCGAGTATGAATCCATAGCAGATCACCTGGTTCTGTCGGGTTACGTCACAGGCCCTACACGTTTTCCGGTTTACTTCAATCCCATCTTTTGCAGATTCTTCAGACTGATCCCCAGACTTTCGAAAGGGTCTCTCTGGCACGTGTCCTGTTCCACAATATACCACCGTGTCCCGGCTTCTTTACACGCGTCCAGAATCGCCGGCCAATTCATGTTCCCTTCTCCCACTTCGGCGTAGAGCTGTTCTCTGCCACGCATTTCCATATCCTTCACATGCACCAGATCCGCTCTTCCCCTGGCCTTCCTGATCCAGTCCGCCGGATCTCCCCCGCCGTGCTGAATCCAGTAGGTATCGATCTCCATCTGAAACACCTCGGGATCACTTTCCTCCATTAGAATCTGAAGCCCTGTGCGATCTCCAAACCGCTCCAGTTCAAAACTGTGATTGTGATACCCGAAGGTCAGATCCGCATCGGCAAGTTTCCGGGCCACTTCCGAGGCCTCTTGTGCGAATTTCTTGTAACCGTCACCACCTGATTCCCGATACGGTTGGGGCAAGCCCCCAATTGCGGGGTATTTGCAGCCCAGGGTCAGGTGTTCGTCGATCACGGCCTGCGTATCGTCTCGCATGCGGTCGTAACTGGTATGTGTTGCACAGATCTCCAGGCCCTCACCATCTGAAAGGTTCTTGAGCTCCTGGGGGTCAATCTCACCAAATGCAGATACCTGCATGGCATCATATCCCAGTGCCTTGACCTTCTTCAAAGACTCGGCGATGTCTGCGGGTGTCTTCGTAAATTCACGCACAGTATACATTTGCGCTGCAAGCACGGTTTCGGACATGACCAGACTCCTTTCATTGCGCGATAGTTAGATCAGGATCTTCAATTACCGGACTAAAATACCACAGTATACCCTGAACAGCCACTTAAAAGTAGGGATGATTCCCATTTGCCATTTTTGTCTGGCTTTTTTGCGGTGGCAGGTTATTTTAGACCATCACGTCGCAACGCGCCCCGATTATTCTCCCCTCTTGTTGCCACTTTCTTGGTTTTTCGAAGCCGATTGCTCGCCCGTGCAAAGGAGTCCCTCGCCATGAATTTGAACCGCGCCAGTTCCGATCAGAATTCCAGGAACAAAGACCTGCTTGCAGGATCACGCTACCTCTCCAAAAGCGTTTCATCCGAAGTGCTGCCGCTCCACATAGAAATGGCCAGTACCGATGCCCTCACCGAAGACCAGATCAATGCCCTGAATGCGCTCGAAATAGAAGCCGCCCGAACATCCATCCGATCTCTCGCGTCACTCTCGGGAATCGGCGAGGCGGACCACCTGGGGGGTGGGTTGGGACTCATCCCGCCGCTCGTGCTCTCACTGGCAGTAGCAGACTACGAACGGATCGAGTACACGATCGAGCACGCGCATACCAGTATCGGGTATTTTTCCGCCCTTTCCGCATTCGGATTCCTGTCCCCAGATTCGGTTGTGAACAGCTTTCGACGCGGCCTGGACATCCCCGGACACGTCTCCTGGCTGCCTGGCGGAACTCAGCTCAATGGCGGCCGGCTCGGGGTAATGATCCCGGTAGCTGTCGGACAGGCGCTGGGGAAACGAGGTGTTTACGGCGATGGCAGCTGGGTAATCGTCCACTGTGGAGATGCAGGTTGGATTTCGGGGCAGGCGCTGAATGGGTTCAATGGTGCGCACGTACACGAGGCTCCAGTCACGTTCGTAATGGATCGCAACGGAATTCAGCTATCCGGAAGCACAAAAAGCATTCTGGACAAGGATCCACGAACGGTGATCTCTGCTCTGGGTGTCGAAATACTGGAGATTCCTACTGTTCACGACGTCGCCGGTCTCTACAGCGCCTATCGGGAGGCCTACAATCTGGCCCAGTCGGGAAAACCGAGTTTGATCTACCCTGTCGGGTACGAGTCAAATCAGAACCAGAAGATCGACCTGACGAATTTCGGCGAGAGATACAGGATTCTCGAGGAGGTCAAGGCCTTCGCAGCGCAGCAGGATGTGCCCATGGACAAGGAAGTCTGGATACCTGGCTCGCTGATGAGTTTCAGGGATATCAAACCTATGCTGGAATGTGTATTCCTGGTCAACGACCTGCCGGGTGGTGCGGGCCATCACGATGGAGGAATGAAAGGCAGGGACGCGGATGAGGTGCTATCGGGTCCGATGTTCAGCCTCTCCGATGCGCAGAACTCGGCCCTGAATGATCTGAGATCACAACCAGCCACGACCGTTGTGACCGATGCACGTCCGGCTCCTGGAAGTCCCAATCTGGTCCTCCCCGCAGATGCCCTGGCCGCCTGCGAACTGCCTGGCGCAGGAGACAAATCCAGTGCCCGCGGAGGATCTGAAGCGGGATATGCTCTGGTTGCCAAAACTTTTCCGCAGCAGGTGTTCGTTGTCGGATGCGACCTCGACCCGTCCACAAAGCTCGGTAAGGCAAGGAGTTTGATACAAGATCACCACCAGTTCGAAATGAGCATCGAGGAACAGGCCGCCGCACTTCTAACGAACGGCCTTGCGACCAGCACCAAAAATCCCCAGCTAAATGTCGTGTCCACTTTCGCGGCATTTTTCGAAGGCATTGCAAGAGAAGGCTTCGATATGTGGCAGTATCAGAGAAACCTCACGGGAGTCAATGAAGGGCTCAACGTCACCTTCCATCTCTCCCACGTGGGCGCCTGCACTGGACGTGACCACTTCTCGGGGTGGGGCCTCGACTGGGTCAATGTGGGCCTCACCTACCTGGACTATCTACACAGATTTTATGCCCCGGCCGATACCCGGGCGGCATTTCTCGCCGTAGTCGATCTCGCTGCACACTATGGGGGTCACGTCATCGGTATTCCTCGCGATGACCTGCCGGTTCTCGTCAAGCAAGACGGGTCCGCCCCTCTGTGGAAAACCACAGATAGATGGGAGGCGGTCACCTCTTACCGTACAGCACCTGGTGCGAAAAAGGCTGTTCTGGCATTGGGTGCGCCCGCCTTTCTCGCGGGCGAGGCTTTCGATACACTCCAGGAAAAGAACATCCCTGTTGACGTACATATTGTGAACGGACTGCCGCTATCGGAGGGTGAACTCGAGGAATTGTTGAAGCCCTATTCGGAAGGCGTGGTAACCATTGAAGATGGGAAAATCGGGGACGCGAATACAGGGCTGAGGGGGTTCGCAGGGCTTGTTGCAACAGGGGCGTCAGCCCTTGGAAACAGCAGTGCACACGTTGGGATCACCGATCCGAGAGTCGCGCCATCTGAAGGACATATGGAAACCTGGGAACACTTTGGGATAACTTCAGAAGCGGTTGTGACCGCTGTGGAAAGTCTGTAGGCAGGAATATACAACGAGTTGAAGACTGCCCAAGCCGTTAAAGCGAGGCAATCCAACCTTGCTTGGCACGCTGAACGCCAGGAATGCGGGATGCATCCGGTTCAGCATACCCGCTGGAATTAGAAGATCCGGTAACTCAGTCCCACATTGAAACTCTGCCTGAATGGCTCTCCTTCAACTGTGGTGATCGATTCCGATATACCCAGGTTGATCTTGTTTTCTATGAAGAAGTTGAACGCGATCGAAATAGATGTGCTCAAGCGAGCGTCCATTCCCGCTCGTTTGTCGATTCGGAATGTATGGAATGTGGTGAAGCTGACCTTGTTCGTGATTTCGTAGATGAAGTCGGTATCCTGCCTGATGTTGTAGACCCTTCCAATATCTCCCGAGAACGGTGTGTCCGCTTTCAGATCAGTGTTGATCTGTGTGCTCCAGCTCAAAGGGCGTGAGTATCGGAAATTGAAGGACATTCCGGGTGTCCGTCTCTCGTCACCCTCGAATGGGGTCAACACCTCGAATTGTACGCCTGCCGTTGCGTCCCACCCGTAGAACCTGTCATTGATCCGCTCTCTAAACAGCACCTCTTGCATCCTCAGTAAGCCGTATCCGATCTCGCTGTGTACCTGCCCCGATTTCTCGATCTCCGCAAGCATGTCCTCGAACCAGTAGTTCTGATATCGATTTCCGTGTATTTCTTTATACTCCGATTCCCTCTCGATGATGTGCGCGAATTCGATCATCATCTCCTTCGGCAGATACTCTGAAATAATCCCCTCATCGAGAAAGAACTCCTCTATCCGGACGGCCTTGCGCAGAGCTGTTGCATTGATGAATCTGCCATAGCCGATTCCCAGGGTCATATCCACAGCAGGACGATCGAAGCTTCTTCCTGTCCCCCAGAACACATCGTGGCGAGAATCTGTGCTCCATGAATAGAAGAGGTTTCCCGTCTTGGTGCGGTATTTCTTGAAATTCGTCTTAAGTTGGGGAAGCAGATTTCCGGTCCATTTATCGTTGATGTTGTCCTTGTTGAACGATGTGCCACCGTTCAAATCGATAGAATAGGCATAGGGCTGGGATTCATAAAACTTCTTGTAGACGACGGTCAGGTCACCCTTTTGCACTACGGGATCCTCTCCCTCGGTAACATAGTTGAAGCTGAAGGCATCGATCCGCAATATATCTGCCCGGCTGATGGGAACCTCATAGTCCGAAACCGAGACATTCTGTGCGTGTGCGCTCCCAGTGAACAACACAAGACCTGACACCAAACCATAGAGCAATCCCAAATAGCGTCTCGATGGAATCGGAGGAAACGGCCTACACGACCCGATGTTCGTGATCCATCTCATGATACACCTCCAATGTATGCCGGCCATCAGACCAGCCACCCGTGTTTCTGTCCTTTTGCGCCTCTTCAGTAAAGAAGGGAATTTCTTTTTCATTGTTCGGTCTCCTCTTCTTCCGTTTCTGAACTCGCAGTAGTGTCTGGGGATGCAATTAGAAATTGAAAATCGTCATAGTCTGCCTTTACAGGTGAAAGGGTATTGTCAGAATCGGTAATCACGGCAAGCGCCTCAACAAGACGTGGTTCACCACCAAACAGTCGCCTGTAGTCTTCATAAGCATTGACCTCTTGCCAAACCCACTCGCCCAGATGGTCTATGCCGCTTTGTAGCACAACCACCTGCGTTCGGTCGCTGGACGGGCTCGCCGTTTCGGTTCCTTTCGGCAAAGTGGTGCTCCACACGTACTTGAGGGTCTTTGGTACCGGCCAGCCTCCTTTGAATACGAGACGAACTGCGGCGCCGCTGTCATTCTTGTTCTCCTCCTGCTCATTGGCTCCTTCAGGTAACGTGTGCACGCGCCAGCGCCAGCGGAGCAGGTTGTATACACGGAGGTTTACACGGGCATCTCTCCCGACATTGGTTGCCTTTCCGATCGTCTCGGCACGGAGAAAACAGTCCTCATCCTCTATCTGAATGGAGTAGTAGAGGTCTTCGGATTTCTCCGTCTTACTTTGTCGCCATCCGGTTCTGCCTTCCCAGTTCTTGGGGAACTTTCCCACATCTTTTATGTAGCTGTCGAACCGCTCCAGTACGAAAATGGAATCTCTGGATGGGGTATGGAACGCCACAGGAGGCTCCCCCGCCGATGCGGCTGAAGCCAGAAAAGAGATTATTATTATCCTGTAGAGAAAATTCATATAGAGGACCAACGATACAGAATGGACGTGAGGAACCGGCGTCCCTTGATTTGTGTACGACTTCTCCTGCACAACGTCACTTCAGACCGGGATCAACACTTGAAAAATATAGGTATTTGGTACTTGTTTATGGGGAAAAACGCCTCTAAAAACAGTCAGGAACAGCCAATAGTGGTCCGCGAAATCTGTTTTGTATTTTTGATGTCACCTGGTACCTTGCAGTCTCACCAATGTGTACGACGCAACGCTTAAGGAGAGATCTTATGGCCCCTGGAAAGCGAATACCTGCCTTGCCCTTCCGGTCATTCTTAAATTACGACGAATTAGACAGCTTTCTCAAGGCCCTGGTTGCCTCACGCCCTGAGCTCTGCTCTCTGGACACACTGGGGAAGTCCAGGGAAAGCAGAGAGGTTCTGCTGCTTACGCTTACAGATTCGTCCACCGGAAAACCTGAAGACAAACCTGCCTATCTGATCCACGGTAACATCCACGCGGGAGAATTGGCTGGAACCCACGCGGCATTGTTCACGGCACGACAGCTGCTTGCAGATCACCCGAAATCTGACATCCTGAAAAGAGTTGCGTTCTACATCGTACCCCGGCTGAACCCAGACGGTGCCGAGCACGTGGTCTCTACTTCCGGACGTATTCGCAGTCGTACCCATTGGGATCGGACACGACCCAATACGCTCGTTCAGGAAGATGTAAATGGCGATGGCCTGATCCTGACAATGAGACAAAAGCGCCCGGAAGGGAACCTGGTTCAGGATCCCCTGGACCGGCGACTCCTTATTCAACGCACATCGGATGCCAGAGGGCCATACTTCAGATCCGTGCCGGAAGGCAAAATCCATTCTTGGGACGGATCGGACCGGATCTGGAGTGAGGGCAGAGGATTCGACTGGAATCGAAACTGGTCTTATGACTGGCGACCTGAACCCGATCAATACGGGGCAGGAGATTTCCCATTCAGCGAACCGGAGATGCGGCACATTGCGGAATTCATCCATAGCCGGCCAAATCTGTTCGGAGTCCTGGGTTACCATACAGGACCCGCAGCGGTGCTGAGGCCACCCTCCACTGGCTCGGTTAACGACATTCACGAATCCGATGAGCGAACCATGGAAGACCTCGCTCGCCTGGCGGCAGGTGAAACAGGATTCCCGGTCATACCTGTCGTCAAGTACAGAGGCGTGCGCAACAGGGACAATAATCTGCGCGGACACTTCCACAATTTCGGATACCAGCATCTTGGACTGTATGTTTACGAGTTTGAACTCGGCACCATAAAGGACAGCGCAGGCATAAGTACAGAAGAGCAGTTTGGGGCTGAAACGGAAGCCGACAGAGAAACCCAGATGAGAAAGTTGATGAAGTGGTGGGATCGACAACGTCCCAGAGATCCGCTCTTCACGCAATGGAAAGCTTTTGTGCATCCACAACTTGGCAAGGTCGAGATCGGAGGCTTCAGATTCAATCACCTGGCGAATCCCACACTGAAGCATTTGGCGCAAATATCCAAAGGCACCTATCGGTTCACCCTGGCGCACGCGCGCAAGCACCCCCAGGTGTTGCTGGATGAGCTTCAGGTAGACCCTGTTGGAGAACAGGTTTACAGAATACGTGCTCGCGTGATGAACAGAGGTGAATTCCCGACAAACATCACGCAGAGGGGTAGAATACTTCGAAGACTACAACCTGTTGTTGTAGAGTTTCTCACTGGAAAAGGAGTGGAGAACCTGTCAGCCGAGGGACATCGAGACCTGGGTCATCTGCAGGGAATAACCGGAGGGAGAAATCTGGAGTGGTTCGTATCGGCAGCAAAAGGAGTGAACGAATTGTGCAGGATAAGAATTCAGGGAGGAACGGGAGGCAATGTCGATCACACGGTGTTGGTGGATAAGAGGAAATGAGCCTGGGTTCTGGGAAGGAGTCGACTAAGCCGAGTCCTCTGAATGCAATTGGTACGTTCCTTCCAGTAAGCGATTTCCGTCTCCGTCCGCCACGGCGTAAGGAAAGGACTCACGAGCGGCAGAAGCGCCGAAAGCGCCATCTCTGTTCAGGGCAATAAACGCCATCTGATGTGGTCGGGAAGAGGGTACACGCTCAAGCAGCCGGGTTACGGTCTCCTCGCACGCCTCCTGAGGTGATCGGCCCTGTCGCATCAGTTCCACAATCAGAAACGATCCGCACACCCGTGCGATCTCTTCCCCTCGGCCGGTTGCGGCCGCTGCACCTACCTCATTGTCCGCATAAAGTCCACATCCTATCAGCGGAGAATCCCCAACCCTGCCCTTCATCTTGAACGCCAGCCCACTGGTCGTACAGGCAGCCGCGATATCGCCGGACTGATCCAGCGCGACCATGCCTATGGTATCGTGAGAATCGGTAGGTTTATCTGTCCTCCCGGCCTTCCATTCCTCCCACGCCTTTCTAGACCGGTCCGTCAACATCTCTCTTTCCGCATATCCCTGACGCTGCGCAAACTGTAGCGCGCCCGCTCCGGCCAGCATCACATGGTCGGTTTTTTCCATCACATCTCTGGCCACTGCCGTTGCCACATCGGTATTTCTAAGCGCAACCACCGAGCCATATCCCAAAGTCCGACCGTCCATAATGGCGGCGTCCACTTCTACCTCCCCTTCGGCGTTGGGATATCCACCGTATCCAACACTCTTGACTTCGGGATCCTTCTCAGCCACCGCTACGCCGGCCACAACCGCTTCCAGCGCCGGGCCGCCTGACTTGAGGATGTCCCAGGCCGGCACGTTCGCCCGCTCCCCGAAAGACCAGGTTGAAACAACAAGAGAACTCAAGTGGTACCCCCGATACTCACTGTGGCGACCAGTCCGAAATGATCGGATGGAAAATGGCCATCTTCGGATGCAGTGTTCCCTGCAATTTCACACCGTTCGATCGTTGTCCCGTCTCTACCAAAGACGTAGTCGATTCGTCGTCCCCCTGTTTCGGATTCATCCTTGATGTATCTGTTGGTGTCAGAATACGTCAAACCGGCCGCTCCAGGGTGGAGAAATGCCCAGCCATCGCAAAAGGACGCCTCCTCTACAACGTGTCGGATTGGATCCTCGTGTGAAACTTCGTTGAAGTCCCCCACAAGAATCTTGGGCCCTGAGTATCTGTCCGCAAATGCAGTGACCTCTCGGGTCGTCCGCTTTCGAGCTTCCCTGCTCAACGACAGGTGCGTATTGAAGAAATGGAAAGGGTTACCCCCAATATCGAATTCGCCGTGAAGCACGATCCTCTGGTGATTGTCTCTGGAATCGGAACCGTCCCTCGAGAGCGTGGTAAAACCCGAGTTCTTGAACGGATATCGAGAAAAAATGGCGAGACCTTCCCACTGATCACTGTCCGCATTTCGCTGCGCAGGTCTGTAGATGTACTGATAGTTTGGGAGCAATTCCGCCAGCTGTTCTGCCTGATTTTTCCCGTCTACATTGCGCTTCACATCGTGCCGAATCTCCTGGAAACCAATAATATCCGGGGATACAGCACACACCAGATCTGCGATCAGCGCCCTCCTGATCAGCCACGGTTCGTTGTAGTTCCAGATATTTAAACTGAGCATCACGATATGGTTCATGAATATTTCCTCACGCTGACATTTTTCCTCGGATCGCCGAACGCGTCCCATCCAGATCGAAACACGCGGCCTGATTCTCGTGCATCAATCTACTCGCCAACTTCATTGCCTGCGGCTCGGTCACGTGGCCTTCATTGACTTCTGCTTCCAGGGCAGTGGTCAGCCAGCGCCTGGCCTGAATCGCGTAAGCGACTGAACTGGTCGGCCAGCCCGTGTCTCCACCGAACGCGAACAGCTTGTTGGATGGCACTGTGTGCAGAAAACGACGAACGAAATCACACGAACTGAAAGGATCGATCGACCACGCCCAGCAAAGGTCTACCCACACATTGGAATAATGCTTCGCTATACCCATGAGCTCGTCGTTGTAAGGATACGCGATATGCATCAACACGAATCGCGCATCCAGATATCGCGCCAGAAGCGGACTCAGATTTCCCGACCGTATCCGGTCTATAGGCATTCGATCATTACCCGCATAATACCCGGTATGGAGCTTGAAAGGCAGATCGTGTTCGATGGCCAGTTCCACGCCTCTTGCCCAGCACCAGTCGCCCAGACAGAGTCTCGTGCCCTCGGAAACGGTCTCTTTTGAAGCAAGCACATCGCTAAGTGCGCTCGATACGTCTACCTCCTGGCGTTCTTCCCACCGGAGGGTACGGCTGTATGCGTGCTGAGCCTTCACAGCTATGGCGCAGTCGGCGTACTTATCGAAAATGGCTTCCATTCCCTGCCGCAGGGATTTTAGATCGACCACCTCGATCCCGGTTTCCCGGGCAATCGCCTCCGGATCGATAACGCCATTACAGAATCCTGCCCAGGACAGGTCATACATGAAAAATTCCGGGCCCGAACTGTCCGGGACGCATTCCCAGCAGAAGTCATCTACCTGAACATGGTCCAGATTTGCGACCTTGCTGAGCAAATTGAAGCGACCACCGGATATCCTGTGTAAATTCAGTTTTTCTTGAGCGGCCGATAGGCCATCGGCTGTCAACTCGGGTAGACCGTATACTTCTTCTGCAATCAATCTGACCGCTTCTCCATAGCCCGTGAACTGGGTGGCCTCCCAGGCGTCTCGAATGCCCTCGAAGCGCCCTGCCAGGTCTGGATCTGATGCGTCCATCAATCGTTTTATGGATGCCTTCGATGCGCCGGCCGTATGCAGATCGGCACCGACGTAATTCCCGAAGAGGTCCTGAAGAATATCCGGGCCATTCTCGACCCATTCCGTCTCCTTCTTGAGGTGCTCGTGGGTATCTGCCAGAGGTGCATTCTGGATGTATCCGGCCAGGTCGGTAGCCAATTGAAGGTCTCCTCGACAACTTGATGAAGACGGATTGCGATCTGCAGTGTGATCATGTTCTCAGTGTGTAACCACCATCCACTTTCAAGGTCGTACCGGTGATGTAATCGGCGGCCCCGGAACAAAGAAACGCGGCAGCCTGCCCCAGGTCTTCAATGGTACCCAGTCTGCCCCACGGCAATCCCTTTGCCGCCTCCGCCATCTCCGCTTCAGTGGCAAATTGACGTTCGCCCGGCGTGTCGGTATAACCGGGTTCGATCACATTGGCTCGGATCTTGTGAGGAGCGAGCTCTGCAGCGATCGTCCTGCACATATGATTGATCCCGGCCTTTGATGTGTTATAGGGAACCGATGTGGGAAATGCGACCTCTGCCAGAACTGAGCTGATAAAGAGGATACTTCCGCCTTCCCCCTGTTTCACCATTTGTCTGGCGCCGGCCTGGGCGGTATGGAAGGACCCCCAGAGACAGACGGCAAGGGTGCGTTCCATGGCCTCTGTGGAAAGATCCAGAAACGGCTCCCTCTTGCTGTAATAGGCGTTGCAGACCACGATGTCGAGCCGCCCGAAAGCAGAAACGGTTTCCTCCACCATGCGGTCAACTGCATCACGGTCAGAGACGTCGGCCTGAACCACAATGGCCTCCTGCCCGGCATCTCTTACGCCCTGCGCAACAGATTCAGCATCTTCCGGATGCGAGTTGTAGTTCACGGTAATGTTCGCGCCGGCCTTCGCCATCTCCAGTGCGCAGCCATGACCGATACCTCGGGACGAACCTGTGATGAGTGCAACCTTTCCATTCAAATCTACCATAATGCCTTCCTTGGTTCAAAATGGAATCACTTTAAAAACCGACTGGGGGGGTATATCAAGTACTGGACTGACCGAGGTTGAAACCTTTCGCCCTGCACAGTCCATCTGTCAGCTTTTTTCTTCCGCTTCCTGGGCGTGGCGCTCGTCCTGCTGACGCATCACTTTCTGCCGGTGCGTTTCCCGATGCGCCTCCTGATACCGTTCGGGAATCACCAGTTCATCCCCCTCCTCGGGTGCGTGCGGCGCCACCTTCCAGAACAAAGGGAGATAAGTCTCCCAGTGGGTAATGATGTCACTTGCGCGCTTGCTGTTTGTCTTCTCCAGATGCCTGCCGATCATTTTCTGAAGCAGTCTGATGTCTTCAGGATCAGTTACCTGCAGTGCGCCCACCAGTTGAGGGTTGAATCGTTTCTCGAACAAACAGTCCTCATCCAGCACGAACGCCACGCCGCCGGTCATCCCGGCGCCGAAGTTTCGGCCGGTATCTCCAAGGACCACCACGACACCACCGGTCATATACTCGCAACCATGATCCCCCAACCCCTCGACCACGGCATGTCCACCGCTGTTCCTTACACAGAACCGCTCTCCGGCTGTACCCGCCGCATAAAGTGTGCCCCCGGTTGCGCCATACATGACGGTATTTCCCATAATCGCATTCTTGTGACTCTGGAACCGTGCCCTCCCAGGAGGCATCAGTACGATTTCCCCGCCGTGCATGCCCTTTCCTACATAGTCGTTGGCCTCGCCGGTGATGATGAGTCTCAGGCCGCGAATACAAAATGCCCCGAAGCTCTGCCCCGCGCTGCCTTTGAATCTGCATTCGATGGTTCCATCAAGTCCTCTGTCACCATAGTGATATGCAATTTCTCCAGCGAGTTTTGTGCCCACAGCCCGGCGTGTATTCTGAATGTCGTAGTGAAGCGTTATAGACGTATTGTCTTTGATGGCATCCTTGGCATCCTGAAGCAGCAGGTCATCGATGGGTGCGTCGGGTCGGTCGTTCCGTTCGCGTGAGTGTTTCCGATGCCGCGAACCTGCAGGGTCCGGGTCTGCCAGCAGGTCGGACAGGTCGATGCCCTGCCATCGCTCTTTTTCCGGATCAATTTTCTGCTCCAGCAACTCCGTACGGCCCACGATCTGCTCGAGTGATTCATACCCCAGGCTGGCCAGAATTTCTCTTACCTGTTCAGCAAGATTTGTGAAGAAGTGGACCACCATCTCCGGTGTCCCGTTATACTTTGACCGCAGTTCAGGTTTTTGTGTGGCCACACCAACCGGACACGTATTGAGATGGCATTGGCGCGCCATTACACAACCCTCCGCAACCAGCGCGGCCGTTCCGAAACCATATTCCTCCGCACCCAGAATTGCAGCAATCACCACGTCCCTGCCGGTTTTGAAACCGCCATCGGCTCGCAGCGTCACTCGGCCTCTGAGATCATTGATCACCAGGGTCTGCTGAATCTCCGCCAGGCCAAGCTCCCAGGGGCCGCCGGCGTGTTTGATGGAGCCCAGAGGCGATGCGCCAGTTCCACCATCGGATCCACTCAAATGGATCACATCGGCAAATCCCTTGGCCACACCTGCAGCAATGGTCCCGATCCCCGCAACAGAGACCAGTTTCACGCAGACCTTTGCCCTGGGGTTGATGCGCTTGAGGTCATAAATGAGCTGTGCGATGTCTTCAATGCTGTATATGTCGTGATGGGGAGGCGGAGAAATGAGTGTGACCCCCGGTACCGAGTGGCGTATCAGCGCAATTTCTGCAGACACCTTGTGGCCCGGAAGCTGTCCGCCTTCGCCGGGTTTGGAACCCTGAGCCATCTTGATCTCCAGTTCGCGGGCGGAGGCAAGATATTCAGGGGTTACTCCGAACCGGCCCGAAGCAACCTGCTTGACCGCGCTGTTCGCCCAGTCCCCGTTCGGCATTCGGCGGTATCTGGCAGGGTCTTCGCCTCCCTCACCGCTGTTGCTCTTTCCACCCAGGCGGTTCATGGCAATGGCCAGAGTCTCGTGCGCCTCCCTGGACAACGCCCCGTGAGACATGGCCGCAGTCACGAACCTGCGGCATATGGACTCGATCGACTCCACTTCGTCCAGCGGAATGGCATGGTCATGTTTGAATCGCATCAGGTCCCGGAGCGCAGAAACCGGCCTGCTGTCCACAAGTCGGGCATAGTCCAGAAAGTCTTCGTAGTTGCCGCCGCTAGATACCTTGTGGATCGCTTTGAACACGCTTGAATTAAACGCGTGGTACTCCCCGTCCCGCCGGAAACGGTAGATGCCTCCGTCCTTTAAAACCGGTGCAGTGTCGCTACCGAATGCCATTCGGTGCCTGAGCAGTACGTCGCTTGCGATTTCCTTCAGACCAATACCGCCCACCTGGGAAACTGTTCCGGTGAAGTATTTGTCGATCAGGTCCTGGTGTAACCCGATGGCATCGAAGATCTGTGCACTGTGGTAGCTGCTCAACGTAGAAATACCCATCTTCGAAATCACCTTCAGGATCCCCGCTTCAATCGCCTTCCTGTAGTTCTCAAGGGCGCTGCTGTAAGCTATGGAATCTTCGAGTTTACCCCGATGTACCAGATCGTGAAGACCTTCGAAAGCCAGATACGGATTAACGGCGCAGGCGCCATACCCGATAAGTGAAGCAAAGTGGTGTACGTCTCTGGCTTCGCCGGACTCCACAACCAGGCTCGCCTTCATCCGCTTTTCACATCGAATGAGATGGTGGTGAACGGCCCCGACGGCAAGAAGCATAGGAATGGGTGCCTTTTCGGGTCCGGTTTCGCGGTCCGAAATCACGAGCAGAGTCTTGCCATCTTCTACCGCCCGAACCGCCCGGTCGCACAGCCGCTCCAGCCCCTGGCGAAGACCGTCTTCTCCTGCACCCACGTTGAACAGCGCGGGAAGTGTTTCCGTTCCGAACTCGGGAATCATCATCTCGCGCAATCGATTGAGTTCGGAATTGAGCAAAACAGGTGAACCGATACGAATCAACCGGGCATGCTGATCACGCTCCCTGAAGATATTTCGGCGATATCCGAGCAGCATGTCCAGAGACATCACCAGCTCTTCCCGAAGCGGGTCAATGGGCGGGTTCGTTACCTGCGCGAATCGCTGAGTAAAGTAATTGTAAAGGAGCTGGGGCCTCTCCGAGAACACCGCGAGCGGGGTGTCATCCCCCATTGAACCAACGGGCTCTTTTCCATCGTTGGCAATCGGAACCATAACGTGTTCCAATTCATCGGCCGTGTATCCAAATGCGACTTGCCTTTGGGCCAGGGGGATCTTACCCGGTTCCGGAACGGGTTCCGCAGAGGTATCTGTCTTGTCGAAAGAGATCAGATTTGTTCTTACCCACTGAGCATAGGGTCTACGGCGTGCGATCGTAGACTTGATCTCTTCATTGCGCATCAGCACACCCCGGCGTGTGTCCACCGCAATCATTTGCCCGGGCCCAAGTCGTCCCTTTTCCATCACCCTGCGATCGTCTACTTCGAGCATACCGACTTCAGAGCCCATAATAATCAGATCGTCATCCGTAATCTTGTATCTGGCCGGTCTCAGGCCATTTCGATCCAGAGTAGCTCCAACAATGTCGCCATTGCTGAAGGCCACGGCCGCAGGGCCATCCCAGGGTTCCATAAGACAGTTGTGGTATTCGTAAAAACCCCTGAGATCTGGAGGCATTTCCAGCATGCTTTGATGGGCTTCCGGAATCAGCATCATCATGGCGTGCATGGGATCCCGGCCGGCAACAACAAGCGCTTCGAACACATTGTCGAGCATGGCGGAATCACTGCCGGTGGCGTCTACGATCGGCTTTATCCTGGAAACATATCGCGGCCCCATGCTTTAGATTCCATTTCGGATTCACGTGCCTGCATCCGGTTCACATTGCCCTGCAAGGTGTTGATTTCGCCATTGTGTGCCAGGCCCCGAAAAGGCTGAGCAAGGAACCAGTTGGGAAGTGTATTCGTGCTATATCTCTGATGGAAAACGGCGTGTGATGTCTCGAAATCTCTGTCCTGAAGATCCCTGTAGAATCTCGGCAGCTGGGCGGCCACCATCATTCCCTTGTACACGATCGTTCTGTTTGAGAGAGAACAGATGTAGCACCCCTCGATTCCGTGGCGACGAACAGACCGTTCCACCTGCCTCCGGATCAGATAGAGGGCGCGCTCGAATTCAGCATCCGACATCCTCTCAGCTCTTGCAACCAGCACCTGCTGAATATCGGGTTTCAGATCCGCGGCCCGATCTCCCAGTACTGAATTATCCACGGGTACCGGTCGCCATCCGATCAGGTCCAAACCGTAGTGATCTACTGCCTCGTCGATAATCATCCTGTATCGGTCGTTCGAAAGCGAATCGCTCTGAGACAGAAATATCATTCCAACCGCAAGATTATTACTCTCGACTTCCCGGAAACCCAGTCGGCCGGCCTCACGAGCGAATAGTTTGGTAGGAATCTGTGTGAGGACTCCCGCACCATCACCGGTCTTGGCATCCGCATCCATTGCGCCACGATGGGTGAGATTGGCAAGCGCGCGAACAGATCGCCTGAGGATATCGTGGCTTCTGTTGCCGGATATGTCCGCCACAAACCTCACGCCGCACGCGTCGTGTTCGAATTCTGGCCGATAAAGACCTGATTTGGGGATACTGAATCTGTGCATTCCGTGCTGCTCCATTTGGATGCGTTTCTGTTCCTGCCCAAGATAATTCCGGAAAGGATCGCTGTCACCCGGAAAATCCAGGAACCTGCGGTGTGTGTCTTCTTCCGTACAAAACAAAAAATGCCAGGCCCCGGAAACTGGTCCTGGCATTGCAGATCGTATTGTAAATGCAACAGGCCTAAAGCGTCATAACTCTACTCGAAAGCCTTCGCATTGATCTCGATATAGTCGGTCCATTCTTCAGGGGTATCTTCCTCCGCGAAGATCGCCTCCACCGGACACTCAGGCTCGCAGGCCCCGCAATCGATGCATTCTTCCGGATGGATATAAAGCATAGTCTTGCGCTCTTCCTCCGGCAGATTCGTGGCATCTGGCTCATAGATGCAATCTACCGGACAAACCTCCACACAAGCTCTGTCCATAACATCGACACAGGGCTCGGCGATAATGTACGCCATCCGATTCACCCCTTTCCCGTTGTAGTAATGGTATCTATCTACAATCGAACCCAAAAGTTATGCATACGAAATAATCTAACCGAAATATAGAACTTTCTGATGGATTGTCAAGGTTCAATACCCTAAAATACGCCGTCCAGATTCTCCATCAAATCGACCATTTCCGGGTCGCCCTCAGATTTGACAACAAGAGTGAATCGCTCTTTCGGATCGGCTAAATGTTCGACTGAATAGCCCGACCCTTTGTAAAGCACCTTTAGCACCGCATCGAGATGAGACTTGAAGGCTCCAAGCGTCTCACTTGTGTTAGGAGCGTTCAATCTGTCGTTCAGTGTCACGAGGATTTCGTTCCCGAGAAACCGGACCGCGCCATCCAGTTTGGGCTCCTCTTCGATGCGTCTGCAAACGGCAATCGCCTTGAGTAGTGCACGCCCGATCTGCTGGGCCGTTGATCCTTCGATCGGTCGCTTCCGGTCGTACTGGAGGCCCTGCCTTCCTTTGTTGTTGTCGATACTGTAATTTGCCTCAAATCCGACCAGAAGTGTAACCGGTCCATTGTGGACGTGGCTGTAGTCCGCAACATCGATCAATACTTCGTCCGGTGTATCGGGAATCCACGTGTTGAAAATTTCGAACCAGGTTTCCGGGTCTGTATGCTGACCTGCTTTCATGAAAAACTTGAGATTAATCTTATGTGCGTCCATGAATCCTCTCGGCACCTCTAAAGTTCATGATCGAACCGCCCTTGGCCAGGCGATGTGAACAAGTCCAGGTTTTCTTATGCAGTAACAACGTTCATCCGGCCGTAACAGGCGTGCGTTGCCTCTATGAACAGCTGTGTTTCCTCGATCACTTGATGGGCTTTGTCGAGGTCATATTTCTCTACCTTCTCTTTTTGGACTCGGAAAAGGTAGTTTGCGAACTTGCCCTTGGCGAAGGCATCGAAAAACAGTTCGGTGTCGTAAAATCTGGCCCTGAATTCCTCGATAATTACATCTGGATCTTCAGGAACATCATAGAACTGTGTCTTAACGAGTGCTTTCGCTCCGTGCACCATCGCAATGTATGCTGTTTTGTATGCCTTTTCATAGTCTCCCTCATCCAGATAGACCTGAGCCTCGAAGGCCTCCCTTTCACAGTTCGACAGCTCGAACTGAACCAGGGGCACAACTTCGCCTGCACATTCTCCCTTACCCATATCACCGGTGGTGAAGACGCGCGTGTCGCCCCAGTCCGTATAGAACGAAGGATCCTCTTCGAATGCAGGGACAGCTGTCAGGTCGTCCAGCATCTTTCTGATTTCTACTTTGCCCACCCTTCGGACGTAGTCCTGAAAGGTCTCCTCCTTGTTTTTGCCGCTAACGTAGCTGTCTGTCAGCCGTGTTACCACGTCCGGAATGCGCTTGGATGGAACAGCAACCATGGCCAACCCGAATGACCCCGCGTTTTCCGTCCACTGTCCACCAAGCACCACCTGGAAGTGAGGAACTGTGTATCCGCCGATCTTCCGGCTGATACCATAGAACCCCATATCGGCAACGTGATGCTGGCCACACGAGTTGAAACATCCGCTGATTTTGATCCTCAAATTCCGAATAGCCTCGTCACGATCCATGCTTTTTTCCGCAAGCCTGGTTCGCAACTCGCCAGCCAGACCCCGAGAGGATGCGATGCCGAGCTTGCAGGTGTCTGTTCCCGGGCAAGCTGTGACATCCACTATGGTACCGGCCCCTGGCTCATTGAGACCGACATCACGCAGGGCGGAGTAGAGTTCTGGAACGTCGGCCTCACTGACCCACCTCAGGACAATATTCTGTTCGACGGTGGTACGAATGGTATCGGCCACATGCCGCCGGGAGATATCGGCAAGTTCGCGCATCTGGTCCGATGTCAGATCACCAAGTGGAAGGGTCACCGTAACCGTTACATATCCATCCTGGCGCTGCTTGTATACGTTCGTCGCAAACCAGGCGTCAAACCCCTCCGCCCTGGCAGCTCCATTGAGAGGCTGCGCGATTTTTAATGGAGTTTCGTCGGTAATTGTTAGATCGGAAAGGTAATCGGTCCAGGCCGAATCCTCAGGAAGAATCTTGCGCTCTTCGAGAACCAGGCGTTTGAACTCCTCAATACCAAGCTTGGCAATCAGGAACTTGACTCGGGCACGGGCGCGGTTTGCCTTTTCTCCCAGTCTGGCGAAAACCCGGGCCATGGCCTGGGCTAGAGGCAGCAGTTCCTCTTCAGGTACGAAATCATCGAACAATTTTGCCTGATGAGGAACGGCGCCCAGTCCGCCACCAACATGGAGTTCGAATCCACGCTTTTCTTTTCCGTCGATCACTTTTGTGGCGGCAATAGCACCGAGATCATGCATGCCCGTAAGCCCGCAGGCCTCGTGTCTGCAGCCTGAAAAGGCGATCTTGAACTTCCTCCCGAAATTCTGAGCGTCGGGATGTCCCAACAGGAATTTTGTACAGGCCTTTGCATAGGGGGTCACATCGAAGGCCTCGGTACTGCAAACACCCGCTACGGGGCACGCGGTTACATTTCGTACAGAGTTTCCGCAGGCCTCACGTGTTGTGATGCCTGCAGAGCCCAATCGGTACATGACATCGGGCGTGTCTTCTATATGCACATAGTGGAGTTGTACGTCTTGTCGGGTTGTGATGTGCAGGATCGAATCTGAATACTCCTCTGCCAGATCAGCAAGTACATCCATCTGCCCGGTTGTCAAACCTCCGAAGGGGATCTTGATCCGCTGCATACCCGGAGCGTCCCACTTCGTGTCGGGACCCTTTACCAGGTCTTCGCTGGGAAAGTCCAGAATCTGGGTCCTGGAACCGTCGAACCGTTTCCCGTTATCATACCGCTGCCCGTAGACCCCGCGGCGCAGTCTGGTTTCGGCGAAAATGGTATCTTCCAGCTTGCCTTGTTTCCTGAGCTCGATCTGGGTCTCGAATATTTCTATCTCACGAGCGAGTTCTTCAGGAACCTGGCCTTGCAATGCTTCTTTCCAGGTCGTGGTTTCGGGCATTTTATAGACCCCCTGTCATTCCGCCAGACAGCCCCGATGGATTTGAATCCGTTCGGCAACGTCCTTTGGTTGTTTGTGTACTAATATGATCAACTTTATCAATAATCGCATGGAGTGTTTTAAAATAAGGCAATTCTGGATGGTGTCAAGGCAATAAATCCTGAACCAATCAACCGCCAATTTGATACATTTCCACCTTCCTGGACGTCCCCGGGGCACCGCTGCGCAGCTCTGAATATCTGTCTGTACGCTGCAGCCAGTTATCCTGAATCATTTTGCTTATCTCATCGTCCGAGGCTCCGCCACGAAGAGGTGCCCTCAAGTCCATGCCCGCTTCGGCAAATAGGCAGGTAAACAAGTTTCCGTCAGTAGAAAGCCTCGCACGGGAACACTCGCCGCAAAAGGGTTGCGTAACGGAAGTAATGATCCCTATTTCGCCGCCGCCATCCAGATAACGGAACCGTTTGGCCACCTCACCAGGATAATTTGGCTCGAATGGCTCAAGAGGCAACTCCTTACCAATCCGCTCTACCATTTCTGCACCCGAGACGACCTCCGAGAGATCCCACTTGTTTCGTGTACCCACATCCATAAATTCGATGAATCTCAGGATGTGGCCGGTGCCGTGAAAATGCTTGGCGAGCTCGGTAATGGTGTGGTCATTTACGCCTCGTTGTACTACAGCGTTGATTTTCAGAGGGTAAAAACCAACACCTTCTGCCTTGCTAATACCCTTCAATACCCGGTCCAGTCCATAATCCCTCCCATTCATCCGTTCAAAGACCTTCTCGTCCAGGGAGTCCAGACTCACGGTTAACCGATCCAGCCCGGCCCGCTTGAGCGGCTCGGCCATTTGCTCAAGCAGGAACCCGTTTGTGGTAAGCGTCAGGTCTGTAACACCCTCGATACGCTTGAGTGCTGTGATCAACCGGTCCAATTCCCTTCTCAGCAGGGGTTCGCCTCCGGTGATCCGGATCTTGCCAACCCCAAGCTGCACGAACAGACGGGCAATTCTGGTGATCTCCTCGAACGTGAGTATCTCGGGTTTTGGCAGGAATTCATAAGTTTCTCCGAATATTTCGGCCGGCATGCAGTACGGACACCGGAAATTACATCGGTCCGTCACCGAAATCCGAAGGTCCCGGAGAGGTCTGGAAAAACTGTCACGGATCTCTGGCGTCTGTTTCATCACTTGTCCAAAAGGTCCATTCGACCCCGATATTAAAACGACTCTGCTTTGGTGAAGGCACCTTCATACTGCTGCTTGTCGATGATGGCGCCCCTGAGCTTGGCCTCGTATAAAAATACACCGGAAAGCGTTGCACCTCGTAGATCCACACCTCTAAAATCGGTTGCGCCGACGATGGAATCCGTAAGATCCGCATTTCTGAAACTCGTTGGACGACCGGAGGGATTGGGAAACGATGCCTGCACTACCCCGAACCGGACACCTTTCAGGATGGCGTTCTGAAAGTTCGCACCACCAACAGTTGCACCTGAGAGGAATGCCCCACTCAAATCAGCGCCTTCAAGGTTTGCTCCCAACAAATTTGAAGCCACAAGAAATGCTTTCTGGAGATTCGCTCCTTGAAAATCAGCCCCCTCGAGATCGGCTTCGTGAAGTTTTGCCTCCGTGAGGTTCGCACGCGTAAATCGTGCATTCTTGAGATTCGACTGAGAAAAATCCACACCCGACAGATCTTCTCCGGACAGGTCGATACCCGAAAGATTCTCCCCCACAAGACTGCCTGTTGCACTTGCCTTTGCAAGCACCTCGGTTTTGCGCACAAGTGTCGCACCCATCCCGGTAATCCTCCGTAATTCACCAGAATTTTGGTTGGAAACCCCAAAGTCCAGTGTCTTTGTGTGCGGAAATATAACATACTTTCACGTAGCGTCAACTTTTTTGTGCCACATCTTCGGCGATCGGAAACCCACATAAAATCAAATTGTTATCGCCTGCCCGTCCGCCGGGTGGAACGCACCCGGGAACACTTCACGGGCCACTCTCACGGCCTCCGTCACATCATTTTCTCTCAGGTGCATCAGTGCAAGACGCTCTGCCTGGGCGGCCTGTGCAATTCGTGCAGCATCCACGGCACTGGAATGGCCGGTTTCTGTTGCGTTTTCTATCTGTCTCGCGCCGTGGGCAGCCTCGTGCACAATGAGGGGACAATGCTTCAAAAATTTTGCGATGGGCGGGTGGTAGGCCGTATCTCCTGTGAATCCGATATTGACACCATCCGACCGATTTTCGAATCTGTAGCACAGACCCTGAACAGCGTGGAGCGTGTCACAGGTCCTCAGCCGAAAAGAAGAGCAATCGAAACTTTCTCCAGGAGACAGTCGATGCACTCTGGGCACGTGATCCACGTCCGGGAACCGGTCCACCTGCAGCATATCCCGGGAGAGATCCACAATCCGCTGGACATCTTCTGAAGGACCGATCACATTCAGCGGCTGCAAATCCTTGCGCTCCCGCTGCCTCATGCGTCTGTAAAACAGGAGGTGAGGCAAACCCAGATAATGATCGTGATGGCAGTGGGTGAGAACAAGATATTCCAGGTCGAGGGGTGAGAAGCCGTATGATAGCATCCTGGTTGCGGCACACCACCCGGTGTCCACGAGGATATTCCGGTTGATCAGGAAACTCGCGGTATCGTGGCCAGCCTCTGGAGTGACCGATGCGGTTCCCAAAAATGTCAGCGTTACAGACATTTACACTCCATTGTACAGGGATGGCAAAGAAACTGGAATGTAGGGTTTCACCGAATAACCGTCAAGATAAAAGGGGGACGAAATGCCATGCGCGTCCAGATATCAGTAAACTCCATTGCGTACACCCGTTCGACTTTCATTTTTTCGACCGATTCACTAAATTGGCCCATGCCAGAAATTCAACCCAATTTTCTCAGGAGAGCGCATTGACCACTCGAAATCCCTACATCGAGACAGACAGGCTCATGCTCGGGGATATTCACACCTCCTCGTTGGCCATGGACCATCTTCAGATCCTGTGCGACGACTTTGGATCCAGATTCGGAGGCACCCCTGGGGAGAAGCAAGCTGCCCAATTTTTCAGGGACAGGTATCGTGAATATGGACTGTCCAATGTGCGAATGGAGCCTTATAGATACGCATCCTGGTCACGTGGTGAAACACACCTGGAGATGATTTCACCTGTTCACAAGGTCATTCCGTGTATTGCACTTCCCTATTGTCCCTCTGCCAGGCTCGAGGCCGAATTCATTTCTGTGGACGACGGATCACCCGCAGACTTCGAAAAAAAGGGTAAAGATCTGAGGGGCAAGATCGTGATGGCCACAAGCCGACCACCCGTAGGACTGGGGCGAAACGTGCACCGCTCCGAGAAATACGGTAGAAGCGCTTTGGCCGGAGCTGAGGCATTCATCTTCATGAATCACTACGATGGCCTTGGCCCTGCAACAGGCAGCATTGCGCGGAACCGCGAGGCCCTCATTCCCGGCATCTCAATCTCCAAGGAGTGGGGTGAATACTTAACCCGAATACAGCAGCGAAAAGGAGCGATACGGCTTCGCCTTAAGGCACAGCACAAGACCCGAACGCGGACATCCTGGAATGTGGTGGGTGAGCTCCCGGGAGTGGATCACCCGGATCAGTGGGTAGTCGCGGGCTGCCATTACGACGGGCACGATATCTCCCAGGGTGCGCACGACCCCGTATCCGGCATGGCAATCATTCTTGAGTCGGCTCGAGTGTTGTCGGCTTACGCCGCACGGAAGCTTGGTTGCGGTGTCCGGTTTATCGCTTTTGGCACGGAGGAGATCGGTCTCATCGGTGCCCGGGAATATGTTGCGTCACACCTCGAGGAAATGGCGAATGTGAGAATGATGCTCAATATGGATGCTGCCGGAGCTGCAGGGCGAAAGGGATTTATCATTCACCACTGGCCAGAGCTGAATTCATTCTTCGAAAAGTGTCGGAAGCAGATGGCCTGCGACATGCCGTTCGGGCACAAGTCTTCGGCATTCTCAGACCACTTTCCTTTTTTCGAAGCCGGAGTGCCTACAGCCATGATGGGCGACATCGAAGCCATATTCAGCGGAAGGGGGTTTGGCCACACAGCCTTCGACACGCTCGACAAACTCGAAATTTCTGATCTAAGGGAGGCGGCCTCAGTACTGGGTAGAATAATTCTCAGAATCTCCTGCGAACAGAACTGGCCTGCTCGCCTTCGCTCCTCCAGCGCCATTGAGCGAATCAAGAGGAAGGACACAAACCTGGAAGTCCTTTCGGTGGAATCGGAAATGGAAAAACTGTACGCGCGCAGAAGCCGGAGGAACAAACGAAAATAGCGATCCTGCATCAACAGAAAGGCGCAGCCGTCATTGGCTGCGCCTTTCCGCGTTTCAAGTCACTATCCTGAATCGCGCTACACCACAATGGTCTCCGCTCGGTCCGGTCCCACAGATACGATCGATATGGGTGTCCCGGTGAGTGCTTTGATCCGGTTTAGATAGACCTTCGCGTTTTCCGGCAGCTCCTGCCAGCTTCTGATCCCGCTGGTGGGTACCTGCCATCCCTCGAAAACCTCGTAAACCGGCTCACATTGAGCGAGCACCTTGAGATCGCTCGGAAAATGAACCAGATCCTGGTCCTTGTATCTGTAATGAGTGCAAATCTTGATCTTTTCAAGCTCATCCAGAATATCCAGCCTTGTGACGGCCATACTGGATAACCCATTGATCCTGGCGGCCAGGCGAACGATCACGATATCCAGCCAGCCGCAGCGTCGAGGTCTTCCCGTGGTCGCGCCGAATTCGTGACCGATCTGACGGATGCGTTCACCCATTTCTCCGGTCAGTTCTGTTGGAAAGGGCCCGTTACCGACACGCGTGGTATAAGCCTTCACGACTCCGACGACCTCGTCGATTTTTGTTGGGCCAACACCCGACCCGGTACAGGCGCCACCGGCCGTAGTATTGGAGGACGTTACGAATGGATAAGTGCCGTGGTCGATGTCCAGAAGGGTACCCTGCGATCCCTCGAACAACACGCCCTTGCCATCATCGATCGCCTGATTCAGATAGACCGAAGTATCCGTGATGAATGGCGAGAGCCGTTCTCCCAAAGCGATATACTCCTCGATGATCGGCGCATCCTCCATTGGCTCCTTGCCGTAAATCTTGGTCAGGATATCATTTTTTTCCTTGAGGATGGATCGGATTTTCTCGGGGAGCGTATCGGTATCCAGCAGGTCGCCCACGCGAATCCCGGCCGAACGGTTGATCTTGTCCTGATAGCAAGGTCCAATGCCACGCAGTGTGGTACCTATGGCCTCATGGTCTTTTCGCTCTTCGGTCGCCTGCTCAAGCGTTTTGTGATACGGCATCACCAGGTGAGTATTTGCACTGATGAACAACCTGCCCTCAACCGAAATCCCCCGCTGTTTCAGATCCTCGACTTCCAAGAACAGAGCGGCAGGATCCAGGACCACACCATTCCCGATCACGCAGGATTTTTCCGGATGCACGATTCCCGCAGGAATGAGATGAAATACGAACTCGAGGTCACCTGCCTTGATGGTGTGCCCGGCATTCGCACCTCCCTGAAACCGAACGACCACATCTGCGTCGCCGGTCAGGTAGTCAACGATCTTCGCCTTCCCTTCATCTCCCCATTGCGCACCCAGAACAACCCGTACAGACATTTCAGTCTCCTTGAAAATCTTTTGTAAGTACACACGAGCCGCGGTTACAATTTGGCCTGCTTCGCCCAGAACACCTGTGGGGCGTCTGATATCCGTTTAAGCACATCCTCATCCAGTGGAGAATCCACGCTGAGCACCATGATTGCGCGTCCTCCCAGGCTTTCTCGGCCCAATGCCATATCGGCGATATTGATGTTCTCGTCCGCCAGCAAAGAACCGATCCAACCGACAACTCCCGTAACATCCCGGTTACAACAAAACAGCATATGCCCTTCGAGCTTCGCCTTCACCTCGAATTGGTCGATCCGCACTACCCTGGCATCCCGCTTCCCGAACACAGTTGCCGAAATAGAGGTTGCCGCCTGGGAAGTTTCGTAAAGCACAGTCATCAGATTGGCATAGTCCTGATGATCACTCTTTCGTGTTTCATCGAGCGTTACGCCACGTTTTTGCGCAAACAGGGGAGCATTTACGTAAGAGATCGGTTCATCCGAAAGACTCGAAATGGCGCCTTTCAAAACTGCAGCCGTCATAGGTGAAGTGGCGTATTGCAGGATGTCCCCGTGGTATTCGATGGCGATTCTCTTGAGATTTCCACCACTCAATTGAGCCTGTAGTGCACCTACTTTTTCAGCCAGCATCAGATACGGGCGGATCGTTTCGAACAGCGCCGGGTCTACGGTCGGCATATTTACCGCATTCTGCGCGGGCCTGTCCATCAACACATCCAGAACCTCCTGTGCAATCTGACGGGCAACCTTCTGCTGTGCCTCCCGTGTGGATGCGCCAAGATGAGGTGTGCCGATTACCTCAGGTCGCTTGAGCAAGGGATCGTCCTTGGCGGGTGGTTCGTGTTCGTATACATCCAGTGCGGCGCCGGCAACCTTTCCAGACGCTATACCCGCAAGCAAGGCCTCCTCGTCGATCAGACCACCCCGTGCGCAATTCAATATCCGAACGCCTGTCTTGCACTTTTCCAGCGTTTCGGCGGAAACGAGATGATGCGTCCCATCGGTGAGTGGCGTGTGCAGTGAGATGTAGTCCGAGGACGCGAAGACCTCATCCAGCGTACATAATTTGATTTGTAGCTTGTTAGCAATTTCATCGGAAAGAATCGGGTCATACCCCACGAGGCTCATACCAAACGACCTCGCCCGATATGCCACCTGTTGACCAACCCTTCCCACTCCGATGATGCCCAGCACTTTTTCACTCAACTCCACCCCGGTATATCGTTTTCGATCCCATTCGCCATTTCGAATGGATGCGGCAGCCTGCGGTATATTTCTGGAAAGGGCAAGCAGCATGCCTACCGTGTGCTCCGCTGTGGATATCGTGTTGCCCCCCGGCGCGAACAGCACAATGACACCACGTTCGGTGGCTGCATCGACGTCGATATTGTCAACGCCAACGCCGGCCCGACCAACGACTCTGAGCCGGGTGCTGGCATTGATCAGGTCCTTCGTTACCTGGGTATCGCTTCTGACAATCAGGCCGTCATACTCCCCAATAATGTCGCTAAGCGCTTCTGGGGCAAGTCCAGGCTTCATATCCACCTCGATACCTTGCCCTTCGAATACCTCCTGCCAACCGTCCGACAGGCTGTCGCTGATCAGAACCTTTTTCAAAACTCACCCCCAACCAACACAACCTCTGCCGCGGCCACACCTGCACCCGGGTCGAACGCCCAGCCCAGATGGCGAAGCCCCATTTCAAGTGCCGAGATCGCTGTAAGCACATCCAGATGGTCTATATATCCCAGATTCGAGATCCGAATCATTCTGCCCCGAAGCGGACCCAGTCCACCTCCGACAACTACTCCGTATTTCGTCCGCAATGTCTCCATCAGAATCAAACCGTCAATCTCGTCCGGCAGCGCGATCGACGTAACCGCACTGGATGGGGACTTTGCAAAACACGACAATCCCAGGGCATTTGCCGCGCTACGCACACTTTCGGCCTGAATGGTGTGCCTCCTCCAGATCGACTCCATGCCCTGTTCAATTATCATGTCCAGAGCCGCCCTGAGACCCTTCATCAGGGTTACGGGAAGTGTAGCCGGGCCTCTGCCTTCAGAATACGACGTGCGGTATTTGTCCAGATCCAGATACGCCCTGGGGAGATCCGATTTCGAGGCAGCCTCCCGGGCACGCGCGCTCATTGTGATCACCGCCAGACCCGGAGGAACCATCAACCCTTTTTGAGAAGCCGTAACAGCAATATCCACACCCCAATCTGCAGTCGGCAATGCGTGGGCAACCACACTGGATACACCATCCACCAAAAAGAGCGCATCCGCTTCCCGCACCATCTCGCCCATCGCCTCGATATTGTGTAAAACTCCGGTGGAGGTTTCACTCTGGGTGGCAAGCACCGCTCTAATATCCGGGTCTTTCTTCAGCGCCTCTCTTAGACGCAAAGGATCGGCCGACTCTCCCCAGGGAAATTCCAGAACTTCTGTGGATAACCCGTATGCCTTGCATACGTCGACCCACTTTTGACCGAACTGTCCGGCGGAGACCACCAGAACACGGTCCCCTTTGCTCAGGCAGTTTACAATTCCCGCCTCCATAGCACCGCTGCCAGAACAGGACAGGATGAAGACCTCGTCTGTGGTCGGAAATACAAACTTCAGGTCTCGAACGAGCCCCTTGAGCAGGTCTGGAAAATCAGGACCCCTGTGATAAACGAGTGGAGATGCCATTGCCGCCTGGACGCGATCGGGAACCGGTGTCGGGCCGGGTGTGAACAATCGCTGTCGACACCAACTCATATCAATGCCCACGCGCGTCTACAGCCCAGGTTTCAGTAAAAACGCCATCCTCGTCGATCACACAAGCTTCATCCCAGAGATTTATGGTGGTACATACATGATAGGGTACGAGCATGAACTGATCTCCCACTTTCGGCCGCGGAGTCCCTGCAGGCAAACGGAGGACCTGGTGCTCCTCATTGCGCCGGACGAATTCCACATTATCCGGGAGTCCCAGCACTTTGAAATGGGGGGCAGGCGTGTCCGGCGCAATCGCCTTGTTGCCGGCATCCAGGCAGATCAGATCAGGTCCTGGTGTGCTGATCACACTGGAAAGCACCAGGGCCGCCCACACGAACTGACCTGGATTCTTGGTGCCATAGCCTTCGTCCCAGAAAATCCAGGTGCCCGGTGATACCTCGTCTACCTCTGGAATCCGGGAAGTGTATTCGAAAGCTGGAGAACCTGAGGCTACCAGCCGCTTCACGGCGATTCCTGAATTCTCGATCAACTTTCTCGTATCCACAGCTTTTTGGATGGAGTTGAACGCTGTCTTCTCGCGAAAATCCGGATCCGGGTTGCTCACGTGGCCGTCATACGAATGCAGGCCGTCGAACCGGAGACCGTCAAGCGCCTCAATGGTTTGCGCCAACGCCAGAGCCGGTTCTCCCGTCTGAACGCCGGTCCTGTCCATCCCGGTATTCAAATCGATGAATACACCCATCTCCACATCGGTCCTCAAACAGGCTGCAGAAAGGGCAGTCAGAGCATCTGGGTCATCCCCGATAACACTTAGATCCACAATCGGATTCTGCCGTTTGACATCAACGATTCTTTGAATGGCTGCACCTACAGGGTGATAGGACATCAAGATGTCCTGCACACCCAGGGCAGCAAGCATCGCAGCCTCCTTGGGCGTTGCGCACTTGAATTTGTCCACACCGGCTGCCATTTCCATTTTCGCAACTCGAGACATCTTGTGCGTCTTGATGTGTGGCCGAAGACGTCCATACCCGCCCAGAATTTCGCCCATGCGCCTGATGTTTTCCTCCACCTTCTCGTGGAACACAGTAAGCGCGGGAGTGGGAATCAGGTGCGCATCTACAATCTGGTAATCAGCCATCCAATACCTCCTCGATCCACCGCCAGATATCCTCTCGTCCTTTTCCCGTGGCCGCAGAAAACAGCAGGGTCTCCACTTCACCCACTTCCAAAAGCAACTTCCGGGTCAATTTCATCCGCTGTCTCAGCTTGTTGGGGGACAGCTTGTCAGTCTTCGTGGCGATCAGTACGAAGGGTTTTCCAAACTGTAAAAGCCAGGAGATCATTTCCAGATCCTGAGCCGTGGGATCGTGGCGTGCATCGAACAACTGCAGGATTCCGCGCAGGGGTTCGCGATCCTGCAGGAACCCATTGACTAGCTCGGCCCATTGTTTTCGCTCGGAAAACCTGCGTTTGGCATATCCGTATCCCGGGAGATCCACGAGATGCAATCTGCCGTTCACATCGTAATAATTCAACGTCCGGGTTTTTCCGGGGGTGTTGCTTGTCTTTGCCAGACTCTTGCGATTCAGCAGCCGGTTGAGCAGGGAGGATTTGCCAACGTTGGAGCGCCCGGCAAACGCGATCTCCGGCAAACCTGTTTCGGGGATCTGATCCAGACGTCCGACACTGGTGACGAAGGCTGTAGACTGGATCTTCATACTGTCAATCCCAATTGCTCACCTGTGGCGCAGCATTCTGCTGTTTTTTGGCCAAACGAAAACCGGGGCGTCTTAAGTCGACCCCGGTTCCCAGTGCATACGCTCTGGGGAAAATACAGAGGGTGTTGCCCGGCTAAGCGCTTTTCTTGCTCTGAACTTTCAGCTCGGGCTTGATCCGCTTCAGCACCACATCCTCGGTAACCACAACCTCCTTCGTGTCTGGATCCGATGGGATGTCATACATCAAGTCGATCATCACATTTTCGAGAACGGCCCGCAAACCACGAGCCCCGGTGCCTTTCTTGGTCGTCAAATTGACTACTTGACGCAGCGCGGCTTCCTCGAACTCCAGTTCTACGCCATCCATTTCGAACAGCTTTTTGTATTGTTTGGTAATGGCATCCTTTGGTTCGGTCAAAATCTGCAGCAGGGCCGCTTCGTCCAGATTGTCCAGGGCGCAGGATATGGGCAGGCGTCCCACAAGTTCAGGGATCAGGCCGTATTTGATCAAATCCTCCGGCTCAGCCTCCCCAAACAGCTCTCCTACATTCTGTTTCTCAACAGGATCCTCACTGGAACCGAATCCGATGACCTTCTTGCCAATCCTGTTGCTGATAATCTCGTCCAGGCCATTAAAAGCGCCGCCGCAAATGAAAAGGATATTTCGTGTGTCCACCTGTACCAGTGGCTGCTCGGGATGTTTTCTGCCACCTTTGGGGGGAATACTGGCGGTGGTTCCCTCCAGGATCTTGAGCAACGCCTGCTGCACCCCTTCGCCTGAAACATCCCGTGTGATGGATGGATTGGCGGATTTTCTGGATATCTTGTCAACCTCATCCAGATAAAGGATTCCCATCTCGGCCTGGGCCACATCGTAGTCGGCAGCCTGCAGGAGCCGCACAAGGATATTTTCCACATCCTCGCCAACATATCCCGCCTCAGTCAGGATGGTAGCATCGGCAATGGAGAAAGGGACCTGAAGGATTCTGGCAAGCGTCCTGGCCAAATGCGTCTTGCCCGTTCCTGTAGGTCCCATCAAGAGGATATTGCTCTTCTCGATTTCGACCTCATCTGTCGAAACCTTTGACCGGATACGCTTGTAATGATTATAAACCGCAACACTGAGCGTGCGTTTGGCCATTTCCTGACCGATCACGTATTCATCCAGGCGGCGCGTGATCTCTTTCGGCTTGGGCAAATCCTTCTGGAAGGATACGGGTTTCTGCTTGGCGTCCTCCAGCAGAACCTCATTGCAGAGCCGAACACAATCACTGCAGATATGGACAGAGGGGCCGGTAATGATCTTGTCTACCTGGTCATTCCCCTTGCCGCAGAATGAACAGCGCAAATCGGTTCTGGAAGATCGTCTCTTCATAGGTCTCACACTCTGTGAATTAAGCTTGATTCGGCTAACGCAACAGGATCACTCGTCGTCTGCGATTTCCAACTCCTCTTCCTTCGCCTGCACCAAAACCTCGTCGATCAATCCATATTCCTTGCTTTCCTCTGCGGACATGAAGAAATCACGGTCTGCGTCTCTCGAGATTCTTTCAAGAGGCTGGCCTGTCTGCTCGGCAAGAATTTCGGTCAGCTTGTCTCGCCATTGCAGAATCTCTTGCGCGTGCCGTTCTACGTCCGAGGCCTGACCGCCTGCGCCGCCCATCGGCTGATGGATCAGAATTCTGGAATTTGGGAGTGCTCTCCGTTGCCCTTTGGTTCCCCCTCCCAGCAGGATTGCTGCCATGCTGAAGGCCTGCCCGACACAAACCGTTTCCACCTCATTTGGAACATATTGCATGGTATCATAAATCGCCAGCCCGGCCGTTATGCTGCCGCCGGGCGAGTTGATATAGAGTCTTATGGTCTTGTCCGGCGTTTCAGAACTGCAAAACAGCATCTGCGCAATGACCAGATTAGCAATTGTATCATTTATTGGAAATCCGATAAATATGATATTGTCTTTCAACAGCCTTGAAAAGATATCATAGGCCCGTTCACCGCGTCCAGTCTGCTCCACCACCATAGGTACCAGTGCCATAATGTTCTTACGCTCCAAAAGGATGTGACATGTATTGAACTTGAATCTCGATAATTCGTTCCAGAAGTCCCTAAGCCCTGGTTTCTACCACATCGTCAACATCAGCCTGGTCGATCAAGAAACTGAGGGACTTCGTCTCCAGAAGTTCCGACTCTATCCGCTCGAGTTGGCCTGAGCGATTCAGGATCTGGCGCATCTGGGCAGCTTCGATATTGTACTGTTTGCCAAGGCCTTCCAGGTGCGTGTTGACATCTTCCTCCTCCACGCTGATCTCCTCCTGTTTGGCTATGGACTCCAGCAGCAAATAACGCTTCAGGTTTCTGATAGCCCCTGGCCGACTCTCCTCACGGATGGCATTCTCATCGATTGCATGATCATGCTCTTCGTGTTCTTTTTTATAGTTCTCAACAAGATTGTTGAGGAAGTTTTCGATCATACTGTCAGGAAGCTCAAATTCATTGGCCTCGATGAGGACGTCCAGAATATTCTCTTCCAGGCGTTTCTTGGAGGTCTCATCCGACCTCGTCTTAAAATCTTCCCGGATTTTGTCCTTTAAGGCATCCAGCGAGTCAAAATCCCCGAGATCTTTGGCAAATTCGTCATCCAGATTGGGCAACTCGCGTTCCTTGACTTCCTTTGTCTTTACCAGGAACCGCACCTCCTGACCGGCTGCGTGGTCGTGTGCGTGCCCTTCCTCATGCTCGTGATCATGCTCCTCAGCACCTTCATGCTTGAGCTCTACCCTTCGCTCTTCTCCAGCGGTTATGCCCACGAGCTGGTTGTCGAGATCGTGGTTGGTGGCATTCCTGCCACCAATCAAAAACGTTCGATCCTCCTGTTTCCTGCCCTCGATCGGGTTGCCCTTTTCATCTATCTCCTGTATATCGGCAAGAATCACATCTCCCAGGTCGGCCGCACGGTCCACCGTTTTTTCTGCAGCTCCCTGGTCCTGCAGATATTCCAGGTGCCCTTCGATGTCCGAATCTTCCACCTCAAAAATCGGCCTGGTGGCTTTAATGCCCTTGTATCCCTCAACATTGAGCTCGGGTTTAATATCCACAGACGCCTTGAACGTCAGCGGATTACCCTCATCGTACTCGACTTCCTCTATGGTTGCCTCGGATACCGGATTCAAACCCTCAGAGCGGCTGGCCTCGCGATAGAATTCCTGCATGACCTCCTGCAGTACTTCACCCTGAATCGCCTTGCCAAAACGCTTTCTCACCACGCTGAGCGGAATTTTACCTTTTCTGAAACCAGGCAAATTCAATGTCTTGCTGTAATTTTTGTAAGCGGTATCGAAACGCTTCTCCACTTCTTCACCCGGGACCTCCACTTCGAGAGTCCTTCTCCAGGTGTCTGATTCGGTAACCTGAACCTTCATAAACGGCGGCAATCCTTTCCGTAAACCACGGTGCTATAAGGTAGATATCCACATTTCGCACAACATCTGAGCCTGAGGGGGAATGATACATAATTGCAGCCGATTTGTCAATGCGTTTGCACTACTAACTTATTACGCCCCAAGGGTCAGCCGAAATTCGATCTTCGGTTGATTGACCATACATCCATCCGTAAGATTTGCTATTGACAGGGACCATTTGGCCGCCTTTTTTCTATCATCGTGAACTCGGCTGAAAATAGATCCGGCGTTGCCCCTTACCGATACCGCCCCGGACACATTGCAATCAGGAAGGACACTCAGGAATGGCCGTAGATCTTGTTCAGGTGGTTAGAGATCTCAGAGACCAGCTGGACCATTATAAGGCCCGTGTTGATGAGCAGAACAGCCTGCTTCGACGGGAAGCTGCCATTGAAAAAGTTCGCAGCGAAGCCCTCATGATGGAAAGCTCGGATGACCTTACCAGGGTTGTAGCAGTGATGTGGCGACAAATGCAGGAAATGGGAATCACTGCACTGGTCAGCATCGAGTTTGTGGACAATTTGAACGCGTGCGTACACACCTACCTCGCCCTCGAGAATCCGAAACTCAATGGCCGCGAGTGGACTTCCCCGGATGTCATCGAACTCGACAAACACACCGTAGTGGCCAGATGGAGGAAGGACCTGATGGACTGGTCACGTAAAAAAAGCTGGCAGGAGGGTTCCGTGTGGTCATTCGAAAGGGATCAGGCAGACACACGGAAAGCGCTCGAAGGGTTTGTCCGCAAGTTTGGATTTGGCTGGGAGGCACTGCCCTCGATGGACAGAAGTTACTTTACTACGGTACCCTTTGAACACGGAACAGTTAGAGTCAGCGGCGCAAAGGGTCACCTTCCCGAAGATCAGGTCGAATTCGTTCAGGAATTGACCAACGCGCTGTCCCTGGGATTCATTCGTTTCCTGGACCTGCAACAGATCCGGGAAAGGACAGATCAACTTGCGGTCGAACAGGAGAAATCCGAAGCGCTGCTGCTGAACATCCTGCCTGAATCTATCGCGGAGCGTCTCAAGCAAAGTACGGAAGTGATTGCGGATAGTTTCCCGGAAGTGTCCGTCCTGTTTGCAGACCTGGTGGGGTTTACACGGATCTCTTCTTCCACTTCTCCGGAGATGTTGGTAAGCCTGCTGAATGAGGTGTTCTCCGCATTTGACCGGTTGGCGGAAAAACACCAAGTGGAAAAGATCAAAACCATTGGAGATTCCTACATGGTTGTAGCGGGGCTGCCGGAACCCTGCGAAAACAGCGCGTGCGCGATCGCAGAAATGGCACTGGACATGTTGCGCGAAATTCGTCGATTCAAACCGGACGTTGCTGCGTCTTTCCACCTTCGCATAGGCATCAATACAGGTCCGGTGATCGCAGGGGTAATCGGAACCAAGAAATTTTCTTACGATCTTTGGGGAGACACCGTAAATACCGCCAGTCGAATGGAGTCCCACGGCATTGTAGATGAGATTCAGGTAAGCGAATTGACCTACAACCTGGTTAAGGACAATTTCGAACTCGAAAAACGGGGTGCAATTGAGATAAAAAACAAGGGTGAAATGGTAACTTATCTTCTGAAGGGCCGACGCGTTGAAGATTAAGTGGGCGGGGGCACTTCGTCAAACCCGGAATGGGTATGGGTCACCACAAAATCTGGATAAACCCTGGGGAAAAAGGACGTGAACAGAATTGATCTGGAATCGGGTCTCACCGAAATAGGGCTCAGCCGGGGTGATACCGTATTGCTTCATAGCTCGCTGAGCAGTCTGGGCACTGTGGATGGAGGTGCCGAAACCGTCATTGAAGCCTTCCTGAGTGTGCTTGGTCCGGACGGTACGCTCGTTGTGCCCACTTTTGGTTCTCTCGGAATCATAACTGAATCTCTGAAGAACAGACCAGAAGCCGTGCCCAGTATCCATCCCAGAGCAAGCGTCGCAGCCATTGGTGCGCACGCAGAGGATATTTGTCGCGACCACTGGAAAGCGGAAACCGCCCACACCATCGATACCCCCTATGCCCGCATTGCCGACCTGGATGGGTATGTCATCCTAATGGGTGTAGATCAAGACCGAAATACAACCCTCCACGCCGTGGAGGCGCTGCTCGAACTGCCATATCTGAACAGAACACAGGAAATGACCTTCTCGACTCCTGACGGCGATGTCACCAGGTCCTGGCCTCATTTCCCCGGTCCTCACCGAGATTTTATTGGTCTGGACCGGCTGCTTCGCGAAGAAGGCATCGTTCAGGTGAACAGAATTGGGAACGCGGTAATCCGTAAGATGAAGAGCAGGGATCTGATCGATAGGCTTTTCTCTGTCGGAAAACTCGACGCGGCGTTTATGCTGTGTGACAACCCTGAATGTGCAGACTGTACGCGACAGCGGGCGGCCATCTCCAGAAAAAGATACTCTGATGAAGACTTTGTCGTGGCGGCATCCGGGCTGCTCGCAGGCAGATACGTACCTCAAATGATCGAGACATGCAAATCAATCGGTATCGATGCGATCGAGCTCGACTATATCCAGGGCGAACCTGTACAACTCATCCCGAGGGAGAGACTCTCGACCGCCGTTGCCGAACTCGACCAGGGAGGCTGCAAAGTGATCTCGCTCCGCGCGTCCGCCATCACAGAAGATATAGCTTCTCTTTTGGACACAGCCGTGGCCTGCGGGCTACACCGGGTCGTTCTCCCGCTCACAGAAGAGGCGGCCGATCTTGCTGAGTCAGCTGCCCAACAGGGTGTCTCCCTCTCCTTCTTCAATACATACCTGGGGGGAGTCCTGGTTCACGAAAAAATGGCCGGATTGCGTCGGGAAGGCCTTTCTGCCAACCTGACACTGAACCCGGCCAACTTCGCGAAGGCAGGAGAAAAACCATTCCTGAAAAGCTACGGCTCCAAACTGAAACCCTTCATGGACCAACTTGACGTGGAAGATTGCACATTCGATGGGAGATTCACATCCCTCGGCAGAGGCAATGCCGAAATCAAGGAATTGATCTCCATACTCCGCTGCTCTAGTTTCGCAGGATATATGGTCCTTGGAGCCGCAAACCAAAACGTGGGTGACCTCGGGTCTGCAGCGGGTGCATTTCTACATCTGCTCGACGGTATTTAATCCTATTTCCTCATCCCCAGAAGTCGCTGCATGTTCTTTCCGAAAATCTTCTCACGTTGTCTCTCCGTGATATCGGCATACAGCACCTTCCCCACACCCGCCTCCATCGACACGTCGGTAGCGAAAAGAATCCGATCCACGCCCAATTCTCGCACCGCCATCTCAATAAATCCATCGTCATTGAGACTACCGCTCGTATCCACAAAGACATTGGGTACGTCCCTCAGCGTCTTTAGAGCCCACTCCCAGTCCCCTACTATGGGGTGCCCTTCTATAATGATCGCTTCCGGATACATTCGGGCGAGTTTTGCGAAGTCTCCGGAGTCTGATCGATGAGGTTGTCCCACTCTTCCAGCCACGGGTGTCTGGAAACCGCCATGGTGCAGAATCGGAACCCCCAGCTCTATCGATCGCTCCACGATCGGCAAAACAAGTGGATGCCAGCATTTGTACTGATTGTACAATTTCACCCCAATCATACCGTTGTCAACGATACACCGGTCCATTTCCCGGAGAGATTCTTTCTCATACATAGGGTCAAGATACGCATATCCCAGAATCCGTTCTGGGAACCGGCGCATCGCATGCAACATGCTGTCGTTCGCTTCCACGACTTCATCGTGACTGGCTGCATTGACACCTTGAATAGGAATTGAGCAACAAAGCTGATCGATCTCCAGGAGATCCGCCGCATCAATCACCACCTGGTCGTCCTCCCACCCCCCTCGCCAACCAACCGATGCAAGATTTCCTGCCACATGCATATGTGCGTCGATGCGCAATTGATGTCCTCCTGAAGTGGGTGTCTTGCACCTGACCGTAAACCTTGACTCCACAATCTTCTCACCATATTATGGCTGAACTGTACTGCAGCGGTCAAGTGATTTTACTTCACCGAACACCCGGACCTACCAGGAGAGGCGAGCATGCGACGATTCGCAAGAGAACCATATTTCACCGGACCCGATGATCCCGAACGGGGCGAAGTCAGAGGGACCATAGCCCTGGGCGAAACGGTCATCATCGAGACTCCCGGCGGAGCCGATGGAGACTTGAAACCTGGTGTGATTCCGGAAACCACTATACCGCGCGGATCACGGCAGGGAGGTCCGTTTCTGATTGAAGGGATAACACCCGGAGACTGGGTCGCCATCGAAGTGATCGACATCCAGGTGGGCCCGTACGGGTATTACAATAATGGTGGACCGTTCAGGGGGAGCCTTCGCTCTGTAGCCCCTGTAAAGGACGGCCTGCTACATTTCCCGCCTGATTTCGTGGTACCGGTAAGACCTATGATCGGAGTTATGCAGCTCGCACCCGTTTCCGAACACCCTGGGCCCTGGAATCACGGTGGCAACATGGATTACAACACCATCTGCCCGGGAAGCACGGTGCACATTCGCGCTCAAAAATATGATGGGCATTTCTACGTGGGTGATGTCCATGCCAGAATGGGAGATGGCGAACTCACCGCAACAGGCGTGGAAATCGATTCGGCACTGACCCTCAAATTTGACCGATCTCCCGGATTTCCCACGGGAGGCCCTGTGGTGGAGACCCGGGACGAGATCCTCACAAGCGGCATGGGTTCGGATTGGGAGGAGGCCATCAAAATCGCCTGGTCCGATATGGTCGGTCTCATTGCCCACAGATATGAAACCACCGTAGAACACGCCAATCTGATTGTCGGTACAATTGGCGACGCACGACCGGGCTATGCGGCTGGCCAGTTGAATACGCGTGGTTTTCATCGAAGCAATGCCTACGTCACCTGCCAGCTTGGAATCACAAAAGACTTGCGAAGAACCGGGATTCCTTTTCAGCCGTAACCCACCCGTTATTCGCGTTGCAAGGTCATAGCCGGAACTCTAACTTTCGATCATATCGATCACAAGATCTTGTGCCACTTCTACTGGAGACCCCGATGTTTCATCACGTTGACCATCCAGAAAAGATTGTCCATATCGAAGACCAGGATTTTTTCGCCGCCCTTGACTTGAATGTACCGGGTCTTGTACACGTTGGCGACGAAATCTCGAAAGGAAATGCGGACGGTGCATTTCTCCAGTTGTGGCAATACTGGCTCACTCGTGAGCAACCGGCGAATCCTTTGACGGACACCCTCGAGAAACTCCAATCCGGAATCGTTGGCAACAGAGAACTCGCAGACACCATCGTTTCAGGAGGCAAACGACAGTTCGGCCAGGTGGAACTGGATTTTTCAAAACCAATTGCTTTCAACGCCAACTTCGGAGATCAATCCAAATACGGATTCCACTATCTCACATGGATGGAATCTCTTCCCCACGCGGCTATTGAGACCGGGAACGACATTTATATCGAGAAATTCCTCGACATCCTGTCCCAGTGGTATGCAGTGAGGGATACCATCACGGGTGCACGACCCATGCACCCGGTTTTCTATGAATTGGGCCTTTCAGGCAGAACAAAAAGATTTCTGGATTTTCTGTACACCTTGAAGCATCTGGACAAGGGTTCTCTGCTGGCCCCGGATCACGTCCGGATTCTTTTCAAATCTCTCCTCGGTGCAGGACGCTGGCTCGAACTGGAGCAAACAACAAAGGGGTATCGTCAGGGCAACTGGCAGGTGCACGGGTTCTGGGCGCTGATTGCTCTGGGCTACACCCTGCCGGAGTTCAAGGAGTCCGAGGGATTTCGCTCCGTGGGCGCGGACTATCTCGAACAGCATCTGGAGGGTGACTATTACGATGACGGCGGGCACAGTGAACGGTGCTATTCCTATGGCAGCGGCTGCCTCAAGCACTTCGAGGAATCCACCCTGCTGGCCGAGGCCAATCCACAGATCTCGATCAACAAGAATCTCGACTGGCGCGAACACACCTCCAAGGCCTTCTCGTGGTTTCTCAAAATGGTCGGACCCGGTGGAGAATGCCCTGGCATCAACGATGGAACCTTCCTGAAACCCGTTTCTCTGTTTGAACGAGCAGCCGACTTCACAGGAGACACCACCTATCTCGCCCCGGTCAGACACGAACTGGGAGACAAGGTGGAAACCCGGGAGCCTGACTTCAAAAGCATCCAACTCTCTCCGAGCGAATTTTGTGTGATGCGTTCCGGCTGGGAGCCGGAAGACACCTACATGCTCATCAACTACGGTCAGTATCCGGGCGGGCACAGCCACATGGGCATTCTCGACTTCAACCTCTACTGGCAGGGAATACCGCTTGCGGCAGAGGTCGGAAGGTTTGGTCCATACGACGCTCCCCTGGATCTCTACTACCGGTCCGAGCAGGCGCACAACCAAATTGTCGTAGAAGGCGCCGCATCGGCACGACCCGAAATTCGCGGAGAAGACATTCGGTTCGGAACGACAGATTCCTGGGATTACTTCTCGGGTGTACACCGGGCTTACGAAGCATCCGCCCAGGCGATCATCGAACGCCGTGTCCTGTTCATGAAACCGTGGGGATTTCTGATCTCCGATGCCGTATCCTGTTCTCCACGACGACGAAGTGCCCTCTGGTATCTCCACTCCCCCTACCCCATCGCCACCCAATCCGACAGGGCTGTCGCATCAAGGGAAGCTGCCGGAATGGTCATCGCACCTGCCGACGCTCGTCAGATCAAGTACGCCCATACCGGCATCGATTACCTGGAAGAAATGGTACAGGAAATTCCGGTCTACAGCGGAGTGCCGCCATCCGTTCCCTGGCCCAATCGATACTTCATCGCACTCAGGGGATGGAACATTACGAATTCGATCACACCATTCGATGTCCTTCTTCTCCCTTACCAGGGTAAGCAACCTGAAGCCTCCGTTCGTACTCTGGAATGCAGCATTTCGGGAGACCCTGCAAGGCCCGTTTTACCGCGTGCCCTGGAGGTCAAGGCCAATGGAAAGGTGATGATCGTCATCCACAGTATGCCGGGTGTATCCGTAACAGTGCAGGACATCACTTTCGATGGGCAGACGGCTGCCATTGAACTGCAGGACGGTGTCCCCCGCTCCGTATTTGTTCAGGATGGGGAGCGTCTGGAAATCAAAGGTACCACCATCTCGCTGTCCGGCAATGGATCGGAAGAAATAACGCTCTGAACCTTCTTGCATTCACAAACTCGAAAGTGAGATACTTCCGAAAGTGAAAACGGCATTCTGTACAAACGCGTTTGGCAACACGCAGGTCGATCAGGAAAGGGCCATCCCCTTTCTCGCTGACCTGGGTTATGACGGTGTAGAAATCTGGGAACAATACCTGGTCCACGCGGACCTGTCCTGGGTCAAGGAGATCACCCGCGAACATCATCTCGAAATCGTTCAAATCTGTCCCTACTTCGATTTCACCACCAGTGACGTTACATGGAACAAAAGCATAAAAGACGCCGAGACCTTCATCACATTAGCTACAGAACTGGATTGCGGATATATAAGAACCTACACGGGCAATGTGGGGAGTGCCGATGCCACAGCCAATCAGTGGGACGCCTGCGTGAAAGGTCTGCAGACCATATGTGAAATGGGCACGCCCCTTGGGATCTCGTTTCCACTGGAAACCCATCAGGTCAAGCACCACGGCCCGAACCTTACCGATACCAGTCCCTCCACATTGAAACTCCTGAAAGATGTGGGAATGGAGAACCTCAAGGTCAATCTGCAAACACCCCTTGTCGGTGAAACGGTAGAAGAAACAGTCCGACAGCTGGGTGAACACGTCGATCACATTCACGCGCACAACTGGATAGGAGATTGGCCGAATCTCACTTTTCTGGATTCGGGAGATGTTGCCTTTGAGGGATTCATCAGTGACCTCCAAAAAGCAGGATTCGACGGCTATATCTCGATCGAGCATGGAAATCATCATCCGGTCCAGGAAACAGCGACACACGAAATCGAATATCTGAGGCGATTGATCAACCGCTGAGTAAGACTCGGAGTTCCGTCAACGTCTTCACCATTTATGGTGGCGATACCCTGATCCGTCGAGAAAATTTCTTTCAATCAAATTGCTAAGAAGGGACGAATGAAATCCATGCTCAAAATATCTACTTTCAAGGTCGACTGCACGCCGCCTGAAAACTTTCCCATCGGATTTGGAATGGACGGATCGCAGGCAACGATTCGGGACCCTCTATATCTGCGAGGTCTGGTGCTCGACAATGGCGAATCGCGTGCACTTATCGCCAGCCTGGACTACTGCGGACTGATGAACAGTGCTTACGATCATCTGGTCGCCGCCTTCGCCCAATCCATCGGTGCACCCCAGAAACAGGTCGTTGTGCACTGTGTCCATCAGCACGATACGCCGCTGCTCAATTTCGAATTGGCAGATCTCCTCGGTGGTGTGCCGTTCCCTCTCGAATGGTGGACCGAACTTGTGAACGATTGTGCGATGGCTGCGAAGAAAAGTCTTATCGATCTGACGGAAGCGGCCTCTGTAGGTCACGCCGAACAAAGGCTGTTCGGATTCGCGTCCAACCGACGTATCCTCGGTGAGGATGGGAAAGTCCGCGCGATGCGGTTCAGCCGGAGCGGAGATGAATCCCTCAAGTCTGAACCTGTGGGCACCATCGATCCAATGCTTCGCACCCTGGCGTTCAGGGATTTTCAGGGTGATCTGCTTTGCTCGATGTCCTTCTACGCCACACACCCTCAAGTATCAAATGGTCGTCAAATGTACAGCGCAGATGCCGAGGGTGAAGCTCTGAACAGACTCGAAAGCGATCGTCCTGACGGCTTGCACCTTTACTTCTCAGGACCCTTTGGAAATGTGACGGCTGGTAAGTACTCCTCATCCACGGACCTGGAAGGAAATGTAACACACTTCGGCGAGAAACTTGCCACCGGCATATTGCGGAATCTGGGTAACATGTCCTGGGAAAATGCGGAGACATTCGAATGGGTGTCCGGCGGATTTCCATTTCCTCGAGAAGATTTGGACGTAGAAACCTTGAAAGCCTTCGTCCGCGATGAGGATGTCCCATTCGGAAAGCGCATCGTGAAAGCCGCGGTGCTTAGTAGCTATATGTATGGTAAGAACACATCCTATCCAGTCGATCTGCTCAAAATCGGTACCAATCGACTCCTGTTCCTGTCTGGCGAACCATTTGTCGAATACCAGCTCTATGCACAGTCATTGATCCCTGACGAGTTCATAGCCTCCGTCGCAAACTGCAATGACAACTTCCTCTATCTCCCCCTGGCCGAAAACTTCCCGGAAGAGGGTTATGAGGTAACATCCTTCCGGTGGTGCACACCTGATTTCGAGTCCCGCTTTAAGAAGCACATCGCAAGTCTGTTAACCTGACTACACCCTTACCCTCTTTGACTGGAACCTCAATGCACCCAAAAAGGTTGATCTGGTTTTGCGAAACCGAACGTGTTGCGGAAGATCTGGATGCTCTAGACGAACTCCGTGACAAAATCGGGCTGACGACCATAATGCCGGAAAGCTTCATATGTCACACCTCCGGATTCGCTGCCTCTCCCGAGATTGTAAAGTCCAGTCCGTTCGAAGACTGGAGAACCCGGGAGCAACTGCACCCCAGGGCCAGACAGGGAATATACCCCGCAGTCTGCGGTACGGTGGGTGGTTTCGACGACGCGCCGCTGCTTCGCGTGATCGAAAGATGTCGATCGCTTGGAATAGAAATCTGGGGACACATAGGACTCTGGAGTTATGGTGGAGATGTCTACCCGGAATATGCAATGGTCGACATAGACCAGAAACCTCTGGACCCCAGATACAAGCAATGGGGCATCGGGCTGTGCCCCAGCCGTCCACGACTTGTCAACTGGACCCGAGACTGCCTTGTAGATGTGGCCCAGCGATACGATATCGATGGATTCGACGTAGACCATTCGCGATATCCTGCACCGGGCAATCTGTCATCCCTGTTCGCGTGTGCCTGCCCATCCTGTCAGGAGGAAGCCTCACGACTCGGGTATGACTTCCAGCGGATGAAGGCGGGCTTGGTGAACCTCAAGAATTCATTGGGTCGACTTACCTCTGAGACGATCAAGCAGGCTTTGCAAACCAACCCCGATTTCTGGCTGTTTCTCTCATTCCTGGGCGCGGATCCATCCGTGGTGGAATGGTTTGAATTCCGCTCGAAAGTTCTGGCCATCAGGATGCAGGAATTCAGAACGGCCGTGCAGGAAACTGCAGGTAAAGACAAGGTCTTCGGGAGTGATGTCTTTCCACCCTCCATCGCCCTGTTGGGAGGACACGACTATAATGAGTGGGAACTCGGGAGCGATTTCCTGACCGGAGGCAGTTCTTCGGGCGGTGTGGTGGGCTGGGCGACCACAGTAACCAATCTGGCCACAGAATGGGCGCCGGCGCTTTGTCGACTGGTACCAGATCTGGAAGAAAGGGATGCGTTGCAACTTGTATATCAACTCTTTGGATATGAAGACTTCGAGCTTCCTTTGTCAGTAAAGGAAATCCAGAATGGTGAGCTGCCGATTGCGAAAATGTATGACCGGGAGGTCATTCGGTTGAGAACCCGGACCTCCGGTACGCGTCCCATTTATCCACCCATATCTGCTTCTGGCCCGCCAGACCTGGTAAGACAATTGTGTGATTCAGTGACCAGACACAAGTGCAATGGCATGCTCTTCTCAGGTCGCCCAAACGCCGAAAACCTGTCTTCTCTTGGTGACGCATTCGCATCGATTCAGGGCAGACCCATAGATAGGAATTGAACTTCACAACCGGAGTTCCTGTTATGTTGCCGGATCCATTTCTCAAATCGTTAAAGAAACCCAAGCCCAGCTATCCCTACACAACGCTGACTGAAGGCGGCCGATCCAAATGCGCGATCGTCCACCCGGTAGATGCAGAGCACAAACAGCTTGCCGGCCGGCTTCAGATGGAGATGCAGGATCGCCTGGGGGTCCGGATCCCTCTGGTTTCGTCGGATGAACTCCAACAGGTACGCCGAAAGAATCTGATCCTCCTGGGCAATCTGAACAACAATCGGATCTTGTTTCAATTGTACGGATACAGCTACACCCCTGCGGATCATCTGTTCCCCGGAAACGGTGGACATCTCGTCCAGACCATCCACGATCCCTGGGGCAACGGAAAGAATGCCATCGGGCTGCTCGGCAGCGATTTCGAAGGAGTTCGCAAAGGCATCGATATCTTTCTGGAGCATCTCGGGTCAGGAAAGCCAACAAAGATCGGACCCTTGTTCGAAGTGTCATGCGCGCACGACGCGCTCCATATTCCGAATCTGCTGGATGATCCGGACTTCGATACAGAAATGCAATCGGCCGAGGAAGCGTTGAAACGCGGCACACACACGGGGCTCTGGGGAAAAATCGGTCAGACCGGCTTGATGTATGGACTCACTGGCAAGAATGTCTACGCAGAGATTTATTGCGCGCTCGTCTTCCGAATGTACGCCCACGCTATGTCCGATCCAGACAACTACGGTGGAATCTGGGGATTTGATGCGGACTTCGCACTGCAGTATGTCATCCCTGGATGGGACCTCGTGGAGGAATCCCCCGTGATCTCCGTCAAAGACCGTCTCAGGATCACGCGCATCCTCTATGAATTTATTTGTGACTGCGTTTCCCACGTCGGAAATGTGGAAGGCAACACTGTTCGTCACAATCACTCAACCTATGCCGCACTTGGTTTGCACTATGCTGGCACCTATTTCAACAAATACTACGATTGTCCTGCAGCCAGGCGTTGGCTAAAGCTTTCCGACAATTGCTTTGGTCCGCAGACGAAGGCATTCAAGCCTTCAGAAGATTGTGGCCACTACCAATGGCGAACGCACTTCCATACTATGAGGTATACCCTTTCGAAGGGAGACTGGACGTTCCTCGAAACCGGAAACGCTAAACGGGCAGGAGACTATGCGATACTCACAACCGACAACCTCGGTTATGGCGTGCCGAACGGGGATACATCTTCACCATTTGGAACCTGGACTGAACTCCCCTATCTACGTGCCATGGTGTGCCTGACTGGCGATGGAAGATACCAGTGGATGCTCGATAAGAAACTCGACAGGGCGCCCCAGTACCGGCCCTATGAGCACAACCGTCAGGTAGTCCCCGTGGAGCCGAGCGATTTGGATGGCACGCAGGTTTTCCCTGTCGATCCGCTCTATCACGCCTCTAACAACGGCGAGAGAAATCTGCCCTTGCGCAAAACCTTCGACAAGGTGGTATTCCGTGACGGGTTCGACTCTGCGAATCAGTATCTGTTTCTGGACGGATTGTCGAATGGAGGGCACAAGCACTATGATGGCAATTCAATTTGCAGGCTTACGCAGAACAATCGGATCTGGCTCGCCGACTGTGACTACATAAAATCTCTCCCCAAGTTTCACAATGGCGTCTTGATCTTCAGAGAGGGACAATCGGCCGAAATCCCGCCGTTCTGTGAACTCGAAAGGTCTGCTGACTTCAAACAGACAGGATTTTCGGAAACAACATTGCGAGATTACAGCGGCGTGGACTGGCACAGAAACATCCTGTGGAATCGAGGCGGGTTCTTCCTCGTCGTCGACAAGATGGAGGCCTTGAGTGAGGCAAATTATTCATTCAGGGCGATCTGGCAAACCCTGGGTAAAGTGGAGGTCCGGGATGGCGGCATGGCTGTTCAGCAGGCTGGTGAACGGTTCTTTATCAAAGGCGCACAGGATACCACATTGAAACTTGAGGACGACTGGGTCACCGGCAAGAACTGGGCCAAATATGAACACGCTGATCCTGCTGTCCGAATCCTGCAGCAGATCGCCAATGTCCATCTGAAGAAGCGGGAGAACTATACCTTCTTCAATCTGCTCTACAGTCCCTCGGCCGGATCTGATCTGAACCTCACAATGACACAGCTTTCAGCATCAGCCGTTCAGATCCAGGGGGGCGCTGAACCCGTGTTCGCGGGCATTGGATATTCGAAAACGATCCAGAAAATCACCCATGGACCTCAGATTGCGGCAGCGCAATTCCAGATCTCACCCTCGCGATTCTCGATTGTGGACGCCACATTGCTTCACTGGGGACCATTTAAGTTCAGCAGTGATCATCCGGTTTCGATCGAATATGATCTGAACAGCATGGAAGGGATTCTGATCGGAACCAGATCGAGTAAAATCTCATTGACGGCACCTGCAAGATGTGATGTGACATTGAACGGGAGATCCATCGAAAAAAGGTACACCAAAGGGACCGTTCGGTTCAGGATTGGCAAAGGAAACTTCAATCTCGCGATTCGAACGAGGACCACGCAATCTCTCATTGGTTCGTCCTCGAAACCGATCAGGTCGAGATTCACAGCCGACCAGGTCTCGCCGAAGGCCCGTCCAATCAGCCAGTTCTGTACGCTCTGGGCCCACAAGGGTCTAGACATTACTCTGAGCCTCGCCACCGCCGACCTCGATGGTGATGGCATCCAGGAGATCATCGCCGGGGGTCGCGACAACCATATCCGGTCTATCAAGAACGGCAGATCCGTTTGGCATCACGCCACCGCTGGCGCCGTTCGATCGGTCTGTGCAGCGGATATTGACAACGATGGAAGTCAGGAAGTACTCGCTGGATCGGAAGACACGAAACTCTATTCGCTCGATCAGGGTGGCAAATTGAAATGGAGCTATGAAATACCATTCTATTTCCAGACCCCGATACTGCGATCCGTGTTCACAGGAGATATCAACGGGGATGGCTACCTGGAAGTCATCGCCGCGGTCGAGTCCTGGCGCTACTACGCGTTTACACACGACGGCACGGAACTCTGGCATCAGATGACCGTTCGGCCCTCATCCACAGGGTGCGCCGCCGATCTGGATGGGGATGGACGAGACGAGGTCATCGCAGGAACGGATTACCATCGCTGGCACTGCATAGACGGCAATGGTGAAATCCGTTGGACCTACGGTCCCCGGACCGGCCCACGAGCGAACTCCGTCGCTGCCGGGGATGTGGACGGAGACGGTTTCAAGGAAGCCATATTCGCAGGGGCTGACACCAACGTCCACATTTTGAAAGCCGATGGCAGTCTCAAGGCCCAGTTCAACACCGGAGACGAGGTCACCCAGGTCATTGCAGTGGACATGGACGGCGACGGACGGGACGAAATAGTGGCATCATCCATGAGCTTCAACGTCTATGTCATCAGAGGCGACGGAAAGTCAATTGTCTGGCGAACAGACCTGGCCGAAGTCGTTACGGGGATTGCGGTTGGCGACTTCAATGGAGACGGAAACCTGGAGGTCGCAGCTGGCTTGGCAAACGGCCAGGTATGTCTGCTATCCAACAAAGATGGTCGCTTACTCAAACGAATTGTCACTGGGGGTCCAATCTCCGCTCTGATCGCTGCAGATGTGGACGGAGATGGATATCCGGAAGTGATTGCAGCATCTGAAGACAAAAATATCTACGCGTTGAAGCCCTGAACACATCTTGAACAAGAGAAGGGACAAAATGGTCAATCATATTCACAAAATCGCACTTGTTACTGACGATGTCGAGTCAGCCGTGAAATTCTATACTGAAAAGCTGGGTCTGGAAGTTAGTGAACGGTTCCCAAATGAAGATGACGAGGACTACGTATTCCTGGATGCCGGTGGGTTCACACTGGAACTAATGCCTGCCAAAACGATGAAGGCGCCTCCAGGATTTCATCATATTTCATTCCAGGTCCCGGACGCCGACGCTGCATCCGAAAGCCTTTCAGAGAAGGGAGTCGAGATGACCGCTGAACCTTTCGATGTGGGTGTCGGCGGCATCCGACTGGCCTTCTTCAATGGACCAGACAATGTCAATCTACAGCTGTTCCAAAGGAGCGAGTAGGCCTGCCATCTATAAAAATTGAATTGGTACGGCACGCTGCCTGAACACATCGTACCCTCAACCGGAGGCATAGTCATTACAGTTCAGATCGACCCTAAATTGAAAAACCTGTTGGATCCGCTGCCAGACAAACCGGTTCACAAGCTTAATCGAAAACAACTCGAGTATTTCGAAAGTCTGATCGGCTGGCGAAATGGACCCGTTGCACCGTTTCCACTGGAGAACGAGAAGAAGGTTCGACGCAAGAGAGAAGCCTGGAAACGACACCGGGCCGGAAAGGGTCGACCTGATCCATGCCTGCTCTATCGGCGCGAGCACTTCGCACGACTCAAACGCAATGCGAAATCCGACAATCGCACGGCCAGATGGCTTAAGCGACTTACTGCCATTGCTGATCACGTGTCGAAACTTCCGCCTGAGACTTTTACAAGGCTGATCGAAGAACTGGGTCCCTGGAACTGTTCTGGCGTCTACTGCCCGAATTGCGTCGGCAAGAAATCCCCTCAGAGCATTCACAACCGATTTTGGAAGTGGAATGTCCAGGACATGGACAAAATCACCTGTCCATACTGCGGCATCACCTACCCGCACGCCGATTTCCCTGAAGACGGCATCATAGACCTTCCCCGGCTGGGCCATCAGTACCGGTTCTATCTGAGTCCAGAGGAGAAAGCCAGGCCGAACTGGCGAACCGGCGAGGGGGCATTACAGTATGCGGGTTTTCCCGTTCATGTTTCCCTATCAGGAGAGGTTCGATCCACCAAACTCGACTGGACCCTCGGACAGGTCGAGCCGCTGTGCATCGCATTTGCCCTTACGGGAAAGAAGAAATACGCAAGAACGGCTGAAGCGATCTTTCTTCGCCTCGCGGAGGTGTATCCACGATATCCACTCATCAGTTACAATCACGATTACGTGGATGCCGAACCCGGATTCGCCGCCGAGAATGCGGAAGGACTCCCGACCCTGTTCAAGAAGAACGCCTTCCTTCCCGCATACACAGGAATTCTCGGTAATAACCACAATCTCTTTGGTCAATCAGCAACCACTCCCCTCCACACACGTGTTGCCTCGGGCGCGTGGGGCTGTACCCGGCTGGCGAGAGAGAAAAGCGCAACCGGGCAACTCTTCCTGAGTCTCTTCCGAGGCTATGACCTCATCAAGTCCAAGATCTCACCTGAGAACCGCATCAAAATTGAAAGAGATTTTATTCTTGAACAATATCTGGATGTCAAGGCTTTGTCGTGGCGTGTGGACAACAAGGGCGGTCCGGGTGCGACAGCCCGGATATCGGTGGGTGTGTTTTACGGAGACGAGAGAGAACTCACGGAAGGACTCGACTACTTCCATCAAGTGATCGAGAGCCAGTACTATCCCGACGGATCTCCTAAGGAAGCCCCGATCTATGCGGCCAAGCCCGTCTACGAAAACCTCTGGGAAACGCCGGAGATCCTCCGGGGGCACACGGACCTTTACACCGGAAGCACCTATAAAAAAGGGTTGCAGATGTTTGCAGACATCGCAACGCCACTTGGCACCCAACCCCCCATCGATGACAGCCCTGCCACCTATCGACTTCCTTCAACTATCGTAGACATTGCCCGACTGAGAGCAGGAGTCGATCTCGGATACGGCCCGGAAAACTTCACTGCCTTCAATTTGACCGACCCGAAACCCCGAACCGGTGCGAGCTTCTATGTCCCAACGCTCGCCCAGCTTCCAAAAAGGAATGACAAAGGATTTCACCCTGTTGGATTTCTCACGTTGCCTTATCCCGTTCGATCAGCATTCTCGATGTTCAATGAACCACTGCCAGGACCCAGGAGTCGCAGGACATCCAGACCCGCCAACCGCTACTATGGTAACAGGGGCCTGGCCTGCCTGGGATTTGGCAGTAACAAAAGAGCCACTCAGCTTTACGTAGTGGGAGAAGACGGCCGTACAGGACATCGACACAATGGACCTTTATCGATCCTCCTGTTCTCGCAAGGGCGCGAGATCTTTCCGGATCTGGGATATATTGCTGATCATCCTGCCAACCAGTGGATCAAGTCCACCCCTGCGCACAACACGGTCACCGTAGATGAGAAGAACCGTCACGCGACAGGGCCAGGGCAAGTGAATGCGCTTGTGACCCGAGGAACGTTCAGATTCGCAGACATCACGGTACCCATCGAAGGAATCGACCATTACCGTCGTGCCGTCGCTCTGCTTCGGAAATCAGACGGACTTCCAATTCTCGTGGACATATTCGACATTGCCGGGGGAACGGTTCACGACTACCAGATTCGAGTCAACGATCCGGATGAGACATTCAGGGTCGCTGGAGTAAAATTGGTGGATCGGAGCAGATCTCTCTACTCAGACCTCACAAGTTTCCCGGTAGGACCGTTCCAGACGGGAGGACATCCACCCGCCCGATTTTCGGCTTCCTGGGGCACGGACCTGAGAGTGAAAGCCACGGTATTGACGGCCTGCACGGAAGTGCTCACATATCCCACGCCGGCCTGGCGTGATTACAAAGAGGTCTTCGCTGCGCCCGACAAGGCGTTTCAAACGCTGGTCCTGCGCAACAGGAGAAAACAGAGCAGATATGTAGTGGTATACGAAATTCACAAGGCAAAGTCTTCTTTAGCCAAAATCTCAGCGAAGTCTCTCGATCCAGTTGTAGACCTTCGCCTGTCGGAGCGGGGAGGTCGGACCCACCATCTTGAAATAGGCCTGGGTGAAATCAGTGTGGAATTGCAGACTCGGTAAAGACGGTTTCTGGAAATGTTGCACCATCGCCATTTCCTGAACACAACTCAGGGGCGGAAAGGTGTTTGACACCGGCACCTCATTCAGAATCCGGAATTTTCAATCAACGATCACGATAGTATGACCACAGGAGAACCAAGCGATGGCATTTGCAAGCTTTGAGGGTGTATTTCCGATTCTTGTCACACCTTTTGATAAGGAAGGGCATCTCGATCTGGGATCTTTTGACCGAACCATCCGGTTCATGGCCGACATCGGGGTGGACGGAGTCACAATCATAGGCGTATTGGGTGAATCGAATCGCATGAACGATTCAGAGCGAGAGCAGCTCATCAAAACGGCCGTATTCGCCGCCAATGACCGAATTCCTGTTGTCGTTGGAACCAGTCACAGCGGCACGGATGTCACCCGCGACCTGAGTCAAATGGCGGAGTCTCTGGGCGCAGGTGGCGTAATGGTCACCCCCTCCCGAGAACCCGTGCACAATGAAGAACGCATATTTGAATACTTTGCACGTGTCTCCGAAGGAATCTCGGTACCAATTGTCGTACAGGATCACCCGGCATCCACGCAGGTCCAGATGTCGGTTGATCTGCTCATTCGCCTGATCGATGAGATCTCTCTCGTATCGTGCATCAAGGAAGAGGCAGTTCCCACGCCGCCAAAGATTACGAACTTGCTGAACCGAATGTCGAAGCGATCGGTACCCATCCTCACAGGTCTTGGTGCATTGTATGGTGGCTTCGACCTGGCAAGGGGATCACACGGATTCATGACGGGATTCGCTTTTCCCGAGGTTCTGATCGCTATGGTACGCGCTGCAGGTGACAAGCAGTTCGACAAGGTGAATGAACTATACCACCGATTCCTCCCCCTCATCGTCTTCGAGCAGCAACCAGGCGTCGCTGTACGGAAAGAGGTCTTCAGATTGAGGGGACTGATCGATACCGGTACCGTTCGGCACCCTGGCAGCAGCCTGGACCCCAAAACGGGCGAACATCTGAAAGGTATACTGGACATGATTCTGCCGGACACGGACCTTACGAAACCTCTGGTGGTATAACTCACCTTTCTACCAGAATCGATTCACCAGAAAATCTCGAGGAGATCATATGAAAATTGCAGATATCGACATCATCCCGATATATCCGAAACTGGCCACCCGAAATGCGGATCAGAAAACGCGCTTCCAAAGCCTGAACCATCGAACAATCTTCAAGATCACCACTGACAATAACATTACCGGATACGGTGACATCCGCAGCCCTGCGCCTCCAAAATCGAGTGTAGAAGACCTCCTTGGCAGAAATCCTTTCGACTTCATCAATGCGAATTTGAACACCGGTCTCATGGGTGCACTATACGATGTCATGGGCAAGCATCTCGAGATCCCGGCATACAAACTGATGGGACAGAAGGTGAGAGACCGGGTACCGGTAGCTGCCTGGACGCGCCCTGCATCGCCAGAGGACCTTGCGAAAGAAGTGCAAAGGGCCGCGTCTGAGGGATATATGACATTCAAGATGCACACTTGCGCACACTATGATGTGTTCGAACAGAACCAGGCGGTGGAGGAGGTTGCACCTCCAGGATTCAGGATGCACTACGACTTCAATCACAACAGGCCCCTGACCTCGGTGCTTCGAATACTGCACAAACTCGAAGACTCTGAGGTTGTCGGAATGATCGAAGACCCACTCGTGCTGAGTGACATTCACGGTTGGCAGTTGCTTCGACAGAAAACCAGCTTCCCTTTGCTGATGCACGTGCCACAATTGGGAGGAGGCCAGGAACTCATGCACGGTTGTGCCGATGCCTACATGATTGGAGAAGCAGGTATTGGATCCACCCTCGCCCTCGCATTCGCCTGTGCAAAAGCAAACGTCTCCACAGTGATACAACTCACCGGCGGTACCCTGACCAAGGCGATGGCGATGCATATGGGCGCAGTAATCCCGCATGTATCACACTCTACCAATCTCGACGACCAGTATGATGAAGATGTTGTAAAAGAACGATTCGAGGTTTCAGAGGGCTCGTCACCAGTACCTGAGACCCCGGGACTGGGCGTAGAAATAGACGAAGCTGCACTCGAGAGGGCCGCATCAAACAAGCCCACGGAGATTCCACATACCATCGGAATATTGCACTTGCCCGGGGGTCACAAGGTCTACACGCAATCCTATCCCGATGTCGCGAAAGTGACTGGATATGCTGAAGGAAATATCCGGGGAATCCGTCTCGAACTCAGAGAAGATGATGGGTCGGAAGACTTTCAGAAAACATGGGATCGTATCACGAACGAAGGACCTTTCACAGAATAGTATCACGCCAGGTTAAGCAATTCATGGAGTGCACACTTGCAACAGCCTGTTCTAGTACTTCGCCCCCGGAATGATGTTTCAAGCCAGCTCGCGTCTGAAATTCTGATCTGCGAAGGGTTCCCGTGGCTTGAAGTGCGCACGCTTGACGAATTCGACGCCCCAGCTCCCGAAGTTGAACTCCTGATTCTGGCCGGGGTTGGAGCCTCCAGGAGTGATGCAGACAAACTGGCGGCGTCCGTTTCGAATGGCTTGCCGTTCATCTCTCTGGCGCCGGATCAGAATATTGCGGCAGCATTGGGCCTGACCCTGGGCGGTCCAACCGTCAATGCTCATCTGCGTGTAACCGGGTTGTCTGATTGGGAGCATGGCGATCTCTCCCTGCTCTGTCCAGGGGATCTGTCGTCCCCGATCACCGGTGGAAATCCAATCGCCTCATTTGTGGATCCGGACGATCGAGCAGACGGTTCCGCCATCGTAAGCACAGGGCCCGGGGACCTTGCCACCGTCTTCGGCTATGACCTGTGCAAAACAATTGCACACCTCCGGCACGGCACGGGTGCACTCGACTGCCCGGACGAAAACGAGAATCTGTGGGGCGGTCCACGTGCTCTATATGGATTCTGGGAACTTTCAGAACATATTCCACACAACATTCCCCTCGCAGATATCCATCAGGACATCCTCCGATCACTGATCCGTCAGTATCTTCCTCTATCGCCTCGCATATGGCACTTCCCGGATGCCGCTCCATCGGTATGGATGGTTCGTGGCGATGGATGCGGAGAAGAAGGCGCAGAGATAGAAGTCGAGACTGTGGAGCAATTCGACGCCTATCTCACGTTCTGTCGGCCCTTCAAAAGCCGTTACGATGGGGCCCTCATGCGTGAATGGCACACTCGGGGCCACGGGATATCAATCGAAGCGAATATCAATCACATCACACAGCCTGTGACGAATGGTCATCGCCAAAGACTGACATCGGACGAGATCAACGCTGAACACCTCCCGGCGATTCGCGACCACCTCGAAGCACACCGGGACGCGTTCCATAGTGAGACCGGATTGGAGATGGAAGTCTTTATGACCCACTCCGCTCAATGGACCGGACTTCCAATGGCCCAGATCGTCCAGGAACTCGGATGGCATACCCTCCAGCCATTCCAGTCCATCGATCCACGTATTCGTCCCGGAGACGAAGCGGGTCCCTATCTGATTGGCACAGCACTTCCTATGCGCTACTGGGACCACGAAGCCGGCGTGCTGGACCTATGGCACGTACCCTATCAGTGGATCGATCGGATCTGGCAAACCGTTGCCTCTAATCGGTCCAGTACCATTGAGGAGCTCGAAACGCTAATTGGCGAATCTGGTGAAGACTATGGCGAGAAACTGGCCAGGTTTGCCGAGGATGCAGCCACAAAATGGCACGTTGGTCAGGTAAGCAGTTTTCATCCCTGTTACGTCTCAAAGGATTGGCCACTACTTGGTTCCTCCCGGCGTGCCCTGGAACTGGGATTAGCCGGCGCAAGAACTGTAGGGGCACAATTCGAAAACCTCGAAAACTGGTCGCGCTTCATCCGCACGAGAGCGGAAATCAGACTCGTACACTCAGAAATGAAAGATGACCAGCTCAGGTGGACCCTCGAGTCCGAACACGACATCGAAGGGTTGACACTGCTGCTGCCCGAAACCATCAGGGAAATCCATTCAGGTCCAGGCGAAGTTCGAATGCAGGAAAAGCAATTGGAAGGAAGGATGCAAAATTTCGTCGTCCTGAATTTCATCGCGAATCAACCAAAAACCATTTATATGAGGGCGACTTCCAACGCCTAAAGACCGGTGATTGCGTTCCCATCTCAAACGAGGTCAGGAAAAATGATCGTTGATACACACGTACACATCTGGGAAATCTCTGACAAATACCCGGTTGGGCCAACTTCTCCCACATGGAATTCGTATCCCGATGAACCAGGGACGGCCAAAGAACTGATAGAGGACATGGATTCGGAGGGAGTGGACCGCACGGTAATCGTACAGACAAGCTGGTCGACCTGGGACAACGGATACATGGCTGACTCGGTCAATCGTTACCCAGACCGATTCATCGGCCATGGTCTTCTCGACCCACAGGATCCCCAAAATGCAGATTCCGCCAGATATTGGGTAAAGGAACGTGCATTGGCCGGATTCCGGCTGCATCCGATGTATTATCCCGATGAGCAGATACTCTTGACGGAAGCGAACGAGCCGCTCTGGGAGGAAATCGCAAGTCTCGGTGCGGTAGTACAGTTCCACCTCAGACCTGGAGATGCGGAACAGGTGTCCGTTATCGCAAAAAGGTGTCCCGACACGAAACTGATCCTGGATCATATGGGATATCCGAACCTCGATGAACCCCTGTCATCTTACGAAGCAATAACAGACCTCTCACGGTTCGACAATGTCTATTTCAAACTGTCCGACGTTGCGGGGACATCGCGTCAAGAGTTTCCATATGCCGATGTCCACCCGTCCATCAAGCAGGCCGTTGATCGATTTGGTGAGCAGCGAATCATTTGGGGCACGGGATATCCGGGTCGCCACCGCGTGAAGAATAACTGGCCGACACTGGCCCAGGAGCTCAAATTGATCAGGGAGGGTATTCCATTTCTTTCACCTCGCCAAATAGACCGGATTCTCGGTGAAACAGCCGCAGAGATCTGGAACATCAAAGCTTAGGGAGATCACATGCCATTACTGAATGTAGAAAGAGCGAAGCAAAACATAAGCAAGCATGAGTGGGCCAGACAACTCGTCGAAGGTTGGAGAAACCAGTGCGCCTATCTCCTCGAACAGGACAGAGCTTTCGTTGAACATCTGATTCCTGAGCTAACCCTGTGGCCTGAATACGGCCAGAACTGTCCTGCCTGTGTGAACCGGCTTTCTTCGATGGGTGAAACAGGCCTTTACAAATGGACTATCGAGGACCCCGATCGACTGACCTGCAGCTATTGCGGCACCGAGTATCCCAACGCCGACTATCCCGAAGACGGGAGCTTCACCACCCCGCGAATGGGCCAGACCTTTACGTTCTATCTAACGGACGCAGAGCGTGCGCACCCGGAGGACCGATCTGGAGAGCATGCGTTCAAGTGGTCTCGTTGGCCTGTACACACCAGCTGGAGTGGTGTCATCAGGGCCAAGAAAGCACGCTGGTGCGTGGAGCGTCTGCTACCTCTGTCCAGTTTGTTCGCCCTTACGGATGAGATCCGCTTTGCGGAGGTCGCCGCCTGGATTCTGGATACGATGGCCACCAGATACCCGAACTGGCTGTTCCATTCCTACGACGGAACCTATGCCGATTGCCCTCCAGCCGAAGCGGCCCGGTCCATGGGAGAGTTTCCAAGAGGAGGTCGTTTCTCCCCGGAAACAATCATCACCGCATTCGAGGGTCGTCATCGAGAAAATAATCATGCAGTCCTGAACAATGGCTTCTGGGGCGCCGGAAGGTTCGGATGCAGCGGATCGGATGGCAGATTTATCCTGAACGCTACCCTGGCCTACGACATGATCAAAGACGCAACGCGTTCCGATGGATCCCCCGTCCTCACCCCGGAAATGAATAACAGAATCGTTAAGGACCTTCTCGTTGCCGGCTGTGACGACACGGAAAACTGGGATGCCATCAACAACAAGTGCGGACCAGGCCGAGCGATGAGCGCTGCCGCCGGAATTCTCCTGGACAGACCCGAAAGTGTGAACCGTGCCATCGAGGGATTCGAGGCGCTGATGGACGACGCCTTTCACTTCGACGGATTTTGTACCGAGTCACCGGGCTACAGCGGCATGCACCTGAATTTGCTCAGAGACATTCCCGAACTCCTGGAGGGCTATATACGCCCGGGCGCCACTGAAGGGCTACACCCCTTCAAGGACTTCGGTCGATATCGTCTTGCGCTGGAAAGCATGGTTCGGATGCTGGATCCCAATCTTGCCAATCCGGTCATAGGGGATTCCAGAGAGGGAAGTACAATCCAGCCGATCTATGCCGAGGTCCTGGCCGCCCATTACGGTGACAGCTACGCTGGATTGCTGCAAATGTCGCAGGAAGTCCCGCTGGCTGAAAAAGGAAGCGAATACGCATTGTGGCACAGGGACCCTGATCTCAAGGCAGGCGGAGACCATGAACTGCCACTCCGCACCGAATGGTTTCCCGGGTGGCACGTTGGTGTTCTCCGCGGAGGCAACTCGTCCGGACATACGGCATTCTATCTGAATGGATATGCTCACGGCGGTCACCGGCATTACGACACGCTGGGTATGATCTACATTGCCCACGGAAAGGAAATGGCGGCGGATCGTGGATACATATGGGACGATCCCAGAAATGCGTGGACCAAGAGCACGCTCGCCCACAACCTTGTCACCGTGGATGGAGTGAATCAAATCGAAGATGGTGGGCCGGCAACGCTTCAATTATTCGGAGTCGGACCAGGAATCGAAATTGCGCAGGCATCGGCGAAGGTTTACGAACAATGTGACCGGTATCAACGTACCTGTGTATTGATTCAGACCCCGGGTGACCAGACATATGCTGTGGATCTGTTCCGCGTAAGAGGCGGCAAGCTGCATCAATACGGATTCCACTCCAATGGATCCCTGACGGAACTGTCCACAGAAGTGTCACCTGACGATCAGAAATTCGAATGGCTCAGCAACATCAGATCGGGTGGTCCCGTGGACACAATCAAGGCAACCTGGCAGAACGAGGAGGTGAAGATTGACCTCACGCTCCTGAATGCGACAGACCGATTGCTCCTGGCGGATGCTCCTGGATGGCGAAGCGACGTGGGGTCCGAACTGAACAGGCCGCCGGTACAGCAGATTCTCGCGGAAAGAGTATCCGATGGTGAGGCGAGCAGCCAATTCGCCTCAATTATATCGCCTTACACGGACACCTCCCCTATTCGATCGTCACGAATTCTTGTCGATGATCACGAATCGGGCGCCATTGGACTCGAAGTAATCAGAGAAGGGGCAACCGACTACATCCTGTCGAATCCTGCGGGGAACACATTGTCTGTGGGTCCGGTTACGACAGACGGCAGATTTGCATTCGTATCCCTCTCCCTGGAGAACCAGGTCGCAAGAGCCTATCTCCTGGACGGAACGAGCCTGAGTGTGGGTAAAAAGACCCTGTCCCCATCCGAAGGCAGAACAGAACTGATGGTGGCATCTGCAACCGATCGTACATATGTGATCGCCGGTGAAATTCCTGGACAAACAGGCCCAGGCCAATATCTGCTAGCAGATGGAACTGGCTATGAAATCGAATCGGTATCCGGACAAATCATAACGGTAAGAGACTATCCAGCAATTCCATGCGAAACCGTCACCATTCTCAACTCCGCTTCGCTCCTGGAGACCTAACCATTGCGGCATTCTCAGAAGCCGTCACCTGTTCTCAAGGATAGAAATCAGGGTTACTGAGTGACCGAAGAACAACCTGCAAGCCGAACAAAACCAGATAGTGACAGTTGGGTACCACCACCGCGGCTTGCCCGGCCGGCCTTTCTCTTTACGACCTCACTCTACTGGATCTGCCTGTACCTGTATGTACCCATCCTTGCTCCGTATGCCGAGTATCAGGGTGGATCACTCCCCTTGGTGGGTTTGGTAGTCAGTGCGTACGGATTGGCGCAGCTCCTGCTTCGACTTCCACTTGGTCTTCTCTCCGATCGCCTGGGTCGCCGCAAGCCATTCCTCACGCTGGGGTTCGCAGCATCCATTCTATCCTGTATCTGGTTCATCCTGGCGCCGAATCCATGGTCTATGGTTGGCGCCAGATTTGTGTCCGGAATTTCTGCCTGTGCGTGGGTTGCGTTTACGGTCTTGTTCTCGAGTTATTTCCCGCCATCCCATACCACGCGCGCAATGGGATACATAACCTTCTGCAATACACTATCTGTAATGGGTGCCACGTTCGTTGGAGGACAGCTGGCTGAATACTACGGATGGCTGGCGCCCTTCTGGGCATCTGTCGGAATAGGTGGTCTTGGCCTTCTATCCTTGCCTACTATCTACGAGCGACCGGCTTCGAGGACCCCCAATCTCCCCTCCATTGGCAGATTGCGTTCAGTGGTCCAGTATCCAGAGCTCGTTCTGGCTTCAGTGGTCGCTGCTTTGGGGCAGTATACCACATTCGCAACCATCTTCGGGTTGGTTCCCAACTATGCGGTCGGAATTGGTGCGACCAAAGCTCAATTGGGAATGCTTACGATGGTAGGCACACTCACAGGCGCCGTCGCCATTATCGTTAGCAGCAGTTATATCGTCCCGCGATTCGGTCCACGTCTAACCGTCTTCCTGAGCTTCTTTGCGATAACAGTCGGGACATTTTCCCTCCCATTTATCGACACTGTTCCCATGCTTTACATCCCACAAGTCCTTGCAGGCATTGGCCGAGGGGCCGCCTATCCAATTCTGATGGGTCTGGCAATTTCTCGCCTGCCGGACGCAGACAAAGCGACGGCAATGGGATTCTTCCAGGCCGTATACGCCATCGGAATGTTTGCTGGCCCGGTTTGCGCCGGTCAGATCGGCGGCAGGTGGGGATATGACGAACTCTTTTTCTCTACTGCGGCTGTCACACTGGTAACAGCGCTCGTGTCACTCCGCTTGCCCCGGAAGGCAGATTCGACTTCCTGAATGGGATTCGAGTCTCATTGCGACACCCTCCACCCTGCGATACCCAGATCAAAAGAAAAAAGCCCCACCGGACACTGTCCAGCGGGGCCTGTGACTGTCATATTGAACCCGACTATATCTTTACAAAACCCTTCTCGGCTCGTTTTTGCCCCGCCACATCCTGAATTCTCCTGATGACCAGACTCTCCTTCCGGTCAATATTCGGGCGGCGTTTCTTGAACATCTCGAGCACAGCCCGTGCTGTATTCAGAAATATCTGAGACGAATCGACCTGAATGTGTTTCGTGCCTTCGGTTGTCGTCACTGATGCCGCATAGGGGGTCCTTGCATTGGTATAAACATTTACCACCGCCGTTCTCCCTCCCGAAAAATCTAGAAGCAGCTGCGACTGCTTTCCCACGCCTCTCCGCATCACTCGCCTTACCCCTGGCCCCATGCAGCTGATCGCCATCTCCAGCGGATGGATCGCATATTCGTCAAAAGATCGACCGCCGCCCCAGGTGACCATATGCCTGACATTTTTCCGCCCGACTTCGGCCACGTAATCCTGCACACCACTGTATCTCAATGCCGAAGTGGTCTGCATGGGCACTTTATGTCGATCTGCCGATGCGAAGATTTGCCTCGCCGTCTTCACGTCGGGCGCGAAGGTCTTGTCTACATACGTCGGCTTGCCAAAGGGAAATACTGACCTGCAGAGCTCCAGATGCTTTTCTGGATCCGAAGGCGCCAGAATCATGAAATAGTCGACACACGCGTTCAATTCCGCTGCGGTCTGGAAATAGGCCACCTTGTTTTCCTTCGCCCACAGCTGACTCTGGCGCTTGGCAAGACCGGATCCTCCGCCAACCACAAACCCCTCTTTCTTGAGGTCGTTCCTGAGCAGTTTCAAATACGTGTTTGAATGGAAATTGTCCAAATTGTTGTCAACGAACCCAATCCGTTTCTGACCACGCGCCATATGCTCTCCTTGAGTCGACTCAGATTTCAATCAGAATCACACCAGGCCAGATCAGTCCGGACTTCGTCTCCGGTGTGAAACGCCTCTCATCCCAGATAGTAGCTTTTCAGAAATTACAATTCTGGTGCTCTACTTTGGCCAGGTGGGGGCCTGCTGGACCTTCACGATACCCCCTTTGTCCACTGACTGGTGCCATGCGTCCAGCACTGCGGTCGCCCGCCATCCATCGAGAGCAGTAACGAAAGGTTCGCGATCTTCGATAACCGAATCCACGAAGCTGTTCACGCAGGAGGGAAACGCGCCAACCCACTTGTCGAAAACTTTATAGTTGAGCAGCGAGCGCGGCCAGGAGAACTTCTCCTCGGTACTCATCTCGATGGCCTCGGTCTTCCGATCCAGATGAACATGCCCCTTCTCCCCGATCACCTCCATGAAAGAGTCCGGCATCGAAGGATGGGTATTCGGATAAATCCAGGAAGATTCGAATGTGGCCACTGCGCCACCATCAAACTTGACCAGGCCCTGCATCATGTCGTAGGTGTCGATGCCACGCTCCACAAGCACCTGCTTGACACCATATCCATGCACTTCGATCGGACTCTGATCGAACCACCAGCACATCAGATCGATATCGTGAGCGGACAGGAACCATGCGGGTGAAGACTTTCCGGCCCATGAAAGCATCTCAGTCGGCACAAAGATGGGGTTGTTCTTTCTGGCGTAGCCCATCAACGGCTTCCCGATCTGTCCCTCTCGGATCATGTTCCAGGTGGCATTGTATGCGCTCAGCCAGCGATGATTGTAGGAGACCTGCAGCTTCAATCCGGTTTCTTTTACCTTTTCCACAATCTCTGTCGCTTCTCCGAGATCCGTAGTCATCGGTTTCTCCAAATGTACATGGACGCCTTTCTCGAGACATGCGATCACCGGATTTCTGTGCCACCAGTCGGGAGTGGCAATATACACGATATCCAGATCCTCCTTCTCCAACATTTCACTGAAGTCTTGATAACCGTTCGTAACCGAGAACTTTTCCTGGGCAGCCGCCAGTCGACCCTTATCGAGTGTGCAGAGTGCCTGGAGTTCAACCAGTGGATTGCGCTCAAGTACTTGTGTTACATTTGTGCCCATGATCCCCATCCCGATCACGCCGACTCGCTGCTTCATTTCAATGTCTCCTTTATGATTGAATCCCATTTGCCTCTTGTAATCGACTGTCATTGAAGGTATTCAGTGCATTCATCATCGCCCAAACATTTTCAGGTGCGTGTTAGGGAGAACCGCATTGCTGGCCCCATGAAAATACCCTTTCCCCCCACTCTCTTCCAATATCTTCAGGCTGTCTTCATACACATCATCCGCCGAGCCTCTATGCAGCAAATCGACACTGACATTCGTCCAGATGACAAGATCTGGATACCGGTCCCTTATTTTCCCCAGCTCCATAGTCGCATCCCGGTCCACTTCTCCAAAGCCGGGCATCCTGGCCTCTGAAAAAATCATATCACTGATTGACCAGATCTTTCCATCCGTTCTCCAGACATAATGCAGATCCAGCTCACGACATCGTTCTGCAAGTGCGACCCACCTGGGCAGCATCAACTCTCGAAAAACTTGCGGCGAATATAACGGACCGTTTTTATCCGCCATATCTCCACCAGCAAACACCGCCTTGATTCCCCTACTGGCGATTCCCTCCACCTGTGCGAAGGCCACCTGCAGCTGGCAATCCAGCATATCAGACACGGCGCCCGGCTCCATCAGGCAGGCCATGAGGGATGCCTCATCAGCCCCGAGTGACAGCCCGCCGCCACCCGCAACCACCATCACAGAGTCACCAAGCCTGTCTTGCATCCTTTTTTCTTCTACCCCGGCAGAGTCCCGAGCTTGGGCCACCTGTCTTTCCACGCCCTTGAGTCTGCTCTTCGCCAGTTTCGGCCAGTCTTCTGGACCCAATTTCGGCGCTGTGTTCTTCACTTCGATAAAGTTACGTACATCCGAATCGTATCTCCAGACCTGATGATCCCCATCCGGATCGCCGCAAATGAAGGTGGATTCATCCACCTGAGCGGAGGGCCTTATCGACTTGCGCCACGGAAATCGGAATACGTCATTGCCCAGCTTCTGATGCAATTCCAGGCGATCCTCTTCCAGATTGTGTTCGAATTCGTCTAATGCCGTCTTGCCGGCCATCCAGGCTTTCGCTTCTGCATACCACAATGAAGGCGTGCCAGAATGCACCTCCCGCCCAAGAATCTTGCTGGCCACATCGCAGGCGACTGTTGGTGTGTATCCCGGTACGCGATCCGGGATTTCTCCTCGTATCACCGCCAGACAACGTCCATATGATGTCATCATCTCCACACTCCCCTCACGCCGCGGCGACCCTCACGCACCAAGATGCTTCCGATGACCTTCGATGGTGACCCTCATGCGCTCTTCGGCACCCGATTCACATGGCTCGATTTCATACATCACCACACCTCTATAATTGCGATCCCGCAATATTCCGCTCACAACCTGCCAATCCACATTCCCCTCTCCGGGCGCCAGATGGGTGTCTCCTTGGCCATCGTTGTCATTCAGGTGCAGCGTAATCAGGTGGTCCCCTATGTGTTTTTCGATATCACCGAGGTCGCCGTCGATATTGGCATGCCCGGTGTCCAGGACAAAACCGTAAGCGGCTCTTGAGTGGCGTCCCAACCGATCCAGAATATTCACAGCAGACGCCAATTCACCGGCGGGGAAACCCGCGTTTTCGAAAGCGATTTGCGCGACGCTGCCATCACCGAACTTGGTGAGATCGTTGAGCGTCTCTGTAAACCTTGCATCGCATCGTTCCCTGTCCTCCTTGAGCGGTCCAACAAGCAGTGCGTGAGAGGGAATGGCTCTCGCACCCAGTTCATCGGCGAGGTCCAGACAGTGCTTGAGAATATCGACCTGTGTCTGCCTGACTGATTCATCCGGATCTGCGATGCTGGCGAGATCGGGCGAGTGTATCGACCATACGATCATGCCCAAATCGTCGGCTACCGTCTTGAGTTCTTTCACAGAGGAGTTGTCATTCCAGTCGAAGTGTGCAGGCCCCTTGTACAAATTCAGCTCAATGGCGTCAAACCCAGCCTTTTTGATTAGGGGAAGGTGTACGGAAGGGGTGAACCTTTCTGCAGACCAGAGTCCGGTCCCAATACCAAGGATTCCACTGTGACCTGTCAAATTCGGAATCCCTGTCACAAGTTCCAGAATATGGGGGAGACGATCCTGAATCCTGGCGATGGTATTTCGAAATACGGTCTCGGAGTCAGCGGTCCCGTCCGCATCTGCAGGGTCATCGATAGGCCAGTGGATCCAGTGAGAACTCGAGAAACGGGCCTTCGGCAACAGCGCTCGGGCAGGTTCACCGATGGTGATCACGAGATCAAACTCTCGATCTGCCAATGAACTTACAGATTTGGGGAAATGGCCTGTGAATGATTTCCCCTGTTCCTCCATCAATTTTACGGCCATAGGGTGCAGATGATCCCACGGGTCCACGCCCGCAGACTCGACCCGGGCACTTGCGCCTACCCGCTCACGAAAAAGCGCCTGTGAAATCTGGCTCCTCCCCGCATTTCCTGTACAAACAAAGAGTACCGAAGGTTCTGTTTTATTCATCCAATTGACCATCCTCTCGTGGTCCAACCTCTCGCATATTTAGTTCCGGACCAAATTCAGTCATGAGACCCATGTAGTAATCCCTTCTGGATTTATCCGATTCGTCCCTGAGCCGGTAGAGATCTCGCCGAGACTCTACAAAATCAAAAGGAACGCTCAGTTCCTGTCGGGTCGCCACACCTCTGGAGCCACCGAGCGCATCCAGAACTCTCTGGCGTTGTCCATACAACAAATCAGAAGGCAGATCCTCCAGACCAAAGAATCCAAACTCGCTCGTCTCACCTTCCTGGGGAGTAAGTTCACCAGAAGTTCTGCGTCCCCGGAAAAGAACCGAATGTACATCTCCCATCGAGCTCAACTTGGAGTAAATGCCCACCAGATCTGTCAACGTCACAACAAGCCCCGTTTCCTCACCCAATTCGCGTACGGCCGCCTGTGCAACACTTTCGCCAGCTTCCACCATCCCGCCCGGAATACACCAGACCTCGAAGTCCTCTCTCTTCGTCAAGAGAATGCGATCATCCTCGATAACGGCAACACCCGCAGCCAATGTCAAAACGAACTCCTGAATAATAGTGTTACCATTCGGTACAGGCGACAGGAATCCCAAGCTGAAGATTCCCGTGGCACAATTCATCACACTTCTGACACACCACAACATCCTCGATGCGGCTGGCTTTCACTTTTTGCGGCCACCTAGGATCGGCTATCAACCCCCGACCTATGGCGACGAGGTCAGCTCTTCCCTCTTCGAGAACCTCCATTGCCCGGTCAACCACATCCAGCTCACCTACAGCAATGACCGGGATATTGAACCTCTTGAATGGAGCCGCACGGTCACCTGGACGCTCATAGCTCGAGGGTGAGACATCGAGGATGTCGAGACCAGACTTCACCAGTTCATTGACAAATAGCAAACTTTCATCCACCCCGTATCCCTGACCAATGGGTGTGTGTCGATAGAGCAAAAGCATGCCGTATCTGTCGCAGACACTCCGGGATATGCGCAATATACGCAGGCCGAACTCCATTCGGGCTTCTATAGAACCTCCGAAGTCATCCATTCGCAGATTCTGTTCCATCGAGAAAAATTGATTAATCAAATAATTGTGCGCCCCATGTGGCTCTACGCCGTCAAACCCGGCCTCACCGCAGATCTCGGCGGCCACCTGATACGCCTTTATGATCTTCTCGATTTCCGTCAGGGACACTGAATTCGGGGTGGGAGGGTCCTCCACCTTTGGAAATTCTATGGTTACGGGAAACAACTGGATCGCAGCGAGTGCCCCTCCGACGTGGATGGCTTCTACCAGCGGTTTCAGATTCTCGGCCGTCAATTCCGATCCGAATCGGTTAACAGAGGTCGCTTCCACAATGACAAGCGCGGTGCCGCCCGCAGATCGTTCTCCATACCAACGCGCCGCTTCCGGCGTCGTCAAATCCCTCAGGGTCACCATCGGGGGAAGCACGATTCGGTTACGCAGTATTTTGTGTTTAATGGCCAATGGCTCAAACAACAAAGATGTATCCACTGTGTCTCCCGTCCGAACACGCATTGTTCGTGACAGTCAGATCCGCTCACCAAACCAGCTCGGAGGCATACCGCTCCGCCTTCAGACTTCACTCTGTCACACAGGTATAAGATGCACAGCCCGTAACTTAAGTCCGAGACCTTTCTCGGTATTCAGATGGTCAGCCTGGAAGGCAATTGTGCTGCGCCCGGCTCTGGATACCATCACCCGGCCGATCCGTGACAGAATTTCCTTTCTTAAAACATCCGTCCGCGGATTTGACTTTCGCTCGTTCTCCAGCAACTCACCTGACGCCTTCGACTCGCCAGTATCGAGGGAAACACGGTGGGCACCCTCCCATTCGCCTCCGTGTTCAGTCTGACTGAAAACCATCACGTCGAATATTCCAGGTTTGATCACCTTCACATCCCATTGTAACACATGCTCGGTCCTGAGCCAGTTCTCGAGTGTGCCAAACCGCCCGGATACAAGCTGCGACCCTTCTTCAGGTGACTGAATGCTTGCACTGACCGCTTCGAGCACGACGGACCCGTCTGCCTGCTGGATTATGGACGGGTCCATCTCGGGTTCACCCTCAACCTTCAGGACCACGACGGATACGTACTTATCAGGTCGACTGGAATGCAAGTTAATCCTCAAAACATCTACGTCCGAATCCGGAAAATTTTCCTGTTTGAAGGGAAGGTCCTTTTTCTTCCTGTCCGAAAGAATATACGCCTTCTTCACCTTGCTTTGGAGACCATACAGCTTGAATTTCCGGTCTGGCCAGCTGACAAAGTTCAGATAAACGCGTCCCGGTTTTGAGGTGATGCTGCCCCAGGATTGTTCGTGGGGAGACGGACTCGCCGATGCTCCATATACGGACTCGCCATTGACCTTCAACCACTTCCCCATCCTCTTCAATCTCTTCACGCTCGCATTCGGGATCACCCCTTCAGCCGTGGGCCCCACATTGAGCAGGTAGTTTCCACCCTTGCTGACAATGTCCACAAGACGGCAAACCAGACTCTTCGTCGACTTCCAGTTCTTGTCATTCTTTTTGAATCCCCAGGTGTCATTGAGTGTGGCGGGCGTCTCCCAGTCTCCCTTGAGCCGAACCGGGGGGATCATATTGTCACCCATCGACCTGTAGTCCCCAATGTCGTGACCCGCCCTGCCGTTGACCAGGCAGTCTGGCTGGAGTTCATACACTGCGTCCACAAACGCCCGGGTTTGTGCCTCCGTAATATCCTGGGGCGTATCATACCAGATCATGCCTATTGGGCCGTACTGCGTCAGGATTTCTTTCACCTGCGGCAGCGCCTTTTCCTCCATGTATTTTGCAAAATCCTGTTCGTCCGGATTGAAGTCCCAGTCATTTCCAGATGCGTCGGGATGATGCCAATCCTGCTTCTGAGAATAGTAGAAACACAGTTTTAGTCCTGCCTTTTTGCATTCCTTCGCCAATTCCGCTATCACGTCTCGTTTAAATGGTGTGGCATCGACCATATTGTATGGGCTGGCATTTGACTTGAACAACGCGAATCCATCGTGGTGCTTGGAGGTAATCGTCAGATATTTCATGCCCGCACGCTTTGCCAGTTTCACCCATCTCTTTGCATTGAACTCGACGGGATTGAACGCGCCGGCAAGCTTTTCGTATTTGTTTACGGGTATCCGGGCGCGATGCATGATCCACTCCCCAATCCCATCGATCTCTTTTCCCTTCCAGATTCCCTGCGGTATCGCATACAGTCCCCAGTGGATGAACATCCCGAATCTGGCCTCGCGCCACCACTGCATCTTCTCATTATGGGAAGCCTTCGAGTCTCCATTATATTCTGTTGTCATGGCCTGTCACCCTCCGTCACGTTTCGCCTGATTGCAGGTCCCGTATTTTTTGAGCATTTCCAACGCGAATCTGTAGTTTTCGAGGGATACGTCATTGGGCACAGAGTGATCCGAATGATAAATGTACCCCCCATCCACTTTGCCCGCACAGACCTTCGTTGCGATCTCCTCTTCTATTTCTGATCGCGTGCCGACAAGCTTCCGCACATCGATATTCCCAAACAGTACCAGGTCCTTCCCGTACTCCGCCTTCAATTCGCTAACATCCAGGTGCGCCTTGGCTTCGAGAGGGTTTAAGGCCCTGAACCCAGCATCGATGAAATCGGGGATCAGCGGTCCAACATTTCCATCGGAATGAAAAATTGTCCGCAGCCCCAACTCAGCGAAGTGGTCACACAACCGTTTGTGATGGGGTTTCACCAGGTTTCGATACATTTTTGGAGAAATGAGAGGTGCATTCCGGTAACCCAGATCATCACTCAGCCAGGCTCCGTCGAATTCCACGCCCTTCGCTCTTATACCATCGAAGAGGTCTATAATCAGTTTCGTATGTATGGCATACAGATCAGATACGAACTCGGGATCTTCCTGCATCCAGATGAACATCTCTTCCATCCCGATTTTCTGCCAGGTGGGGTGAAAGCATGCGTGTGCCCCAAACGCAACAAACTTTCCGGCATCCCTCGCTGAGCGATATCGCTCCAAAATTCCCTTAGCGATACGAGATGGCCTGAACCCAGCTTGATCCCTCACAGCCTCCCAGTCTTCTCTACCTTTGATCGTAAAACCCAGCCAGCTGGGGGTCCAACCATCCGCCGTATTGAGATCCTTCCTCGTGGCCCCATTCGAATCTTTGTAGATGCGATATCTGTCCGTTTCTTCAATCACCTGCTCTGGCAACTGCAGGGTGTAGTCTCCGCCAAGCTTCACGATCTCACAGCCGAAATAGTCCTCAGGTGAAACATCTGCGGGCATGCCCTCGGTACGCCAGCGCTCTACCGTGGTCTCCCAATAAGCGTCCTGAAAGGGGACACGATCAGGAACGCCTCCTTCGAGAACGATTCGAACCCTTTCCCTTGACGTCATATGCCCTCCCTGCGCAATAGCCCATGTGCTGCCCTGGATTCCGTAAGTGCCCTTTTCCAACGGGCCAGGAATAGCGCTCCTCGCACAGAAAAAGCCACACCCCTGCGGATGCGGCTCCTTCCCGCGTGCGCGATACCGTTGTGCATTGAAACAGGCATCAGCTTCCCCGTTGCAAAGGAAGCCCGGAATCAATTTATAAACCCTAAGCAGTGCTCCTATAAATTACGATACGCTACGATCTTCCCAGTGTCAAGGTCCCGGGTCAGACGGACAAACGAACTGTCCGGTGAGGCGCGATCTCCATGGTAATCAACCAATCGTCACCATCCTGGACAATGCCACGAATCTCACTGTGGCGAGAATATCCCCCTTCGCGCTTGTGATATTCCTGATCGATTTCCGGTGTGCCCTTGAAGTCACTCCCAGAAACTCGCAAGGTCAGGTAGCTGTTGACCACACCCACAGGCCAATCCCCGGCTACATCGAACTGGACAATATTTTCCTCTTTCTTGACATTTTCGATGCTCAGATTCCGTCGCATCAACTGATAATCGACCACATCATCCGGTTTAGCGGCCCAGACGTGCCCATTGGAAATCTCAGTCAATCTGGAAAATCGTTTGCCAATATCCTCTGGCGTAACACACTTGTGCGCCTGTGGCACATTCCACATTGCCAGATGAGTCGTATCCAGCAGCCACGCACCCTTTACAAATTCTAAGGATAAATTCTCGGTCAACAGATCGATCGGCCAGCTTGGCCTGGGAGGAAACGGGGCACTGGACATTCTGAAATTTCCGATCTGATACACGTCGAATCCCTCGCGATTCGGAGCGAGGAAATGATTCGCGATACAGGCGATATGGTGCTCTTTCACCATTTCGATCATTGGATCATAGTTGTATGCGTCATTGCAGAGTGCAAAGATACGGACCGGCCAATCCAGCTGATCTTCCAGGGTGTATCTGCTCCAGACCAGCTCCCTGTACATATCCAATCCAGGTTGTGTTGGATATACAAAATGGGACCATGAGTGATTCCCCACTCCCCAGCCCTTCTCCAGGAGAAATCGTAATTCATCTACGCTCATATGGAAATAGTCATTAAGCGAACTCGCGAAACAGTTGCGTTTGCGTCCCAATTGCCCGGCAACCACATTCACGTGTCCGGGGAAACCGAATGCTTCGTGAACCGGGTAGGCGTTCGCGAGGCAGTCCACTGTACCCTCGTCATAGGTGGCGGAATAGGCAAAGGGTGCGTCATTCAAAAACTGACAAATCTCGACATTGCAGTTACTCATGCTACATCGTCCTTTCTCTAACAATCGTTTACCCACGCTTGAACTGACCTACCGAACCACCTCTACTGCCACATCCGCAACAAGAAAACCGGCATCATTTCCGTCGGCTATTCCGCGAAGGCGAAGATAGCATATGCCATCGACCTCGTGCTTCAGCGCTGTCGACCCGCAATGCTCTCCATCTATCGAGAGGTCACACGAACGCTCCCGCAGATCCCAACACATCTCGAAAGAACTCCATACTCCAACATTGATCTGACCACCGGTATCCACCTGACCATCCTGATCGATATCGAACAGAAATGATGAGTTGATTCCATCCTCGGGATCGAAGGGGACAGAGAAATGGTTTGTCAACATCACTCGGGCACCGGAGAATCCTGCCCCCGCGCGAAACTGGAAGCGCAATTTTCCTGACACTCCTAGCGGAAAATTCCAAACGGCATTCGCCGGCCACTCTCCCGGCTGTTTCTCGATCGACAGCACTTTTTTTTCTGAATCGTCCGGATCAGAAATCAATCCCACACCCTGACATCCAAAGGTTGACCATCCGTCGAGGTCGCTAAAAGATTCCGAATCCTGCTCCTTCTTGTAGAGCCATTCCGGGTTGAACCGTACAATCGAAATTCTTCCTTCACCCTGGCCGGTAGTAAAAATGACATCGTCATCTGGCAGGACGGCTGGAAACGGGTAGGCGGTGCCGTGATCGCCGCCCGGAGGCGGAGGTTCGTGACGCATGGGGTCTCGCGCCACCTCTCGGTGTCCGATCCACGTCACTCCGTCATCCTCTGAAACCGCAGCGTGCAGGACGTGCCTTCCGCCGTGAGCGTAGGGAAACCGCAGACATTTGTTCCAGAGCAACACGATCCGGCCATCGCCAAGCCTTACCATTCCAACAGGGGAATCCGATGAAATCAACCGAGAGGGCGTTGGGTGACTCCAGGATATACCGTCTTCGGAGAAGGACTCATACAATCGGCCCAATTGGGTACGAATCAACATCCATACACGCCCATCCTTCATCTCCAGCACCACCGGTTCCACCCCGCCGTATAAGCCAATGCTGGGGGTATGAACTTTTAGTTCCGATGGGGACAGATGCCAGGAATCCCCTGCATCGTCCGAATAGACCAGTGTGGAACTGAGCCGACCAGCATACCAGAAGGCATCGAGTCCTTCACCTCGATCTATCCATGTACGTTCAGTCAAAAACGAAAATGGAAGCAGGATTCGGCCGTTCCGCATCTGAATCACGGAATTCAGCGCTCCCGTGTACCCTTTCCAGATGCATTTCGGGACAACCCAACCTGTTCTCTCATTCTCCGTCTTGAAATGCCAAATATCCAGCTTCCGGTCCTCGGCAGCCAGCCGCACCGCATCCTCTTCTCCGGCAGGATCGACAAAAACTCCCGTACCCCGGTCGTTGAGCAGGAACACATGGATCTCGCCCTGGTGATCCACCAGGGACTCCCATCCCCCCCACCTGCCTTCAACCATCGGTAGCGTGAGCAGAACCTCTATCTCTTCCCAACTGTTACCGGAATCCTTCGACGGTATCGCCCTCAATTCCTGCTGTGCGTCTTCCCTATTAACATATATGCTCAGAAGCGTGCCATCGGGTAGCACGATAATCCGTGGACGTTCGTTGAACTTTGCCAGAACTCTTGGATGCACGCCAGACTCCCCCTCGTTCAAAATTTGCAAAAAACGGTTGGTCTCATCACACAATCGTCCCCGGGCCCGAGATCGTATATCACCGGGTCTTTGTGATTCGATCCGGAATACGGGACAGAGCCGGAAAAAACAAATCTGTGCCCACCGGTTTCCGGTCTGGGTAGCACCCCGGACACCATCCAGAGACGACCCTTGTACGCCACCCGCGAACCGATCAGGTAGTGACAGCCCGAATCTTCAGTGTCCTCCCACTCCCTGTGAATCCATGTCAAGGTCGTAAGACCGTCTTCGGTCTCCTCATCCACTACGAATCGCCCGATTCTCAGCCTCTCAACACCGAGGGACAACTCGTACAGCCCCACTTTCTCCCGAACCTCGTCAACCGGAAAATTACACACGTGTGGATCGTTGTTAACCATCAGCGTCTCGTGAGCCGGGGGGCACCCTGCGCCGGGTTCGGGCTCTACGGTCACCACGCAACGATCGTAGTCCACGTCTCGGACAGTGCCTTTCCAGATTCCGATGCCTTCTACCTGGGTATCACCGAGACCGATACTTTTACCGGATACGCATCCCCACTGCGCGCTCCCTTCTGCGTTCAGGGAGAGAACTCCAAAGCCACCCTCCAGTGAAAGCCCTTCATCAAAACGGACAATCCCATCCTCATCGGGATTGCTGGCCACGTAGCAGACACCCTGTTCCCAGGATATCTTCAGACCCATCGCATGTTCGCATGTCGAGTCCAATCTTTCTACACCGGTTATCCTCGAATCGTTTTTGAAAGTTTCGCATACGACTGCAAAATTGCTGAGCAACCCTTCTTCCTTGCCGGAAGCCCTGTTCCTTAACAGGACATATTTGAAATGATCTGGAGCGGATGGTTTATTCGGCGGCTTCCCGGCAGCCGTAATCACCTCCTGGCAGACGCCATCGGGCACGATCATCCGCAAACGCAGCTCATTGTCCTGCCAACGGCCAGCGAACTGGCCATTCTGGGGTCCCCTCGCCACATCGTAGAGATAGGAAAACCCGCTCCCGCGGTAGGATCCGAAACTTCGCTTGCCATTTGTTCCCGGGGGACCGGGAAGCTTTGCGTGTTCGATCAGCTCGAGATCATCGTAAATGTGACCATACGGCACTTCGGGACCTGCCAGCGTGCCCTCATCCTGTGGCGTAAAAGTCAATCCTTCGGTGGAAAATGTGCCATCGAAACCGTGGAATGAATAATCGTGACCCCAACCGCCCTTGACTTGAAATTGATCGACAAGGACCTGAAAATCCGGCGCCAACTCCAATAGAGTTACGCCCCTTCGATACGTTTCGATATCGAGATAGGCACGAGGAGAAGACACCTCGATATGTTGAACTCGGGAGGTGGCCACGAACCTATCCAGCCTGCCCTCATCGCCTGTGTCCTGTCGTCGTTCATTGACGACCACGGTCACGTGGCTCACCGTGTTCTTCTCCCAAACCGGGGGATCCGGATGCTCCGCTGCATGTGTCGGATAGCCTGCATCTGGAACTACCGACTTTCCGCCGACAATAACTTCCAATCCAAGACGATCCCGGTGCGCGTGCCCTGCATTGGCGTGTCCATATTGCAGAATTGCCGCAAGCTGGTTTTCATCTCTCCCACTCCTCAGTACACCGAACCCGACCCCTCCAAGATTATCGCTTTCTTCCGGCCAACTGGGCAGATCTCCTGCTGCCGCTGAAAGCGCTTCACGGGTGACTGGTTCCTGGAAGAGATCTTCGTAAACGCGAAAGCAATTCTCCCCTGTCGCGTCTGCATCCAGGAGCGCACGTGCATACTCAGGCCAGCGATACCCTTTGAAGAAGAGTTGAACGGAAGACAGGTCGAGTTGCGGGTAGTGCACGTTGAATCCGGTATCTGCTATGGCAGGGGCCTTCCCTTTGTAGCAGGCCAGTCGGCGATCCCAGGTGGCGAGCGCCCTCACATGCTCATCCGGCAAGCGCTCCTTTCCCAGGCGCTTCAGCATCAGATCCGTATACAGCAGGTATTTGTTCCAGCATCCGGCGGAATAGCCAATTGCCACCTCGAAAGACACACCATCCCGAAAGAGAAAATTGTCCAGGGCGTGGTCCCACCCTTCCACACCGTAGGCCCAGACAGCGGTAGTGGGTCCCGCACCAGTGTATCCGGACAGCTGCCCAATTGCCCAATCCGTGAACGCCTCGTCATCCAGCACCACAAGTGCATCCATGGCCGAAGCCTGGTGCAAACCGTAGTTCCCTCGAATCATCCCGTCCCAAATATCTTTGACAGATTGCCGAACCAGATTCTCTTCAACATGCTGGATCAGTTCCCCCGGGTCTTTACCAAGAAACTCGTGCACGCCAGTGTCGTTCTGCAATGCCGGGAACAGATCGTCATACGCCTGTGCATAGAGTGCAATATTGAAGGACTCCTGAACCGCATAAAGGAATCTCCCGGTGTAACCTTTCTGGAAATTGATTCCGTACCATGACTGGGAGGCATAGTGCATTGTCGGAAAAAGTGTTGCCAACTTATCCAGAAGGATGCATCCGGTTCTACCGAACTGTTCTTCCCCTGTAATCAGGTAAGCCCTGCCAAGGTCTCGGAGTGCAGGTATAATCTGGTGCCACAAATGGAAGCAATAGTTGGCTGCGAACCAGAATTTCGGACGCCCATCTCCGGGATCCCATCCGGTTCCATCGTCAGCATATTCGCCTGTCAGAAGCGACCGATCGCCCGACTCCCGAAAAGCGGAGAAGTCGTTCGACGGATAGGACTCGCCCCCTACACTGCAGGTAACCTTCCAAGGATTCTCGAAAATATCCACCTTCCAGGGACCACCTGGAACACTGAACACTTCCTCGCCGTGCACAGGACAACCCGAAAAAGACACTTGAAAGCCTCGAAAAACATCGGCTGGAGGAGGTAATTCCTGCACGAATCGATCGTCCAGGGCTGCCCATACCTCTGCCTTGTCTATGATGCTGTCGGCAATTTCTCTCGCCTTTGGGTACAGCCCGATCTGTTTCTTCATCCTTGCAACTTCTTCTTCCGTGTGGAACGTTCGGCTGGTCTTCATCTGGATATGAACCTCGCTGTGGAATATCATTAAGTGTTAGTTGTGTCCGACATGGTAATCAGGCGATTCCCATTATGGAAACTGAAAAAGACCCCATCTTGAGAGTCTTGGCACGGAGTATTGCAGAGTGTATCTTGGACAGGAATTCTCAATGCCCAACCTCTCCACAGGACCACCAGATATATGACAGATCCAGATGACGCATTGCCAAACCCCTACCTGCGAACCCATATCGTGGCGATCGGTCCGAGTCGGGTTCCCGTGATGGAGCAGGTCTTCTGGGTAGAACTCCAGGTGTCTCCTGACACACCTCTGGACATCTCTGTCCCCGACGGCGTAACGATCCTGGACCGGTCGGGGTCTGGAGGCGACCAAACCCGAACCCGCATTTATTTGAGGTCATCCAGAGGATTCCAGGAAGGTGAAGTCTCGATCACCGGAATCCCATCCGGTCCGATCCAACTTCCACTGACAGTCCTCACCTATCGCGAAGACATCGAACTGCAAACACGAGAAATACAGGGTCTCGACGAGGCTGCCTGCAAAGGTGGACGTACCTACTATACAGATGAACTGGTCTCCTCAGGCAAAGAGAACCTGGCCTCCATAAGGAAATCCAATCTTTCGGTCGAACACCTTCGACGATTCGAGAAAACTCATTTCGGAACCACCTCGTTCGATGAGATGGACGATGAAATCTGTTTCCAGTCTCTACCCTCATGGAATATGCCGAGAGACTGCTACAGCAACTGGCCCTGTCCAGATTGCGGTGAGCGCATCTTCCGACACAGCGCGTTCTATCCATGGAAACTGGAAGCTGAGCATCCATACAGGGCCAGATGTCCCGAATGCGACAAGTTGTTTCCTTCGAACGATTATGCTGCAGGTGACCTCACGAGCGGCGATCATCCGGATGATGGATGGGGATGGAATCCCGGTACGGATGACCGGGATGAGTATGCGGGCTGGATCTCCCACTATTGCCACATGTTCTGGAAGAACCTTGGAGATAATATCCACAGGCTCACTGCCCGGTTTCTCCTGGATGGCGATCAGCGCGCAGCGCACACCCTGGGAGTGCTTCTCGCTCGAATGGCCTACGTCTACCCGGGAATGAACATGCGATGGCAGCAGGTCGATTCACAATTGCTACGACCTGGCCGTCTCCTCCTGGACGGAAACTGGGAACGCAACGACCTCCTGGTTCCAGTGTGCCGCGCATATGACGCCATTTTCGATTATCTGAACACGGACGAAGAATTGGCTGCTTTCATTGGCACGAAGGACCACACAATCTCCGGTCCCGGTGATGTGAAGGCACTCATAGAAACCTATCTCATTCAGTTGTTTGGATGGGACTGGATGCGCAGAGAACTCAGCGGTGGAAATATGGGTTCCCGGGAAGAAGACCTTGCCCAGTTCGCGGTGCTTGCGGACATGGGATCCATCAGCGAACGGTGGATTAAGGAGATCTTCACACACGCCTACAACGGAGGACTCGACCAGGGCGGTTTCGACGATGAGAATCTTACCAACCAGGTGTCCCGCGAAGGCGTCTGCTCGATTTCCGGTCTTGGATACGCCTACGGGTATCTCGCTCACAAATCGGACATGGCCGACATCCTGTCACGCGTGGAATCTCCGATTTGGAAACACCGGTGCGACCTTTACAATTCTGACCTCTACCCGAAATTTCGGGCTGAATTCGACACCTGGGTAGACCTGCTGGTTGCAGGGCAGTTCGGTCCAGGATACGGAGACAGCGGGGGCCCCGCAGGTCACAAATATCCTGCCGGAATCCCTGCGGATATCAGAACGGCCTACCGCCGGGCGTACCGCCGATGGCCGACAGACAAACTCGCGCTCGCCCTGTACAAGGCTGGAAAGGGGATTCCCGACCTGTTCGAACCCGACATCTGGCCGCAGATCGAAGCACACGTTGCCCGCCTGTCACCAGAACCAGAACCCGAGAGTCGAGTGATGGACGGTGTCGGCTTTGCGATTCTGGAATCCCGACCAAATGAACCTCTTCTTGAAGACAGGTCTGCGCTCATCCTGAGATACGGACACGCACGGGGACATCACCACCAGGACAACCTGAGTGTCGAGTTGATCGCAAAGGGCCTGAGCCTGACGCCCGACCTCGGCTACCCGTGCTGGGCACATCCTATGGGCGACACCTCTCACGTGGCGCACCACATCACCGGCATGATCGATCGCTCTTCCCAGTATCGCAACGCAATTTCTCACGGCGATCTCGAAGCGTTCTACCAGGGCAAGGGGATCGCATTCGCAGATATATCTGCCAGACCCAACGGATTCCCGAACAGATGCTACCGACGGGCGATCTGCCTGGTTGATGCGCCAGACAAGAACGTGTATGTCCTGGATATTCTCCGAATAGCCGGCGGCACACAGCGCACCTGGTGCTTCCATGGCCCACCCCAGGATGATTTCAGTTCCAGTCTCGAATTCTCGGCCACCGGGAACGACTCCTTCGACATGCTTGGATTAGGCAGGAACTGGTCGAATAATATCGTTAACGCCAAAATCTTGCCGTCAGATGATCAGGTGTGGGCTGCCTGGAGCGCACTCGACAGCAACGTGAGACTTCGGATAGATCTTCTCGGTCAACCTGACAGAAGCTATATCTTGGCCGACTGTGCAAAACCCGACATCCCGCCCATTCGATACCTGTTCGCGGAAGATGAAAACGTTGACGGTGCAAGCGAATTCATATCCGTGTGGCAGCCGTTCAAGGGCGAACCCTTCATAGACCGAATCGAGCGTCTTCCTGTTGAAAAAAATGGGACGCACGAGTTCGCGCCATTGGCTATCCAGGTCACGCTCAAGAATGGGCGGCAGGATACCCTCATGTATTCGTCAGATTCTACCTGTAATCTTCGTTCGAGCGACTTTCATTTTTCTGGAAGATTCGGATATTGGTCGAGAAAGGTGAACCAACCCTCCATTTGTCACCTCGTTGGGGGAACCACCTTCCTCAAAGGCACAGATGGGATATCCGAGTCGGAGGCTACCTACAGGTCCGGCATTCGCGATGTGGATTTCACAACGAACACCATCACAGTAGATCCCCCACTGTCCCATGACGCCGATCTCAAAGGACGCCTGATCTTCATCCTTTGTGGGAACCGAAGAATGGCCTACCACATCACGTCGGTGATGAAATCAGGCAAACGCATCAAACTCGATCTGGATCCGTTGATCTTCCGCTCCAAGATTGTGGAAACCGGCCCGCATCATCTCGTCTGTGAAACGCCGCCGCCCTTCGAGGCGTTCCGTGGCTTTGAGCCGGGACATTACGACGGGAAATTGCTGACCGATGAGCATGGCCAGGCGCAATACCGGATCCATTCGATCGATAATTGCAGAATCAATCTCGATCGGCCGGTGAATTATGAGGAATTTCCTTCAGGCGCCGATGGCAGGCGTATGGTTCGGATAATGGACTTTGGCCCTGGTGACACAGTAGAGATACAATCGGGATCTCATGCCCAAATCGACTGAAGGAGAACGTTGATGAAAGGTATGCGGTAGAATCGGATTGCAGCGCTGGAATTCTCCACCTATTTTACCCTCGAATCGGGGTCCCTAAGGATAGGGTACCGCCTCCCCTCAGTCAGGAGCTCAGATATGATCATACATAACCAGGTTTCCGATCTGATCGGCAAGACCCCCATGGTACGCCTGGACCAATTGTCCCCCGCAGGAGGCGCCACCATACTGGGGAAACTGGAATATCTCAACCCCGGGGGCAGCGTGAAGGACAGAATTGCGCTGAGTATGATCCGTGCGGCAGAGGCTTCGGGAAAACTCGAGAAAGGGATGACCATTGTAGAAGCCACAAGCGGAAACACCGGCATAGGTCTCGCCATGCTGTGTGCGAGATTCGACTACGAACTCATCCTGACCATGCCGGAAACGATGAGCTTTGAACGCCGCGCGCTGGTCAAACGGTATGGGGCAAAAGTCGTACTGACACCGGGGTCCGAGGATATGGCCGGAGCCGTAAAGAAGGCGCACGAGATCATGCAGCAGAACCCGCGTTATGTGGAGATGCTGCAATTCGAAAACCCTGCGAACCCTGAAGTCCACAGACTCTCCACGGGTCCTGAAATCCTGGAGGCGACAAAGGGAAACATCTCCGCATTTGTCACAGGAGTGGGAACCGGGGGCACCATCACCGGAGCAGGGGAAGTGCTGAAGGATGCCATCCCGGACATCAAGATCGTGGCAGTAGAGCCAGCTGCCTCCGCAGTCCTCAGCGGAAAGTCCCCTGGACCGCATGCCATTGAAGGGATCGGGTCCGGATTCATTCCTGCGATACTCAACCAGGCGATTATAGACGAGGTGATCACTGTTGAAGACAGAGACGCCTTCGAAATGACAGGAGAGCTTGCGGCGAAAGAATCACTCCTTGTTGGCATTTCTTCCGGGGCAGCCCTTGTCGCTGCTCGAAAGGTCGCAGAGAAACTTTCTCCGGATCAGTTTGTGCTCACCATCCTTTGTGACACCGGCACACGCTATTTCAGTGTTGAAGAATATTTCCGTCAGGACAGGGACCATCAGACGGGTGTTTTGTTGTAGGAGATCTGAACCAATTGAACCTGAGCCCCAAAGAACGCGCCTTTGAGAATAAGTTTCGCAAGAACCTGACCTCATGGCGCTCGAACACGCCATGGCCGGGAATCGTTTTCTGCGCTTTGCTTACGATTTCTGCGTTCTACATTCACCGCCTTCCTTACCACCCGTTCAGCGCCGTCCTCCTCGCGCTTCTTCTCGGAATGTTGGTACGCAATCTGTTTCCTGCCACAGCTCACCTCAAACCAGGTGTCGATGTGGTAATCAAACGCCTGTTACCCATGGGAATCATCCTCCTTGGCGCTGGCCTGGACTTTTACGATCTGCTTCTTCTGGGTCTTCATGTTTTGTTCGGGGTGATTATACTCATCGGTGTCATCGTTATCGCCACCCGTTACATCGCCCGATATTTCAATGTGGGTGACAAACTTGCAATGCTTATAGGGCTTGGCACGGCGATCTGCGGCAGTTCTGCGATTATCGCAGCCGCACCGGTGATTGAATCCGATGAGCGAGACATCGCCATCTCGATCGCTACGGTCAATCTCCTGGGAGTCGTGTCGATGCTTGCGTTCCCTGTAATCGGAACAATGCTGCTGCTCTCGCCCGAGGTATACGGCGTCTGGTGCGGGCTCTCCATACACGCCACACCTCAGGTAATTGCAGCGGGATTCACACATCACCTGGACGGGCAGCGGGCCGGAGAGGTGGCAACCATTGTGAAACTGACCCGAATTTCTCTGCTTGGACCGGCCGTCTTCTGTGCAGGCCTTGCATATGCCAGCAAACGCAGAAAAGAAGCTGTATACATCGGACACGAAGTGAATTACCGAAAACTCCTTCCATCCTTTGTCATATTCTTTCTGGCAATGGCTTCGCTGAGAACCATCGGCTTTCTTCCCGAAATCACATTCCACATGTCAGAGCGGTTCGTATTCGGTCAAGGGGACCACACCCTCAACCTCGCCGATTTTCTTGGAAATTCCGGGAAATGGATTATAACCGGTGCGATGGCTGGTGTGGGTCTAATCACTGAATTCCGAGGAATGAAAACCGGAGGCATCTCGCCACTGTTACTTGGATTTGTAGCGACCGTCCTGATCAGTATCCTGGGTCTGGTGTACGCTGTACTTTGATTGTGTCGTCAACCATAACGCGGATCAAATACGAAAGTAGCAGACGATGAACATATTGATCACCGGGGCCTCCGGAACAATCGGTCAGAAACTCGTCTCGGAGTTGGAAGACAAACACGAGCTGACACTACTTAGCCGGCGGGAAATCCCAGAGGACCCCCGGTGGCGGCAGGTCGACCTGAGGGACATCCACCAGGTAAAACGCGCTGCCGATGGTATAGATACTGTGATTCATCTCGCCATTGCGACCGGGCAGGAAGGAGATTTCGAGGGCGACACATTCAATGAATTGCGGCTTGACACCAATGTCAAAGGCACCTACAACATCTTTGAGGCCGCCCGGAATAGCGGCGTCAAGCGCGTAATATACACGAGCAGTTTGACCGTAGTATGGGGTTACCCCGCTCCAGAATGGATATCCGGTGATGCCCCCGCGCGTCCGGTTGGCACTTATGCGCTTACCAAATACCTTGGGGAGCAGATCGCCAGACACTACGCTACCAATCACGGTATCGAGGTGATCTGCATGCGGATACCAAAGCCGATCGATCTCGACGATCCGACATCCAGGGACACACCGATCCTTCCGCAGTGGATCGCATTTCCGGACCTGATCCCGGCGTATGAACTTGCCCTGACCGCGCCACTGGACGGATTCGACATCGTGACCCTTGCGGGGGAGAGCACCAAACGCCGGTGGGACATCTCGCGAGCCGAGCGCATCCTGGGATATAGGCCCCAACACCGACTTGAAGACATGGGATATACACTGCGTGAGGAACCAGGTGACTACAGTCAAGCCAACATCGTAAAGCCGGAGTGAATTCGTACCTGGCGTCATGCAAACAGAAACCGGCGGTCAGATCGCTCTGGCCGCCGGTTTACCATTTTCTACACTGCTGTATAGGGAGCACTCACTCACCCGAACGAATCACAATCGGTCCATCTCTATTTTCACCATAGCAATAAATCCTGACCGCTTCGCTGGAAGCCGGCCACAGGGAATCGCCGTAGCTCCACATCATCCTGAAATCGCCAGACTGGCTGCCGTGATTGTACACAATCTTCACATTATTATGTGAGTACTTGGAGTGTTCTGTCAATGATTCCAAATGGCTCCAATTTGTCCCTCCGTCCACCGATTGCCAGACCTCGATCTCACCCCCATCCTCTACCGGTTGAGACGCCCGAACAGGCCCATACATTCTGAGATCCCTATCGTCCAGGACAGCCAGTGCGCCGTCATCGTACATGTGATCGCTGGTACACACATCCGAGAAACTCCAGGCCTTATCCCGCAACCTTGCAAATTTCCACTCGCTGTGAAAGTTCGACACGTCACCATCGATAAACAACACCAGGGGATCCCCTTCCTGGCTCAACTGAATATCTTTCAGCCAGACCCCGCGTTCACCACAATCGTAGATCTTTTCCGCATTGTCCTCTGAAATCGGCAACTCATAGGGCGTTCCGTCACTCTGTTTCCAGGTCTTTCCACCGTCCTCGGTGCAGGCATAATAGATATTGTATCGCCTTGCCCACAGGTGTTTGCCCCGGATCTCTTCCTCAGTTCCGCCACCCAGTCTGGACCAGACGAAATGCAATTTCCTCGGATAATCTCCGGTTTCAGCAATGGTAATGCCATAAATCGCACAGCCATCGAATGCAGCAATATCGATCGGATCCGCCCAGGTCTGGCCACCGTCCCCAGATCTTCTGAACCGCCAGCCTGGCTGCTGCCTGTACGAAACGAACAACTCGCCGGGCAGCAATTGGAACGGCTGAGGATACGACGTCCCGGGGTCCACAATATCGGCACGCGCGTCCCAAGCGGCCCCGATATCCAGAGGTGACCCCGATCTAAGGACGTGTGTCGGGTGACCATGGGCCCCATAGAAAACGTAGATAAACCCATCTTCGTCAATAAGGAGTGTCGGATTCCTGTGGGCATCCATATCGGGGTTTGATCCCAGCACGATCGGCCTCGAAAAGCTCTTCGCCGAGTGATCATACTTCCCGATTGCGGGGGCATTCTCCTCGTTCCCGTAAACAAAAAAAGTCGAATTCGCCTCAGCCGAGTACACGGCCATGGGTCGATGCCATGCAGAATATGTGGCCATTGGGCCCGAATAAACATAGGTCTTGCCTGGCAGCACATTGGCTGTTCCACAGAAATACCACACACCCTGGTAATCACTTTCTTCGAAGTCATCGGTACTCATGTCGCCTCCAGACTGCCCAATGCATCACTGAAATTCTACACGGACTGCAGGCACAAATTACCTGCTCAGCTCAAGCGTGTCAATCAGTCACCACGGGGTGCCCCGGCATTGTTACAGCTTGCCGCGGCTTACCTGATCTTCGTAACTTCAAAGGTCTTCAGAAACACAACGAAAAGCCGTGTTCACCCGAACTCCAAGGAATGATCATATGGAATCTCATCGGTTATCAACAGGCAAAGCTATGCCCTCAGTCGGTCTGGGTACCTGGCCGCTTAAAGGGGACGCATGCAAACAGGTCTTGAAAGATGCGCTTGAAATCGGTTATACCCACATCGACACCGCGTGGATGTATCAGAACCACAAAGAAATAGGTGAATATCTGCAAGCATCAGGTGTAGACAGGGGAAGTCTCTTTATCACATCAAAAATAAGCAAGGATCACCTGTCCTACAATGACACTATGGCACAGATCGATGAGATCCTGAAAGACCTTCGGACAGATTACGTCGATCTGCTGTTGATCCACTGGCCGAGCGACACAGTACCGATGGAAGAGACATTCCGGGCATTCAACGAGATCCACGCAGCAGGAAAAGCGTTGAGTGTGGGCGTAAGCAACTTTTCCGTCGCACAACTGAAGGAATCGTCCGCCGTGTCGAAATCACCAATATGTGTGAACCAGATCAAGTATCATCCGTCACACGAGCAGCGCGACGTTCTGGACTGGTGCGAAAAGAATAAGATTGTTGTGACAGCCTACTCTCCATTGGGCAAGGAAAAGATCCTGAATGATCCCCTCCTTCTGGAGATCGCGGCGAATCAGAACAAATCTTCTGCTCACATCTGTTTGAAGTGGCTCCTCCAGCAGGGGATGATCGTGATCCCAAAAGCCAGCTCGCGGGACCACCTCGAGGCCAATCTGGACGTCTTCGACTGGACACTCAGCGAAAAGGAAATGGACAGCATCAGCGGAATGTATAGCGCTTGAGGATCGGCCGGCGAAACTATTACCCATACCCTATTATGAGCCGATAAAATGCCAAAAGAATCCTATCAGGCACTCGTGGTTCGCGAATCCGGAACCGGGGTCACCAGGACCATAGAGCGCCTGTCAACCGAAGACCTGCCGGATGGGGATGTCCTGATTCAGGTACATTACTCATCGCTGAACTACAAGGACGCGATGTCCGCTTCGGGCAACAAGGCCATTACCCGACATTTCCCGCATACTCCGGGGATCGACGCGGCGGGCATCGTGATGGAAAGCTCCAGCGATACTTTCAGCCAGGGGGATTCTGTAATCGTAACCAGCTATGACCTCGGAATGAATACACCCGGTGGGTTCGGCCAGTATGTCAGGGTGCCCGAGTCATGGATCGTCCCCCTTCCCGGCAATCTCTCTTTGCAGGACTCGATGATCTATGGAACCGCAGGCTTCACCGCAGCGCTCGCCATCCACAGAATGGAGACGAACGGACTGACTCCGGGAAGCGGCAGGGTTCTGGTTACCGGCGCCACTGGCGGCGTTGGGAGTCTGGCAGTCGCAATACTGTCCCGTGCAGGATACGATGTGGTTGCCGCCACGGGTAAAGTTGCAGCGACTGAGTACTTGAAAAGCCTCGGCGCCTCCGAAGTCATCACACGAGAAGACACAGATGACATCGACTGCAAACCCCTGACACGTGAGCAGTGGTGCGGCGTTGTGGACAGCGTGGGTGGAAACACCCTTGCGACTTCCATTGCCGCAACCAGATACCGAGGCACGGTGGCCACTTGCGGTCTTGTGCGGTCTCACGAACTCTCGACAACCGTCTACCCATTCATTCTGAGAGGGGTCAGCCTGCTTGGAATCGATTCGGCCAATTGTCCAATGTCGGAAAGAAAGGTGATCTGGCAAAAGATCTCTGGTGAATGGAAGATCAAGGCCACCGCCAAAATTTCAAAAGTATGTACTCTGGAAACACTCGAGCCGGAAATCCAGCGCATTCTGGATGGACAACAGACCGGAAGGGTACTGGTCCAACATTCAGGCATCCCGGATGAGTAATCCAATTGCCCGGGTAGGAATCATCGGCCTCGGAAAATTCGGTGAGCAGCATGTCAAAGTACTGTCCCAATTGCCAAACGTGGAGGTAGTAGCTGTATGCTCCCGATCGGTCGAGAGATCCCGCGAAATCGCAAGTAAATATGACGTACCCAAGTCATACACTTCCACGGATCAGATGCTAAGTGATCCCGAATTCGAATCTGTCGACATTGTCACGGAGATCGGCCGCCACACAGAGATCGCCCTGAAGGCTCTGGAAAGCGGCAAACACGTTTTCAGTGAGATCCTTCTCAGTGAGAGTCTGGAAGAAACTGACCAGCTCATAGAATCGGCCAAGAATAGTAAAAAATACTTCATGACCGGATTTCTGGAGCGGTTCGACATACGGCGCGCGCAAATAAAACAGCGAATCGAGGCCGGAGATCTTGGGGAACTGGTTTCACTCTACGGACGTCGCAACATCTGGCGGGGAATACTCGACGCACCTCGCTTCAAGTCTTTTCCACTCATCTTGCAGCCAGGCATCCACACCATCGACCAACTCCTCTGGCTTTCCGGAGAAGATGTGAAGGAAGTCTATGCGAGATCCCGCAATGTCGTGGAAACTGACCGTGCCGACACGTGGTGGGCAACCCTGACATTCAAAAGTGGGCTCATCGGCGTCATCGAGCAGAGCTTTTTCGTGCCCGACTCGAAACTCTACTGGTGCGATGTTCATCTCGAGGTCGTGGGAACTGAAGGAACAGCCAAGATATCTGAGCCCAACGATGCAGCCTGGAACTGGACCGCAGAGGCCACCCGTTCACCCGATCTCTTTCTCGCCCCGGAAATTCACGGACGGGTCACCGGAGCTCTGGAAGCAGAACTTGCCTATTTTACACGCTGCGTAGTCGAAAATCGAGCGCCAGCCCTGGGTACCCTTGAAGACGCAAGGAATAGTCTTAGGGTGGGGTTGGCGATCATGCAATCAGCGGAGACCAACCAGATCGTCCATCTGTAACCATCCTTCTACTATATCAGATTTCACCAGGAGTTTCGGAATGGATCAACACGCCTCCGGCTATCGGGTGGGCATCAACACGGTAGACATAACACCTCCTGTCGGCATTTTCCTTGCGGGTTTTGCAGCCAGACAGGAACGATCCGCCGACGTGTATCACTCCCTTCGCGCCACGGCAGTCGCCATCGATGATGGGGAAACACCACTGGTTCTGGTCGGTGCAGAAATACTCGGATTCTATGAACGGACAGATGCTGTCCGAGACCGGATCAACGAAGCAACAGGCATACCGCACGCCAATATCGTCCTGAACGGTTCACATACGCATTGTGGACCTTGCATTCGCGAATTGGACCGAGACAGACACGGAGAACTGGACACGGAATATCTGGAATCGCTGATCAGCAAAGTGAGCGCCTGTGCGGCTGCGGCATGGGGATCCAGGACACCGGCAAGACTCTTCTTCGGCACGGGGAATTGCGACATTTCCGTATCACGAAGACGACCTGATGGTGAAGGGGGCGTAGAGTGGAAGCCGGCTCCCGATGCCCCACGTGATCACGGGGTGCCGGTACTCAAGATCTCGTCTCCTGAGGGCGAACTGCGCGGAGCAATTTTCAGCTATGCGTGTCATCCCACAAGTCGAGGCGGTACGAGCATTGGAGGTGACTACGTATGTTTTGCCTATGACCGGATCGATGGCTCTTTTCCGGACATCACAGCGTGCTTCCTCCAGGGTTGTGGCGGCGACCAGAAAACAAAACCGGTAGATCCCGCGTCTGATAAGTTCGTACCTCGACAAATAGACGAAATCCGTCAGATCGGCACGCAGCTCGGTAATGCGGTAATCGAGGTGCTGAAATCTGATTCACTCTGCGAAATCAGCGGACCAATCTCCGTAACACAAACTGAACTCCATTTGGAAACCGAAGTACCGGACATTCCACAAGTAGAAGCCAGCCTGGATGACGCCAGAGATTTCGCCAGGTCGTGGGCGGAAAATCTCAAGCGTGAGATCGATTCGGGGAACCCCTTGCCGACATCGGTCGCATTCGAGACACAGTCCATCCGATTTGGCAGCAGTCTTGGTATCGTTACACTTTCAGGTGAAATGTCCGTGGAGCATGGGCTCAGATTACAGAATGAACTACAGCCACACCTGGAGAATTCGCTCATCCTGGGATATTCGAATGCCATTGTGGGATATGTTCCCGTAAGGCGGCAGATCACTGAGGGAGGATACGAAGTCTGGTTCAACCAGCAGCACCTGAAACGAACCGGTCCCTATGTAGAGGAGACCGAAGACCTGATTCACTCAACGGTGCACCTGGATCTTGACATCGAGGTCTAAACTGAAACATGGAAATACATTCAACAGAACTACAATCGGCGATCGATCGCGTTCAGGGTGTCGTGGGTGTGGCCGCAAAGCATCTGGTAACCGGTCGAGAGTTGGGCCATAATACCCGTATGGTATTCTTTACGGCAAGCACGCTCAAAGTCCCACTGCTTGTCGAACTCTACAGACAGGTCGATGAAGGCAGAATACACCTGGATCAACGTATGGAACTGACCGACCAGCTCAGAGTGCCCGGATCCGGGGTCTTCAAAGAACTAGCCTCAGGGCTCCAGCCAACCATCCGCGATGCCGCAATGCTCATGATCATCATCAGTGACAACACTGCGACCGATCTTCTATACGAACTTGTGGGAAGAGAGAACCTGAGCGCAGCCTTGAAGAAATGGGGCCTGACCCAAACGCGAATACCGATGACAGTAAGACAGCTGCTTTACAGCGCTGTGGATCTGGACCCCGAAAACCCGGATCACACGATGGCGTTGTGCTCGGAGCGATTGTTAAGGGGCGAATACAATCTGGAATCCGATGCATATGACGATACACGCTCGGACGTATCATCCCCATCCGACATGGCCACGTTGCTCGAAATGCTGCACTCAGGAGAGATCCTGTCTCCAGAATCCACCGAGAGTGCTCTGGACATCCTCAAGCGGCAGCAGCTTCGGACAGTCATTCCCCACGCGCTCCCTTTAGCCACACCGGCTGCACATAAAACCGGTTATTACCTCGGCATCCGGGCAGATGTCGGCATCGTGTACGCCCCGAACGGTCCGTACACAATAGCAATTATGGCCAAAGATATCACCGAAAGAGACCGGGTGAAAGTGGACCTTAGTCTCTCGGATATTTCAGCTGCGATCTACAGGGCATTCAGCACATAGTTGCGATCCAGTCTCGGCCGTCACGCCTGATAAACCTTGAATCCTGATCACGAAAATGCTGGAGGACACCCATTAGTATGAATTCTGCGATTCCACTTGAAACTAACCTTTTGAGAAATTCTGCCTATCCAGGTAGAGGCATCATTATCGGACAATCTCCGGATGGGCAACATTTGGTCCAGGCCTACTGGATCATGGGAAGAAGCGAGGGCAGTCGGAACCGCACATTTGTCGCGGAAGGAGATACGGTCCGGACACGCGCCTTTGACGAAACCAAACTCGACAATCCATCTCTCGTCGTCTATCACCCCATACGGGTCACTGCAAGGCAGCATATTGTTACGAATGGCGATCAGACGGAAACGATCTTCGAGGCCCTTCAGACGGGCGGCACCTTCGAATCGGCACTGAAAACACGAACCTTCGAACCGGATCCGCCGATCTACACACCCAGAATCTCCGGAGTCATCGATCTCGATAGTCGCTCATACAAACTCGCCGTTCTCAAAACCATATTTCTTCACGAGGCATATGCCACAAGGCACTTTTTCAACTACGAAACTCCGATCCCAGGGATCGGACACTGCATCACAACCTATAAGGATGATGGCGATCCCCCGCCTTCCTTCTCGGGAGAACCCCTTACTGTTGAACTCTTCGACTCCCTGGAGCGCACCGCAGATTACTACTGGAATCTGCTGAATCCAGACAACAAGGTCTCTTTGCTCGTTAAATTTCTGGAACCCGAATCAGGCAACTCACAGATCCACATCGTCAACAAATTTCAGCAACAATAAACCCATTGAGAGCGTAAAATGCGAGGAACCCTGCACCGGTTCTGGCCACATCTTCTATGTGCGGTTGTGGCTCTGGGCCTCTGGGACACACCTGTAATCAAACCCTTTCGTGTATTCATGGTAATGGTTCACGAAATGGGGCACGCAACGGCCGCGCTCGCCACAGGTGGAGAGGTCACAGAAATTCGCGTACTCTGGAACGAATCCGGGCACTCCAACAGTCGCGGCGGCTGGGTCTGGGTGATCAGCTCCGCAGGGTACGTGGGGTCCGCATTGCTGGGCGCATTCCTGATCTTCACTGGCAGCTGGGTATTTCTTCAGCGATTGCTAATTGCGGCTATCGGATGCGCCAGTATATGGTTGACCGTGCACTATACGCCCGTAATGGAAATCGATTTTACCTTCGGCGTGATCAGCGGACTGGTCCTCCTTGTAGCCGTGGTCGGCTTCCCCAGAGGCGCAAGATGGGTGGCCTCCTGGCTCGGGGTGATGCTTTGCCTCTACAGCCTCCACGATTTCCGCACGGATCTCTGGATGCACACTGAACAGACTGATGCAGGAATCCTGGCCAGATACTGGGGTGTACCCCTCCTGGCCTACCCCATTGCACTTGTCTGGGCATTGGTCTCCGTATATGCCATGTTTCTGGCCATGCGTGCCGTTGAACGAAGAGGGCGTAAAATGGAAACACGTAATGATCAGGTCGCACCTGACGAAATGAACACGACGCTGCTTAAAAGTGCCGCAACTTAGACCCATCGCACCAGGGATCTACCCGAACCATGGAGGATAGCAAAATGGCGCTGCTCGACACAGAATCACAATTGTATTTCTTCGTAGGCAGTTTCGGTGAAGGACTCGACCACCCGGAATGCATCGCCTGCGGTCTGGACAACATGGCCTACGCCGGCGGCGAAGCCGGTCAGATTTACCGTATCGACATGGCGACTCAGATATTCGAAGAAATCGGAAACACAGGAGGTTTCGTCGGCGGTCTCGCACAGGACGGGGACCGTAACATTTACGCCTGCAGCAACGGCGCTGTCTGGAGAATCACACCGGGTGGTGTGGTTAGCGTCTACTCCAGCGGAGCCGGGAATAACCCCATCGCAACACCGAATTACCCCGTGTTTGACACAGAAGGTAACCTCTTTGTATCAGACTCGGGAGGATGGAAGCATGACAGCGGGAGACTCTTCAGAATCAAGCCCGGCGGTGAAGCCGAAGTGTGGGAGAAAACCCTGTGCCAATTCCCGAATGGTCTTGCACTCAGTCCGGATGGCAGTCACCTGTATGTCGCAATGAGTTTGAACTCGCCGTGCGTCTCCCGAGTGGCCATTAAATCCAACGGGACAGCCGGGCGCGTCGAGAAAGTTGTCGATCTTCCCGAGACGGTGCCCGACGGCCTGGCATTCGACATAGAGGGAAACCTCTACATCTCCTGCTATCGGCCAGATCGAATTTACCGATATAGCACGGAGGACAAGCTCGAGGTCTTGGCCGACGACTTTGAGGGGACCTACATGGCCGCACCCACCAACATTGCATTCTGTGGGGAAAACCGTGATGTATTCCTCAGTGCGAACCTTGGACGCTGGCACATCACACAGTACGAATTGGATGCAGTGGGCGCGCCTTTAAATTATCCCAAAATCACATAATCGGTACGATCCACAAGGATACAAGGTGTTCATATCCCCACCTGGCCATCTTGATGGGTCTCCTTATTCTCTGGGCATACTTGACCCAGCGCCACATAATAGCCATTGGCCAAACGCCCTAAGGCCTTCACGTTAAGCAAGGTGCAGAAATGAAATCCTGGCTTGCCCCTGCACTTCTCACCTTGATCTTCTTTGGGTTGTGGGGATTCTTTCCAAAAATCACCACACGATACATCGATCCGAAAAGTGCCCTGGTATACGAAGTTGCCGGAGGCCTTCTCGTCGGCCTTTCGGTACTTGTCTGGATATCCTTCAAACCCCAGGTACATCCGGTTGGAACGCCCCTGGGGATCATCACCGGCGTATTCGGCTTCGTGGGTGCGCTTTTTTTCCTGTATGCGGTATCACGTGGAAAGGCGTCTGTTGTGGTTACGCTCAGTGCCCTGTACCCACTCATCGTCATCCTCCTTTCACGGTTGTTCCTGGACGAGCCCATTACCACCAAACAGGGCATCGGAATTGTTCTGGCACTGATCTCGATGGTGCTTTTTGTTATTTGATTGGATCTATAAACTTCCCAAATTGTCGAAGCGCCCACAGCTTGTGGCAATCGCTGGATATCGTTGCAATAGTTTATTCACCCCCATCATCAAACGGCAGGAACCACTTTTGGAGATTCTCCATGCATACAAGCACCGTGATTGCTTCTCCGGATTTCGAATACTGGGAAATTGATCAAGGCGGGACACATCAGGTAGACTTCGAAACTTTTTGCCCGTCCTACCACGAACAGGATCGAACGGCTGTCATCAGTCCAATTCTGGAAGATGGTGTACTGAACACGGGGTATGCCCTCCTTGCCATGACAACGGTATTCTATGATATCCAGAGATCGAAACCTGGTGAATTCTTCATCTATCCGCAGCACTTTGCGATTATGGACATGGACGAGGGACGTGTTGTCACACACGATGGCAGACTCCCCATGGACCCGAAAACCACCGGTAGACCCTGGACGAATCTGGATGTGTGGCCAGAGTCCAAGTGGTATGGTGCGCAAGGTACGGCCAGCGGTATGCTTCAGAAGATACTGGACCTGCAGATCAACCGCGTCTTCTGGCCCGAACAGTTCGGACCGAAAGACTGTGAAGTCCAACTTTCCGACTATGCGAAACCCATGCTGAAATCGACCTTGAAAGAGGTTTATTACTACCAGTCTGCAACGCCAAATTTCGAGATTCGTGTAAATGAGAAGGTAATGGGCGTTTTCCAGACTACGGTTGATCTAGCTGCCAACCTCGCCAGCGACCCAAAAGACCCACTCTCCCCGGCATCGCTGGACATGTCTTCTGTGGGCAAGTACAGGAAGACGCTGCCGGACGAATTTCTCCTGAGAATGGAAGGCTGCTTTCCCGAGACTTGACCCAGGCTACGTGGATTCGTCGGCGAACTCATCCTCTGAATAACGAGTTGTCACTGTTCTGGCATCAGCTGCCAGAGACCTCCTATTTAAGATTCTGACCACTAAAGGAACATCTGTGGAATACCGGAAACTGGGCGAAACCGACATTGACGTATCGGTCATGGCGCTGGGGTGCTGGCCATTTTCAGGAGGAAAGGTGTGGGGGCATCAGGAAGATGCAGACTCCATCGCCACGGTACGGGCGGCCCTGGATGGCGGAATCAATTTCTTCGATACCGCGGAAGGGTATGAAAACTCCGAGGCCATTCTGGGAAGGGGTCTTGAAGGTAGAAGACACGAGGCCGTGATCGCCACCAAGGTGAGTTCGGGCCATCTGACAGAAGCAGGCATCGAATCCTCGTGTGAAAAGAGCCTGGCTGCCCTCAAAACAGATTACATAGACCATTACCAGATCCATTGGCCGAGCAGATCTGTTCCACTGGACGAAACCCTCAGAGCCCTCGAGAATCTGAAGTCCAAGGGAAAGGTTCGTGCGATCGGCGTCTGCAACTTGGGCGTTCAAGACCTGACAGACCTCCTGGAAATCTCCCGGTGCGAAACCAACCAGCTTCCGTACAGTCTCCTATGGCGAGTCATCGAGCGTGAAATCCAACCCTTGTGTGTTCGTGAAAATGTTGGGTTGATCTGCTACAGCCCACTTATGCAGGGCCTGTTGGCAGGACGCTATGCCAACGCGGATGAAGTGCCTGACGGGCTGGCGAGGACCCGATTGTATTCTAAGGATCGCGCATTGGCCGATCACAAGGAGCCGGGATGCGAGTCGAAAGTGTTTGACGCCCTCGAGGAAATCCGATCGATATCAACAGAACTGGAGCAGCCAATGGCCGCAGTCTCGCTTGCATGGGCGCGTCAGCAGGCCGGCATCACCTCTCTCCTCGTCGGCGCCAGAAATCCAGACGAACTTCAATTGAATTTGCCTTCAGTGGACCTGCAGCTCCCGGCAGGTGTTGTAGATCGTCTCAACGCGTCCACCGCCGCAGTAAAAGACCATCTTGGGACAAACCCTGACATGTGGATGTCTGACTCCAGGATGCGCTGAGTTGAATCCCGTGGCTTTGGAGCGTAAAAAAACCGCCCACAAGAACATTGGGCGGTAGAGTCCAATCTGTCTATCTGCAGAAATCTTAACAATCGATCGATTCCATCTTTTCGATCAGGTCCGGTGTCAGCAACTTCAACTCCGCCTTCAATACGACTATGGCTTCTTCAACTTCCTCCAAATTTCCTTCGCGACCAATTGATTCAACCTGGTAGGCCGCCTCCACAACGGGTGTGGCGGCAAAAATCGCGGCGGAGCCCTTGAGTGTATGAGCGGCCCGCCTTAAAGCCTTTGCGTTCTCACTTGAAATCGCCTGCTCGATCTCCCCGATCATCTTGGGACACTCATCGAGAAACAGCTGTGCCAGTTCCTTCAACGTCTTCTCATTCCCGCCAAATCGATCGAGAGCGTCCGCCCAGTCGAAAATCGTGGATTCCTCGGATACTGCGACATCTTGCACAATTTCTTGCACCCCGGGCGCTGTGCCTTCGACCGCCTCATAAAGCTTGTCAACCCGAATGGGTTTGGACAGATACCCATCCATCCCGGCATCGAGGCAGCGCTCCCTGTCGCCCTTCATTGCGTGTGCGGTCATGGCAAAAATTGGCAAATGTTCTCCCGTCGCCTTTTCTTGCTTTCGTATTGCTTCAGTTGTTTCGAATCCGTCCATCTCCGGCATCTGGATGTCCATCAGGATCAGATCGAAAGGCCCCTTCTCAAGTGCGGCCAGCACTTCCTTCCCATGATTTGCCACCACCACGCTGTGCCCCCGTTGCGTCAGGAGATCCAGAGCAACCTTCTGGTTCACAATCCCATCTTCCGCCAGCAGTACCCGCCTGGGCTGAGCCTGCACGTGCGGTTCATTCGATTGCGCTGTCCGGGTTGGGGCATTCGGAGCGAGATCAAGGGTCTCGACGATCGCGTCCATCAGATCTGACTGTTTCACGGGCTTACTCAAACATCGGTCAATGCCCATCTCCACACAGCGCCTGCTGTCGTCGTGCCTACCTGCTGAGGAAAGCAGCATTAAAACAGGTTCTGCGAATGAGACATCCTGTCTAATCCTCTCCGCCGCTTCAAACCCATCCATTTCCGGCATAACTGCGTCCAGGAGAACAATACGGTAGGGCTCCCCGGCCTGCGCGGACAACTTCATCTCCTTCAGGGCAAGTTCGGCGGATTCAACTGCCCTGGGTATCATCTGCCAGTTTTCCAGCATCTCGACCATAATTCCGCGATTCGTCGAACTGTCATCCACCACCAGGACACGCAGTCCCGCCAGTTCTCCAAGCACAGAATGATCGCCGTACAAGACCCCCGCCTGCTTCGCGAAATGGGCGGTGAAGTAAAATGTACTTCCCTTGTTTAACTCGCTCTCGACCCACATCCTTCCACCCATCATGCTGGACAACTGCGAAGAAATCGCCAGACCCAAACCGGTGCCGCCGAATCGACGCGAGGTGGAACTGTCTACCTGACTGAAGGATTCGAAAATAAGGTCCTGCTGTTTTTTTGGAATTCCAATACCGGTGTCGGACACTGAAACCTGAAGTGTTACTTTCTCCTCGTCCTCGGAGTTCACCTTGACATCTACCACGACCTCTCCATCTTCGGTGAATTTTATTGCATTGTCGGCGAGATTGATCAAGATCTGGCGCAACCTTCCAGGATCCCCGGTGAGTGCATTTGGGACACCTGGAGAAATGTGACAGGCAAGCTCCAGCCCTTTCTCGGCGGCACGAACAGCCAGGGTCTGCACCGTATCCCCAATCGTGTCCCTCAGATCAAACCCGATCGACTCCAACTCGAGTCTTCCAGCTTCTATCTTCGAGAAATCCAGAATATCATTCAGCAACATCAGCAAAGCGTTGGACGACTGACTCATCAGGCCAAGATATTCGCGCTGCTGCAACGTGAGATCGGTGTGCGAAAGCAGCTCGGTCATCCCCATGATACCATTCATCGGGGTGCGAATCTCGTGACTCATATTGGCCAGGAACTCACTCTTCGCCCGATTGGCCTTCTCCGCGGCCTCCATTGCAACCCGCAGCTCCTCTCTGGATCGTTCCAGAGCCACCGTGCTGTTCTTGAGGGCTTCATTCGCCTCGTGTTCGGATTCGGCGGTCTGCTCCAGCAATCTGTTCTGCTCCTGAAGCTGCAGCTGTGCCTGCTTCCTCTGCGTAATGTCCATGACCGTGCCGATCATGTGAAGCGATTTCCCCGTATCATCGCGGAACACACGCCCCTTGTTCTCCAGCCATCTCACCGATTCGTCCGGCCAGACGACCCGGTGCTCCACATCGAAATCCACCCCTTCCTCAGCAGCCTGGGAAACCGCCAGCGTTACAAGCTCCCGGTCCTCCTCGTGCACGCACTCGTAAAAGGCCTCACGAGTCCCTCCGAATTCCTCCCGGGTAAGTCCGAACAAGGGAGCCACTGCCGCTGACCACGCCAATTCACCCGTGAGCAGATTGGAATCCCAACTCCCCATATGCGCAGCTTCGAGCGCCAACATCAATCTGGCTTCGCTCTGTCGCAGGGCTTGCTCCGAGGCCCGCCTCTCCATGTCGAATTGGGCGAGGGACCGCGCATTCCACCAGATCATAATATTCATTGCCGCGATGATGCTCAGTGCGAAAAATGCAAGTGCGGTTCCGACACCGTAGGATCGAGAAGCCTGTAACCAGACCCATCCCAGCACCAGAGGTAAAATGACACTCGCAGGCAGGAGGTGTCGAGCCATGGTGCCGCCTGCTGTCCGGCTCACAATGGTGGCCGCAGGTTCCAGGTTAGGCCATCCCAGCAGAATCCCAATACACAGCAGCCCAAGTCCAAGGGTAGTATTCAGTGAGTTGGGTGTATCCAGCAGAACAGCTCGAGCGGAGAGCGTACTGTAGAGGTAGAGAATCAGCAAAAACATCGACAGAACGGAGGCAATGACTACGGGCGCCTGGCCAGGCCAATGACTCCCTTTCACGCGCATATCCCTCAACACGAGAGACAGCCCGATCAATGCAAAGTTTATGGCGACGGCAGCCTCAACAGGATTGGTCTTCGACCCGGAAACAAGCAACCATGATTCACAGAATTCGAAACCAGCGATCACAATAACTACAACACCGAAAATAGTACCCACGTGCCTGCGGGGATCCCCTGGCTGCAGTGCGTGAAACAACCACAGCGACAATCCCGACATGAAAAAAGCGACTGCGGTCAAGGGACTCGGAGTGGGAATCCCAAAATACAGTCGCCTGAAAAATGATATCTCGAAATACCAGCCAAGCAGCCCTAACAGTGCAACCAGGATGACGGCTGCATTGGCAAGACGCGCAAGCCTTTGTGCCCATCGAACCAGTCGCGGATCGGCAGATTCAGTCATATTGGCACCGGGGATGGTGTTCACTTTTGGGAATTCCTATGGAAATACGCCTCGAAGCAGCTTGGCCTGCGTTACCCGGTCTATCCCCTCGATCATCGCCGCAGTTCGCATATCCACCTTGTCTCGTTGCGAGCGTCTCAACGTTCTCTGGAATGCGCTCAACAGAATGACATTGAGCCGGTCGTTGATCTCATTCAAGGTCCACATGTAATTCTGAGTATCCTGTACCCACTCGAAATAGGAGACTGTAACACCACCTGCATTTCCAAGGATATCCGGTAGAATAAAGACGCCCTTGTCATTTAACACCTCATCCGCCTCGAGCGTCGTGGGGCCATTCGCACCTTCGGCGAGAATTTTACACTGGATCCGATCGGCATTTTCTCCAGTAATTTGATTCTGCATAGCCGCGGGAGCCAGGACATCGCATTTCAGCTCCAGCAGGTCTGCATTGGAAATTGCCTCCCCGCCTTCATATCCTTCAAGAAAACGGTTCTCTTCGACATGGTCCAGAAGGGATCGCACATTGAGACCATCCGGGTTATGGATCCCCGTAGTGGCATCGCTGACACCAATGATCTTTACACCGCTTTCTTCCAGAAAACGGGCAGCATTGCTGCCGACGTTTCCAAATCCCTGAATAACGGCCGTTGTCTGTCGAAGGTCCATTTCGAGGTGTTTTGCCGACTCCTGTATGAGATACACCAACCCCCTGCCCGTGGCTTCTTTTCTTCCTTCCGATCCACCAAGAACCACCGGTTTGCCCGTAACAACGGCAGGAACAGTGTAGCCTGCCTGCTGACTGTATGTGTCCATCATCCAGGCCATCACTCGCTCATCGGTGCCCATGTCCGGAGCGGGTATATCCTTTTCGGGGCCAATTACATCGATAATCTCGGATGTATATCGTCTGGTAACACGCTGGAGTTCTCGCCGCGAAAGCCCAGTAGGATCAATTCGAACCCCCCCCTTGGCGCCGCCGAATGGCAAATTCATCAGCGCACACTTCCAGGTCATCCACATCGCGAGGGCGGACACTTCACCCAGATTCACATCCTGGTGAAACCGCACGCCCCCCTTGGTGGGCCCCATGGTCAAGACATGCTGAATTCGATACCCGGCCACCGTCTCGACGTGATTGTGAAGGTCCCTTCTGAAGGGAAATGTCACCACGTGCGTGCGCTGCGGAAAAAGCAGGCGCTGGCGAATGTTATCATCCAGTCCCATCAATTGTGCGGCTTTGAGGAATTGCTGCTGCGCAAGACGGAACATGGGAGAATCCCACTCAGCGTGTTGTGCCTTACTGCGTTCAATGGCGTACCGAATGGATCGGACCAGCAGCGCGCTGTTGATCTGCGCTTTCACCAGATAGTCCTGCGCGCCAATCTCAACTGCCCGGGCGGCCAGATTCATATCGTCCAGGCTCGTCAGAATAACAACCGGGACGTCCGGGCTTGCAGACCGAATTCGACTGAAGGTCTCGAGCTCTTCACTATCTGGAAGCACAAGGTCGAGCAGTACTACATCGAACTTATCCGCGTTCAGTCTGGCGATTCCCTTGGCCAATGTGTCCACCGAAACCAGATCGAAAGTGGGGATTGTGGTTTCGGACAGCAGTTCCTGGATCAGCCGTACATGAATCGGATTGTCTTCAATGAGCAGGGTTGAAATGTGGTTTTCGGGCATCGCATGCCCCTTCGCAAACACATAGATTGGATGTAAATCACAAGATTGAGGGTGCTTCAACAAATGTCGGCCTTGTACAGGTATAAGTCAAGTCTCCCGGAGATAACAAAAAAATAGACGGCGGCAAACGCCGCCGTCTAACGAACTTTTCAATATCACTTGGATCAAACAGGCCCCCTCGAATAAGACCAGGGCGGTGACGGGGCCGAGGCCTTGTCCAACGCTTCACGTTCACTTCTGGTGAGCTTTATTTCGAGGCCGCCAAAGTTCTCCTCCACGTGTTCCGGTCTGTCTGGGCCGATCATCGCCGAGGAAATATTGGGATGATCCAGGGTCCAGGCGATCGCCACCTGAGCGGGCGTACAATTGTAACCCATCGCGATATCTACCAGTTTCTGGACCACACCATCGGCCTGCTCGGTCATTGATCGATCGAAGTTCAACCTGCCCTTCCCCCAGGGCGATCCCTCAGGCAAAGACTTCCCACGTCGATATGGTCCCGTAAGCAGTCCCACGGCCAGGGGACTGAAAGTCATCATCCCCAAACCATATTTCCTACAGACCGGCATCAGATCCTGCTCGATCTCCCATCGATGCAGCAAGTTGTATTGGGACTGAGTACAGATAAACGGCTCCACTTCATTCAGGCTACATGCCCAAAGGGCATCCACAATCTGCCATCCCGTAAAATTACTGACCCCAACGTATCTCACCTTGCCCTGGCGAACCAGGTCTTCCATCGCCCTTAGACTCTCGTCTATAGGCGCCTCATCATCGTAAGCGTGCATAAGATAGATATCGATATAGTCTGTCTGCAGCCGCTCGAGACTCTTCTCCACCTCACGCATAATGTGAAACCGGGACAGTCCCTGATCGTTCGGACCCTGCCCCATTGGACTTCGAACCTTGGTGGTCAACACCACGTCCTGCCGCTTGTCCTTCAGCGCCTTACCCACAATTTTTTCCGATCGCCCAAGACCGTAGATGTTGGCGCAATCCACGAAATTGCAGCCCAGCTCAAGCGCTCGCTCGATCGTCGCTACGCAGATCGCGTCATCTTCCTGGCCGCGGAAGGCAGTACCTATGCAAATCGGTGAAACTTTTACACCGGCCGAACCGAAATTTCTATACTCCATGCTTCCAGCTCCCTTGATTGACAACACTCGTGACAGGCAGTGCCTACCTTTTGTCCTGTTTAAGATCGAGCCAGGCGATCTCTTCCTGCGAAAGATCGATCTCCAGAGCTTCCATATTGGCTCTCAGCTCATTCCCACTCGCACAACCTATCAGCGTATGAATATTCAGAGGCTGGTTGAGCACAAACGCCAGCGCAATCTGGGGAACGCTTTTCCCCTTCTCCTCCGCCAATTCCCGGGCCCTGTCAAGCCTATCGAAATTCTGCTCATGACAGTATGCCGAGACGCAAGACCCCGGCAACTCCGCTTTCATCTCTTCGAAATTCTCCCGACACAATTTGCCTGCAAAAAATCCTTGTGCAAGGGTCGACCACGTGAACACGGGCATTTCATTTGCCCCGTACCATTTTCTGGCCGCTTCGCCCTGGAGCCCGCTCAAACTCAGGCACCCTGCCCAGGGTTCTTCCACTTGTTCAGCGAGACTGAAATTGGGACTGCTCGCAGCGAATCCTGTCACCCCTTTGGACTCGGCATAGGCGTTCGCCTCCGCGATTCGTTCGGTTGTCCAGTTGGATCCTCCGAACGCGTTAAAACGACCCGCCTCACGATGTTCATTCAGCGTATCTACAATGGTGCTCACAGGTACATCCGGATCATCCCGGTGAAGCAAATACAAATCGATATAATCGGTGCGCAGCCGGGCAAGGGAATCCGAAAGATCGGACATAATATCAAATGTTGTCACCCGTTTTCTATCCGCATTATGGTGCGCACCTTTGCTCAGGATAAACACTTCTTCCCGGTTGCCCCGACGCTCCATCCATTCGCCCAGCACCCGCTCTGCCTGGCCGCCAGCGTAGACATGTGCGGTATCGAAACTGTTGCATCCCAGCTCGAACACCTCGTCCAGCAGATCCACACTCGCCTCCATCTCCCCGGTAGAGAGCATGACAGTCCCCTGAACCAACCGAGAAATCTTCTTGTTCACGCCCGCCACATTCCCGTATTCCATCTCACACCTCCGTCACATTTCAGGCCGCTGATTCGGCTATTCCATGGGATAGCGCAGATCCAGCTGGCTTCTCACATCGTCCAGCGTCTGCATAATCGCAAGACTCTCATCGTGAGTCATAATCTCGCTCTCCAGCGCGCCGCTTGCCAGACAGCGCATCACCTCTTCCGCCTCACAGTTGTACCCATTTCCCTCATACGGAACCTCGACAATTTCATCATCTCCACCTCTGGAGAGAGTCACCGTGTTCGCCTTCCAGAAGGGTGAATGAATGTGAATCATTCCTTCGGTACCCTGAATGTAGGCATGTTGTGGAGTACGGCTTCTGATCGACGTATACAACATCGCCAATGCGCCACCTTCATATCCAAAAACCATTCCGACATTATCATCAACATCCATGCTGCCAATATTACCCAAACTGGCGATTCGGGAAGGCGGGCATCCGTAGATCATGGAGGCAAAGGAAACGGCATAAACGCCGACATCCATCAGGGCACCCCCACCCAGCTCCGGTTTGTAGAGTCTGGACTCAGGATTTGGCTTAGATCCGAAGCCAAAATCGGCCGTCACCATCGTCACATCACCAATGGCCCCATCGGCCAGCCAGTCCCGAACCCTGTACATCACGGGAACGAAGCGTGTCCACATCGCCTCCATCAGAAACACCCGTTGTTTCCGCGCCACACTGACGACTTCCTCTGCCTCCGCCCTGTTGATCGTAAAAGGCTTCTCACAAAGAACCGCCTTCCCCGCCTCCAGGCACATGATGCAGTTTTCCTTATGCATAGCGTGAGGGGTCGACACATAAATCGCGTCCACCTCCGGATCTGCAGCCAGGGCTTCATAACTCCCATACCGTCTCGGCACATTGAACTCATCACCGAACAGATCCGCATTCTGCTGCGTCCGTGAGCCACAAACTACAAGATCTGCATCTGAAACAGCTTCCAGCCCCCTGGCGAACTGCCTGGAGATATTTCCCAATCCCAGAATTCCCCATCGTGTTCGATTGCCCATCTTCATCTCCTGTCAGAAAGACACATGTGTGACCACCCATCCTCTCGCCCGATTACAAGTTGCGCTTCTCCCACTCCGTGGATGTCGCTATCGGTATGGAGCTTCAGAAACACACAGTTTTTCACGGGTTTCCAACGAAGAACGTCTGGGCGTCTGCAATCTTCACCGGTCACTCTTCCCCGATTGGGGCAACACCGCAGGCGCCAATTCCTGAAGCGCGCGCATGGGCTCCTCCATACTTCTAATCGCCTCGACCCAGAAATCAGGTGTTTCCAGATCACAGCCTATGCTTCGCCTGGCGACATTTTCAGCGGTATCGCTTCCCGTAAGGCGCAGAAATTCCTCATAGCGCGGCAGGAAGTCTGGTCCCTCGCTCTTGAATTTTGCGAACAATCCTCTGCTTAGCAGAAAACCGAAAGTGTAAGGAAAATTGTAGAAGGTAGCCCCGGTGATGTAGAAATGCAGCTTGGATGCCCAGAAATAAGGATCTCCTCCTCCTGGGTCCAAAACTTCCCCAAACACTTCTTGCTGAGTTTCCACCATCAGTTCCTTGAGACGACTCACACTCAACTCACCTGAGGCGCGCTCCCTGTACATCGCCTCTTCGAACTTGAAACGAACAGGGATATCCATCAGATAAACCGCGCCATGACTCACTTCCATATCCAGGATCATCGCCTTTTGAAGGTCATTTGTATCGGGATCTGCAATCACGCCATCTGCAAGAATCATTTCCCCGAAGGTCGAAGCGGATTCTGCGAGCGTCATCGGATACAACTGAGAAAGCGTCCGCTCACCTTTCAACACATGGCTGTGAAATGCGTGACCCACTTCGTGTGCCAGAGTCAGCACATCACCCATCGTATCGTTGAAGGTCATGAAAATCCGCGATTCTCCGATCTCCATAGAACTCGTACAAAATCCCCCGGGCCGTTTCCCCGAGCGGGGCTCCCAGTCTATCCACAGACGATCGTACATCGACTGTGTGAATTCTCCAAGATTTGGATAGGACCGTTCAAAGGCGGACTGAACCAGCGCCGTACCTTCACCCCACGAGACGGGATCGAGATCGGGAAATGGCAGCGGTGCCCCCAGATCATACCATGAAATCCTGTCGATTCCCATCGCGCCAGCCTTGAACTTGAGAATGTTTCGTGCCAGATCGATCTGCGAGAATATCGCTTCGAACATCGCATCCAGGGTCTTCTGTGTAATCGCCGATTGGAAGAGCGCCACGTCCAGAAAGTGCGGTACCCTCCTGTATTTGTTCAATGTCAACCGCGTTCCCGAAATCGCATTCAGGGCAGATGCCGCCACATCCTGCACGGTCTCCCAGGCTGAGTTCCCACCCAGGAAAGCGGCACGACGGGTTTCCCGGTCTGAGTTTTCCATCAAAGACCGTCGTTGTGAAATCGGCAAACGTTCTTGTTTGCCGTCCGGAAAGACCATATCGAACTCCAGCTTCCCCGATACCGTATCGTAGAGCCTGCCCCAGGCCTCTATGCTATCCACACCCAGGTCCGCGCTCAAACCTTCCATCTCGGACGACATTGTAAACTTCGACTTGATTCTCGTTCTATCCAGAAAGAACCTTGCGTCTGCGAGCGCTTCACGCTGCGAAAATTCCCCGAATGTTTCATCCGATACGTTCTTCAAGGCACGCAGCAATTCTACTTCAAGCTTGGAAAACTCGGCGCCCAACAGCGCCAGCCGGCCCTCCTCCTTCAAATACGCCTCGTTATTGGCATCCGCTGCGGTCAAACATCCTACATAGGATCCCAAATGAATCAGCCTCGACAGGGCGTTCTCACTACTCAAGTAAATCTCTTCCCACTTCCTACCATTTTCTGCGTCAAGCGGATCGAGATTACTTGCCGATTCCAGAAGCGATTTCACATCTTCCTGGAGAGACTTCTTGAAGTCCCTCATTTCAGACCCGTCAAACTCGGGGAAGAATGCGGAAAGATCCCAATTCATTCCCTGTTCCGCAGTCGGCTTCTTCATCGAACTCCTCCTGATATCGTAGATCGGAATCCCACCTAAGCCTCCAGAAAGAAAGGCTGGCTCCAGGCTTTGCGAACACCGCAATGGATCTCGAGTCTGAAATACGTGTGTCCATTTTCAACTTTCCACGTCAGTTCATTTCCTGCTTGCTCGTAAAGTGCTTTGCCCCCTGGCCCAATCACGCATATCCGATCCACCCACTTATCAGAAGAGGCGAATATCGTGTCATCATCCAGGACAATCTCGTTGAATTTCGGAGATGTAGACGCATAAAATGCGCCGGCCTTGAGCTGGCTCACAATCTGCTGCCAGGTAACCTCACCATCCCCCTCGGGGACCTGAACACAAACCCAACCATGTCCCGGTGTGGTGTACTGGCAGTGAAAATCGTCTGTGGCGATGCCCCAGATTCTCTCGCCTGAAGTCAGGATGGAATCCCATATACGAACATTCGCCGCTTCATCGCACCCTCTGCCCTCTCTCAATCCATTAAAAATCTCAAACGCATGTAAATCGCCCACACCCGCCCAGACATTATCCTCGCCGTGCTCATACTCCTGTGGATGACACGCCGCCACGAATCCCCCGGCCTGGCGCAGCGCCCTAACCCGTTCGGAAAAATCATCGGAGGGTGTCTCGGTCACATCGTAAACGCCGAGTTCGAGGATGTGGTCTAGTCGCCCGTTCTCCTCTCCGGGAATCAGAACCAGATTCGCCTGCTCCTGCCAGACGCGCCACTGTGCCTCGTCCGGCGCCTTGTTGTGATCCGTGATGGCCATGAAATCATATCCGAGCCCGGCAAACATCGGCCCACTCTCGGACACATCCATGAATTTTCCACAACAGGTGTGACCGTGCAGATTACCCTTGAGCCACCTTCGAGATGTCGTGTAAGGATTTTTATATTCTCCCACCGGTTCTCCTTTTCCCTGCGCTGTCTTATTCCTCTATGTCCAGAATTCGAGCCGTTGTACCGCCCATGATCATCTTCAGATCCTCCTCATTCAGAAACTCGCAGTATTTCTCCAGCCACCTCCGTGACTGCTGATACGTACAGAACCGGTTCTGGAACGGCATATCCGTACCCCAATTCAGATGATGCGATCCCACATGGTCCACCAACGATTCAAGCACGGGCCACACTTCCTGATACGGAAAATCGAACCAGTCACCGATGCGAACGGGGAAGCAAACCTCCAGATTACAATTCAGATTCTGGAAGGGCCTCCAAAGCTCATCGGGTATATCCACGAACCGGTCCTCATCCACGAACGCCCGCCAGGGAAAGCCGTGGGTCAGATTCACGACCGTGTCGGGATACCTGTCCATCCACCGCATCAACACCTCCTGCTCCTTCAGATAGCCCAGCCTGGCATCTTCGGGATACATTCGCCGTGTCACATCTCCGTGTCCCGATCCCAATGTAAAAAAGATGGGTACGTTGTAGGAGGTTGCCGCATCCCAGAATGGCCAGTAAACTTCGGAATCCCAGGTCTCAGTCGTAACGAAATAGGCGGGTCTCGCATTGAATTTTATCGCGTGCAGACCATAATCGATAATGGCTGTTTCCAGTTCGGCGATCACTGCATCCGTTTCTGACAGGATGCGCCACTCATCCACCGGGGCCATTGCCCGAAGCCGGTCGGGATACTGACGGACACAATCCGCAAGAAAGGCGGAATTGCGTGTAAGCATGGGATTCGTGTGAATCATTGCGACATCCACACCCGCGTAGTCCATTTCCGAAATGATGGAATGGGGTGTGAATTCCAGGTTCCGCAGGTTCGGGGGATAGAACTGCTTGGTGTAGTCCTCGCCTTTGATCGACCAGACCACACGCCCCTTCTCGCTGTCGATCCGGAAATTCACATCCGGCATATCCGACCAGTGGTCATAGTCCTTGGGGATCAGACCTTCCGATGATGCGGGTTCCCGATCCCGAACCCGCCAGGCCGGCTGATGGTGCAAACCCTGTGCTTCCTGGATCCACCTGAGGTGTGCTAAGTCACTCTCGAAACCGGCAGTGTCGTCTCCCGGTTCGAAGCAGTACACGTGCGAGTCGATGATCATCGGAAACCTCCTATCAGATGGCCTGTGCCAGTTCCTCTGGAGCCATAGCCCCTGCACCAAAAATCAGAGAATACTGATTGCCGCCGTCGTGCTTTGTACGCGCATCGATATAGCAGGCACTGAATGCCCGGCGCGAGACATTCGATCGGTTGACACCAGACCGGTGCAGCAGCCAGTTATGCAGGACCACCACTTCACCGGGTTCCACTTCGAGGTCGACAATGGACTCCTCCGGGCACAACCTGGTCTCGAGCTCGGGGGTAATGGTATGCCCCTGCTCACTCAGGATACCCAGCTGATGTGTTCCGGGAACGACCTGGACACACCCGTTCTCAACCGTGGCAGGATCCAGCGCCGTCCACACGGTCACAAGCGGATCGCGGTCTATGTGCCACGAACCCCCGCCGTCCTGATGCCAGGGAAGGTCCGTGCCCAGCTGCGCCGGTTTGTTCATGAACATGGCCCGGAAGCAGGCCGTCGAATTGTGAGCACCATAAATGTATGCACATATTTCCTCAAAAATTTGCTTCTGCATATACCTGAGGAACAGGGAATCAAATTCCAGCCCCTGGATTTTTCTGTAATTCAGACTGGGTTCCTGGAGACCCTTCCCCCCGCCTGGAACATCTCCATATTTGCCCGAACTGGAATCCAGCTGCATCATCAACCGGTCATAATCCAGATCGGCTTTACCAAGCATGATCTCATCGATGCGTGTTTGCAGGGCTTCCAGCTCCCCCTGCTCCGACTGCTTCCCAATCTTCAGGAATCCGTCTCTGTGATACTGCCCCCACTGATCCTGGGTGATACCCATTTGGACTCTCCTCTATCGCGGTCGACTAGAATTCATCTGACAACCACTGTCTGACAACCTGCTTTTGAATTTTCCCCATGGAAGTTCTTGGCAGCGCCTCGCGGAAGACCACACGGTCCGGCACCTTGAAGGGTGCGAGCCTGCCTTCACAGAACCTCACAACATCTTCTCCACTTATCGCCGCGCCATTTGCACACACCACAACTGCCACGACAGCCTCGTCTCGCACCTCATCCGGAAGACCCACGACACAGACATCCAACACGTGCTCGCAATCCATAATAGCCGACTCGATCTCGATGCTCGAGATATTTTCTCCAGCCTTCTTGATCAAATCTTTTCCTCTGTCCAGAAAATACAAGAACCCCTCCGCATCGCTACAGACGGTATCACCCGAATGCAACCAGCAGCCATCTGGATACATTCTCAGCGTTTCGGAAGTCGCCGCCTCATTCTTCAGATAACCCTGCATCAAAGTCTTTCCGGGAATCCCTTTCACAATCAACTCTCCCGGGACCTCCGCTTCCACCTCCGCGCCTCCTTCATCCACGATTTTCAACTCATAACCAAGCACCGGTTTTCCCATGGCCTTCAAGCGTCTCTCGCCAGCGAGAGGACTCATAACCGGTAGACTGCAAGTCTCCGTCATCCCCCACAACTGCTGCAGCGGAGCGCGGAATCGTTCGTGCCAGGTTTCACACTGAGTCTCCGTGAGACTCTGGGCAAAGGTGATGTTCCGGATCATGTGTTCCGAGTCTGCAGAACGCTCGGGCTGATTGAGGAGCATTCTGAGCGGTGCACCAAACAGAGCGGCCATCGTTGCATCACAGGTCACAGCCTGCTCGAAAAATCGGCTGGCGCTGAATCTGGACATCAATGCGACCCGGCATCCGGCCACAATCGAGGGCCAAAGCGCGTGGCACTGGGCGGCAGCGTGATACAGCGGCAGGGCAATCAGATGGCAATCGTCAGCTCGTAACCCTGTGGCTGCCCTGAACACCTCTGCCCCATACAGGAGACAGTAGTTGGTCAGCATCACACCTTTGGGGCGAGCCGTTGTCCCTGACGTATACAACAACTGAACCAACCCCTCAGACACGGCCCTGGGCGCTTTGGGGACCACCTCCTGCCTGTCCAGGAGCACCTGGTAATCGAGGCTCCCATCCGGCACACCACTTCCGTCGTCACAGACGATCACATGCGAAATGGCCCGCAATTCGGCCACCTCATTCACCAGATCCAGACAACCAGGAATCGAGAAAATCACCCGGCTCTCCGAGTGCTCGATCAGGTAAGCCAATTCGTCACGCGTGCAGGCTGGATTTGTTGGCATCGCCGTGGCGCCAAGAAAATATGCCGCCAGCGTCAGTTGCACAAACGCCGGGTGATTGGTGAGGTGAAGATTGAATACATCTCCCTTCCCTATTCCCACTTCCGAAAGCAGGTTCACAGCACGGTGGACCTGCTCCAGGAAGGCTCCGTATGTCCATTGGAATCGTGCACCGTCTCCGCGCTCGAACACCAGCCACTCACGGTTGGGCTCGTATCGGGCGATTTCTGCGAATGCATCATAAAGGGATCGGCCACCCACGACATCCATATTTTCAACCACGCTTTCGGGTCATAAAGGCTTCCAAACGATCGCGTGCCTCTTCTGTGCCATAGCAGTGTCTGAACGCCTCCGCGGCGGCCACTTCCCACTTCTGATCTCGCAACGGGGTCATCTCATTGAGAAGCTGTTTCGTGCGCCGCAAGGCCTCAGAAGGGAATCCTGCCAACCTTGTAACGAACTCCCCGATCCAATTATCAAATTCATCATCCTCGACCACCTCGTGAACCAGACCCAGCTCCTTCGCCCTCGCCGCCTCCAGACGAACACACCCCATGGTCAACCACCGGGCATTTGCGCCGCCCACCACATCTACGAGACGTCCCATTCCCCAGGGCGGTGTCCACCCCAACTCGACCTCGGGCATTTGGAACAGGGCCGATCGGGAGGCGACTCGGAAATCGTGATACAACGACAGCCCCACGCCTCCCCCGATCACGTGCCCGTGCATCATTGCCAGCGTCGGCTGCGGAAGGCGTTCCAGCTTTGCACATGCCTCGCCGTGTTCTATCTCGGCGGCCTCTGCTTGTTCGGGGGACAGGGGCGCTAAATCCTTCAGATCGCTCCCCGCACAAAACGCGCGGCCGGTGCCACGGGTCACGACAACCCGGACGTCGTCCCTGTCACCAAGCTGGTCCAAATATTTGCCGAGGACCCTGACGCCTTCCAGATCCAGAGCGTTGAGCACCTCCGGACGATTCAGCGTCAACCAGGCTATGCCATCCTTGACTTCGAGTTCAACCATACCCTGCCGCTCCGGAGCACAAATTCAACCTCGAATTATTCTGAATGATTCTTCGGAAAGTCGTAATGTACACGACTGCCTATGCCTCTCGACACGTCACGCCAGGATGCCACATCGAAATCCACACAGAACACGGAACAGGTGGGCATGTCATCTACCTGAGTGTCCGTCAGATACTCCGCAAGCATCGTAAAACCCGGATTGTGCCCCAAAAGCATCACCGTCTCCAATTCATCAAGAATTGCCTGAACGACTTCCATCAACCCGGACCAGTGCGCGCCATAGATGGCCTCGTTCTCATCTATCTCAGATTCAGGATATCCAAGTTTTTCGGCAAGGATATGCGCCGTGGTGATCGCCCGGACGGCCGGGCTCGACACCATCAGATCTAGACTGATCTTCTTCTTCGCCATCCTCTCTCCCATTTCAGGCGCATCCAGCAGCCCTCTTTTGTTCAGGGGCCGTTCGAAATCCGAAAGTCCTGGATGTTTCCAGTTCGACTTGGCATGCCTGACCAGGTATAACCTCTTCATCGTCCTATCCCCTCAAACCGTCTTGATGAAATCCTTCGCCACCCAGCCCCGTGTCTCAACCACCACTTCGAACCAATCGTCCGTCTCATCCTTGATTGCAACAATCGTTCCCCTGGTCAGCGGATCTCCGGACAGCGGCGCATGCATACCCGGGGCTGTTCTGATATTCAGCTTCCCCGCCGTCACCACACCCATTCCAGGTTGATCGCTGGCATCCTCTTCCAATTCCTCGTGGCGGTCACTACCGAAAATTCGTTCGCGCATTTTGTCCAGAGGAAACGCCGGCCCTGGATCCACCTTGCGCCTCGGTGAAACCTCTTCGTGACCCAGAATTCGGGAGATGCCGTATTCCCGAACGAGGAGCTCGCAAATGTCCTCCACAACCAGAACCTGATCTTCGGTATATCTGTGCCAGAAGGAAGTCGCCGACTCATTTCTATGAATTGCCTCGAACACTTCCGATGCCGGGTAAGATCGGCGAAACCAGGACGTATACTCATTCCCGTTTCGTTCAAGTCGACCGGCATTGTCGATCTCGATTCCGATGGCATACTGGTTCAAACCCACCCGATTTTCGTATGCACTTTTGCCTGCGTGCCATGCGATCGTGTCAAAATCCACCAACTGCGTAACGGACCCGTCTCTGCCAACCACAAGATGCGCTGATACTTTTCGAGCCGGGTCGCAAAGCGCCTTGACAGAAGAGACGGCGTCTCTCCCGGCGGTGTAATGAATCAGCACTGTGTCCAGATCACCTTCGCCAAAACGACCGCCCACATTCGGTGAACCAACCGAGGGTACCGGGTATCCCTCATCGCCCAGAAGTCTGTGTTCTACAATTTACATCCCGACATCCCTTTTTGATACAGAACCTGAATCGTATCCTAGCCCTGGACGCTATCATCATCCATCAATCGGCTGTGTCCATTTCCTGTTATGGCGGAAGTCAGACGATTTCTCGCACCTCTTTTTTCTGCCGAACGACCGATACTCCAAGTGGCCACAATGCCTGCCCAACCAGCCCAGAACTCCCTGGGCAGTTTGAAGGCCTCAACCTCCGCACCTGTCAAAGACTGGATTGTCGGAACGACACAATAGTTGAAGAAAATGAATGCCAACCCTGCATATACTACTGTTGGCCGTGCTCTCTTCGTATAATTGTCACCCTGCACAAGCTCTGCCACCAGCACGCGTTCCTTCGCACCCAATTCGGCGCGAATGGTTTGTTCGATCTCGGAATCCCGTTTCTGCAACAGCGACTCCATTTCGATGGTAATCTTCTGTTTCTCTTCCGGACTCAGCTTGAACTGATCTATGATTCCGCCTACCTGACCGATAACCTTCCCGACGCCACCGGCGAATATTCTCGACAGCCAGCCCATGGAAATCCTCCTTCTCGAGGTGGAACAGCCGAAACGTAACGAACCCGACATCGTTATGCGCCTGCTACCTGCTGCTACCGCTTGCCAAGACCGATCCCATGATGTTCCACAACCGCCCCGTCCCAAACCAATGCGGGACCATCCTTTACATCAGTGATATGTCCCAGTTCCCGCTCCCGGGGATATCCAAGACAATTTGAGATGTAAGTCACTCCGTCGATCTCCCGGAATCTGTTTCTGTGCTGGTGTCCATACACGTGCAGCCGGGCATTGACGGCTCTGATCTGAGAATCCAGGCCTGAACTGCCGGCGACCCGGCTGAAATTAAACCCGGGATGTGGATCGCCGCCAACCGCCTTCACCTTAGATCCACTGCTGAAAATCAGTTCTTGTCTTGGCAAAAAATGGCTGAAAGAGATCACGGTCGACCCATATTCAGCGTCAACCCTCTCCCTGTTCAATTCCAGAAAGTACGCAGCGAGATTCGGAACCTTCGGATCGGTTCTTATGAACCGGCGGTCACTCCACATAGAGAGATCGGGATCCTCTCCGGTCTTTGGCAAAAAAAGACTGTCTGCGGCATTCTGATCTGGTTCCGAATACCACGAAAACAGAGGCACGATGTGAATTTCGTCTCCACCATCTTCCGTTACTGTCGAAGGCTCCGTCTTCACCCCCATTGATCTGCACAGGCCCAGGATCGCCCCGAACTTCTCTATGGAAGACCCGTATTCCCTCCTGCGTACCCACAAATCGTGATTGCCTGGAACAAAAAACACCTGGCTGAATTTGGACATCAAAACTTCGAGTGCCCATTCGATCCGGTCCTGACTGTCACTCACATCACCGGCAAGGATCAGCACGTCATCCACATAGTCGACCGCGGAAATTCCTTCGACCCACGATGCGTTCACCCTGGAATCGACATGAATGTCCGATATCGCAAAAACGCGAGCTCCCATGCTACATCTTCATTCTTAACATGGGCCTCTGGAAAGATACATCCAGGTGCGTTCCCGAGTTCTCCGACCGGGTGCCGGGCGGCATACAGTGGATCGCAAAGGCGCGCCTGGGTCGATCCGTCTTGTTCGGGGGTGTATAGTGCAGCGTCTGGCAGTGGTGGAACATCGCGCCACCCGCCGGCAGATCTACCACGATTGCGCGTGAAGCATCTACTTCCGTCTCCAGATCGAACAGGATTTCCTTTTCTCCCCGTTCGTGGCTCATCGCGCTCAAATGCGAACCCGGGATCAGATGCATCGCACCGTTCTCCACATTGACATCATCGAGGGTCAACCAGCAAGTCACAAGATTTGCGGGCACACATTTCCAGTACCCGTTGTCCTGATGCCAAAACACCGCGTCACCATGGTGAGCGGGTTTATAGAGCGCCTGATCGTGAAACAACTGGATGTTCGGACCGATCAACGACTCTACGATGTCCAGGATTTCGGTCTGAAACAACAATCGGCGGAAAGGAATGCTCCGTTCACACATCTGCATAATCTGAAGCATCTCGGTAGGCGTGTCAGGCTCCTCACCCGCCAGATTCCTGAAACTGCCATCGCGCCTGGCCTCCTCGAACACGCGATCATATTCTGCTCCCAGCAGACCGACATCGTCATCAGAAATCAGTTGCCCTGCACGCAGAAACCCGTTCGTCCTGAAATCCGCAACCTGCTCATGCGTCAGCCCGACGCATTTGCTCTCGATCTCTGCCACAGCAATCCTCCTCCGGCATCATGCCACGACGCTGGTCTCCTGGTGTGATTCCTCGAATGCGGCGAGCAGCCCGCGCAAGTGTTCAAGCATCACTCCAACGTTCTGCTCCATATACAAACTCAGTTCTCTGCAGGCCTCCTTACCCGATCCGGCATCGATCAATACTTTGGCCTTCTTCGCTTCATCGTACGCGCTTGCAAATAGAAGCTCCTGAAATCCACTCCATCGCTCACGAACCAATGATATGCGTTCTTCGGGAACTGCTCTCGCCAAGCGACTCAGGCGGTGGAACATCCACCAGGGGCTCTCACCATCGGGTTCTTCTCCACCTGTCGAGAGGACATCCGGGATCCGACCTTCGACAAACATCGGCAGAAAGATCCCGAGACAGGGTGAATACATACTGCACCAGTACACTGGCAGTCTGGACCCATCGTCACACAGATCCGCGATCAGACTGGCTGCGGTATTTCCACCCGAGCCATCTTCATCCGAGTGCACACAGATGCTCGGTGGAGAACCGATATCCGTCTGGAACGCCTCCGTAGGGTTCGCGCCATTCGAATGATCGCTCAGTACCGCTTTCATCGTCTCCGCATCGATCTCACCCAGGCGTTCGCCCAGGAGTGCGCAGGATCGCCCTCGCCTCATTGCACCGCTGCTCTCCTGCCTTTCCGCTTGGGAATAAGCGTCTGCAAAACTGAATGGCTCCGACGCGACCCAGCCCCGCGCTCGCGCGAAGGCTTCCGCACCGGGAGACAGCCGGGTCGAATGCTCCTCCACCGAGTACACATTGCTGATCCCCACGGCGCCATCAACCTTCTTGACTGCCCACTCGTGACCCGCTGTCTCGATCACATAGGCCTCGTTCGGATCGGCAACGATAAAGCTGTTGTCATACGTCCGTACGTCTGCATCGTTCTCGAATTTCCCCTGCCCATATCGACTGATCAGATCGGTCATCACCTCGGTCGCGTGTGCAGCGGTTCGCCCGCGCTCGAGGCCCAGCCTGAGGACCTCCATACCGATCAGTTTGCCCTCGCTCGCGGGTTCCAGCTTGGACCCCAACGCCTCGTTACCGATCACCACCTGATGCTCATTGAATCCGTGCTCATATCCCCAACACCACCAGGGTCGTGACCCCACATGTCGAAAAGTCACATCGACTTCCGGAACAGACACGAACTGGCAACGTGTTTCCTCGCCGCGGCCATGCTCAACACGCTCCCTCAGAAGCAGCGGCTGGCACTCGTCCGCCGGCCGATCGCTGTTCTTGGCGAAAACTGTCTGCCTGTTGCCGGTCACGCTTCCCAGCGCAACCATCGTATCACAACTTCCCGGTTCCAGATCTTCAGGTCTGCCCATCACATCTCCATCCGGCAAATGGTTCTTGTCACTGCATCACAATACCACAGCACGCTATTCCAGATCGTCATTCCATGGGGCTCCGGGATCGGCTCTGGCACCTCGATCTTTTCCATCACCGAGCCGTCCTCCAGGTCCAGTCTGTAAATCGCACGGTGCCCGGTTTCCACGCACCAGAGATCGTCCTTGTACCAGCCGATACCATGAGGGCGGGGCCCTGGCGCAGGAAACGATCTTACGACCTCGAATCCTGTCTCCAGGTTGACTTCATAAATCATCGCCGCCGGCGGCACTGACATCCAGAGATTCCCATTCCTCAACTCCAGACCGTGTGCACCTGTCTTGTCCGCGCCGGGCGTCGGGTAACTCTCGATCGTTTTGCCCGTGGCAGCGTCCACTTTCAGAATCTCACAACTGTAAGTGGAGGCGAGCCAGAGAATCGACCCATCGCAGGTGATCCCGCTGCCCCTGTCCGACGATGTCTCTAGCGTCCTGATCTTTTCGCCACTCCAGGAAACCAGACTGGCCTCATTGGTACTCTGATCCAGGATCCACAGGCCCTCCGCTGTCGCCTGCATTCCATTGGGGTGCGGCCCCGGGGCATCGAAAACCGTCTCAATCTGCCTCGCCATCAACCTGCCTCCAGTCTTTCTGATTATTCTTCGACCCTCTTTGCCGATGTTACAAGAACGGGTTCGATCGGGACATCCTGATGTCCACCTTGATTTCCGGTGGGCACCTTCGCGATCTCATCCACCACGTCCATCCCTTCCGCCACCCTGGCGAAAACCGCATAACCGAAATCTCGCTCGCCGTGATCGAGAAAGTCATTGTCTTTGAGATTGATGAAGAACTGCGAAGTCGCACTATCCACCTCTGCCGTTCGAGCCATGGAAAGGAACCCTCTTTCATTCTTGAGCCCATTATCCGCTTCATTCTTGATCTGATCGCGTGTCGATTTCTGATGCATCTCCGTATCGAAACCGCCGCCCTGAACCATAAATCCTGGAATTACGCGGTGGAATATTGTGTCGTCGAAAAATCCCTCGTCCACATAGCCCAGGAAATTCTCCACCGTGATTGGTGCTTCATCCGTGAAGAACTCCAGCTTGAATTCACCCAATGACGTTTCAAAAACCACCATTCGTTCCTACCTCCGTACTTAAATCCAACGGCACGATTGCCATTTCTCACAGTCCAACCTGTTTGCTCCAGGAATCCAGCAACTCCAGACTCACGCCCGCACCACCGCAAACGATAACGAGCACCGAATCTACATGCTCCAGCGGGCTTGCTCCTCGATATACGGCAGCGAGCGCAGCACCACACGCGTGTTCCACCAGCACTCGGTGATCATCCGCAAACCTCAAGCATGCCTCGACCGCCTCACGGTCCGTCATGGTCCACGGAGTAATCGATCGACGATTGGCCCAGGACAGACATTCAGTGGCAACCGCCCGGGCACCAAGTGTGGTTGCGATGGACGTGATGCTGTCCAGCGTCACCAGTCGACCTGCGGAAAGCGATGCCTCAAGCGACGCAGCGCCGTCTGTTTCTGCAGCCACCACCGGCACATCGTCCCACCCGGCACGATGCATCCCTTCCAGCACACCGCACAGCAATCCGCCACCCCCCACAGACACGACAACCGCACCCGGTCTAACCCCGGTCTCCACCACCTCATCGATAATCGAGGCATGTCCGTTCCAGACCGTGGGATCATCAAACGGATGCACATAGGCCGAAGCCTCATCCTTTGCGAGCTCACAGGCATAGGCATGGGAAATATCCCAGACCTTCCCGTGCTCTTCCACCTCGCCGCCTTCGCTCCGGATCATCGCTCGGGATCGCTCCGATGCGGTCTCGGGAACCACCACGGTAACCCTGGCGCCAAGTCTTCGACCGGCATAGGCCACGGCATAGCCCGCGTTGCCCCCGGAAGAACACACAAGATGTCGGGCACCCGCCTCAACGTGCTTCTGACAGGCGGCACCCATACCCCTGATCTTGAACGATCCGACCGGTTGCAGCGCATCCATTTTGAGAAACACCTGTTTGTTGGCAAGCGCACTCAACGCGCTGGATTCCCATAATGGCGTGACTACATGAAGCGGTTTCATTTATGCGCCCACCTGTCTGACGTTCTCAAATCGGCCCTTCTCGGCAGAGGATTTCGCAGCCAGACACGCGTAGACACTTTGAAGCCCTGTCTCAATCGGGGTCCGCGACTTCGCGGTTCCACGAATCACTCCGATGAAATCTCTGCCCAGCTCGATATCGCCACCGAAGTGGCTCATCCCCTCACTCGCCCGTTCTGTTCCACTGAATGGGGCGTGGTGACGTACATGCGTCAGTTCATTCTTGTACCAGTCAAACCCCACCTGGCCCATATATCCACTCACGGTTGCCCCACGGACGCCCGCGTCTCGCCGAGAGTAGAACACCTGCGTATAGACACCGTGAGCCCCGGTTTCGAACTGGATCAAGGCACTGGAACAGTCCTCGTTCGTTCCCGTCTCCGGACTACCACAATCCACACTGTACAAACAGGCGTGATCAGATCGGGTGCCGGACGTCTGATTTCGGGTCCGATTCTGCGGACTTTCCAGACACGTCTCCTGTTCGTCACACACAGAGCACACCAGACCGGCCTTCTTCTTGCCTCCAAAAACCTTTCCCCAGGTGGCCATTGCAGACACACGAACAATTGGCGAGCCCATCAGGAATTGCAGGTAATCGAAATCGTGTGTCGCCTTTTGCAGGAAAAGTCCCTGCGTGATCTCGAAATTGCGATACTCCTGTTCCCAGTACCCCACGCCATAGGGCACATAGTTCACAGCAGTCACGTGAATGGGAGCCCCAACCGCCCCATCGGTTATATACTGATGCGCCAGTTGACAAAGCGGAGACGTTCGAAGCGGAAAGCTCACCACCACCTCACACTTCGAATTTTCGAACGCACGTTCCAATGCGACTGCCTGCCGCATGGAAATGGCCACCGGCTTTTCCAGAAACAGCGGCAAATCATATTTCGCCACCTTAACACCGAAGGGCGAGTGGAGGTTACAGCGCGTTCCGACAGCGATGGCATCGAGCTTCCCCTTCTTCACCATCTCATCGACACTCTTGTAGAACACCGCGTCGGACCGGTCACACTCGGCCAGACGATCTCTTACGCCTTTCTCATCCGGATCCACGACAGCCACCACCCGCAGATCCGGATCCACCTGTCGGAACACGTGATCGATCATCCCGTGAATACGACTGCCGTAGCCTATCACACCCAGCCGAACCATAACCCCTCCTGTTCAATTGTCCCGGTTATTCATTCTCAAGGATCCGGTATCACAGCAAGCACCGCAGGTGAAGCCGGTCCTCCAAAACGCAACTCTACACGCGCACTCGCGTAAGCATAAGCCTCGATTGGCGACATATCATGTCCTTCAGTCAGAACCTCATATGCCTGCTGCACCGCGGCGGCCGAGGCCTCCTTTACCGAGCTGCCCATCCCCACACAGATCGTCTGTTCACCCACTCGGAGCCGAGGATAGTCCAGACTCATTTCTTTGTCCACATCGATCAGGACAGTAGCTTCGCCACACCCTTCCAGACCAACACACGTGGGCTCACCCACACCCATAGCCGCGTGGAAGTCTCCCATCGAAAGCAGCGCACCCTCGACCTGTACCGGCAACCAGAGGGTCGCCCCGGGCGAAAACTCCCGAAGGTCCATGTTCCCACCCCAGGGGTAGCACGGGGCCACCGTGGAACCCGTTCCTGAACCAGGGGCAACACCCACGCATCCAACCATTGGCTCCAGGGGAACACGCAAACGCTCCGAGATTCGGGCGAACCCATCCTCCAGTGGAATCTGCTTCACCTGCGTGCGATCTGTTCTGTTCCCCAGCAAACCGAACCCCGGAATCCACACGGACCATACCCGGTGCATCTCCACCGACAGCAACTCCACCCGCAGCGCATCTCCGGGGGCCGCCCCGTTCACATAGACCGGCCCGGTAACCGCATTGAACTTCTCGATGCCGATTTGCTCTACCCGCTCGCCCTCCGAAAGTCTTTGATATCCATCGTCCCCGGTCTGAAAGGTTACGCTTGCTTCAGGACTCACCCTGAGCGCCGGCGGATGATCGGCGCTGAACGTAACCGTTCGCTTTGCCATCTCGATGAAGTGATCCATTGAGCCTTCTTCCGAACCCTTACTCCACCCTGGTATAGGGCGAACCCAGCAGATCGATCAAACTGCTCGGGTGTTCGTCTCGCGTCTCGTATCCCGGGCTGTCTCCGCGCTGACGAAATCTGGCAGTTCTGACATAGGGTGGATCGAGCTTTCGATATGAAAACGCCTCTGGATTCTTTTTGAGTTTACGCGCCGCTTTTCTTGCGGCCTTCCTGATCAGCTTGCGAGATCTTTCCGGTGCAAGATGGACTGCGCTCAACTTGGATCGGCTGTAGGTATCTGCATCCACGTGCTCCAGTCCATCCGGCAGCAGCCCTCGTTTCACCGCCACGGTGATCACCCCGGGTGTCAGATCCTCCGCCTCCTCGGCGAACGCCTGCTCCCCGGAAGCAAAAACCGTCGGAATCCCCAATTCTTTCGCACACAGAACCAGCTGACCGAACTCGCCGATCGACACACCGTTCACTGCCAGATCCACATACCCCCACCCCTGTGTATGGGTAAGATGCGAATACGGCGTGCTCGCCCTTGCGTGCTGCCCCACATAGGCAACCCCGTCATAGGTCTCATCGAGGCCCCAGGTGACCACACGCTCCGCGTGGCCCCGCATCAGCAGCAGACGTTCGTCCAGCAACTCGGGATCGATGGCGCCGTGCCCGTGTCCATCGATCACCAGGATCTCCTCGACGCCACCACCAAAGAGCCCTTTGGCCGCAGCATTCACCTCCCGTGTCAGCAGCCGTTTGGCCTTGTCGTAATAACTACCCTCGGGCGTGCACCAATCCTCGAAATTCAGAATACCCGCAACGCCTTCCAGATCTGTCATCATCAAAATCTTCATAACATTCCCCCTGTGATTTTCTAATGCCTCACGCTGCCGTCTTGCCCTCGGCAATTCTTCCCAATCTTTTTGCATACCCCATAATCATCACTACCGTGGCCAGACCCAGGACGAGACTCGCCATCAACACCACCATTGTCACACCGGCCCCGCGAGACTCGAAGAACTGTCCGATGATCCAGGGAACCAGCATCGCGCCGGAACTCGTGCCAACAAAAAACCAGCCGGTGATTTTCCCCGACATATGTAAATATTCTCCGGCCAGTGAAAGAAGGGTCGCGAAAATGGATGCCAGCGAGAACCCCAAACCTGCCGCGCCTATCCACAAAACCACTCTGGAAGCTGGAAAAAGAAGGATCACCCCCACGCTCAGGACGCAGCCCAGGAGGTCGCCCACAAGGATGCTCTGAGGCCTATATCTACTGGCAATCGGTATGCCAACCAACCTCCCCACAGTGAATGAACCCCAGAAGGCAGACGTGAGATATGCGGCCGAAGTGGTCGTCTCAAGATCCAGACTCAAGGCGTAGGTATAAATCCATCCGGCGAACCCGACCTCTACGCCCACCGTTAGAAAGAAGGCCACCAGGATCAAGAGAATCAACAGCCGATCCGTATCGCCCCGATCCTCTACTGGTGCCTTTCGAATCGGAGGACTCGGAACACACGCGAACCAGATGGCGACAGGCAGCATCAAAAGCGCCAGGGTCCAGTAGGTCCAGAGAATTCCACCTCCAGCAATCTCCATTCGGGCGACCAGAATCGGAGACAGGAATGCCCCCACACCGAAAAAGAAATGGAGGGCATTCATATAGGGGCCCAGATTATCCTGATGAACCCAGGTCAAAAGCGTGTTTGCCCCGACATCCAGCGCTGATTGGACTGCGCCCAGCAGAAACGTGACCACAATGAGCATCCACAGCGTCCCGACCAAAGGTACAAGGGCTAGAAGGGCTGCGATCACAACCATCATCACCGCGAGGGCGGGATGACCTTTGAAACGATCGAACAGTCTGCCACCAACGGCCGCACCGACCATATACCCCGAGGACATTGCCGTAAAGAGATAGCTGATTTCGCTAAGCAGTGAGCCGGTCTGTTCGGCCAACCGGGCAAGATTCGGGCCCATCGCGGCGAGACTCAACCCAAGGGCGATATAGGAAACGTAATAGGCTACAGTTGCGGGTGTATGTCCACGAAACCTCACAACACGTGCAAGAAATCCGGCAGATTGGCTCAAATTTTTTCCTGGTGCCCGGCTACGTCGAGCAGTTTTTAATCTGCCTGGTTAGTTGATTTTCAGAATCAGCCGCGAAGGGTGATCTGCATCGTGATAGATCGTCTGATCCGCCGTCAAGAGTTCTGTCTCCGCCAGATCATTGCCACCTGTGTTGTGATTGCGATCGTGATTCGGAAAATCGCTGCTCGTGATTTCCAACCTTATTCGGTGTCCCTTCAGAAATCTGCAGGCTGTCGGCAGCAGCTTGATCCGGTATTCGACCACCTCCCCGGGTGTAATCAACTCCTCCCGATCGATCGTATTGCGGTGCCTCGCCCTGACCATACCATAACTGATCTCCAGCGCGGGACCATCCGGATGCTCGTCCACCAGCCTCGCGAAGAAATCGGTATCCTTCGCCGTCGTCGCCGCGTAGAGAACCACTTCCGAGTAGCCTACGGTCTCTACCTCCTCTGTCAATGGCGCGCTTCTATAGATCAGAATGTCCTGCCGGTAGTGCAGCCGCCTGCGATCTGCCGGTTCTGTAAAGAGGGCTCTCGTCCATATGGTCGGAACAGGATCGTGTGGGTCGTACCTGTAGGCATCAGTTGTCGAAGAAACGGGCACCTTTCCCACAAGCGCTCCAGATCCTTCGGACACGTGAGCATCACCTTTGCTATCCAGATGGTAGACCGCTTCTGTCAGATCTTTGGGCGGCCAGGTCGTATCCGATCGCCACTGATTCGAACCCATCACGAAATATCGAACCGGAGGCTCCCGATCCACATCGTTGTGAACATCCTTCAACCACCGGTCGAACCACCGGACCATCATATGCTGCAGGTCGAGTTCCGCCTCGGGTCCGAAATCGATCTCTCCCTGTTTTCGGCCACCCAGATTGGAATGGTTCCAGGGGCCGATAATCAGCTTCGTATGTTCCCTTGCGGCCTCGCTTCGCCCATTTTTCTGCATCAGACCCAGATGTGCCATCGTCCCGCCGCAGTGATCGTACCAACCGCTGAAATCCAGATTCGGGACCTCCACCTTGTCGTGAATTTCATCGAATTTCCAGCATCTCCGATTCGGATGTCGTAACCAGTCCTCCGCATATTCCGCCATCCCCTTCGGCAGATACTTCGGAAACTCCAGCCAGGGCAGGAATCCCAGCCATCGCATATTCTCCAGGTCATCCCATACCTTGATCGCCTCTGCCTTGTCGTGGATCCCCGGGAGATTCTGACGCCGTCTCATATCCGGCGCCATCGAAGACATCCACCACTTGATGCGCCTGCCGGGGCGGAATGACCCCCACCAGTCGACCTCTGTATTCTCAAGCGGAATAGAATAGGCACACATGGCAAGCAAGTGGGGCGGTCGAAGCATCGCCAGCCGCCACTGCATCCAGGCGTTATAGGATGCCCCAAAGGTCCCAACTTTTCCATTGCAGTAGGGTTGTTCAGCCAGCCACTCTACACTGTCGTAGCCGTCTTCGGCATCCGGTGTCTCTTCCACCGTGTAGGGAATGTAATCCCCATCTGAAGCATTTCTACCGCGTGTATCCTGGGTCACCACCACGTATCCGGATCGAACGAATCGCTCGTGGCCTCCTTCCGGTTTTCCGTATGGAGTACGCAACAGAAGACCGGGAAACTCGCCCTCTGCGTCGGGTCTGAACACATTTGCACGCAAAATGGTGCCATCCCGAACCACCACGGGTACATTTTTCTCAACGATCATTCCCAGCGCGCCAATCTCGGTTTCCATTATCGCCCTTCCACATCGGGTTCTTGTCTTATTGGTTTCAGCACATCCACCGACAGTCCATCACCTCGTTGAGACCATTCACAAATTCTCATCTACTATTGCAGATCTCACGAACGGCCTCTACGATCTGCGATGTGTTGACCAAACAGCGGTCCTCCAGGGGTGCGCTGAACGGCATCGGTGTATTCAGTCCACCCAGCACCCTGACGGGTCCTCGCAGGAGGTCAAACCCGTGTTCACACACCTGCCTTACGATCTCCGCTCCGGCCCCACCTCTGGTGGGCGCATCCTGAACCACAAGCAGACGACCCGTTTTGGAAAGAGACTCCAGAATCGTCTCGATATCCAGCGGCACCAGAGAACGCGGATCCACCACTTCTACACTCACCTCTCCAACCAGCTCTTCGGCAGCCTCCAGCGCCTTGTGTACCGCGAAGGAAGTTGCGACCACCGTCACGTCCTCACCTTTCCGCTTAACCTCCGCCTTACCAAGCGGCACAAGCCAATCGCCATCGGGCACTTCGCCCTTTATCCCGCCGAGCAAACGGTGCTGGATATAAACGACGGGACCGTCTTCCCTTATCGCAGACTTCATCAACCCCTTCGCATCGGAAGGGGATGACGGCATCACCACCTTCAATCCGGGCGTATGTACAAACCAGCTTTCCAGACTCTGGCTGTGCTGACCTGCCTCCCGTGTCCCGGCCCCTCCGGGTGTCCGGATCACCATCGGGACCTTGAACCGGCCCCCGGACATCAGATGAACTTTTGCAGCCTGATTGACGATCGGGTCCATACAAACCGTCATGAAATCGCAATACATAATCACCGCAACAGGACGCAAGCCTGTCATCGCCGCACCTACGGCCAGACCGGTGAACCCGGACTCGGAAATCGGCGTCTGCCACACCCGACGCTCTCGAAATTGATCCCAGAGATTCTTCCGGTCTTTGACACCGCCGATATCCTCCCCGATCGAAAACACCGTCTCATCTCTGGCCATCTCTTCCCGGATCGCCTCAGAGATCGCATCGGCATAACTCAACTCGTGGGTCGTAGCGGACATAAGCGATTCCTCAGAGTTCCACACCGGAAGGGGTTGGCATATTCTCGAATTTGGGAAAGAGACTCGCTTTTCCAAACGCCTCCGCCGCCTCTATCTCGTCTTCCACCTCCTGCCGAAGACCGGACTGATCGTCCGAAGTCATATGTCCCCTTTCCAACAGCCAGCTCTCGAATAACAGAATCGGATCACGCTTCAGCCATTCCTCCAGTTCACCGGGATTATTATGCTCCGAACCTCCAGCGGTATGCGGAAGGAACCGGTATGTCTTGCTCTCGATCAGTGTCGGCCCCTCACCTGCCCTCGCCCTGGAAACCGCCGCGGACACACACTCGAACACCGCCATTATATCTTGTCCATCGACCACCACGCCCGGGATACCGTATCCTGCTCCGCGATCGGCAATATCAGGAATAGACAGTGTGATCGTTGATGGTGTAGACGCCGCATAAAGATTATTTTCACACAGGAAGATCACCGGCAGCCGCCAGAGCGACGCCATATTCAGCGTCTCATGAAAGGTCCCCTGATTGCTCGCCCCGTCACTGAAGAACGCTACCGCCACTTGTTTCGTCCCCCGGTAAAGCGCGGAGAAAGCGCCGCCGGCCGCAAGGGGGATCTGCCCTCCCACGATGCCGTTGCCACCCATCAGCCCGAGATCTGGATCGAAAATGTGCATCGAGCCGCCGCAACCGCGACTGTAACCGGTTTCCCTGCCCATCAGCTCAGCCATCATCAGCTTCGAATCCGCACCCTTGGCGATTGCGTGGCCGTGACCTCGATGTGAACTCGTCACATAGTCGTCGTCATTCAGAGCGGCGCACGTACCAACCTCTGTCCCCTCGTGACCGATCGCCAAATGCAGCGCCCCTTCGATCACACCTTTGGCTCTAGCGGTCTCCTCGTCGTCTCCACGCAATCGATATTCATAGTCATAGAGCGTCTTCGCCTTCTGCTCGAAGAAGCGGATGCGATGCATGCGTCTGAGCATCTCCACCAGTTTGTCATGATCCGGTTCCATAGTCATGATCCCTCGACCGCCCCGGGTTTCATCGCAGCCCCAATCGCCTCGTCCAGAACCCCAACCATCTCCTCCATTTGCGCATCCGTCATCACCAGAGCCGGAGCGAGGACCAGAATATCACCATTATTTCTAAGAATCATCCCGGCGTCACGACAGTACCGGCTGATGAATCCGCCCATTTTTCCGGCAGGTTTTCTCTCAGCTCTTGTCTCCCGATCGGCCACCAGGTCTATCGCCCACAAAGTACCCATCCCCCGGATATCACCCACCGCATCGTACTTGTAGAGGTCCGACAACCGGGACTTGAACAGTCTGCCCAACTCCGCGGACCTGGCCACCAGGCCCTCGCCCTGGATGATATCGATATTCGCCAATGCAGCCGCACAGGCCGCCGCGTGACCGGAGTAGGTGTGGACGTGTCGAAATCCCTCCTTGGCTTCATGGAAAGCCGCCGCGATCCGCTCGGTCGAAATGGCAGCTCCCAGGGGCAGGTATCCTCCCGAAAACCCCTTGGCCACCGCCATGATATCCGGCGTCACATCCCAATTCTCACAACAGAACATCTTCCCGGTTCTGCCAAAACCCACCTGAATCTCATCAAAGATCAGCAGGATCCCGTGCTTGTCACACAAGCTGCGTACGCCCTGGAGGTAACCTTCAGGCGGAAGTGGGAAACCCGTGTTGGATCCAGGGATCGGATCCATAATAATCGCCGCTACATTTTCAGGACCTTCCCAATTCACCACCGCCTCAAGATTCTTCAGACACGCCAACCCACAGGTCTCGGGCTCCAGTCCCAGTTCGCACCTGTAGCAATTCGCCGGCATCACATGAGTGAATCCTGGTACCAGCGGCTCCTGGGCCGCTCGCATCCCCGACAGTCCGGTTGCCGAAAGCGCACCCAATGTGGCGCCGTGGTATGAGGCGCGCCGGAAGATCACCTTCTTCCTACTCTTCTCCCCTTTAACGTGGAAATATTCCCGGGCCATCTTGATGGCTGCTTCGGAGGCCTCGGATCCGTCATTCACCAGAAAAGACACCGACAGGTCACCCGGTGTGATCTGTGCAAGCCTTTCACCCAGTCTCACAGCAGGCTCGGTAATGAAATCGAATCCACCCGGGAAGTAGGACAGTTTCTCCATCTGATTCTTCACGGCATCTATGACTTCCTTGCGACCGTGCCCACACAGGGTTGTCAACAACGAAGCGAATGTGTCGAGATATCGCTTCCCATCCGAATCGAACACGTACAAACCTTCTCCCCGCACCAGAACCTTTGGCCGTTCATCCGGTTCCCGGTCGGGAAAATAATTCGACCAGAGATGTCTCGAGGCGTCTATCAGGCCTTCTGCGTCAATCTGTTTATCCATTACCTGCCTCTTCGCCAGACCAGCCGGTCAACTCCGGCTCGACGGACTCGAATTTCGAAATCTGATGGATTCTCCGATTACTCTCGGAACGGCGATTTGAGAAACTCCTGGTCAGCCTCCAGGGCTATCGAAATACGCCTTCCTGGCTGGTTGGCGAGCAGAAACAATGTAGGGAATCACCTCGGGAAGTCAACCGGGAACTCCCGGGCCGAATCAACCGTAGAAATGAAAAATGCGGACCGTATTCACAGCCCGCATCCGCCCTGATTATTTCGTAATGCTACATCGGTCAGCTCATCCCTTTTCGTCCGAACCTGCCTCTTCGATCCACTTGTCGATATCACTCTGATCGGCCCCGGCCTGATCGCGATCGAAACTCGCATCGGGATCGAAGGACCCATCCGTCATATCGATCGAAACAGTGGTCTCCTCTTTGGTAGTGGCACCTACAAGATCCCGCTCGATTCGCTCCAGCAGAGTTTGAACCGCCCGTGTCTGCTGAGAAACGATATCCTGAAACTGGAGCGCGCTCAAGATATGCATCTGTCGCTCCTTGATGTCGAGCAAGCCATCTACCACAAAAGATTGACCCTTGCATTGCTCCGCACACTTGTCCAGGAGGCTGTGAATCGCCTCCACTTCTTCAAACACTTCGGTCACTGCGTTCTCGGTAGACTTCAGCACTTGCTCGAGGATGGACTCCGCCTGTTTGAGCGCCTTAACACGACGATTCAGTAAATGTTCGGCGTTCGCACTACCCTGAGCCATGTGCTTCAGTCGGGGCAGAGCGCTCTGAAGTTCATGAATGCCCTGCCGCGCCTGCTCGCCTGCCTGCTCAAGAAGCTGAGGAAGACTCGCCTCGAGTGAATCAAGGAGCGAACTTAAATTGTTACTCTGATTATCGTCTTGCGTCATATCAATCTCCGGATTTGGAGCCCAAATATATATCGCCCACCGAAGCAGACGCAAGCCGGAATTCAGGCATCGCGTCCAACATCTCACCGAAACCCAGGCCTACCACGGTACTTTCACACCGACACTCGAGGCAGTTTCCTCGATCATTTCCCTTTGTTCCTTTCCAATGGGAATCCCCTCCTCTGCCCAGGCGATCTCCCGCTTCCACTCCAGGGTGCCCGGCAACTCCGTCGAGGCCTGACCCACCATAGGCTGCAGTTTCAAGCTCTGCTCTACAACCCGGGTGGCTTCTTTCTTGAAATCCTCCAGCTCCCCGAGCGTATCCGGGCGAAACGCAACGATGAGGTATCCTCTCACTGCGTCGGCATATTTGCCCGTCTGTTCATCTGGCGGCACACGACCTGCCAGCATACCCCCAAGCAGGGTGGACACGAACCGCATACCCAAACTCTTCACCACCGTTCCCGGAAATCGCTCCATCGCTTCGTTCATACGATCCCGATCCTTGAACATATTTACATTCATATCCAGCACAAAAGGGTGACCCTCCTCCGAAGGAATCCCGAAACACATCGGCGGAGCTCCCATGGCGTTCCAGATCGAGGCATTCGGATCTGTCGGAGGCTGCCAACCCGTGCCACCTGCGACTGACCAGGTCACAAGGTCGTCTTCCAGGGCCATTCGAGCATAAATTCCCTCGCTGCCCACGTGACCGTGGTGACGACTTCCCGCAATGGCGATTCCAGACTCATTCGCTTTCTGAATCACAGTCTGCACCACCCGAGTCGCCGCAAGATAGCCGATGCCTCCGTCCCCATCGAACAGGGCGCTAACCGGTGATTCTCGAATCAAACGGATCTCAGGTCGGGGATTCAGGGAACCTTTTCGATACTCACCCACATACCGCTTGATCTGTCTCGTCCCGTGGCTGAACACACCCCTCAGATCTACCTGAACCAGACACTCGGCAATCCTGGCTGCATCTTGTTCCGGCAAATCCAGGTTACAGAAAATCTCCGTTGTCATCTTCCGCAAGGGTCCAGGCATCACCCGTACTTCCGGTTCTTCAGCTCCCATATCGTCTCCCTGTCAGATCACGTCATACTTCCGTAGAAACTCCAGAACTTCAGGTTCATCCGATATGTCCGCGTGGCCCATGAAAACGATCCCTTCGGCACTGCCAAGTTGTGCCGCCACCTTCTCGAACCTATCCATCGTTCCCGAAAACTGGATACGTTTTCCTGCATTCCGGATCTTTCTGTACACCTCAGGCCAGTGTGTGTAATCGGGCTGCCCCACGCCCGGGATCCACTGAACACCTTTCAGCTCCTTTATCTCCAGAAGAGAATCGAGATGAGGGAGCTGGCCGGGTCCATCCAGGTGATAGAAGGGATTGGACAGCCGCTTGCAGGTCGCCTCGAGCTCAGGCTTCACAAACTCATCGAACATATCGGGGCCAATCATATAACAGAAATCACACTGCAGCATGTAGTAAGGATGGTCTGAGAAAATGTGCGTCCAGGCAGTATAACCCGGATTCACCGGCTGCAGCAACTGATTGAGACGATCGAAATATCTCCACCACATTTCGTGTGCTTCCCAGGTCAGGCACTTCACCTGCTCCGGGGAATCGTACAGGTCTATCAGGAGAGCCTCACCGGGTCGAAAAGTAGACAGGATATCGAGATTCCCTCCAAGATCCGTCATCCCCAATTGAACAAGACCTTCCCACCGCTCCAGACCTGCGTTGAACAGATCCTGAACTCTGAAGAACCAGTCATTCTGGTCATCGAATTCGAAAGTTGTCCCGTCCAGTCCAACCTGATCAACCGGCTTGAACCAGACCGTGTCATTCTCGACAACCGTCTCCGCGCCAAGAAATGCTGCAATCACGCCGGGACCAAAATCGGGAATCACTGCAGGGAACGCGTCCCCCAGATACTTTATGGATGACAAATCGAAGTCCCACCGATCCACAATATCCGCGGCAGGTGTATCAAATGGATAGAACGCCGTCCTCGGCACTCGCGCGAGGTCCGGTTCACCTCTTCCAGGATCCTTGCCAGAGAGACGCATCTGAATCAGGGGTCGCTTCAGATCACCGGACCACCATCCATCTGCATCTTTTCGAATCTTCTCCCAACGTTCAAAGGTAAAATCGATTGCCACTTGCCACCCCCAATCGGGCGGACATACATTACCGCCTAGCCCAGCACCAGTCGAATCTATTCAATCATCCCGATAGAACCGGGAATGGATGTCCGATACACAAGGCTTCGACATACCCCCAAAGATCCAACTCCTCACGCACCCCAGATACGCGGCATCCAGAGCGGCTCTTTGGCCATTTCTGCATCCAGCAACCTGCGAATCAATCTTGCTTTCAAATCCTGACAATCCGGCCTGTCCCAAAGGTTCACCAGTTCGCCAGGATCGTCCTGAAGATCGAATATTTCTCCATAATCGCGTTTGTGATACACAGTGATCTTGTATCTGTCTTCCACGTATGTCTTCACATGAATCGTCCACTCCGTGTGGCGGTTCTCAACCGTCACATGATCCCTCACCAGATCACTCTGCCCGGTCCAGACCTCACTCTGGTCAAGGCCTGTCATCTCTCTGGGCACTTCCATGTTCGCCCAGCTGAGGAAGGACGGCGCCAGGTCGACAAGAGACTGCAGGGCATCAGAACGTCTCCCCGATGGGACACGTCCGGGCTGCCGCACCAGAAACGGTACGCGGATCAGATCCTCATAATGGAATGGGCCTTTGGCGGTCAACCCGTGTTGTCCATACAGGTGACCGTGGTCCGAAGTGAAAACCACCAGAGTGTTCTCGGCCAATCCTCTCGACTCGAGCTTATCCAGGATCCGACCGATCTGGCTGTCCATCAAGCTCACCATACCATAGTAGATGGCGATATCCTTTGCCAGCTCATCCCGGTCTGTCAGGTGTGATCGGAACCCATGCATCGCGAACTCCCCATCCTTCCAGTCCGAGAAGTCCGGGTTTTCCTCCTGGGTCAGTCTGAAATGGGGCGGGTTTGCATCGTGCTCCCCATCAACCACGGATGGGACACTCAAGGATTCGGGATCATACATCGTATCCCACGGTTTCGGAACCAGATAAGCGGGATGGGGATCGAAGAAACTCGACCAGAGGAAAAAAGGCTCCTCATCCTCCGCATACGCATCCAGCAAGGCGCACGACCGTTCAGAAATCCACGTACCGTAGTGAAACTCCTCTGGAATCTCCCAGGTCCGACGCTGATCTCGGTTGTTCCCCGATGGTGGTCTGAAATAATCTCGCCAATTCTTACAGCCATTCTCCTCCATCCAGATCGCGTAGTGCTGGCCCACGTGCGCTTCGTCCGTATGATTCCGCGCCAGTTCAACGTGTTCAAATCCATAGAATGGACCGTGAAAATTGCGCCAGTAGTCCAGATCCTGCATCAGCGGGTACGACTCCACCGAAGGGAATGCTTCCGTACCACGGAGCGGCTGGAAATGGGCTTTTCCTATAAGGGAGGTCTTGTATCCAGCCGCCTGAAAATCCTCTCCCACCGTGTGCTCAGTTTCGGACAACTTCGTCCCGAGCGACCAGGCGCCGTGCTGGCTCGGATACTTCCCTGTGATGATGGAAGCCCTCGTCGGCGTGCACGTAGGATTCGGACAATACGCCCGGTTGAACAACGTACCCTCACGTGCAAGTTGATCCAGCCGCGGCGTCTGCAACTCCGGATTCATGCAACCCAGTGTATGCCAGGGTTGTTGATCGCTGGTGATCAACAGAATGTTTTGTCGTTTCTTGCCCATCCAACCTCCTATCTCGGGGTAAGTACAGGGCTATAGTACTTAACCCGTGTGGCTCTGGCAAACACTAATGGGGTTGAAATCATTTAAATCACGAAGGTACGAAAGGGCGAAAATCACGAAACCACCTTCCTCCGCAACTTTTGGTGTGACAGGCAAGGTCCTTGACGTGGTAGAACCGGGATTTATTGAAAAAGTGTTGACATTTTGAATCATATACTCTATTTTATAGAGAACTCCATTAATAGATACTGAACGAAATCCCACAGGAGGTTCAGATGGACACAATGTCGGTACAACAGTTGAAAGAGGACATCACCTTCGTCCGCCAGGCTGTAGATCAGAAGGACAAACAGCAATACACTTCCGTCGCCCTCGCTGTCCTCTGGGCAGCCATCGTAGGGACCGGATATACACTCCTGGACTTTAACCTCCCCGCAGCCATGTGGTTCTGGGGTATCGCGCCGGTGCTCGGCTTCCTCGTCAGTTTTCGAATCGGTTGGAAGGCCGAACTGGAGGCCGGTGTAGAGAATTCGTGTCCGGGATGGGTCCACGCCACCCATTGGGGAAGCATGTTCGTCATCGCCGTGGCGATCATGTCAATCGCCTACACGAGCGGCCTGCAGGGTCCCGTTATAGGTCAACTGATGAGTCTCGTCAGCGGGATCGTCTGCTTCCTGGCAGGCCTTCATCTGGACCGTCGCTTTAGGCTTCCGGGAATTGCATTGGTACTCGGGTCAGCCGCAGTCGGATTTCTGGGCGCGTTTCCCTGGACAACCCTCGGCGTGATCACTGCCGTCAGCTTGATCATCAGTGCTATCTGGATGAGGCCGCGAGATGTCGAAGCAAACTCCTGAGTCCAGATCGAACAATCTTGCGCAGCTCGACAAACTGCTCGAACACAGGAGCAGACTTGGTGTCTGCGTTCTCCTGGCTGACTCAGAAAGAATCGCCTTTTCCAGCCTCAAGAACCTCGTCAAGGAAACCGACGGCAACATGGGCGCCCACCTCCGCAAGCTCGAGGACGCGGGATATGTTAACGTGGACAAACGATTCGAAAAAAGAAAACCGGTGAGCTGGTATCAGCTCACCGGCAAGGGTCGGACCGCCTTAAAGGCTCATCTGGATGCGCTTCAGGCACTCATTGAGGGACTGGGGGGATAACCTGGAACACGGAAGTATGGAGATTCGGAAGGCGTCGGCCCCCACCTCACGCGAAACCTCTAAATTACGTAGAGACGAAACAAGCAAATCCCTAATTCTAAGCAAGAATGTCGGTTTGCGCTGCGAGCTTGACATTATGAATAGAATGGCGAATATTTCTTAACCCGTCATGAATGACAAACAAATGCTATAGACACAGGAGACAGTCAAATGGCCGGAAGAACCCTGACAGCTGTTCTTCAACGGGAAGATGACCTATTCGTTGCAACCTGTCCAGAGGTTGGGACGGTCAGCCAAGGAAAAACCATAGAACAAGCCGTGGAAAACTTGAGAGAAGCCACCGAACTCTACCTCGAAGAATTTCCACACGCCGACTTCCGTCGCTGAGTATTACACATCGCTCGCCTCCCGGTCCTCATCCTGAATCAGCCCCCTCTGATTGTCCCGACAACGCTCCAAAAATCCCCAATCTCGAAGCAGAAAATCAGGATCCTTCAGAATACATCTGGCCCCTTCATCGATCATTTCCCGCGCATTCATTCGTGTCACCTTCGCATCGCCGATTCACCCATACTGAATCAGTCCGTCCCCCTCCATCACCGGCTCCATACTGACGCTAACGAGAAACAACTCATCCTCACCGAACATCGTACTTCAGGAAACGGACGAATGCCAATGCAAACAGAACGAGTTGAACGACTACCAGGATCATAAACTCCGTAGTAATTGCAGCGAGAGACTGTTCGAATTTCGAGGCGTGAAATCTCAAAACTGGAACCTTGTCGTCCTGAAGCCAATCCGACTTGATTTCTTCGGCAGCTGCGGCCTGTTTGAGGTTGGCTGAGTATTCTCGAAACGACTTTCGGTATTGCTCAAATCCGGTGTAGGCATTCCTGTAGAAAGAAAGACCGGTATCCGCCAATTCCATGGCCGAGAACGTCCGAGAAGCCAGAGGAGACAGTCTCGACAGGCCAATGCTAACTCCTGTTTGCCTTTCCACCTGCCTCCGGTATTCCAGATCGATCCTGGTCTTTTCCTCACCCGCCTTCTCACTTGCTTCCGTTCTGAAGGAAAGTCTCTGCTCTTCGGTGATCTCGCCTTTGGTCAACCGTTCCTGTATTCTTGCGAACGCTTCCCCCCGCTCCAGATCTATGCCCCTTTTCTGCAATCGAATCTGCTGGAAGGTAGGAATCGGATCCACCATGGTCCCAAGAGAAGCGAGCAGATTGGGCAGCAGAATCGAGACACCGATCCATGCGGCAAGACAGATCAGCAAGGAAGAGGAAGGTCTCCGGGTGAACACGGAAATGGCGATCCCCATCGTCACGAACAGAGACAGATATACCAGGGATACCAGGACGATCATGCCCAGACGAACCGCGATGTCGGTCGTCAATGGTTCCCCATTCACCACACCAAGCACTGCGAGTCCAAGACCTGTTGCCAGGAGAAATGGAACGGCCAGAGTCGTCATTGCGCCCAGCCATTTTCCTATCAGCACACGATCCCTACTGATGCCCGCGGAAAACATCACACGGAGGGTTCCTGCCTGCTTCTCTCCACAGACCGAATCGAAGGTAAAGAACAGCGCAACCAGACTCAGAATCGAACCCACGACAAACACGAAATCCGGCCGCGGAAACAGAACGAACAGCGGGTTCCTGTAATGGGTATCATTGGCCTGGCGCGACCAGGATGCCCTGTCAAGCACATGGATCTGTGCCGGGACCTTTCCCGTAAGTCCACCGGCAAGAGGCTCCAGAACCTGCGGCCGTCTGAACGCATAAATTCCGCGCTCGTTGGTCAACTCCCTCACCTGCTGCAGGACTGTCGAATTTTCGTTGACCGAGTGAAGATACCGCTGCTCCGAGGCCAGGCTGGTTTGATAATCCTCAACACGCTTCTGATATTCCAGACCCATCAGGACCAGGCCCATCAGCACCAGCGCACAGCACAACCCTGCGACCCAGAAGAACCTTGTCTCCCTCAGGTGCAGCAGGACCTCTTTCTGAACCAATCGCATCAACATCGGTCTTCCTCGAAAGGAACGTCATCAACAGGTGAATCAGCGAACATCGTATTTCAAAAACCCAACATAGCCGGTTACAAAGAAAATTACATTCCAGACCACCAGTAATCCCAGATCCAGCAGCGCGGTCCCGACCCTGTCACCCAATTCAGCTTTGATGTAAGAGAACCGGGGGTAGTCAGAGGTAGAGATCGGCCCACCGTCGGTATTGATGCGCACGATCCACTTGTCCTCACAGTAATTAAGGAAACGCATGCGATACGCCTGCAGCGCCTTTCTGAAACTTCGGAGATCGCAGATTCCAGTTCCAGAAATCTCACTCGAAGCATAAATCACAGAGGCTGTGGGAGACAATCTCGAGAACCACATCGCAGCGGACACCTGTGTATCCAGCGCCCGCTCATATGAAACCTGGACCTCCTCCTGCCTGCGCGCGATATTCGCGAAACTCTCCCGCCAGAATTCGGCGGAAACCGCCCCCCGTACCTTTTGCGGATCGGTCGTTGTGCGTCTGTACTCGCGAGCCCTGCTCCTGCGATTATCATCTTCCGCTTTTCCAATCGCCCATTTTTCGCGTTCGACTTCCTGTATCGACGGAGCCGGCAGCAGGCTGTGTGCGAGATAGGGACTCACATTGGGTAACCCAACCGTCAGTGCCACCCAGACAGCAATCAGCGCGGTAATCGAAGTAAATGCCCGTGTCGTCATCGACGACACCATCAGACCCAGGGAATAAAAACACCCCGTATACAGCATCGCCGCCAGAACAAGAACTGCGAACGCCACAAATTCACCACGTGACAGACTCACTGAAGGAGAAATCACCACCACGGCCAGACTGCAGATCGCCGTAAACACCAGGGGAACGGCCAGCGCCAGATATCCCCCCAGCCACTTCCCGATCACCAGCTTATCCCTGGGAACAGAAAAGGAGAGTGTGAGCCTCAATGTGCCCGCCTCCTTTTCTCCAGAGATGAGATCATAGCTGAAAACCAGAGCACGCAGCCCCATGACCAACGCGACGAAAGTCATCAAATCCACCGTCTGAAACAGATCCGCAACGAGATTCGCCTGCTCGAACTGGTCCTCGGTACGGGGATCCCGGTTGGCCGTCACTCTAACGCTCATCGGCCGGGAAGGCTCCAGACCACGGTAGAAAATCCCGAGGGCAGTGGGCTTCTTGTCCAGCGAAACTCCTGAATAAGTCAAAGGAAAGGGATGGGAATAGGTCCTGGCTTCTCGTCCGTGATCGACCCGGTTCACGCGGTAGTCTCCCAGGGAGATCCCGTATGCATGCGTACGTACAATGGTGGCCCCCACCCCGACAGTCAGACACAGGATGAGCGCCACCAGAAATCGAAGACTGATGAGATACTCGAGAAACTGTTTTCTTATAATCCTTCCTAGCACGTTACCCTCACCATCCGCCTAAGCCGGTTCTGATTGAGGACAGTCAAACGGTGGAACATCCTCTCGATTATTCAAACGTACTATCGAAATCATCCCGAATGGCCTGATATCCATCCTTCAGCATGATTATGGCCGCACCGCAGGCGAAGAACTGGGCGCCCTCTTCTGCGTTCAGCTTGTGTGCCTGCTCTGCGCTCCCAACGGGCATCCCCCAGAACTTTCCGTGCTTCTTCGCGGCTGCGGCAATCAGCTTTCGCGCCTCGGTCATCTGCGGGTGGTCGAATTGACAGGGTATACCCAGCGACTGGGTCATGTCCGCGGGCCCGAAAAAGAACCCGTCGACCCCGTCCATCTTCGCCGTCTCCTCCAGAATATCCAGCGACTCCTTGTCCTCCACCTGTAAAAGAACGAACGTCTCTTTCTGGGCCCACGCCATATACTCCTGCATTGGAACGAGACTGTATTTCGCTGGAGCTTCGACCCCATCCATGCCCCGCAATCCCACAGGACTGAAACGAGAACACTTGATCACCCATTCCGCCTCATCTATGGTCCTCACGTGCGGCACCATCAGCCCACTCGCACCGGCTTCAAAGGCGCGATAGAAGGAGTGATCCCCCTCCTTGCGAATCCGAACCATCGGCTCCATCCCCGAAGCGCGACAGGCCAGCCCCATATTGAACACCTGATCGTAATCATAATCCTGATGTTCCATATCTATCCACAAACAGTCGAATCCGATCAGCCCCATCATCTCCGGAATCTTGGGCGAGGGATAGGGTGTGGCACTCGAGCAAAGCACATATTTGCCCTCACGAATTCGCTGTAATACCCGGTTCGGCTGCAGTGCTGCATTGGGACGCTGCGCTCCCATAGGGTCATCCTTTCAGTGTATGTCGAAACACGCATGAACTATGTTGCACAATTTGCCATTCAATCTGAAATAACCGTCAGGACCGTGCAATCGTCAATACATAATATAGGGCAGGTCCCGCCAGAGAAGGTCGTCAACCAAATGGGAGCTGCTGCAAAACCGGAGGACGTGTGTAGATTCGGAAAACACGCCAGGGACCATTTAACCGGTTGAAAGAACCATTGCGGTCGGACAATCGATGGCCGCATATTCCGATCACCGAATACGCAGGAGACAATCCATTGAATCGGAGCAGAACCGCTCATTCGCGAAACTACGGAAGGACGAAGGTCACGCTGGCCTGCAGCAACTTTCTGCAGGCACTATCTGGAACATATCACATGCCAATTGTGCAAACGGTCAGTTCAGAATCCTGCGTGAATGAAATGCGGGGTAGTCGAACAAACGGTCAATCTACTTACAAGCTTTGGAGAGCACACGAATGAGAGTAGCCATTGCTGAAATCGTGCAAGAAACAGACAGCTTCAATCCGGTACACAGCGGTCTTCCGGAATTCGAAAGGTATGGTCTCTACCAAGGGCGAGAAATTCTCGAAAAGGTCCCTGGCGTCGGGATGCTCGGGGCGTTCCTGGACCTTGCACAGGATGAACTAAAGGGAATGGAGCTCTTCCCCATCCTCAGGGCCTGGGCGGGTGCTTGCGGGACGTTGACCGCTGAAACTCTGGACTACTTCGAGTCGCGAATCGTGGAAGGACTTCAGGCAGCGCTGCCGCTGGACGGATTCTACTTCGCATTACACGGTGCGGCTGCGGCCGAAAATGATGATGACCTGGAAGGCCATCTGCTCGAAGCTGCGCGGCGGGTATTGGGCCCGGACGTCCCGATCGTCTCCCCAATGGACCATCACGGAAATATCACGAAACGAACGGTCGAAAACACCGACATCATTGTGGGACATACAACTCAGCCGCACGACCCCTACGACACCGGGCAGATCGCAGCGAAGCTTTTCTATCGACAGCTCAAGGGTGAAATCAAACCCACTGTCGCCTGGCACAAGATCCCGATGATCACGCCGCAGGACCAATTCCTCACCTCCAGCGGACCTATGAAAGAGCTGTTCGATCTCGCGAGAGATATGGAGCGCCGACCCGGGGTTCTGACCGCCTCCCCGTTCCCAATGCAACCGTGGCTGGACGTCAAAGAAGGCGGCTGGGCGTGTCTCGTCTACACCGACGACGATCCGGAACTCGCCGTGGAACTGGCGAGTCAACTCTCCGCGAAAGCGTGGGAAATGCGTGACCAGTTCTGGGCATCCAGCCGTGTCGCTCCAGACGAAGCGGTCAAGCAAGCCGAGGAAGCCGACGAGGGATTGATCATCCTCTCAGACACGGGCGACTCAGTCTACGGCGGCGCTCCCGGTGACAGCACCTGCATACTGCGCGCCCTCGTGGAGGGCACGCTGTCGAAACCAGCGCTGATCCCATTACTGGATCCGGTCGCTCTGGGTCAGGCGGCGGAAGCCGGCGTCGGGAGTCAAGTCACACTTTCCGTTGGCGCGAGGCACGACAATGTTTTCAACCGACCCGTCGAGATCACGGGAACTGTAGCTGCAGTCTCGAAGGGACTCACTGCGAGTCTGAATCGATACGGAACTGCAGAAATCGGGCGCACCGCGCTCATCGAAATCGGTCAAGTGAAACTCGTCTTGATGGCCAATGCAGGATTCGCGATCAACCAGCCGATCCTATACACCCACCTGGGACTGGATGTCTCCGAGGCCAAAATGGTCGTCGTCAAAACGGCGAGCAACTTCCAATTCTTCGAACCGTGGCGAAAAGGGCTCATCCGAGTGGACTCTCCTGGAATGACGCAGTCGGATTTAACGGCATTCACCTGGGAGCACCTACCCCGACCGCTCTATCCCCTGGACAAGCTGGAACAGTGGGAACCTGGTCAGAACTGACCGGAGAAAACTGGAGCACGCATGAAAATCTCCGACATCATACTTACGAAAGTGAGCGGCACCGGGGACCTGCCCGAATTCCCACCAGGTGACCGCCAGGTGCGACCAACGGATCTCTATCCCGAACCAGAACGGTCCGCAGGTAGATCGAATCGAAGCCAGAATCCGGAACGACACGCCATATACATCGAAGTCCTCACTGACGGAGGCGTGTCGGGAATCTTTGGCCCAATTCAGGAGGCGCAGGCCTTCGTCATCCAGAAATCCCTCCGGCCCTTCCTGATCGGGAAAGACCCATTGGCCACTGAACTACTTCTCGACCAAATGCTGCGTCTCGATCGGCACGGCCGCTCCGGGACTTTCATGACCGGCGTGAGCCCCGCGGATTGTGCACTGTGGGATCTGAAGGGTAAAGCGTGGCTTCAACCCGTCTATCGACTGTTGGGTGGGCCTACCAGACCCACTGTCCCTGCATACGCCAGCATGCTCGGATTTTCGGTAGACCCGGAAACCGCGGGAGTTACCGCACTGGAGTACCGGGACAAAGGATTCACTGCGCAGAAGTGGTTCTTTCGGTTTGGACCCATCGATGGCCCGGAAGGGAAAACCAGAAATCTCGCGATGGCCAGTGCGGTGCGCGAGGCCGTTGGACCACACTATCCACTTATGTTCGATGCGTTCATGGGATGGGACGTCCCCTATGCCACGGACATGGTCAGAGCTCTGGAGCCCGTGAATCCAACCTGGATGGAAGAACCAATTCCGCCGGAACGTGTGGGATCGCTACGCAAACTCAGGGAATCGTCCCGCGTCCCCATCGCTACCGGTGAGCACGTCTACACCAGGTGGCAGGTAAAGGAACTCCTTGTCGGCGGAGCGGTCGATGTCCTGCAGACTGATCCGGACTGGACCGGTGGCATATCCGAATTGGTGAAGATCTGTGCGCTGTCTTCCGCCTTCGACACTCCCGTGGTCGCCCACGGCCACTCACTGCTCCCGGCGCTCCACGTGGCCGCATCACAATCACCGGCAACAGTTCCCTATGTCGAGTATCTCATTCGTGGACAGGAGACGAAGCAATTTTTCCACAAACCGGTCTACAGGCCCGAGGGCGGGTCACTTGTCCTGCCGGAGCTGCCGGGATTGGGACTCGTCCTTGACGATGAGAGAATTGGATCGAGTGAACCTATCAGGTTTTAGGTACGAGGGTGTGGCGCCTGCGAGAGGGAAACAAGTGGCAGGCGGGCGACCGAGCCGGTCGCCCCTACGGTGGATGCGTCCGGGGAATTTCTGAATTGATCTGTTCGAGGGAAGTGTTATGAATTTTCATGCAAATACAAAAGACCTGGGAAATGGGTTTCGAGATCACGGTGTTGCGACCCCGATTAGTAATCATCGCGGTACAGTAGCGACTGTCGATGGCGAAGGAAGGCCTATCGTCCTCGTCTGGCTCTTCGACATTCGGGGCGCCAATACGCTGCTCGTGATCGATGCTACTACGGGCGAAACGACGGAAATGGATGTGCCCTTTCCGCCTGGCGGAGATTGTCCCTACGCCTCGTTGCTGTCATCGAGGAACAGATACTACACCCACTACAACAGTTACTTCGTCGAATTCGATGCTGAATCCCTTGCCTTCACCTTTCACCAGAAAACCACCCCCCAAATGACGATGGGTCTGACGGAAGATGATCAAGGCATCATCTGGTCAGTCACCTATCCACAAAGCGGTGTGGTTTCCTATAACCCTGTCAGCGGTGAATTCAAAGACTATGGTCACGTCTACGAACAGAACTGGCGACAATATCCAACCACCCTCGCGGCAGATGAAACGGGATGGCTCTATTTTGGCGTGGGGACCACAAGCAGCCAGATTATCTCGTTCGACAGGCAAACAGGACAGGCCAAGCCACTTCTAACAGAGGAAGAACGGGTGTCCGGCACAGGCTACGTCTACCGGGATCAGGACGGCAAGGTATACGGACTCAAATCCACAGCAGGACCATTTGTGGATGCCACGGGGGAAGAAGACGAATGGTTCTCGTTGTATGAAGGCGAGCGCACTCACGTCGGTCGTATCCAAATGCAGAGGAAGCGAATCCTGACCGGCGCGCAGGGCTACTTCCACGCAGAATTTCCCAGCGGCGATCGGATCCACCAGTGTGACCTCGTGGACCGAAAACTCATCATTCAGTCCACCGACGGAACGTTGAGGGAGCTTGCGTTCGACTACGCTTCTGAGGGTGCAAGAATAGAATCCCTGGCGGTAGCTCCCGACAACACCATCTGCGGCGGGACCTGCTTCCCAATGCGGTTCTTCAGTTATAATTCCACCTCCGACGAATGGATCAACCGCCAGAGCTATGGTCAGTGGAACACCGTTGATCGACAGGACGAGCGATTTTACGTTGGTGGATACGGCAGTGGATACCTTCTGGAATGGAATCCCGCACAGGAATGGATACCAACCGAGAAGGGCGAGACCGGATGCAATCCCCATTACGTCACTGAATGCACTCCGGACATCTACCGGCCCCATTGCCTGCTCGCCCACTCGGACGGGAAGACCATCATCATGGGAGGTACCCCTCAGTATGGACACACGGGTGGCGGCTTGCTGATTTGTGATCGGGAGGCAGGCACCGCCAGTCTCCTGGAACACACCGAGATCGTCCAGAACCACTCCACTATGAGTCTCGCACCCCTTCCTGGCGGTAAACTACTTGGTGGAACGACAACACAGGCGGCTTCCGGAGGCGAACAGAAAGCGATGTTGGCAGAACTCTACATACTTGATATAGCTACAAAGCAAGTCGAGTGGCACGAAGCCCTCCTGGCCGATGCTGAGGCAATCACCGATCTGTGTGTGTTGTCGAACGGAAATATATGCGGCTTCGCAGACAAGAAGCTATTCTTCGTATTCAATCCCCAAACCAGGGAAATTGTCCATCGAGAGAATGTCGAACCCAACATCGGCCAGACGATTTCACAGCAGGGACCTCGCGTATTCTGCACAGGTCCAAATGGGGATATCTATGCATTGTTCGCCAGGGGAATCGCCGCTATCGAACAAGACACCTATGATATCCGAATCATTGCGGAATCCCCGGTTCAAATCACGAGTGGTGGTGACATTCTTGACGATCACATCTACTTTGCATCCGGCTCAAGGCTTTACAGCTGCTTGCTCAGCCAATAAGTTCAGGGCCACAACCACTACTTCAATTCTAATGGGAGAAAGCTAAAAGATGACTCATCTCACCAAACGCCGTAAGGCAGCTCTACCCTCTCGCGAAACACCTATGAGCCGGCGCTACCTCAACGTACTCCAGCAGTGGGTGCCTCTGGGCGTAGAGTACTTCCAGGAGTGGCCAGACCGACCCAACTGCGGACATTTCTTTGGCGGCTGCAGCTGGTATGCCCACGAAACCATTGGACCGGCAATGACCTTTGCCGCGGTCGCAAGCTCCTCGGAGTTCGACGCAGACATCTGTGGCGTTTCCCGCAGATCCCTGCAGGACATGGCCCTTAAGGCCATCCGATATGCCTGCTTCGTCCACGACACGGGACCTGCGGATTGTGTACGGCCCGCGAAAGGTCTTGGCCGGAAGGAGAACTGTGGCAACAAATGGGGGGAACGTGGTAAGGGATTCTTCCCTGAGAGTCAGTGCGGTCGTTCTGTAGCAAAAATGACCACAGCCGCCTTGCTCCTCGGCAGGAAGGTCGACGATGAGACCTGGCAAATGATCGAGAACATCCACGTCGACTATGCAGAACGATTCGCCGGAATGGCGCCTAAAAGCGGCATCTACACCAACACGCAAATGGAAGAAAATGCGTGGACATCGGCCGGCCTGGCCTCCGTCGAGTGTATACTGAGCAATCACCCAAACGCCGCGAAATTTGCCGAGGCGGCTCGTCGCTGGATGTTTCTCACGGTAACTTCACCTCAGGATCACAAGAATCACGCGTTCACCCAAGGAGATCGCACTATAGCCAGGCAGGTTGGCGAAACGTACACCGTTCTCCCTGATTACTGGACCGAGAATCACGGTATGGTACACCCGACCTATACGGCTTCTTGTTTAGAGTTTCTGAACACCATCGGAGTCATCTACGGCACCCACGGTAAAAACGTACCTGAACAGGCACTCTTCAACCGCCAGACAATCTATGACCACCTGAAAATCGTCGCCGACCGAAGCGGATATCTACATCCTGTCCAGGGCATGGACTGGCCCTACCTGTTTCCCGATCCAGGTACCCAGATGCACTCGGCGGCTTCCCTCATCCTCAGGGATCCGGATGCCGCACGAATCGAGCGACGCGCGCTGGAAAATCTTGAGCTCAGGAACGCGGGATGCAACGGCCGTTTCATCGACGCAACGACGGCGGAAACCTGCAACAGCATCCAGGACCCGCTTCTGATGATTGAAAGCACAATTGTTCGGCCTGGCCTCACCTATCTCCTGCATCGACTACTGGGTGACGGCCCCAAGCCTACTCCAGATGAGGAAATGGAAGAGAAGTTCCGAGGGGCTTCGGCATATCCACACGCGGGATTCGCTTTCAACCGTCACCGAAAAGGACAAACCTCTTTCTCCTGGCGAAACTCCGTAATGGCCCTGCCACTGAACAAAGACGGTATCTCTACAGTCGCACCCGCCTCGAACACCTTTCTCGGAAAACTTGCGGTCAAGAACCGACCAGACAGCCAGGAACAAATCTCCATCGATGTCGACAATCAACAAAATGGATTCGCCGCATCGCTCGTGATGGATCGCGCCCAGGGATCGGTCCGGCAGGAGATCCTGTTCGCCAGCCTTCCTTCCGGTGTCTCCCTATCAATGGAACGCTTCATCGCAAGAGAAACCGTCACCATCGACCGTCTGGAACAGGGCTTTCTCAGAATCATCAACGAGAACTTCCCCGAAGTAAAAGGCAACGGTACTGGCCACCGGCTCCTGTACACGCCCGAGGAAAAGTACAAATTCACAGGTGGTGTTAGCAGCGATCCGAACAGCGATATCATTCAGACTCTGAACCATCCCGCCTGGATCAATGTGGACGGCAGGCTTGGGTTGGTCTACGAGGGATCAGGCAAAACCATCTACCTCAATCGCCACTACTTCCAGCCCTGGTGGGCGGTCGCTGACGATCTCACGCTGAGCTTGCAGGATAGGGCACGCAGAATCCGGAAAGGTGAATCAGCCGGACAACTTACCGCATTGATCGCACCGGATATGTCGGCCATCAAAACTGCGCAACTCGAGCTGCATTCACTCACCACAAACGCGAATGCCGCAGCTCTAATCGGTGACGGTCATCTCGCGATCGCCAGCTTCGAACAGCATGCACGAAGCATCATCTTTTCTCTCGCCAGGAACAGTGTAACTGAGATCCCCATCTTCGAAGGAACTACACGAATCACGAAATCGAAGATCACCTACAAGCGACACCTGGAGGCAGGACAGGCGCTGTTACAGAAATCACTCCTGGAGATTTCGACGAAGGATCCACTCGATATCGTAGCCGCTGACGACAACATCTGTCTGCGCAATCCGGGCACCAGTGGAGCCACCGCGGAACTGTCGAATGGGAAGATCGTCAAGATCCCGCCTGGCAAGTCGGTCTGGCTCGACCCGACTGCACGAAAGTAATCCACGAATCACATCCATAGAGGAGATCCACCGATGCCGAATTCAGAAATGCGAATTGCCCAACTGGACGACGACCGGCTCGCTAAGGTAAAAGCTCTGGAAGACGAGTTGGGATACTGTATTGTCGCGGTAGAACACAAATTCAGTCTTGCGAGTCTATCTGCGGATCAGGTGAAGAAGCTGCAGGCTGCGGAGGAGGAGATGGGTGTGGTGCTGCTGGCGTATGAAGGGAATTAGGAGATGGACCCAGGGCCTGGGAAGATCTGAAATCGAAACGAATGATCAAACTCTTCCCTGGTTCTGAACCATGTGTACCTTCGTATAGGCCAAACCTGGCTCGCAATTTTACAATTGCATCGCGGCCATAGGTAGAATGCAAATTGAAATGCCATCGGCACGCCAATTGCAGGCCAAATGCATCATGACGTCCTCATCCCAAAGATTTGACAATTCAATTCACAGTGACTACATTGTAATTACATTAGATCTTAAATGCGAATGCTCGAACATATGGTGAAGGACAAGATGCTAACTCGAATTGTCAGAATCGGCAACTCCCAGGGCGTTAGAATACCCCGGCTACTGCTCGAGCAAACGGGTCTGGCAGGAGAAGTGGAGATCGAGGCCCAGGATGGCAGGATAGTGATTAGAAAACTTGACCACCCGAGACAAGGTTGGGAGGAATCATTCAAGCGAATGTCTGAGGCTGGCGACGATTTGCCCCTTGATACGGATACCCTTCAGACACGCTGGGACCAGGAGGAATGGGAGTGGTAGTTGATCGTTTCAATGTTCATCTCATCGATCTGGGTCCCACGGTGGGCGCAGAAATCAAGAAGGCGCGCCCGGGTGTGATCCTATCCCCAAACGAAATGAACCATCACATAAGAACGGTTATCGTGGCACCAATGACCACAAAGGGTCAAAACTACGCCACCAGAGTGGCCTGCAAGTTCAAGGGCAAGAAAGGTCAGATCGTGCTCGATCAGATTCGAGCAGTGGATAAGACCAGACTGTCTGCTACGCTTGGGTCGATTGACAGGAACACGCGAGATGAGGTATTGTCGACGCTACGAGATATGTTCTCGCCATAAGATGGCTCTGCCTGCAAGCAGTTCAATTCCAAGAAGGATAGCGCTTTGGCCGTCGGGAATACCTGGCGGCCTTAATTTTTTTGGCATTGGCGCTGAACGGTGGACCAGCTCATTCTGCGCTTGAGGAATCGGATGGCGAGGCGAATTCTCCTGACCGATACTGATCTATCAGCCGGTGCAACTGACCGACCAAATAAAATGGTAAAGAGAGTAGATCGAATTCAACTTCATTCTCCGTTCCTACATAATGATGCACGTGCTGAAAGGAGGGCGGGTTCAAGTCGAACCGTACCCCCAGTTTGATGTTCTTGATAATAACGAACTGCTGCATAGACCGCAAAGTGCCGCTCTTGCCAGCCTTTACTTCTATTGGAACAATCCTATCCCCTCGGGAAATGACATAGTCGACCTCAGCATTATTCACTCGGCGTTCTCGAAGCCAATAGTTCAGTTGGGGAACCGCACGTCCTCCTTCCCGGTATAGCAGATGCTGTCCGACATACTGTTCCGCCATTGCACCTTCGTTGACGAGAGACCTATCATCCAGCGAAGATATGGATAGCCAGTCAAGACCGATGGCGTGATTCAGAAGCCCAACATCCAGGAACAGCAACTTGTAGGTGGAAGGGTCGATTTCTGCGTTGAGCGGCAATCCCGAGCAGTGGCTGTGCACAACACGGGATACAATGCGAGCATTACCAAGCATTTCAACTGCAGAACGAAGTTCCCGAGCCGTTTCTTCCCGGGATATGTTGCTGTATTTTGTCTTCTGACCCACTGACCTGGGGACGTGGTCAAAGAGAGTCTGCAATCTCGACAGTGCCCTCCGAGATGCATATTTTGAGAAATCGTCCCGATACGTGTCTACTATGGATCGGTGGACGTCTGCAACTTCGCTGAATCCCTGGCCTTGGGCAAAAGCAAGGACAGCCTCCGGCATTCCACCAACCAGCATGTACTCTCTCTGACGATGGAGGAGACGTGCGTGTGCGGTAGTAGGGATGGCCGCTGATGCATCGTAATCAACCAGGTGGGACATCAGGCGCGGGTCCAGTTCCAGGATAAACTCCTCGAATGACATCGGCCCGATATGGAGATACTCAATTCGCCCAACAGGCATTGAAAAGGACTTCTCAGCAAGTAGAAACTCAAGAAGAGACCCTGCAGCGACCACAGCCAATTGAGGCCGCTCTTCAAATAGATATCTGAGCGCTTGCAGCGCGTGAGGGGCTGCTTGAATCTCGTCTAGAAAAAGCAGTGATTCCGCTTTTCCCACAGACTTGTCTGTAAGTCCCTCAATTTCCTGCAGGATCCGATTCACATCAAGGGTAGCAAAGACAGCGTCCATTTGAGGATGACGTTCAAGGTTGATTTCGATGAGTTCTAGCTTCTGTTCCCCAGCGAACTGTCGAACCAGAGTAGATTTACCAACCTGGCGGGCTCCACGAATCACCAGAGGTTTACGGCGAGGACTGTCATACCATTCACGTAAGATCTTTTCAGCATACCGTTTCATATTGACCCCTATTTTATACATACAACGTACGTAATAGGGGCTTATTTGTCAATATACGTAAAACTATTCTTGCGAAATATTACACATAAAATATTATTAATTAATGTTTTATATGTAATACTTCATTGCGCTATCTTCAAATCGAGCATCCTACAGGTGAATACGGGCAGAATCATACTCGATACCAAGTTCATCTGCCAACCTCAACCACTCAAAGAAACGTTAGCCTCTATTCACAATGCCTCTGCCTAATTCAGCCTACACATCTCCTGCGCGAAGTTGAGCGCGTTTGCCTCGATTCCGAAGGTGTCGAATAAATCACAAATCCGCTCGAGGTCTCACCCCAAACCAGAGTTGGTGCGCCGGTACCTGCAGCCTCTTGACACCTGAACCCGAATACGCTACTTTCTTCGCAAGTGCACGGGGCGCTGCCAATCCGCGGAAAGGACCGAGTCCACCCGCCTGCTTTACAAAATGAGCGATTCTCTTTTCTCACCCGGAGATGCGGATGTCGGGTATCAGTTGAAAGGAGTTCGCTATGTCCGCAGCAACCACGATTCCCCGTAGTGCAAACCTCAAGCAGCTCAAGAACCAGGCCAAGGACCTTCTGCGTGCCTTACGCAAGGGTGAGCCCGATGTTGTTCAAGAGTTTGCGGAAATCCATCCTCGCCCTATCTCTGCAGAATCCGCCAAACTGACGGACGCTCAACTCGTACTGGCGCGCCGCTACGGCTTTGACAGTTGGCCCAAACTCCGTCTCGAAGTCGCAGGCGCCCAACTGCGGCGTGCGATCTGGGACAAGAACTCCAGCGGCATCACGGAAACCCTAGATTCGGAACCCGACACCTTGCTACAGCCGGGCGCACACCCCGTC